>JAESFO010000032.1_pt1 | contig 626817 bp, 598 predicted proteins | sample 9269421 | NCBI WGS metagenome assembly JAESFO01 (sample SAMN14502839, study PRJNA617101) | algae metagenome | isolation source: Nostoc desertorum CM1-VF14 and co-occurring heterotrophs from rocky... | place: USA: Clark Mountains, San Bernardino, California | collected 2000-06-05 | reverse complement strand
ACCCGATCCCATCCCGAACTCGACCGTTAAACTCCTTTGCGCCGATGGTACTAAGTCTCAAGGCTTGGGAGAGTAGGTCGCTGCCAGGTCTGCCAAAAACATGCGTTCTCTTAACGACTAGAACTACTCAAAACCCCGCCAGCGTAAGCCGGCGGGGTTTTGCTTTGTCCGATAAACCCGACAGGCTTCGCCCCGAATGTGTGCTCGCAGTCGGTGCACCCTCTCCTGCCTGCGGGGGAGGGGGAGCCACGCGAAAGCGCGGTGGGTGGGGGGAGCCCACGCACTGACCTCTGGTGCCACACGCACCGACGGCGAGCGGGCCTGGGCAGGCGCAGGTGTCTGTGCCCCCCTCCCACCAGCCTGTCGGCTGGTCCCCCCTCCCCCGTAAACGGGAAAGGGTGCGCCGACTGCAGACGTCGGCGCACCGGCAGCACGCCCTACTGTCCCAACTGATCCATCCCGCACTGATCTGGCCGCTTGTCAGGACGCCAGCGTAGTAACCGCGTCCCGTGACGGAAGCGCTCACCGCTCACATGGTCGTAGGACACTTCCACCACCAGCTCGGGACGCAGCGCCTCGTAACGCTCGGTCCGTTCTGTTGACCAGCGACTCGGACCACCAGGCGAACGGCCGGTGAAGCCGGGGCCATCCGCCAACGCCTCGAGCCGTCGCGTCAGCTCGGACTTGTCCTCGTCGGCCAGCGCCGAGGTGAAGCCCACATGGTTCAACTTGCCCTCGTCGTCATAGAGCCCGAGCAGCAGCGAGCCCACCAGCCGGCTGCCGCCGCCGTAGCGAAAGCCGCCGACCACGCAGTCCGCCGTCCGCATCCGCTTGATCTTCAGCATCTGACGCTCGCCGCCAGCATAGGCCGCATCCAGACGCTTCGCGATCACCCCGTCGACGTCGCCACCCGCACCGGCAAGCCACAAGGCGGCCTCGGCGCGATCCGTCGTCACCGGAGAGAGACGCAGACCTGGGCGTTGTATGGCGGCAAAGATGCGCTCAAGCTCGTGGCGCCGCTCGGAAAGCGGCTGCGCTGCCAACGGCCTGGCGCCCGGGGCCAGCAGCAGATCGAACAGCACGTAGACGGCAGGATGCTCCGCCGCAAGCTTCGCTACGCGGCTCGCCGCGGGATGCAGCCGCATCTGCAAGGCGTCAAAACTCAGGCGTCCGTCGACCGGAATGGTCAGCTCGCCGTCGAGCAAGAAGTCGCTCACCGGCAGCGCCGCAAGCAACCTGACCATGTCGGGGAAGTAGCGGCCCAGCGGCTTCCCAGATTTCGCAAACAACGCGACCGCATCACCTGCTTTGACGGCGATGCAGCGGAAGCCGTCCCATTTCGGTTCGAACTGCCAGCCGGTGTCCTTGGGCAACTCCTCGACCGAGCGGGCTTCCATGGCGGCGAACGGCATCTGATGTGGAGCGGCGTCGGCGGACATCTCGTTCTCCTCGGCAAGGGGACGTAGGAGCGAGGCTAACCGACCAGCCCCGCGCTGTCTTTGCCGGACGCAACGCTGCGCCTGCCCATAAGGGCAGGTCGAAGTTACCTCACAGTTCGTTGAACTCGGCCGTTCGCCATCGCATATGCTGGGGCTACGGAGTTCGGGAGGGCGAACATGCCGGATGCAGTCATTACCATTGCCGACCTATCCAAGACCTATGCGTCGGGGTTCGCGGCGCTGAAGCATGTCAGCCTCGAGATCGAGCGCGGCGAGATCCTGGCGCTGCTCGGGCCGAACGGGGCGGGCAAGACCACCCTGATCTCGATCATCTGCGGGATCGTGACGCCATCGAGCGGCACGGTGACGGTTGATGGCCACGACATCGTGCGAGATTACCGCGACTCCCGCAAGATGATCGGGCTGGTGCCGCAGGAACTCACCACCGACGCCTTCGAGACGGTCTGGGCCACGGTCAGCCACAGCCGCGGGCTGTTCGGCAAGAAGCCGAACCCCGAGCATCTCGAGAAGGTGCTGCGCGAGCTGAGCCTCTGGGACAAGAAGGACAGCAAGATCATGCAGCTCAGCGGCGGGATGAAGCGCCGGGTGATGATCGCCAAGGCGCTGAGCCACGAGCCCGAGGTGCTGTTCCTCGACGAGCCGACCGCCGGGGTCGATGTCGAACTGCGCAAGGACATGTGGGCGATGATCCGCCGGCTCAGGGCCGCCGGCACGACGATCATCCTCACCACGCACTACATTGCCGAAGCCGAGGAAATGGCCGACCGCATCGGCATCATCCAGCACGGCGAGCTGATGCTGGTCGAGGAGAAGGCCGAGCTGATGCGCAAGCTCGGCAAGAAGCAGCTGACCCTGACGCTGCAGGAGCGGCTCGATACTCTGCCCGAGGCGCTGAAACCCTACGCGCTGGAGCTCGCCGCCGACGGTGAAAGCCTGGTCTACACCTATGACGCGCAGGGCGAGCGAAGTGGCATCAGCGGATTGCTCGCCGACCTCGGCAATGCCGGGGTGCGCTTCCGCGACCTGCAGACGCGGGAGAGTTCGCTCGAAGACATCTTCGTCAGCCTGGTGAGGGACGCATCATGAACTTCGAGGCAATCAAGGCGATCTACAAGTTCGAGATGGCGCGCACCTTCCGCACCCCGTTGCAGTCGCTGATCTCACCGGTGATCTCGACCTCGCTCTACTTCGTGGTGTTCGGCGCCGCCATCGGCTCGCGCATCACCGAGATCGAGGGCGTCAGCTATGGGGCCTTTATCCTCCCCGGGCTGATCATGCTGATGATCCTCACCCAGTCGGTGGCCAACGGGTCGTTCGGCATCTACTTCCCGAAATTCCTCGGCACCATTTACGAGCTGCTCTCGGCCCCGGTGTCGTCGTTCGAAACCGTGGTGGGCTATGTCGGGGCCGCGGCGACCAAGTCGATCATCCTCGGCGTGCTGGTGCTGGCGACAGCGTGGTTCTTCGTACCGATCCGCATCGATCATCCATTCTGGATGCTGGCGTTCCTGGTGCTGACCGCCGTCACCTTCAGTCTCGTCGGTTTCATCATCGGCATCTGGGCCAAGGGAATGGAGCAGTTGCAGACGGTGCCGCTGTTGATCATCACACCGCTGACCTTTCTCGGCGGCACCTTCTATTCGCTCAGTGTGCTGCCGCCGTTCTGGCAGGCAGTGTCGCTGTTCAATCCGGTAGTCTACCTGATCAGCGGTTTCCGCTGGGCCTTCTACGGCATCGCCGATGTCGACATCTCCATCAGCGTCGCTGCGACACTCGGCTTTCTCGCCATCTGCCTCGGCATCGTCAGTTGGATGTTCCGGACTGGCTATCGGCTGAAGTCGTAGGGGATAGCGACTTTCATTGCCGGTTCATCCGCCACCGGCTAGCCTCATGGGTGGAGGTCGATCATGCGCGCCACTTTGCTTGCCCTGAGCCTGGTTCTCACGTCCGGTCCGGTGCTTGCCGCGGGAGTGCAGAACGATCAGCTGCTGTTCGGCCGCGATCCGGGCAAGGATCGGGTGTTTGCCTGTTTTGCCCGCCAGTACGACGCCAAGCATCTCAGCCAGCACGAGGCGCAGAACGTCACCGCGATGACGCTCCTGGTCGATAGTTCAGAGGATGCCGATTACGGGCGGCAATACGTGCTGTCGATCGGCGTCAATTTCCGCGGCGTCGATGAGCAGTTCCAGGTGTCGGGTTCGTGCGGGCTCGACGAAGAGGGCAATAAGCTGCTCGGCTGCGGCATCGATTGCGATGGCGGGCAGATCGACGTCAAGCTGCGCGACAAGGACTCGATTGCGGTCGAAATCCCCTATGGGGCCCGCACCTGGGATCCGGAATCGGAAGATGAGCCGCCGGCCGAGGCGGCCTTCGGCACCGATGACAAGGTGTTCTGGCTCTATCGCACCGATCTCAGGAACTGCCTGCCGCTGGAGTATGATGATGCCGGCAAAGCCCTCCTCGCCGCCCAGTGAGCCGGTCAGCCGGCGTGGTCTCGTGGCGCGTCTCGTCGCGGCGGCAGCTGCGGGCGCCGCCGTGTTCAACGGCGAAGTGCGCGCTGTGTCGCCGGCCGTGCCGCGTGTCGCCTACCACCTTAGCGACCTGGACAAGGTCGGGTTCGTCCTGGGCAACATCGCCAACCACATCGAGGGCATGGGCGGCGCGGACAAGGTGACCATCGTGCTCGTCGTGCACGGGCCGGCGCTCAATGCGTTCCGGCAGGCCTCGGCCAACCCGGATCTCGCGCGCAAGCTCGCCAAGGCCAGTGCGCAGGGCGTCGGCCTCGAAGCTTGCGGCAATACGCTCGAGGCCCAGAAGCTGGAGCTGGGTGACCTGTTGGCTGGCTTCGTCCGCGTCGATCAGGGCGGGGTCACCCGGCTCGCGCAGTTGCAGGCCGAAGGCTACGCCTATCTGAGGCCCTGATCGCTAAACTGGTCACAAAATCTTCAGGTTCCTCGGCCATCAGTCGGCGCGACTCCGGAACTGACCAGGCCCCCGAATGACCAGGATTTTCAGCACCGCCCTGCGGTTCGCCCTTGCTTTGTCGCTGCTCGTCGCCTCGGTGCTGCCGACGCTGGCGCAGGTGACGATCTTCTCGCCGTTCAACATCGCCGAAGCGATGGACCAGGGCGTCAAGAAGGTTGCCGACATCCCCTATGCCGATGGGCAGCGCAAGAAGCTCGACATCTATCGCCCCGAAAAGATCGACGGCACGGCGCCGGTGGTGATGTTCATCTATGGCGGCAGCTGGCGCGCCGGCGACAAGTTCGAATACGAGTTTGCCGGCCGGGCCCTGGCCGCCGCCGGGTTCGTTGCGGTGATCGCCGATTACCGGCTGTGGCCGGAGGTCAAGTACCCGGATTTCCTCGAGGATTGCGCGCAGGCGATGCGCTGGATCCAGGACAATATCGCGCTCTATGACGGCGATCCGAACCGCTTCTTCGTCGCCGGTCATTCGGCCGGCGCCTACAATGCGGTGATGCTGGGCCTCGATTCCTCGTTCCGCCGCGACTACGACGTCACCATGCCGATCCGGGCGATTGCCGGCATTTCGGGGCCCTACAATTTCTACCCGTTCGAGTACGACCAGGTGCGCGACACCTTCGGGCCGGCGCCGAGCCCCGAGGGCACGCAGCCGATCAACCTTGTCACCAGCGACGCGCCGCCGATCTTCCTCGCCAGCGGCACCTCCGACCCGATCGTCAGGGTGCAGAACTCCGAGGCGCTGGCCAAGAAGCTGCGTGAGCAGGGCATCTGGGTCACCGAGAAATACTACCCGGGCTTCGGCCACCTCGAGCCGGTGATCGCGCTCGGCGCGATGATGCGGTTCCGCATGCCGATCCTCAACGACATGGTCGAGTTCTTCCAGACGTTCGGCGCCTTCCCCTCGGGCACGCCGCGTCCGGTGTTCACGCCCGATCCGCCCGAGAGCAACATGACGGCGGTAATCGAGAAGATGGACGACGTGCTGGCGCCGATCGATGGCGGGCGGCGGAACGAGTAGCAGCCGATAGATCGGCGCGGGCCGATCCCTCGGATACCGTCTGGATTCACCGTCCTGTCAGTACCGTTGCTGCCACTCTAGACGTTGACGCTCTGCATGCGCGCCGCAAACGCTTCGCCGAAGGCCGACATGCCGTCGGCGACGATGCGGCCTACGGCGTAGGCGGCGACGGCGTAGAACTTCTGCGCCGCCGGGGTGCGCAGGAACTCGATATAGCGGTCGAGGTCGGCGTCGGTCAGGTCGCGATAGACATAGGCCATCATGGCGCGCTGGGTGCGGCCGACATCGGCCAGCAGCCCCGGCATCATCGCCTCGACCTGGGTGTCGATCTCCTGCCAGGGTACCGTGACCTCGCCCTGCTGATGCGAGACCGACAGCCCGAGCAGCAGCGCCCGTACCGACTGGCCGACCATGGCGGCCGAGATCTCTGCCGAAACCAGCTCCATCAGCGCCTCGATCTGAGTCTGTCGGATCACCGACGCGGTCGTCACCAGCTTCTGCCCTTCGGCGATCGCGGCGATCTGTGCCTCGGGCGCGAGCCGGGCCGCGTCGCGCTCCAGCACGGTCATGCGCTCGCCAAACGCCGAGTGAAAGAAGCTCCCCAGCACCGTCTGTTCGTCAGCAGAGAACTTGCCTTCCAGCGCCTTGGCGAGGCGGCGGTGCAGGTCGGCGGCGTCGAATACCGAGGTGGCGGTCGCCTCCCAGTGCTTCAGGAAAATCTCGTCATTGGAGATCTCCTCGGCGCGGGCCGAGGCGGCAATGGTGGCGGCGAACTGGGTGAAGACCTCGTCGAGTGCAGTCGCCCGCATCAGCTCGGCGACGGCAATCTGCTGGCTCTGCGCCAGGGCGGGGCGGATGACGGTGAGCGGCGAGGCTATGGGCGTCAACAGCAGCGCGAGCACCGCGAGCGATCGGACCAGCATCTCACGCATCCTCCTCTGCACGTTGCAGCGTAGCGCAGCCGCGCGGCTAGCGCCAATGCGTCGACGGCAATTGCGCACAAGACTTGCCCAAGCCGTTCTCGCTCTGCCCCCACCCGGCTGCTAAACTCCGAGCACAAACAAAGGAGTGCCCAGCATGCAGTACACCCGTCTCGGTCATACCGGCCTCGAAGTCAGCCGGATCTGCCTCGGCTGCATGTCGTTCGGCGAACCGAAACAGGGTTCGCACGAGTGGACGCTCGATGAGGCGGCGAGCCGGCCGATCCTGCGCGCCGCATGGGAAGCCGGGATCAATTTCTACGACACGGCCAATGTCTATTCGCTCGGTTCGAGCGAGGAGATCGTCGGCAAGGTGCTGCTCGAAATGGCGCCGCGCGACGAGCTGGTGATCGCCACCAAGGTCAATGGCGAGATGCGTCAGGGGCCAAACGGCAAGGGGCTGAGCCGCAAGGCAATCCTCGCCGAAATCGACAACTCGCTGCGCCGGCTCGGCACCGACTACGTCGACCTCTATCAGATCCACCGGTTCGATCCGGCAACGCCGATCGAGGAGACGCTGGAGGCTCTCAACGACGTGGTGCGCGCCGGCAAGGCCCGCTACATCGGGGCCTCGTCGATGGCGGCGTGGCAATTCCTCAAGCTGCTGATGACCTCCGATAAGCACGGTTGGGCCCGCTTCGTTTCGATGCAGAACCAGCTCAACCTGATCGAGCGCGAGGAGGAGCGCGAGATGCTGCCAGTCTGCATCGACCAGGGCATCGGCGTCATCCCGTGGTCGCCGCTGGCGCGCGGCCGGCTGGCCCGCCCATGGGGCGAAAGCACCGAGCGGATGGAAACCGACATCTACGGCAAGACCCTGTACCTCAGGGACGAAGCGGCGAACCAGGCGATCAATGCCGCGGTCGCGGACATTGCCGCTGCCCGTGGGGTGAAGATGGCGCAGGTGGCGCTCGCCTGGGTGCTGCAGAAGCAGCCGGTCAGCGCGCCGATCGTCGGTGTCACCAAGTTGGCACAGCTCGAGGATGCGCTGGGTGCCCTCGATGTGCGGCTGAGCGCCGACGAGGTGGCGCGGCTCGAGGCGCCGTATCACTCGACGGGCGCGCAGAGCTTCCGCTAGGCTCACTGGGACGGCGAAGAGGGGCAGGGTTTGGTCGTGGCATTGCGCAGCAAGAACAGGGTCGTCGGTCGTCTCCTCCTGCCCACTCTCGCATTGGCGGCCGTGCTGCTGCCGGGGAGCGCCGGCGCACAGGACGCACCCACCGCGTCGATCTGCGCCATGGCGGCGGCGTCGCAGTACGAGCCCGGCTATCGAGGTTTTGGGCGCGAGTTAAGCCGCATCGATCCGGCCATCGCCATCCCGGCTTGCGAGGAGGCGGTGAAGGCGGCGCCCGATGTGGCCGCCAACAGCGCCTGGCTGGCGCGGGCGCTACTCGCCGACGGGCAGACCGACGCGGCTTTGCCTGTATTGGAGGCGGCGGTGGCCGGCGACAGCCCGCTCGGGCGGCAATTGCTGGCCGATGTGCTGTTCGGCGATCTCGGCGACGCGGCGACGACCGATTATGCGCGGGCGCTCGAGGTGCTGCAGCCGGCGGCCGAGGCCGGGTTTGCGCCGGCACAGCTGAGCCTCGGCTTTGCTTACGATCTGGGGCGCGGCGTGGCTGAGGATGACGCGGTCGCCGCCTCCTGGTACATGCGGGCCGCCCAGCAGGGTGAGGCACGGTCTGCCAGCAACCTCGGCTATCTCTACCATGGTGGCGCCGGGGTCGAGCTCGACTACGCGCAGGCGATGTTCTGGTACCAGAAGGGCGCCGACAAGGGCGACGTGGTCGGCATCTACGGCGTTGGCCAGCTCTACGAATTCGGCCAGGGCGTCGAGATCGACTACGTCAAGGCGGCCGAGCAGTTCCAGCTGGGCGCCGAAATGGGCGATACCTATGCCCAGAACGATCTCGGCTATCTCTACGAGACCGGGCAGGGCGTCAGCGAGGACGCGGCCGAGGCGGCGCGCTACTACCAGATGGCCGCCGACCAGGGCTATGCGCTGGCGAGCGCCAACCTGGGGCAGCTCTACAGCACCGGACGCGGGGTAGAGCGGGATTTCGACCGCGCCTTCGAGCTCTATTCCTACGCGCATGCGGAGGGCGAGATCGGCGGCACGGTCGGATTGGCGCAGGCTTATCTCTACGGCGAGGGCGTGCCGGTCGATTTCGACATGGCGCGCAGCTTTGCCGAGCAGGCGGCCGATGCCGGCGCGAGCTATGGGCAGTCGACGCTGGGCGCCATCTATGCCGATGGCACGGGCGTGGCGCGGGATTTCAACCGCGCCATCGAGCTGTTCGACCTCGCAGCGGCGCAGGGCAACGATTATGCCGCCAGCCGGGCCGCCGAAGTGCGAGCCGAACAGACCTGCGGGCTGATCGCGGCGACCCGCTACGAGACGGGTTTCGAGGTGTCGGGCGTCGAGCTCGAGCGGATCGATGCCAATACTGCCATCCCGGTCTGTGCGAACGCGGTGGCGCTGGATGCGGCATCGCTCGAGAACAAGGCCTGGTACGCCCGCACGCTGATTGCCGGCGGACGCCAGTCGGAAGCCGTGCCGCTGCTCGAGGAAGCAGCCGGTGGCGAGTTTGTCCCGGCCAAGGTGCTGCTCGCCGACCTGCTGCTCTGGGGGCATGGCACGGGTGAGGACCCCGCACGCGCCGTGACGCTTTATCAGGCGGCCGCAGTGCAGGGTTTCCCGCCGGCCGAGTTCGGGCTGGGTGTCGCTTACCAGAACGGCCGCGGCGTGCCGGCCGATCGGGCGCTGGCGGCGAAGTGGTACGGCCTCGCGGCAAGGCACGGGATTGCGGCGGCGGCGGATCGGCTGGCCGATCTCGACCGCGGGATGGTGGAGCCGCAGGTAGGACCGATGCGGGCGGGGCCGCGGAGTTAGGTAGTCCCTTCTCCCCCTGAGGGGAGAAGGTGGCCGAAGGCCGGTTGAGGGGTGAAGCGGCGCAGCAGGCGCTTGTTGAGAAGCTGAACCCCTCACCCTAGCTCCGCTACGGACCTCACGGTCCCTGCTCCGCTACGCTCTCCCCTCAGGGGGAGGGGGCGGATGGCATCCTCCGTGTGAACTCCAACAAAAAAGCCGGCCGCCATGGGCAGCCGGCTCCAAAATCCTGATCGACAGCAGCCTTACTCGGCCTTGTCGGCGCTGTCGGAATTGAGCTGGCCGTATTTCTCGACGCCGATCGAGTTGAGCAGCTGCAACTGGCTCTCGAGGAAATCGATGTGGCCTTCTTCGTCGGCCAGCAGTTCCTCGAACAGGTTCTTCGAAACGTAATCGCCCAGCGACTCGCAGAGCTCACGCGAGGCCTTGTAGGCCTTGCGGGCGTCATACTCGCCGGCGAGATCGCACTCGAGCACTTCCTTGATGGTCTGGCCGATGCGCAGCGGCGCCACGCGCTGCAGGTTCGGGTGACCTTCGAGGAAGATGATGCGCTCGATCAGCTTGTCGGCGTGGTGCATCTCTTCGATGGATTCGGCACGTTCCTTGGCCGCCAGCTTGGTGTAGCCCCAGTCGCTCAAGATGCGAAAATGCACCCAGTACTGGTTCACGGCCCCGAGTTCGAGGAACAAAGCCTCGTTAAGCCGCTCGATGACCTGTGCTTCGCCTTTCATTACGACCTCCTTGGCGCTTACGACGCATAGCCGAAAGCCGCGCGTGCACCACAGGTGCGTCGGCGGGTTTTTCGGCCAATTGGAGGTGGTACTCTTCCGTCACCGTGATGATAATGTCCACCACATTCGGAACGCAGCCGGCGCATTTGCAGCGCTTCGCCAGCTCCCGGTAAACCATCGCAGGCACGATGATTTGCCAGGGATCCTCACGCAAAAGCCCGACGATAACCTGCTTGATCTCCCTGTCGGTGATCACGTTGCACTGGCAGACAAGCATGGGCAGAAAAACGGCGTCGGCTGTGAGGTTCGGGCGGCATAGAGCGCCGAAGAAACCTGATTGTCAATGTCAGATAATGCCGCGCGCCGAATCACGAAACCATCGCCGACCCCGTCCGTATCTATCCGGGCAATTTCTCAGGTTCCTCCGATGTCCTTCTCCCTCGTTGGTCTGCTCAACTTCGCCAGCCCCGGGGATCGCCGGTCACGACGGCTGGCCTCCGGGCTGAGCTATGGCGAGCGACCCAGGCAGAGGCTGGATGTCTATGGCCCGCGCCAGCCGAACGGACCGGCGCCTGTCGTCGTCTACATCTATGGCGGGGCGTGGAACGAGGGCGACCGGCGCGACTTCGCCTTCGTGGCGCGCTGGCTCGCCGGGCTCGGCTATCTCGTCGTGGTACCGGATTATCGGGTGCTGCCCGAGGTCGAGTACCCGGTGTTCCTCGAGGATTGCGCCGACGCTGTCCGCTGGACCCTGCAGCATGCGGCCGGGTATGGCGGCGACGCGTCGCGGCTGGCGCTGACCGGCCATTCGGCCGGCGCCTACAATGCGGTGATGCTGGCGCTGGAGCCGGCATATGGGGTGGTCGACGCCATCGATGCGGTGGTCGGGCTCTCAGGTCCCTACAACTTCTATCCGTTCGATGTGCCGATCAGCATCCGTACCTTCAGCGGCGCCGCCGATCTGCTGGCAACGCAGCCGGTGAATCTCGTCACCAGCGCCGCGCCGCCGATGTTTCTCGCCAGTGCCGACGGCGACACGGTGGTCGGGCCGCAGAACACCGTGGCGCTGGCCCACCGGCTGCGCGAACATGGCGTCGCCGTCACCGAGCGGCATTTCCCGCGCTTCACTCATCCCTCGACGCTGCTCGAACTGGGGAGCCTGCTCACCCGCCGCTCCAGCCTCGCTGGCGAGGTGGCCGAGTTCCTCGCGCACACATTGCGACTGGCGCCACCTGACGGCGGCGCTATGATCGGGCGGCGCAAAGAGGGAGCAGGGCGATGAGTTTGCGACAGACGCTGGCAGCGAGCGCCGTGCTGGCCCTTGGTCTCAGCGCCGCTCCGGCATCGGCTACCGAGTTGTTCGATGCCTGCGCCGCCAAGGCCGCAAGCCCTTGGGAAGCAGGCTATGCCGAAACCGGGCTCGACAGCAGCGCCATGGACACCGCGGCGGCCATCGAAGCCTGCACCGCGGCGCTGGCCGAGGATCCGGAATCGGCCGTGCTCAAGGCCTGGCTCGGTCGTGCCTATGACGTCGCTGGCGACTCGGCGCAGGCGGCGACCTATCTCGAGCCGGCGGCAACGGCCGGCAACGTGCTGGCGCAGACCAGCTTCGGCGACATCCTGATCGTCGGGCAAGGGGTTGCGCAGGATATGACGCGTGGCGCGGAGCTGTTGAAGCTGGCCGCCGATGCCGGCTTCGCCCCGGCGCAGGATAGCCTGGGGCTCTCCTACGACTACGGCGAGGGCGTCGGGCAGGATTATCTCGAGGCGTCGCGCTGGTACCGCAAGGCGGCCGACCAGGGCTTGCCGCGGGCGATGGCCAACCTGGGTTCGCTCTATGCCGAGGGGCTGGGGCTCGACCGGGACCTGGTTGCCGCTGCAGCCTGGTATCAGCGAGCAGCGGACAAGGGCGATAGCCGCGCCCAGTACAATCTGGGCAGCCTGTTCGAGACCGGCGCCCTGGCCGATCCGGACTATGCGCGCGCCGCCGAGCTCTACCAGGCGTCGGCTGACCAGAATTACGGGCTGGCGCTGAACGCTCTGGGCTATCTCAAGCAGCATGGCTACGGCCTTGCCCCCGACCTCGAAGGCGCCGCGGCGCTCTATCAGCAGGCGGCCGACCAGGGGATCGCGCAGGCGCAGGGCAACTTGGCGCTGCTGTACGAAGACGGAACCGGAGTGACGCAGGATTTCGCGATGGCGCGCCAGCTCTATCGGCAGGCTTCGCAAAGCGGCAACACCGATGCTGCAGTCAATCTGGGGCTGATGTATCTCAACGGCGCCGGCGGGGTGCGCGACCTCGACAAGGCGCTGAGCTTCACCCAGCAGGCGGCCGACCAGGGCAACCCGATCGGCCTCAACAATCTCGGCCATCTCTACGAGAACGGCATCGCTGTAACGATGGACACCTCCCGCGCGCTGGAGCTCTACCAGCAGTCCGCCGTGCTGGGCTACGAGCCGGGCGGCGACAACTACAATCGGCTCGAAGCGGCGTTGCAGGCGCCGACCGGGACGCCGTCGGTGAAGACCTATCCCAAGAGCAAGATCGACAACTGAGGTGGGTGTCGCGGCCAATCGCCCGCTTGTTTCAAAAGAACTTCCCGACGGTGTCCTTTCTCCGAAGCCCCGTCCGTCGTTGTGGCACCAGCTCGATGCGAGCGGTCACTCAAGGAGACAGACGATGCGTGTGATGGTGTTGGGAAAAGCCACCGAGGGCAATAACGGCGCGCCGCCGACGAAAGAGGCGTTCGCGGCGATGGACCGGTTCATCGAGGAACTGGTGAAGGCAGGTGTGCTGGTGGCAGGCGCCGGGCTCAAGGCCGGAGCCGAGGCTAAGCGGGTCACCATCGATGGGGAGAAGCGCACCATCATCGATGGGCCGTTTGCCGAAACGCGCGAACTGGTCGCCGGCTTCCAGATCTGGGAGGTCAAGGACATGGACGAGGCGCTGGCCTGGCTCAAGCGCTACCCCGCCATGCCCGGCAAGAACGAGATTGAGCTCCGGCCGTTCATGGAAGCGGCGGACCTTGCCGGCTACGTGACACCCGAGGAGCTCGCAACGCCGCGCAAGGGCGAACGTGGCAAGCTCGGCGTGGCGTAGAGCAAATTCGCCGTCTCGTTGAAACGGCGAATTGCTCCATGGGCTTGGCTTGTCGGGTTTCCGAACCGGAAAGGTCCGCAACCGTTCCTGGAAACGCTCTGAGCCTCGGCTTGCCCGCCCTGCCGGTTTGGCCGACAACACGGCATGAGCACAGGCGAAACGCAGCGAGCGATCGAAGCCAGCTTCCGCATCGAACGGGCGAGGCTCATTGCGGGTCTCGCCCGCATGGTGCGCAGCATCGATCGTGCCGAGGAACTGGCGCAGGAGGCGCTGCTCATTGCGCTCAGCCAATGGCCGAAGACGGGGGTGCCGGCCAATCCCGGCGCCTGGCTGATGACCGCCGCCAAGCGTCGTGCCATCGATGCCATCCGGCACGAGCGGATGCGGGAGCGCAAGCACGGCGAGATCGCCCAGACGCTGGACGAAGCGTCGGATGATGCTGCAGCGGCGATCGAGGCGGCACTTGATGACGAGGTCGGCGATGAGCTGCTGGGGCTGATCTTCGTTGCCTGCCACCCGATGCTCACGGCCGAGGCGCGCGCCGCGCTGACGCTGCGGGTGGTCGGCGGTCTGACGCCGGACGAGATCGCCCGGGCCTTTCTCTCCACTGAGGCGGCGATCGCCAAGCGCATCGTTCGGGCCAAGCAGGCGATAGCAGCGGCCGGGCTGAGCTTCGAGGTGCCGCGCGGCGCCGAGCGGGCAGCGCGGCTGCCCTCGGTGCTGGAAGTGATCTACCTGATCTTCAATGAGGGCTATGCCGCGACATCGGGCGATGATCCGATCCGGCCCGGGCTTTGCCTCGAGGGGCAACGACTGGGGCGCATGCTGGCCGGGCTGATGCCCGACGATGCCGAGGTGTTCGGGCTGCTGGCGCTGATGGAGATCCAGGCTTCGCGGCTCGCGGCGCGCCTTGGCCCGGATGGGGCTCTGGTGCCGCTGACGGCGCAGGATCGGACGAGGTGGGACCAGCTGCTGATCCGCCGCGGGCTCGAGGCGCTGGCGCGGGCTGAGGCGCTGGATGGGGTTGGGCCCTATGTCCTGCAGGCGGCCCTCGCCGCTTGCCACGCCCGGGCCGTCACCGCCGCTGAAACCGACTGGGGGCGCATCGCGGCGCTCTATGACCGGTTGCGCGTTGCGGCGCCGTCACCGGTAGTCGATCTCAACCGCGCCATCGCCCACAGCATGGCCTTCGGGCCCGAGGCGGGGCTACGGCTGCTCGACGAAATTGCGGACGAGCCGGCTCTTCGCAATTACGCACCGTTGCCGGCGGCGCGGGGCGACTTTCTGTTCCGGGCCCGGCGGTTCGGCGAGGCGCGCGAGCAATTCGAGGCGGCCGCGAAGCTGACCCGCAATGCCGGGGAAGCGGCGTTTCTGTGGGCCCGCGCCGCGGCGTGCGGTTGACCGATGCAACCTTCCGCGGGTCCGATGCTTGGGCCGTGCACCATTCGAAAAGGAAGCAGCATGGAAGAGATCAAGGGCGTCGCCCGCGCAGTCATCCGGCCGGGCAAGCTGGCGGAATACAAGGCGCTGTGCGAACAGGCGATGGAGATCGTCCGCACCCAGGACACCGGCACGCTGCAATACGAGATCTTCTTCAACGACGATGAGAGCGAGGCGATCGTCTATGAGCGCTATCGCGATATCGATGCGGCGCTGGAGCACTTCGCGCATATCGGCCATCTGATGCAGCCCTTGATGCGACGGCGGACGTCAGCGGCGAGTTGCTGGGCAAATGGAGCGAGAAAATGCAGCTGGGTGGCGGCGGCCCATAGCTCTATCAGCCATGGCGGGTGTTCCAGGACCTCTAGCCGCGCACCAAGGCCTCAGCCGTGTTCCTTCTCGCGCCGGCTGGCCAGGACGGCAATAGACGCGGCGACGCGGTGCGCGGTGGAGAAGAATTCGCGGTGGACCATGAACGCCACTGTCACGAGGGTCGCCACCACCGCCAGCCATTCGTTGGCGAACCAGGCGACCATCGGCACCGCGAAATAGTAGGCGCGGATGCCGTTGTTGAAGTTCTTGGCCGCCAGCGTGTTGAGCTGGGCGATGCCGTCGATCTCGTCGCGGGCGACATGCTCGGAGTGCTCGATGGCGCCGAGCAGGATGCAGAAGTGGTTGAACTGACGCAGCGCCAGCGTGAACGAGAAGAAGCTCAGCACGAAGATGGCGAGCGTTGCGAACAGGTGGATCTGTACGTCCTGCGTGGTGTAGGTCGTCTTCAGCCCGACGGTGGTCAGCGTGTCGGTCAGCGCGGTGAGATTGCCGAAGGCCGTGAACACCGCCAGCACCAGCAGCACTGAGGTCGAGGCGAGAAAGCTCACCGAACCCATCAGGTTGCCGGCGAGGATGGCATCGAGCGGGGTGTCGCGTTTCACCGCATTGGCCACCCAGCGGCGGCGCTGCATCGACATGATCACCGACAGCGACGGCCGCTTCCGCTCCAGCAGCGGCACGCCATAATTGTAGGCGAACCAGCAGATGAGCGGGAAAAGTGTCGCGAACAGTGTCATGGCGCCCGCAGCTCTCGGGGAATCAGTGCTCCTTTATAGCGCCGCGACGCGACTTGGCGATGTGCTCAGCGCTGTGTTTCTCAGATGAAGGGCGGCGACAGCAGGCTGACGAAGCGCATGCCTTCGGCCGGATCGCGCGGCTCGTCGGCCGGCGCCGGCCACTTGCCGTCGAGCACCGCGGCGTCGCGCTCGGTACGGGTCAGGCGCCATTCGGGCCCGAAGAACGGCTTCTGCCGGTCGTCGCCCGGCGGCAGATCATCGGGCGGGTTGAGGATTCCAACAAAGTGCAGCACGGCATCACTCCTCGGTTTGGTCGGCCCCGCCACCTACAGGGGGAAGCAGCGGGGCCGCGTTGCCGTCGGGGAAGGGAGGAGGGAACCCCGGCGTATGCGAGGAGAATGACAAACCCTATCGGATTGGTCGAGAATTGAGATGCCAAATCGCGAGCGGGAGAGGGAAGCGATTTGCGCGAGGTTCGGGAGCGGTGGAAATCTGGGCGGGGTCAGCTGTAGGGGGGCATGCCACCGGCGTCATTCCCGCGAAGGCGGGAACCCAGTGCGATCCTTCCGATTCACCGGCGGTGGAAGCATCCCACCAGGTTCCCGCCTACGCGGCAATGACGCCGGTGGTAAGGGCATTCCGATTGCCCACAATTTGGCGTCTGTCCTCGCCTACAGCGTCCGCGCGTAGCGCATAAAAATCTGCTGGATCTCGCCGAGCACCGCCTCGGAGAGCTCGATATCGGCCGCACCGATATTGGTCCTGAGCTGGTCCATGGTCGTCGCGCCGATGATCACCGAAGTCATGAACGGCTTGGTGAGGCAGAAGGCGATGGCCATCTGGCAGACGTCAAGCCCGTGCTTTTCGGCCAGCGCGATATAAGCGCGGATCGCCGGCTCGGTGTACTGGTTGTTGCGATAGGCGGAACCGGCCACAGCACCGCGCGTCCCCTCGGGCAGCACGCCCCCGAGATACTTGCCGGAGATGGCGCCGGCCGCCAGCGGCGAGTAGGCGAGCAGCCCGACATCCTCATGGAAAGCCAGCTCCGCGAGATCCATGTCGTAGTAGCGGCGCAGGAAATTGTATTCGTTCTGGATGGTCTGCACCCGCGGCAGGCCGAGTTCCATCGAGAGCTTCAGATACTGCATGGTGCCCCAGGCGCTCTCGTTGGAGAGGCCGAAATGCAGGATCTTGCCTTCGCGCACCAGCTCGCCCATCACCTGCAGCACTTCGAGCATGTTGGGCAGCACGCTTTCCTTGTCCTGCAGGTAGGGGTTGTAGTCCCACGAGCCCTCGAAGTGGTAATGCCCGCGGCGGGGCCAGTGGATCTGGTAGAGATCGATACGGTCGGTCTGCAGGCGCCTGAGGCTGCCTTCCACCGCTTCGCGCACGCTCGGCCCATCGATGCCGCGGCCGCCGCGCACCCATGGCCGGCCACCGCCTGCGACCTTCGAGGCCAACACAATGTCGTTACGCTTGCCGGTCTTCTTGAACCAGCTGCCGATGATTTCCTCGGTCTTGCCGTAGGTCGAGGCGTCGGGCGGCACGGCGTACATCTCGGCGGTATCGAAGAAGTTGATACCCTGCTCGACGGCATAATCCATCTGCTGATGGCCCTCGGCCTCGGTGTTCTGCTTGCCCCAGGTCATGGTGCCCAGGCAGATCTCGGACACCGAGATATCGGTGCGGCCAAGCGTCTTCATCTTCATGGAAATGCCCCTTCAGTTCGGCGCGCACCGTATGAAACGAGGTCGGCCGAGACAATCCCCCCGAAGGTCGGCCCGAGGTTGCGCGGGCGCGTCGGATCGGAGAGATTGTGCGCGCCATTTCAAGGATATCGCCGTTGCGCAAATCTCTGCTGCCGCTCGCTGCCTTCGCCCTCGCCGTCGCGACATTCGTGGGGGGGCCGGCCGTGGCACAGGACGAAGCCGACCTGAGCCGGATCGGCCAGATGAACCTCAAGGAGCTGGCGACCCTGGTTGGCGCCGTGACCCGGACGGTGGGCCAGGACACCATCAAGCTGCAGCCGGCGGCACAGCGCAGCGACTGCGCCGAGTTGATCCGCGCCTCCAACTCGTTTGCGCTCGGCTATCGGCTGCTCGCCGAGGTGCGAGGCTCGCTGGAGGGGAAGCCCGCCAAGGACATCGCGGCGCTGCAGACCCATATCGTGCAGTCGCGCGTCATCACCTTTGCAGCGCGGGTACGGGCCGAGGAATGGCTGAGTCGGCTCTGCGTCAGCTTTCCGATGCCGGCCGACAAGGCAAACGAACCGCGCTACGCCAAGCCGGTGAAACTCCAGACCGCCGAATTCACTCAGGCGGTGATCGAGGCGCGGCAGGCGGCGGAGGCGAACCTGGCGCTGGCGGTAGCGGCGGGGATCGGCAAGAAGTGTCCCCAGGTGATCTCGGCGATGCAGTCGATCCAGCTGTTCGTGCCCTATCTCGAAAAGCTCTCCAAGGATGTGGCCAAGCGCCCGGAGGCGCTCGGCCCGCGCGCCAGCCGCCGCGGCCTCGAGGTGGCGCGGGGCCAGCTGATCAACGCCGGCAACAAGCTCTATCGCGAACTCGGCATCGGCTGCCGCGCCAAGCCGCCGGCCGAGGCAGAGGCTCCGGCAGACGGGGCTCCGCCCGCGGCGCAGTAAGGGGTTCGGGGCCGCGGGTCAAAAAACTGTCACGCAATGCGCTTTTTGCCTTGAGGTGGCGGAGATCACCCCCTATATACCCCCTGCGTCGGCGGCGATGGCCGCACACGAAGGCGCAAAAAGCCAAGGCTTTGATATCTGACGCGGGGTGGAGCAGCCCGGTAGCTCGTCAGGCTCATAACCTGAAGGTCACAGGTTCAAATCCTGTCCCCGCAACCAGCTTTCCCCTACTTGGGGCAGACGCTGTAGAAGTCTTGGGATTGAATGCAGCGAGGGGCCCGTAAACAGTGATGTTTACGGGCCCTTTTGCATTTTGGCCCGGCGCGATTTCGACGCGGGTCACGAGCGCGCGGACCTGTTCGAGCAGCTCGTCGGGCGGAGCACGTTCGTCCATCAGATGATGATGCAGATCCTCGACCATCCTGGCGTAGCGATTCGCGACGCTCGGATGGAGCGTCACCGGCTCGCTAGACTGTTCCAAGGCATCCAGTTCGTTCTGCAGCTTTTGCCGCTCGGCTTCCATCGCAGGCAGTCGAGCCTCGATCGCGGGGGTCACCGTGCCGGCAATTACTCGGTCGACGATCTGCTCGATACCGCGTGTGAGTTCGGCGATGCCGCGTCGCAGCTTGCTGCTGTCGCGCCGGCGGGTCGAGGCGAGGAGCGCTCGCTCCTCATGATAGGCCTTGAGGAACGCGGCGATCATTTCCGGATCGTCGAGGTTCTGGCGCAGCGACTGCAGCACTCGATCCTCGACGAACTTGCGCGCGATCGAGCGGCCGTTGGTGCAATCCTTTCGTTCGCGATGCCCCGCGCAGATGAGGCGGCCACGATTTACGGTCGTGTAGCTGGCGCCACAACAGCCGCACTTGAGCAGGCCGCTGAGGACGTGTCGCGGTTTCCGGACGTATGACGGATGGGGGATGCTTCGCTCGGCGCGACGCGCCTCGACGGCTGCGAACGTGGCGCTGTCGATGATGGCGAGCTGCGGAGCGGCAGCGATGATCCACTCGCTTTCCGGGTTCGGCCGCGACACCCGCTTGCCGGTTGCAGGGTCCTTGATGAAGCGCTGCCGGTTCCAGACGATCTCGCCGGCATAGAGGCGGTTCTGCAGGATACCGTTCTTCCGGATCGCTGAGCCGACGATGGCCGACGCGTTCCATTTGCCACCTCGCGGGCCGGGCACACCTTCGGCGTTGAGGTCCCCGGCAATCTGGCGGCCCGTGCGGCCGGCGAGGTAGGCGGCGAAGATGCGCCGCACCGTCTCTGCCTCAGCCTCGACGATAGCAAGCTCGCCGCGATTGGCGCCGGGCTGGTAGCCGAACGAGCGGCCGCCGCCGATGGCACCCTCGCGCACGCGCGCCGATTGGCCACGACGGGTCTTCTGCGCAAGGTCGGCAAGATAGAGTTCGCCCATCAGGCCCTTGAGGCCGATATGCATGGCGCCGACTTCACCGTCCTGCACCGTCATGATGGCGATGTCTAGGAAGGCGAGTTCCTTCTTGATGCGGGCAAGGTCGGCCTGGTCGCGGCTGAGGCGATCGAGCGCCTCGCACAACACAACGTCGAAACGCCGCGCGCGCGCATCGCGCATGAGGCTGGCAAGGCCGAAGCGATTGACGGTCGATGCGCCCGAAACAGCCGCGTCCTCATAGGACGCGGTGACGGTCAGCCCTTCGCGCTCGGCCCACGCCTCGCACAATGCGATCTGATCGGAACAGGATTTCTCGTTCTGACGGTCGGAGGAGAACCTAGCGTAGACTGCTGCTCGCCTGGTCATTGTCCTCGTGCTCCGTCTCTTTCAGGTGGTCGAGCCGGGCGAGCCGGCGGCCCATCGTCCGCGCGATAGCGAGCAGGGCCTCACGCGCCGCGGCAGCATCGTGCTGCGGCGCGGTAAGAGGTGTCAATGGCGGGTACGCCTGCTTCATGCGGCACGAACGAAGTTCGGCAGTTCCTCTACCACGACGCGGAACTTGCGGCCGCTGGCGGTGGTGATGAGGAAGCTGGCGTCGTCGCGGTCCTCGCACCGGAGATCGGCGGCCTTGATCGGATCAGCGTGCTGCTGATCTGGATCATCGTCATGGTGAAAGTCGCAGAGCGTGACCAGGTGCTGGGCAAGCGCGTCAGCGTGACTAGCTTTTGCCATCAGTCCCTCGCGAACTTGCGCTGCTGGATGATGGCGAACGCCTCGGCGAGGATCTCGGGCCAGAGGTCGCGCAGCTCGTTGGCAGAGTAGCCCTGGTGCAGGCTGGCGAAGGCCTCGACGCTGCAGTTGGCCAGCGGCAGGGCCACAAGCGTGCCTGCGGCTTGGGCGACGCGTTCCTTGCGATAGTCGCGGTCGAGGTCCCAAGGCATGACCGGCACCGCCGGCTGATCGTGGCGAACGACCTCACCTTTCATCAGGCGCTTGGCGGCACCGATATGGGCGCCGATCTGCGCCTCGCTGAGGTCGCAGGTTTCTTCGGCATGGAGGAAGTCGGTGATGGTGGTGGGCTGGCCCTCGAGCCGCTTGCGGCGGATCACTTCCACCAGGCGCTCGGCAATGCTCATCTGAGCGATCGAAGGCGGGATCGGCGCAAGAGGCACCACGTTGAATGAGGTCTGCATCATGCACTCCATCGGTTCTCGATGGCGCATGATGTAGCAACAAATGTTACACTGTCAACCTAGTGTAACAAAATCTGCGTCACCGCCTCCCGATGTGCCAACTCACCTTGCCGAGAATCAGCACGGCGGCGAGAGGCACCTCGAAGTTTTGATAGGCCGGGTTGTCGGAGATGATCGCGACCTTCACCGGCTGCGAGAAGGGAATGCGCTGCAGGCGCTTCACCTGGGGTGGGCTCGAGCCATCGCTGATCATGTAGACGCCATCGCTCATCATGGCGTTCTGCGACAGGTCCACAACGGCGCGGTCGCCGGGTAGATAGGTCGGGATCATGCTGTCCCCGTCTATCGCCGCAACGATGGACTGAGAGGGACTCGTGCCGCTGTCTCGAAGGAAGTCGGCAGGGAACAGCCACTCGCCGGTGATGCGATGGCCCGAGTATGCCTCGCCGTTCACCTCGAGCGTCATGATTTCGCCCACAGCGCCTTGGCCTGCGCCCATCTTGATGTCGAGTTCCGGCAATGCGCCGGCGACGCGCGGTCGATAGGTTTCCCGACTATAGGCCTCACCCTCGAAATCGGGCTCGGGGCGCCAGTTGCTGTCGTGTTCTGGCAAAGGCACGTAGGTCAGGTCAGGCTTGCCCGACGCCGGTGGGGTGTTGAGCATTAGTTGGTCAGCGGTGACCTGCAGGTGCGGCGCCATCTCTTCGGCGCGGTCGCGCTTGAGCTTCCGGTGGTCGTTGGCCAGCCGGTTTATCGTCGCCCGGGAGAGGCCCATAGCGTCGGCCAGTTGGTCCTGGGTCAGGTCGGCGGCAGCTAGAAAGGGGGCGAGCCAGTTCATGTTGCGGTTATCCAACATGACGATGTCGCACGCTATGCCATGAAATGTTACACGCCGCTTGACATGTAACATATTGTGTAGCAGGTCTTGCTACATGCAGCTGGATCGCTACATCGCCGAGCACACCACGGTCACCGACTTCGCCAAGAAGATCGGCAAGAGCCGGATGCAGGTTCACCGATACCTTCGTGGTGAGAACCTCACCAAACGCGTGATCGAGCAGATCTGCGAGGCGACGGACAATGCGGTCCGTCCTGCCGATTTCTTCGAACAGCCGCATGTCACCTCCACTGAAAGCGCGACGCTATGACCCGCTCATATCGCTCGTCGTCGGCAGCCCAGCGGGACGCGATCCGCCACATGCTGCTCGCCGGTATGCGGCCGCGCGACGTTGCCCACGACATCGAGATCGATCCGCGTCGCGCAGAGATCCGTTTACGCCGTCCATCGGCGACCGCCGCGAAGCTCGCCCGCATCACCGAGGTGCGGAAATGAGCAAGCGCTACAAGTTCAGCTACGCGCCTCGCCGGCATCGGCCGGACCACCCCGTTGAGTGGCCCTTCGAGGCGGACATCGTTGCGTCGGCATGCTGGCCCGCCGGCAACTGGCCGCGTCGCCGCGCGATGGCCCGGCCGATTCGTGCGGTGGCGACCTGGTTGCGCCACCTTGCCAGCCGTGCCGACGACCTGGTGGACCTCGTCGAGGGGCAGCCGCTGATCCAGGTGTACTGGCAGGCCGGTTGGGAACGCTCGATGCTGATGTCGAGCAAATACCCCTATGGCTACTTCGGCGACATCACTCCCGAGATCGTCGCGATGTTCGAGGCGCAGCCCGAGCGCTTCGCCGGCACCGATCCGAAGGTCGTTGCCAAGATCATCGCAGCTGCGAGGCAGGCATGATCCGCTCACAGAACGCGCTCGGTGACGAACGTCACGTAGGTCTGGACGGTATCGAGCGCGATCCTGCGCGCCATATCGGCATCGTAGGTGCCGGGACGCAGGTCGGTGACGCCAGTGTCGCCGATGTTGCTTTCCAGGTCGGCCAACAGGCGCCGCACGCACTCGGTCCCTTCCTCGCTCGGCGAGCCGTCGACCCGAGCCACGCCAGCCAGGTAGGCGGCGAGGTTGGTGGCCAGCGCCTGGGTGGCGTTGAGCGCCATCTGCGCTGCCACATACTGCGTCTCGGCGCTGATCTTCATCGCAGTTCCCTTCGGCCCGCGTTCCCCTCGCGCGGTGCCGTGGCCGGGGCCTCGCGCGCTTTCCTCCTCCCTGTAGCGCGCGAGGCCTCCCTTCGTCATGGCGTAAGTGGTGGCGAGGTTATGCCATGCTGACCCGGCGCCTGCCCGAGCGGGTCTATCTGCGCCTCAAGGGAGCCTTCGGCGACCTGCTGCATGCCAATGGCGGCGGGGTCGACGCGGCCAAGCGCACGCGGCTGCAGCAGCCCGACCTCAGCCGTTTCCAATCGACCAACCCCGAGCATGCGCTGCGTTTCGCGCCGATTGACGTGGTCGCCGACCTCGAGCAGTTCGCCGGCGAGCCGTACGTGACGCGCCTGCTCGCCGAGCTGAACAACTGCCTGCTTGTGCCGCTGCCCGAAGGCATGGCCGAGGGCGCGCTCGCGGAACGGACCGGCAAGTCGGCCAAGGAATTTGGCGATGTCATGGTGCGCATCGGCGAAGCGCTGCGCGATGGCGAGATCAGCGAAGACGAAGCGGCGTCGATCCTGCGTGAGATCCGCGAGGTGATGCTCGAACTCAGCGCCCTGGCCGAGGCCGTCCGCGCCGCCACAAAGCGGGAGGATGCCGATGGCTGACGCTCCGATCTCGTGCTGGCTGCACCAAGGCCCGAATTCGCAGGCGACGGTCTGCGTCAGCTTCATCGGCACGCACAAGCAGTTCGCCCTGACCCGTGGGCAGGTGCACGAGCTGCGATCGCGGCTCGAGGAAGCCGAACGGCTGCTCGAACGCGACGACAGCGAAATCCAGTTCCGAAAATCAATCAAGCTCGGGGGCGTTCACGCATGAGCGACGACAGCATTCCCATGTTCTGGCCCGAAATCGGGCCACGTCCGCACCCGTATGCCGCGGTGTTTCGCATGCTCGTGGGCGAGGAGAAGGAAAGCCTTGCGGCCAACGTCGCCGACAAGGGGCTCCAGGAGAAGGTGAAGATGTTCGAGGAGATGATCCTCGACGGTCGCAACCGTTACCTGGTGCTGGTCGACGAAGGTGTGTTCGACCCCGAGATCGAGACATGGCGCGAACGGCCCGACCTGTTCGAAGAGTTCAGCGGCACCCGCGAGCAGGCGCTCGACTACGTCTGGTCGCTCAATGCCGAGCGCCGGCACGACACGCCTAGTCAGCGAGCGATTGCGGCCGAGCGATACGCAAATTTGCGGAACATCACCCAGGCCGAGGCCGCCGAGAAGTTCGGCGTCTCGGAGCGGCAGGTGAACTCTGCCTCGAAGGTGATCGAGAAGGGTGAGCCCGAGCTGGTGCAGGCGGTCGAGGCGGGCACGCTGCCCCTCTACCTCGCGGAACAGGTTGCCGACCTCGACGAGGACGATCAGCGCGAGATTGCCGAACTGCCGAAGCGCGAGGCCTCGGCCGTGGCGAAGCAGAAGCTGCAGGACCCGCCACCGCTGGCGGAGAGCGGCCCGGTGGTGAAGGCCATGGACCCGTCATCGCTGGTGATGTTTGCAGCGGCGGTCTTCGCCGTGGGCGAGGCTGGCAAAGACATCGATGCGGCCACGCTCGATGCGCTGGCGCGCGAACACCGATTGCTGGCTGATGCCGACGGCACGCTGAACCTCAGGCAGGAAGTCCGCCTGGCGTTCGACGTGGCTCGCAAGAGGACCAATGTTGGCGATGGTGATCTGCTCGGCAGTTCGCTGTTCGCGGTGCTGACGGCAGGAATGCACGATGATCTCGACCTGCTGATCGAAGATTATCGGCAGGCTCACAAGCTGTTCGACCAGGCCATGCGCGCTGGCGAAGAAGAGAGGGCCGGCGAGGCGAAGTTGATGCTGGCCGCGCTACTCTGGCACGCGAACGGCAAGTCTCGGAACGGCGTCATTGTCAACGAGAGGCCGGTGGCGCTGGTCAAGGCGGCCACAGCGCCGCTCGGCACCGCTCCAATGTGGGGGCAGAACGGCCTATTTGAGATCGTGGTCGATGGGCTGCCAGCACTGGCACGCTACATGTTTGATGACTGGGGTTTCGGCCCCAGCTTCACGTTCCGCGCCACACGGTTCGATCAGCTGTTCCCCCGTGGCGGCTGGGCGGAAGTGCGGGTGCGTTTCGCCGATCACCTCGGTCGCTCAGTGGCCGAAGCGGCGGATGCTTGTTTCAAGGAACTGGTCGCGCATCATCGGGAAGCAAAGAGGACCACAGCGGACGATCGCGTGGGCCTGTACTACCCGGAGTTCGTGAACCGCATCGATGCGGATGACACGTATGACCAAATGGAGCGCATCCATCGCGGCATGAAGTTGGTTGCCGGCGAATGGCCCAAGCTCCCCCACGATGTCACCGAAAAGGATTGCCGAGACAAGCTCAATGCCTGGAAGAGCTCCGGCCGAGGCTTCCCCAAACCAAAGCACCTGGCCACGCACATCCTGCGGCTGACGGGCGAGGACCTGTTGAGGCCGGTGGCTGACTTCCCGATCGAGGGGCCATACGTCTCGGAAAACAATGGGACCTGGCGGTTCGTGGATGATGCCAGCGACGCCGCCGAAGACGCTGTGGCTGCACGTTTACGCCCCGCGACTGATGAAGGTGCGGATCTGAGCCAGCCAGATTGGGCCGCCGCATACGTGGGCGCCGTCGCATCGCTGACCGAGCCGAAGGGCAAGCTACATCAGTCAACAGCCGCCGACGCGTTGCGGGCGGGTGTGAATGCCGGCATCAGCCGGGCGCAGATGGCCGAGGATCTTGGCCACCCGATCGGCACCATCCTCAACTGGACCCATAAGCTCAAACTGACTGGCCTCGGTGAAGGTCGTTCCGCACCTCGACCTCGCCCGGAGGCTGCGGAATGATTCCCTCCGACAAGGACATCATCGTCTATCTGCGAAGGCGCTCGGGCTTCTATGGGCTGCGAGCAAAGCAGCGCAGCGGCAAACTGGCCGATCGCGATCGTGCAATTGCCCGGGCTTACCGAGAGGACGCTCGCGAGGTCGAGCGGAATGCCGGCACCAGCGACAGCGGAGCGGCCGAGTGAACCTGCCGCTCACCTATCGCGAGTTCCTGGAGGCGAAGATCATTACCGCGCCGGTTGGCGGGTTCGAGGTTGCGCTCGAGGACATCAACCCGCTGCTGAAACCGCACCAGAAGGCGATGGTGCAATGGGCCTGCCGCGGCGGCCGACGGGCGATCTTCGCTGCGTTCGGGCTTGGGAAGAGCTTCATCCAGCTCGAAATCCTCCGCCTGGTGCTGCTGCACACCGGCATGCCGGTGCTGCAGGTGGCGCCGCTCGGCGTGCGCCTCGAGCTGATGGGCGACGCGCGGACGCTGTCGATCGGTGACCACCCCGACATCACCGACGAGCAGCGCGCCGAGCTTGCCACGTGGCTTGCGGCTGGCCCCGGCCGAGGGATCGACCTGAAATTCATCCGCCGCACCGTCGAGGTGCATGGCGCCGGGCACTATCTGGCCAACTACGAGAGCATCCGAGACGGGAAGATCGACCCGCTGGTGTTCGGCGGCGTGTCGCTCGACGAGGCCTCGTGCCTGCGCGGGTTCGGCGGCAGCAAGACCTTCCGCGAGTTCATGCGGCTGTTCGACGGCATGGGCTACAAGTTCGTCGCCACGGCCACGCCAAGCCCGAACGAATACATCGAGCTGCTGGCCTACTCGGCGTTCCTCGAGGTGATGGATATCGGGCAGGCGAAGACCCGGTTCTTCAAGCGGAATAGCGAGAAGGCCGACAGCCTGACCATCCACCGGCACAAGGAACGCGAGTTCTGGCTGTGGGTCGCGAGCTGGGGGCTGTTCGTCGAGCGGCCATCGGATCTCGGGTTCTCCGATGAGGGCTACGAGCTGCCCGGGCTCGATATCCACTGGCACGAGCTGCCGTCGAACCACCTGACCGCCGGTACCGAGAAATCGGGTCAGGGGCGGCTACTTAAGAATGCAGCAGCGTCGTTGAGCGACGCAGCGCGGGAGAAGCGTGAAAGCCTATCGGTGCGGGTGGCCAAGCTGATGGAGCTGCGGGCGCTCGACCCGGATGCGCACCGGGTGATCTGGCATGACCTCGAGGCCGAGCGTCACGCAATCGAGGCTGCGATCGGCGCCAGCGTCAAATCGGTATGGGGGTCGCAGGACCTCGACGAGCGCGAGAAGCGGCTGACCGACTTTGCCTATGGGCGGCTCGGCGAGCTTTCGACCAAGCCGGTGATCGCCGGCCAGGGCTGCAACTTCCAGCGCTACTGCCACTGGGAAGTGTTCCTCGGCATCGGCCACAAGTTCAACGACCTGATCCAGGCGATCCATCGCTGCTACCGATTCCTGCAGCGGCACCAAGTGCGGGTCGACCTGATCTACACGGAGGCCGAACGGCCGATCCGCGACAGCATCGAAGCCAAGTGGCGCCGCCACGACGAACAGCGGGCAATCATGACAGACATCATCCGGCAATACGGCCTCTCGGCCGTGGCCATGGCTTCGTCGCTGAAGCGTGGCATGGGGGTCGAGCGCGTCGAGGTGCGCGGCGATCTCTTTACGCTCGTCAATAACGACTGTGTCGACGAAGTGCGGCAGATGGCCGACGACTCGGTTGACCTGATCGTCACCTCGATCCCGTTCTCGACGCAGTACGAGTACAGCCCGAACTACGCGGACTTCGGCCACACCGACGACGACCGGCATTTCTGGTCGCAGATGGATTTCCTGATCCCCGAGCTGTTGCGCGTGCTGGCGCCGGGCCGCGTGGCGATGATCCACGTCAAGGACCGGATCGTGCCCGGGGGGCTGACTGGGCTGGGGTTCCAGACCGTATCGCCGTTCTCGGACGATTGTGTCGCGCGGTTCCGGCAGCACGGCTGGGCCTTCCTCAGCCGCGTCACCGTGACCACCGACGTGGTGCGCGAGAACAACCAGACCTATCGGCTCGGCTGGTCTGAGCAGTGCAAGGACGGCTCGCGCATGGGCAACGGGCTGCCCGAATATTGCCTCGTGTTCCGCAAGCCGCCTTCGGACAACTCGAACGGCTATGCCGACAAGCCGGTGAAGAAGGCCAAGCGCGCGTTCGAGGCTGGTAGCTGGTCCAATGACGGCTACTCGCGCGGCCGGTGGCAGCTCGATGCCCATGGCTTCCGCAAGTCGAGCGGCGACCGACTGCTGACGCCGGAGGAGCTGCGCGGGCTCGACGCCAATGTCATCTACAAGGTCTGGAAGCAATACGACCTGGGCGCGGTCTACGACATCGAGCGACACGTCTACCTCGCCGAAGGGCTGGAGGAGGCGAGCGGCCTGCCGAGCGACTTCATGCTGCTGCCGCCGCACTCGAACCATCCCGAGGTGTGGAGCGACGTGGCGCGCATGCTGTCGATGAACACCCTGCAGGCGCAGCAGGGGCGCGAGATGCACCTCTGCCCGCTCCAGTTCGACATCATCGACCGGGCGATCCGCCAGTACAGCGAGCCCGGGGAGACGGTGTTCGACCCGTTCGGCGGGGTGATGAGCGTGCCGTACCGCGCGCTGAAGCTCGGCAGGAAGGGCCGGGCCGTCGAACTCAACCCCAGCTACTTCCGCGACGGCTGCGCCCACGTGGCACGAATGGCCGAGGAGCTGGCCACGCCGGATTTGTTCGGGGTGCTCGGTATCGAGGAGACGGCTGATGCCTAAGGTCGATCATCGCCTCGCCAAACCCACTCCGCTCAGCCGCGACGAGATCGGGGAGCTGCGCAAGCGTCCCTCGTCGGCCCTCAGCAACGCGCGGATTTCGGCCGGGCAGATGGCCTGGCTGCTGAACCTCGCACTCGAACACATGGAGAAGGACGAATGAGCGTAATCGTGCATGGACCAATGGCCTGCGGAAAGACGCGCCACGCGGAGAAACTGCGCCAGCATTTTGGCCTGCGGCACATCCGAGACGGATGGTCACCGGGCGATCCTGTCGCGGCGGATACCCTGATGCTGACTGCTGCCGATGAGGTCCATGTCAGTGCTACGCGAAGGGGTGCGCGCGTCGTGAGCTTCGCACGAGCGATGGAGCAGATCGATGGCTGATCTGACCTTTGCGCGGCTACGCGAACATAACCTCCCTCGATGCCGGCGCTGGCACCCCGAAGGTGCGCCACCATGGTCCCTAGATGACTGGCTGCTGGCCTTGGGCGGCGAGGTGGGCGAGGCGCTAAACGTGGTCAAGAAGCTCAACCGCGATCGGGATGGCCTAGCAGGCAACACTCAGTCGCGCATTGAGCTGGTTGAGAGCCTCGGCACCGAGCTGGCCGACGTCGTGATCTATCTCGACATCTGCGTCGGCTGGGACTTCCCCAACCGGCCAGTGTTCCTTGAGAGCGACTTCGACGATCTGCGCGAGGACACCGAGTTCGCCATCAGGACCTATCCATCGAGCGTGAAGTCGCCCAGCCAGCTAGGCAACTGGCTGTTCAAGCGGGCCGGCCTAGACCCTGACGACAACGAGGACGGCCGCGCGTTCTGGGCGCGACAGATCTATCGCGCGGCTGACAATCTGGCGTGTCACTTCGGCATCGATCTGAAGTCGGCTGTCGTCGCCAAGTTCAACGCCACCAGCGAGCGTTTCGGATTTCCGGAGCGCCTCTAGCTGTGGCCCGTCGTGATGTCGTCTTGGCGTTCCATCGCCCTCGGTTCGAGCGGATGCTCAGGGATCTTCGGCTCGATCCCGGCTCGGTGCTGCCCGATGGCGACATGGCGCTGGTCGACGACATCACGCACCGCCGGCTGACCCCGCCCCTCAACAACCAGACGCTGGTCGAAGGCCTAGCCTCGGCCGTGAAGCTCGCAGCGCTGCTGCTGGAGGATGTGCCATGAAGGACTGGAACGAGCTGACCGAGGCCGAGAAAGTTGCAGCGCATGAGGCGAGGCTGAACAGCGGCCACACCTCGGTGGTGCGCTACGAAAAGCGGCTGCAGCTCCTCGCGCGCGCCGACGCGTTCGACGAGGCGATCAGCTTCCTCGCGGCGCACGGGTTCGCCGACGCCTCGGCCGCGCTCGAGGCGGCAGCGTTCGAGCGGGTGAGCTGATGCTAGTCGTCGGCTGCCGCATCGGCGGGCATCTTCATGACCTGAGCCACCAGGTCGCGCGCCTCTGCAACGAGGTGCGCCGGCTGGTTGGTTCGTTCAAGGTAACTCACGATCGAGCCGGCCTGCTCGATGAGCCACAGTGGCGCCCTGCCGTAGTGCCTGGCCTGGCGCACGCCGGCGCGAAAGCGGGACAGCTGCGCCTCGGGTTCGTTGCTCATGGCACCTCAGGCAGCGATGTCGGCGACCGAGATGACGAACTGCTTGCCCATGGCGCGCAGCCCGGCCTCGAGCGCCGGCAGCTTGGTGGCGTGGTAGGGGTCGAGCATGCGGCGGACCTCTGTTTCCGCCTTGCCGAGCTTGCCCGCAAGCGCAGTGCGCGTGGTGCCGGAAGCGCGGAAGGCCTCGATGAACGCGACTTTGGCTGCCGTGGCGGCGCCGATCGAAACCCAGCGGTAGGAGCCGCCAGCATCGGGGCGCTTCCGCGGCTCGGGCAGGGCCCGCATATCCTTGGTGTAGGTCAGGACCGTCACCTCGAGCGCGTCGATCGCGTTGGCGACCGCCTCGTCGAGGTTCTCGCCGGCCGTATTGGCCTCGGGAAAATCGGGGAAGGTGACGACGAAGCCCTCTCCATCTTCCTGGAACCGGGCAAGGTAGGACTGGTGCATGGTGTGGCCCTCCATGGCCATATGCAGCAGCGGCCGGGGCTAGAGCCCCAGCTGCTTGCGGATGATCTTTGCCATCAGTGGAGTGATTTCTCCACTCTTGATGACGCTGAACTGGCCAGCGAGGCGGACGACGCAGTGACCGCCCTTGCCGCGTGCCATGTCGACGACGAGATCGAGGCCGAGCGCTTTGGCTTCCTTGTTGAGTTCCCGGATGAACTGATCGCGCTTCATGTGACGCCCCTCGTTTCGACCTGTCCTTTGTCGCACAAAAATGTTCGAACAGCAAGGGAAATCGAACAAAAATGTTCGAACCCTAGGGTGGCGCAATGAGCTTGCCCGATGAACTTGCGGCCATCCGCGACGAGGCCATGCGCTGGAGCTGCGAGGGCTGGGCGATCCAGAACCGCTGGACGTTGAGCCCCGGCCGGGATCGATCGGGCCCGTGCCCGAAATGCGGCGGCAGCGATCGCTTCTCGATCAACACGGTCAAGGACGTGTTCAACTGCCGGCATTGCGGGATTTCCGGGCAGGGTGTCATCAAGCTGGTGATGCTGGTCGAGGACCTCGAATTCGTTGCGGCCTGCGAGCTGATCACCGGCAGGACGGCCAAGGCGCCGGTCGACCCCAAGAAGTGGGCGGAGGACCGCGCCGCGGCCGAGGCGAAAAAGAGGGAAGCCGCCCACATCGCTACGATCGAGCGCGAGAAGGCGCGGCAGGCCGGTTACATAATCTGGCAGAGTGGCTGGAAGCTACCGCCGGGCGGAATGGTCGACACGTACCTCAAGCGCCGAGCCCTCGACTTCAGTGGCCATCCGGCGATCCGCTCGCTGCACGACCTGCAGCTGAGGGAATACGACCGCCTTCAGTACGTGCACCCGGTCAAGGACGAGCTCGAAAACACGGTCTATCGCACTCTGCACACTGGCCCGGTGATGCTCGCGGCGATCACTATGCGCGACGGTCGGTTCGGGGCGGTGCACCAGACCTGGATCGACCTCGACCAGCCCAAGGGCAGGCTGCTGCTGCCGCTGCAGCCCGGCGACAAGAAGGCGCCGCCAACGAAGAAGATGCGCGGCACCAAACAGGGCGGCGCGATCCGGCTCTACACGCCTGAAAAGCCCCGACGCATCGTGATGGGCGAAGGAATCGAGACGACGCTCACAGCCCTCTGCCATGCCTATGAGCCGGAAACGGCCTATTGGGCTGGCGGCGACCTGCCGCACATGTCTGGCAGGGCCGCCCATGGCTCGGACGGCAAGCGGCTCGAGGCCGAGCCGGACATGAACGATGAAGACTGCTTCATCGCGCCGACCTGGTGCGAGGAGCTGGTGTTCCTCGGCGAGGCCGACGAACCGGGCAAGCACCAGGAGGCGAAGTGCCAACGCGGACTGCTGCGCTCGTGGAACCGCCGGCAGGAAGACAAGTGGCACGACCACTACCACGGCAACGTCAAAGACCTGACCACCATCTACGTGCCGCCCGCCGGCATCGTGCGGGAGACTAGCGACGCATGACCCTATCTGGCGGCACCGACCTCAACGACCTGGCGATGGGTAACCCGGCCGAGGCTGCAGCCCGCGTGCGCGCCGCCATGGCCAACGGCCGGGTCGTCGAGGGCGTGTTTCATGAACCTGACGACGAGGACGCCGACCGCAAAATTGCGGACGACGAGGCCTCGGCCGAGGCTCCGCCCCGCGACCCCTCCGACCCCGGGCCGGATGCTGACGGCATCCTCTCCGACTACGATGCGCCCGAGGATTACAGCGAGGCGAAGCGCATCGTGGCGCGGTTCTGCGCCGAGCTGGACCAGAACGATCGCGACAATGGTCGCCGCCTGGTCGCGTGGTTCGGCGAAAGGCTCTGCTACGTTACCGGCCTCGGCTGGCTGGTGTGGCGCAACACCCATTGGCTGCGCGACGAGGCGGAACTCGATGTGCGGTACCTGGCGCAGCAGGTGGTCGACTGCATCAAGCTCGAGGCGCTGGAAATCGTCGCCACCGAAAAGCAGAGATCCATTCTGCGCATGGCGGACAAGGCCCAGGCCAAGGACGAGGACGAGCGGACCGAAGCCGACAAGCTGCTGATGGGGAAGGCCGTCGCGGTGCGCAAGTCGATCGAGGCGAAGCGCGGCAAGCGCATGAACTGGGCCGTCACTTCGGGCAATGCCGGGAAGACCTCGGCAATGCTGGAGCAGGCGCGCAGCCTTAAGGCGGTGCCGATCGAGCGGCTCGATGGCGACAACATGCGCTTCAACGTCGCCAACGGGACGCTGATCTTCGGACGCGCGCCCGACCCGGAACGGCCCGATGACGATAGCCCGCGCAAGATCGGCACGGTGGAGTTCGTCACGCACGATCGGGCGGACTTCATCACCAAGGTTGCCGATGTCCGTTATGACGAGAAGGCGACCTGCCCGTTCTTCCTCAATGAGTTCCTGGCCAAGGTGCAGCCCGACCAGCGCATGCAGCTGTTCCTGCAGGTATCGACCGCCTATGCGCTGCTGGTCGGCGGCAATGACGAGCAGCGGCTGTTCTACCACTACGGCACCGGCGCCAACGGCAAGTCGGCGTTCCTCGAGCTCGTCGGCCGGATCGCCGGCTCCTATCGATCGATAGCCTCGCCGGACACGGTGACGGGCGATGGTCAGCGGCAGGGGCAGCAGGCGAACCCGGATATCGCCCGGCTGCACAACACGCGCCTGGTGACGATCGAGGAGCTGCCCAAGAACGTGCCGCTGCGTGAGGAGCTGATCAAGGCGCTGACCGGCGGCACGAAGATCCTCGCGCGCTTCCTAAACAAGGACTTCTTCGAGTTCATGCCGGTGTTCACGCCCATGCTTTCCGGCAACTCAAAGCCGGCGATTTCGGGCGCCGACTACGGCATCTGGCGGCGCGTGCTGCTGGTGCTGTGGGGCGTGACGATCCCGCCTGAGGAGCGCATGCACCCCTCGCTGCTCGCCGAACGGCTCGATGCCGAGCGGCCGGGCATCCTCAATTGGCTGATCGATGGGCTGATGCTCTACCTCAAGCACGGGCTCGAGCCATATGTGCCGGCCGAGGTGACCGCCTTCACCCAGGACTATCGCGAGGAGCGCGACAATGTCGGCGTGTTCGCCGAGGTGGCGCTGAAGCGCGAGGAAAACCACAACGAGAAGGCCGGGCCGGTCTACAAGGCCTATACCGACTGGTGCGAGGTCAACGGCCTTCGCGCCGCCTCGCATCGCAGCTTCGGCGATCGGCTGACCGAGCTGGGCTTCAAAAAGCGCCGCGGCAACTACTTCGTCTACCTCGACGTACGGCTCAATCCGACGGCCTCTAAGTTTGACGGTGTACCTGTTCCGCCCAGGGAGCCGGCCGGCGACCCGGGCTGGAAACCCTCGGACATGTGACGCGCCCGGTGAGGGGAGATAGTCCGCGCTTTCGCGCCGCCCCGCACCCCCTCCGGACAGACAGAGAAACGGAAGTCTCGACCCTCTCCGCGCTGCCGCGCGGCGATAGAGGGTCGAGAGAGTTAAGTGATAGTCGAATGCGAATGTCTGCGCGCCAATACAACAGCGAAATCAATACTTTGAAGATATTCTGAGACAGTCTGCGGGCTGTCTCTCGCGTATACGTAGAGGGGGGTGGGGGCGGTCTACTCGGAGCGCGGTTTTGAGCCTTTGGCGGTTCATGCATTACGGGTCGACTGTCTGCACCCTCTTCTCTCTCTCTAAGTCTCTACTGCTGTTCTGCTTTTTCCCGAGAGACAGTTGAGAGGGACTATCTGCAACCCTCTATGGAGCTGCTGATGCCAAAGTGGCGGGATAAGGACGGGGCAGAGCATGAGGATGATCGGCCGGCCGGCGCGATGCGCCGCATCAAGGCGCAGCGGCCAGCGCTGGCTTGGCCCAGCCGCCACCTCGCGGCGCTGCACTGGTATGCGGTGATGACGCGGGCCGGCACCGAGTTCGCCGTCGAGGCGCTGCTCGAGCGGCGCGGGTTCGTCGCACTGGTGCCGATGCACACCGAGTATCGGCGGGCGAACCGATATGCTCAGCGCAAGCATGAGGTGAGCTACCCAGTGGCGCCGCGCTATGTGCTGGTCGGGTTTACGCCCGAGCAGCTGCGTCGCGGCGGCGTGCCGCCCTGGCATCAGGTGTTCTCGATCACCATGGTGAGTTCGGTGGTGGGGCTGGGCGAGCAGCCCTGGCGGATGAAGGGCAAGGAGACGGCCGAGTTCGTCAAGGCGCACGGCAGCACCAGGGCGCCGGAGGTGTATAGCCACATGGGCATGCGCGCGCACCACGAGTTCAAGGCGGGCGACACTGTGCAGGTGGTCGAGGGCTCGCTCGCCGGGCTGACGGTCAAGGTGGCATCGATCGAGGGGAAGGCTGCCAAGGTGCTGCTGCCCCTGTTCGGGAAGGACGAGCAGGAGTTCCCGCTCGATGTCGCCCACCTGGAGCCGGTGGACGGGCAGTAGCACGGGGATTGACAGTTAGCCCGAAGCGCTTCAGCTTCACCCACGGATGATCCGTCGATCTGTCGCAGGCCGCTGACCTTCAGCGCGATACCCGAGCGGCAGGCGGACCCGGCCTCCTAGTTAGGCGACCGCCCGGATCATGTCCCAAGTTTGCAGCCCGCCCTGGCAACAGCGGCGGGCTTTGTTTTGCTATCTCGATGTGTGACCTCCAAGCCAAGCAGGGGGCTCGACCCTCCGCAAATTTGCGGTTGGCCGAGCCCTTGGGTCCTTCCTGGGGTCAAAAACTCATGTGGGGCGGCGAAGCGCTTGTGACGCGGCTGTTTCGGCCTTTGGCTCATGTGAGCTTTAGGTTGATGTTGTTTTTCAGAGAGATCGATGGATACCGGCGACAACGGCTTGCCCGCTGGCGTGGTCGATGCCGTCCTCAACCGCGGCGAACTCGCCCGGGCGCTCAACAAATCTGAACCGACGATCGATCGGTACATCGACGATGGCATGCCGTGCCTGGTCGAGGGCACCAACGGTCGGGCGTGGGAATTCCAGCTCTCTGCGTGCTGGACGTGGCTGCAGGATCGCGACCGTGCCGAGCAGGACAAGCGCTCGGTGGCCGAGACGGCAGTGCAGCAGATGCGCCTTGCCCTGATCGGCGGCAACGATGTCGCCGACGCGGATCGCGTCCTCAGCCCGAAGCAGCGGCAAGAGGCTTACGACGCGGAACGTGCCTTCATGCTCGCGGCCCTGCAGCGCGCCGACCTGGTGCGGCGCGGCGACGTCGTCGAGGCGTGGGAAGAGGTGTTCAAGATTTTCCGCGAGGAGATGACGGCATTTCCCGACCGCCTCGAGCGGGAGGTCGGGCTGACCGGCAAGGCGCTGATCATGGCGATCGAACTTTGCGACAACGTGTTGGCGCAGGCCGAGAAGCGTATCGGACTGCTGACGGGCGACGCGGCCTATAGGCAGGCCGCCGAGTGAGCGCCGAGCCTGACTACCGGCGCGACAGGGGTGTGTTGCCGCCATTCGCCAGCGTGCTCGGTTGCGTGGCGGAGGCGCTGCCGGCCCTGGCGCCGGCCCAGCGCATCACGGTGCCGGCCGCTGCGGCCAAGTACCGTGTCGTCGATGCGCCTGGCTATCGTGGCCCATGGCGCAACGAGGCAGCGCCGCAGATGGTCGAGCCGGCCGAGATGATGACGTCGCGGCGCTTCGAAGGCGTGATCTTCGCTGGTCCGGCGCGCACCCTGAAAACCGATGGCCTGGTGGTCAACGTCATCGCCCACCGGATCATGACGCAGCCGCGCGACCTGCGCGTCTTTCACATGAGCCGCGACACGGCGCGTGAGTTCTCGGCATCGACTATCGATAAGATGATCCGGACCTCACCGGCCATCCGGTCGCGTCTGGTGACCAACCGCCGGTCGGACAACATCTTCGACAAGCAGTTCGCCGGCGGCATGCGCCTGACGATCGCCTGGCCGGTGATCGCCCAGCTCTCGGCGGTGACGCTGCCGGACGTGCTGTTCACCGACTACGATCGCATGCCCGAGGACATCGATGGCGAGGGCGAGCCGTTCTCGCTTGGACGAAAGCGCACGGCGACGGTCGGCTCGACGGGCAAGGTGATGGCCGAGAGTTCTCCGGGCCGTCCGATCCTCGACGATGACTGGAAGCCCGGCTCTCCGCATGAGCCGCCGCCGACCACCGGTATCCTGAACCTCTACGGACAGGGGACGCGCGGTCGCCTCTATTGGCCGTGCCCGCATTGCGGCAAGCGCTTCGAACCGAAGTTCTCGCTGTTCCGCTGGCCTGAGGATGCGCCCGCAGTCGAGGCTGGCGAGCAGGTGCGGATGCTGTGCCCGCTGTGCGCCTTCCCGATCGCGCCCGAGTTGAAGGGCGAGCTGCTGCAGGAATCTGGCTGGTTGCACGAGGCGGCCGATGAAGGCCTCGGCGGTCACCTCGCCGGGCTGACCACGATCGACGGAAACGTCCGGCGCTCGACGCTGGCCAGCTACTGGATGTTCGGGCCTGCTGCTTCGTTCCAGACCTGGCCGAAGCTGGTCGCCGCGTACCTCCAGGCCGAGGAAGCCTATCGCCGCACCGGCGATGAGAAGGCGCTGCAGGTGACGGTGAACGTCGACCAGGGCGATGCATACCGGCCGCGCGCGATGGGCACCGCCAGCCTGCTGACCGAAAGCGAACTGAAGAAGCGGGCGGTCAAGGGCTACGAGCCCGACAGCAAGATCGTGCCTGCCAACACCCGGTTCATCACCGTGCAGGTTGACGTGCAGGCCAACCGGTTCGTGGTGCAGGCCGATAGCTGGGGGCCACTGCTAGAGCGGACGTTGGTCGATCGGTTCGAGCTGTTCCAGCCCGCCGATGCCGACGCGGAGCGCGCGCTCGATCCGGCCCGCTACCTCAAGGATTGGGACTGCCTGTTCGACCTGGCCGAGCGGCGGTACGAAGTCGACGGGACGGGGTACAGGTTGCGGCCTGCCTTTGTCGTCGTCGACAGCGGTGGCGCTCCCGGCGTTACCTCGAATGCCTACAAGTTCTGGAGGCGGGCGCGGCGCGACGGTCTCGGCCAGCGCATCATGCTGGTGCGCGGTAACCACGTGAAAAACGGGCTACCTGAGACGCAACGGCGTGCATTTGTCGCGTTCCCCGAGCGATCGACTGAGAACGGCAGGAAGACGCAGCTCGACGTGCCAGTGATCTGGGTCGGCACCGATGCGCTGAAGGATGAGATCAGCGCGGCGCTGACCCGCGATGAGATCGGCGAGGGATCGTACAATGTCCTCGACCGGGTCGACGAGCGCGTGTTCGCCGAGCTGGCGGCCGAGCGGCGGACCGACAAGGGCTGGGAGAAGCGGCCCGGCGTGCTGCGCAACGAGGCGCTCGACCTCGCGGTCTACGGCAAGGCCGTGGTGATCGTGAAGGGCGGTGAGAAGATCGACTGGAACAATCCGGTCGATTGGGCGCGACCGATGCCGGACAACGCCTATGCAGAAAAGATCGAAGGGTTCGTCGTGCCGGAAGGCGCGGCCGCTGTCGTCCCGCCAGTTGTGGCGCCGCAGGCTGTCCAGCCACGGCGCGACAACTGGTTGGGCGGTCGGCGCAGAGGGTATCTCGGGAGATAGGCATGGCCTGGTCGCAGACGGACATCGACGCGCTGAAAGCCGCCATGGCCAAAGGGGTAAGGCGCGTTCGCTATACGTCGGGTGAGGTCGAGTACCAGTCCGTCGACGACATGCGGAAGCTGCTTGCCGACATGGAGCGCGAGGTCAATCCCGATAACCACTCGTCGCGCCGCGTCGCGCGCTTCGTCGGTGGGTTCTAGCATGAAGGCCAACGCCCTCGATCGCGCCATCCTGTGGGTGAACCCGAAGGCTGGCGCCGCCCGGCTCGCCGCTCGTGCCCAGGCGACGATGCTGCAGTCGGCGTTCGACGGCGCATCGCCATCGCATCGCAACGCCAACCGGCGGTACCGGCCAGGCGACGCCAACAGCGCGGTGATGAGTGGCGCCAAGCGCCTACGCTATGCCGCTCGCGACCTTGAGCGCAACAATCCGCTGGCGGCGCGTGGCTTCAGCGTACTGACCAGCAACGTCATTGGCACCGGCATCATTCCCGCAGTCGCCGGCGTCCGTGGCGCTCGAACCCGCGATGCCCTGCAGGCGATCGTCAACAGCCATTGCGATACGCCGAACATCGACGCCGCCGGCCGGCAGAACCTCTACGGTCTTGAGGCTGTGGCCTTTCATGCAGCGGCGCGCGATGGCGCGTCGTTGATGGTGCGTCGGCGCGCCACTTCGTCCGAAGGCTTGCCACTTCCGTTTCAGGTTGCCGTGCTCGAGGCGGACTACTTCGACGAGCGGGTGCACGGCCAGCTCTCAAACGGCAATTACGCGATCGAGGGTATCGAGTTCAACTCGCGCGGGGCGGCGGTTCGCTATCACCTCTATGACCACCACCCAGGTGACGTGTCCCGCTTCGGCACTTTGAAGAGCACGGCATATCCGGCCGCAGATGTGGTGCATCTCTATCGCATCGATCGCCCCGGCCAAGCGCACGGCGTTTCCTGGCTGGCACCGGTAATGGTGCGGCTCGCCGACTTCGACGAAACCAAGGACGCCTACATCCTGCGGCAGAAGATCGCCGCGTGCTTCGCCGCCTTCGTCAAGAAGACCTCAGCGGCTGGGTCGCCGGAGAATGTCGGGGATCGCACCAGCGCGGGAAACCGCATCGAGACGGTCGAGCCGGGGATGATCGAGTTCCTCGAGCCCGGCGAGGACGTCACCTTTGGCACGCCGCCGGTGGTGCAGGATCTCGAGGCGTTCTTTCGCGTGAACGGCAGGGACATCGCGGTCGGCCTTGGCATGACCTACGAGGCGCTGACCGGCGACCTCAGCGGCGTCAACTTCTCGTCGGGTCGCATGGGGTGGCTCGAGTTCCATCGGAACATCGCCGGCTGGACCGAGCAGATGGTGCTGCCCCAGATGTGCAGCAAGATCGGCGAATGGATCCTCGACGGGCTCCGGCTGATGGCAGCCGTCCCCGCCGGCGTGATGATCGGGTGGACCCCGCCCCGGCGCGAGATGATCGATCCGGCGGCCGAACTGAAGGCCGCTGCCCAGGCGGCCAAGGACGGGCTTGGCACCCGGTCCCGCTGGCTGCGCAGCCAAGGTTACGACCCCGAGACGGTCGATGCCGAGCGCGCTGAAGAACTGGCTCGCGAGCTGAAGCTGGGCCTGTCCTACGACACGAATGTTTCGACCGCGGCCAAGGCCGCTCTCGCCCCGCCTGCGGACACAACCGCGCCGGGACAGCAGGAGACCTGATCCATGCATTGGCTGATCGTGAACGGCGAGCTCGTGCTCTACGGGTTCGTGGGCGAAGGCTATTGGGACACCGACTACTTCACGCCGCGTGACGTCCTCGACGCGCTGCTGCTGCTGAAGGGCGACATCACCGTTCGCATCAACTCCGGCGGCGGCGTCGCGATGGATGGCCTCGCCATCTACAACGCGCTGAAGCTGCACGATGGCAAGGTGACTGTGGTCGTCGACGCTGCAGCCGTGTCGGCGGCTAGCCTGATCGCGATGGCCGGCGACACGGTTCAGATGACCGCCGGGTCGCTGATGATGATCCACGATCCGAGCACGGTTGGCGTCGGCAATTCTGACGAACTGCAGGCCGCTGCCGATGTCCTCGACAAGATGGCGGACCAGTTCGCTTCGATCTACGCGGCGAAGGCCGGGATCACTGCTGAAGCCGCGCGCGAGATCATGAAAGCCGAGACCTGGTACACGGCCGACGAAGCCGTTGCCGCCGGTTTCGCCGACGAGGTCGCCTCGGTCGACGCCAAGGCCGTCGCGCTGTTCGACTATCGCCTCTACCCCAAATCCCCGACTTCGCTGACGGCGCTGGCTACGGCGTCGGCTTCTATGTTCCAGCCAAAAGCGGCAACCGCCGCGCAACCCCAGGAGAAAAGCATGACGCTCGAACAGCTGATTGCAATGCTTGCCGCGCGGTTCGGAAGCCCCGCGGCCGACGTGACCACGATGTGCAACCAGGCCATCGCCGCCGGTATCGAGCTTGCCGCCCTCACCGTGATGTTCAAGGACACGGCCACGCTGCAGGCCGCCAAGGACGCCGTGAAGGCCAAGGCCGCCGAGATGCTCGGCGCGGTGACGGCACCGGCGCCGGTCGCTGCGCCTGCGCCCGCCGTCACCACCATGTCCGCTGCCGACCTTCGCGATGTCTCGACCCGTGCCCTCGCTGGCGGGCTGGACCTTGCGACCGTCAACACCATCATGGCGCTGCCGAACAAGGAAGCCGCGTTCGCCGCCATCATCGACAAGGTCGCCGAGATGAAGGGTACCAACGCGCCGACCGCAACTGCCCAGGTGACCGAGGACGCGCGCGACAAGTTCCGCGAGGGCGCGTCGAAGGCTCTGCTGTTCAAGGAGCCGAAGACCCGCGCGCTCGGTGAGCGCAACGAGTTCTCGGGTCTCAGCCTCGTCGAGCTGGCGCGCGAAAGCCTGATGGTGGCCGGCCACAAGGACGCACGCCGGATGGACCGCATGGTCATGATCGGCACCGCGTTCACCGGCGGCGTCTTCATGTCGGGCGGGATGCACTCCACCTCCGACTTCGCCTTCATCCTGCAGAACGTCGCTGCGAAGTCGGCGCTCAAGGGTTACCAGGAGGCCGAAGAGACCTTCGACAAGTGGACGTCGGTCGGCTCCGCCTCCGACTTCAAGCCGATCAGCCGCGTCGACCTCGGCTTGTTCCCCAACCTCGACAAGGTCGAGGAAGGTGCCGAGTACAAGTATGGCAAGATCGGGGATCGCGGCGCCACCGTGGTGATCGCCACCTACGGCAAGATGATCGCCATCACCCGCCAGGCGATCATCAACGATGACCTGTCGATCCTCGGCAGCCTGCCGATCAAGATGGGCCGCGCGGCAAAGCGCACCGTGGGCAACCTCGTCTATGGCGTACTGACCGCCAACCCGAACATGCCCGATGGTAAGGCTCTGTTCCACGCCGACCACGGGAACCTCGGCACCGCTGCCGTCCCGTCCGAGACCAGCTGGCAGGCCGCGGTCAACGCCATGGGCCAGCAGAAGGACGCCGACGCCATCGCGACGGCGCTCAACATCCGGCCGAGGTACTTCCTCTCGGGCGCGTACGAGTTCACGGCCAAGCAGCTGCTGACCTCGACCGGCTCGCTGGAAAACAGCAAGAGCGCCGCAGTCGCCAACACCGTGCAGGGTCTGGTCGAGCCGATCACCGATCGCCGCATCACCGGCAACCAGTGGTTCATGGCGGCCGACCCGAACCAGTTCGATACCATCGAGGTGACCTACCTCGACGGCGTGCAGGAACCGGTGGTCGAGAGCAAGGACGGCTGGAACATCGACGGCACCGAACTGAAGGTCCGGCTCGATGCCGGCGTGAACCCGCTCGACTATCGCGGCCTGTTCAAGAACCCCGGCGCCTGATCGGCCGACGACGAGATGATGCTGCGAATGGGGCGCCTCGGTGGCGCCCCATTCGCTTTCCCGGCCCTGCATCAGGCCGTTTCAATCTCGGAGAGAGACATGAAGAACTTCATTCAGACGGGCCTTGTCATCGACATCGTCCTTGCCGCGAACATCGCTTCCGGCGCCGGCCTGCTGACTGGCCAGCTGTTCGGCGTTGCGGTCAAGGCGGGGGTGATCGGCGACACCATCGGCGTCCAGACGGAAGGGGTCTTCGACCTCACCTATGGTGTCGCCGCAACGGCTGCCGTCGGCGACCTGATCTATTGGGACGACACGGCCAAGACCGTGACAAAAACCTCGACCTCGAACAAGAAGATCGGCATCTGCGTCAAGGCGGCGGCCTCGGCCGATGCCACCATGCGCGTCAAGCTGGTCCCGACGATCTGATGCGTCGCGACCTGGTGGAGGCGGTGCTCGACGCCGCCTCCTTCGCCCTGTTCGAGGATGTTCTCTACACCCACGCGCCCGCTGGTCCTGCGCTGGTCAAGAAGGCGATCTCGGGTGTGGAGATCATTTCCGAGCGCTTCGAGATGCTCGGCCGGGACATGCGCGGCGCGACGCATACGACCCGGGTGCTGCTATCGAAGCTGCCGACGATCAGTATCGGCGACGGCCTCGACGATGGCGCGCAATATAGGGTGCTCGATCTCCAGCCGGTCGGCGACGGCAGGTTCGAGGTCGAGGCCAGCCTGCTGAAGCTTTAGACGCCGATGCGCCTCGAGGCCGCTCTGCTCGGCAATCTTGAAGAGGTGATGGCCGCCGAGCTAGACGCTGGCGCGCGTGCGGTCACCACCGGCACGCGGTCGACAGTCGATGTGGTGAAGAACCTGCTGCGGTCGCAGACCATGGCGGCGTTCGGGTCGCAGCAGTTGGCAAACACCTGGCGCGGCGTTGCCTATCCGAAGGGTGGCAAGGTCAGCCTTGGCGCCGCGGGCACGGTGTTCTCGAATGCGCCGCACATCGTCGAGGCGTTCAGCGCTTCGACCACGATCCGCAGCAAGTCGGGTTTCTTCCTCGCCATCCCTTCGCCTGAGGCGATGACGATGCGCGGTAGTCGAAAGGAACGACCGACGCCGGACAGCGTCGAGCGCCGGCTCGGGCTCAAGCTGCAGTTCGTCTATCGCCCTGGCAAGGCCTCGCTGTTGGTGGCGGACCTTCGGCGCCGGACCGGCAAGCGTGGCGGGTTTGCCGCGCCTTCGGCGCGCACCCGCACCACGGAATCGGTGGTGCTGTTCTTTCTCGTGCCGTTCGTCCGGTTGAAGCAGGTCTTCGACATGGAGGCGACGGAGAGCCGTGCGCTGGACGACCTCGCGCGCAACATCCTGGCGGAGTGGAACCGTGACCGTTCTTAAGCGCGAACAGATCCTCGCCGCCCTGGCGATCGCGCTCGGCAACATGCCGCGCAACATCCCGCTCGGCGACATCAGGCCGACGATGCCACACAAGGCGCTGCACGATGGCGACGCCGAGCTGGTCGAGGAGTTTATCAATCCGCCGGTCTACGAGTGGACCATTCGGCCGGTGATGTTCTTCGTCGTCGCCTGGCCGGAACAGACCTCGCCGGACGCCGCGCTTGCCGCATTGATCGAGGCCGCAGCGACAACACTCGACGGCATCGTTGACCAGCTTGGCGGGCTGGTGACGGACATCCGGCCACAGGCCCCCAACTTCGCGCCGCAGTCCCTCTGGGGCGCGGCGAACATGAAGGGCGCAGAGGTGGCCGTCGAAATCGACTACTGGTCCGAGAGTTCGCTCGGCTAACCCTTACCCCATCGGAGAACCGCTATGGCCAAGCCGCGCGCGCAGGGCGCCGACGTCGTTACGCTCATTGCCAAGGAATCTGTCTACGGCACGCCGCCTGCCGGCAACTGGCGCCGCATGCCGTTGCGCTCGGACGATGTTAGCGCCGCGCAGGGGCTCGAGGATGATCCGACCTGGAACCTGCCGACCGCCGACGACGGCGATCCGTCGTCAGCGGCCATGACCGTAGCCGGCGACATGGTGTTCCCGATGGACGTGCGCGGCCTCGGCGTGTTGATGACCATGGCGCTCGGTGCGTCGACGGTCGTCGAGACGACGCCGGATGTGCTCTGGACCCATACCTGGAAGTCGGGGGGCGACCTCTTCACCTATTCGAAGCAGGTCGGCCATCCGAAGCTGACGACGCCGAAGTATCGTACCCAAGCGGGGCTGAAGTCGAACGGATTCAGCTTCCCGATGGCGCGGAACGGCCGGGCGCTGCTCACCATGCCGTTCATCGCCCAGGGCGAAATCAAGGACGTCGCCAGCCGAGACCCCACCCCCGATGCCTACGCGTACCTGCCGTTCGACAACGCGACGGGCGGAGTGAAGATCGACGGGGTGGTGCTCGCCAGCCTTACCGGCATGCAACTGAACTTCTCGAACTCACTCGAAGCCGTCGAGACGATCCGCGAAGACATGAAGATCGATGGTGCCGACGAGACGCGCCGCACCTGCTCCGGAACCGCAAATTTGCGGTTCGGCAGCGACGAGACGATCGACGACCTGGTTGACGACAAAACGCCGTGCGAGCTGACATTCTCGTTCAAGCTGCAGGCTCAGCCGACCTGGACGTTCATCGTCACCCTGCACCGTGTGTTCTTCGAAAAGACCAAGCAGTCGATCGGCGGTCCGGGCGGCATCGAACAGCCAACGGCGTTCCGCGCTGCCTACGACGAGACAGCCGGCTGCATGATGACGGTGACGCTCGCCAACGACGTCGAAACCTACAACTAGGACTGGCTCGGCATGTTGAAGCTCTACAAGCCAAGCGCTCCCAGGTGGGTGGAGTTGCCGGCCGGCGGCGCGCTGTTGTGCGTGCCGGTCTCCACGCCGTTGGCCTATGCCGCTCGGGCGCGAGCCGATGCACTGCTGGTTGAACTGCAGTCGGCTGGCGAGGTGGTGACGAAGGCTGGCGGACACATCGTCGATGTACCGGACCTCAGCACACCAGAAGGGCTCGCCGGCACCCGGCAGTCGTTGTTCGTAGTGTCGCTCGCCGAGCTGGCGGCCACCGACTGGCGTGGCGTTGGTGACGACGATGGTGCGCCGCTGAAGTTCGATGCTGGCCACATGGCAGGGCTGATGGCTCATCCCGGCGTCGCCGACGCGTTTCAGGCGGACTACCTCAGCCCGGTCTACTCGGTGATATCCGAGGGAAACGCCTAACGGCCCTTGCCGATTGGCACTTTGGCAAGGGCCGGGGCCGAACCTACTGCGACGGGTGCGAGGCGGCTGGAGCCGCCTGCGCCACCACCACACCCAAGGACTGCGTCTACCACCAACAGGCCCGCGACCGGACGCCGGTCGCATGGCCTGGTCGCTGTTCCTTGACGACGCATGGCGAGTGCGGGTGCTCGGCATGGGCTTCGTCGCCGGCGTCGATACGAGCCGCGCCGAGGCGCGGCTCGAAGCGGCCGGCGTCGATCGGGAGGTCGCAGAGGATCTCCTGTCGGCCTGCGAGCTGGGATTCTTCACCGCGGCGAATGAGAAGGACGATGTCGATGGCGCCAAAGAGTAGGGAAGTCGGCATCCGTCTCAGCGTCAAGGATGCCGAGGTGGCCAAGCGCGCCCTTGCTGCCTTCGGTACGGATGGGCAGGCCGCCCTGAAGCGGATCGAGAATGCGGGCAAGCCGGCCTCAGTGTCACTGCACGCGCTGAACGCGGCGACGGGTGGCGCCCGGGCCGCGATCAGCGGGTTCGTCTCCGGTGCTGTTGCGGGCATCGTGCCGATCCTGAGTTTGTCGGCGGCGATCAGCAGTACTCGGGCGGCGCTCGAGAAGTTCGGAGCGATTGCTGACCAGTCGAAACGGTCGGGGCTAGACACCGAGTTCTTCCAGGGTATCGCGCAGCAGGCGAAGCTTGCGGGCATCGAGGTCGGAACGACGGCCGCCGCACTTGCAACCTTCGCGCAGAACTCCGGCCTCGCCGCTGAAGGCCGAGGCCGGATGGTCACCACGCTCAAGGCGCTCAATCCTGAGCTGCTGCGCAACATCCAGCTGGCGACCACGCAGGAGGAGCGGGTTCGGCTCGCAGCCGATGCGATCAACGCCGCCACCTCGGCTGCCGAGAAGGCGGCGCTCTCGGGCGCCCTGTTCCAGAACAAGGACCTCGCTGCCGCATTCGAGGGTGGCGCGGCTGCCCTCGATGACTTCGTGCGCAAGGGACGTGAACTGGGGCTGATCGTCGATCGGGACGTCATCGCTCGCGCCGACGAGCTGGGAGACTCGCTCGATACGGCGTCAGAGATCATCGACAACAACCTGAAGCAGGCATTGCTGAACCTCGCGCCGGGGCTCGCCAACTTCGCCGGCTGGGTTGCGATCATTTCCGCCAACATCCGCGACATGGTGGATGCGACCAAGGCCCTCGAAGATCGCTCGAGTGCAACGCTCAACAACCAGTTGCGCGATCTCGGCATCGCCGACGTCGGGCTGGAGAACCGCGCGATCGACGTGCAGGGTCGGCTCAACAATCCGAGCCTGCTCGATCAGTTGAACCGCGGCGCGCTCGAAGCCGAGCTTGCAAAGATCAAGGCGGAGCGCGAGGCCAACCAGGCGCAGCAGAAGGCGATCCTCGACCAGCTCGCGACGCGGACACCCGTCGAACCCGTGGTGCCGCTCGACACGCCCGACCTGCCGACGTCCGACGAGGCGAAGGCGGCGATCAAGGAAGCCGAGGCGCTAACCAAGCGACTGCGGACCGCGACCGAGGAATATGCCGCGACGATCGCCGACCTCGGCCAGAAGCAAGCGGCGGGGCTGATCTCGCAGGAAACCTACAACCGGGCCGCCGGCGAGGCGGCGCTGAAGTTTGCTGCGGCAGCCGATGGCAGCGACGCCTACGCCGAGGCGCTCGCGCGCCTCGACCAGGCGAAGGCGGCCGGCATCATCACCGAAAAGCAGTACACCGATGCCGTGGAGAGCCTGACCAAGCGGCGGCTGATCGCGCAGAACGATTGGGTTGCCGGTGTGCAACTGGGGCTGATGCAGATCGCCGATGGCGCCGACGAGGTGACCAGTTCAGTAGCGCAGGCAGTGAGCGGCTGGGCCGAGAGCCTTGGCACTCAGGTCGGCGACGTGTTCCGCACCGGCAAGTTCGCCTGGCAGGATTTGGTGAAGACCATGCTGGCTGACATAGCGAAGCTCGCGACGCAGCAGTTCATCACCAAGCCCCTGGCAGGGCTTCTCGGCAGCGTGTTTGGCGGGCTGCTCGGTGGTGGCGGCGGGCTCACACCGCAGCCAGTCACCAATATCGGTTTCGGCAGCTACGGCAGTTTCGACACCGGCGGCTGGACAGGCGACGGCAACCCTGCCGATCCGGCAGGCATGGTTCACCGCAAAGAGTTCGTGGTGAAGGCTGGCCCCGCCGCCCGGTACCGCAGCGCACTAGAGGCCATCAACGAGGGGCGGTCCCTTGCGGGCGGCGGCGCTATCACGTTGGCGCCAACTTACAATGTCGACGGCTCCAGCCTGTCGCCGGGGCAACTGCTCGCCGTGCTCGACCAGCACAGCTCGATGCTGCTCGACCGTGTGTCGGGGATCGTAAAACGTGACGTGAAGAACGGGGTGTTCAATTGAGCTTTCCGAGCGGCCTGCTGTCGATCGACTTCGCCCCGTTCTTCCCGGTCGAGGAAGCGCGCGACGATGGCGGCAACGTGTGGGAGACGCGCGATGCCGACGCCTATTGGCAGGGCCGCGGCACCACCGGTAAGCTCAATTTCGACCGGCTGCAGGACTGGGATGGCTTCATGCTCGACGCCATGCTCAATCGCAGGGTGATCGAGTTTATCGATCCGATCTACCGCTTCCCTGCCCATTACAGGAACTCGCCTCTGCCGGGCGGCTTCAGTGGGACCGGCCAGGTGGCAAGCCTGCTCGATCCGTTGAACCCCGCAGTGCAGGGCTTGCCGGTGGGCATGGTGTTGAAACGCGGCGACCGGATCGGCTTTGCCGACAGCAACAACAAGACCTGCCACGTCATCACCGCCAACCTGGTGGTGAGCACTAATGTGGCGCAGCCGATCCCCGTCGTGCCGCCGGTGCTGCCGAATGTGTTCGGCCCTGGCGATGAGGTGATGCTTGTCGACCCGGTGCTGCGATTGAACATCGAGCCGAACAGCTGGTCGGCGCCTCGACGGGCTCGACAGGACACGGTCGGCACGTTCTCGGTGATCGAGGCGAGTATCGTCACGTGAAGAACTACGGTGCCGAGATCGAGGCGCAGCTCGCAGCCGGCAGGCTTCGCCGCCGCCTCGCCGTCCGCTTCGACCTTCCATCCGGGCAATATGGCTTCATCACCGGCTTTCGCGGCAACATCACCCACGAGGGAACGCTCTACGTGGGGTCCGGCGGTCTGATCGAGATCACCCAGCCCGAAGCCAAGATGTCGGCTGAGGCGACTGAGGTGACCGTCTCGCTGGCTTCGCATCGCCGGATCAATGGCGAGGTGGTGCAGCTGTTCGAGCCGCACCTGCTCGACACGATCGAGGACGAAGTCTGGTTCATGCAGCCGGCCGTGGTGCAGCGGTTCTGGTTCAACGCCGGCCGGCAGCTCGAGGACGTGGAGCAGCTGCACCTGCGGGCGATCTTCTCGATCGAGCACAAGAAAGCACGGACCGGCCGCCGGATTGAAGGGCGGCTAATGGCGCCATCGGCGTTCGCCAAGGTGTTCGAGGCGAAGCCGAACGGGCCCGACCTGCAGAAGCAGATCGACCCGACCGACACGAGCTATGACGACATCCTGACGGCGCTAAGCGACCCGATCTACTGGGGTCGCGAAGACCCCAAGGCCAAATCCGGCAAGAGGTAGACCCCGTGACCGACGTGACGAAACCGACCCGGCTTCGGGGCTGGGAGCTGGCGCTTGCCGACGTGGTGGCGAACCATGCCGGCCTGCCTTTCGAATGGGGGCGCTCCGACTGCCTGACGCTGGTCGCCGATGTGGCGCTCGCCCTCACCGGCGATGACCCGTTGGCGACCTTCCGGGGGCGCTACACGACCGCACGAGGTGCCAAGCGCCTGATGACGGGCGCGGGCTTTACTGGCCTGCCTGAGGCCCTTGCCGGCTCGTTCGAGGAGGTGGCGCCGGCGATGGCGCGCCGCGGCGATTGCGGCCTGGTGGAAACGATGGTGCGCGGCAAGGTGGTGCTGGCGGCGGTTGTTGTGACGGGGCCCAACGTAGTGGGCAAATCCGCGCCCTCTCGCAAGGGCGGTACCGGGCTGACGACGCTCGGCCGCGACCGGTTGGTTCGCGCTTACCGGATCGGGTGGTAGCCGATGCCTGCAGTTGCCGCTGCCATCCCTGGAGTTCTGATCAACCTCGCCATCGGCGCGGCTGTCAATGTCGGGGTCGGGCTGATCTCGAATGCCATCTTCGGATCGGGCGACCCGACGCGTACCAGCCGCGGTGTGGAGCGCGAGCCGCGTGCCGGCGTCAACCAGCCAGTGCGGGTTATCTTCGGCGAGCGGGCGACCCCTGGCCGGTTCTGGCACCAGAACTCGTACGGCAACGACAACGAGTATCTGCAGCTCGTCTTCGAATGCGGCCGGACCGAATACGACAGCATGGTCGGCATCCTTGCCAACGGGAAGGCAAGGACGCTCTCCGGGTCCAACGCCAACCCGCGCGGTCGGGTGATCGATGAGTACACCAGGGGCGGCGTGCCGCATGCCTGGGTGAAGTACTATACCGGTGCCCCGGGACAACTGGCCGACCCCGAGCTCGTGGCGCGCGCTGACCCGCCGGGCCGTTGGCCCGCGACCAAGAAGATGACCGGTACGGCCTACGCGATCGTGACGGTGCGCTACAACGAGGAGGTGTTCGAGGAAGGGCTGCCCGAGTGGCAGTTCGTCTGGCGCGGAGCGAAGTTCTACGACCGGCGCAAGGACTCGACGCAGCCGGGTGGCTCTGGGTCACATCGGTGGGGTCAGCCCGAAACCTACGAGTGGACGAAGAACCCGGCCGTTATGCTCGACAATTTCCGGCGCGGCCTGTGGATCAACGGCGTGCGGGTGCTGGGCATAGGTGTGGGCGAGAGCGCTTGCCACCACGCGCGCTTTGTTGCCGCTGCCAACCTCTGCGACGAGACCGTATTCTACGAGGACACCGGCAGGAGCCTGCCGCGCTACAGCTTCAGCGGTGAGATCAGCGATGCTGAGGATCAGATCTCGGTGGTGCGCATGTTCGAGACCGCCATGGCCGGCTACGGCGCTGAGTTCGGCGGCGCCTACGGGCCGCTGCCGGCGCAGACGATGATCCCGGTGATGACGCTGACGGACAAGGACCGGGTGACCGGCGAGGACGTGAGCGAGCGGACCCGGCTCGACCCGACCGAAACCAAGACTGCCTATAACGGCATGTTCGTCTCGCCAGAAAATGGCTGGGTCGAAAAGGAGTATGGCCTCCGCAAGGATACGGCCATCGAGTTCCTTGAGGGCGGGCGCCGGCAGGGGAAGCTCGACCTGGAGTTCATCATCGAGCAGGAGACGGCCGGCTGCGTCGCCGAGATTTTCCGGCGCCGTGATCGCTACTCGGCGACCGAGGTGGCTGTGTACGGGCCGAAGGCCGCGAAGCTCGAGCCGGGCGATGTGGTGACCCGGGTGAGCGAGCTGTTCGGCACTGTGCCGATGATGGTCTGGGGCATCAAGGAGCTTCCGGGCGCGAAGTATCAGATCACCTTGCGGGGCTGGCACAACTCCATTGTGCCGACGACGACGGCCGGATTCCTGCCGCTGCTACCCACGCCCATAGCTGCGCCGGTACCGGCTCGGCCGATTACGGTCAGCGGGTTGCTGGCGGTGGCGGCAACGCAGACCTCGGGCCCGAACACGGTGCCGGCGATCCGTGTCACCTGGACGCCGATCACCGATCGCACCGTCGACCGGGTGATCATCAAGTATTGGCGGGATGGCGACCCCGACGATGCGCGATACCTGTCGGTCGACGAGCCTGGCGCCGGCATCGCGGTCATCGAGAACCCGGTGCCCGAGGCGGCTTATACGCTCGCTGCGACCATTGCCACGACGCCCCCCCGCACCACCATTTGGTCGGCGGAGCGATCGGTCACCACCGGGCCGCTGACCGTCGCCGCTGTGCCGGGTCCCGGCAGCGTCGATTACGCGGCGCTCGGGGCCGAAGTACAGCATTCGCTGATGTGGATCAGCTCGGGCGTGCGTTCGGCGCTTGAGGCGTTCAAGCACATGGGGTCGCTTATCGGCGAGCAGGACCTCGAGAACTACGAGCAGCGGCAGCAGCTGCGGCGGGAGATCGGCGTTCGGCTGGATGAAGTCGAGGCGAGCTTCACCGAGGTGATCGAGGTGGCGCTCGGGCCCGGCGGAGCAATCGCCACGGCGTTGTCGTCACTCTATGCGGCGATGGGCGGCAATGACTCTCAGGTCAACGTGCGCTGGGAGGCCGTCGCTGCGCCGACTGGCTACGCCGCGCGATATGCCGTCACGGCAGAGGTCAACGACGGCAGTCGTCGGGCCGCCTCCTTCATGATCGACGTGCCCGTCAATCCAGCCCTTCGCACTAGGGTCGTGCTGGCGGGTGGGGAGATCGTTCTCGCCACAGGTGATGACCCGAATGACCTGAAGGTCGCGCTGGTGGTCGAGGACGGCGAGATCAAGTTTGCCGGCGCCCGGGCGGGCCGCATCACTTCAGCCGATGGGACGTCGATGGTCATGGACTTCGACGACCCCGAAATCTACATGGAAGCCTAGTCGATGGCGAAGATCTGCTTCCGGGCCCACAACGGGAAGGTAGCCATCTGGGTGAAACCGCCGAGCGGTGACCCGCTGGCGCCATTCAATGATCCGTTGAACAACCTGCAATACGTGCGGTTTCACTCGGATTTTCAGTACCTGTCGGACGCAATCATCGGGCTGGGTCGGACGGTGAACCATACGTCAGTCGCCGGCGTCACCGGCACCGGCTTTACGGTGTCGGCCGGCGGCTCATCCTCTGGCGCGACGCAGGCGGCCAACGGTCAGGTCGTGACCGCCACCTACGACCTCTACACCCATAACCTGGGCTACGTGCCGCTGTTCTTCGTCGTCTACAATGGCGAGATCATTTCGGGCTGCAACGTCGTCCAGGAAGATACCGAGTACCGAAGCCGGACGGTTTCAGTGTTCGCCACCACGACAAAGATCAGGCTCAAGGATGTGGGCTACTCGAGCGCCAACAGCTTGGGTGCGGTCAGCCGCTCCTACGATGTCTACATCTTCAAGAACACGGCCCCGGATATGTCCAAGCCGCTCTTCCGAGCGAAGCCTGGGCTCTCCTCCGAGGCGGTCGTTATGGGGCACGGCAAGATCACCAGCGATCAGCGGGTGATCCGCCGCGCCGCCTCTGGTGAAGCGCTGCTGTACTTCCCGCTCGATCGCGTCGCCGACATTGGGAACGGCGCGATCCGCACGATCTCGCCGATCTCTGGCGTTCACAACGTCGGTAAGTACCTGGGGCACTTCTTCTCGACCAAGGTCATTCCGGTAACATTGTAGGGGGCCATGGTCACCAAGTATCAACACTCCAACGAGCGACTGCTCGTTGAGGAGGATGGCGTTGTCGTCTTCGACACCGACCTGTTCCCCGTCCAGTTGTTCCCCTCGTCCGAGGTGATCAGCATCACCGGCAAGACGATCACCTGGCCGGACTTCGTCAAGGGCAATGCCTACGGCTTTGCTCAGGGGATGAGCGGCGGCTCCCTGGTTGGATCGTGCCATAGCTATGCCGGTATCCCCGGACAGAACTGGGGGTCGCCGGATGCCACTCCGCCGCCGGCGAGTGGCTATGAACTGAACGACGAAATTATCGGGGTGGCGCCGCCTGGGACCGATCTCCTCTACGTTCGCGTGAAGCTGACCCGGACGAATGCGCCGGACCAGATCAACGGCGTCAGCATTCCCGTGCTGTTCGAAGAAGGCCAGTGGGTCACCTGTGTCGGCGGCTCGCTCCCCGTCGAGCGCCTCTTTCCGATCGCCCGCTACATGGAGATTGTGCTGCGCCGCGACGCCAATGGCGAGATCGACCCAAATGTTGATGGGACCGTTGACATTCTGCTGCGTCGCAAGCAGTCCGCGGACTCCAGATCGTACTCGTTCTATCGCTTCGGCGGCGACACACAGAACTCCGGCTGGACCGCTGGAGGAACCGGCGGGGCCTTCAACTATCCAGTGTTCTCGCTGCAGGCAAAGGGACCCGTGGTCGACCCGACTGGCGTCGGCGGCCGTCAGGCACGCGGCGGGTCGGATCAGTGCTCGCTGATCGATGTCTCAGACTACTCCACGACCCTCACTGGTGACATCGAGGTCATCCCCGGTTGCTCGCTGATCACCCCGCAGGACGCGACAGGCGGCGACAGCAAGGCTTACATCTACCTCGAGACACGGCAGGAATTCGCCAACCTCGCAAGCTATTCCCTCCCGGATTTCCAGTTTGGGCCCGCAAATCCCGAGCGCTACATCTACTTCGCGCTCTTCATCGGCAACTGGCAGGACGGTACTCAACGGGACATCTCGGGAGCGAGTATCACCGACATCAATGGAACGGTCATCCCCGCGACTCTCATAGCAAAGAGACGCACTTTCTTTGGTGGCGGGACGACGCAGCGAAATCTCTGCGCGGCGATATTCGCGGCCCACGTGCCGGACGGGGTCACCGGCACTATCAATGTCTCCTACACCGGCACTGCCTGGCAGCTGCAGCTTGCAGCCTGGGCTGGGTACAACATGGACAACCCGCTCACCCCCGTATCCGTCGTTCAGAGCAGCGATGTCTACGGAGGCACAAGCGGGGCGTCGATGGCGACAGGGGCGGGCGGCTTTGTGATCGGTCACTACGGTATCCGAGGCGGCGGCGATCTCTACACTGAGGGCTTCTTGGAGTGGGAAAACTACTTCAAGCGTCCAGCCTATTTCGACGGAAGCGCCAACTTCAGTCCCGTTGGCGGCTTCGGCGATAACCCGACCACCGGTGCGAATATTCGTGCGCGCTGCCGGTACAAGCCGGGTGATCCGGACAGCACGGCGGATGCCGGCGCGGACTTCGTTTGGGTCGCCGCGGCCTTCGCTTAGCCAGTTCTCTAACATTCGGAGGCTTCTTTGCCCCTTCCGACCTACTACGACACCGGCTCCGCGGCGGTGAACGCCGGCGGCCTGACTGTCACCGGCACCGGCACTGGCTGGGGCACCGACAGCTTCGGCCTGCCGGTAATCGCGGCCGGCGACTTCTTCATGGATCCCGCGCAGCCCGAGATCCCGCCGCAGCGCATCGCCTCGGTGACGGACGCGACGCACCTGGTGCTGGCTCGGCCATGGCCCGGCGCCAACGTCTCGGGCCCGTACGAGGTGCAGTTCGTCGGGGACATCGTGCGCTCGACGGCGCAGACCCGCCGCATGCTCGAGGGGCTGACCTATGGCCTGCTGTTCGAGTGGATCATCGCCCTCAGCCATGAGGATGGGGTGATCAGCGGGCAGATCGGCGTCATCAAGGTCCCGATCCCCCGCAACATTCAGGTGCAGGGGATTTCGGCATACCTCAACGACCCTTCCGACAGCGGCAACGTCGTCCTCGACCTCAACCTCGATGACGCCTCGGTGCTCTCGACCAAGCTCACCATCAACCAGGGCGAGCACTCGAGCGAGGCGGTCGGCACAACTCCGTACGTCCTGACCGAGGACGAATGGGACAAGGGGCAAGTCCTCTCCGTCGACTTCGACACCGCCGGCAGCAACGCCGCCGGCATCAAGCTCACCATCATCGGCCAGCGCCGCAACTAGCAGGAGATATCCATGCCGGCATCTACCCTCACGCTCTTTCAGGACTTCAAGGAGCAGCTCGCCAAGGGCAAGCACGACCTCAGCGGTCACAGCTTCAAGGTCTGCCTGAGCAACACCGCGCCGAGCGCATCCGCCAATACCGTGCTCGCCGACATCACCCAGATCGCGGCCGGCAACGGCTATGTGTCGGGCGGCTTTGATCTCGATAGCGAGACGCTGTCCGAGACCGGCGGTGTCGCGAAATGGACGATCGCCGACGAGGTGATCACCGCGGCCGGCGGTTCGATGGCGGCGTTCCGATACGCAGTGGTCTACAACGATACCCAGTCCACACCCGCGAAGCCCTTGGTTGGCTTCTACGACTATGGCTCGTCGGTGACGCTGGGGGACGGCGAGAGCCTTACCCTCGACTTCGACGGTACCAACGGCGTGCTGACCATCACCTGACGGGAACCGACGATGCTGCTGACCAACCCCTTCCTCTACCGGAAGACGTTGCGCCTCGAGGCGACGCCCAAGGCGATCTCGGTAGTGCCGAACTCCGCACGGTTGCTGCATCGTCGACGTATCGCGGCGCAGCCGGCCGGCGTCATCTTGGCGCCGTCAGCGGCGGGACTGTCTCGTACCCGCGTGCTGCTAGCTCAGCCGGTGGCGATTTCGCTCGCTGGTACGGCTTCGCTGAAACGGCAACTGCTGCTGAAATGCTTGCCGGCCACGGTCAGCCTCACCACAACTGAGGCCATCCTGCAGCGCACGCGGCTGGCGGGCTTTATCAAGGCCGAAATCACCATCGAGCCGCAGCCCGCGCGGCTGTTGCGGAACCTGGTGCTGAAGTGCCAGCCGGCCTCGATAGACCTGACGCCGAACTCGGCCAATTTCCTCAAGGTGTTGGGCTCGATCGAGGCGCAACCTCAGGCCATTGCCATCGACGGACGCGCGGCCGACCTTCGCGCGAGCCGGCTGCTTGTGGCGGCGCCTGCTACAATCGGCGTGACGCCTCGACCGGCGCAACTGCTGCGGACGTATCCGCTATCGGCCCAACCTGTGGGGCTGGCGCTCTTGCCACGGCCGGCGATCCTGCGGATGTCGCGCGTACTGAAGGCGGTAAAGCAGGATATTGCGATCGCTCCGAAACCGGCAGATCTCACTAGAAACGGCGATCCGTACTTTCATTTGGTTCAGCTGTTGCTTCATGGCGATGGCGCCGACGGTTCGACCACCTTCACCGACAACTCATCCTTCGCCCGGACACTGACGCCTGCTGGCAACGCTCAGATCGACACCGCGCAATCACGATTCGGTGGCGCGTCGATGTTGTTCGACGGCACAGGCGACTACGTCATCTGCGATGATCAGGTTGCGGCGATCGGCACTGGCGACGTGACCATCGAGTATTGGGTTCGATGGAACAACGTGACGACGCTAAACCAATGCCAGTTTGATACGCGCTCGGTTGGTAGTGCAAACGAGCCATTGATCGCTACTTCGTTGAGCAGTGGGACGACACTGCGCGTTCAAATTGACAACGCCGATAGGATGACCACGTCCATCGCCATCAACACCTGGTACCACATTGCCCTCACGAGAGCGTCGGGGGTGTGGCGAGCCTTTAAGGATGGTGTTCAGTTTGGCTCGAGTTACAGCAGCGCAACCAACCTCACCGGAAATGACGTTACCGTAGGCGCCTTCCGCGACGACAGAAACACTGTGGCCAACAATAAGATGCGCGGCTGGCTAGACGAGGTGCGCTATACAGTGGGAGTCGCACGATACACAGCCAACTTCACCGTTCCGGCCCAGCCATTTCTCAATTTCTGACTGCTCACGGGGCAGCGGTTCTTGGGGGGCACGTTGATGCTCGCCACACCGAATGGCAACGTGCTATCGGAATCGCCATGTGGCCATTTCTCACCGCCTCCAGTGGAGTTGCTGCCGTCCTACAGGCAGACAAGACGGCCTATCGTCGGGCAGAGGATGCTCTATACGACCCGGACATGGCGGGGCGGTACTTGGGCGACACACAGTCTCTTGTCATTCAGCGGCTGAGGCTTCTAACGGTTGCTCTGGAGGGCGCCAGCACTCGTGAGCGGCGGGTTCTGCAGCGCCGCATCGACAGGTGGGTGGGATTGGATGCGGCCATTGACGCTCAACACCGCGTCAGAGGGTACGTGTTCGGCAACGAGCCGTAGGGAGAGAGAGTATGGCTCTCGCGGTCGCGAACACCTTCTGGAACGGTCCGTCACTGGGGCCGATACACTCTGCATGCCTTCGCTCATTCCTGTCGAATGGGCACACCGTTCGGTTGTTCGCATACACAGCTCCGGCCGACGTGCCGCACGGTGTGGAAGTCTTGCCGGCGTCTGAGATCCTTCCTTGGTCTCGCGTCAGCTGGTACGTCGAAAATGGCCACATAGAACTCGCGTCTGATTTGTTTCGGTACCATCTGCTCGCGGCCTCCGCGGGCCTCTGGATCGATGCTGACTGCTTCAGCGTCAGACCGATCGAGGATGAGGACTACATCTTCGGCCAAGAGACGGTTTCTGGGCTCAACTCTGCCGTACTGAAGCTCCCCTGCGCTTCGCCGGTGCTTCGGGCGCTCTGCTCGATCGACCGAGACTTCATTCCTCCATGGGAATCTCGGCGCCGTAAGCGGAACGCACAGGTGAGACGGATGCTGGGGCGTCCCCGCGGTTTAGAGCGCTGGCCTTGGGGTACCGTTGGTCCAACCGCTCTGACCCACTATGCCAAGGAGCATGGCATCCTGGACCTCGCCGAGCGGAGCGATGTGTTCTATCCCGTCCACTGGGATCACTTGGACCGACTGCTAGATGTGGGGTTGCATCTCTCCGACTTGACCACGCCGCGTACGAAAGTGGTGCACCTCTACACTTCACTGATGCGAAGGCGCTACCATCTCGGAGAGCCGCAGCCGGGCTCGCCCTTGGGGCAAATACTCTCCCTGCCGCAGCCGATGGAGCTCGTCTCGGTTTAGCCGCTGAGAACGCGTCAGCTCGTTCGCTTTCGTCACGCCCTGTTTCCTTCAGCAGTCCGTCACGGCCTGCCCCATTCTAGCGACTCAAGCGGGTGAAAACCTGGCTGCCGCAGCAGGCAGCCGAGATCGCTCACGTCTTGTAGCGCAACCCTCCCCACCTGAAGACCGGAGACCTTCCCATGACACCGATCGCCGATTGGCGCCGGGTGCTTAAGCACGCCTGGAGCGTCCGCCTGATGATTGTCGCCGCGCTGCTGAGCGGCGCCGAGGCCGCGCTGCCGTTCCTCGACCTGCCGATCCCGCGCGGCCTGCTCGCCGTCCTCTCGATGACGGTGACCGCCGCCGCCTTCGTCGCGCGCTTCATTGTGCAGCGCTCGCTGGCCACCCCTTCGACCGAACCTGACTGGGAAGATGGAGAACCCAAATGAAGACCTCGACCAAGGGCGGCGTCGCCGGCGCCGTCGTCGCCGTGATCATGCTTGCCGCTGCGATCGTCCAGCCGTGGGAGGGTCGCGAGCTGAAGGCGTATCAGGACATCGTCGGCGTCTGGACCATCTGCGACGGCGAGACGCGCGGCGTACAGCCGGGCGATGTGGCGACGCCGGCCGAGTGCGATCGGAAGCTCTACGCCAGCCTGGCGGAATACAAGTCCGCGCTCGATCGCTGCCTGGTCTACCCGCTGCCGCCGAAGACGGCCGCCGCTCTGCTGAGCTGGACCTACAATGTCGGGGCCGGCGCGGCGTGCGGCTCGACGCTGGTGCGGCTGGCCAACACCGGCAACCTCAAGGCGGCGTGCGAGCAGCTGATGCGCTGGAACCGAGCCGGCGGGCGTGAGGTGCGCGGTCTCACCAACCGGCGCGCAGCCGAGCGCAAACTTTGCCTCGAGGGGCTCGGCTGATGCGTCTCCCGCTCTGGGCCTACGGCCTTGCGGCCGGGGCGCTGCTGGCCGCTGGCTGGGCCGTCTACTCCCACATCCGCGCCGAGGGCTACCGCGAGGGTTTCGCGGTGGCCGAGGCCGCCTGCGAGGCCGAACAGCGAAAGCAGGAACTCGCCAACCGCAACGCGATCGACGCTGCCAACAAGCAGCTGCTCGAGCGCGCCGAGGAACTCATGAAGAAGGAGCTGCAGCTCGATGACTACGTCAAAGCGAATGATCTGCTGGCCGCTCAAGAGCTTGGTGCTGGCGACAAGTGTCTCCCTGCTGGCAGCGTGCGCCGCCTCAACACCATCCGCTAGGGCGTCAATCCACCTGCCGCCGCTACCGGCAAAGCTGACGAGCTGCGAGCGCCCGGTACTGATGCCCGAGGTCGAGCTCAACCAGGCGCAGGTCGAGCAGTTGTGGGCGCGCGATCGCGCCGCGCTGGTGAAGTGCGGTTTCCGGCTCGGCGACCTGGTCGCGTTCTATGAGGATCTATCGCGGCGTCTGGACACCGCAAATTTGCGGAAGTAGCGGCCCGATGTCGCGCACTCGATCTTCAACTCCGCCAGCGTCACGGCGACCAAGCAGCGGGGGCAACGTGGCCGATCAGAATGCACTGCTGCTCAAGATGCTCGAGCAACTGAGAGACGACTATGCGCGCGACCAGGAGGCGGCCCGGGAGAGCCGTGCCAAACTGCACGAACGGGTGGACGCAATCGGCGAGCGCATCGGCAAGATGGAAACGACGACGGCTCTCGCCGGCCAGATCGATGCCCAGGTGCGCACCGAGTTGGATGGCCTCAATCGTCGAGTGCATGACGGGCTTGGCGCGCTGAATGGACGCCTCGACCCTGAGAAGGGCGACATCGGCTCGACCGTTGCCGCCTGGAACGACATGCTGAAGACCGGACGCCGAATATCTTGGCTGCTCGGCATCGCTGGCATCACCTCGGTCGGGACCGGGCTGGCGCTGATCGGTGGCGCATGGGATGCGATCAAGGCGTGGCTGAAGCTGGGTTAGCAGACGAAATGGATGGACCCCGGCGGAGGGGCACCGGGGTCCGAGGAAACGTCCCTAGGTGTTTGGTGTCGGTCAAACCCTTGGGGCTTTCATCAAACTGCCTTCGCGTCCGTTGGTTCCCTTGCACATTCGTTCGTTTTTGCTCACTGACCGGCGCTCAGTGTCGTGGTCCTGCTGCATCCGAAACCGACACACCAGCCGAGTCGAAAGCGAGCGTTTCGTTGCCGTCGCTCCACAGGTGAACGGTGGCGCGGCCGCCGGTTTCATTGTGATATTTTTCGGCAGCTTCGATCCTGGCGGCAACTGCCTCGGTCTGTGTGCTGTGGACACGAAATCCAGGGCCGCTTTGGGTATTGGCCCTGCAAATTCGCTGACATCTACTTGGAACGAAGTTGTCAGAACCGGGTTGTAAGAGCTGTGTAAGTAGTATTGACGCTGCATACTTAGCCCCGGCCCCTCCCTCGATGGGTCGGGGTTTTTTGACGTTCAGCCCGTTACCGTAGTGTCGGTGAGCGCCGGACCGGGCGACGTTTCAAAGGCCAGCCTCACCGAAAAGGCCAGCTCGTCCTGCAGCCGGACTCTAATGACAAGGTCCTTGGTGGACCCATCGTACGGCAGCAATTCGCGAGCCAGTTCCGTGAGCGCAAGGACTGCCTGGTGCCGAGCCCGGAGGTCGCTTGCGCACTCAACGCCCAGGTCATCTCTTGCCCAATGATCCCCGTCAAAAATATCAAAGAAGTACCGCATCATAGCCTCCCGCGTTAGCGCAAGACGTGGCAAGCCGGGCTTGGTTGCAGACTCTCGGCGTGAGTTGAACACGAACGCTTGCAGGCAGGGCGGGGACGTCGCTAAGCTTCGACCCGATGCTGAAGGCCGCGGCAGTGGTTGCGCAAGCCGGCCCAATGGAGGAGCATCATGCTTAGGGGGCGATACGGCGTTGGCTGGATGATCGTGGCGTGGCTTTTACTAGTCGCGCTTCTCGGAGCGGGCATCTACTTAGTCGCCAGCGGAGCTCACCTGTTCGGGGGTAGCGCCTAACCCCTGAGGACGCTGTCGAGCGCGGCGAGATAATCGATCACAGCGGGCATCTCGCGAATATCATCCATCTCAAGAACGAACGCCTGACGGGCCATCTCCATCTCTTTCCGGAGCGCGGCGAGCTGCATTTCTCCGGCCTCGAGAGCGTCTGCAGTTTGGTGGCGAGAGTTGTGCATAGCGCGCAATTGAAGTGACTTGCTCCGCCAACGCTTCAGGTCGGACAGGTACGGCGCAACCCTCTCCCTCGCCAGCTTTCGTTGCGTGATCAGCGGACTCATGACGCGCGAGGGTGACGAGTGTTCTTCGTACATGATGAGGCTCCCATTGCTGTTCGAACTTCCAAAAGGGTTAGCTGGTTCCCGCAGGAGCCAGCGAACGCGCGCGGAACCAAATCGCATGTCTCCTAATTAGAACTGGACTTGAGGTTGTCCCTCCCTGTCCTCAGGTATTGTGTGCCGCCGGACCCCGCTGCCCCCCAGCCGGGTCCGGCTCGCATTCTAGGGCTGCCTTCTGACCAGCCACACCCGTCCCTCGATCGAGTGCGGCTCATCCTCCTCCTCGAACCCGAACCAGCCGCGCCAGTAGTTGAATTGCACGCGTTGCAGGGCAGGATCGTCGGTCGGGAACGTCCACCTGGCGAAATCAGGCTCCAGGAACTCAACGGTGGGCATAGCAGGCTCTGGCAAGCCGGCGCCTGGCGTTTTAGCGGCCGACATGTCGAAGCCTCTTGAGCGTGCCGTGGCGAAGCATCCCCTCGCCGCGCAGATGCCTCACCGTTGCCGCCAGCCCCGGCCGCAACCATGTCCCGCGCCGTTTCAGCGGTAAAACAGGGACCTCGACCGTGTTCGCCTCGACGTAGGCCCAGAAATCCTCGCGGTCCGCCGCCTTCAGCGTAATGAAGGCATCCCCCACATAGTGCAGTCCATGCTCGTCTCGCCGTGCGAGGATCGCCACCGGTGCCCCCGTCGGCGACAGGTCGGCGCCGATCACCTCGAACTCGCCCACGGTGAACGTCTTCGTCTTCAGCCAGGTATCGGCGTCGCCGCTCTTGTAGCGGCTGCCGCGCTTCTTCGAGACGATCCCCTCGAGGCCCATGGCATCGATGGCGGTAAAGGCCTCGGGGCCGTCGGCGCCCAGCTCCTGGCTGAAGGCGAGAGATGGCGCCGGCGCGCTCTGCATGAGGCCACTCAGCATTGCGCGCCGGCTCTCCACCGGCCTGCTGCGGACATCCTCCCCGTTCAGATGCAGCAGGTCGAAGGCGACGAAGATCAGATCCTGGGGCCGCCAGCGGATGGCCGCTGGTAAGCCTGAGAAGTCGGCCGCGCCACGGGCGTCCGGCAGGTAGACCTCGCCGTCAAGGATCGCAGAGGTGCACCGAAGTTGCGCGGCGGCGGCGACGATCTGCGGATATTTGCTGGTCCAGTTCGCTCCGCTGCTGCTGAAGGCCTTCGCGCTGCCCGCCTCAAGATGCAGCTGGGTGCGGTAGCCGTCGAACTTCACCTCGTGCAGCCAGCCGTCACCGCTCGGCGCAGTGTCGACCAGGCGCGGCTTCATCGGTTGGATATAGCGGAGGGCAGGGCGTTCCAGGAGCATGCCGGCAATTTAATGCGGATGCAGAACGAATCCGAGTCGACTCGCGATCACTGATTCGTTGCTGCGGAACCGGACAGGGTCGAACGGGTTGAGTCGCCTTCGCAGTAGTCAGGCGCGTCCCATGCCGAAGTTCCCTCCCAAGCCGCCGGCACCTAGCGTGCGCACGACAATCGGCGAGGCGATCGGCCGGGCACGAGCCCTTTCGAAGGAAGAGCGGCCCATGTCGCAGCAAGAGGTGGTCCGGGACATGATCGCCAAGCTCGATCTCCCGACAGCCCTCAAAAAGCGGCTCCGCGAGCGCCACGGCTTGAAGGATAGGTAGGATGGAACGGCTGCTTCAGTTTCCAGCGCGCCCAGTCACCAAAGCCGAGAGCGTGCTTGCACAGGCTATCGCAGTCGTGCAGGCGGCCACGCCGCCGGACAGCGGCATCAGCCGAGAGGAGCTGCTCGACCTGTTGCTGGAGGTCCTCGACGGTCCGGAAGCGCTGGAGGTCTATAATCGGGTTATGCAGACCTACTGACGCTTGCCGGATCAACGGGTCACTCCATGTCGGGGATCGCGCCCCACCGGAAGATCACCTCGGGGTCGCCGAACACACCATTGGTGAGATCGGCCGAGCGCGACCAGGCGATCGCGCCGGCATACTGCCCGCTGCCGGCCCATATACGCGCTTCGCGGCCGGCGCGCTCTTCGCTCTGCATCTCGCGCGGCTCGAAGGCAGGGCGCAGTTCGCCCTCCTCGTCGCGCACGAAGGCCATGGCCACGATCAGCTTGGTTGGTTTGATCTGGGGTTCCATCCTGGGCTCCTTTCGATGCCTCGCAGGGCGAGATAGCACACCCATCAGAATCCGTCTGTTCTATTTTTGTTCACGGTGGTATGAGTCCTCACCTCTGATGGAGGTGACCATGAGTTCGATCGCAATCGAAGCCAAAATGTCCACGAGGGTACGCCTGCTCCGCGAGCGGCACCCGTACATGTCAGAACTGGATTTGGCCATGCTGCTCGGCGTTCCCACGAAGCAGGTTCGGTCTGCCCTCGGTGCCAAGGACAACGACAAGCCCAAGTCCAGGATCACGCCGCGAGGCCGTATAGGCGTCACGCCGGCGCACATGCGGCAGGGGGTGTGACGTGGCATTCGTTCGCCTTTCACCCGGAGAGTTCACCAGCGCGGGGCGTGCGGCTTGGCTCGAGCAGTTCGAGCGGATCGGGCGCGATCGGATCGAGGCACCCAATGCACCGGCCGTGCACGCGCGCAAGAAGACCTCAGAGCCCGCGATCGAGGCCGATCTCGAATGGGACGAGCCTCGGCCGGCATGAACGATGCCTACCGCCTACCGCAGAGAGCGCCCCTATCCGGGGAAGTATCGAAAGCTCGAGGATGCCGCGGCCGACCACCAGCTGATCGAGGTCTACTGCAGCGGTTGCCGGCGCCTGGTGCGCTATCTGGCGTCGGACCTGATCGAGTTCTTCGATGAGCGCCGAGACGTTATGGAGCCGCCATTCCCATGCTCACGCTGCGGAACCGATGCGCGCATGAGGGTCAACGTGATCAGTCCTGACGCCGGCGACTATGGCTCACTGATCGTTCGTCGGCCCGGGCCGGTGCTCTACACTCAGACGTGGCGCTGGACGAAGCTTGGCGATCCCTAAGGGACGGGCGTTCGGGTACGCTGCCCCGGTCGGCAAGTTGATCTCTTAACCGGGCAACGCATATTGTCCTCGCCGGAGGGCAAAATGGCGGTTGGTGGAGATGAACTCTTAACTGAACAGGACGTGGAAAGCGCCCTATCCAAAGCCTATGTGCAGGCCATCGCAGGCCATGCAGGCTATGTTTGCGGCACACCGCCCGAGCCCGATCGAGATAGTGTCGACATCCAGATATCGGCAGGCGGGCCCATGCGCCCTAAGCTGGACGTTCAACTCAAGTCTACAATGAATCTCCGTGGAAACGCTGAAGCCTTCTCCTATGCACTGAAACTGAAGAACTATGAGGATCTTCGGATCGAAACGCAAACTCCACGGATTCTGGTGATCCTTGATTTGCCCGATGATCGCTCCGTGTGGCTAACGACACATGTGGACCAACTGGTAATTCGGCGCTGCGCATATTGGCTCTCCCTGCAGGGAATGCCGGCTAGCTCTAACACTTCCAGCGTAACCCTGAACGTTCCCCGGTCGAACGTGTTCGACGTCGCCTCGATCGTGCGCCTGATGGAAATGTCGCGGACGGGAAGAATCCAATGAAAGCCCGCATTGTCGATGAAGGAGCGCTCCGTGCCATTTCGCCTCAGTCGCTTCACGCCTACGCGCGAGGAGAAGGGTGGGTGCCGGCCGAAAGGTTCGGGGCACATTCTCAGGTCTACATAGACGGGGGCGGTAACGAGATAATTGTGCCGGGCACTGCGGCGCTCGGCGATTACGAAGCCGTGGTCATAGAATTGATAAATCGCTTCGCGGTGGCTGAGGGCCGCGGGGAGCTGCAAGTATACCGCGATCTGGTTTCAGCCGACAGCGATGTGGTCCGGGTGCGGCTTCCCGATGCCGAGGACGACGGCTCCGTCTTTGTGGATACCGGCGTGCTGCTCTTCAATAATTCCAGAGACTTAATGATGTCCGCGGCCTGCGCCGCTTGGGCGCCGAAGAGATCTTATAGGGCAGGGAAGGTAAGGCAGGCCGACGACTATATGTCGCGCGTCAGGCTCGGCCAGACGGAGCAAGGCAGCTTCGTGGTCACGCTCCTGGCCCCCGTTCCCCCAGCAATCGAGGAACCGCTCCAGACTTCGCTTTTCTGGCCTGAGGTAGCCGAAGAACCATTTGAACGAAAGGTCACGCGCAGATTAGCCGACGGACTAGATGCCGCGGCCAACGCAGTCGAGAGCTACAACTTGGGAAGCGGCGCCGGGGTTTTCGACGCCGCCATACCGTTCGGCGTTAGTGCAAACCTTTGCGATGCAGCCGCTGCTCTTAGTGACAGGGGAGATGGTTTTGAGGTCTCTGTGACGTGGGCTCGCACTCGGCCCACGCCTGTTCGCCGGTGGACCCGTTCCTTCACAAGATCCGAGGGGCTGTTGTTTCGTGAGGTCTCGCGCATATTCCGCGAAAAGGAGCCTAGGCCGGATGAAACCATTCGAGGATTCGTTGTAAAGCTGGCTAGGCAAGGGGCCGCTGACGACGATGGGGACGTAATCATCCGAGCGCAGGTGGACGATAGCTTGGTCTCTGTTCGGTCTCGGCTTGAGCCTCAAGACTATCATGTAGCCATCGAGGCCCATGATCGACACCACCTTATTGAGATGACTGGGACACTCGAGCGCGTGAAGCAGCGTTGGAGGCTCTCCGGCCCTACCGACGTACGCCGGTTGGCGGAAGTCGATGATGATGGGATTCAAGATATCTTCGGTGACGACTAAGCCACGAACCGGAATGTGGGGTATTGCGTGTTGCGGGTCCCCGCAACCAAAGCTTGGATTGCAAAAGCCCCGCGAAAGCGGGGCTTTTGTTTTTGCCGGTGTGGGCGGGGTAATCCGGCCGGAATCACACGAGGGCAGCAACCGACGAGTCCAAGGTTGAAGGGGATCGTTCGTCAGCCGCTGCTCTCTGCAGACCAAACGCCTATGGCTAGGCAGGGTTCCCCAAACAGCACTAAGCCCCGCGCTGCCTTGGGGCGGGCGGGGCTTGCTGTGGGCGCGGGAGCTAACTGTTCTCCACCGTCGTCAGCTGGCTTACTTCACGAAGCCGGCCGTCTTGCAGGCGTCGAGCGTCAGCGTCGCCAGGTCGATCTTGGTGGTGCCCTGGGCGGTCTCGGCAGGGGTATCGGGCTCATCGCTCGACTCGGCGGTATCGCTGGCATCATCAGCCTTGGTCTCGTCGGTGCTGGTGCCGCCGTCTGCTTTGGCGGCTTCTGCCGCCAGATCATCGCACTGCGCCTGAACCTTGGGCAGGTCCTCAGCAGAAATCTCGACACCGTTGATACTGGTTTGCGCCAAGGCGCCCGATGCCAGCATGGCCAGCGAAAGGGCGGCGGCGGAAACGAGGCTGCGGATCATCATGATTTTTCTCCACTATTGTTATCGTTGAGGCGTGCCGGGCCTGGCGACGAAACGTGGAGCAGCGGAAATGGTTTCCCCGCGATCCGAACCGGTGGTCGCGGGGAAACGAGAGTTCAACGTCAGCCCGCGGCTTTCGCCGCGGCCTCCAGCCAAAGCGCGATGGCGACGGCGCCGGGGTCGGGGTGGCCGAGGGCGCGCTCGCCGATATAGCTGGAGCGGCCGCGGCGGGGTTGCATCGTGGCGGTGCGTTCGGCCCCGGAGCGGGCGGCCGCGGCAGCCGAGCTCAGTTGTTCGGCAATGGTGCCAGCGACCATCGCTGCGGCGGCAGGGAGCAGGGCGTCGAGCATGGTGCGGTCGCCGGCGTCGGCGCCGCCCAGCCGCTTGATGGCGTCGGCACCGGCACTGAAGGCGTGGGCGAGGGTGGCGCTGTCAGCTCCACCGTCAGCGACCGATTGCGCGGCGGCGACGGCGAAGGCGGCATAGAGCGGGCCCGAGGTGCCGCCGATGCTCTTGCGCATGGCGAGGCCGATCTCGCGCAGCACCGCATCGAGCGGACGACCGGTCCAGCGGGGGGCCAGCTGCAGCAAAGCGTTGGCGCCGCTGGCGAGGGAATGGCCGATATCGCCGTCGCCGACGATGCGGTCCATTTCGGTCAGTTCCGCTTCGGCGGCGATGATGGCGCGACAGGCCGAGGTGAGGACGGCGACCAGCTCGGCGGGGGTGGCCGGACCGGAGCCGGCGGTGGTGTCGTTGCCGATGGCCGGGGCGGGCAGCGTGGTGAGCTCGGCGAGCGGCAGCCGGCCGTGCGTGCCGGGCCAGGCGGGTGCGGCGGTGGGTGTGTCGAGCGCCGCGAGCAGTTCGGCGTCGGTGCGGAGCAGGCTCAGCGAGATGCCGGTCATTTCGATGGCGGTGAGGAAGGTGCCGCAAAAGCCGCGATCGACGATGATGCCACGCGCCTTCAGCACCTCAAGAGCGTCGCGCGCCACGATGCTCATTTCCATCTGCGCGGTGCCGCCGAGATTGTTGACCAGCAGCGCAACGTGGTCGCCGCCGTTGAGGCCGCGATCGGCGAGGATGGTGTCGATGAGGGTTTCGACCACCTGGCGGGCCGGCTGCATGACGACGCGCTGCACACCGGCTTCGCCATGGATACCGAGACCCAGTTCCATCTCGTCGTCGCCGAGCGAGAAGTTGGGCTTGCCGGCGGCCGGAACCGTGCAGGGCGAGAGCGCGACGCCCATCGAGGCGATGGCGCCGATGGCCTTGAGCGCCCGGGCCTTCACCTCGCTCAGCGACAGGCCGGCTTCGGCAGCGGCGCCGGCGACCTTGTGGACGAACACCGTGCCGGCGATGCCGCGCCGGCCGGCAGTGCGTTCGGCCTTGCCGTGCGCCGCATCGTCATCGACGATCACCAGCTCGACCGGAATCCCGTCGGCGCGCGCCATTTCGGCGGCGAGGCCGAAGTTCAGCCGGTCGCCGGTGTAGTTCTTGACGATGATGAGGATGCCGGCCGGATTGGCGACGGCGCGGAGCGCCGCGTAAACCGCATCGGTGCTGGGGGAGGCGAAGACGTCGCCGCTGACCGCGGCGGTCAGCATGCCGTTACCGACATAGCCGGCATGAGCCGGCTCATGGCCGGCGCCGCCGCCGGTGACGATCGCCACCTTGCCGCTCAGGCGAAAGGCCTCGAGATCGGCACGGACTATGGTGTTCTCGCCGCCGAGCAGCGCCAGCCCCGGATGCAGCATGGCGAGGCCTTCGAGCGACTGACGGACGAGCGAAGGAATGTCGTTGATGAGTTTCTTCATGGCCTCTCTCCCTGACCCCGCAACGCGGGCGGCGCCGATTCATGCAGTACAATCCAGAGGATGTCTGCATGATCGGGGCTCGGGAAGAAAGGCTTGAGTATTAGGCTGCGGCGGCCTGCTGGCGCTGCAGCGGGTAGCCTTCAGCCTCGTAGAGGGCGCGGATCGCGGCGCCATCGAAGCGGTGGCCATCGACTTCGAGGAAAGTGCCGATCAGCCAGGCAGCCGGGCGGTCCTCGACGATGTACTGGATGGCTTCGGCGGCCGTCTTGAAGCGGCGATATTGCTCGCGAGCCGACTTGGCATAGCGGCGACTGGGATAGAGCTCGGCGGAGGCGGTGTAGTTGAAGTTCTCCACGTTGTGTCCTTTCGGGCGCTGGGGCCGCGGGCGCGGCCAATGGGTTTGCGTTGCAGCGGGTAATCGCCGCTCTGGTAGAGGCGCTCGAGGGCGCTGCCGGCATAGACGCGGTCACCGACCCGGAGGCGGGCGCCGCGCAGGCTGACGGGAGCAACTTCCTCGAAGGCGAAGCGCAGGGCGTGTGCCGCAACCCGGAAAGCCCGAGGGCCGTGGGCCGTGGCAGTTTGCCAGTCGCGGCCGAGATAGAGCTCGGCGCGAGCCTGGTAGTTCAGATGTGTCATGTGTTCTCTTGTGGGCCCGTCATCAGCAGATGCGGGGCCTCTTGTTGAAGCGCCTCGACCGCGGTGCGGGAGGCGTTTGCCGGGCCTGCCTGATGGCTGGCCCGGCAGATCGATCAGGCGAGCTGCAGATTGGTCGCCGACAGCTTGCCGTCGCGGCCGCTCTGCAGGTCATAGGTGACCTGCTGGCCTTCGGCGAGACCGGAGATGCCGGCTGCTTCCAGCGCAGTGGCGTGGACGAACGCGTCCTTGCTGCCATCGCTCGGAGCAATGAAGCCGAAGCCTTTGGTCGAGTTGTAGAATTTCACGGTGCCATTGATCATGACGGGTACTTTCGATTGTGAGGGGACGCCCAGCGGCGAACGCACTCGTTCCTCCGTCGCAACACGCGGCGGGGGTCTAGACGTTCGCAATTCAGGGGAACCAAACAACCGGCAAGCCGGCAGATCAGAAGCCAAAGATGGCCGTAACGTATGGTGGCTATATAGGGACGAATTGCGCCGATAGCAAGGTGGGACGCGAACTAGAATGTAACGGCGCGCAGCCGGGCGTTGTGGATGTGGGTTTCCATTGCCAGCTCTGCCTTGGCGCGGTCGCGTTTCAGCAGCGCGTCGATGATGTCGAGGTGGTCGGCCAATGCCGGGGCGAGCACCACCGGGTTCAAGCGGATGCGGTCGAGCTGGATCATGCGGACGCGGATGGCGTTGATCGAATAGGCCTGGATCAGGATCTCGTTGCCGGTGGCGCCGATCAGGAAATCGTGGAAGTCGGAGTCGATCTTCTGCGCTTCATCGAGCAGGGCGCCGCTGATGCCGGCGCTGCTGGCGCGCTCGAGGATCGAGGCGTGGAGCGCGCGCTGCTGCTGCAGCGCTTCGTCGCTGACATGCTCGATGGCGTAGATGGTCGCCTCGCGCTCGTAGGCGAGGCGCATCTGGTAGGATTCGCGGATCATCCTGAGATCGACGGTGGTGATCTGGATGCCGCGCTGCGGCAGCACGGCGAGGAGGCTCTCAGCCTCCAGCCGCGGCAGCAGTTCGCGCAGCGCGCCAAGCGAGATGCCGAGTTTCGAAACCAGATCGCGCTGCGACAGGTTCTGGCCAGGCTGGATCTGCCCGGCCAGCAGCAGGCGCTGGAAGCGCTGATAGGCAGTCTGGCGGTTCAGCGTATTGTCGCCGCCGGCCGTGCTCCGCTGGCGGCGCACCGTGCGCCGGGCCGGGGCGGTCAGGGCCTTGGTCGACATACGCGTTTCCTCCTTCGCGCTCGCCTGAGCGTTAACTCAATCCTCTTCGCCTGGGAATTGGAATTGGCTCTGCCGGAAACTCTGGAGCAGCGCGGTGACGCCGGCCGGGGCCAACGGCAGCAACGGCTCGAGCGGACGCATCCAGGCGGCGTCGCCGCTGATCTGCGCCTTCATCGCTTTCAGTGCGATGATGCCGCCATGGTCGTCGACGGCGACGATGCGCTGCGCTGCGCGGTCGCAGAGGCCCTGGGCGTCGGGTCCGGTCGGGTTGGTGAAGAAGCGGCAAAGCTCGATGGCGTTGACGTTGGGGAGGCCGCCGATCATGCCGGCGCCGCCGGCCGCCAGCAGGTCAGGCAGCACGCGGTCATCGCCGGTGAAGATCTTGAGGTTCGGGAAGGTCCTCGCCAGCATCAGCGTATGGGTGCGATCGCCGGTCGAATCCTTGATGCCGACGATGCGCTTGCCGTGTCGGGCAACCAGCTGCTGCACCAGCTCGACGCCGTAGCCGACCTTGGTCATGGCGGGGATGTGGTAGAGCACCACATCGAGCGGGAAGTTGCCGCCGAAGCGATTGGCGGCGGCCTCGAAGAAGGCGGCGAGGCCGTCCTGGCTCGTCGCGCCGTAATAGAAGGGTGGGGCGATCAGCACGGCGCGGCAACCGAGATCGGCGGCGGCGGCGATGGTCGCCACGGCATCGTCGAGGGCAGCGCTCATCGAGGCCGGGATCAGCCGGTCCATCGGCACGCCCGCCTGCTGCAGCGCGGCCAGCGCCGCCCGCTTTTCCCGCACCGAGAACGAAGCGCCCTCGCCGGTCGAACCGAAGGGCGAAACATAGCTGCAGCCGGCGGCGAACAGCCAGTCGAAATGCGACTTCAGTCGCACGATATCGATGCTTCCGGTGTCGGTGATGGGGGTCAGCGAGGCGGCGACGATGCCGCCGAGAGCCCTGTAATTGCTGGCCTCAGAGGCGGCTGCGAGTTCTTGTGTCACTGATACAATCACCAGATGGAGTAGTTGTTCAATCTATGTGTTTACACGAGCCGGATTCTGTTGCAAGGTCAATCCATCGGCGAGGGGTTTTGACGGCGGGTAACGCCGCCGCCCAGCCCGACAGGACGTGCATGGTGGGAGGGCGCCCTTGGCCGAGCTGCAACTTCAGAATGTCTCGAAGACCTACGGGACGTTCGAGGCGGTAAAGGATGTGTCGCTGGCCATCGAGGACGGCGAGTTCGCGGTGTTTGTCGGCCCCTCGGGTTGCGGCAAGTCGACTTTGTTGCGGCTGATTGCCGGGCTCGACCCGGTCAGCGCCGGCAAGGTGGCGATCGGCGACAAGGACATGACAGCGCGGCAGGCCGGCGAACGGCCGGTCGCCATGGTGTTCCAGTCCTATGCGCTCTATCCGCATATGAGCGTGTTCGAGAACATCGCCTTCCCGCTGCAGATGGAGAAGCGCTCGAAGGCCGATATCCGCGAGGAAGTGGCGAAGGCTGCGGCGACGGTGCAGTTGACGACGCGCCTGCAGGACAAGCCGAGCAAGCTGTCCGGCGGGCAGCGGCAGCGCGTGGCGATCGCCCGCGCCATTGTGCGCAAGCCCGAAATCTTCCTGATGGACGAGCCGCTGTCGAACCTCGACGCGGCTTTGCGCATGGAGATGCGCTCCGAACTGACCCAGCTGCACCGTCGGCTCGGTTCCACCATGGTCTATGTGACGCACGACCAGCTCGAGGCCATGACCATGGCCGACCGCATCGTGGTGCTGAATGCCGGCAAGGTCGAGCAGGTCGGCAAGCCGATGGATCTCTATCACCGGCCGGCGAACCTGTTCGTCGCCGGCTTCATCGGCAGCCCGCCGATGAACTTTCTTTCCGCCAAGGTGGCCGGCCTCGACGGCAGCAACGTGCTGCTCGAGGTGCCTCAGGTCGGGCGGGTGGCGTTGCCGGGCGACGCCTCCGGCTTCACCGTCGGCGGCGACGCGACCATCGGCATCCGCCCCGAAGCAATCACCACTGCGGCGCCCGGTGAGCCGGCGCTGGCGCTCAGCATCACCCCGCGCACCGTCGAACGGCTGGGGCTCCACACCATCGTTTATGGCGAGCAGGGCGGCCGCATGCTGACTGCCTTGTTCAACGGCGATCCGGCAATTGCTGGTGACGCGCCGCTCGGCGTCCATGTGCCGCTCAAGCAGATCCATCTCTTCGACGCCGCGGGCAATGCCCGCGGACACCGCGACTGACGCGTTTTCATCGCCCGCGACTCGGGGGAGGAGGACCATGCCTCCGGTCGCGCGCTCAAAAGGGAGTAACGAGATGACCTTCAAATCCAACCGCCGGCAGTTCCTCTTCGGCGCCGCCGCCAGCAGCCTTGCCATCACCGCCGCCGGCGGTATCGGCCGCGCCTTCGCCCAGGACCAGCAACTGGTATTCTGGTCGCAGCTCGCCGGCAGCAAGAAGGCCGCGGGCGAAGCGCTCGAGGCGGCGTTCAAGACGGCGCACCCGGAGATCGCGCTCAACTCGAGCCTGTTCGCCGAGCCGAGCCAGCTGAACGAGAAGATCCTCACCGCCATCAACGGCAACACCGCGCCGGACCTGTTCATCCAGCACTGGGATTACACGCTGACCTATTCGACGGGCGACAAGCTGGCCGACCTCAAGGCGGGCCTTGCCAATGTCGATTTCGCCGGTCTCGATGCGTCGCTTCTCGCCTACGGCAACATTGGTGGTCAGCAGGTTTCGGTGCCGCTCTATGGCACGTCGCGCGGCCTCGGCATCAACCGCAAATACGTCACCGAAGCCGGGCTCGATGCCGACAAGGGCCCGCAGGACTGGGCCGAGCTGCGCGAATGGGCCAAGGCGCTCACCAAGCGGCAGGACAATGGCCTGCTCGAAGTGGCCGGCCTCAGCATGTTCCACAACGATCTCGAGACCTGGGAAATCTTCACCCTGCTGCTGCAGGGCGCCGGCGGCACGCTGTTCAACGACGACCTGACGGCGCCGGCTTTCGGCGGCGCCGAAGGCCTCGCGGCGATCAACTTCATGTTCGAGCTGCTGCACACCGAGAAGGTCACCGATCTCGGCTTCGGCCTCGGGCCAGGCGGTTCGGCGAGCCCGATCAACCAGGGCCGCGCGGCGATGATCATCGCCGGCAACTACTCGACCAATAATGCGCTGAAGGCAGGCATCGAGTTCGACGTGCTGCCGATCCCGATGGAGAAGGGCGGCTTCACCTCGCTGGTCGACCCCTTCAGCTTCGCAGTCACCAAGGCGTCGCCGAACCAGGCCGCGGCTCTGAGCTTCGTCGAGTTCGCGCTGTCGCAGGAGCAGCAGGTGGCGTTCGCGCTCGCCTCGAAGAACGTGCCGGTGCTGAAAGCGGCACAGCAGGATCCGACTGTGCAGGCCGATCCGTTCCTTGCCAAGTTCATCAAGACCGCCAGCTTCGCGCCGCCCAAGGCCGCCGCCATCCCGGCCTTCTCGCGCATGGTGACGATCATCGCCCGCGCCGTGCAGGAGACGCTGTTCAAGCGCGTCACCGCCGAGGAAGCGCTGAAGGCCGCCGAGGCCGAGGTCATCGCGGTTCTCGGCCGCTAAGGTCCTTGTTTTTGTCGCGTCTTCGAACCGGAAAAGTCTGCAACTTTTCCTGAAAACGCTCCGGGGGAACGGATATGGCGCTGCAATCGAGCACAGCTCTGGCACGACGGCCACAAAGCTTCACGCAGAACTGGAGCGCCTACGCCTTTCTGACGCCGGCCCTGATCATCCTGTTCCTGTCGCTGCTGCTTCCCGCGGCAGCGACAGTGGTGATGAGCCTCACCGACATCTCGTTCCTGAGGCCGACCAATTTCATCTGGTTCGACAATTACATCAAACTGGTATCGGACAGCCGGTTCCGGCAGGCGGTGGGCAACACCGCGTACTACACAGTCGGGGTGACGCTGCCGACCATGGCGCTGGGGCTGCTCGCGGCGGTGGCGCTCAATGGCAAGCTGCGCGGCCGCATCGTCTTTCGCACCATCTTCTATTTGCCGGTGCTGACCTCGCTGATCGCCGCGGCGGTGGTGTGGATGTATGTCTACGAGCCCTATTCGGGCCCGATCAACGGCACGCTGGCGCAGCTCGGGCTGCCGCCGCAGCCGTGGTTGCAGAGCCCCAACCTGGCCATGACCTCGCTGATCGTCATGGCGATCTGGCGCGATTTCGGCACCGCGATGATCATCTATCTGGCGGGCCTGCAGGATATCCCGAAGGATATCTACGAGGCGGCGCGGCTCGATGGCGCCAAGAGCAAGGACATCTTCTTCCGCATCACCGTGCCAATGCTCAGCAATGTCACCTTCTACCTGATGATCATCCTGATCGTGCAGACCTTCCAGGTGTTCGGCGCGATCTACGTGATGACCAATGGCGGGCCGCTCGGCTCCACCGAAACCATCGTGTTCCAGATGTACCAGACCGCCTTCGGCTATACCGAGTTCGGCTATGCGGCGGCGATGTCCACCGTGCTGTTCCTCGCCATCCTGTTGTTCTCGATTATCGGCACCAAGATCATGCGCCGGGGTGAGTCATGAGCGAGATAGCACAGGCCGCCACTCCGGCCGTCCCCGCCGTCTCGTTCCAGCAACGCTGGTGGCCGCTGGCCGAGCGGGCGATCGGCTACGGCCTGCTGATCTTCGCCGCGCTCGCAACGATCACGCCGTTCCTGTGGATGGTGTCGACCTCGTTCAAGACCGACGCCGAGACCTTCCAGTTTCCGCCCAACTTCATCCCCAACAGCCTCGTCTGGCAGAACTATATCGACGCCATTGCGGGGCCGGATACCGGACGGCAGCTGATCAACAGCCTGGTGTTCGCGCTCGGCTCGACCGCCTCCAACATGGTGTTCTGCGCGCTGGCCGGCTACGCCCTGGCGCGGATGCAGTTCAAGGGCAAGAACCTGATCTTCGCGCTGGTGGTCGGCCTGCTGATGGTGCCGGCGCAGAGCCAGATCGTGCCGGTATTCCTGATCGTGCAGCGCATCCCGTTCGCCGGCGGCAATGACTGGCTGGGCAATGGTGGCACCGGGCTGCTCAATACCTATTGGGGGATGATCCTCCCCACCGCGGCGACGCCGTTCGGCATCTTCATGATGCGGCAGTTCTTCTCGCGCATCCCGGTCGAGTATGAGGAATCGGCGCGGCTCGACGGCGCCAAGACCTTCACCATCTTCTGGCGCATCCTGCTGCCGCTGGCGCGGCCGGCCATGGCGGTGCTCGGGGTGCTGAGCTTCCAGAGCGCCTGGAACGATTTCATCTGGCCGCTGATCCTCACCTCGCAGCGCGAGATGGCGACGCTGCAGATCGGGCTGCAATTGCTGCAGAGCGGGCCCGATGCGCGCTGGAACGTGGTGATGGCGATGGCGACGCTCATCACCCTGCCGGTGATCATCGTGTTCCTGTTCGCGCAGCGCTACGTCATCGACGGCGCGGTCACCAGCGGCGTCAAAGGCTGACGCTTACCAATTCGACTATTGCGACCCGGCCTTCCGCAGGCCCGACGGAGATTTGACCATGATCCAGAACCTCGAAATCTACCGCAAGGAGGGGGAGTTCGTTGCCTGGCCGGCCAATTACGGCATGTGGATCTGGGGCGACGAAGTGGTGGTGGTGTTCTCGCAAGGCTTTCGCGGCGCTGAGGAGAGCCTCCATGCCCGCGACAAGACGCGGCCGTTCATCGGCCGGCAGGCGCGCAGCTTCGATGGCGGGCTGGGCTGGAGCGACGAGCTGTTCACTGGGCAGATCCCGGGCGGCACCTCGCTGTCGGGTGACGAGCACGTGGTCGAGGCGCTGCAGAGCCAGCCCAACATAGTGGTCGAGCGCGATATCCCGGGGCTCGACCAGCCGATCGACTTCACCGACCCCGAGACCATCGTGATGTGCGCCCGCACCGGGCTCGATCGCGGCTCGATCAGCTGGTTCTATGTCAGCCGCGATCGGGCGAGGAGCTGGCAGGGTCCTTACCGGCTCGGCGATTTCGGCCTGCCTGGGGTTTCGGCGCGCACTGATATCGTGCCGCTCGGCAAGCATGACGCGCTGTTCCTGCTGACCGCGGTGAAGGCCAATGGCGACGAAGGCCGGATCTTCGCGGCGCGGACCCGCGACGGCGGCAGGAGCTTTGCGTTCGAGAGCTTTGTCGGCGAGGAGCCCGAGGGCTTCGCCATCATGCCGGCGTCGTTGCGGCTGCCCGGCGGCGACATCCTCACTTTCGTCCGCTGCGCGGCGCCGCGCGGACCGGAGCGCAGGGCCTGGATCGACCTCTATCGCTCGAGCGACGAGGGCGGAAGCTGGCGGCATGTCGGCACGCCCGTGCCAAGCGTCGGCCATAACGGCAACCCGCCGACGATCAACCGGCTGGCCGACGGGCGGCTGGTGCTGGTCTATGGCTATCGCGATGCGCCCTATGGCATGCGCGCCAGGGTCAGCAGCGACGACGGCGCGACGTGGAGCGAGGACATCGTGCTGCGCGACGATGGCGGCGTGGCCGATCTCGGCTATCCGCGCACGGTAATACGGGCCGATGGCAAGCTCTTGACCGCGTACTATTACAACTATGGCGCGGACACCGATCGGTTCATCGGGGCGACGCTGTTCTCGGTGTAGGCCAAAGCCGCTGACACCTCTCCCTTGGGGGGAGAGGTCGGCGCGTAGCTCCGGGGGAGGGGGCCTTCCCCACGCTCGGTGTTTGCGGCAAGGCCCCCTCACCCCGCGGTGAGGCCTTTGGCCTCATCCGCCGCCCTCTCCCCCAAGGGAGAGGGGACGCTGGGGTACGTTCCGTCGATCATCCACGTCCAGCCACAATCTCGATACCCACCTCCCCTGGATGGGGGAGGCAAGCGAAGTTTGGGAGCGTAGCGACCTGGCGCAGCTCGTAGGGGTGTGCGGGCGGTCGGATGTACGGCCCAAGCACAATAATGACATCCGCCGGTCATTGTAATAAACTGCAACAATAAATGTTTATCGGCGCCGCATCGCGGGGCATCTAAGCTTCCAGTATCAGCTATATGTACGAAATCGCACATTTATCCTTCTGAGCCGGGCGCGGCAGTAAGGCACAGGGCAAGCCCAACCAAGCGGAGGAGATAGAGATGACCTCGAACTTCTGGGAATTCCTTTGGCTGATTGCCATCAGCTTCTTCCTTTTGTCCTACCTGATGGTGCTGGTGCGCATCGTCTTCGATGTGTTCCGCGACAATTCCATGGGCGGCTTCGCCAAGGCGCTGTGGATCATCGCGCTGCTGCTGGTGCCCTTGTTGACGGCGCTGATCTACATCATCGCGCGCGGCCCGGGGATGGCGCAGAGGCAACTCGCCGAGGAGCAGAAATTCAAATCGCAGACCGATGCCTATATCCGCCAAGTGACGCAGACGACACCGGCCGACCAGATCGCCCGGGCGAAAACGCTGCTGCGCGAGGGGGCGATCACCGAAGCTGAGTTCGCCGAGATCAAGGCCGCCGCCCTGGCGCACTGAAGGTGATCGAAACTACGCCCGCGGACGGGGAGAGATCCCCCCCACCATCGGCCAGCGAGCCCGATCCGATCCAGGCGACCCTGGCCGAGATGATCGCCAGGCTCCGCAAGGTGGCGGAAGAACCTGACGCACGGCTGACCTGCAACGGGCTGATCGAGCTCATCGGCATCCACTCGCATGCGCTGGCGCTGCTGGTGTTCGCGCTGCTCAACCTGCTCCCGGCCCCGCCGGGTTACAACTTCATCGTCTCGCTGGTGATCCTGGCGTTCGCTATCCTGATGTTGTTCCACCGGCCGATCTATCTGTGGCGGTGGGTCGGCGAGCGGCGGCTGCCGCTGAAGCCGCTGATGAAGCTGATGGATATCCTGGCGCGGATCGCCGACGCGTTGACCAGGATCTCGTCGCCGCGGCTGTTGGCGCTGTCGAGCCGGCCGATGCTGCCGCTGCTCGGGCTGTTCAACATCATCATGGCGCTGACGATGCTGCCGCCGATTCCGTTCTGCAACATGCTGCCCTCGCTGGCGGTGGCGATGATCAGCGCCGGCATCCTCAACCGCGACGGCTGGCTGATCCTCGGCGGTATCCTCATCGGCGTGCTGGGGGTGATCGCGCTGGTGATCGCCGTGCTGGCGATCATCGCGTTGCTGTGGGCGATCGATACGGTGGTTTAGGAATTCGCGGCGGTGGGCCGGGTCGGTTCTCCGCTCAGGGGAACCGGACGAGGGCATAGCCCTCGCCGGGAGGTGGCGCGAAGCGCCGGATGAGGGTGAAGCGGCTCAATAGGCGCCCGCTGAGAAGCTGAACCCCTCACCCGTGTTCCGCTACGGACCTGTCGGTCCTAGCTGCACCACCCTCTCCCCTCAGGGGCGAGGGGACGACGGAATCGCCGCGACCAGTCGCTCGGTGATGATGTCCGGGGCGGTGATGGCGGAGCCGCAGACCACGGCGAAGGCGCCGCGTTCGAATGAGGCGGCGACGTGTTCGGGGGTCCAGATGCCGCCTTCGACCACCAGCGGGACGTCGAGCGCCGCAACGATCTCGGACACCAGGTCGAGTGGCGGACGCGCCTGGCCCTCAGTCAGCGCGGTATGGCCGACCATGGTCGTGGCGATGAGGTCAGCCCCCTCGGCGGCGGCCTGCCGCGCTTCGCTGAGCGTTGCGATATCGGCCATCACGAGCTTCCCGAGCCGGTGGGTGGTGGCGGCGATTTCGGCAAAACTCTCGCCCGGCCGGGTGCCTGATGTCGCCTGGATGGCGACGATGTCCGCGCCGGCCGCACAGAGCGCCTCGGCGTCGGCGCTGGAGGTGGTGATGTAGTTGTCGAACCCTTCGCGGGTGTCCTTGACGATGCCGATGATCGGCAGGCTGGTGCGCGGCCGCAGCAGGCCGACGACGTCGGCACCGTTGACGCGGAAGCCGCCGGCGCCGCCGAGCTCGGCCGCTTCGGCAAGGAGCGCCAGAACATCGGGCCGCTGGCGCAGCGGGCTCAGCGGATTCATCGCTTGCGAGGAAACGATCAGCCGGCGCTCGAGGCGCTTGAGCACAGTAGGGCTAGTCACGAGAGATCCCCGGCGATGGTGAAGTCGACTTCGAAGCTGCGGTGCCAGGGGAAGCGGACGGCGGTGATGCCGAGGTCGTTCCGCCCGGTGAGGCGCTTCAGGGTGGCGTCGAGGCCGGCGCCGATAGAGCTTTCCGCCGCCGCTTCTTCGGCGCGGTCGGGGAAGGTGTAGATGCCGGCGTTCAGCGGCCGGCGGGCGTCGGTCATATAGGCGAAGTCCTCGATCAGCCGGTGCAGCAGCACGCGACGGGCGGCGGCGGCATCGAGGGTGCCGGCGGCGCGGCCGATCTGGATCGCCGCGGCAGCGGCGACCACCGAGCCGAGCGCGTTGCCGGCGGTGTTCCAGCCGCCATAGGCGACGAGCTCGAGCAAGATGCCGCGGCGGTGCAACTCCTCGATCAGCAGCGGATCGGCGCCGTTGGAATAGCGCAGGTCGGCAAGCGCCACCTCACGGCCGGCGGCCAGCAACCCCGCGATGAGGTCGGCGGTCTTGTTGGCCTCGGCGGCATCATCGGCATCGAAGATCGACTCGGCCCCGTCGTGCCCGGTGCCGGACTTCTCTACCACCATGCCGCAATGGTCGCGGCGCCTGGGGTCGGGGGCGTGGACGACGAGGGCCATGGCCTCGGGGTCGGTGACGGTGACCGAGCCGCTGGCACGGAGCTGGCGATCCACCGCCTCGTGCATCGGGCTGTTCTCGTATTTGGCGATACGCTGCATCCCCGGCGGATCGGCGCATTCGACGGTGAAGCGCGGAGTGACGCCGAAGCGGGCGCCGAGCTGGCGCGCCACCAGCACCGCCGCCACCTCGTCGGCGCCGGGATACATCAGCACTTCGCCTGAGATGGGAAGGACGTGACTCCACAGCTTGAGCCACACCTGCTCGGCCGAGCCGGCCGAGTGCTCGGCCGTGTCATCGGCGGTGATCAGCAGTGGATCGATGACGCCTTCGGAAGCGAGCGCGATGGCTTCGAGATTGACGTGGTGGTTGCGCAGCCGCCGGCGTTCGAAATCGGCGACGATGTCGCCGGGGAGCGCGGCGCGCAGGGCGGCGAGCGCCTCGGCGTTGCCGTCATGACTGGCGCCGAGGGTTTCGAGCAGGTCGCGATGGTGCAGCGCGCCGAGCTTGTGCAGCTCCATGCCGTGCTGGGCCCAGTAATCGGGCTCTTCCTGCGGGTTGTAGGAGTTGGAGGCACGCATCACCAGCGACACGGCGCAGAGCGGCAGCGCCGGATGGGCGGCATGCAGGCGCCGCAGCAGATCGAGCCGGGTGAGGGCGCTGAGCGTCGGATCGGCGGTGGTGCGGGCGGCGATCAGGCCGCCATAGCAGAGCATGTCGAGCGAAGCGATTACCGCGTCGGTCGTGGGCGCCGTGCGCTCGAGCCAGCGGCCGAGGCCGTCGGCATCGCCGGGCTGGCGGAGCCGGGGCAGCAATTCGGCCGGCGGCAGCACCAGGGTGGCGCCGGCTATGGCGGCGACACCGGCGGGCAGGCCGATATTGACCGGGCGCTCATCGAGGGGAAGGAAAGCGAGGGAAAGGGCACGTGTGGACGTCAATTCGTATTGTCTCTGGTCGTGCGGAAAATGACGAAATCGTAGGAGTAGCGGTCGGCGCGATAGACGCTCTCGGCGTATTCGATGCGCTGGTTCTTCTTGTCATAGGCGACGCGCAGCACCTTGAAGGCGGGTGAGAACTCGGGGACGCCGAGGAGCTTGGCGAGCGGCGGATCGAGCACGGTGGCGTGGATCGACTGCTCGGCCTTCTCGATCTTCAGATGATAGGTCTCGGTCAGCATCTGGTAGAGCGAACCATCGATGCCGCGCGCCGCGAGGCCGGGCGCCAACTTGGCCGGGACATAGGTGTTCTCGATGCACATCGGCTCGCCATCGGCGGTGCGGACGCGGGAGATATGGGCGACGAGGTCGCGCGGGCTGAGCGCCAGCCGGGCGCCGATCTCGGCCCCGGCGGGGATCTCTTCGACCACCGTATCGAGCGAGCCGGGAACGAGGCCGCGCGCCCGCATGTCCTGGGTGAACGAGGTCAGCTCCACCGATTTGGCGATCCGCGGCTCGGAGACGAAAGTGCCGGCGCCTTGCGTGCGGTAGACCCGGCCTTCGTAGCCGAGCTGGTCAAGGGCGCGGCGTACGGTGAGGCGGGTGACGCCGAAGGTTTCGGCGAGGTCGCGCTCGGTGGGCAGCTTTTCGTGCGGCTTCAGCTCGCCCTCGATGAGGCCGAGCAGATAGCTCCGCAACTGAGCGCCCTTGGTGCCCGTGCGACCGTTTCCAGCGGTCTCAGCCATGAATCGGATTCCCTCCCCACTGGGACAGGGGTGCATTTCGTTGAAACGCACTCCTGCTCCAAGTCCTTGTTTGTCGCGAGATCGAACCGGAAAGGTCTGCAACCTCCCGATCTCGCTCCAGCGCGCATCAAAGCACAGTTCGTTCAGGCCGGGCAAGTGAGTGGTATACTCCAATTGCACCGATATCCGCCTGTTTCATGCCAAATGTGACGCCATGTTGACGTGCTTCGAAAAATTGGGCTACACCATTTGACGGCATGTAGCCAAGGGAGAATTCAGGATGGAGCGGAAAGCTCAAGCTCGTGCGGCGCATGCCGCGATGTCGACCGCGCTGGGTGCGGTCATGCTGCTGGGTGGGGCGCTGGGCGCTTCAGCGCAGGACAAGACCGAGATCACCTTCTCGTATCTGTGGGGTGGCGCTGAGGGCGCGGCGCTTGAGCAGATCATCACCGATTTCAACGCCAGCCAGGACAAGATCGTGGTCAAGGGCGTGTCGAGCCCCGACATGACCAAGCAGCTGGCTTCGATGTCGAGTGCCAAGGGTGCCTTCGACGTCTCGGACAACTTCGCGTCCAACATCGCCTCGTGGGCGAACCAGGGCATCCTTTTGCCGCTCGACGAATTCGGCCTCGATACCGCCGATTTCCCCGAGAGCGCCATGAAGCAGCTGGTGGTTGACGGCGTGCTCTATTCGGTGCCGATCGCCACTCACAATTTCCAGCTGGTCTACAACAAGAAGCTGCTCGATGAAGCCGGCGTCACGCCGCCGACCTCGATGGCCGAACTCGCCGACGCCATCAAGAAGCTGACCAAGGTGGATGCCGAGGGCAACGTCACCCAGCTCGGCCTCGGGCTCACCGATATCTCGGCCGGCCTCAAGACGCTCGGCTATGCGCATGGCGGCGACTGGAACCGCGACGGCAAGCCCACCCCGACCGATCCGGGGTTTATCGAGGGCGTGCAGTTCTACTTCGACAACGTGGTGGCGCCGGTGACTCCCGCGGCCTACAACAAGTTCGTCGCTGGCTTCGGCCCCTATATGTCGGACCAGGACTCGTTCAAGCAGGGCAAGATCGCCATGGTGTTCGAGGGTGAGTGGCGCGCCAAGTTCAATACCGAAGCCGGTATGGACTGGGGCGTGGTGCAGGTGCCGGGCAAGACGCCCGAGCTCAACGGCTCGACCTGGGCGGACGTGTCGACGATCTTCATTCCGACCAATACCGGCAACAAGGAAGCCGCGGCGGAGTTCGTCAAATACCTGATCAGCCCGCCGGCGATGGAAAAGTTCAGCCACGTGCTGGCGAACCTGCCGGGCCGCCTGTCGCTGGTCGACAGCGCCACCTATGACGACCTGCCGAACTTCAAGGTCTGGCTCGACGCGCTGAAGAACCCCAACACGCACGGCCTGCCGCCGGCGCTGTACATGGCCGAATACAATGCCGACCTCGCGTCCGCATTCGACTCGGTGCTGCAGGGCGCCCAGACTCCGGAAGCGGCGCTGCAGGCCGTTGCCGACCGCACTGGCTCGTACTCGCAGTAAGCTGTTGTCCAGCGCGCGTCCGACACAGAGCGAACCGACCGGCCGGGCCCTTCTCAAGGGCCTGGCCTTCGCCTCGCCGTTCATCATCGGCTTCCTGGTGCTCTACCTGTGGCCGATCCTCGCCTCGGGCTACTACAGTCTCACCGATTTCAGCCTATTCAAGGCGCCCAAATGGGTTGGGCTGGCCAACTACGAGCGGATGATCTCGGACGCCAAATTCTGGAAGAGCCTCTACAACACGCTGTTCTTCACCTTCGTCGGCGTGCCGGTGGATATCGCGATCTCGATCGCCGGCGCCCACATCCTCAACCAGAAGCTCAAGGGCCAACCGCTGTGGCGGGCGCTGGTCTACCTGCCTTCGATCGTGCCGGCAGTGGCGGCGGGCTTTTTGTGGCGCTGGCTGCTCAACGCCCAATACGGCTTCGTCAACGAGATCCTGCGCTGGTTCCGCATCCCGCAGCCGAACTGGCTGCTCGACGCCAGCTGGGGCGGCATCTCGGTGATCGTGTTGATGCTGTGGACGGTGGGCGGCACCATGCTGATCTACCTCGCGGCCCTCAAGAACGTGCCGCAGGAACTCTATGAGGCGGCCGAGCTCGACGGGGCCGGGCCGCTGCGCCGCTTCTGGCACATCACCTGGCCGATGATCTCGCCGGTGACGCTGTTCCAGGTGATCGTCCTGATCATCGCGTTCCTGCAGGTGTTCACCCAGCCGTTCGTGCTGTCGAAGGACCCGGGGCTCGGAACGCAGACCGCGACCGGACCGGGCGACTCGATGCTGAGCTACTCGATCTACCTGTTCCAGAATGGCTTCACTTTCCTGAAGATGGGCTACGCCTCGGCGATGGCCTGGGTGCTGCTGTTCGTGACGCTGGCCATTACCCTGCTGATCCTGTGGTCGGCCAAGAAGTGGGTGTTCTATGACAACCGCTGAGTTTCAGGGCACAGCGCTCGGCGAGCGCGTGCCAGTCGGCGGCCGCTTCGGCTGGCTGATGACCATCTATCGCTACGCCCTGGTGATCCTGCTCGCCCTGGTGTTCGTCTTCCCGTTCATCGTCATGCTGACGACGGCCTTCAAGGTATCGGATGAGATCTTCGTGGCGCCGCCGGAGCTGTTGCCGCGCACCTGGACGCTCGACCATTTCGTCGGCGCGCTGACGCAGATCCCGTTCTTCCGGTTCCTGCTCAACACGGTGGTGATCGCCGGGTTGAGTGTGCTGGGCACCGTGCTGGTCTCGCCGCTGGTGGCTTACTCGCTGAGCAAGCTGCGCTGGAAGGGTCGGAACCTGCTCTTCATCATGGTGCTCGCCACCATGATGCTGCCGCCGCAGGTGACGCTGATCCCGATCTACATGATGTGGAACAAGATCGGCGCCACGGGCACCATCCTGCCGCTAGTGATCCCGGCCTTTCTCGGCACGCCGTTTTTCATCTTCCTGATCCGGCAGTTCCTGCTGAGCGTGCCGGACGAGCTGATCGAGGCGGCCAAGGTCGATGGGGCCTCGGAGTTCCGCATCTACTGGTCGATCGTGCTGCCCATCGCTCGCCCGGCGCTGATCACCTCGGCGGTGTTCCAGTTCGTCTGGGCGTGGACGGATTTCCTCTACCCGCTGATCTACCTCAATGAGGAAGAGAGCTACACGCTGTCGATCGGGCTCTACTCGTTCCTCGGCGAACACGGGGTGCAATGGGGGCCGCTGATGGCGTCGTGCGTGCTGTTCACGCTGCCGGCCTTCCTGATCTTTCTGGTGTTCCAGCGCTACTTCATCGGCGGCATCGCCACGGGTGCGCTGAAGTGAGCGAGGTTGCCCTCGCCGTCGATATCGGCGGCACCAAGATCCTCGTCGGGCTGGTCGATGCGGCGGGCACCATCGTCATGAGCCGGCAGGTCGCGACGCCGGCCCGCGAGGGGGCGGAGGCGATCATTGCTGCGGTCGCCGCGCTGGCCAAAGAAGTGCTGGCGGGTGCGCCATCGCCGGTCAGCCGCTGCGGCGTCGGCACGGCCGGCGTGGTCGGCGAACAGGGCGAGATCACTTCGGCGACCGATCATCTGAGCGGCTGGGCTGGCACGCGGCTGCAGCAGCGGCTGAATGAAGAACTCGGCCTGCCGGTGACGGTGCTCAACGATGTGCAGGCGTCAGGGCTATGCGAAGGCGTGCTCGGTGCCGCCAGCGGCAAGCGCTCGGCGCTGATCGTGGCGCTGGGCACCGGCGTCGGCGGTTCGCTGGTGCGCAACGGCCGGGTCGAGCGTGGTGCCTACGGCATTGCCGGCAGTGTCGGGCATCACCTCTCGCCGCTGCGGCAGGGCCGGCCGTGCCCCTGCGGCGGTACCGACCATCTCGAGGCCTATGCCAGCGGCACGGCGATGGAGATCGAGTACGCGCGGCGCACCGGGCACGAGCGGAACCTCAGGCAGATCGCGGCGCTGGCCGAAGCTGATGACGCCGAGGCGCAGGCGGTGATCGCCGAGGCCGCCGACGTGCTGGGTGCGGTGCTGGGCAGCGCCAACAACGTGGTCGATGCCGAGATCATCGTGGTCGCCGGGGGCGTCTTGGCACTGGGCGACCGGTTGCTGCAGCCGGCGCGCGCCGCGGCGAAGCGCGAGGCGCTGGGGCTGTCGAAAGTGGTGGAGATCGTGCCGGCAAAATATGGGCCGACGGCGTGTTTGATCGGCGCGGCACTGGCGGCGTTCGGGGCTGTCTAGCCACCGGTCATGGAGCGAGGGCCTTCTCCCCTTGTGGGAGAAGGTGGCCGAAGGCCGGATGAGGGGGCCGCACAACGAAGTGTAGCGCGCTCGGAGCTAAGCGACGAGCGACTGAGTGCGCGGAGAGATACCCCTCATCCGCCCTTCGGGCACCTTCTCCCACAAGGGGAGAAGGCACTCCGTGTCCTGTCAGTCGTACCTTGCCCTAGACGAGCGGGCAGTCGGGGCCTACCGCCGCTTGAACACCGGTGTCCGCTTCTCCTTGAATGCCGCCCGGCCTTCCCCTGCATCCTCGGTGGCAAAGCAGATCGCCTGCAGGTCGCGCTCGTAGCTGATGGCGTTGGCGATCGACAATTCCCAGGCGGCGCGAAGGTTCAGCTTCGCCGTCTCGGCGGCAATCGGCGCACGTGAGGCGATGGTGGCGGCGAGGCGCTTGGCTTCGGCCAGCAGTTCGGCCTGCGGCACGATGCGGGAGACGAGGCCCCAGCGCTCGGCGGTGGCGGCATCGATCGGATCGCCGGTCATGATCATCAGCGCGGCGTTGGACGGACCCACGGCATGGGCGAGGTTCACCGCCATGCCGCCGCCACCGATCCAGCCGAGCTTGATCTCGGGCGCCGCGAAACTGGCATTGTCCGAGGCGATGCGGATGTCGCAGGCCATGGCGGTCTCGAGTCCGCCGCCGAAGGCATAGCCGTTGATGGCTGCAATGGACGGCTTCAACAGCGCGCGAATGGCGTCGCAGTAATCGGGCCGGTTGCGGAAATTCCAAGCGCTGTCGTAGTCATCGAGGGTGCGGATATCAGAGCCGGCGGAGAACGCCTTCTCGCCGGCGCCGGTCAGGACCACGGCCCGGATGGCGTCGTCACCATTGAACTCGGTGACCGCGGCCACCAGCGCCGCGGCCATTTCCGGCGTCATGGCGTTGAGTTTTTCCGGCCGGTTGATGGTGATGACACCGACAAAGCCGTCGCGCTCGACGAGGATGTTCTCGCTCATATCTCGTTCTCCGCCACTGCGCCTTTGGCCAGCAATTGTTCGATCGCTGCGTCGTCGAAGCCGGCTTCGCGCAGCACGTCACGGCTGTGCTGGCCGACCACCGGGGCGCCGCGCTCGACGCTCGATGGGGTTTTGGAAAACCGGATCGGGAAGCCCGGCGTCTTCACATGGCCCTCGGTCGGGTGGTCGTACTCGACGAAGGTGCCGTTGTGCTTGATCTGCTCGTCCTCGACCAGGTCGGCATAGCCATAGACCGGGCCGCACCAGATGTCGGCGGCGCGCAGCAGTTCCAGCCACTCGGCGGTGGTCTTGGTCTTCAGCCGGTCGCGCGTCTTCGAAAAGATCTCGTCGCGCTTCGTCCAGGTGTCGATCTCATCATCCATGTCGAGAAAGCTCGGCTCACCGATGGTCTGGCCGAGATTGGCGAGCTTGGGGAAGGCGACGATGATGAAGCCATCGGAGGTGGCGAATGCGCCGTAGGGCGCGCGGATATAGACATGGGCATGCGGCTCGGCCGAGCGCACCTGCGGCTTATGGCCGACGGTGAACACCGAGAGTTCCTGCATCTGGATGGTGGTGATGGCGTCGAGCATGTTCACCTGCACCAGCTGGCCCTCGCCGGTGCGCTCGCGATGCAGCAGCGCCGCCAGCGCGCCCTCGAAGGCGGTATAGGCGGTGATGCCGTCGACCAGGTATTGGCCCGCCGCATTGGGCGGCTCGCCTTCACGGCCGGCCGACAGCATGGCGCCGGACATGCCCTGCAGCACCAGATCCTGGCCGGGGCGGTTGAGATAGGGGCCATCCTCGCCATAGCCGGAGATCGAGACGTAGACCAGGCGCGGGTTGATCTCCGACAGCGTCTCGTAGTCGACCCCGAGGCGCTTGGCGACGCCCGGCCGATAGTTCTGCAGGAACACGTCGGCGGTCTTCACCAGCTCGAGCAGCACCGCCTTGCCGTCGGGATCCTTGAGGTCGACGGCCAGCGAGCGCTTGTTGCGGTTGAGCGACAGGAACGAGACGTTGACCTTGTTGCCGCGCGCCCCGCCCGCCGCGGTGTGGCGCTGCCACTCGCCGGTCACCGGCTCGACCTTCACCACATCGGCGCCGAGATCCCCCAGCCGCTGCGCCGCGAACGGGCCCGCCATGGCGATGGAGCAATCGAGAACGCGGTAGCCGGAGAGAATACCCATGGGTCAGAACTCGTGAGGTTGAGATGGGAGGACGTTGCTTTGGTGTGGGTGGCCCCACCCCCTCCCATCCTCCCCCATCAAGGGGGAGGTGCCGGTCGGTGTGTGAGGCGGGATCGAGCCAAAAGCACGAATCCACACCTCCCCCTTGATGGGGGAGGCCAGGAGGGGGTGTGGCCACATGCTCTTACCCATCAATGCATGTACCAGCCGCCATCCACATGGATGGTCTGGCCGGTGATGAAGGAAGCGGCGTCGGAAGCGAGGAACATCAGGATGTTGGCGATGTCATCAGGTGCGCCACGGCGTTGAAGCGCCTGCGCTTCGTAGATGCGCCTTTCGTAGGCCGGCAGGTCCGGGTGGATCTTTTCGGCATCGGTGGGGAAGGCGCCCGGCGCCACTGCATTGACGGTGATGCCGTGCCTACCGAACTCGCGCGCCCATGAGCGGGTCAGGCCGACCAGCGCCATCTTCGATTGCACATAGGGCGTCAGGTCAGACCAGCCGCCGGAGATGGTCACCGACGAGATGTTGATGATCCGGCCACGTTTCGCCGCCTTCATGTGCGGCAGCGCCACCTGCACGCAGACGATGCCGGCATCGACATTGACGCGCTGCACCAGCTGCATCTCTTCGATCGTGTAATCCTCGAAGGGCTTTGAGGGATAGATCGCGGCATTGTTGATGACGATGTCGAAGCCGCCGACCTCGGCCGAGAGTTTTTGCAGCCCGGCGTGCAGCCCGGTGAGATCGGCGAGATCGAGCCTGGCGACAGTAAGGCCGCTGAGACCCGTGGCAGATTGGAGCAGCGCCGCAACCTTGTTGGCGTCGTTGTCGATGGCGACGACCTTTGCGCCCGAGCGCAGCAGTTCGAGCGTCGTCTCCAGCCCCAGCCCACCGGCTGCGCCGGTATAGAGGATGGTCCTGCCTTCGAGCGAGCCGAAGCGATCCGCGCCCATCAGCGTCCCTCGATCTTCAGGTGGTTGCCGGACGGGGCGGGGTACTCGTCTTCGGGCTGGGTGGAGATGGCGCGAATGCGGGCTTCACTCGCCGCGATCTCGGTTGCGCCGTCGAGGATGCGGAAGGTGCTGTCGTAGTGCTTCTCCTCGCCATGCTGCAGCCAGATCATCTCGCCGCGCTCGCGCGCGGCATTGTTGCCGAGCACGTGGTTGGTGGAGGGCTCGATGCCCAGGGCATATTGTCCGGCCTGCAGGTTCTGCCATTCGTAGAGGCAGGGGAACTGGGCCTTGTCGGTTGCAACCTCGAAGCCCAGCCCGACGCGATCGTTGACCAGGGCAACGAACTGCTTGCCCTGGGCATCGGCGCCAAGCTCGTGCTGCCAGACCTGCTCGTGGAAATCGAGCTTTGGGGCACTCAGGGTGCGGTAGCCGACGCCCTGCTTCCTGTAGGCCTCGCCGGCATGCGCGGCCCAGACCACGTCGCGGATCGGCGCGAGATAGCGCGACCCTTCGTCGAGTACCGGGTGGCCGACATTGATGTGGTAGCAGTACATGTGCGGCGTCCTGTAGAAGCCGTGGTTGACCACCCGATCGCTGATCCGGATCTCCTTGCCGCCGACATCGGCTTCGATGCGGCGGGCGAGGTGCAGGTCTTCGCCGAACACCGCGGATTGCTGCACGATGCCCTCTGCCCACAGCACGCAGTCGTCGCCGCGCCACTCCTCGCCATAGCCGGTGAGTTTTGCCGGGATGGTGCCGACGCGGCCGTGCAGCGAATGGCTGACAGTCGGCTTGGGGGCATAGACATAGCTGTCGGCCGGCACCTCGTTCATGAACAGGATGTGGTCGAGCCCGCAGGTGACCAGCAGGCCCGAGAACGAACGGGCCCAGGCGAGACCGCCTTCACCTTCATATTCGTGCAGGCCCGGGTGGCGGAAGCCGGCCGGCGAGTTCCAGCCGATCGCCTGGCCTTTGAACTCGCAGTCAGCGATGTCGAGGGCGCGGTCGACCAGCGCGGTAAAGCGGAGGCCCGAACCAGTGCGGAATTCGAGCATGCGAATGCCGCGCTCGACGCCGTCCGAGAGTTCCATCAACCGTACGCCGGCGAACTGGCTCAGCATGCCGGCGCGCTCGGCGATCTCGCGACGGGTGTAGGTCCGGCCGTTGAGCTCAACCATCGGGCGTCTCCTCAGTCGAGATGGTAGATTTCGGGGATCATGCTCCACCACTCGCCTGGGGCGGCAGTCTTCAGCGGCGCCTGGCACGGGTCGGTGAGCGCCAGCCACTGTTTGGTAATGGCCCTTTCGCCGAGCACCTGCATGTCGGCCGCGTAGTCGGTGCCCGTGTACTCCCAATAGCCGAACAGCATCATCTCGGGCTCGCGCAGGTAGATCGAGTAGTTGCGGATATTCGCCGCGCTCAGCGCCGCGTTCATTTCCGGCCACGGCTCGGCGTGCAGCCGCTTATATTCGGCGAGCTTTTCGGGCTTCACGCCGATTACCATGCCCATGCGCTGGACCATAAACTACTCCTTGGTGCCGCCGGCGGTCATGCCGGACACGAGGTAGCGCTGCGCGAACAGGAAGACGAGCAGCACCGGGGCGATGGCGAGCAGCGTCGCCAGCGCCAGCGCCGAAAGCGTGATGGTGGTCGAGGCCGCATTGGTGGGGTTGAAGGCCGGCACGTTCGACAGCAGCTCGGCGAGGCCGACCTGGATCGGCGCCTTGCGGCCCGGCAGCGTCACATAGGGCAGGAAGTAGTTGTTCCAGTTGCCGGTAAAACTGAAGAAGCCGACCAGGGCGATCACCGGGGTGGAAAGCGGCATGGCGATCTTCATGAACACCTGCCACTCGCTCGCGCCGTCGAGGCGTGCCGCCGACAAGAGGTCGCGCGACACCGCGGTCGAGAAGTAGATGTAGGTGAGGTAGACGCCGAATGGGTAGAACGAGAAGGGCAGGATGGCCGAGAGCGGATTGCCGATCAGCCGCACCGCGCTCAACTCGAGAAAGATCGGCAGCACCAGGGCGGTCGAGGGGATCAGCATGACGATCAGCGTCACAACCAACAGCAGCCGGCGGCCGCGGAACTCGGTCATCGCCAGGGCGTAGCCGGCAGGGATCGAGATACAGAGCGTGATCGCCAGCGCGGCGATGCAGTAGAACATCGAGTTGCCGATCCAGGTCCAGATCAGCCCGCCCTGGAAGGTCATCAGGCTCTGCCAGTTGCTCACCAGCGTGCCGATATCGCCGAGCGCGAACGGGGCTTCGAGCAGCAACTGGCGATCGGTCTTGGTCGGCGCGATCAGCAGCCAGAGCAGCGGCACGACGAAGAACAGCGCGAAGACGATGAGGATCAGCACGCCGAAGGCGCGGCCGAGCCAAGCGCCGGGCGTGAGGTCCCGAATGCGGGTGCCGACGATTTCGGAATTAGGCGCGCTCAAACAGGCCACCCTTGAAGACGAAGTAAATGGAAAGGGCGACGGCGACGGTCAGCAGCACCAGCGAGATCGCCGCCGAGCCGTTGAAATCGTTCTGCTTGAAGGCATAGAGGAAGGCGAGCTGGTTCAGCGAATAGTCCTGCCCGACCACGCCGCGGCTCGCCTGCGCCAGGACGCGCGGCTCGACGAAGAGCTGGGTGCCGCCGGCAAAGCTCATGATCACCATGTAGGCGATCCATTTGCGCATCAGCGGGATCTGGATCGACCAGGCGATCCGCACCGGCCCGGCGCCATCGACGCGGGCGGCCTCGATGACGTCCTTACTGATGTTGTTGAGCGCGCCGTACATGATGACGATCCAGCCGCCGGCGCCGGTCCAGAAGGCGATCACTGCGAGGACGATCGGCAGCCGGCTCGCTTCGACGGCGCCGACGAAGTTCTCGATGCCCAATGCCTGCAGTAACCACGAGACCGGGCTGACGGTGGGGTCGAGCACGAACAGCCAGAGCATGACACTCGAGGCGCCGGCCAGCGCGCCCGGGATGTAATAGACGAAACGCATCGCGCCGGAGAACCAGCGCAAGCCAATCGAGTGGACGAGGATGGCGAGGGTCACCACCAGCACCACCAGCAGCACCAGCCAGACGATGATGAAGAGGCCGACATGCTCGACTGCTGGCCAGAACCGGTAGTCCTTGAACACCTTGAGGAAGTTGTCGAAACCGACAAAGGCACCCTTCTTGGTGAAGGCGAGATAGATGGCGTAGAGCGCCGGCAGGATGCCGAAGGCGATGAGGAACAGCGTGTAGGGAGTGGCGAACAGCACGCCGATGCGCCCCTGCGCGCGCTCGACGCTCATGCCCTTTTTGGGGCGCTCGAGGGCGACGGCAGCAGTGGCAGCGCTATTCTCGATCGTGCTCACTTGGCGGCTCCAGGCACTAGACGGACTTAAGAGATGATAGCCGCGGGCGTTTCCCACCCACCGGCTGTCATCCCTGCGAAAGCAGGGACCCATGTCACCTCTGGCGCGGGCGGTGACGGACGAGGGCAAAGCCCCCGCCGTGGGGTCCCTGCTTTCGCAGGGATGACATCGAGGTTGAATGCTCTTCCCCGATGACAGAAGCCGAGGGCGCGAGGCGCCCTCGGCAAGCTCAGGCGCTATGTCACTCGACGGTGTAGCCGACGACCTGCGCTTCGTTCTTCATTTCCTGCTGCCAGTCGGCCGCGAGGTCCGTCATGGTCTTGCCGGCGGCGAGGCCGGGGGTGACGATCTTGGCCCAGGCGGTCTCGGGCGAGAAGTTCGGGTAGCCCCAGCCGTTCCAGACGCTCGAGGCGGCAGCCTGGATGGCGGCCTTGAAGTCGCCGGCATAGAAGCCGCTCGCCGCCTGCGCGTCGAGCCAGGCATCCGCCGCTGCCTGGTAGGCCGGCAGGCCGCCGGTGCCGGCGACCTTGGTGTCGGACGTGACGAACTTGAGGAAGGTCTTCACCGCCTCAGGGTTCTGGGTGTGGCTCGAGGCGTACCAGACGCCGCCACCGACGTTACCGGTGACTGCAGCGCCGTCGGCCCATTTCAGCGGCGGCGCTGCGACCCAGTCGCCGGCCTTGGCGTTGACGCCACCCGGGTTCTGGAACAGGGCGCCCGAGTACCAGGCCGGCCCGGGGATAGCGACGAGATTGGCGGCGCTGGCGACGAAGCTGGCGCCGAACACGCTGTCGAGCGTCAGGGTCTTGTTGGCCACCATGTGGTCGATGAGGTTCGAGACCTTCACTGCATTCGGCGCCGAGGTGTCGGACTTGAAGGTCTCACCCTCGAGCTGGAAGATCGGCGCCTCACCGCTCCAGTAGTAGATATAGGGACCCTGGAACGCGTCGCCGAAGCCGCCGAGGAAATAGCCCGGGTGCTCGGCAGCGAGCTTGTCGCCCAGCGCCTGGTACTCTTCCCAGGTGGTCGGGGCGGCGTAGCCGAACGAGTCCAGGAGGGTCTTGTTGTACCAGAACAGCACCGGCGCGAGGTCATTGCGCAGGCCATAGACCTTGCCGTCGACGGTCACCGGGTCGAGGGCGCCGGGGGTGAAGCCATCGAGGAAGGCCTGGTCGAGGAAGCCCTCGTTCAGCACCTGAGCGAAAGCCTGCGCGCCGTTATTCTCGCGGGCGGCCCAGGCGGCGTCGTTGTTCTGGGTGGAGAACACCACGTCCGGCCAGCCTTCATTGGCCTGGTCGGCAAGGCTGATCTTGGTCTGGAAGGTGCCCGAGGCGCCGGACGAGCCATCGTCGAGCACGAGATTGACCGGCACTTCCGGATGGGCGGCGATGAACGCCTCGACCGCCGGCTGGCGGGTGGCGTCGGCCCAGACGGTGATGGCACCGTCCTGGGCAAGGGCGGCGCCGGCGACGAGGATCGCCGAGAGCGCCACGGTGGTACGCAGAAGATTCATAACCGAGGTCTCCTCCCTGGATGACTGTAGATCGTTAGCTGGTGGCTTCAGGCCGCTTGCAGCGCCGAGGCGACGCGCGGATTGAACGGGGCTGCGCCGAGCTCGGAGCGCGGCAAGAGGTTGGGACGGGCCCAGTCGCGCCGGGCAGTTTCGTTCAGCACCAGGCCGTGGCCCGGGCGATCGGGGGCATAGGCCCAGCCGTCCCTGATCTCGACCGGCTGGTCGACCAGATGGTCGAAGTTCTGGAACGAGTATTCGAGCCACTGCACTTCGGGCAGGGCGCAGGCCATATGGATGCCGACCTCGAGGAAGGTGTTGCCGAGGCTGACCGGGATGCCGCGGTCGGCGGCGAGCCAGCCGATGCGCATCACGTCGGTGACCTGGCCGTGGACGTTGAGGATGTCGGTGGCGTCCTGTTCCATCAGCAGGCGCTTGCCATGGGCATCGAGATACTCGCCCGAGTTGATCAGCGTCCAGTTGGCCGCGTCCTTGAGCATTCTCAGCCCGGCATAATCGTTGCGCAGGATCGGATCCTCGACCCAGAGCAGTTCGTGGCCGGCGTCGCGGATGGCGGTGAGCTTGACCAGCGCTTCCTTGGCGCCCCAGGCCTCGTTGCTATCGATCATCACCAGGGCGTCCTTGCGGACTACCTGTTTGAGGATCTTCAGGCGGTTGAGGTCCCAGTCGAAATCCGGGTTGCCGACCTTGATCTTGAAGGCGCGGTAGCCAAGCGAATTGGCATGGGCAAAGAAGCGGGCGAACTCGTCGTCGCTGAGATGGTAATCGAGGCCCGAGGCATAGGCCTCGACCTTGTCGCGCCGGCTGCCGAGCAACTGGTGCAGCGGCAGGTTCACCTGTTTGGCCGTCAGATCCCAGAGCGCCACCTGCAGCGCCTCATGGAAGGGCAGGGTGTAGGCGCGCTGGTTGCCACCGCGCGGGCGGCCGACGCGATGCACCAGCCCGGCCGGCGGCTGGCCTTCGAGGCCGGGCCAGACTTCCGAGCGGAACACCCGCTCGATCTCGGCCTGGTCGGGCAGCGGGAAAAACAAAGTCTGGATAAACCCCAGCCCGACCGCGCCGGTATCGGCAATCAGTTCGAGCGCCGCTATGTTCACGTCGTCGGCGCGGACCTGGCTGTCGCCGATGACGCGGTCGCGGGCAAACTGGAAACGGGTGATGCGAAATTCGGAAATGCGCATAGGCTGGCGATCTCTGATCGACTAACATGAGTATCTGATATATCAGACGATGACGCTAATAGACCAAGGGAAGCGGGCGCACAAGTGGCTGTGAATGAGGGTGCCGATATCGGGCTGGCCGAGGCGCAGCCCGGCGGGCGGCTTAGCGATCTGGCGTATACGCGGATCCTGGAGAACCTGTTCGACCGGCGGTTGCCGGCCGGCGCCTTCGTGTCGCAGAACGATCTGGTGAAGCTGCTCGGCGTCCCGGTGGCGCCGCTACGCGATGCGCTCAGGACGCTCGAGGTCGAGGGCATCCTCACCATCCACCCGCGCTCCGGCATCCAGTTCGTCAAGCCCGGGCTCGAGCTCACCAAATCGACCTATCAGTTCCGCACCATCATCGAGCGAGCAGCGGTACGGGCCTTTGCCGAGCAGGGCGACGAGGACCTGATCCGCGAACTGGGCGACCGGCATCGCGCCGTGTCCCGCCACATTGAGACGTCAGGCCTCACTGCGGACACCATGGAAGAGCTCGAGGCACTGGAGAGCCTCCTCCACAACTCGATCATTGCGATCCTGAGGAACGCGTTGATCGAGACCAGCTACCGCCGGATGCACACCTATCTCAAGCTGGTGCGGCTCGACCGCAAGCTCACGGCGCCCCTGGCGCAGCGCTCGATCCGCGAGCATCTCGAAATCATCGAGGCGTCCGAAGCGCGCGACCCCGATCGCGCCGAAGCAGCGCTGGTGGCGCATTTCAACGCGGCGCTGCAGCGGCATCTGGGGATGTTCGTTTAGGGGGGCTTGCCGCTCCTCGCTTCGCTCGAAGCGCGCATCGCTGGGCGATGCGGTACCCCTCATCCGGCCTTCGGCCACCTTCTCCCTCAAGGGGAGAAGGCCATGGAACCGAGGACTCTCAGTCGGTCGCCTTCTCCCCTTGAGGGAGAAGGTGCCCGAAGGGCGGATGAGGGGTACGCGCAGCGAAGCGTAGCGCGCTACGAGCGACCTAAGCCGCGAACGTCCGATGAGTCGAGCCCTGGAAATGCGCTTCCATCGCGGCGATGGCGCCGGCAACATCTCGCTGTTCCAACGCCGAGATCACCCGCATGTGCTCGTCGACGGTATCGACCAGGTAGCCGCGGAAGCCGGGGCGGCGGTGGACGCGTTGCGCCATGCGGATGTTCTCCTGCAGGCGTTCATGCGTGTCGAGGATGGCGCGGTTGCCGAGCGAGGCGACGATCTCGCGGTGCATGCGGCCATCGAGCTCGAGGAACGGGGTGTGCGCCGCCTCGAACGGGCTGCCGTCAGTGAGGCTGATGCGGCACTTCTCGTGGTTCAAACGCATGTCGGCGAGCCAGGCGTCCGAGACGGTGTCGCCGAAGCTCTTGAGCGCAAAAATCTCGATCATGATGCGGAACTGGTAGTTCTCGCGGATGAACGCCACCTCCGGGTAGACGATCTTGATGCCGGCGCGCGGCTTGATCTCGACCAGCCCGAATTCCTCCAGCAGCACCAGCGTTTCGCGCAGCGGCGACAGCGACAGCCCGAGCAGCTCGCAGAGTTCGGATTGGGTCACCACCATGCCGGCCTCGAGTGTGCCGTCATTCATCGCCTTGCGAAAGCGGCGGTACCCTTCGTTGTCGTTTCGGACGTCAGACATGTTCACCGGTGAATTGGTCGAGAGGCGTTTTCGCACTTTAGTATATCAACAGGCGATTTGAAAATCTCAGTAAAACGCCAGAGAACACAGGTTTTTGCGGGTACTGCGAGCTACCAGATGGCGCTCATGGAGTGCGTTCCGGGCTCGTTTCGAGGAGTCCGTGCCTTGACTTGAGATATCATTGCCGCTCAATAATATCTCAACGGAGGGGTAGCATGAAGCTGGTGATGGTGTCGCAGTCGGCGGGCAGGGGCTGCTAGGTGGCTGCAGTCGAGCTCAAAAACGTGCGCAAGTCGTTCGGAACGGTCGACGTCATCAAGGGCGTCGATCTAACCATCGACAAGGGCGAGTTCGTGGTGTTCGTCGGCGCCTCGGGTTCGGGCAAGTCGACCCTGCTCAGGATGATCGCCGGGCTCGAGACGGTGAGCGATGGCGACATCCTGATCGACGGCACGGACGTCACCTTCGCAGAGCCGTCGGAGCGGGGCATCGCCATGGTGTTCCAGTCCTACGCGCTCTACCCGCACATGAATGTCTACGACAACATCGCCTTCAACCTGAAGCTGGCGCGCTTCGGCAAGGAGGAGATCGACAAGCGGGTCAAGGAAGCCGCCCGAATCCTCCGCCTCAACGAGCTGCTCAGCCGATCCCCGGCGCAGCTCTCGGGCGGACAGCGACAGCGTGTCGCCATCGGCCGCGCCATCGTGCGCAACCCCAAGGTGTTCCTGTTCGACGAGCCGCTGTCGAACCTCGATGCGGCGTTGCGCGTGCAGATGCGGCTCGAGATCGAGCGGCTGCACCGCGAGCTCGGGACCACGATGATCTATGTGACGCACGACCAGGTCGAGGCAATGACCCTCGCCGACCGGATTGTGGCGCTCGACAATGGCCGTATCCAGCAGGTCGGGCCGCCGCTCGATCTCTATGCACGCCCCAACAACCTGTTCGTTGCCGGCTTTATCGGCTCGCCCAAGATGAACCTGTTGCCGGCCAAGGTGCTGAGCGCAGCCGACGGCAAGGCGACGATGGGTCTCGACACGAGCAGCGGAACCAAGGTCGACCTTACGACCCGCGGCGCCAGTGTCGGCGATGCGGTGACGCTCGGGGTGCGGCCGGAGACGCTGGAAGTGGTCGCTAAGGGCGCCGCAGTGCCCGCCGGGCTGACCGCGCTGCCGGCGCGGGTCGAGTCGGTCGAGCGGCTCGGCAACATCACATACGCCTATCTCGATGGGGGAACGCCGGAGGTGATCACCGTGCAGGTGATGGGCCATTCCGACCTCCAGCCGGGGCAGGAGGTCCAGGTCGGGCTGCGGTCCGACCAAGTGCACGTCTTCGACGCAGCGGGCGCCGTCATGGCGTCGGCAGTCGGCAGATAGATCCGGCAAAGCCGGACACACAGGAGGAGAGACTATGCTTCGTACAAGGACCGCCGCGCTCGCCGGCGGCGTCGCATTGAGCCTGATGGCCGGCGCGGCGATGGCCCAGGATGCGGTGACGCTGAACGTCTGGTCGGACACGCCGCGTCTCACCATGTTCGATCTCTACGACAAGACGCACGACAACGTGACGCTCAACGTCACGACCGTGGCGCCGGCCGACCTGATCGCCAAGATCCAGCTGGCCCTGCAGGCGAAGAGCGAGATCCCCGACGTGATCTTCATGTCGGATATCGGCTACACGGCGCAGCTCTCGACCCGGCGCTCGAACTACCTGCTCGATCTCACCGACAAGGTGCCGCAGGCGCTGCAGGACGAGTTTTACCCGAACGGCAATTCGCCCTGCCATGTGAACGGCAAGCTCTTGTGCATGCGCAATGACCTCGCGCACATGATCGTCTGGTACGACAAGCCGGCGATGGAAGCGCTCGGCAAGGCCGTGCCGACCACGTGGGAAGAATTCCAGAAGCTCGGTGAAGAGCTGGCGCCGCAGGGCCTCAGCCTCGGCACCGGCGTCGAGGCGTTCCCGCTCTATTCGATGCTGGTGTCCGACGGCTGCGACATGGTGATGCCGGTCGAGGGCAAGGAAGATACGGTCAAGATCGATCTCACCACCGAAAAGTGCCTGAAGCCGGCCAGGATGGTCGATGCCATGCTGAAGAATGGCAGCCTGACCAAGGTCGGGCCGTTCGAGCCGGATTTCGTGGCGCTGGCCAAGGGCGGCAAGATTCCGCTGATGATCGGGCCGACCTGGTTCGGCGAATACGTGATCAAGCCGACCTATGAATGGCCGGCCGGCAAGCTCGCCGCGGCGCTGCCGCTGAAGTGGGACGACCAGAGCCAGCCGCTGACCTGGAGCTGGGGCGGCGGTACCTATGGCGCCTGGAAGGACACGGCGCATCCGGCCGAGGCGGTCGACCTCGTGACCTGGATGTCGACCGATATCGCCAACCAGACCGCCGCAGTGACGCTGCCGGGACATCGGCCGTCGGCCGAAGCCTGGGGCGCCCGCCTTGCCAGCGACGCCTATTATGCCGATCCGAACGTCTTCAAGGTGGAAGCCGACGCGGCGGCATTCAGCCATCCCGGCTATGTGAGCCTGCGCTTCTCGGTCAGCGACGCGATCGCCAAGGTGGTGGTGCAGCCGCTCGCCAGCGGCGGCACGGTGGAAGGCGCGCTCCCGGCGCTGCAGACCGAGCTCGTCAACCTCGCCAAGCTCAACGGCTATCAGGTCGAGTAACCGACGACCGGCCGGACGCCACGCGCGTCCGGCCGACTAAGCGCTTTCAGGAAAAGTTGCAGACTTTTCCGGTTCGAAAGCGCGTCAAATCAAAGACTTAGGGCATGTCATCGATTCAGCGTAACGATGACATGCCCTAGTTCAGGGGCAATGATGAGCGCAACGGCAATGGCAGTGGATGTGAGGGCGGCGGCGAGCGATCGCGCCCGCAAGGAAAAGCAGAAGGCGCGGCGCGATACGCGCATGTCGTATCTGCTGCTGGCGCCCTACCTGCTGCTGCTGCTGCTGTTCGGGCTGTTTCCCATCGCCTATGCCTTCGGGCTCAGCTTCTTCGACACCATCGAAATGGTGTTCTGGGGCGTCACCAACTACCAGTTCGTGTTCGACGATTTCCGCGTCCCGGCGAGCGTCGTCAATGTGCTGGCCTTCGTCGCCATCTGGGTGACGCTGACGATGATCGGCGTGGCGGTGCTGTCGTTGATGCTGGACAGCATCAATCGCAGGACCGCCAACACGCTCAGGACGATCTATTTTCTCCCCGGCGCCGTCACCTCATCGGCCATCGTGGTGCTGTGGCTGTTCGTGCTCGACCCCTCGGTCAGCCCGTTCCAGCCGGTGCTGCACACCTTGGGCTGGGGCACCCGCGCCGACGTGATCTCCGGCATCGGGCTCGCCGGGGTGTTCGCCGTGATGGCGTATTTCTCGGCCTCGGGCGGCTGGATCGTGGTGTTCGGTGGGGCGCTGTCGAGCCTCCCCACCGAAGTGATGGAGGCGGCGCGCATCGATGGCGCCAACCGCTTCCAGCTCGCCACCCGCATTAAGCTGCCGATGATCTGGCGTTCCTTGGTGCTGATGGGGATTCTGAGTTTTGCCGGCGGCTTGCAGCTCTTCGTCGAGCCGCAACTGATGGGGCTCGCCGGGCCGCAATTCGCGCAGAACGACTGGTCGCTGAACCAGATGGCGTTCCAGTACGCGTTCCGGATGGGCGATTTCGGCGCCTCGGCTGCGCTCAGTACGCTGCTGGTCGGCTCGTCCATCGTCATCGCGCTGGTGATCGTCTTCGCCACCAAGTTCTACAAGATCGATTGAGGGCGCAATGAGCAGCAGAACCGCACCGATGCGTCTCAACCTCGGCCGCTTCGTCGTCTTCGCGACGCTGGCCTTCGCGGTGTGCTTCTACGGCATTCCCCTGCTCTGGCTGTTCATCGCCGGCACGCGGTCGGAGGCGTCGCTGCTGACCGATCCGCCGTTTGCGCTCGGTACCTGGGAAGCGTTCAGCCGGACCTGGACCAACCTCACCACCTACAACAACTTCCAGATCCTGACCTGGGCCGGCAACTCGCTGATCTATTCGGTGGGCGGGGTGCTGCTGTCGCTCATCGCCTCGATCCCGGGCGGCTACGCGCTGGCGCAGTCGGAGTTCCCGGGCCGCAAGCTCATCCTGACGTTGACGCTGATCGCCATGATCACGCCCTCGACCGCGGTGGTGCTGCCGATCTTTCTCGAGCTGAACCTCCTCGGCCTCAGCAACACCTATGCTGGGCTGATCCTTGCGAGCGGCTTCTTCCCGTTCGGCGTCTATCTCACCTATGTCTACTTCTCGACCTCGTTGCCCAAGGGCGTGATGGATTCCGCCCGGGTCGACGGCGCCAACCGGTTCCAGCTGTTCACCCGCATCGCGCTGCCGCTGGCCCGGCCGATCATCGCGCTGGTGGCGTTCTTCAGCTTCCTCGCCATCTGGTCGAACTACTTCCTCGCCTTCGTGCTGCTCAGCGACGACAGGCTCTACAACCTGCCGGTGGGGCTGACGGCGCTGGTTTCGGGGTCGGGCGCGCTCAGCAACCTGCCGTCCAACGATGTGCCGATCAAGAAGCCGGAAGTGGTGCTCGCCGCCATTCTCGTGGTGCTGCCGGTGCTGCTGATTTTCATGGCCGCGCAGCGGTTCGTCCGCTCCGGCATGCTGTCGGGCGCGGAAAAAGGTTAGCGGCCAAATCCTGCGTGGACTGGCCGCCTAGGATCTACTTAGGAGGATTGAATGAAGATCACGGGGTTCACGGCATGGCTGGTCGAGCACGAGCCGGGACCGAAATTCATCTGGCGCGACGGCATTCCCGGCTCGCACGGCGACATTCCGCGCGGCTCCAAACCGCATAAGGCCGTCATCCGGATGGAGACGGATGCCGGCATCAACGGCGTCATCGAGATGGGCCGCGGCGAGGCAGTGATCGATCTGGTGCGGCGGCGCTACCACGAGTTCATCGGCGAGAATCCGCTGCTGACCGAGCGGATGTGGCGGCTGATCTGGGAGCTCGACCGCATCGAGGAGTTCCACATGCGCTCGCTCGGCATGCTCGACATGCTGTGCTGGGACGTCAAATCGCAGCACGCCAAGATGCCGATCTACCAGATGCTGGGCGGCGACGATCGGGTGGTGCCGGCCTATGCCTCGACGGTCACCTGGCCGACGATGGACGAGTACGAGCGCTACATCAAAATGAGCCGCGATGTCGGCTTCAAGGCGTTCAAGCTGCATGCCTGGGGTGGCCCGGTGAAGCGCGACATCGAGCTGTGCAAGAACCTTCGCAAGTGGGTCGGCCCGGACGCCGACCTGATGTTCGACGGCTCGGCCGGCTGGGACTACGTCAACGCGCTGGAGTTCGGCAAGGCGATCCAGGACCTCGGCTTCCTCTGGTACGAGGAGCCGATGCGCGAGTTCCACCTCGGCAGCTACACCAAGCTCTGCGAGAAGCTCGATATCCCGATCCTCGCCGCCGAGACGTCGGATGGCGTGCATGGCAACATGGCGACCTGGATCGAGAACAAGGCGCTCGACATGACGCGCGTCTCGACCTTCTACAAGGGCGGCTTCACCGGCTCGATGAAGGTGGCGCATCTGAGTGAAAGCCACGGCATGCGGGCCCAGGTGCACGGCATGGGGCTCGAGAACGCGCAGATCTGCGCCGCCATCTCGAACAACGACTATTATGAGCAGCTCGTGATGAACGAGGAGCAGATCAAGGGCCTCGACAAGCTCGGGCCGCTCTCGATCGTCGATGGCAACCTGACTGTCAGCGACGAGCCGGGCATCGGCTACGAGTTCGACGCCAAGAAGCTCGACGAGACAGCCCTGACGAAGGTCTCAGTCAGCGAGCGGTTGACGCCGCGTGGGGCTGAGGTACCATGGCACTGATATATCAGATTGTGTAACTGAGCTATCATTGGGAGGAGAGACTTATGACGGCCAAGTTCGATAGACGATCAGTCCTGAAGCTGGGCGGCAGTATGCTGGCCGCTTCGGCGCTGCTGCCGCACCAGGCATTCGCCCAGCAGACGGCGATCAACTACTGGCACACCTTCACCAGCCAGTCGGAGTTCGCCGGGCTCGAAGACGTGATGAAGCTGTTCGCTGCGGCGCACCCCGATATCGCGGTGACGCAGGAGAACATCCCCAACCCCGAGTTCATGGCCAAGATCACCGCCGCGGTGGTGTCGGGCAGCCGGCCGGACTCGACCATGGTGTCGTCGGAACGCGTCGCCGACCTCGTCGCCATGGGCGGCCTCACCGACCTCACCGACCGGATCGCGGCGTGGGAACGGCGCGGCGATTTCGACGACTCGCGCTTCGCTTCGATCACCAAGGAGGGCAAGGTCTACGGCATCCCGGCGTTCACCTTCGTCGACTGGATGTACTACCGCAAGGACTGGTTCGATGAAGCCGGCCTCGCGCCGCCGACCACCTATGCCGAGTTCCGTGACGCCGCCATCAAGCTGACCGATCCGGCCAAGGGCCGCTTCGGCTTCGGCATGCGCGGCGGCGCCGGCGGGCAGGCCTATGTGATCAACATCATGGAAGGTTTCGGCGCCAAGCTGATGCATGAGGATGGCTCGATCAGCCTCGACCGCGACAAGGCGATCGAAGCGGTCGACTGGTGGGCTGGCCTGTTGATCAAGGATGGCGTGGTGCCGCCCAGCGCGCCGAACGATGGCTTCCGCCAGATCATGGAAGCGTTCCAGACCGGGCAGACGGCGATGCTGTGGCATCATACCGGCTCGTTCCAGGACAATTCGAAGCTCCTGAAGGCCGGCGTGGAGTTCGCCACCGCGGCAATCCCGGCCGGTCCGGTCAACCGCGTGTCGCGCCTCGGCTATGCCTACAACACGGTGACCAAGCCCGAGACGATCGACGCCAGCTGGGAGTGGATCAAGTTCTGGGGCGAGCCCGATGCGGCCGTCGCCTTCCTTGAAAAGACCGGCTACTTCCCGGCCTCGACCGTGGCGGCTCAGGACCAGCGCATCTCCGGTAACCCGCTCTACAAGCCGGCCGCCGACACGCTCGGTTTCGGCATTCCGGCGCCGAGCTTTGCCGGCTTCGCCGGCTGGTCGGAAAGCGTGGTGCTCCCCGCCTTCCAGCGCGTGCTGATCAAGGAAGCGACCCCCGAGCAGGCGGTCGACGAAATGATTGACGGGCTGGCACAGGCCATCGCCTGAGGCTTGCACGACGGCGGCCGGAGCGATCCGGCCGCCGACAGTGCCGGCTGTGGCAAAGGTAGTGCGCTGAAAGTCGCACAAACTCGATGTCATCCCTGCGAAAGCAGGGACCCAACTCGCCGCCCGCGCCAGCTAATGGATGGGTCCCTGCTTTCGCAGGGATGACAGCTGGTGGAAGCGGAGGACACCGGGTCACTTCATCCCACGTGGGTGGAACAATCCAGGAGTAACGCATGGCCGAGGCGAGGATCAGCTACCCGCCACCCCGCACCACCTGGGATCGCATCAATCCGGTTCGGATGATCGGCGAGCTCTCGGAGACGCGGTACTGGATGTACCTGCTGCTGATCCCGAGCGCGCTGCTGATCACTGCCGTGGTGATCTACCCGACGCTTTACGGCATGCAGATGAGCTTTCGCGAGATGCGGCTCAACCGGCCGGACCTCGGCACCGACTGGGTCGGGCTTAAGCACTACCAGCGCATGCTGACAGACCCGATCTTCTGGGTGTCGCTGCGCAACACCGCGGTGTGGGTGACCTCGGCCATCGCGCTCGAATTCCTCATCGGGCTGATCGCGGCGCTGGCGCTCAACCGGAACTTGCCAGGGAGCAAAGTGCTCGCGGTGCTGATCCTGCTGCCCTATTTCCTCCCCAACGTGGTCGCCGGCCATATGTGGGCGCTGATGCTCGATCCGCGGCTCGGGGTGATCAACGACCTCCTGGTCAAGATCGGGCTGCTCGAGGGCTACAAGGCCTGGTTCGCCGACCCCTCGACCGCCATGGCGGCGGCGATCGTGGTCGAGGCCTGGCACAGTTTCCCGTTCTTCACCCTGCTGCTGCTGGCGGGACTCAAGGGCATTCCATCCGACCTCTACAAGGCCGCCGATATCGATGGAGCAGGGCCGTTTTCGCAGCTCAGGCTGATCACCCTGCCGATGCTGAAAACCATCATCGCGGCGGCGGTGATCCTGCGCGTCATCGGGCTGGTGAACTCGCCGGATCTGCTGCTGATTTTGACCAGCGGCGGGCCGGGGCGCTCGACCCAGGTGCTGAGCCTTTACGCCTTCCAGACCGCCTACAAGGATTTCAATTTCGGCTATGCCGGCGCCCTCTCGGTGGTGATGTTCATCCTGCTGATGGGCTTTGCCTGGGCCTATGTCCGGCTCTCCAAAGTGAACGAGGACTGACGCCATGGCCGCCACCCGCTCACGTTCGAAACTCATCTGGGACGTCATCAGCTACGTCGTCCTGATCGGTCTCGCCTTCATCGCCATCGCGCCGATCGCCTGGACCTTCCTCACTTCGCTGAAGTTCGAGGAGGACATCGTCACCCGCACGATGCAGTACATCCCGTCGCGCATCACCTTCGAGAATTACGTCAAGCTGTGGAACCAGTCCGGCTATCCGGTGCTGGTGGTCAACAGCCTGATCGTCACCTCGGTGACGGTGCTGCTCTGTCTCCTCACCGGCACGGTCGCTGCCTATGCGTTCAGCCGCTTCCAGTTCAAGGGGCGCACCCAGCTGATGCTGGGGTACCTCATTGTTCGCATGTTCCCGGCGGTGCTGATGATCATCCCGCTGTTCATCATCATGCGCCAGGTGGGGCTGCTCGACAGCACCATCGGGCTGGCCGTCGCCTACACCAGCTTCCTGTTGCCGCTGTTCGTCTGGATGCTGAAGGGCTTCTTCGACGCGGCGCCCAAGGAACTGGAAAGCGCGGCGCGCATCGATGGCACCACGCGGCTCGGCGCCATGTTCATGGTGGTGATCCCGATCGCCCGCAACGGGCTGCTCGCCACTTGCGTGTTCGTCGCCATCGCAGCGTGGAACGAGTTCCTGTTCGCGCTGATGCTGACCACCAGCCAGGGCTCGCGCACCTGGCCGGTCGGGCTGCAGCTGATGGTTGGCGAGTTCCAACTGCCCTGGGGCATGCTGGCCGCCGGCGGTATGATTTCCATCCTCCCCGTCATCGTGCTGTTCGCCATCGTGCAGCGGGCGATGGTCGCCGGCCTCACCGCCGGCGCAGTGAAAGGCTGATCCCCATGGCGACGCTATCGATCAACTCCATCCGCAAGAGCTTTGGCGCCGTCGAGGTGCTGAACAATATCGACATCGAAGTCGAGGATGGCGGCTTCCTGGTGCTGCTGGGGCCATCGGGCTGCGGCAAGTCCACACTGCTGTCAATCATTGCCGGGCTGGAGAACAGTTCGGGCGGCGACATCCTGATCGGTGATCGGAACGTCAACGACGTACACCCCAAGGACCGCAACATCGCCATGGTGTTCCAGTCCTACGCGCTCTACCCGACCATGCCGGTGCGCCGGAACATCGGCTTCGGGCTCGAGATGCGGAAGGTCGACGCGCGGGAGCGTGACGCAGCGGTGCAGCGCGCGGCGGAGCTCTTGCAGATCGAACATCTGCTCGATCGCAAGCCGGGGCAGCTTTCCGGCGGACAGCGGCAGCGCGTTGCCATGGGGCGGGCGATCGTCCGTAACCCCGACCTGTTCCTGTTCGACGAGCCGCTGAGCAACCTCGATGCCAAGCTGCGGGTGGAGATGCGGACCGAGATCAAGCGGCTGCACGACCGGCTCGGCACCACCACGGTCTATGTGACGCACGACCAGGTCGAGGCGCTGACGCTCGGCACCAAGGTGGCAGTCATGAAGGGCGGGGTGATCCAGCAGCTCGCCGACCCCGAAACCATCTACGACCGGCCGGCCAACATGTTCGTCGCCGGTTTCATCGGCTCGCCGACCATGAACTTCCTGACCGGCTCGCTGGAGCAGGGCGATGGCGGGCTGGCGCTGCGGCACCCGGCGGGCACCCTGGCGCTCAACGGCTTGCAGCAGGAGGTCGGCGCTTTCGTCGGGCGCGAGGTCACCGCCGGCATCCGGCCCGAAACGCTCGATGTCGGCGAAGGCGCGGCGGGGCTTTCCGGCATTGTCGACGTGGTCGAGCCGACCGGGCCGGACACCATGGTGATAGCAAGCGTCGGCGGACAGCTGATCACCGCGCGGCTCGGGCCCAAGGTGCGGCCGAGGCCGGGCGATACGCTGAACCTCAGCGTCGACACCGCCGCCATCAACCTCTTCGACCCCGTAACGGGCAACCGGATCTAGCCAGCATGAGCAGCGCCTCCAGCATGCCGTCGATCGAGGCGGCCGATATCCTCCCCTTGCCCGAATGGGCGCTGCTGCAGCGGCAGATCTTCGCCGTGCTGAACGAGGCGGCGATCGAGTTCGCCGACCGCTACACGCGGCCTGACGGCACGCTGATCTGGCGCGATCGCTGGCCGGGCATGGATGGTTCGGACGACCCCTATGAGGGGTTCATGAACATGCCGCTGTTCTACGCGCTGGGCGGCTCGGAGGAGGTGTACAAGCGCTCGCGCACCATCTGGGACGGCATCACCTGGCAGTGGACCGAGTACGGGCAGATCCATCGCGAATACGACGCCTATTACGACTGGATGCACCACGGCGAGAGCAACCTGTTCTTCTACTTCTTCGGGCTCGCAGATCCGGCCGTGCCCAAGGACCGCCAACGTACCCGGCGCTTCGCCGGCTTCTACAATGGCGAGGATGCCGAGGCGAAGAACTACGACGTCGAGAAGCGGCTGATCCGCTCCCCGATCACCGGCAGCCGTGGCCCACGCTTCACCCAGACGGCGGAGGATTGGTCGACGCATCGCGAGATCCTCGACGATTACCTGCCGCCCTTCGAGGACCTGCCCGGGATCGACAAATACGGCATGAAGACGCCGTGGTCGGACGATGCGACCTATGCCGAGATCCTCACCCGCATCAACCAGCGGCAATCGCGTGGCGACGTGCCGCTGAATCTCGGCGCCACCTCGCTGATGCTGCACGCCTTCGCCTATACCGGCGAGGAAAAATACCGCGCCTGGGTGCTCGACTATCTCGGGGCATGGGAGGAGCGCACGGCGCGCAATGGCGGGATCACGCCCGACAATATCGGGCTCTCAGGCGAGATCGGCGAATACAACGATGGCAAGTGGTGGGGCGGCTATTACGGCTGGCGCTGGCCGCACGGCTCGTTCTCGCTGCTCGAGCCGCTCTGTGTCTCGGGCGTCAACGCGGCGGTCCTCACCGGGGACATGCGGCACCTTGGGCTCGCGCGTTCGCAGCTCGATATGCTGTGGGGGCTCAGGCGCGAGGAGGGCGGCCAGCAGCTGGTGCCCAATCGGCACTACGATGAAGGCTGGCGCGACTATCGCCGTTTCCACCCGATGTACGGCGTCTACCTGTGGAACGTCTCGATGGCCGAGGAGGATGCCGAACGGGCCGAGCGCGGCTGGGTCGGCGAGCTGTTCGATGCGGTGAACCCTGATTATCACGGCTATGGCAAGACCAACGGCGGCCATATGGGCTTCAACGGCAACACCGCGCAGTGGTTCAAATTCATGCGCGGCAACTACCCCGATTATCCCGAGGCGGTGCTGAAGGCCGACCTCCAGACCATCGCCGAGCAGATCGCCAATTATCGCAAACCCGAGAACGACCCCGAGACGATGGATCACTACCGGGAGTCGATGACCATCCACATGTGGCAGCAGCTGACGCCGATGGTGGTGGAGGCGCTGACCCAGCTGACGCTGGGCGGGCCGATGCACGTTTATCACGGCGGCCTGCAGGTGGCGCGGTTCCGCTACTTCGACGCCGCCGGCAAGCGCCCGGGATTACCGCAGGGCGTCGCGGCGCTGGTCGATGGGCTCACGCACGACGGCGCGACGCTGACGCTGGTCAACACCGATGCCGTGCATGCCGCGGAAGTGGTGATCCAGGGCGGGGTGTTCGGGGAGCACGACATCACGTCGGTGCAGCTGGGCGATGCCGCGCCGGTGCCGGTTGGCGGGCGGTGGGTAACGGTGAAGCTGGCGGCGGGGGCGACGGCGCGGCTGACGCTCGGGATGCGCCGCTTCGCCAATGCGCCGAGCTATGACACGCCCTGGGTGCGTGCGGCGGATGGGCCGGCGCCGTTGCTGGGGCGGGAGGAGTAGCGCCAGCAACATCGTGCACGCTGCACACCCCACCCCATCCCTCCCCGTCAATGGGAGGGGGCCCGCTGGTGGCCATAGCGGGATCCAGCCACAAACTGGATGCCACCTCCCCCTTGACGGGGGAGGCAAGCGAGGCTTGGGAGCAGAGCGACTTAGCGTAGCTCGGGGGGGTGCGCGGAGGCACGGTGTTTGTCGGGACGGTGCTACCCCCGCCGCTGCGCCAAGTAGATATGATCACACGCCAGCACGGTTTCGCCGCGCTGGTTGAGCACCCGCACCTGCTCGGTCACCCGCCCATAGTTAGGCCGCTTCGGATCGTCATCGAGCCCGGCAATGGTCAGCTCAGTGTGGATGGTGTCGCCGATGAACACGGGCTTGGGGAAGCGCAGGCGTTCGTAGCCGTAGGTGAAGGCGAGCGGGTTGATTTCGGTGGCGGTCAGCCCGACGCCGATGGCGAAGGTCATGGTGCCGTGGGCGATGCGCTGGCCGAATTCCGAGCCCTTCATGAACTCGGCGTCCATGTGGTGCGGGAAGAAATCGCCGGTATGGCCGGCGTGCACGACGAAGTCGGTCTCGGTGATGGTGCGGCCGGTGGTCTTGCGGACCTCGCCGACGACATAGTCCTCGAAATGCCGTGGCCGCTCCATCAGAAACTCTCCCGGAATAGCCGATCGAGATCGGCGAGGATGGTGGCGGGCGCCTCACGCGCCAGCAGGCCGGCGTTGAGCCGCTGCGATGCGGCATCCTGGAACGCCATGTAGCCATTGTGGCGCGGGCGGACATAGGCGCCCTCGAGGGTTTTGCGGGTGCCGCGATAGAAATTGCCGGTGGCGGCATTGACCGCATCGTCTTCCCACGCAGTGGCATGGCCGGGCTGGCCGCCGGAGCTGGCATAGAGGGTGCGCTGCACGTCGGCCGAGGCGACCCAGTAGGCGTAATCGATGGCGGCCTGCCGGTTCTGCGAGAAGGCGGAGACGGCGATGCCGGTGCCGCCGAGGGCTGAACCTTTGGCGCTCGACAGCGGGATATCGGCAAAGGTCAGCTGGCGCGGGCGGAAGCCCGGCATGGCGTAGCTGACATAGCCATAGCCGAGCGGCATCAGCGCCAGCCTGGCATCCGGACGCGCCATCGCCTCGGAGGCGGCGATCGGGTCCATGGTGAAGTCGACGGGGTCGAGATGGGCCGCGACCTCGGCCAGCATCTCGATGGCGCGGATGCCGGTGGCGGTGTCGACCAGCGGGCCGTTCTCGACCGCAGAGGGATGGCCGAGATTGGCAGTGAGGGTGAAGAAACTCATCATCGAGTGCGGCGGCAGCAGCGGGAAGACGACGCGCCCGGCCTTGGCCAGCGCCACGACCTCGTCCCAGTTTTGCGGCGCATCGATCAGGTCGGCGCGATAGGCCATGACCTGCGCCGCGGCATCGATGGGGAAGGCCCATTGGTGCCCGGCATACTCGTAGCTCGGGTAGGAAGCGCCGACTGAGCCTTCGGCCAGTGCCTGCCGCTCGGCTTCGCGGCCGGGAACGTCCAGAGGGGCAAGGCAGTTTTCGGCAACGACCTGGCCGACATGCGGATGGTCGATGACGATCATGTCGTACTGGCGGGCCAATTCCTCGACCGGGAAGGACTCGAAATCCTGGAGGCTCCGCTTGTCCCATTCGATGGCAACGCCGGTCTTCTCGGCCCAGGCTTTGGCGGTGGCGACCATCGGGTCATAGCCACGCGGATGGCTCCAGGTCATGCCCTTGAGGGTGGTCACAGTCCGAACTCCTTGCGGATCTCGACGCTCTGCTCGCCGATCAGCGGCGCGGCGCGATGCGTTCTGGTGCGCTGGCCGTCAATGCGGAGCGGCGAGCGAGTGGTGAGAATGGAGACGCCGTCATCGCGCACCACGGTCTGCAGCATGTCGAGCGCCTTGAACCCCTCGCTTTCCAGCAGCTCGGGCCATTCGAGCACCTTGGCGCACCAGATGTCGGCGGGCTCGAGCACGGCGAGCCATTCGGCCGTGGATCGGGTGGCGAGGCGTTCGGCGATGATGCGCTTGATTTCGTCGCGGGCGCTGAACCAGCTTTTGGGATCGGCGGCGAAAGCGTCGAGCTCAGGCAGTTCGAGCAGGTCGCGGATCTTGCCGAGCGGGGTCATGGCGAGTGCCAGCCAGCCATCGGCAGTCGGGTAGACGCCGTAGGGCGCTGAGAGATAGGCGTGGGCCGAGCGGAAGCCGGAGCGCTTCGGGGTGCGACGGCCATCGTTCAAGTGGGTGGTCAGCACCTCGAACTGGAAATCGATCAGCGCTTCGAGGAGGCTGGTTTCGACATGCGCGCCTGCCCCGGTTCGGCCCTTCTTCACCAGCGAGGCGAGGATGCCCTGTGCCACTGCGGCGCCGGCCAGCATGTCGGCGATGGCGAGACCGAACGGCACCGGGCCCTGGTCGTGATCGCCGTTGAGCCACATGACGCCGGAGCGGGCTTGCGCCAGGAGGTCCTGGCCGGGGCGCTGCACCCACGGCCCTGTCTCGCCATAACCTGTTATGGAGGCGTAGACGATGCCGGGGTTGATTGCCCTGACGCTGTCATAGTCGAGGCCCAGCCGCTCGATGACGCCGGGGCGGAAGTTCTGCAGCATCACATCCGCCTGGCTGAGCAGCTTTCGGAGCGCGGTGATGTCTTCGGGGCTCTTGAGGTCGAGCGCCAGGCTCTCCTTGGACCGGTTGATGGCGTGGAAGATGGTCGAGTCGCCGCCGATCTCGGTGTCGCTGAGATAGAGCCGGCGGCTGAGGTCGCCGCCATCGGGGCGTTCGATCTTGATGACGCGCGCGCCGAGATCCTGCAGGCGCAGCGAGGCATAGGGACCGGACAGGAACTGGCAGAGATCGACGACGAGCACGCCGTCGAGAGGGAGGCTGGTCATTTCTCAGCGGTCTTTGCTGTTTGGCCGCTGTCGCGAGCCTGCCCTTCGAACGCCGCGGGATCGCGGTACTTCACGGTCTGCAGATGCTCGCAGTAGAGCACCAGTTCGCCTTCGCCCTTGAACACTTCGTAGCTGGCGCGGATTAGGCCGAGCTCTTTGTATTTTGGGCGTTTTTCCATGTTGGTACGGATCGTGTAGATGGTGTCGCCGATGAAGGTCGGCTTGATGAACCGCAGCTTGTCATAGCCATAGCTGAAAGCGTTGATGCAGTTGGTGGCAACGAGCCCCAGCCCAGCCGAAAAGACAAAGGCCCCGGCGACGAGGCGGCGGCCGAACTGCCCTTCTGACGTGGCGAAGATCTCGTCCGCCACATAGGGGTGCATGTCGGTGACCAGCGCGTTGAATTGCATGCTCTCGCCCTCCGAGATGGTGCGGCGGAGCGAGCGGATTTTGTGGCCGACCTCAAAGTCCTCGTAGAACCAGTTCTCGGCATTCCACACCGGCAGGCGGGCGTGCTCGCTGGGCATGGTGGTCGGGTTGGTCGAGTGAACACCGACGGTCGGAGTGCTCATGGCGCGGATCTCACTGGAGTGGCGGGCCTCGCGGCGGACTCGAAGGCGGCTTCGGCCAGCGCCATGGTGTGCCAGGCGTCTTCGACCGAGGTGACGAGGCGGTCGTCTTCGCCCGCCGTGTAGCGCTGCAGGTTGCTCATCGTGCCGATGAAAGCGTGCGGGAACCAGCGGCCCTGCAACGGCACCTGGGTCCAATCCTCCTCACCACGACGGGTGATCCACAGTTCGTCCGGCTCGCCCTCGGGGTAGTTGAGCAACAGGCCGAGCTTCACCATGACGGCGCCTTCAGTGCCCTCGATACGGAAGCTCGCATCCTGGAAGCGGCGGCCGAAATCGTGGTTGTGGTTGATCGAGAAGATGACGCGCTGGTCGGGCGCAAAATCAAACAGCGCGGAAGTGCGGGTCTGCGCCAGCGTTGTGGATGGGTGACCGAGGGTCCGGGCATGGACGCCGGTGGGATTGCCGAGCAGCGCGCGGAGCGCATCGAGATAGTGGATCGAGTGCACCGCGATCTCGACCCGCGGCATGCCGACGAGGAACGGGAACAGGTGCCATGGGGTGACGAGGTTGAGATGCACCTCGACATCGATCAGCCGGCCGAGCCAGCCGCGGTCCAGCGCATCGGCGACAGCCAGCAGCATCGGCGAGAAGCGGAGCTGGAAGTTCACTGCGGCTTTGAGCGACTTGGTCCGGCAGAGCTTCAGGATGGCCGTCGCCTCGGCGAGATCGCGGCCCATCGGCTTTTGCAGCAGCACTGCAGCGCCACCCGGCAGTTTTGGCAGCACGTCGAGATGGGCCGCCGGGGGCAGGGCGAGATCATAGATGGCGTCGGACGTGGCGATCGCCTCATCGAGCGAAGTAAAGGCCCGCGTGTTCCACTGCTCGGCGACTGCCCTGCTGCGTGCGGCATCGAGGTCGAACACGCCGGCGACTGGCAGGTTGGCGAGGCGATAGGCCGGCAAATGCGCGTCGGTGACGATGCCGCCGGCGCCGATGATGACGATCGGTTTGGGGGTGCCCGGATGGGGCCAGCTTTGCCTGAGGGCTCCGACGTCGATGCTCACCTGCTCCTCGTCCGCCGCCTGCGGCAGCCATTCTTATGTGAATGGGTATTTCACATGTGGGCTGCCCGAGCAACGCTGATATATCAGATGCGGTAGATTCTCTCGGCGTTGCGGTGGAAGAGTTTCGCCTGTTCGTCCGGGCTGGCGCCGGCGACGATTTCCCTGCTCGCGGCGACCCAGCGGGTGAGGTCGGCGGTGAGGGTGAGTACCGGATAGTCGGAGCCCCAGACGACGCGATCCCAGCCGAAACACTCGATGATGTGCTCGACGAAGGGGCGGAGCTCGGCGGTGGTCCAATCGGGGGCCGCATAGGCGACAATGCCGGAAATCTTGGCCGCGACATTGGGCAGCGCCGCCAGCGCCTGGATCTCGCGCCGCCACGGGTCGAGTGCCTTGGCGGCCACATCGGGAACGCCGCAATGATCGAGCACGAACTGCACATCGGGGCAGCTCGCGACCAGTTCGCGGCCGACCGGCAATTGTTTCGACAGCACGCAGAGGTCGAAGGGCAGGTGCTTGTCGGCGAGGCGACGGAGGTTCGAACGGAACAGTTGGCCTTGGCTCAGCTCGTCGGCCGAGGTGTGGAGGATGCGGCGAAAACCTTTGACGCCTTTGAGCGATACGAGGCGGTCGAGGTAAGCGGGGAACTCCGGGCTCTCCGGGCGGCATGCGGCAATGGCGCCGACGACCAGCGGATGCACCTCGAGGGCGTAGGTGGTTTCGGCTTCCATGTCGGCCTCGGCAACGTCCACCTCCATGTGGAGGGCTGCCTCGATGCCGAGCTTTTGTGCTTCAGCCGCATAGGCTTCGGCCGGCCAGGCCCGGTTCAGCGCGCCGGCGCCGCCGAGCCAGGGGTAGGTGAAGCGATCCATGTGCACCAGGTGCAGGTGGGTATCGACGATGCGCATGGCTTTGACCTCCCATTTACTCTTGTCGGACGATATTAGGGTGCCGCAGGAGTGGCTATTACGCGTTCGTCGACAGCCAGTTAGGCGTGTGTCGTGATCGTGGATGCCGCATTATCGCCTCATAGTCGCCGCCCTTTGACGGTTGCTTGGCATAGCGACATTTGAGGGAATTTTCCCATTGGGCAACGGCGGGTCGGCCGGAGTTCACCACAGCAGCCGTCCGGGCCACGGGCGGGGGTGAGTTAACGGGCAGCCGAGGGCAGGGGTAGTCGGGACTGTTACAGCGGCGGGTAAGAATCGGTCTGGCCATGCTGGCCCTGGCGCCATTGCTGGTGCCGGGAGCATCTGCGTTCGAGTTTTTCGGCATCAAGCTGTTCGAGGATCAGAGCGAAATCGACGCCGATGCGGTGATCGGCGATCCGCAGACCTATACGGCGACGCTCGAAACCACGGCGACAGGTGACGTGGCCAATGCCATCCGCGGCGCCTCGGCATTGCTTGCCGACCAGGGCGCACCGGCTTCGGGCGCAGCGGGGCTGCTCGCCAAGGCACGCAGCGACTATCGGCGTATCCTCGCGGCCCTCTACAACCAAGGCTATTACGGCGGCGCGATCAGCATCCTGGTCGGCGGCAAGGAGGCGGCGAACCTGCCTCCCGATACCGACCTGCCGGATCCGGTGGCAGTGGTGCTGAAGGTCGATGCCGGCCCGCTGTTCCGCTTCGGCAACGTCAAGATCACCAACCGCGCGCCGCTTGCCGGCGAGGCCGGCGACGAGGTCGAGCAGCCCGAGATTGCAGGGTTCGGCGCGGGTCTCGTGGCGAGGGCCACCGTGGTCGGGCGGGCTGAGCAACTGGCCGTCGATGCGTGGCGGCAGCAGGGCTATGCGGAGGCGGCGGTGGTCGATCGGCAGGTGGTCGCCGACCACGCAACCGACACGGTCGATGTCACCATCACGGTGGCGCCGGGACGGCACGCGACGGTGGGAGCGATCGGGGTCAGCGGCACCAACCGCATGGATCCGGATTTCGTCGCGCAGCAGACCGGGTTGATCGCCGGCCAGGATTATGACCCCGACGACATCGCGCGTGCCGAAAAGCGGCTGGCGCGGCTCGACGTGTTCCGCGCCATGCGGATCGAGGCGGCAGGCGCCATCGGCAATGACGGGGTGCTGCCGTTCAACGTCATTGTCGAGGAGCAGGCGGAGCGGCGGTTCGGCGTCGGCGCCACCTACTCGACCATCGACGGGCTGGGCATCGAGGGTTTCCACCTGTGGCGCAACCTGTTCGGGCGGGCCGAACGGCTGCGGCTCGACGCCAAGGTTGCCGGCATCAACTGGCCGATCGCCACCGAGGAGTTCGACTACGCCTTTGGCGGTACCTTCACCAAGCCGGGCTTCCTGAACCCCGACAACGACCTGGTCGCGGCGGTGTCGGCGGAGCGCAGCGTCCTGCCGGCCTACACCGAGACCTCGGCTTCGGCGCGGGTGGGGCTGACGCAGTATCTGTTCGACCAGCTGACGCTCGATGGCTCGGCCTTCTACGAACGCTCGCTGTTTGAGGACGATTTCGGCACCCGCAACTTCTCGCTGGCCGGGCTGACCGGTGGGCTGATCTGGGATGCGCGCGACAACCCCCAGGATGCGACCGAGGGCTTTTACGTCAACGTGACGGCGGAGCCGTTCTACGAGTTCTACTATGGCAACCCGGCCTTCCGGACGACGGCAGAGGTGCGCGGCTACCTCAGCGTCATGGGTGACAAGCAACTGGTGCTGGCCGGCCGTGCCAAGGTCGGCGCCCTGGTCGGACCTGCGATCGACGAGATCCCGCCGGATCGGCTGTTCTTTGCCGGCGGCGGCGGGTCGGTGCGCGGCTATGGCTTCAAGAGCATCGGGGTGGATGGTCCCGGCGACACGGTCACCGGCGGCAAGTACCTGGTCGAGGGCTCGCTCGAGGCGCGCTACAAGGTCACCAACGATATCGGCATCGTCGCCTTCGTCGATGGCGGCTATGTCGCGGCCGACGAGTTCCCGGGCCTCGATCAGCTGCGCCTCGGTGTCGGCGCCGGTGTTCGCTACTACACCGGGCTCGGGCCGCTGCGGCTCGATGTGGCGCTACCGCTCAACAAGCGGCCGGGCGACCCGGATTATGCGCTCTATGTCGGCATAGGACAGGCGTTTTGAAACGGGTTCTCGCTACCGGCATGATGCTCGGCTTCGGCCTTCTGGCCGCCATGCCGCTGGTCGCGCAGGACCAGGGCCAGATGACGGCCGAGCAGCAGAAGGACTGGTTCGTCGGCTTTGTCGAAGGCCAGTTGTCGACGCCCGAGCGGCAGATTCGCATCTCCAATATCGACGGCGCGCTGTCCTCGACCGCCTCGATCCGCGAGGTCACCATCTCCGACAAGGAGGGCGTGTGGCTCAGGGTCAACAATGCGGCGATCGACTGGGACCAGGGGGCGCTGTTCACCGGCCGCCTGCTGGTGCGGGCGCTCACTGCCGACAGCATCGAGTATCTGCGCAACGCCATCCCGAGCGGCGACCCCAACCTGCCGGCGCCGGAAGCGGCGCCGCTGGCGATCCCGGATTTCCCGGTGGCGATCCAGCTCGACAAGCTGAGCATTCCCAAGGTGACGTTCGGCGAGAACGTCTTCGGGCTCGGCTCCGAGATTTCGGTCGACGGCAACTTCCGATTGGAGGGTGGGTCGCTCGACACGGCCCTTAACATCGTCCGCCTCGACGGGCCGGGCGGCAAGCTCGATGTGGCCGTTGCCTACAAGCGGGCCGATAACAGCATTGATGTCGGGGTGACGCTGACCGAGCCGCCGAACGGCATTCTGGCCAACCTGCTCAACATCGAGGGCAAGCCCGAGATGGCGCTGGCGGTCAACGGCTCCGGCCCGGTCGCCGATCTCAAGACGACGATGACCCTCGATGCCGGCGGCAAGCGGGCGCTCGAGGGGCTGGCAACGATCGTGCAGAAGCCCGAGGGCATGGCGATCGATGCCGATCTGGGCGGGCCGATCGGCATGCTGGTGGCGCCGGCCTATCGGCCGTTCTTTGGCGCCGAGACCTCGCTCAAGGCTTCGGCGCTGCTGCGCTCGGCCGGCGGCGTCGATATCTCCGGGCTGAAGCTCAGCGGCGGGCAACTGGGGCTCGAGGCCTCGGGCGCGACCACGGCGGATGGCTTCCTCAGCCGGCTGAACCTTGCGGCGAGCATCGCTGACCCCGCCGGCAACCGGGTGATCCTGCCGGCGCCGGGCGCGGCGACGACGATCGACAACGCAACACTCAAGGTGGATTTCGGCGGGGCGGACAGCGACGACTGGTCGGCTGACCTTGTCGCCAACGGTTTTGCCAATGGCGGGCTTCAGGCGCGCGAAATCACGCTGCGCGGCAACGGGATTGCCAGTAATCTTGAAGATCCCGCCGGTCGCCGGCTGACCTTCAATGCCGACGGCATGGTCCAGGGCATCGTCTCAGCTGATGCCGATGTGCAGGCTGCCCTCGGCGATAGCGCCGGACTCGGCCTCGCCGGGTTGTGGAAAGCGGGCGAGCCGCTGCAGCTGGCGCAGTTCCGGCTGGTCGGCAAGGCGCTGGCGCTGGGCGCGGCGGGCAAGTTCGACGACAACGTGTTCGACGGGCAGCTGGCGATCGAGACCAGCTCGATCGCCCCATTCTCGGGTGTCGCCGGCCGCGACCTCGATGGCGCGATGCACCTCACTGCCACCGGCACGGTGAGCCCGCTGATCGGCGGCTTCAACCTGAACCTTGACGGCACGGCGGAGAATCTCGCGCTCTCGGAGCCGGCGCTCGACCAGGTGCTGGAAGGCACGGTCAAGCTCAGTGGCCGGGTGGCGCGCACCCCCGAGGGGCTCGAGGCGGAAGCGTTCCGCATCGCCAATGACAATGTGCAGATCGCCGCCGACGGCACCTTCGCCACCGGCGCAGCGGATTTCAGCTTCAGTGCTGACCTCGCCGACCTGGCGCTGGTTTCGGACCAGGCGAAGGGTGCGCTGACCCTCACCGGCACGGCAAAAGGCAAGGGGGCCATTGCGCTCGACGTCGCAGCCAAGGTGCCGAGCGGTACGCTGGCCGGCAAATCGCTGTCGGATGCGGCGTTCGGCTTCACCGGCCAATTGGCCGAGGACGGCTCGCTCACCGGGCAGCTCAAGGGCGATGCGTTCCTCGAGCGGTTCCGCGTGGCGCTGGGCGGCGATGTCGCGGTGGATGCCACGACCAAACGGCTGAAGGGATTGCGCTTCGAGGCTGGCCCGACGCTGGTGACCGGCGAGATGGTGCAGGACGCCGATGGGCTGCTGACCGGCGCACTGAAGCTCGCCTCGCCAAACGTCAGCACGGCTGCGGCGCTGCTGCTGGTCGATGCGACCGGCAGTGCCGATGCATCGATCACCCTGACGCCTGCCGCTGGCAAACAGAACGCCGAGATCGTCGGCTCGATCGCCAAGCTTGCGACCTCCGACATCGAGATTGGCGCCGCCGAGATTCGCGCTTCGGTGTCGGACCTGTTCGGCGTGCCCGCCATCGACGGCACGGTGAACGGACGCGCTATCGCGGCGGGTGGCATCAGCATTGACACGCTGCAGGCGCAAGCCTCGCGCAGCGGCGACGCCACGGCGTTCGACCTCACGGCAGCGCTCAGCAACCGCACCAATGTGGCGCTGGCCGGCAGCCTCGCGCCGCTCGACAAGGGTTATCGGCTGGCGCTCGACCGGGCCGAGCTGACCCAGGGCCAGTTGCGGGCCCGTCTCGCGCAGCCGACGGCGCTGGCCATTGCCGGCGATACAGTGAGCCTCGATGCCGTGCAGCTCGATGTCGGTGGCGGACGGATCTCGGCCACCGGCAGTGCCGGCGCCAAGCTCGATATTGCGCTCGACGTGCAGGCGCTGCCGCTGTCGATCGCCAATGCCATTGCACCTGACCTGGGGCTCGCCGGCACGCTCAACGGCAACGGCCGGATCACCGGCTCAGCCTCCGATCCGGCAGCCAGCTTCAGCATTTCCGGATCGGGCGTTTCGGCGGCGGCGATCAGCGAGTTCGGCATTACGCCGATGCAGTTCTCCGGGCGCGGCAGTTTCGCCAAGCAGACACTGGTGCTGGAAAGCGCCTCGGCGCAGGGCGCCGGTGGCTTGCAGCTGACGGCCAATGGCCGGGTGCCGCTCACCGGGCGCGGTCTCGCGGTCGAGGTGCAGGGATCGGCGCCGCTGGCGCTTGGCAACCGGTTCGTTGCCGATCGCGGCGGCCAGCTCAGCGGCACCGCCAACCTCAATGCCCGTGTTACCGGCAGCCTCAGCTCGCCGCAGTTCGCGGGTACGGTCTCGACCAGCGGTTCGGGCTATATCGATCCGGCGCTGAACCTCAGGCTGGTCGATATCACCGGCCGCGCCAGCCTTGCCGGCAACCGCATCAATATCGACAGCCTGACCGCCGGCCTTGCTACCGGTGGCTCGCTGTCGGTCGGCGGCTCGGTTGGGCTTGGCGCCGGCAATCCGGCCGATATCGCGGTGCGGCTCAACTCGGCCCGCTATGCCGATGGCAACATGTTCGTCGCCACCGTCTCGGGCGACCTGGCGCTCAGGGGCCGGCTCGATGCCAGCCCGACGCTGTCGGGCAATGTGATGATCGAGAAGGCCGACATCACCATCCCGGATTCACTCGGCGCCGCCGGGACGATCATCGACGCCAAGCACATCAACGCCTCGAAGCCGGTGCTGGTAACGCTGAAGCGCGCCGCCGTCACGGCGTCCGGTGCGCCGATGCCGCAGCGGCGGCCCTCGGTGGTGCAGCTCGACATCACCGTCAGCGCGCCCAACCAGATCTTCATCCGCGGACGCGGGTTGGACGCCGAGGTCGGCGGGTCGGTGCGGCTCACCGGCTCGGTCAACGACATCCGGCCGATCGGCGGCTTCGAGCTCAATCGCGGACGGCTCGCCATCCTGGGTCAGCGCGTCACCTTCGAGGAGGGCTCGGTGACACTGGTCGGCGATCTCGACCCGTTCCTCGATTTCACCGCGCGCACCGAAGGCGACGGCATCACGGTGTTCGTCAATGTCACCGGCCGTGTCTCGGAGCTCGATATCGGCTTCAGCTCCAACCCACAGCTGCCGGAAGACGAAGTGCTGTCGCGGCTGCTGTTCAAGCGCTCGATGGGCGAACTGACGCCGATCCAGTTGGCCAAGCTCGCCGGCGCCGCCGCGGAACTGGCGGGCGGCGGCGGTGGTTCGCTGGTCGACTCGCTGCGAACCAAGGCCGGCCTCGACGATCTGGACGTGGTCACTAACGAGGATGGTAGCCTCGCCGTGCAGGCGGGCGCGTATCTGCAGGACAACATCTATCTCGGCGTTCAGGCCGGGGCAGATGGCAATTCGCGAGTGACGGTAAACCTCGACATCACCAAGGACATCCGGGCCAAAGTCTCGACCGGCACGGATGGGGATTCGAGCGTCGGCGTGTTCTACGAGAGCGATTACTAGGGGTGGTGGCTTCAGGTCTGCAGTCAGGCCTTCTCCCACAAGGGGAGAAGGCCTGACTGCACTATCGATCAATCTTCCCACCAAAGTCGAAACAAACACTAACATGTCAGTGCTTGCGCAAACGTTTGCGAGCAAGTAGCCTTCTCGTGCCCGCGGATGAGGAAAAACAACCCGCGCCGGGCGATCAGAGGAGGATAGATTCATGGATAGACGCAGTTTCCTGTGGTCTTCGGTGGCGCTCGGCGCGCTCGCCGTTGCTGCTCCTGGTGCCTTCGCGCAGGACAAGTTGACCATCCTGGGCTCGGTGCCCAGTCTCGGCTTCCCGTTCTTCGTGCATATGCTGAACCAGATTAAAGTTGAGGCCGAAGCGCAGGGCGTCAACATCATCGAAAGCGACGGCCAGAACTCGGCGCCCAAGCAGACGGCCGACATCGAGGCGGCAATCGTCCAGAAGGTCAACGCCATCGTCATCTCGCCGCTCGACGTCAACGCGCTGGCGCCGGCGATCGAGCAGGCGGTGCAGGCAGGTGTACCGGTGGTGACGATCGACCGTCGCGTCGATGGCGTCGAGGGCATCCTCGCCCATGTCGGCGCCGACAACGTCAAGGGCGGCGAGGCCGAAGCGCAGGCGCTGGTCGATGCCTTCCCCAATGGCGCCAAGATCTTCCATCTGCAGGGCCAGCCGGGCGCCGGTCCGGCGATCGATCGTAACAAGGGCGTGCACAACGTCATCGACCCGATCAAGGACAAGTACCAGATCATCTTCGAGCAGACCGCCAACTTCGCCCGCGCCGAAGCGCTGTCGGTCACCGAGGCGGGCCTTGCCGCCAACGGCAAGCCCGATGCGATCATCTGCGCCAATGACGACATGGCGCTCGGCGCCATCGAAGCCTGCGCTGCCCGTGGCTTCACCGATGTGAAGATCTACGGCTTCGACGCGCTGCCCGAGGCGCTGGTCGCGGTGCGTGATGGCACGCTTGCCGGCACCGTCGAGCAGTTTCCGGGCGAGCAGTCGCGCACCGCGGTGCGGATCGCGGTTGCCTATGCCAAGGACAAGACCGAGCCGGCCGAGAAGCTGGTGCTGCTGACCCCTGTGGTCATCGGCAAGGACAATCTCGACAAGGCCGAGCGTATCGGCGAAGCCGGGTAAAGTTCCTCCCGCCAACTGGCGCGCCAGTGGTCCGATGTGCAAGCATCGCGATCGCTGGTGCGCCAGTGGCATCTGGAGCGCTTCCAGGAAAGTTGCAGACTTTCCCGGTTCGGAAGCGCGACCGTGAAACCATTCGGGAGGGGACCGATGGCTGCAGTTGCCGCCGCGGAACAACTCGCGGCGCCGCTACTCGAAGTGGTCGGCGTCTCCAAGCATTTTGCCGGCGTTGTGGCGCTCAACGACGTTTCGCTCGATGTGCGGCGGGGAGAAATCCTCGGGCTGCTCGGCGAGAACGGCGCGGGCAAATCAACGCTGCTCAAGATACTCTCGGGGGCGCAGCCGCCGACCAGCGGGCGCATCGTGTTCGATGGTGCCGACTATCGCCCGCATAGCCCGGATGCGGCCAAGCGCGCCGGCATCGTCACTATCTACCAGGAACTGAGCCTGATCCCGACGCTGTCGGTGGCCGAGAACATCTTCATCGGCCGGGCGCCGCTGGGCGCCTTCGGCATTATCGACTGGCGACGGATGCGGCGCGAAACCACCGGGATCATTGCCCGGGTGGGGCTGACGATCGATCCTGATACCCCGGTCTCGGCCCTGTCGGTGGCCGAGCAGCAACTGGTCGAGATCGCGCGGGCGCTGTCGCTCGAGAGCCGGCTGATCATCATGGACGAGCCGACCTCGGCGCTGACCGAGACAGAGGTCAGCCAGTTGCTGAGGATCATGAAGCAGCTGCGGGCCGAGGGCGTCGCCATCATGTTCGTGACACATCGACTGGAGGAGGCCTCGGCGATCTGCGACCGGATGACGGTGCTGCGCGACGGGCGGCTCGCCGGGCATCTCAATCGCACCGACACGCCAATCCCCATCCCGCAGATCATCGAGAAGATGGTGGGGCGGGCGGCGTCGGAACTCTACGCCCGACCGACGCAGCGCAATGCCGCCGGCGCGGTGCGGCTCAGCGTCAGGGGCCTGCGCACGGTGCGCGACCCGGAGGCGCCGCATGCCATCGTGCTCGATGGTGTCGATATCGATCTCAAGGCCGGCGAGATCCTCGGCGTGGCCGGGCTCGTGGGTTCCGGCCGCACCGAGCTGGCGCGCGCGATTTTCGGAGCCGACCGGATCGCTGCCGGCACAATTACGCTCGATGGGCAGACGATCACCCCGGCCTCGCCAGCCGATGCAATCGAGCTCGGGATCGGGTTGGTGCCGGAGGATCGCAAGCACCAGGCGATCTTCGCCATGCTGGGCATCCTGCAGAATTTCTCGGTGGCGGCGCTCAAGGCCTATTCCAACGGGCTCGGGCTGATGGCTGAGGGCAAGGAGCGCGCGGCGCTGGCCGAGTACAAGAAGGCGCTCTCCATCCGCATGGCGTCGCCGGAGCAATCGATCGATGGGCTGTCAGGCGGCAACCAGCAGAAGGTGATCCTTGCCCGCTGGCTGGCCCGCGACCCCAAGGTGCTGATCGTCGACGAGCCGACGCGCGGCGTCGATGTCGGGGCCAAGGCGGAAGTGCACCAGATCCTGGTGCAACTCGCGGCGCGCGGCATAGCGGTGATGGTGATCTCGTCCGAACTGCCCGAAGTGCTGGCGGTGAGCGACCGGATCGTCACCATGCGGCAGGGGCGGATCACCGGCGAAATGCCGGCAGTCGAAGCGACGGAAGAAAAACTGATGGCGCTGATGGCGCTCGACCAGCGGCAGGGGGAGACCAGATGACGACGACAACCGAGCCCGCCGAAAAGAAAGGCCCCAACACGTTCGGCATCCTGAAGCGCTTCGGGCCGCTGTTGTTCCTGCTGGCGCTGGTCGTGGTCTTCACAGCGCTGAAGCCGAGCTTCATCGACCCGATCAACGTGTTCAACATCCTCAGACAGATTTCGATCACCGGGCTGATCGCCCTCGGCATGACCTTCGTTATCCTCACCGCCGGAATCGATCTCAGCGTCGGTTCGCTCCTTGCCTTCTGCGGCATGGTCGCGGCGGTGGTGGCGAAGGGCGGCACGGCCAATTCGATGTCGCTATCATCAGGCGGCGGGCAGGGCTTTGGCTGGTTCGCGGCGCTGCTCGCGGCCGTGATCGTCGGCTCGGTGGCCGGCGGCGTGCAGGGGTTGGCGATTACCCGGCTGAAAGTGCCGCCGTTCGTCGTCACGCTGGGCGGGCTCACCATCTTCCGCGGGCTGACGTTGACACTCTCCAATGGCGGGCCGATCTCTGGGTTCGATGCGTCGATGCGCTGGTTCGGCACCGGGCTGGTCGGGCCGGTGCCGGTGCCGGTGATCATCTTCGCCATCGCGGCGCTGCTCTGTCACCTGGTGTTGCGCTACACCCGCTATGGCCGGGCGGTTTACGCGGTGGGCGGCAATGCCGAGGCGGCGCGGCTCTCGGGCCTGCGCGTCGATCGCATCCTGATCTCGGTCTACGTCATCGTCGGGTTTTTTGCCGGGCTCGCGGCATTCGTCCTTTCGGCGCGGCTCAACTCGTCCGAGGCGGTGGCGGGTATCGGCTACGAACTGACAGTGATCTCGGCGGTGGTGATCGGCGGCACCTCGCTGTTCGGCGGCATCGGCAGCGTCGGCGGCACCGTCGTCGGCGCGGCGCTGATCGGCGTGCTGCAGAACGGGTTGCAGTTCAACAACGTCTCGTCCTACACGCAGTCCATCGTCATCGGCCTGATCCTGATCGTCGCCGTGGCCTTCGACCGCTGGCTCAAGTCGAGGTCACGCAGCTAGAAGACGGCCACCCCCCGGGAGCAGCAATGGTCACCATCAAGGACGTTGCCAAGCGTGCGAACGTCTCGTTTACGACCGTCTCCCATGTGATCAACAACACCCGCCCGGTGAGCGCGGACGCGGCCCGCCGGGTCAACGCCGCGATCGCCGATCTCGGCTATTTTCCCTCCGACGTGGCGCGCGCCCTGCAATCGAGCCGGACGCGCACCATCGGGATGATCGTTACCACCACCTCTAACCCGTTCTTCGGCGAGGTGATCCGTGGGGTGGAGCGCGCCTGCTTCAAGCACGGGTATACGCTGATGATCTGCAACACCGACGACGTGGCGACCAACCTCGTCGCCTATATGCGGACGCTGTTCACCAAGCGGGTCGACGCCATGGTGGTAATGACCACCAATGCCAGCCCCGAGTTTTTCCGCCGGCTTGGGCAGATCAAGCGCGTGCCGGTGGTGGCGATCGATGCGCCGGCCGATACGGTGGCCTCGGTGTTCTCCGATGACTCGGTCGAAGGCGGGCGGCTGGTGGGCGAGTATCTCGCGACATCAGGCTTTCGGCGCATCGTCTGCGTCTCGGGGCCGGAAAGCCACCCGCGGATGGCCGATCGCATCGCCGGGCTGACAGCGGGGCTCGCGGCGCATGGTATTTCGCTCGATGGGGACTGGCTGGTCCGCACCGACCTCACCATGGATGGCGGGCTCGCCGCGGCGCACAAAATCCTGGCGCGACCCGGACCGCGGCCCGAGGCGATCTTTGCGCTCAGCGACATCATGGCGATCGGGCTGCTGCATGGGCTGCACGATGCCGGGGTGGAGATTCCCGGCGAGATCTCGGTGGTCGGCTACGACGACATCGAGTCGGCGGCGCATTTCTTCCCGCCACTGACTACGGTGCGCCAGCCAATTGCCGAAATCGGCACCAGTGCGGCGGAAGCGGCGATCAACCACCTCGATCGCGGCGTGCCGCTGCCGCGGAGCACGCAGCTAAAGCCCGAGCTGATCTTCCGGCAATCGGCGCGGTGGCCGGCCGGCGAGAGCTGATGATGGCCACCTATTCCGTTGCCATCGCGGCTTTCCCCTCATCCGGCCCTTCGGGCCACCTTCTCCCCGATGGGGAGAAGAATCCGGAGAATGCAGCGATCGCCCCCTGCCCGTCGGGGGAGGGTGGATCGGCCGCAGGCCGAGACGGGTGAAGAGGGAGCCACCAAGCTATCCCGTAGTCAAAGCACTGCAACTCGATCGGGAAATGCACTAGCTTCGCGCCTATGGCCGAGCAGAAACTACGCAGCTACCGCGGGAAACGCGATTTCTCCAAAACCACGGAGCCCGCCGGGGGCGCCGTTGCGTCCGGCAGCACGCGCTTCGTGGTGCACAAGCATTCGGCGACCGCCGATCACTATGACCTCCGCCTCGAGCATGATGGGGTGCTGCTGAGCTGGGCGGTGCCCCGCGGCCCCTCGCTCAACCCGGCCGACAAGCGGCTGGCGGTGCATACCGAGGACCACCCGATCGAGTATATCGACTTCGAGGGGGTGATCCCCGAGGGCGAGTATGGCGGCGGGCCGATGATCGTCTGGGATACCGGCGACTGGGCGCCGATGGAGGATGTCGACGCCGGCCTCAGGAAGGGCGGCTTCAAGTTCCGGCTATGGGGCGAAAAGCTGAAGGGCGGCTGGATGCTGACCAAGCTCAAGGGCCGCCCCGGCGACAACGACAAGGAAAACTGGCTGCTGTTCAAGGAGCACGATCCGGCCGTCGACACCGAGACCGATATCCTCGCCGAACGGCCGGAAAGCGTGAAATCCGGCCTCACCACCGAGCAGTTGCTGGAGGCGGCGAAGCCGAAGCCGGTGAAGCTGCTGAAGGCCTCGGGCGTTACCGGCGCGGTGAAGGCGCCGCCGCCCGAGCAGGTGGAGCCACAGCTCGCCGCCTCGGCGACCGAGCCGCCGCAGGAGACGCGGGCGGCGCAGTGGCTGCACGAGATCAAGTTCGACGGTTATCGCACCATTGCCCACGTGATCGACGGCAAGGTGAAGCTGATCACCCGCAGCGGCATCGACTGGACCAGGCGCTATGGCGACTTGCCCAAGGAATTCGCCAAGCTCCCGGTCAAGCAGGCGATCATCGACGGCGAGATCGTGGTGTTGGACGAGCGCGGAATCTCGCGCTTTTCGGCACTGCAGGATGCGCTGTCGGAAGGCGCCGGCAGCAAGCTGCATTTCTACGCCTTCGACCTGCTCTATCTCGATGGTTATGACTTGAGGGGCGCGGGGCTGACTGACCGCAAGCAATTGCTGTCGCAGATGCTGGGCGGGCATATCAGCGGGCGTTCGGCGATCCAGCTCAGCGACCATGTCGCGGGCGATGGCGAGGCGCTCTACGAACGGGCCTCGGAACTAGGGCTCGAGGGCATCGTCTCGAAGCGCACCAACGCCACCTACCAGTCGGGACGCACCACCACCTGGGTGAAGGTGAAGGCCAAGCCGGTCGGCGATTTCGTCATAGCAGGTTATACTGTGTCGGCGGCCGCCGAAGGGCTGGCCTCGCTGGCGCTGGCCGAGTTCGTCGATGGCGAGCTCGAGTATCGCGGCAAATGCGGCACCGGCTTCGATGCGGCGATGCTGGCGCAGCTATTGCGCCGGCTGGAGCCGTTGCAGGATCGGGCGCTGAAACTCGAAGGCGCACCCAAGGACATCATCTGGGTTCAGCCGGTGCTGCGCTGCAAGGTCCACTATGCCAACCGCACCTCGGACAACCTGTTGCGGCACTCGGTGTTCAAGGGCCTGATCGAGACTGAGCTCACGGCCTCGGCGGCGCCGCGGCAGCGGCTGATCACCGATGCCGACCTCGCCTCGATTTCGATCACCAACCCGACGCGGCGGCTGTTCGGCAAGAGCGGGCCGACCAAGCTCGATATCGCCGTCTACTACGCCGCCGTGGGCGATTTCATGCTGCCGCATCTGTTCAACCGGCCGGTATCGCTGTTCCGCTGCCCGACCGGGCTGCCGAAGGATTGTTTCTTTCAGCGCCACGCCTTCAAGGGCATGCCGGCCTCGATCAATGTGTTCGAGACGCAGAACTCCGACGAGGAGGACAGGACCTACCTCACCATCGAGGACGCCAAGGGCTACTTGGCGCTGGCGCAGTTCGGGGTGGTGGAATTCCATGCCTGGGGTAGCCACCTGACGCATCTCGAACAGCCCGATCGGGTGACCTTCGACCTCGACCCGGGGGAGGGGATCGAGTTCCGCGAGGTGGTGGAGGCGGCGGTGCATTTGCGCGGTGAGCTCGAAGCCTTTGGGCTGGTGCCGTTCGTCAAGACCTCGGGCGGCAAGGGGCTGCACCTGGTGGTGCCGATCGAGCCGAAGCAGACCTGGAAGCAGGTGCATGCAGTCACCGGCGAGATGGCGGCAACGATGGCGAAGACCGCGCCCGACACGTTCGTTACCACCATCGGGGCGCAGAACCGCAAGCGGCGCATCCTGATCGATATCCATCGCAACGCCCGCAGTGCGACCGCAGTGTCACCCTATTCGCTGCGGGCGCGGACCAATATGCCGGCCTCGACGCCGCTCGACTGGCGCGATCTCGAAAGCATCGACGCTCCGGTGGATTTGAACTACTCTACGCTTCCGGGATTATTAACCACGTCCGGCGATCCGTGGGCCGAGATTAACCTGTCAGCCCGCCCTCTGCCTGCATCATCCAAGGCTGGACGTAGTACGCGCGCGTAGGAGGCGACGGTGGCACCCAGGGCAAGCTGGAAAGGCTATATCAAGCTGAGTTTGGTCAGCTGTCCGGTGAAGATGTATCCGGCGACGAGCGCGTCGGAACGCATCACCTTCAACCAGCTGCACAAGGACACCCATAACCGGATCAACATGAAACCGGTGGATCCCGAGCTGGGGCTGGTGGAGCGCAGCGACCTCGTCAAAGGCTATGAGTACGAGGACAAGCAGTACATCATCATCGACGACAGCGATCTCGAAGCGGTGCGGATCGAATCCAACCACACCATGAACATCGAGGCCTTTGTCGACGAGGACGAGGTCGACGTCATCTACCAGGACGCGCCCTACTATCTGGCGCCGGACGGGGCAATGGCGGAAGAGACGTTCGCGGTGCTGCGCGAAGCGATGCGGCAATCGGGCAAGCTTGCCATTGCGCGGCTGGTGCTGACCAACCGCGAGCGGGTGATCACCATCGGGGCGCGCGAGAACGGCATGTTCGTCACTGTGCTGCGCAACCCGAACGAGGTGCGGGGGACGGCCGAGTATTTTGGCAACATTCCTGAGGTGAAGCCGGACCAGGAAATGCTCGATCTCGCCGAAAAGCTGATCGAGCAGAAGGTCAAGCCGTTCAACCCCAAAGACTATGAGGATCGCTACGAGGTCGCGCTGATGGCGATGATCCGCGAGAAGCTCAAGGGTCACAAGCCGATCATCGCGGCGGCGCCGGAGCGCGGCAACGTCATCAACCTGATGGACGCGCTGAAGGCGAGCCTCGGACAGGCCAAGCCTGCCGCCCCGAGCAAGGCCAAGGCCGAGACCGTGGCGCCGGCCAAGAAGCCCTCGCTGAAGGAAGCGGTGGCGGCCTCTAAGGCGGCAGCGGCAAAGCCGGCGGCGAAGAAGAAGGCCTGATCCGGTGCGCTTGGGCGCCAAGCGAACTGGGCTGGCAAATCACCCCAGTGACCCGTAGAATCAGCTGATGCGGAAATCGGACAGCACTGTCGGTATCGTGGGAGCGCTCAGCGCGTTTCCGCGACGGCTGGCGGCGCGGGCGGTGGGGAGCAAGGGCAGCCGGCTGCGGCGTGGCCTGACCCGCCATACCGGCACGCTGGTGCTGGGCCGGACACTGCTCGACAAGCTGTCGGACGCCGAGATCGAATTGAAGGTCGCGAGCTTGCGCGAGACCGACGCATCGCTGATCAGCGAGAATGGGTTTCTGCGCTGGCTGGGGCTCTTAAGCGCGCCCGAGCAATCCAACCTCAGCCGGCAGTCGCTGCTCGATCAGTCGAAGCTCGACGCCCGCGCCTTTGATCTCCTGGTGCTGTTCGACGCGTTCGAGCATCACACCGAACCCTTCTCGTTCCGCGACCTGATCCTGTCGCGCAAATATGCCGGGCTGTTCGCCGGCGGCGCCACCTGGGGGGCGATTGCGCGCTCGGTGCATCGCTCCGGGCCGGTACAGTCGCTGACGGCGATGTCGCTGCATCCGGGCGGGCCGAAGCGCATCCGGGCGCTGATCGGCGATCAGCCGGCCGAGCTCGATGGGCAGCGGCTCCTGGCGCTGGCGCCGATCGAGGACGAGTCCGAGGAGTACTTTTCGCTCGCGGAGGCGGCGGAAGCGGCGGGGCTATTTGCCGAGGCGGCGGTGCTCTATGGGCACTGCCTGTCGATCGACCCCAACGACTCGGTGGCCGCCTATAACCGGGCCAATTGCCTGAAAGCAGCGAACGACAATTCCGAGGCGGCGAACGCCTATATGCAGGCGATCAAGCGCGATCCGGATTTCGTCGAGGCGTGGTTCAACTATGCCGGGCTGTTGCGCGAGGAGGGCAAGATCGCCATCGCCCGCCAGCACCTCAAGACCGCGATCGACATCGACCCCGACTATGCCGATGCGATCTACAATCTCGCGACGCTGGAGTATGACGCCGGGAACCTCGGCGAAGCCCGGCGCTGGTGGGTGCGCTATCTCGAACTCGACCAGGACTCGGAGTGGGCGAAGACCGCCTCGCGCGGCATCGCCTATGCTGACCTTCACACACGGAAATCGGCTGGCTGATGACGACCAGTTTTCTCTTCGACGGCCCCGAGGATGCTCGGGTGACGATCCTCCTGGCGCATGGCGCCGGGGCGCCGATGGACTCGGCCTCGATGAACGCCACGACCAAGGCGCTCGCCGCGGCCGGTTTCCGGGTGGCGCGCTTCGAGTTCGGCTACATGGCGGGCCGGCGGACTGACGCCGGCAAGAGGCCGCCGCCGAAGGCCGAGACGGTGATGCCGGAATATGTCGCGGCGATCGACGATCTCGGACCGACCACCGGGCCGCTGCTGATCGGCGGCAAGTCGATGGGCGGGCGGGTCGCCAGCATGATCGCCGATGCCGAATATGAGGCCGGCCGGATCGCCGGGCTGCTCTGCCTCGGCTATCCGTTCCATCCGCCGGGGCGGCCGACGCAGTTGCGCACCAAGCACCTGATCGGGCTGAAGACCCCGGCGCTGATCTGCCAGGGGACGCGCGATGAGTTCGGCGTGCCGGACGAGGTCGCGACCTATGGGCTGTCGCCGCAGATCGAGGTGAAGTGGCTCGAGGACGGCGATCACGACCTGAAGCCGCGCAAGGCGATTTCCGGGTTCTCGACCGCCGATCACCTCAAGACCATAGCCGACAGCGTCACCGCATGGGTCGGGCGCATCGCGCCCTAGAAAACGCTTCGGGGCCGGTATTGAAGATCGCGACGTTCAACATCAACAACGTCAACCGGCGGCTGGACAATCTCCTCGCCTGGCTGGACGAGGCCCAGCCCGATGTCGTCTGCCTGCAGGAGCTGAAGGCCCGGGATCACCAGTTCCCGGCGACGGCGCTGGCCAATGCCGGTTACGGGGCGGTGTGGCGGGGCGAGGCCAGCTGGAACGGCGTCGCCATCCTCGCCAAGGGCGTCGAACCGGTGCTGACGGCAGAAGAGCTGCCGGGTGACCCTGAGGACACGCAGGCGCGCTACATCGAGGCAGCGGTGAACGGGGTGGTGATCGCCTCGCTCTATGCGCCCAACGGCAACCCGCAGCCGGGGCCGAAATTCGACTACAAGCTGAGCTGGGGCGAGCGGCTGATCGCGCATGCGGCGGAGCTGTTCGACAGCGGCGTGCCGGTGGTGCTTGCGGGCGACTACAATATCGTCCCCGAGCCGCGCGACATCTATGTCACCACCTCGTACCGGGACAACGCCCTGGTGCAGCCCGAGAGCCGGGAGCAGTTCCAGCGGCTGCTCGACCAGGGCTGGACCGACGCGCTGCGGAAGAAATTCCCCAACGAGACGCTCTACACCTTCTGGGACTACATGCGGAACCGCTGGCCCCGCGATGCCGGGCTCAGGCTCGACCACATGCTGCTGAGCAAGCAGTTGGTGCGCAAGCTCGGGGCGGCGGGGATCGATCGCGAGGTGCGTGGTGAGGATGGGGCGAGCGATCATGCGCCGGTGTGGATCGAGCTGAAGGTGTGAGGCCCGTCGCCTTGTGCGTGGGGCTCCCCCCTCCCATCCTCCCCCACAAGGGGGGAGGTGCCGTGCGGTGTGTAAGGCACGATCCAACCCAATCCACCGGCCTGACACCTCCCCCTTGATGGGGGAGGCCGGGAGGGGGTGGGGCCACCTGCATAGAACCCCCGAAGTCCGACGTTTAAGTTGACTGCAAACATCAGAATTAGTAGCGCAGTACCCATTGTTTTGAGCGATGGGTTTGACGATGGTGCCGCTGAAGCTGATCAAGGGCACGGTTATTGGCCGGCAGATGGTGACGCCGGGCATGGTACGGGTGACGCTGGGTGGCCCCGATATCGAGGCGCTGAAATCGACCGGCGTCGGCGACGAGTATGTGCGGCTGTTCTTCCCCGACCTCGCCACCGGCGAGCTGGTGCTGCCCGAGGTCGATGCGCAGGGCTTCTGGAAATATCCCGCGGGCAAGAAGCCGGCGCATTGCGAGTGCTACACCATCCGCTACTTCCGCGACGGCGAGATCGACCTCGATTTCGTAGTGCATAAGGACGGGCGCGCCAGCGAGTGGGCGCAGGCCGCAGAACCAGGCGACGAGATCGTGCTGCGCGAGCCCTACGGCATCTACGAGGCGCCCGCCGATGCGGACTGGCAGCTGTTCGTCTGCGATGCGACGGGCCTGCCGGCGCTGGGCCGGTTGCTCGAGGGGCTCGCCGAACATGTCGAGGCGCGGGTCATCGTCGAGGTGCCGGACAAGAGCCACGAGCAGCAGTTCGAGAGTCAGGCCAAGGTGAAGATCGTCTGGCTCCATGGCGCCGGCAACGGCATCGCGGCGAGCCAGCTCGAAGACGCGGTGAAGTCGATGAGCTTTCCGGCCGATCGTTCGGTCTATGTGTGGGTGGCGTCGGAGGCCAAGACCGTGCGGCCGATCCGCAAGTACCTGCGGCACGAACTGAAATGGCCGGCGACGCGCTATTCGATCACCGGCTACTGGACCGACAAGCTTGCGGAATGGGAGCGCAACTGGGGCGCGCTCGATCCGGCGGTGAAAAAGCAGATCGATGATCTTTGGCGCTCCGGCCGCGACGCGCAGGACGTGCGCGACGACGTCGAAGCCGTGATGGAGAAGTTCGGGCTCTAGCCCCTCACCCTAGTTCCGCTACGGACCTTCGGTCCTAGCTGCTCTACCCTCTCCCCTCAGGGGCGAGGGGACGCGGGCGGCTGATTTCGCTCAACCCGCAAAACTCCGGATCGCCGCCGTCACCGCCTCGGTAATCCCCGGGTCGCCGAGCGAGTGACCTGCATTATCGACCACCCGCACTTCCGCGTCGGTCCAGATCGCCGCCAGCGCATGCGCAGTGCGGGGTGGGCAGAGCAGGTCGTAGCGGCCCTGGACGATAATGCCTCGGATGCCGGCGAGGCGGTGGGCGTTGGCCAGCAACTGGTCGGGCGCCATGAAGCTGTCATGGCTGAAATAGTGCGCTTCCATCAGCGCCGTCGCCGGGATGCGGGACGAGGGCGAGAAATCGAGCCGCGTCGTCGCCGGGCGCACTTCGGAGAGGATGCGCTCGGTGTCGCCATAGGCGCGGGCGGCAGGGGCGTGGATCGCGACATCGGGATCGAGGATGCGCCGGAAATAGCTGTCGACCGGCGAGAGGCGCTCCTCCGGCGTCAACAGGCTGAGAAAATCCTCGTAGAGCGCCGGATAGAAGGTCGAGAGGCCGGTGCCGAAGGCCCATTCGAGTTCGGCGCGGGTACCGAGGAAGGTGGCGCGCAGCACGATGCCGAGCACGCGCTCGGGATGCGCCTCGGCATAGGCGAGGGCGAGCGTCGCCCCCCAGGAGCCGCCGACCACCAGCCAGCGCTCGAAGCCGAAATGCGTGCGGAGCCGCTCCATGTCGGCGATCAGGTGGGCGGTGGTGTTGGCCTCGCGCGAGCGCGCCGGAGTGGAGCGGCCGGCGCCGCGCTGGTCGAACAGCACGGCGCGGAAGCGGCTGGGGTCGAACAGCTGGCGGTGCGCCGGCTGGCAGCCGCTGCCGGGGCCGCCATGCAGGTAGACCGCGGGGATGCCATCGGCAGCGCCCATGGTCTCGACGTAGAGCTCGTGGCCGTCGCCGACGGGGAGGCGGTGGGTGGTGAGGGCGGTGGGGGAGAGGTCGTCCACTGGTGCTGGTACTCGTTGGTCACATCCCCACCGGCTGTCATCCCTGCGAAAGCAGGGACCCAAGTATCAGGCCGGCGCAGGCGGTGAGATGGGCCCCTGCTTTCGCAGGGATGACACCCTGTGGGTGGGGTTGGAACGTGCCTCACAATTCCTGCTGGTCAGGCTCCAGCGTGCCACCCGCGAAGTTGCGGTAGATGTAGCGGTTCGTTCCGGTAGCAGACTCCTGTTCCGCCGTCCTGAAGATCTCGCTATGGCGCGGCGACAGGCTGCAGGCGGGGTCGGTGTTGGCGGCGCTGCCGGTGAGGGCGAAGGCCTGGCAGCGGCAGCCGCCGAAATCGAGCTCCTTGAAGGCGCAGCTCTGGCACGGCTCGGGCATCCAGCCGGTGCCGCGATAGCGGTTGAAGGCGTCGGAGTTCTGCCAGATCCAGGCGATCGAGTGGTTGGAGCGCACGCTCTCGAAATCGAGCTCGGTGATGGTTTCGGCGGCGTGGCAGGGCAGCACCTTGCCTGCCGGCGTGATGTTGAAGAACTGCCGGCCCCAGCCGCCCATGCATTTCTTCGGGCGGTCGGCGTAGTAGTCGGGGACGACATAGTCGATATCAAGGATGCCCTTCAGACGCAGCGAGGCCGCTTCGACGATGCGGGTAGCCTCGTCGATCTGGGCGATGGTGGGCATCAGCGAGGCGCGGTTCCTCAGCGCCCAGCCGTAATACTGGACGTTCGCCACCTCGATGCGATCGGCATCGAGGGCCACGGCCATGTCGATCATGCCGGGCAACTGGTGGAGGTTCTGCCGGTGCATCACCGCATTGACCGTCAGCGGCAGGCCGAGCTCGCGAGCCCAGCCGGCGGCTTCCAGTTTCTTGCTATGCCCCTTGAAGCCGGCGATGCGGTTGGCCAGTTCGGGCTCATTGCCCTGGAAGCTGATCTGGATGTGGCAGAGGCCGGCATCGGCGAGCGCCGCCAGCTTGTCGCGGTTCAGCAGCACCGCCGAGGTGATGAGGTTGGAATAGAGCCCAAGTTCGCTGGCGTGCTGGATCAATGCGGCGAGGTCCTTGCGGACGGTCGGCTCGCCGCCGGAAAAATGCACCTGCAGCACGCCGATCTCGGCGAGTTCGGTCAGCACCTTCTTCCACTCGTCGGTCGTGAGCTCGTTGCCGGCACGCTCCATCTCGACCGGGTTGGAGCAATAGCCGCATTGCAGCGGGCAGCGATGGGTGAGCTCGAGCAGCACGGCGAGAGGAATGCCGTAGGTTTCGGCGACGGACTTCTCTTCGAGGATGGCGAGACCATCCGTCGGGTCGGCGAAGACGGGCGTGGTATCGAGCAGCGTGGGGCTCATGGCGCGTCCTTTCGAGCCTCGACCACGAAGCCGGAGCCGGCGAGGTCCTGCAGCATGGCGATGACATCGGCGCCGATCTCGTCGCGCGGCGCGGCATAGGCCTCGGACAGTTGGTCGATGATGGCGGCGACGCTGCGCTGGCCGTCGCAGAGCTGCAGGATTTCGACGGCGATCTCGTCGGGCGCCATGACGCGCTCGGGCACCAGCAGCACCCAGCGCTGGCGTGCCTCGTCGTAGCGCAGCCGGGTGCCGCGGGCGAGGGTAGGGATGCTATCCTCGGCGACGATCAGCCGGCGGCGGGCGGCGGGAGCTGTGGCGGTGCTCATGGCATGGCCGGAACGAAGGCGCCGGGCGGCACGTGGCCCTCGACATAGGCGTGGTAGAGCGCGTCGAGTTGCACCCAGAGCACGTTGGTCTTGAAGATCAGGGCGTTGCAGACCAGCTGGCGCTCATAAGGCGTTTTGGCGTGCTGTTTGACATAGTTCAGGGCGAACTCGGAATCGCGTGGCGCCTGGGTGAGGCGGCGGCTGAAATAGCTCATCACCTCGGGGTTCACGAAGTCATAGTGCTTCAGCATGCCCGAGATGCGCTCCTCATGGAGGTTCGGCGCGAACAGCTCCGTGAGCGAGGAGGCGATGGCCTCGAGCGGCGATTTCTCGCGTACGAAATGCACATAGGCTTCGACGGCAAAGCGGGTGGCCGGCAGGATGCCTTCGGCGCTCTCGACATAGTCGGTATCGAGGCCGAGGCCCTCGGTCAGCTTGATCCAGCGCTCGATGCCGCCTTCGGTGCCGATATCGCCGTCATGGTCGGAAATGCGGTGACGCCACTCGATGCGGGTGTCGCGATCGCGGAAGCGCGAGATCACTACCGCGTCTTTGATCGGGATGGTCGACTGATAGTAGTAGCGGTTGAGCGCCCAGGCCTGCACCTGGCCCTGGTTGAGCTTGCCGCCATGCAGCAGGGCATGGAACGGGTGGAGGCTGTGGTAGCGGGTGGCGCCAATGAAGCGCAGCTGCTCCTCGAGCTGCTCCGGCGTATCGAGCGGGGCATCGGCCGGGACCGAGAAGGCGGTGAGTGCAGTCATAGCGTGATCTCCATCCCGTCGGCCGGTATCTGCCAGCCGGCCTGTTCCACCGCCTGACGCTCGGGCGAGCCGGGCAGCAGGGCGGGGTTCGAATTGTTGATGTGCAGGAAGATTTTCCGCGCGATCCCGAGGCCATCGAGGGCAGGGATCGCGGCGGACATGGCCATGTGGCCCATGCGCTGGCCGGTTTTTGCCGACAGACCCAGGCGAATCATCTCGTCGTCGGTGAACAGCGTGCCGTCGAAGAAGGCCAGCTTGGCGCCGCGCAAGTGAGCCTCGACCTCGGGGGTGATGGCAGCGCAGGCGGCGAGGAACACCAGGCCTTCGCTGCTCGCTCGGTCGCGGATGACGAAGCCCAGCGTATCGCCATCTTCGTTGGCGCTGCTGTCCTCGACGAACAGCGCGGCCTTGCCCGGGGCGATGAAGGGGAGGATCTCGAGACCGGACGGCGTGCCATCGGGCAGAAGCGGCTCGAACGCTGCATCGGGCGTGATGCCGATGCGGGGCACCAGCGCCGGTTTCAGCACATTGAAGATTGAGTTCTCGGCGAGCAGGTCTAGTACGCGCTGGTGGCCGTAGAGGGTGAATGCCGTGCCCTCGCGCAGGCTCAGCAGCCCGGTAATGGCGTCGACTTCGCCGTTGGAGAGAATGACGCCGGCGATCGGGCTGTGGCGCAAAGCGCGCGGGTGCAGCGCCGGGGTCTGCGTGAGCTGCTGGCGCAGGTCCGGCGAGGCGTTGATCAGGAACCAGTGCGCCTCGTCGGCGCTGACGGCGATCGAGGCCTGCGTGGCCTGAAGCTCGCGATGGCCGTTGCGGGCGGCGCGACAGTTGTCGCAGCCGCAATTCCATTGCGGCACCCCGCCACCCGCCGCGGTTCCCAGGACAATTATGCTGAGCATGAGGCCCGTCCCCGCGGCAGGATCGACGTGATTACTTGCGGGTCGCGCAAGCGTACATGTTGATTTCCATGCTCACCGGCACTTCGACCAGCTTGGGCTTCTTCCAGGACTTCATTTGAAGTTCTCCTCACGATTCACGGCTTGGTGCCGCGAGCGAGGAGTTTAGGGAGAACGCCGGGGCCCGCACTCTATCATGCTGATAGACAAGGCCTATTGGTTAGAATTCGGAGAGAGAGGCACGATCGAGGAAGGGCGGCGTGGGCCGGATGCCCGGCAGGGCCAGGGTTTCCCCGGCGGTCTGCAGCGCATCGATCAGGCTCGCGTAAGGCTCCTGCCGGCGGTACTGCGAGGCGACAAGCGCCACGATGCGGCGCGCATCGGCATTGATGCGATAGAGCCGCACGCCGTCGAGCGAAGCGCTGCCGCTGACCGTGGAGAGCGCCGGGGCAAGGCAGATACCGGAGCCGGCGCGGACGAGGCCGATCGCCACCTCGAAGCTGCGGCACTGGGCGGCGACGCGATGCTCGGGCAGCATCTGGTCGTACCAATCGGCGACGCGCTTGGCGTGCTGGGTGCCGAAGATGAACTGGATCGAGCGGTTGAGCATGGCCCAATCCGCAGGGGCGAGTTCGCGCGGGTCGGTAAGGTCGTCGAGGTTCAACTGCTCGGGGACGACGAGCACATAGGGGTCCTCGATGATGGGGATCTGCAGGAAGCCGACGCTGGCTTCCGCCACCGAATTGGCGGCGAGGAGGCCGATATTGACGCGGCGGCCATAGAGCATTTCGAGGATGTCGGCCGGGGCGCTTTCCTGGATATCGAAGTCGATATCGGGGAACCTGGCCTGGGTTTTGGTCAGTGCCGTCGGCAGCACGACGCGCAACACCGAGTTGATGCCGGCGAGGCGCACCGTGACACGGTGGCCGCCGCTGTACTGGCCGAGCCCATCCTCGAGATCCTGCATGTTGCGGAGGATCTGCTCGGCCTTGGGCAAGAGATAGGTGCCGGCTTCGGTGAGCGTCATCTCGTTGGAGTGACGGCGGAACAGCCGGGTGCCGACGGTGGTCTCGAGTTTCGACAGCTGCTGCGACAGCGAGGGCTGGGCGAGGCCCAGTTGCTTAGCGGCCCGGGTCAGGGTTTCGGAATGGGCGACGGCCCAGAAGATGCGGAGCTGATGCAGCGTGATCTCGGGGCGCCGGGCTCGCAAGGCGGTGCGCGGTCGTCCGGTCTGCAGCAGGGCGGCGAGATCCGTGGGTATGGTCCGATCTTCGTCGTCGTCGGTCATGCTGCCACTCCTAACTGAGGAATGGGCTTAACGCGAGACGGCAGTCGGATTGCCAATGAAGAGGATTGGAGGCGGGGGTATGGGCTCTCGACACCGATAGGCCGGCGCGCACAGAGCACCCCCCACCCTGTCCCTCCCCCGCAAGGGGGGAGGTGACCCTGTGGCCATTGCCTTCGTTCCGCAGACACCGGTGTCAGTCGAAGCGTCTCCCTCCCCCTTGCGGGGAGGGGACAGGGGTGGGGGTACGTTTCCCGCACCGGCCCTGGTGACAAAAGCTACAGCGTCCCCTTGGCCTTCAGCTCGCGCACCGCATCCTGCATCGCAGCCAGCGTGTCGTTGATCACCCCGGCGTCGTGTTCGCTGGAGAGGAACCAGGCGCCGCGTTCGAGGGCGCGGACGCCGCGGTACATCAGGGCGGTGGTCAGCGCGATGTAGGCGGGGCGGTTCATCTTGGCGAGGTCACGGTAGTCGCGGGCCGGCTTGTCGAGGCCGAGGGCGACGTGGAAGACCTGCGGGAAGCCGACCACCGAAGCGGTGACGCCAGCCGAGGCGAAGATCTCCTTGAAGCCTTCCTGCAGCGCAGTGCCGGAAACGCCGATCTTCTTGTAGAGCGCCGGGGTCAGCGACTTCAGCGTCGCAGCGGTCGCCGCCATGGCGATCGGCTGGGCGTTATAGGTGCCGCCATGGACGACGCCACCCGAGGTGAACATGTCCATCAGGTCGGCGCGGCCGGCAATCGCCGCCACTGGGAAGCCGTTGGCGATGGCCTTGCCGAAGGTCGAGAGATCGGGGGTGACGCCGAACAGTTCCTGCGCGCCGCCGGGGGCGAGACGGAAGCCGGTGATGACTTCGTCGAAGATCAGGATGGTGCCGGTCTTGGTGCAGGCCTCGCGCACACCTTCGAGGTAGCCGGCGAGCGGGTGCACCGCCCCCTGGTTGCACATCGCCGCTTCCATGATGACAGCGGCAATATCGCCCTCAGCGAGCCGCGCCTTGAGCAGCTCGAGATTGTTCCAGGGCAGGACGACGAGGGTATCGGCGGTATCCTTGAGCTGGCCTTTCGAACCAATCACCGGGACCGGTGCGTCGGCAGGACCGGCGGCGTCGACGGCCGGAGCCGTGGACCACAGCACGTTGTCGAACCAGCCGTGATAATGGCCTTCGAACTTCAGGATCTTGGTGCGGCCGGTGGCGGCACGGGCAAGCCGCATGGCGGCCTGGTCGACCTCGGAGCCGGAGGAGCCGAAACGCATGCGCTCGGCCGACGGCACCAGCTCGCAGACGAGCCGAGCGGCCTCGGCTTCGATGGCGGTCTGGCCGGCGAACAGGATGCCGTTGTCGATCTGCGACTTCACCGCATCGACCAGCGCCTGCGGCTTGTGGCCGAGGATCATCGGGCCCATGCCGAGGTAGTAGTCGATCAGCCGGTTGCCATCGACGTCGTAGAGATAGGCGCCTTCGCCACGCTCGAACACCAGCGGGGTGGGCGAGATGTTGAGGCGGAAATTGCTGTTCACGCCGCCGGAGATCCACTGCGAGTTGGTGCGGATCGCCTCGACGGATTTATCGAAGCTGAGCGGGCGTGACTGAGCGGCCGATGGTGCGGCAGGGGATGTAACGGTCAACGCGGGACTCCTCAATTCTTGTAGTCCAAGTGGCCCCAGGGCCCGAAAGTTGTAAATGGCCGCCGGTTTCGCGAGGCGAAAAAATGGGCGGAAAGCTGATAACGCCGGCAGTTATGCTTTGGAGTTCTTGGCGACGGCAATGCAGTCGATCTCGTAACGGAGCGCCGCGCCGAGGCAATTGGTGATGGTGGTGCGGGCCGGGAACGGCGCCTGGAAATATTCGGGGTAGATGCGGTTGTAGAGCGCCAGGTCCGAGTCATCGCGCACATAGTTGCGGGTCTGGACCACATGGGCCAGGTCGCTGCCGGCGTCCTCGAGCACCTTGCGCAGGTTCTCGATCGAGCGGCGCATCTCGCCCTCGAAACTGTCCGAGACGATCTTGCCGGTGGCATCGACCGAGGCCTGGCCGGAAACGAAGATCAGCTCGCCGACCTTGGTGGCGGGGCTGAACGGCAAATGCGAGCGCGGGGTGTCCGGCGCGCTGGGATATTCGATCATCGATGACTCCAATATTCTCAACTGATCGGGAAGACGGGCTTCCGAAGCCGCTGGTAGGGCAGGGTCGTTAAGGCACTGGTGCAGGGACCGGGGGTGGTCACGGTGTAGCTGCCTTTAGCGATCTTGTCGTAAGCGCGGCGATGCGCGACGGCCGCCTTGACGCCGATCACCGACAGCTGTTCGGGGATGATGCCCTGCGAGCGGAGCTGGCCGAGATCGAAGGGCGGGGTCTTGCGGCTCGACAACAGGATCTTGATGCCGTTGGCCTCGACCACGGCCGAGGGCCCCATATTGTAGTGGATGCCCTGCATGGCGGCGAGGTGGCTGTGGCGATCCTCGAGGGTGAAGGCGCCGTCGGAGCGGCTGACAAAGCTGACTTCGAGCTCCACCGGGCCGGGGTCGAGCCGACTGCCCTTGCCGCCGATCGACAAGGTGCGCTTGTCGCCGGGCTTCAAGCCCTCAAGCGCGCGGACCGCGGCGGCGTCAGCGATGGCGACGGCGGCGTTGGTGATGCCGTGGCGGAGGAAGCCGCGCAGCACCGGGGTGCAGTCGCCGGGGGCGCCGCCGCCGATATTGTCGGAGGGCTCGACGATGACATAGGGGCCGCCGGAGAGGGTCTTCACCTCGGTGAGCGCGGCATCGAGATCCCATTCGGTGGGGATGCCGAGCTCGCGCAGCTCGATGGCGAGGTTTTCCAGCCGGTCGAGCGCGGCCTTGGCGTCGGCATCGCTGCCGGTGGTGGTGACCGAGAAGGCGACGCCGGCATCGGGAATGTCGGAGAACGAGTAGCCGGCGACGACGTTGACGGTCCAGATTTCCGGGTTCTCGGCTTCGATCTGGCGGGCCAGCGCTTCGAGATCGCGCATCGGGCGATCGGCGGTGCCGACGCCGGTCGGGGCCCAGATGATCGGAGCGTTGCGGGCCACCATGTGCGGCAGCACGCCCTCGCGCAGGGCGCGGGCGAGAAGCTGCGCCGAGCGCACGGCGGATTCGTTGGCGTCGGTGTGCGGGTTCTCGCGATAGGCGACGAGGCCGTTGGCATTTTTCGCCATGGCGGCGGTGAAAGTGGCGTGGAGGTCGAAGACGCCGAACAGTGGCAGCGTCTCCGCGCCGGGGATCTTGCGGATCCGGGCCAGCAACTCGCCTTCGGGGTCGACTCTCTCGGTGGTGACCATGGCGCCATGCAGCGCCAGCCAGATGCCATCGAGGCCACCATCGGCGAGCGCTGCTTCGAGGCCGGCGCGCAGTTCGCTCCAGAACAGCTCGAACACCCTATGCTCGGCGGTGCCGGAGGGGAGCGCGGAGAAATCGGCGACCGGCACCACTTCCCAGCCTTCGGCCTCGGCGACCTCGAGGAAGCCGTCGATGGTCGAGCCGTCGCCACGCCGCGCCGTTACCGCGGCGCCGCGGTTGATGGTGAATTCGTCGAGACCGGTGATCTCGTCGACGAAGGTGTGGGTCTCGTGGAACAGGCCGGCGAGAAGGATGCGAGGCTTGGTCATTTGCGAGGTCATTTATTTGGGCTCGGATGCGGCGCGTGATGGGTCATTTCGGCGGTGATCTCGGCAAGGCTGGCGACGAGGAGCTTGCCAAGCCGTTCGATATTCTCGGGCTCGTAGCGGGCCGACGGGCCGGCAATACTGACGGCGGCGATGGCGTCGCCGCCAGGCCCGAAGATCGGTGCGGCGACACAGGCGCTGCCCATCTCGTTTTCCTCGAACTCGGTGGCCCAGCCGAGCGTGCGGCAGCGCTCGAGCACGGTCTCGAGCGCTTCGGGATCGGTGATGGTGCGCGAGGTCGCGGCCGGCAGGTTGCCGACCGAGTAGATGATCTTGCGGAAGTTGAGCGGCTGGTGGGCAAGCAGGGCGCGGCCGCAGGCGGTGGAGTGGTAGGCGGCGCGGGTGCCGGAGTAGGAAGAGACGCGCAGCGACTGGCTACCCTCGAGGCTTTCGACGATCACCGCGTCGGTGGGGCCGGGCAGCGCCAGGTTCACCGTCTCGCGCGTCGTGGCGCAGAGGCGGATCAGATGCGGGCGGGCGATGGCGGCGATGTCGAGCCGGCGTTCGACCGCCTTGCCGTAGACCAGATGCTGTAGGCTCAGCCGATAGGCGCCGGCCTTGGCGTCGCGCTCGGTGAGGCCGACATCGACGAGCGCGCTGACCAGATTGAAGGCGGTGGTCTTGGCGAGGCCGGTACGGATCGCCAGGTCGCGCAGCGATACCCAATCGCCGCCGGCCATGGCGTCGAGCAGGGCCTTGGCGCGCGCCACCGACTGGATGCGGGCCTCGGCCGTGGGGGTACTGGTCTGCGCGTTGTCGGGGGCGCTGGTTCTGGGCATTCGCACGGTCTCTCGCGGTTGGTTCCACATTGTAGAACATTCACCGGATGGCTGCTACCGGCGCAATAAGACACGAGAGCCAGCACGGCGCAAGCATTGCGACAAGCTTTTGCCGAGATGCGACCTCGGTAGAGTTGACAGCCCGGCCGTCATTATCATTACATCCAGCACGGCAAGCAGGGGGTCGTTCCATCATGTAGGATGGATGGCATTGCCGGGGAGCAAACGAGTTGCGGGTCTTTGTAGCGTCGCTGGCCACCGAAACGAATACCTTCTCGCCGCTGTTCGTCGATCGCAGCGCCTTCGAGGAAGCGTTCTATTGCCCGCCAGGCACGCATCCGGACACGCCGACGCTCTGCTCGGCGCCGATGGTAGCGGCACGACGCCGGGCCAAGACCGACGGGTTCACGCTGATCGAAGGCACCGCGACCTGGGGCGAGCCGGCGGGACTGATCTCGCAGGGCGCCTATGAGAGCCTGCGCGACGAAATTCTCGACCAGCTCAGGGCGGCGATGCCGGTCGACATCGTGCTCTATGGCCTGCATGGCGCCATGGTGGCGCGCGGCTATGACGACTGCGAGGGGGACCTGCTGGCGCGAACGCGTCAGATCGTCGGACAGGACGTGGTGATTGGGGCCGAGCTCGATATGCACCACCACCTGACGCAGCAGCGGGTCGACAATGCCGACGTGCTGGTGGCGTTCAAGGAGTTTCCGCATACCGACTTCCTGGCGCGCGCCGAGGACTTGGTCGAACTGTGCCTCCGCACGGCGCGGGGCGAGATCGAGCCGGTGACCGAAGTGTTCGATCTTCGCTCGCTCAGCGCCGCCTTCATGACCAGCCGCGAGCCGGGTCGCAGCTTCGTCGACAAGCTGATGGAGATGGAAGGCAAGGGCGGCATTCTCTCGATCTCGGTGACGCACGGCTTCACCCCGGCCGATGTCGCCGATGTCGGTTGCAAGGTATTCGTGGTGGCCGATGGCGAGGCCAATCGCGCCAAGGCCAGGGCGCTGGCGGAGCAGTTGGGGCGCGAGATTCTCGGCTGGCCGCCGGGCGCGGCGGCGCCCTATCACCATAAGCCCGAGGAGGCGATCCAGCAGGCGCTGGCCGAGCCGGGGCAGCCGATCGTCTTTGCCGACCGCTGGGACAGCCCGGGCGGCGGCGTTGCCGGGGATTCCTCGGTGATGATCGATGCGCTCTTGGCGCACCCGGAAATCCCGTCGGCCATCGGCGCGCTGTGGGACCCGATCGCCGTGCAGTTCTGCCGCGCGGCCGGTGTCGGCGCGGCAATCCGGCTGCGCTTTTGCGGCAAAGTGTCGGAGACGTCCGGCCATCCGGTCGATGCCGACGTGGTGGTCAAGGCCGTGTCGGACAACCTCTTGATCCCGTTCGAGCAGAGCTGGGTGTCGCTGGGGCCGGCCGCGGCGATCAGCATCGGCAACGTCGATATCGTCCTCGCCACCGGGCGGTCGCAAACCTTCAGTCCGCCGGCCTTCACCAACCTGGGCATCGATCTCAGCACCAAGAAGGTCGTGGTGGTGAAGTCGTCGAACCACTTCTATGCCGCATTCTCCAAGATCGCGGCGAAGATCCATTATCTCGATACCGGCGGGCCGTTCCCGAGCGATCCCAGGATGATCCCGTACACCAAGCTTCGCCGTCCCATTTATCCGCTGGATCCCCACCCATGGCTCTGATTCCTCGTCTCGACCTCGCCGCCCTCGATCGCCAGCCGCTCGACCCCTTGACCAAGGGGCTGCCGTTCGACGCGCCGGCGCTCACCGTGGGCGAGGTCGGCCAGCAGGGCTGGAACGTGCTGAAGGGCGACATGCCGCTGCCGCTGGCGGTGATCCGGCAGGAGGTGGTGCGCGCCAACAGCCAATGGATGAGCGCCTTTACCGGGGAGAACGACCTGGTGATCGCGCCGCATGGCAAGACCACGATGTCGCCGGCTTTGTTCGACCTGCAGGTGGCCGATGGCGCCTGGGCGATCACCGTCGCCACGGTACAGCAGCTCAGCGTCTGCGTCCGTTTCGGGGTGAAGCGCGTGCTGATCGCCAACCAGCCGGTGGGCGCGCAGGCGATCGACGCCTGCTTCCGCGCGCTGCAGGGCGACGGCTTCGAGCTCTACTGCCTGGCCGACGGGCTGCCGGGGCTGAAGCTGCTGGCGGACGGCGCCAAACGCAACCCGCCGCCCAAGGGCAATCCGCTGCGTGTGCTGGTCGAGATCGGCTTTCTCGGTGGGCGCACCGGGGCGCGCACCCGCGAGCAGGCGATGGAGGTGGCGCGCGTCGTCGCGTCGACGCCGGGCCTGGTGCTGGGCGGGTTCGAGTGTTTCGAAGGCTTGCTGCCGACGCCGGAAGCGGCCGATGGGCTGATCGACGATGTGGCGGCCCTGGCGGTGAGCGCGCTCGCCGAGGGGTTGTTCCGCGATGGCCAGCCGGTGGTGGTGAGCGCTGGCGGTTCGGCCTTCTTCGACCGGGTCGGCACGCGCTTCAACCAGGTGGCGTTCGCCCGCCCGGTGGTGAAGGTGCTGCGCTCGGGCTGCTACCTGACGCATGACTCGATCTCCTATGCCGCGGCTTTCGAGCGGATCATCAACGACACCTCGCTGAAGCTGCCGGAGGGGCGGCTCGAGGCGGCGCTGGAGGTGTGGGCCTATGTGCAGTCGCGCCCCGAGGATGGGCGCACCGTGCTGACCATGGGCAAGCGCGACATCAGCTTCGATGCCGGCATGCCGGTGCCGCTGCGCTGGTTCCGGCCGGGCCGGATGGCGAAGCCCGAGACGATGCCGGCGGGCCATGCCGTGGTGGCGCTCAACGACCAGCACTGCCACATGACCACGCCCACCGACAGCCCGCTCGAGGCCGGCGACATGGTGGCGTTCGGCATCGGGCATCCGTGCACGACATTCGACAAGTGGCAGATGCTGGTGCTGGTCGACGAGGATTACGGCGTAACCGGCGCCCTCAAAACGTTTTTCTGACCGATCAACCAAGGGGTAAGCGATGAGCAAGTCTGGTGGCGACTATATCGTTCTTCCTGTGATGAAGGCCCTGCAGGTGCTGGATTACGTGGCGCGGCAGGGACACGACGTGACGCTCACCGAGACGGTGCAGGAACTGAAGCTCCCCAAGACCACGGTGTTCCGCTACCTGCAGACGCTCTTGGCAGCGCAGTTCCTCGAGCACGACCTGAAGCGCGATCGCTATGGCGTCGGCAGCAAGTTCCGTTCGCTGGCGCGGGTCGACCAGGAGCTGCAGGGGCTGCGCGATATCGCCCAGCCCGAAATGCGGACGCTGATGGAGACCTTCCACGAGACGGTGAACCTCGCCGTGCTGTCGGAGAACGAGGTGGTCTATATCGACATGCTGGAGCCCGGCCGGCCGTTGCGCGCCAATGCGCGGATCGGGCACCGGCATCCGGCACATTCGACCTCGCTGGGCAAGGCCATGATGGCGTTCCTGCCCGACGCAGATGCGCTGGCGCTCCGCAGCGAGTTGCCGCAGCGGACCATCAACACGCTGACCGATGCCGACAAGCTGCGCCGGCAGGTCGATGACGTGCGGCGCCGCGGCTACGCCATCGAAGTGGGCGAGAACGAGGACGGGCTGATGTGCATCGGCGTGCCGATCCTCGACCGGACCGGCTACCCGGTGGCGGCGATGAGCCTGTCGGCGCCGGAGCGGCGGATGAAGCCGGAGCTCACCATAGTGGCGGCCGATGCGCTGAAGGGCGCGGCCAAGCGGATTTCCACACATCTGTCGGCCCAGCACTAGGCCAGCCCGTGAGACGGTGGGTAGGCTAGCATTATGCTCGCCAACCCCTCACCCGTCTCGGCCTTCGGCCTATCCACGCTCTCCCTGACGGGGAGAGGAACAGGGGGCGGGCACAGCGCTCTCCGCATTCGTCTCCCCGTCGGGGAGAAGGTGGCGCGGAGCGCCGGATGAGGGGGAAGCTACGGTGCCCGCGGTTGCGCCGCCCGTTTCGGGACAGCGCTCCTAAGGTCGATACTCCCCGCCACCGTTGTTCCCCCTGACGAAACCTGGCGTTATTGACAGCATTTTGGGCCGTTAATAGCGTGATGATCTACGGGTGCGCCCTGTGATCGCAATGGCTTAGCGCTCCGTTTCCGAGACTATTTCTGAAGTTCTCCACCTTCGGAGAACCGATATGACTGTTCACCTCGCCAAACCTGCATTTGGCGTGACGGGGTGGCGCTGCCGGAGATTGCCTTGCGTATTGCCGTTATTCACGTCGCCCAGGAAACCAACGACTTCAATCCGGTCCTCACTACGATGGCGGATTACGAGGCGTTCGGCATCTACGAGGGCCCCGAGATCGTCGAGAAGTTGCGCGGGCTCGGCCAGGTCGGCGGCTTCCTCAAGGTGATCGAGGACTGCGGTCTCGACATCGAGATCGTGCCGATCATCCGAGCCTGGGCGGTGGCCGGAGGCCGGATCGACCGTGCCTCCTACGACTATTTCGAGCAGCGGATCCGCGCGGGGCTCAAGGCGGCGCTAGCCGAAGGCCCGATCGATGGGCTGGCGTTGCAGCTGCATGGCGCCTGTGCCGCCGAGGGCATCGACGATGTCGAGGGCGAGCAGGCGGCCTTGTGCCGCGAGGTCCTCGGGCCCGATGTGCCGATCGTGCTGGGGCTCGATCACCACGCCAACGTGACGCAGAAGATGGTCGACAGCGTCGACGCCATTGTCGGGCACCGGACGCAGCCGCATGACACGTTCGACACCGGGGTGATCGGCACCGAGCTCTTGCTGAAGATCATCACCAACAAGCTCAGGCCGACGACAGCCTGGCGAAAGATCCCGCTGGTGTCGCACCAGGAGCAGTTCCTCACCTCGAAAGGGCCGATGAAGGCCTGGTTCGACCGGGCGCGCGCCATGGAAGCCGACCCGCGGGTGTTGCAGGCCTCGAACTACCCGATGCAGCCCTGGCTGGATGTGGCCGAAGGCGGCTGGTCGACCATCGTCGTCACCGACAACGACCAGGCGCTGGCCGAGAAGCTGGCGGACGAGCTGGCCGATCTCTGCTGGTCGCTGCGTGACGAGTTCCAGGTGCGCGAGGCGGTGTCGATCGACGACGCGGTGCGCCTGGCCGATGCCGAGCCCAAAGGCATCGTGGTGCTGTCCGACACCGGCGACACGGTGTTCGGCGGCTCGGCCGGCGACAGCAACCTGATCCTCGAGGCGATGCTGCGGTTGAAGATCCAGAGCAAGGCGCTGGTGCCGCTGATCTCGCCGGGCGCCGCGAAGACGCTGAGCGAAGCCGGCGAGGGCGCCGAGGTGACGCTGCTGCTCGGGGGCGATGCGGCGACGGCCTTCTTCACGCCGCTCGAGGTGACCGGCACCGTCCGCACTGTCGGCGGCGGCGTGATCCACATCACTGACAGCCATCAGAACGAGGTCGATCTCGGCCAGGCGGTGATCTTCGATGTCGGGCCGATCACCATGATGATCACCGAGTTGCGCGGGCTCGCCGGCAACCTGCCGCAGCTCTACGAGGCGATGGGGGTGAACCCGCGCGACTACAAGATCGCGGTGCTGAAGACCGCGTCCAACTTCCAGTATTTCGCGCCGCTGACCTCGCGGGTGATCCGTGCCGACACCCGCGGACCGGGCCAGTCGGACGTGTTCACCCTGCCATGGCAGCGCGTGCCGCGGCCGATGTACCCGCTCGACCCGGTCGAGGACTGGCGCGCGGTGTCGTCGCAGCCGGGACCGCGCCGGCCCGCCTGACCTTGGTTTCTGCCTGTTGCCGTCACGTCTTTGAACTCACAGGGGAGTCGCTTGCATGAAGTACGGATTTCTTAGGCCATTGAAACTGGCGAAGGTCTTGGGGCTGGCGCTATTCGCCGCCGCTGCCCCGCTCAGCACCGCTCTCGTCGCGCCGATCGCGGCCGAGGCGCAGGAGCTGAAGGGCGGCACGCTGCGCGTCGGCCTGCTCGCCGACATGACCAATTACGATCCGCAGCAGTTCTCGACGGTGAACTTCCACCTGATCAAGAACCTCTATGACAGCCTGATCGAGTACACGCCGGAAGGCGAGGCGGTGCCGAGCCTCGCGACGGAGTGGACGATCAATGCCGACAACACCTCGGTGACGCTGAAGCTGCGCGATGACGTGACCTTCGCCTCGGGCGGCAAGTTCAGTTCGGCCGATGTGGTGGCGACGCTGGAGAAAGCGGCCAACCCCGATCTCGGCAAAAACGTCTTCGCCACCATGGCGATCGTCAAGGATTGGGCGGCGCCGGACGCAACGACCATCACCATCAACTTCAAGGCCCCGGCGCCGACCAAGCAGATCACCGACCTCCTGCAGTTCATGATCCCGATCGAAGCGGCCGGGATCGCGACGGTCGAAACCGTGCCGGCCGGTACCGGGGCCTATCTCCTCGCCGATCGCGCCGTCGGGCAGAGCCTGACGATGAAGAAGAACCCCAATTACTGGCGCGAGAACGAGCCGATCCTCGACGAGATCGTCTTCACCATTTTCGCCGACGACGCGGCCGCCAGTGCAGCGCTGGAATCGGGCTCGATCGACATGGTCTATGGCAGCACGGCCCGCAACGCCGTGCGGCTGCAGGACGCGGGCTACCAGGTGGTGCGCGGGCCGGGCTCGCTGGTGCAGGTCTTCCGCATCAACGCTACCCGGGCGCCGTTCACCAACGAGAAGTTCCGCCAGGCCTTCAACTACATCATGGACCGCGAGGGCATGGTGAAGGTGGCCTATGCCGGTCTTGGCACAGTCGTCGCGCTGCCCTGGGCACCCGCTTCGCCGGCGTTCGACGAAAGCTACACGGCCGAGTTCGCCTACAACATGGACAAGGCCAAGGAGCTGTTCGCGGCCTCCGGCCTGTCGGCGGCCGAAATGAGCGACTGGAAGATGCTGGTGTACGGCAATGACGAGCCGGGCGTGGTGGTCAGCCAGATCGTCCAGAGTGCACTGGCGGAAGCTGGTATCAACATCGAGCTCGATGTCCGCCAGGGCGCCGAATACACCGATGCGCTGCTGGGCGGCGACTTCTGGGCGACCTTCGGTGCGGTCGGCAATGCGCAGAAGTTCCCGTCGCGCATGGCGACGAACTCGATCTACCGCACGGCCAAGAATCCGGTGCTGAAGGACCCGCATCCGTTCCCCGACTATGTCGCGGCGATCGACAAGGTGAACACTACCTCCGGCCCGGAGGAGGCGGTGAAGGCCGCCTATGCCGAGCTCAACCGCGTGCTGGTGACGGACTCGTTCGCCGTTCCCACCAACACTGTCGATACCGGACTGATCGTTGCTTCCGACAAGCTCGGCGGCTTCACGCTCGATATCGACAACCTGCTCGTCGCCCGCACGATCGGCTTCAAGTAATGGCTGACGCAGGCGCCGTGCGACCCGACATTGACCCGAACGCTGCTCCGGTCCTGTCGGTCAGGAATCTGCAGGTGGAGTTCACCGGTTCCGGTCGCGCGGTGCCTGTGGTGCGAGGCGTCGATTTCGACGTCTACGCCAATGAAGTGCTCTGCATCGTCGGCGAAAGCGGATCGGGCAAGAGCGTCACCTCCCTCGCGGTCACCGGGCTGTTGCCAGAGACCGCGCGGGTTTCCGGCTCGATCCGGCTCGGCAAAATCGAGGTGATCGGGGCCGAGCCTGAAGCGCTGCGCCAGATGCGCGGGCGCGATGTCGGCTTCATTTTCCAGGACCCCACGACCACCCTCAATCCGGTGCTGCCGGTCGGCCGGCAGATCACCGAGGGGCAGGTGGCGCACGGGCTGCTCGCCAAGGGCGACGCGCAGAAGCGCGCGGCCGAGCTGCTGCGCGAAGTGGATATCGCCGATCCCGAAGGGCGGGCCGGGCAATATCCGCATCAGTTCTCCGGCGGCATGCGGCAGCGGGCGGTGATCGCCATGGCGATGGCCGGGCAACCGAACCTGATCATCGCGGACGAGCCCACCACGGCGCTCGATGTGACGGTACAGGCACAGGTGCTGGCGGTGCTGGCGCGGCGGCAGGCCGAGACAGGCGCGGCGGTGATCCTCATCACCCACGATCTCGGCGTGGTGGCGGAGGTCGCCGACCGGGGGGCGGTGATGTACGGCGGCCGCATCGTCGAGACCGGGCCGGTGGCCGAACTGTTCCGCTCGCCGCGCCACCCCTACACGCGCGCGCTGCTGCGCTCGATCCCGCGGATCGATACCACCGATGCGCGGCTCGACCCCATTCCCGGCCAACCGCCGACACCCAGCGCGCTGCCGACCGGCTGCAGCTTCCATCCGCGCTGCGCCCTCGCAGTGGGTCGGGCCCGTTGCAGCGGCGAAGAACCGTCTCTACGAGTAGTGAACGAGCTGCAGCAGGCAGCTTGCCACTACGCGGACGAGATCCCCGTTGCGAGCGTAGTTGCCACGCCGCGCGAGGCGGCCGGCGGAGCCACCCCGCCGGCCAACCCGCTGCTCGAAGTCGACGACCTCAAGGTGCACTTCCCGGTCAGATCGTCGATCCTCCGTCGCACCGTCGGCTGGGTCCGGGCGGTGGATGGCGTCAGCCTTGCTGTGCGGCCGGGCGAGACGGTGAGCCTTGTCGGCGAATCCGGTTGCGGCAAGACCACGACCGGGCGCGCCATCATGGGGCTGATCGGGGCGACCGGCGGCGATATCCGCTTTGAGGGGCAGTCGATCGTCGGGCTGGAGCGCGCCCAGATGCGCAAGGCCCGCCGGCAGATGCAGTACATCTTTCAGGACCCCTACGCCTCGCTCAACCCGGTGCTGACGGTCGAGGATATCGTCGCCGAACCGCTGCGCATTCACGGCATCTACGACGAGATGGGCGGGGCGCCGCGCATCGCTGAGCTGTTCGATATGGTGGGGCTGTCGCGCTCGATGCTGGGGCGCTACCCAAGCGAGTTCTCCGGCGGGCAGAAGCAGCGCATCGGCATTGCCCGGGCGCTGGCGCTGAAGCCGCGACTGCTGATCCTCGATGAACCGGTGGCAGCGCTCGACGTGTCGATCCAGGCGCAGGTGATCAACCTGCTGCAGGACCTGCAGAAAGAACTGGGCCTCGGCTACCTGTTCATCGCTCATAATCTCAGCGTGGTGCGGCACATCTCGGACCGCGTGGCGGTGATGTATCTGGGCCGCATCGTCGAGGAGAGCGGACGGGACGCGCTCTACGACCAGCCGGTGCACCCTTACACGCAGAGCCTCCTCTCCGCCGCACCGGTGCCCGATCCGGCGGTGCGCGACAGCCGGCGGCGCATCGTGCTCGAAGGCGAGATCCCCAATCCGGCCAAGCCGCCCAGCGGCTGCACTTTCCATCCGCGCTGCTTCCGCGCCACCGAGCGCTGCCGCAGCGAGGCGCCGGTATTCGGAGCCTATCCAGGGCTCGAAACGCGCACCTCATGCCATCACGCCGGGCCCTTGTCGGCAGGCGCCGAACGGCAGCCGGAGGCGGTGCAATGAAGCTGCTTCGTTCGACCGGCACGGTGCTGCAGCGGCTGATGCGGAGCCCGGGGTCGGCGCTGGCGCTGTTGTTTCTTGCGGCGATCACCCTGGCAGCGATCTTCGCGGATTTCCTGCCGCTCAACCCCTATGCGCAAAAGCTGGTCAACGCGCTCAACGGACCGTCGGCGGCCAATTGGTTCGGCACCGACGAGGTGGGCCGGGATATCCTGGCGCGCGTGGTGTTCGGGGCGCGCACCTCGCTGCTCACCGCCGCCGGCGCGGTGGCGATTGCCGCAGTGATCGGGGTGCCGATCGGGCTGGTCGCCGGGTTCTTCGGTGGCTGGCGCGATGCGACGCTGATGCGCTTCGTCGATGTGCTGCTGGCGCTGCCGGCGATCCTCTTCGCCATGGCGATGATCGCGGTGCTGGGGCGCAGCCAGGTGGCGGCTTTGATCGCGGTGGGGATCACCGGCATTCCGAGCTTTGCCCGCATCACCCGGGCGCAGGTGCTGTCGCTCAGGCGGCGTGATTTCGTCACTGCCGTCGAGGCCTTCGGCGGCAGCTCGGCCTACAACATGTTCCGCACCATCCTTCCCAATTCGTGGAGCCCGATCTTCGTCCAAATCGTCGTGCTCTGCTCGGTGGCGATCCTGCTCGAGGCGGCCCTGTCGTTCCTCGGCGTCGGCGTCGCGCCGCCAACGCCGAGCTGGGGCGAGATGCTCAGGACCGGCAAATCCTACCTGCATGAGGCGCCGTATTACGCGGTCCTGCCGGGGATCGTGCTGACGCTGACCATCCTCAGTTTCGACGTCATCGGCCGAGCGCTGGCCGGCATTCTTGAAAACCGCAGCGAGGTCGTCACACCCGCCAAGGTCGGGGGTACGCCATGATCGGCTTCGTGTTGCGGCGCTTCGGGCAGTTGCTGCCGGTGCTGCTCTTGGCCTCGATCGGCATCTGGGCGATGATTTTCGCGGTGCCCGGCGGACCCATCGGCATGCTGGTGGGAGAGAATGCCACGCCCGAGGCAATCGCCGCCGCGGAGAAACAGTTCGGCCTCGATCGGCCGGCGGTGGTGCAATATCTCGACTGGCTGTGGAATGCCCTGCAGGGCAATTTCGGCATGTCGATCCATGGCCGCGAGCCGGTGCTGCACCTGATCGGGCAGCGGCTGCCGGCAACGCTCCACCTCGCGGTGGCGGCGACCATCGTGTCGCTGGTGATCGGCATTCCCGTCGCCATCCTCAGCGCGCTGAAGCCGGGCTCGTGGATCGATCGGGTGCTGAGCGCCTGGAGCGCGCTGGCGCTGGGCGTGCCGACCTTCTGGCTCGGGATCCTGCTGATCCTGTTGTTCGCGGTGGAGCTGCACTGGCTGCCTTCGGCCTCGGGCTATGTGCCGATCTGGGAAGATCCGTTGCAGGCGCTGCGCAACCTGGCGCTGCCGGCGCTGACGCTCGGGGTCTATGTCTCGGGCATCCTGGCGCGGTTCCTGCGCGCCTCGCTGGTCGGCGAGTTGCGAGCCGACTATGTGCGCACGGCGCGCTCCAAGGGGCTGCCGGAGCGGCAGGTGGTGGGCACTCATATCATGCGCAATGCGCTGCTGCCGTTCGTTACCATCGTCGGGCTGATGATGGCCAACTTCATCGGCGGCGCGGTGGTGACCGAGGCGGTGTTCACCTATCCGGGCCTCGGGCGGCTGCTGATCCAGGCGATCAGCACCCGCGACTACCCGCTGATCCAGGGCTGCATCGTGGTGATCCTGGTGCTCTATATCGGCATCAACATGGCCGTCGACGTGCTCTACGCCTATATCGACCCGCGGATCGAATACAGCTGATGACAGACCCAGCACCGCGCAATCCGGCGCAGCTCTTCGACCTCTCGGGCCAGGTGGCGCTGGTCACCGGCGCCTCCAGGGGACTCGGCTGGGCGGTGGCCCAGACGCTGGCTGCGGCCGGGGCCCGCGTGGTGCTGACCGGGCGGCGGGCCGAGTTGCTCGAAGAGCGGCTCGAGCAGATGCTCGGCTGGGGGTTCAGCGCCGAGATCGCGGCCTTCGATGCCGCCGACGGCGATGCGGCGGTCGAGGCGCTCAACGATATCGCGGCCCGACATGGGCGGCTCGACATCCTCTATTCGAACACCGCCGCCGGGGTGCGGAAGCCGTTCGTCGAGCTCGCAGAGGACGAGTGGCAGTCGGTGATCGATGGCAGCCTCACCGCCGGGTGGCGGCTGGCGCGGCATGCGGCGCCACTGATGATCAAGGCCAGCTACGGGCGGATCGTCTTCGTCTCGTCGATCAACGCCACGGTCGCCCGACCGGGGATCAGCGCCTATGTGACGGCCAAGACCGCGCTGCATGGGCTGGTGCGTGGCCTCGCGGTGGAGCTGGCGCCCAACGGCATCACCGTCAATGCGCTGGCGCCGGGCTATTTCCTCACCGATGGCAACGCACCACTGCGTGGCGCGGTGCCGGAGTTCCAGCAGAAGATCGCCGACCGTACCCCGATGGCGCGTTGGGGCGATCCCTCCGAACTCGGTGCGGCTGCCCTCTATCTCGCCTCACGCGCCTCGGGCTACACCACCGGCAGCGTCATTACCGTCGATGGCGGACTCACCGCCGCGATCTGAAGTTTTCAAGGAAACCAAGGAATGTCCGAGACCAAGATGCACCTCGTCCCGTGGGACCGGCTGCAGGCGAATACCGTAAGTGTTTTCCGCGCGGCCGGATCGGCGCCGCGGGAAGCCCAACTGATCGCCGAGCATCTGGTGGAAGCGAACCTGCGCGGCCACGATTCTCACGGCGTCGGTGTGGTGCCGATGTACATCAACGGCGTGCGCTCGGGCGGCATGGTGATGAACCAGAGCCTCAAGGTGGCGATCGATACCGGCGCCATGCTGATCTGCGACGCCGGGCAGGGCGCCGGCCAGGTGATGGCGCATGATGCGATGGCGCTGGGCATCGCGCGCGCCAAGAACGAGGGCAGCGCCATCGTCAGCCTGCGCAACAGCCATCATATCGGCCGCATCGGCCATTGGGCCGAGCAGTGCGCGGCCGCCGGCATGGTGTCGATCCATTTCGTCAACGTGGTCGCCGGCGCCATCGTCGCGCCGTTTGGTGGCACGCAGTCACGGCTCGGCACGAACCCGTTTGCCGCAGCCTTCCCGCGTGATGGCGCGCCGCCGGTGGTGGTGGATTTCGCCACCTCCAAGCTCGCTGCCGGCAAGGTGCGCGTGGCGCACAACAAGGGTGTCGAGCTGCCGCCCGGGGCGCTGCTCGACAACCAGGGCAGGCCGACGATCAATCCCGGTGCGCTGTTCGAAACCCCGCCCGGCTCGCTGACGACGTTCGGCGAGCACAAGGGCTGGGGCCTGATGCTGGCCTGCGAACTGCTGGGTGCGGCGCTGGTCGGGGCGCCGACGCAGCACGAGAAGAACGGCAACGGCGCGGTAATCAACTCGATGTTCTCGGTGATCGTCTCGCCGGAGCGGCTGGGAACCGCCGGGCCGTTCGCCGCCGAGATGGAGGCGGTGCTCGGCTGGGTGCTGTCGGAGAACGAAGGTGGCGGCAGCGTGAAACTGCCCGGCATGCCGGAACTCGAGACCAGGGCGAAGCGGCTTGCGGAGGGCGTGCCCGTAGATGCGGCGACGCTCGACCAGCTCGGCGCTGCGGCGCGGGATGTCGGGCTCGCGGGCTTCGGAGCCCTCTGATGCGCATCTTCACCGCGGCGCTCGGCACCGAGACCAACACTTTCTCGCCGCTGCCGACCGGACGGAAAACGTTCGAGGAAACGCTGTGGGTGCGCCGCGATGCCAGCCTCAGCTCCGACAACTACTTCGTCCTGCCGCTCGTCGAGTGGCGCCGCCTCGCCGAGGCGGCGGGCGACACGGTGATCGAAAGCCTCTCGGCCTTCGCACAGCCGGCCGGCCGTACGGCGCAGGCGGTATGGGAAGAGCTCAGGGACACGCTGCTCGGCGACCTCCGGGCCGCCGGTCCGCTCGACCTGGTGCTCTTGAACCTGCATGGCGCGATGGCGTCGGAGGGGTGCGACGACTGCGAGGGCGAACTGGTCGAGATGGTGCGGCAGGTGGTCGGGCCTGACGTGACCGTGGGGGTCGAGTTCGACCTCCATTGCCATATTTCCGAACGGCTGATGCGCAACGCCGACCTGCTGGTGCTGTACAAGGAGTATCCGCATACCGATGTGGCCGAGCGCGGCGCCGAGCTGTTCGACCTCGCCCGGCGCACCGTACTGGGCGAGATCAGGCCGGTGATGGCGCTGCGCGATCTGCGCATGCTCGATGTGTGGCGCACCTCGGATGCGCCGGTGCGCGCGCTGGTCGACTGGATGCAGGCGGCCGAGCAGCGCGACAAGGTGCTGTCGGTGAGCTTCGGGCACGGCTTTCCCTGGGCGGATGTGCCCGATGTCGGCGCCAAGACGCTGGTGGTGACCGATGGCGACCCCGAGCTGGCCGAGGCGGTGGCAAGGGAACTCGGCGATCGCATCTGGCAGCTGCGCGAGACTTACGCGGCAAACCTCCTCGACGTGGCTGAGACGATGGCGGCGATTGCCGGCGGCAATGGCTGCACCGTGGTGGCTGATATCTCGGACAATGCCGGGTGCGGCGCGGCGAGCGACTCGACCTTCCTGCTCGAGCCACTGCTCCAGGCGAAAGCCGAGCGGGCGTTGTTCGGGTTGCTGTGGGACCCGGCGGCGGTAAGGATCTGCGAGGAAGCCGGTGAAGGCGCGACGCTGCGGCTACGGATCGGCGGCAAGGTCAGCGCCATGTCCGGTCGGCCGGTGGATGTCGAAGCCAGGGTGCTGAAGCTCATCCACGACGCCAAGGTCACCTATGGCGACGGCAAGATGCCAATGGGCGACGCGGTGCTGCTGGAGGCGGATGGCGTCCACATCGTCATCAACACCATCCGCACGCAGACCTTCAATCCGGATGCCTTCACCCAGTTCGGCATCGAGATCAGCGATTACCGCACGGTGGTGCTGAAGTCGGCGCAGCACTTTCACGCCGGCTTCGCGCCGGTGGCCGACCGGATCATCTATGCGGTGGCCGAGGGCACTTCGTCGCCGGATTTCAGGACGCTGCTATTGCCGCATGCCGGGCGGCCGCTATGGCCGCAGGTGGCGGATCCGTGGGCGTGAAGGGGAGGCCGGTGCACGCGCACGGGTCGAGTTCCAAAGATACCCCCACCCCTGTCCCCTCCCCGCAAGGGGGAGGGAGACGCTCACACTGATGCCGGTGTTTTGGTCTCCTCCCCCCTTGCGGGGGAGGGACAGGGTGGGGGGCGCTCTGTGCGCGCCGGCCTATCGACGCAGAACGCTCAGACCTTGTGCCCCGGCCACCCCATCAGCAGTTGCACGTCCTTTTCGGCTTCCTTGGCTTTCGCCGCGTCCTTGAACACCCGCATGACGCATTGCGGTTTCTTGCGGTCGATCACGTCGTAGACCAGGTGGTAGCCGGTCTTGTCGAAGATCGGGCCGATCCAGCCGGCGCAGTGGTCGCAATAGCGGCCCATCGGCTCGGCGTCGTTGTCCATGACCTTGGAAAGGCTGGGGCAGACATTCATCCGCAATTCGAGGCGATCCTCGTTGCGGTCGATGTCCATGTCGCAGTTCTCTTCGATCTTGATGTGGGTCCAGTACTCCTCCATGCCCTCGAGACCCTTGGTCTGGATCAGTTCGAGGATGTGCTTTTCCTGGTTCTTCGAGATGGCGAGGAAATAGGCCTGCAACTGGTCCTCGCCCTGCGACTCCAGGAACTTGAAGACCTCGTTGTAGAAGCGGGTGAAGTGGTCGGACGGGATCATGCGCGCCTCCTGATCACCTGACGGCAGCTGCCCGGGCCGGTGATTTCCGTGTCGATGGCATAGGGGGAGCCCTCGGCCAGCGCCTCGTTGGTGCGTGTGGTCTGGTCGCAGAAATGCGGCGAGGGCGTGCCGACGAGTTTCGCCACATGGTGCCAGGCGGTGCAGTGACGGACCGTCAGGACGATCTCGTCGGCGCCGACCTCGATGGCGTAGTCGCAGTTCTCGCGGGAAAAGAAATGCCGCCAGTGGCGGACCAACTGGCCGGTATCGCCGGCAACGAGGTCGTCGTGGATCGAGCGGTAGACGTCCTTGCCGACCTTTTTGAAGATCGCGTCCATCGCCTCGACGCCATAGCGCGAGATGATGAAATCGATGGTGGTGTTGGTGGCGCCGTGGAAATCGAGATGGACCTCGCCGCCTTCGGCGTAGCGCAGGTGTTCACTCATGCTTGGGGCTCCCAGGACATCTGGTTGGCGAGGATGCCGCCATCGACATAGAGCATCTGTCCGGTGATGTAGCGGGCGGCGGGTGAGGCGAGGAACACCGCGGCGCCGCCGATATCGGCGGGCATGCCGACGCGGCCGAGCGGGATCTGCCGCTCGAGTGCGGGGCGGACGCCGGGGGTATCGAGCCCGGCTTTGGTGAGCGGAGTTTCGACGATGCCGGGTCCGATGCCGTTGACGCGGATGCCGCGGCTGGCGAGCGTCACCGCCAGCGAACGGATCAGCATCAGCACGGCGCCCTTCGAGGTATCGTAGACGACGCTGTTCTTTTCGGCGGCGAGCGAATTGGTGGAGCCGACGCAGATGATGCTGGGGTTCGATTGCCCGGCCGACAGCTGCTTCACGAAAGCCTGCGCTGCGAACAGGTAGCCCTTCACGTTGAGGTTGAAGGTGCGCTCGAATATCGCCTCGGTCAGGTCGTCGAACTCGATGTCGCGGTAGGTGCCGGCATTGTTCACCAGCGTATCGAGGCGGCCGAGCTTTTCGCTTGCCTGGGCGACAAAACCCTGTGCACCGGCGACGGTCGAGATGTCGGCCTCGATGAAGTGGCACTCGGTGATATCAGAGAGCCTGGCGACCGCCGCGGTGTCGGCAATGTGCGAGTTGATGGCGAGGCGCGCGCCGGCTTGGGCGAAGGCTTCGGCAATGGCGTAACCGATGCCGGTGGTGGAGCCGGTGATGGCGACAGCTGGAGTGGTCATGCGAGGGCGTTTCCGGCAAGGCCGCTTTCGACGCTGAGCACGGCGCCGACGAGGTTCTTGGTGGCCTCGGCCTTGGGGTGGCTGAACAGGTCGAGGGGTTTGCCCACCTCGACGATCTTGCCCGAGGACATCACCGAGACGCGGCTGGTGGTGTAGGCGACCACCGAGAGGTCGTGGGCGATGAAGACAAGGCCGAGGCCGAGATCGCGCACCAGATCCTTCAACAGGTTCAGCACCTGGGCCTGGATCGACACGTCGAGCGCGGAGACCGGCTCGTCGGCGATCAGCACTTTCGGCCCCGGCATCAGGGCGCGGGCGATGGCGATGCGCTGCAGCTGGCCGCCGGAGAACTCATGCGGGAAGCGCTCAAGCGCATTCTTGTCGAGCCCGACCTGGTCGAGCACCTCGAGCACGCGGGCGGCGTGGTCGCCTTCGATCCTGAGGCTGCGCAGCGGCTCGAGCAGCGAGGTGCCGACGCGCATGCGCGGATCGAGCGAGGAGCGCGGGTTCTGCAGCACCACCTGCACCGAGCGGCGGAACAGCTTGCGGTGCGCTTCGCCGCCGGTCCAGACGTCGACGCCGTCGTAGAGCACCTGGCCTTCGCCCGGGCGTTCGACGCCGGTGAGCATGCGGGTGAGGGTGGTCTTGCCCGAACCGGATTCGCCGACGAGGCCGACCGCCTCGCCGGGGCGGACGGAGAAATCGATGCTGTCGAGCACCTTCAGTTTGGGGCGCGGCGCGAACAGTTTCTGCCGGTTGAGGTTGTAGACCTGGCTCAGCTGCCGGACTTCGAGCAGCGGGCGCGCGTCGGCGGGGAAAGGGGTCACGGCGCTCATTGCGCGGCCACCTCGCCGGCGAGGCTGATCGGGTGCCAGCAGGCGGCGCTGACGCCGTCGCTGCCCAGCTCCGGCATGATCTCGCGGCACTTGTCGGTGGCGGCAGGGCAGCGCGGGTTGAAGGCGCAGCCGGTGGGCAGGCTGTGCAGCGGCGGCACCATGCCCGGGATCGAGACGAGGCGCGACGAGCCGTCGAGAGCGATATTGTCCATGGTCGGCTGGCTGTCGAGCAGGCCGCGCGTGTAGTGGTGCCTGGGGTTGCGGAACACTTCCTGCACCGGGCCGATCTCGACGATGCGACCGGCATACATGACGGCGACGGTGTCGCACATGGCGGCGATGATCGGCAGGTCGTGGGTGATCATCAGCAGCGCCGAGCCGCGATCGCGGACGGCGCCGTTGAGCAGGCGCAGCACCTGCTTCTGCACGGTGACGTCGAGCGCGGTGGTCGGCTCGTCGGCGATGATCAGCTGCGGGTAGCAGGCGAGCGCCATGGCGATCATGATGCGCTGGCGCTGCCCGCCGGAGATCTCATGCGGATAGGCGCGGACCAGTTGCTCGGGGCGCGGCAGGTTCATCTGCTTGATCAGCTCGATGGTCTGCGCTTCGGCGGTTTTCTTGTCGGCGCCGGTATGGCGGCGGATGACCGAGCTGATCTGGTCGCCGACGCGGCGAACCGGGTTGAGCGACGACAGCGGGTCCTGGAACACCATGGAGAGGGTGCGGCCGCGGCGGCTCGACAGCGCCTTGTCGGACTGGGTGACGAGGTCGACGCCGTCATGGAGGATATTGCCATGGGTGCTCCAGCCCATCGGGAGGAGGCCCATCAGCGCCAGCGCGGTCATCGACTTGCCGGAGCCCGATTCCCCGACCAGCCCCATGCGGCCGCCCTGCGGGATGGCGAAGGAGACGCCGCGCACGGCGGTGACGTCGCCGTTGGAGACGACGAGGTTTTTGACTTCGATGGCGTGCGGTTTGCCGGAGGTCATCAGCTCCTCCGCTTCAGCTTGGGGTCGAGCACGTCGCGGAGGCCGTCGCCGAGGAGGTTCAGGCCGAGCACCACGGTGACGATGGCAAGGCCCGGCCACATGGCGAGTGGAGAGGAAATGCCGACGGTCTGCTGCGCTTCGTTGAGCATCATGCCCCACGAGATCGATGGCCGGGTGACGCCGACGCCGAGATAGGAGAGGCCTGCCTCCGTGAGGATGCCGGCGGCGAAATAGAGGGTGAACTGGACGATCATTACACCGGCAATATTGGGGATGACGTGGCGCGCCAGGATGAACAGCTTGCCGCGGCCATAGAGCTTGGCGGAGGTGATGAAATCCTCCTGCAGCACGCTCATCGCGGCCGAGCGGATGACGCGGGTGAAGGAGGGGGTGAAGAAGGCGGTGAGCGCGAAGATGGTGGTGAGCGCGCCCGAGCCCATGGTGGCGGCGAGCACCAGGGCGGTGACCATGCCGGGGATCGACAGCATGATATCGGCGCCGCGCGAGATGGTTTCGTCGGCGATCTTGCCATAGGCGGCGGCGACCAGCCCGGCGATGGTGCCGAGGATCAGGCTGATGGTGGCGCCGCCGGCGCCGACGAGAATCGAGGTGCGCGCGCCGACCATCAACTGTGCGATGATATCGCGGCCGAGCCCGTCGGTGCCCAGCCAATGGTCGACGGTGCCGGGCGGCAGCATGCGGTTCTTGATGTTGGGAATGTTCGGGTTCGAAGGCAGCCAGAAGAACGAAACGATGGCGACGACCAGGAAACCGATGGTCAGCACCACGCCGACGACCAGCGAGGCATTGAGCTCGAGGCGGCGACGGCGGCGCGGGGCGACTGCTGGGGCAGCGGTGTTAGTGGTGGTGGTGTTCATGCTGCTGCCTCCCGCTCACGCCGCGTTCCGAACGCGTGGATCGAGCACGCCGTAGAGCAGGTCGACGACGAAGTTGACGAAAATGACGAAGATGATGATCAGCATGACGGTCGACTGCACCACGATCACTTCGCGCGCCGCGACGTTGGCGAGGATCATGCGGCTCAAACCCGGCAGCGAGAACACCATCTCGATGATCACGGTGCCGCCGATCAGCTCGGCGATCTGCAGGCCGACAATGGTGACGATGGGGAGCGCCGCGTTGCGCAGGCCCACGCTGAGCAGCGCCTGGGTGCGGGTCATGCCGACGGCGCGAGCGGTGCGCACATAATCCTGGTTCATCACGTCGAGCACGGCGGAGCGGACATAGCGGATCAGCACCGCGGCCATGATCAGGCCCAGCGACAGCACCGGCAACACCAGCGAACGGATGGCGCCGATCGGGCTCTCGCGCCAATCGACCCAGCCGCCGGTGGGGAGCCAGCCGAGCTTCACCCCGAACAGCACGGAGAGCAGAATGCCGGCCCAGAACACCGGCACGGCAATGCCGATCTGGCTGATCAGCGCCAGCACGGCGCCCGAGGGCTTGCCGACATTGCGCGCCGCATAGGTGCCGACCGGAATGGCGATGATGAGGCCGAGCAGCAGGCCGGAGAGAGCCAGCGGCACGGAGACGGAAAGCCGCGCGGTGACCAGGTCGGCGACGCTTTCCTTGGTACGGAAGGATTGGCCGAGGTCGCCCTGCAGCATGTTGGTGATCCAGTTGAAATACTGGACCGGCAGCGGCTGATCGAGGCCGTAGGCATGCGCCAGGGCGTTGATCGCCTCGGCAGTGGCGTCCTTGCCGAGGACGATGGCAGCGACATTGCCGCCGGCGGCGCGAATGAGAATGAAGATGGCGAGCGAGGCAACGAACACGGCGCCCAGGAAAAACGCAAGTTTGCGCAGCGCGTAGATTGCCATTCAGCTCAACTTCCTTCCTTGGAGTCGTCTGTCTCGGACTGGCCCACCCATCGGGTCATCCCCGCGAACGCGGGGATCTCCGTTTGCTGCGCGTACCGAAACAGAGATTCCCGCTTTCGCGGGAATGACTCCGTGCTTCGTCACAGTCGGAGCCGCCAGCGTTACGCCGACGGCCCGCGGGTTCAATAGTCAGCACTTACCAGTGCAGCTTGCCGATCTCGATCGCAACGAGGACGCGCGGCTCGAGGAAGCCCTTGAGCTCGCCGTCGAACAGGCCGACGCCCTTCTTGGCGATCAGCGGCACGATGACGGCGTCCTTGCGCAGGATGTCCGCGGCTTCCTTCATCTTGGCGAGGTAGTCCTCATCCGTGGTGGCCTTGTCGGCGTCGCTCAGCGCCTGGGTGTATTCGGCGCTGCAATAGGTGCTCCAGCCGGCCTTGTCCGGGCTGGGGCAGGCCCACTGGGTCGGCTCGGCGTCGCCCGACATCACGGTGATGTCGAACTGCGGCGGACGGCCCTGGAAGATCAGCTGGCTGTAGCGCGCCAGGTCGATGGCGTTGCGGGTGACGTTGAAGCCGGCGCCCTGCATGGCCGGGATCATGATATCGGCCGGCAGCGACAGGTCAGGCACGTCGCTCAGCGAGGCATATTCCAGCGGGGTCGAGGCGAATTCCGGCGCCTTGGCCATCGCACCTTCGTAATCGAACGGGTAGGGGCAGGTCTCGGGGCTTTCCGGCGAGTACCAGGGCTGGTTGGGCAGCGCGAAGGTACAGGTGTTCTCGGCCCCCCAGGCGGCGCCGAAGGCGTCGTTGTAGGACTGGCGGTCAAGCGTCGCGGCGAGCGCCTGACGCAGCGCCGGATCGAGCTTCTGGTTGAACACCGCGTAGGTCGGCTCGCCAATCTGTGGGTAGGTGACGAGGGTGAACTTCTTGTCGAGCTCACGCTTGGTCAGCTGTTCCCACAGGTCGATGGTGATCACCGGAACAGCGTCGACTTCACCGGCTTCCAGCGCGTTGAGGCCGGCAGTGCCGTCGGTCACGATGCGCACGGTGGCGGCAGTAATGGTCGGCTTGGTGCCCCAGTAGTTGGGGTTGGCCTCGAACTCGAAGGTCGAGTTGGTGGTGTAGGACTTCAGCACGTAGGGCCCGGTGCCGATCGGGTTGGTGGCGATGCTGCCGGCGGCGTGCTCAGGCTGGATCAGCCCGGCGACCGAGCCCATGCCACGCCAGAAGTTCTGGCTCGGCTGCGACAGCGTCACCTTGACGGTCTGATCATCGACCTTCTCGATTGAGCTGACGGCATTGTAGGCCGACGAGTTGTTGACGACCGGCGAGGCCTTCATGGTGTTGAGCGAGTAGATCACGTCTTCGACGGTCACCGGGGTGCCGTCGGAGAAGTTGGTCTTACGGATCTTGAACTCGTAGGTCAGCTTGTCGTCGGAAATGGTCCAGGACTCGGCGACGCCGGGCTCAACCGAGCCGTCCTTGTTGAAATAGACCAGCGGCTCGACGACGTTGGCCGGAATCCACAGGCGCAGTGCCGTGAGGCCGCTGGTGACGTAGTCGAGCGTGCCCGGATCCTGGCGGGCGATCAGCACCACCTTGTTCTCTGCGGCGCGCGGCGAGGCCGCCATGGCTTCGGCGCCGCCAAAGGCTGCCAGCATGATCGCAGCCGCGGCAATGGCGCCGAGGCGCTGGCCGAACTTTCCCTTAGACTGCATGTTGAATCGTCCCTTCCGATTGTCCCTGAAAATCTGTGCGTCGCGCGGCGCCTCCACATCTGTCCCCCTGTGCAGTCGGCAGTGCACCGCGCTTCGTGCTGCCGGCATATCCCATAATGTGGAATGCAAACTCTTTTTGCATGCCGATAGTCTGCATAGGATATGTGCGTATGGCAAGTAGCTTCCCGTTTCCGCCCCAAAACGAGCAGCAAATTAATGTTGGGTCGCTGATTTGCGTTCCGCTATATGGAACGTTGCTTGCGTAAGGGCATGATTTTGCCGCTGCGGCGCACCGGAAGGGCAGCGGGAAACGCCAGGATAGCGCATCGCGAGCGCTGATCGCTGCGTCGAATGGGCTCAGCCGCATCGCGGGGCTTCAGATGACTTCTCAACGGCGCAGCGATTGCCTAGTTTGCACGCCGCCTGGAGGAGACGTTTGACGTGAAGATCGGAATTGTCGGGCTTGGCGCCCGGGTAGGGTACCTGGCGCGGATCGCCGTGCGGCAGGTGCCGGGCGCGCAACTTTGCGGCTATGTCGATCCGACGCCATACGGGATGCCGGAACTGACCGGGGCGGGGATCGATGCGGGTCCCGCCTACGAAACACCCGAGGCGCTGCTCAAGGCCGAAAAGCTCGACCTCCTGATGGTCGGCTCACCCAACCATATGCACCTCGACCACATCCGGATCGGGCTCGAGGCCGGGCTCAAGGTGTTCACCGAAAAGCCGGTGGTGACCACCGAGGAAGACACGTATGCGCTGCTCGAACTCCTGAGACAGAGCGGTGGCGCGGACAGCGTGATGATCGGGCTGGTGCTGCGCTACGCGCCGCTCTATCGCGACCTGGTCCAGAGCTATCGCTCGGGCGCACTCGGCAAGATCACTTCGATCGAAGCCAGCGAACACATCGCGCCCTATCACGGGGCCTTCTTCATGCGCGACTGGCGCCGGCGCAGCGGCTATTCGGGCGGCTTCATTCTCGAAAAGTGCTGCCACGACATCGACCTCTACCAGGGGCTGGTCGGTAACCGGCCGGTACGGGTGGCGAGCTTCGGCGGGCGGAAGACCTTCGTGCCCGAGAACATGCCGACCAAGGCCGGGATCAACGATCTCGACGTGTACTTCCGCAAGCCCGGCGGCTGGGAGAGCGACAGCCGGGTGTGGGACGGCGACGGCGACATCATCGACTACCAGACGGCGCTGGTGGAGTATTCCGGCGGCGAGAACCTCTGCTTTCACACCAACCTGAACGTGCCCGACGAATACCGGCATTTCACCGTCATCGGCACGCATGGCATGGCCGAGGGCGATTTCGTGCGCAACTTCTACCGCATGCACGATGCGCGGACCGGCGAGCGGATGGTCGACAAGCGCTACGAGACCAAGGGCAGCTCGGTGCATTACGGCGCCGACGAGCAGATGGTGGCCGATATCTTCGCCCACCTGACCGATGGGGCGCCGCTGCCGGTTTCCATCGTCGACGGGCTGGTGGCCGGGATGACGGCGATCAAGATCGACGAGGCGCGGGCCAGCCGGCAGGTGATCGAGCTCACCGAGACCTGGCGGCAGTTCGACAGCTACGGGCTTAGCTGACGGATTCGCCGTTGGAAGGGCTTTGCGGCCTCAAGCGGCGCCGATATGTTCGCGCGGAATTCTCGGAGGACAATCCCATGCACAAATCCATCGCAGCCCTCGGGCTCGCGTCCATCCTGGCGCTCGGCGTCTCCTCGGGGGCTCTGGCCGCCGGCGAGAAGGTGTCGGTGATCACCCCATTCCTTGCGGCGATCGCGACCGGCGAGATGATCGAGGCGTTCAAGGCCAAGGCAGCCGAATATCAGTGGACTGTCGACGTGGTCGACACTGCCGGCGACATGGCGGCCTTTGCCAGCCGCGTCGAGGATGCGACCACCAGCGGCGCCAACGCCATAGTGCTGGTGTCGGTCGATCCGGCGCAGATTCAGGATCAGGTCGACAAGGCCAAGGCGGCGGGCGTGCCTGTCATCACCATCGACGGCGCCAAGAACGCTTCGAGCGTGCTGAACGTCACCTCCGACAATTATGTGCTCGGCGAGACGATGACCAAGTTCCTGTTCGACCAGATCGGCAACAAGGGCAACATCGTGCGCTTCTTCTATTCGGCGCACCCCGGCGTGCATCAGCGCGAGCTGGCGCTCGACGCGGCGCTGAAGGCCAACCCCGAGATCAAGCAGGTGGCCGACCACTACGTGGCGGTGCCCGGCCAGGTGGATGACAGCCGCGCCGCCATGGATGCGATGCTGCTCGCCAACCCGGGCGACGGCGCCATCAACGCGGTGTGGGCAGCATGGGACGAGCCGGGGATCGGCGCCAACCTCGCCATCGAGGCAGCGGGCCGCAAGGGCATCGTCATCGCCGGCATCGACGGCAACCCGCAGGCGATCGACCTGATCAAGGCCTGCGGCGCCTATGTCGGCACCGTGCGCCAGGGTTTTGGCGAGATGGCCAATATTGCAGCCGGTGAGCTCAACACCATTCTCGCCGGCGGCAGCGCCAAGGCCGACGAACTCTACGCGCCGGTGGAACTGATCACCCGCGAGAGCCTCGGCGTCACCTGTCCCTGACATTGCTGGACCTTTCCGGGATCAGCCGGCGCTTCGGCGCGACGCATGCGCTCGAGGACGTGAGCCTCGCCCTTTCCGAGGGCGAGGTGCTCGGGCTCGTCGGGCCGAACGGCGCCGGCAAATCGACGCTGATCAAGATCATCGCCGGCGCCGACCGGCCCGATGCCGGAGAGATCCGTATCGACGGCGCGCCGGTGCAGTTCCATTCGGCGCATGATGCCTATGCGGCAGGAATCCGGGTGATCCACCAGGATGCGCCGCTGGTGCCGGGCTTCGATACGGTCGAAAACTGCTATCTCGGCCGCGCCTATCCGCGACGCTTCGGACGGATCGACCGCAAGGCGATGCGCGCGGCGATTGCCGAAGTGGCGGCCGAGATCGCGCCGGAACTCGATCTCGACGTGCCGGTGATGTTCCTGCCGCCGGCCGAGCGGCAATTCGTGCGGCTGCTGCGCGCGGTGGCCGACAAGGGCCGGCTGCTGATCCTCGACGAGCCGACCGCCGCCCTGCCGGCGGAAGATGCCGAGCGGTTCTACGAAGTGCTGCGGCGGACGCGGCAGCGCGGCACCTCGATCATCCTGGTCAGCCACCGGCTCGATGAAATCGCCGATTTCTGCGGCCGCGCCGTGGTGATCCGCGACGGGCGGATCGTGGCGCATTTCGCCGAGGGCGAAGTGAAGCCCGCAGCGATGATCGCGGCGATGGGCGGCAGCGCTTCGGAGCGCTCGACCCGGGAGACCGATACCAGTGCCCCCAAGGTCATCGAGATCGATGGGGTGACGGCGGGCGACCTGACCCGGCCGGCGCAGCTTGATGTGCATGCCGGGGAAGTGATTGCGCTTTACGGGCTGGCCGGTTCGGGACGATCGAGCCTGCTCAACGCGATCTGGGGGGCGATCCCCTGGGCCGGCAGGATGCGGCTCGCCGGCGCCGATTATGCGCCGCGCTCGCCGCGGCAGGCGATTGCGCAAGGGGTTTCGTGCGTGCCGGCAGACCGGCATCGCAGCGGGTTGTTCCTCAGCGAAGACCTGGTGTTCAACAAGACGCTGCCATTGCTTTCGGGCTATCGCCGGATGGGCGGGCTGCCGGTCCCTGACACCAGGGCTGAGCGCGACGAGTTCCTCGTCGCCGCGGAGCGGGTGTCGCTCAGCTATCGCGATCCGAAACAGCTGGCGCGTACTCTGTCCGGCGGCAACCAGCAGAAGCTGATCTTCTCGCGCTGGGCCAACCGGCATTCCAAGGTGATGCTCCTGGACGAGCCGACCGAGGGCGTCGACGTGATGGCCAAGGCGACCATCAAGGACATCATCCGGGCCATCGCCGCCGACGGCAACGCCGTGCTGGTCTCGACCTCGGATCGTGACGAAGCGCTGGAGCTGGGCGACCGCATCGCGGTGTTCCGGCAGGGCGGCATCGTCAGAATTTTCACCCGCGCGGAGGCGAGCGCCGAAGCGCTGTCGGCTGCCGCGCAGTCTCGGGAGGCGGCGTGACCCGCACCAATCTCAATCGTTTCGGCACGCTGATCGCATTCGTGCTGCTCTGCGTCGGCTTCTCGATCGCGGCGCCGGCGGCCTTCGCGTCGCCGGCCAATGTGTTCAACCTCGTCCAGCAGATGGCGACGCTGGCGATCGTCGCGACGGCCGCGACGCTGGTGATGACCATTTCGGAGTTCGACCTGTCGGTCGGGTTCTCGGCGTCGCTGGCGGCGGTGATCTGCTTCGTGTTGTTCGGGCAGGGCTATGACGTGTGGCTCGCGGTGCCGGCGGCGCTGCTGGTAGGCATCGTCGGCGGCGCGGCCAATGGGGTGCTGGTGGCGCGGTTCGGCATTCCGTCCTTCGTCGCAACGCTGGCGCTCGGCACCATCCTTTCCGGCTTCGCCTTCGGGCTGAGTGGCGGGCAGAGCCTGTTCCAGTCGGTACCCGACGGCTTCAAGAGCCTGGCGCGCGGCGACGTGTTCGGCATTCCGGTGCTGGGCTTCTGGATCGTCGCGGTGCTGGGCATCGCCGCGTTCGTCCTGACGCAGACCGAGTTTGGGCGGCGGCTCAGGGCGATCGGCGGTAATGCCCAGGCGGCGCGACTCGCCGGCTTGCCGATCATCCGCGACGTGATCGTGACCTTCGCCATTGCCGGCGGCCTCTCGGCGCTGGCCGGGTTGCTGCTGGCCTCGCGGTTGGGCAGCGTGCAGCACACCATGGGCGAGCCGCTGCTGCTGCCGGCCTATGCGGCGGTGTTCATCGGCACCACCGCGTCGCCGACCGGGGCGCCGACGGTGGCGGGAACGCTCCTGGGCGTGGCGATCACCGGGGTGATGGTCAACGGCATGACCATCGTCGGGGTCGAGCCGTTCGTGCAGAAGATCATGACCGGCGTGATCATTCTCGTCGCCGTGCTGCTGCGCCGGGTGGGGCGGTCGAAGTGAGTATCCTCGTGCTGGATTGCGGCAGCTCGGCGCTGAAGGCGACGGTGTTCGCCGATGATGGCGCAGTGATCGCCACCACCGATGCCGGCTACCCCGAGCAGAGCGCGCCGCATCGGCGGGCGCCGGAGGACTGGTGGCGCGCCGCGGTCGAGGCGGTGAGCAGGCTGCCGCTCGACGGCGTCGCCGCCCTCTCGCTGACCGGGATGATGGAGAACCTGATCGCCGTCGATGCGGTCGGCCAGCCGGTGCGAGATGCAGCGCTCTACTCCGATCCGATCGGCACGGAAGCGTTCGAGGCGGTAGTGGCAGGGCTCGAGGCGGCCGATGCAACCGCCATCCTCGGCAACGCGCCGCGACCGCTGATGACGGCTTTCAAGCTGCTGGCGCTTGGGCCGAAGGGAGCCGAGTGGGTGCTGCCGGGCTCGAAGGATTTTCTGGCGCTGCGGCTTACCGGCGTCGCGGCCACCGATCCGAGCTGCGCCAGCACCACCGGGCTGATGGACATCGGGACGCGCGACTGGTCGGAGGCGCTGGTCGAATTGCTCGATGTCGATCGTGGGCTGCTGCCGCCGATCCTTGCGGCCGAGACGGTGCTGGGCGGGCTGACGGCCGAGGCCGCGATAGCCCTGGGGCTGCCCGTCGGCATCCCGGTGATCAACGGTTGCGGCGATGCCGCGGCGACCACCATCGGCAGCGGAGCGGAGCGGCCGGACGAGGTCAGCATCTACCTGGGCACCAGCGGTTGGGTGGCTGGCGTCACGGCGGTGACGGAACGGACGCCGCGGCCCTATTACCGGCTGTCGCATCCGCTGCATGGCGGGCTGATCGAGGTGGCGCCGATCTTCTCGGCTGGTGCGGCGGCGCAGTGGGCGCGCGACACGCTGGGGCTGACCCTCAACGAGGCCGAGGAGCTGGCGGGCGAAGCCGATGTCGCGCCGGGTGGCGCGCTGTTCCTGCCCTATCTCAACGGCGAGCGCACCCCGTTCGTCGACCTCGAGCTGAGGGCCGGGTTCGTCAATGTCGCGGCCAGCGACAGCGCTGCGACGCTCTATTATGCAGCGCTCGAAGGCGTGGCGTTTGCCATCGCCGCCAACGTGCGGGCCATGGGCGCGGCGGGGCCGGTCTACCTGGTGGGCGGTGGCGCGCAGAGCGCGATCTGGCCGCAGATCATGGCTGACGTGCTGGGACGCGAGGTCACGGTGCCGCAATATCCGGTACTGGCCGCGAGCCTCGGCGCCTATCGCGCCGCGGCGAAGGCGCTGGGGCTGACGGTTGGAGTGGCAGCGCGGGGCAAGGCCTATCTGCCGAGAGCGGATCGGGCGGAACGGATCGCGCGGCAGCAGCGGCGGTTCGAGCGGGTGACCGGGATGCTGCGCGAGCTGGCGCGGATTTAGGCGCACCGGCCGTAGGGTCAGTTAGTCCCCACCCCCAGCCGCCAGCATATCGCTCAAGTCCCGCGAAAAATGCTTGCGGAACATGGTCAGCTGGGCGGCGCCGAGTGGCGTGGCGCGGGCGCCCAACGTGCCGGCGACGAGGCGGGGGCGCCGGGCGCCGATGACCACCAGTTCACCCAGCGCCTGCTCCGTCGCTGCGACCAGCCGCTCGGTGATCGGCTGCGGCGCGGTGCTGTCGATAATGGCGTGATCGATCTCCAGCACTGCGCCGGTATTGACGATGATCTCGGCGAGGGCGCTGCCTGATGCCTCGACCCAGGGGGCGATGTGCGCTTCCCAATCTGCCCACGGCCAATCCGAGGGGTTGCCGACCGGCAGTTCGATGCCTGCCTCGGCCAGGCGTCGGCCGAGGGCCGTTGTCGAGGCGATGTCGTGGCCGAAGCTGCGGTGGCCGTCATGGCCGTTGACCAGCATGGATCCGAGGTTGGCGGAATTGCCGGTCGGCCCTTCCCACAGCGTATGTTCGGCGGTGATGCCGGCCCCGAGATAGGTCGAAACGAACAGGTGCACCAGGTTGGCCGGGCGCGGCGGCGGCGACATCACCATTTCGGCGAAGCAGGCGCAGTTGCCGTCGTTGAACCAGGTGGTGGCGAGGCCCGTCGCCGCTTCGAGCCCACTGCGCAGGTCGAGGGCGCGCCACGCCTCCAACTGGCCGGGCGGCGGGTCGACATTGCCGATCAGGCTGCCAAGATTGCTGGGTGTCGCGAGGCCGATGCCGGCAACGCGTTGCTGTTGGGCTGGAGTAAGCCGGGCAATGAGCCCAGCGATGGCCTCGGCCGCCTCGGCGAGGATGGTCGTGGCATCGGGATAAGCAAAATCGCGGCGATAGCGACCGAGATCTTCGCTGCCGAGATTGATCAGGGTGATGTCGAGATGGCGCCAGGAAATCTCGCAGCCGATGCCATAGGCGCCGCCATAGTCGAGATAGAGCGGCGTTGCCGGCTGGCCGCGGCGGCCGCGCAGCACGTCGCCACGCGTGATGAGGCCGTCGTCCTCGAGCTCGGTTACGATGGCCGACGCCGTCTGCGGCGCGAGGCCGGTGCGGCGCGACACCTCGGCGTTCGAAATGCCGGGGCTGAAGGTGATGGTGGTGAGCACGGCGCGGCGATTGGCGGCGCGCAGGCTGGCATGTTGCACGCCGCGTCCCGCGGGTTCAAAGAAGTCAGCCAATTCTAAGCCCTCGCCGCAACCCAAATTGACGCCGAAGCAACGCCGCCCAGCCCGAAGTACGGGCTGAGCTTCGATTCCTGCGTCCACAAATACTAAGTGGGGTGGCGCGGCGGGGCGTCAACCCGTCAAAGCACTACCAATTGGTCACAGAGCCATCGCGGCGGTGCAACATGGGTGCCTGCCAGAACTTGAAGCTCTGCTTTTTGATCAGCTCCTCATTGACCTCGATCCCGAGGCCGGGTGCGTCGCTGACCGGGTAGTGCGCGCCTTCCAGGCGCGGCTGCACGGGGAAAAACTCGGTATTGTCGAAGCCGAGATGTTCCGCCGGGCTGGAACGCGTCTCGAGCCAGGAGAAGTTCGGCACCGCGGCTGAGAAGTGAACGGTGGCCGCCGTGCAGATCGGGCCGAGCGGATTGTGCGGCATCATGTCCACATAGTGCGCCTCGCTCCAGCCGGCGACCTTCATCGACTCGGTGAGGCCGCCGACATTGCACACGTCGATACGGTTGAACTGATGGATGCCGCGTTCGATGTAGGGCAGGAACTGCCACTTCGAGGCAAACTCCTCGCCGATGGCGAAGGGCACGTCGGTAAGGGTGCGCAGCGACTCGTAGGCTTCGGGGGTTTCGTCGCGGATCGGCTCCTCGAGGAAGTCGAGCGTGCCGGACGGCATCTTCTGGCAGAAGCTTGCCGCCTCGGCCACCGACAGGCGGTGATGGAAGTCGATGCCGAGGATGACGTCCTCGCCGAGCTCTTCGCGCGCCTTGACCATCCACCTGGCGGTCTTGCCGATATGCTCGCGCGGCTCGTAGATCGCCTCGCCATGGCCGGAGGGCGATAGCCGCATGGCATTCCAGCCATGGGCGATCAGCATTTTGGCCTGCTCGATCATTTCAGGACCGGGTTCGCCCGAGGTGGTGGCGAAGGTCGGGATCTTGTCGCGCTGCTTGCCACCGAGCAGCTCGTAGACCGGCACGCCGAGCGCCTTGCCCTTGATGTCGTAGAGCGCGATGTCGATGGCCGAAATCGCCGCCTGCAGCACGCGACCGCCTTCGAAGTATTGGCTGCGATAGAGCAGCTGCCAGATGTGGCCGATCTTGAACGGGTCCATGCCGATGAGGATTTCGGCATAGTGCTCGATGGCGCCGACCACCGCTTTCTCGCGGCCCGACAGGCCGCTTTCGCCCCAGCCGAAAATGCCCTCGTCGGTCTCGATCTTGACGACCAGCTGGTTACGGATTCCCACCCAGACGGCGTAGGGCTTAATGGCAGTAATCTTCAATTGAATGGCTCCTCAGCGGCGGGGTTGTCCCGCTCGATTGTGAAAGAAGGGGGACCGATTGGCAGCAGGGAGTCAATTGGACGAGCGAATGAACCGGCGGGATGAGGTGGGCGCATGCAAGTTCGCAATCGCGGATAGTTTACCGCTGGGAGGGAATAGGTCGATTGCTGTGGCGTTGACGCAATGAGGGCTTCTCGAAGGAGACGGAAAATGAAGCTCGCACTCGCGTTCGTTGTCGGAGCCGCGCTCACCATCGGGTCGGCATATGCCGATGATCATCATTTCCAGGCGATCCAGTCCGGCGGCCTGTTCATCGATCCGGTCACGCATTTGATCACCAACAAGGCGGGACACGTCATGCCCGACGCGCCCGGCCAGGGCAGCCCGTTCAGCGGCAACCATCAGTGCACGCCGGCGACCGATACCGGTGCGGCGCAGGACCACGCCAACGTGAAGCCGAAGGGCGCCGACGACGTGGCGGACTGCGCTGAGGACGAATAGCCGCCGGTCCGCGGGGTGTGCGCCGGACAGCCGGTTCTCATTCGGTCTTGGGTGATCCACCCAGTCTGGCGCGCATGCCGCCATCGACCCGCAGGACCTCGCCGGTGATGAAGGACGCGTTATTGGAGGCGAGGAACAGCACAGCGCTGGCGACCTCGGAAGGGTGGGCCATGCGGCCAAGCGGATGCATGGCGTCGATCTCGGCATAGACCGCGGCGGGGTCGGGCGCGGCGTCGACAGCGTTGCGGAGCAACGGGGTATCGACCGAGCCCGGAGCGATGCCGTTCACGCGCACCCCATATGGCGCGTAATCGACGGCCATCGAGCGGACGAGACCGATGAGGCCGTGCTTGGACACCGAGTAGGCGGTGACGCCGGCCTGCGAGGCCATACCCTGCACCGAGGAGATGTGGACGACGCTGCCTTTGGAAGCGCGCAGCATGGCCATCGAGGCCTTCGAGATGAGGAAGGCGCCCTTGAGGTTGACGTCGAGGGTGCGGTCCCACAACGCTTCATCGGTGGTCTCGACGGTGCCATAGGTCTGGATGCCGGCATTGTGGCTCAGCACGTCGAGGCCGCCGAAGCTCTGTTGCGCCATGGCTGCGGCACGGGTGCAGTCGGCGAGGCTGGCGACCGAGCCGACGCAGATCTCGGTGGCTGCGGCCTTACCGTTGAGCGCCGCCGCGACGTCTTCCAGTCCGGCGGCATCGACATCCATCAGCACCAGCTTGGCGCCCTCGGCCGCGAAGGCCTCGGCGACGGCGCGTCCGATGCCCTTGGCCGCGCCGGTGACCAATACACGTTGCATGAAGTCCTCCCTGTTGATGCCGGGCATATCAGCATCGCAACGGTGTTGGCGAAAGATGGAAACAGGGATTATGAGGGCGTCGCCACCCGCTGCCGGCCGGCGCCCGCCGCCCGCAAGCAGCGGCCCGCAACACCGCCGGTTGTTGTTGGGCGACATGTAATAAAGAAGTTCCACCGGTAACCATTTTCGCGGTTCTGCCTATAACGTGATCGGGGAAGTCGTTGCGGCGCGTTGACTTTCGACCCAGCAGACGCTTAGTGTTAAAAATGTGTTACAAAGAGGAGGAGGGTATGATGCCTCATCTTAAACTTGCGTACGGAACTCTGGCAGCGGTTTCTTTCATGGCTGCCATGTGGAGCCCGGCCGTTCTGGCCCAAAGCGCTCCGACTGACATTCCCGGCGTCATGAGTGTTTGCGCACCAGTGGTGAGCGAAGAGTATGACGGCGACAAGGACCGCTGGGGCCAATGTATTGCCGCAGTGGACGGTTTCCTCAAGGGCATCGGTGCGCCCTCGGAAGCCGCTAACGAGACGATCGCTGAACTGGTGGCGGCTCTGGTTGAGCTCTACCAGAACGAAGAAACTTGTCTGGTAGATCAGACCGAGCTTCCGATCGCGATTGATACCGCTGCGCAGCTTTCGACGGATGGGGTTCAGCAGGCCCAGATCCTCGAGATCAGTGCCACGATCAAGGATTGCCAGATTATTACGACGGCGGCGATCCCGGTGCCGGAGCTGGCCAGCGCCAATTGAGGCGCCGGCTATCTGCCTAACCCGATGGCAGGATCCAGGCCTCATCGCAGGGTGAGGCGAGGATTGGTGTTTGGGTAGTGCCGGCAGCGGGCCACACGCTGACGGCGCTTATGAGCGGTAGTGCCATTGCGGTGGCGTACCGTCGATTTGAAGTTCGGCCGAGCTACCGGCTGAGCGCCGCGTTCCCGAGGGCGGGAGAGGATGTAGTCGCTTGGCGGATGCAGCCGAGTGCTTTGGGCTAGGCGACGGAGCATAACTTGCGTGTTTTTCTTTCGTCCGAGATCGGGGATGTGGTCCCGATCGATCGCACGCTGACCAGGCGGGTACCGCAACACGGCCTGCCGCTGGCATTGAAGAACGGAGCCCCTGTGATCGCGGCAAGGCCGCCGCGGGCGACCGTGCAGGATGTCCTCAAGCGAACCCTCGACATCGTACTTTCGGCAGGGGCGCTGCTCGCGCTGGCGCCGACGCTGCTGATGTTGGCGATTGCCATCAAGCTTTCCAGCCCCGGGCCGATCTTTTTCCGGCAATGGCGCCACGGCCGCAACGGCGTGCCGTTCCGTATCTACAAATTTCGCACCATGCGAACAGATGCCTGCGATCCGACCGGAGTTCGGCAGGTGACATCAGGGGATCCCGGGGTCACGCCGCTCGGGCGCTTCATGCGCTCGCGCAGCCTCGACGAGCTGCCGCAGCTGTTCAACGTGCTCAGGGGCGACATGTCGCTGGTCGGGCCGCGCCCGCATGCCATCGGCATGAAGGCAGCAGGCGTGCTGTATGAGGATCTGGTGCCGTATTACGAGCTGCGGCACGCGGTGCGGCCGGGCCTGTCGGGCTGGGCTCAGGCAAACGGCCTGCGCGGTCCGACGACGGATGCGCTATCGTCCCGCAGCCGGATCGACCACGACCTGGCCTATATCCAGAACCAGTCGCTGGGCCTCGATCTCAAGATCATTTGGATGACGATCAAGAGCGAGTTCCTGTCCGGCTCCGGCAGCTGACGGCAGCCGGCGCCGTGGCGCCCCTGCGTGCAGGCCAGTTCCCTGTCGTACCAGTGCACCGGATTCATCGTCATTTGGCGATGGAGTGCTCTTTTCTTTTCGCTCCGATCCGCCTAGAGCATTTCCAGGTCCTTAGCCTGGTCGCACTTTCGAACCGGAAAAGTCTGCAACTTTTCCTGAAAGCGCTCTAGACGTGTCGGGCGAATGAAGGGAAGCGTGATGCCGAAGACCGACATTGCCCGACGGGTCTACAACCATACCTGGAAGCTCGATCCGATCGTCAGGAGCCTGCTCGATACGGACTTCTACAAGCTATTGATGCTGCAGATGATCTGGGGGCTTTACCCCAAGGTCGACGCCACCTTCTCGCTGATCAACCGCAAGACCTCGGTCCGTCTCGCCGACGACATCGACGAGGGCGAACTGCGCGCGCAACTCGACCATGCTCGCACGCTCCGCTTCGGCAAGAAGGAGATGATCTGGCTGGCGGGTAACAGTTTTTACGGCTCGAAGCAGATCTTCTCGCCCGAGTTCCTGCGTTGGCTCGAGGGCTTCCGCCTGCCGGATTACCACCTCGAAAAGCGCGACGGGCAGTTTGAGCTGACCTTCCACGGCAAGTGGGTCGAGACCACGATGTGGGAGATCCCGGCGCTCGCCATCATCAACGAGCTGCGCAGTCGCGCGGCGCTGAAGGCCTATGGGCCGTTCGCGCTCGACGTGGTCTATGCCCGGGCCAAGGCCAAGATGTGGGAGAAGGTGGAGCGGCTGAAGCTGCTCCCGGAGCTCCGCATCTCGGATTTCGGTACCCGTCGCCGGCACTCGTTCCTGTGGCAGCGCTGGTGTGTCGAGGCACTGAAGGAGGGGCTGGGGCTCGAAGTCTTCACCGGCACGTCGAACGTCCTGCTGGCCATGGACAATGATCTCGAGGCGCTCGGCACCAATGCACACGAGCTGCCAATGGTGCTGGCGGCGATCGCGCCGAACGAGGAGGCGCTGAAACAGGCGCCTTACCAGGTGCTGCAGGACTGGGAGAGCTATTACGGCGGCAATCTCAAGATCGTTCTGCCCGATGCCTTCGGTACCGATGCGTTCCTCCGGCATGCGCCCGACTGGGTGGCGGACTGGACCGGCTTCCGGCCGGACAGCGCACCGGCGATCGAGGGCGGCGAGAAGATCATCAAATGGTGGAAGGAGCGCGGTCGCGACCCACGCGACAAGCTGCTGATCTTCTCCGATGGGCTCGACGTCGACATGATCGAAGAGGCCTATCACCACTTCCATGGCCGGGTGCGCATGGCCTTCGGCTGGGGCACCAATCTCACCAATGATTTCTCGGGCTGTTCGCCGTGGCCCAACCCGCAACTTGAGCCGATCTCGCTGGTGTGCAAGGTGAGCGAGGCGGATGGTCGTCCCGCGGTGAAGCTGTCGGACAATCCGGAGAAGGCTACCGGCGACGCGGCGGAGATCCGCCGCTATATCAGGATCTTCGGCGACAAGGGCCGGGTCTCCCACAAAGTCACCGTCTGACAGACGCTGTTTTTCGTCGCGGCATCGAAGCGGAAGAGTTTCACAGCTTTCCACGATCCGTTTTAGTTATCTGAGGTCTTATGCGTTACTCCGCCTGCATCGAGTGGCTGTTCGCCACCGAAGAACCCGACGTTGCCAACCGGGTCCGCGCGGCCAGGGCCGCGGGGCTCGACGCCGTCGAGTTCTGGCGTTTCTCCAACAAGAATTGCGACACCATCAAGCTGGCGCTCGACGAGACGGGCCTGACGCTGGCAGGGATTCTCTGTGAGCCGATCGCGCCGCTGACCAATCCGGAATCGCACCAGTGGTTCCTCGAGGGGGTGCGCACATCGCTGGCGGCGGCGTTGCAACTGGGCGCCAGGGTGATCATCGCACAGGCCGGTGACAACCAGCCGGGGATGGCGCGCGCGGCGCAGCATGCCGCGATCGTCAAGGTCTTGAAGGAAGCCGCGAAGATCCTCGAAGGCTCGGACGTGGTGCTGGCGTTGGAGCCGCTCAACGACCGGGTGGATCATCCGGGCTACTACCTCACCTCGACCGAAGAAGGGCTCGACATCGTCGATGAGGTGGGCCGCCCCGAGGTCAAGCTGCTCTATGACATCTACCACGCGGCGGTGATGGGTGAGGAAATCGAGGTGCTGGCCGGCCGGCTCGATCGCGTCGTGCATGTGCATCTCGCCGATACGCCGGGCCGCGGCGAGCCGGGCAGCGGCCGCATGGACTATGCTGAGCGGCTCGAATGGCTCAAGGCGCAGGGCTATGACGGGCTGATCGGGCTCGAGTACAAGCCGAGCGGGCCGACGCTGGAGACGCTGAAGTTCCGCGACCTGGTGTAGGGCCGCAGGTGAACGGAACGGACACGGTGCGCTCAGCGTGAGTTAAGCTGGGGTGTGCCAGCGTCGGGGTGCTTCAGGAGCATCTCACCGTTTCGTTGAATCGGCGAAATGCTCCAGGTCTTTGACTTGGTCGCGCTTTCGAACCGGAAAAGTCTGCAACTTTTCCTGAAAGCGCTTCAGGAGGAGGTCCAGATGCGCTCTCCCACTCGACTCCAGCTTATCCGCAGCCTCGCTTTTTGCGTCGGCACACTTGTCGCCGGCACGGCGCTTGCCGCTCCCAAGGACAACGCGGCAAAGTCCGATTGCCTGCAAAAGGCGCTGGTGCAGTTCAACATCGATGATGCGGGTTGTGCGATCTACCCGCTCACATCGGTGCTCTATGGCGAGTGCAAGGTTCGCGTCGTGCGTGCCTACCAGATTGCCACGGCCAACTGCGTGCTCGATACACCGTCAGCAAGCACCCGGCCGCAACTGCGCAACCCGGGCAGGTTGACCATCAAGCAGTAGCCCGTCAGTCCCCGGCCTCGCCCCTCAGCCAATAGCCGGCGGCGCGGATGTAGTCGTTGCTGAAACCGCGGGCGACGAGGTGATGGCGCAGCGCCTTGGCCATCTGTGCCTCACCGGCGACGAAAGCGAAACCTTCGCCGGGTGGGAAGCCGATCTCGGCGACTGCGGGCAGAATGAGGTTGTCAGCCCCTGCCTCGCGGCCGTTGCGATGGATCCAGTGGATCTCGACCGGAGAGGTGGTCTCGAAGCGCTGTCGGTCAGCGGCCTCGGGCACTTCGATGATGGCGACAGCGGGCTTATTGGCGGGCAGTTCCTCGATGCGGCGGCCGATGGCCGGGAGCGCGGTTTCGTCGCCGGCAATGAAGTACCAGTCGAACGCCTCGGGGACGCGAATGGTGCCGCGCGGACCGCCGATCATCAGTTGGTCGCCGGGCCTGGCGGCTGCCGCCCAGCCCGAGGCCGGGCCATCGCCATGCAGCACGAAATCGAGGTCGAGGGTCAGCGCTTCGGCATCGAAGTAGCGCGGCGTGTATTCGCGCACGAACGGCTTTGCGATGGCATCGGGCCAGACGAGGCCATCGGGATGACGTTCAGGGCGGGGCAGCGGCTTGCCGTCGGAAGGCAAGAAAACCTTGACGTGGTCGGCGTGACCTGGGGACTGAAAGCCCTCGAGTTCCGGGCCAGTCAGCCGGATGCGGCGCATGTGCGGGGTGATGTCGACGACCGAGGCGACGTCGAGGATGCGGATGCGGGTTTCGAGCCGGATGCGCTCGAGCGATCTATTTATGACTTCCATAGTCAAGATTTAACCGAGGCCGATCCGATCGGTCAAGTGAACACCCTGTAAGCCAGGATTGTTCGATCCAAACAAACAATCCCTTCCGCAGACGGTGCGCTATTCGAGTGAATGCCGGTACCCTATCTCTAGTGCCGAAGCGACCGGCAGGGGCCGGCACACCAGACAACGATCGGCAACAGCCGACACCGGAACGCGATCGGCAAGTGCCGACGCAGGGATCGGCAAGAGCCGACGCAAGGAGTTAGCGATGATCACTCAGATCAAGGGCCTGCACCATGTCACCTCGATGGCGCGCGATGCGGCCGAGAACAACCACTTCTTTTCCAAGACGCTCGGCCTGCGCCGGGTGAAGCAGACCGTCAACTTCGACGCGCCCGACGTCTATCACCTCTATTACGGCGACGAAGTCGGCACGCCCGGCACCGTGATGACGCATTTCCCGTTCCCGCATATCGCCCGCGGCCGGCCGGGCGTCGGCGAGGTCGGCACCACGGTGTTCTCGGTGCCGCAGGGCTCGCTGGGCTACTGGCAGGAGCGGCTCGCCGCGGATCGCGTCGGCGACCTGGAACTCTCCGAGAGCTTTGGCGAGCAGCGCCTGAGCTTCCGGGCGCCGGAAGGCGATGCGCTGGCGCTGGTCGAGAATGCTGGTGATACCAGGCTGCCGTGGACCGGCAATGGAGTCGGTGCCGAGCATGCGATCCGCGGCTTCCACTCGGCCTCGATGCGGCTGCGCGATGGCGGCGCCACCGAGGAGCTCCTGAAGTTCATGGGCTACCAGAACGCCGAGAGCTCGGGCAACATTCACCGGCTCATCCGGCCGGATGGCAACCTGGCCAACACCATCGATATCGAGGTGCTGCCCGATGCCAACCGAGCCGATCTGGGCGCTGGTTCGGTGCACCACATCGCCTTCGCGGTGGAGAACCGGGCGGCGCAGCTCGAAGTGCGCAAGGCCCTGCTCGACACGGGCTATCAGGTGACGCCGGTGATCGACCGGGACTATTTCTGGGCGATCTACTTCCGTACGCCCGGTGGCGTGCTGTTCGAGATCGCGACCAACGAGCCTGGCTTCGACCGGGACGAGGACACCGCGCATCTGGGTGAGACGCTGAAGCTGCCCAAGCAGCATGAGCATCTGAGGGCTACGCTGGAGCAGACGCTGCAGCCGCTCGAGGACAAGGAGCTGGCATGATGACTGAGGCGATCGACAGCTACGTCAACGTAGACATTCCCGGCGCATCCGAGGATGCGCCGGCCTTCTACCTGTTCCACGGCACCGGCGGCGACGAGCATCAGTTCACCGACCTCGCAGCCGAGCTGAAGCCCGGCGCGCGACGCATCGGGGTGCGGGGCGACGTCTCCGAAGGCGGCGCCCTGCGCTACTTCAGGCGCGTCGGCGAGGGCCGCTACGACATGGCGGACCTGGCGCGGGCGACCAAGAAGCTCGCTGGATTCGTCAGCGCGAGCAAAGCCGGCGCGAAACAGGTGCTGGGGCTGGGTTACTCCAACGGGGCAAACATCCTCGCCTCAGTACTGTTCGAGGCGCCGGAACAGTTCGACGTGGCCGTGCTGATGCACCCGCTGATCCCGTTCACGCCGAAGCCGCAGCCGGGGCTGAAGGGCAAGCGGATCATCATCACCGCCGGCCGGCGCGACCCGATCGCGCCGGTGCATTCGGCGGAGCTGCTCTCGACCTATTTCAAGGAACAGGGCGCCGAGGTGACGCTGTTCTGGCACGAGGGGGGCCACGAAATCCGCCGCGAGGAACTGCTCGCGGTGCGGGACTTTCTCGGCTGAGGAACGCCGTGGTTCATCGTGTATGTGCGCCAAGCTAGGCTCGTGCCCCACCCACCGGACGTCATCCCAGCGAAAGCTGGGATGACACCGAGTTGGGGGACCATCGAGCGGCAAGGTCAGCGATGGGCGCCGGCGTCAGATCAACCCATGCTCTTGCATCGCCTGCTGCTCGTCGGGGGTGATGTAGGCGAAGATTTTTGGCGTATCGCCGGCGAGGTTGAGGAAGTAGCGGTTGGTGAAGCCGACGGTGCCTGCCTTGCCATCCTTGCGACGCTTGTAGTCGAACTCCCAGTCGACCGTCGCCATGGCGTTGACGTCATCCAGCTCGGTCACCTTGACACCGGTGACCCGCATGGCGGTGCCGCCCACCTCGCGGTATTTGGCGAAACCCTGGCCGATCATCTTCCTGAATTCGGCATTGTTGGCGCCGCCCATGACGCCCTGCGGGCTCGACTCGACCAGGTAGGGCGCAAAACTTGCTATTGTGCCATCGACATCGTCGATGGGGGGATCCTGCAGCGCGTCGTTGCTGCGCTTGGCATAGGCCTCAAAGAAGAGCTTCAGATCGGCGTTCTGTTTCAGCATTGGCCTTCTCCTTTTGCCTGACCAATGCTCCGGGGGCGGATCGGTTGCCTTAACCGACGAAGGCGACCGGTACGCCGGGCTTCACCATCTTTGCCAGTTCATTGGCGTCCCAGTTGGTCAAGCGCACGCAGCCATGCGAGGCGGTTTTGTCGATCAGCGACGGTTCCGGCGTGCCGTGGATACCGAAGGTTGGCTCGCTCAGGTCGATCCACATCGAGCCGACCGGCCCGTTCGGACCGGGCGGGATAGTGAGCACCTCGGTGTTCTTGCCCTGCTGGAAATTGACCTTGGGATTGTAGGTGTATTCCGGCATCGGGGCGACGCCCTCGACGATGTGGGTGCCTGATGGAGAGGGGTTCTCCTCGGAGCCGATGGTGGCGGGGTAGGCGGCAATCAGGCGATCGTCGACGCCGTAGGCACGGACCTGACGCAGCGACTTGTCGGCCTCGATGCGCACCACCTCGCCTTTGAGATCGGGTCCGTAGGCGGCAACATAGATCGGCTCGCCGACAGTGTAGCCAGCACCGGGGTTAAGAGCTTTCAAGAGGTCGATATCCATATGGAAGCGCTCGGCCAGCGACTCCTCGATCGAGGCGTAGCCGAGGAACTTGCGCTTCGCCTGTTCCGCATAGTCCTTGGGGATCGGTTCGCCGATGGCGTTGAGGTCATCGGCGATGATGGCGTAGTCGCCGATCACCGGATCGCCGGTTTCAAGCGCCGCCAACACCTCGGGGTCGAGCGCCCCGTCCGGCGGCAGGCTGCGCATCAGCTCGAACGCCAGCACGGCCTTGCGAACATTGTCGCCATCGAAGCCATCGATGACACCGGGCGAGGCACCGGCGCGATCGAGCAGCACCTGCAGGCGGACCACGGCCGGATCAGGATGCCGCTCGACCGCGGCAGAGGGATCGGTCGGTTCGGCCGGAGGCGTGTAGACGGCCGGGATAGTGGAGAGGTTGGCGGCGTTCACCGTTTCGGCGGTGAGTGACGGGACCGGCATTGTCGCCGTTTGCTGCGCGTAGGCAGCGGTGGTTACGAGGGCAAAAGCCAGGATGGCGAGCACGCGGCGCATGGTTTCCAATTCCTTAGGAGAAAGGAAAGCGCGCCAGCGGGCTACAGGTTGCCTCAGCGCTCCTCTGCAAGCACCGGGATGGTTAGTATTTGGCTAAAATACTACTAGAGCAGGTAGGGCAAGCGCTCGCCGAGGCCTCACCGCGGTCAGGCCTGCAGGTCGGCCCATTCGGGGTGACGGCGGAACTGCGCCACGACGTAGGAACAGACCGGTACGATCTTGCTGCCGGTGGCGCGGGCGTCGGCGATGGCGGTTTCCACCAGCTTCAGCGCCAGGCCGAGATTGCGATGCTGCGGCGGCACGCCGGTATGGTCGGCGATGATGGTCTTGGCGTCGCGGCGCTGGTAGGTCATTTCGGCTTCGGAGCCGTCAGGGAGATAGACCACGTAACGGCCGCGGCCGTTGGCTTCTTCGTGCGCGACGGGAAGTTCGTCAGACATAACAGGCCTTTCAGTTCGGCGGCGGCTGAGCGCCGGTAATGCATTTCATATGGGGTGGCAGCGGGCAGGCGGAAGGGCGGCGGGGGCAGGTCAGATCTGCGTCATCGGCTCACCCAGTTCGGGGAACAGACGCCGCTCATTGAGGAACGGATGGACCGCCAGGGCGGCGGCCATGTCCTTGAGCGCCAAGGCGCGCTTGCCCAGTTGCAGGTACATCAGGGCGCGGCCGGAAAGGGCGCCGAAATGGCGGGGCTCGATGGCCAGCACCTTCTCGCAATCGGCGATCGAAGCCTCGAAGTCACCAAGCGTATAGTAGATCGTGGCCCGCTGGTTCCAGCCTTCGGCATAATCAGGGTAGTCGGCGACCAGCTTGTCGAGCAGGCGCAGCGCGCCGGCCGCGTCGCCCATGCCGCGGGCGGTCAACACTTCGCGCATGCGGCCGGCGAGGATCGGGTCGGACGGCGTGGTCCAGTAGGTCCAGATCTGCGCGTCGATGGCCTGCGCCGTCGCGGCATCGGGCGCCACCCGCAACTGGGCGAACAGCTTGTCGATGGCCGCACGATCGGCGGCGTCGTCGGCGAAAGCCGAACCCGCGGCGAGCAGCAGGATGAGCCCCATGAAGAGGCGCGTCAGGATCGAAGCGAGCCGACGTGGGATGCGCAGCATCAGTCGATATTCGACCTCATGCCGGCGCGGCGCAAGTAGGAGTTAGTGCTCCGGCTCGCGCTTCCGCCAACGGGCGGCGATGCTGCGGCCGAAGTCGCCGAGATAGGGCGCGGCGGCGAGCAGGATCGACCGCCAGTAGTGCAGCAGCAGGAACAGCACGACCAGCACCAGTGCGCCGACGATGATCACCAGTTCGAGGCTGAGCCCCATGGATTTCAGCCAAGCGGACAGCAGCATGCCGGGCAGGATGTGCGCCGCGGCCCAGACGAAGGCCGAGGTGACGTTGATGACGGAGAAGTGCCGGTAGTCCATGCCGAACATGCCGGCGATGCCGGGGACGACCGCCTTCACCCCCGGGATGAACCGCCCGATGAACACCGACTTGCCGCCGTGCCGGGCAAAGAACGCTTCGCCGCGGGCGATCAGCGGCAGGTGGTTGCGGAACGGCCAAAGCGTCTTGATGCGATCCTTCAGCCAGAAACCGAGCGTGTAGGAGATCGCATCGCCGACCACGGCGCCGAGCACCGCGGCGAGATAGATCTCCCAGAACGGCAGTTTGCCCTCAGCGATCAGCCCGCCGGCCAGCAGCAGCACCGGGGTCGAGGGAATGAACAGGCCGAGGATGAACACCGCCTCGGTGGCGGCGATCAGGAAGATGAACCACAGGCTGAGCCAGAAATTGCCCGAGATGGCTTCGAGCGCCATCTCCAGCCAGGTCGTCAGCGCAGTGAACATCTCGAGCATCGGCCCTCCATAGCCGGCCGACGTGAGAAGCGTGTGACAGGGGCTTGAGAGTGTTCCCCTAGTGCCCGGCCTCGGGCTTCTGCCAGCGCGCCTGCAGCGAGCGGCCGAACTCGCCCATGAAGGGGGCGAAGGCGAGGAGGATCCGCTTCCAGAAGTGGACGACGAGGAAGGCCACGGTCAGCACGATCGCGCCGACGATGATCACCATCTCGAGGCTCAGCCCGATGGACTTGAGCCAGCCGGTGAGCAGCACACCGGGCAGGATATGCACGGCCGCCCAGACGAAGGCGGAGATGACGTTGATCACCGAGAAGTGCCGGTAGGACATGCTCATCATGCCGGCGATGCCGGGGATCACGGCTTTGACGCCGGTGATGAAGCGGCCGATGAAAATCGCCTTGCCGCCGTGACGGGCAAAGAACACCTCGCCCTGTTCGATCAGCTTCAGGTGGTTCTTGAACGGCCAGACCGTTCGGATCTTGTCCTTGAGCAGGTAACCGACCGTGTAGGAAATGGCGTCACCGATGATGGCGCCGAGCACCGCGGCAAAGAAGATCGGCCAGAAGGGCAGGCTGCCCTGGGCGATCAGGCCGCCGGTCAGCAGCAGGATGGGGAGCGACGGCACCAGCAGGCCGACGATGAACACCGCCTCGCCGATGCAGACGAGGAAGATGAACAGCAACGAAAGCCAGAAATTGTCGGAAATGCCCTGCAGGAACAGCTCGAGCCAGGTCGAGATGGAGTGAAGAAATTCGAACATAGGCTCCTGGAAGCTCCCCTGGAATAGGCGCGGAGCCCCAAGGCCCACGCGGCAGCGTGTCATGAATGGCCGGGCGCCACCAGCCGCCATGGGCACCCGCTTTGCGACTATTTGAAGAGGGGGGTATGAACTCCCCGTGAACGCGCTGTGGCCTTCAATATTGTCGCGCTTTCGAACCGGAAAAGTCTGCAACTTTTCCTGAAAACGCTCTATTGCGTCATTGCTGACCTCGGGGCCGTGGGGGCGAGCGGGCAGCAAAGACAGCAGGAATGAACGATGTCGCTGCCCATCCATCACATGATTTCCAGCGGACCGCAGCCGGTGGCGCCATTCAGCCATGCGGTCGAGGCCGACGGCTTTGTGTTCATCACCGGGCAGATGCCGACTGACCCGGCGGCGCCCGACGCGCCGCTGCCGGAGGGAATCGAGGCGCAGACGCGCCGGGTGATCGACAACCTCAAGCTGATCCTCGGCGGCATCGGACTGGGGCTCGAGCACGTAACGATGGCGCGCATCTACCTCACCGAGTTCCAGCGCGACTATGCGGCGCTCAACGCGATGTGGCCGAGCTTCTTTGCGGCCGGAAAACTGCCGGCCCGCACCACCGTCGGTGTTACTGCACTGGCGGTGGGGGCGCTGGTCGAGATCGACCTGATCGCGCGGCGGCCTTAGAGCAGCGCCAGCCCCGCGCCGGCCGCGGCGCTCAGCAGCACCACCAGCCATGGCGGAGTTCGGATCAGCAGCAGGACCAGCGCGGCGATGCCCCAGGCCAGATCGAGCGGGCCGAAGACGGCACTGGTGAACACCGGATCGTAGAGCGTCGCCAGCAGCAGGCCGACCACGGCGGCGTTGGCAAGATCGAGCCCGGCGCGCAGGCGTGGGTTGGCGCGCAGCGACTGCCAATAGGGCAGGGCGCCGAACACCAGGAGGAACGAGGGCAGGTAGATGGCGCCGAGCCCGAGCAGCGCGCCGGCAATGCCGTTGGGCGGCGATTGCAGCAGTGCGCCGGCATAGGCGGCGAAGGCGAACAGCGGACCGGGGACCGCCTGCGCCGCGCCGTAGCCGGCGAGGAACAGGTTGCGGTCGATCAGCCCCGGCGTCACCAGCTCGGCCTCGAGCAGCGGCAGGACGACATGGCCGCCGCCGAACACCAGTGAGCCGGTGCGATAGAATTTCTCGGCGACCACCAGCCATGAATTGCCGGTGGCGGCAAGGATCGGCAGGGCGAGCAGCAGGCCGAAGAACAGCGCGAGGAAGATGGTGCTGGTGCGATCCAAGGCGAGGCGCGGGGCAGCGGCAGGCGGCGCCAGGAGGTACCCGGCGAGAGCGGCGGCGGCAATCAGCGCCAGCTGGGTGAGGCCCGACGGGAGCAGCAGCGCGATCGCCGCCGCAGCGAGAGCGATGAGGCGGCGCTGGAGGTCCGGGGTCAGCGACTTCGACATGGCCCAGACCGCCTGGGCGACCACCGCGAGCGCGGCCAGCTTCAGCCCATGCAGGATGCCGTCGGCGAACGGTCCGGCGAGCCGGGTCGCGCCATAGGCGAAGGCCAGCAGCAGCACGACCGAGGGCAGGGTGAAAGCCACCCACGCTGCGATGCCGCCCCAGTAGCCGGCGCGCAGCTTGCCGACGGCGATGCCGACCTGGCTCGAGGCCGGGCCGGGGAGGAACTGGCAGAGCGCCACGAGATCGGCATAGGCGGCGTCATCGAGCCAAGCGCGGCGCTGTACCAGCTCGGTGCGGAAGTAGCCGAGGTGCGCCACGGGGCCGCCGAAGCTGGTGAGGCCGAGCAGCAGGAAGACGCGGAAGACTTCGGCGACGCTGCCTTGGCTTTGTTTTGCTGTGCTGGTTCCAACCACTCGATGTCATCCCGGCCTGCGCCGGGGTGACCCGGTGGGTTGGGAAGCCAGGTGCCCCAGACTGGCGTCACAATCAACTCGTCACCTTCGCCGTCCGTCCATAGACCAGCAGCATGACGATGATCACGAGGCCATAGATGATCTGCCGGCCGGCTTCGGGCATCTGCATGATCGACAGCACTGAGTTGAGCAGCACGATGAGGATTACCCCGACCACGGTGCCGATGAAGCGGCCGCGGCCGCCGAGGATATGGGTGCCGCCAATCACCACCGCGGCGATGGCCGGCAGCAGGTAGGCATTGCCCATGCCCTGGTAGGCCTTGGCGGAATAGCCGGCGAGCAGCACGCCGGCGAGCGCGGCGCAGAGACCGGAGATGACGAAGGCGCCGACGATGACCCAGCGGGTGCGGATGCCGCTCAGATACGACGCGGCCTCACGGTTGCCGGTGGCGTAGATGGCCTTGCCGAAGGCGGTGCGGCTCAAAATCGCGGCGATGACGATGGAGACGGCGGCCCAGACGAAGATGGCGACGGGAATGCCGAGGATCTTGTCGGCGGCGAGGTAGCGCATCAGCGGCGTCGCCGAATCCTGCGGGGCGAAGCCGCCGGTATGGGCGATCATCAGCCCGCGCATGACGGAATCGACGCCGAGGGTGAAGATCATCGAGGGGATGCGGAGGTAAGCGACGCCAAAACCGTTGAACAGCCCGACCAGCAGGCCGATGGCGAGGCCGGTAGGGATGGCGGCGGGGCCGCCGACGGTGGTCGCCATCATGGCGGCGGCGGTCATCGTCCAGGGGACGCTGAGGTCGATGTGACCGAGCAGGATCACCATCATCATCCCGGCCGCGACGATGCCGAGGAAGGCGCCGGTCTGCAACTGGGTGAGCAGGTAATTGGGGCTGAGCAGCGGCATCGTGCCGAGTGTTGCGACGGTATAGATCGAGCCGAGCGCCAGGATCACCAGCACGAAGCCGGCAGAGATGACGATCGGCAGATCGTCGGATTTCAGGCGGGGCAGGGTGAGGTCGTTGGCCATGGGTCCGGTCCTACCTGAAGAGTTCGAGACGGTTCTTCACCCGCAGCGTGCGGATGGCGCCGAGGCTGACGGCGGCGAGCAGCACGACGCCTTCGACCAGCGGCTGCAGCAGCGGATCGATCGACAGGATGCGGAAGTAGAACGAGATGGCGCGCAGGATCAGCGCGCCGATCAGCGCGCCGATCACCGTGCCGACGCCGCCGAGCAGCGAGATGCCGCCCAGCACCACGGCGGCGATGGAGTTGAGCGTATAGGCGCCGGCCTGCGGGATATCGGCGTTGCCCGAGCCGGTCTGGATGGCGAGATAGAGCCCGGCGCAACCGGCAAAGAACCCGGCGAGAGTGAAGGCCCAGAGCTTGGCGCGATTGATCGGCAGGCCGGACATGTAGGCGGCGCCCTCAGACGAGCCGATGGCATAGAGGGTGCGGCCGGTGACGGTGCGGCGGAACGGGATCCACACCGCCGCGGTGATGATGACGAGGATGAGCAGCGGCACCGGCACCCAGGCAATCGGCTGCAGCCAGGCGGCCTCGCCGTCCTCGAACAGGTGATAGGTCTCGGCGAGGTCCTTGATCGAGTTGGTGACGGCCCAGTTGAGGTCCAGATCGACCTCGCCGCCCGGTTGCGGACGGATCAAGAGGGCAAGGCCGATGGCTACGGCGCCGGTGGCGAGCGTCGCAATGATCGGCTGCAGGCGGCCGTAGACGATGACGAGGCCGTTGACGAGGCCGAAGCCGGTGCCGGCGGCCACCGAGACGAGGCAGCCGAGGATGATCTGCCAGGGTTCACCCCGCACCAGTTCGCTGGCGATGCAACTGGTGAGGGTCATCACCGCCCCGACCGACAGGTCGAGGCCGCCGACGATCACTGTCATCGCCTGCGCCATGGCAACGAAGGCAAGCGCCACCGATTCATTGGTGTTGGCGATGAAGACGTTGGTGGAAAAGCCGCGCGGGTGGATGAAGTTGTAGACGAGGTAGAGCGCGGCGAGCAGCAGGATGGCGCCATAGAAGCCGCGGTTCTGGCGGATCGACATGGCGAGCGCCGAGGCACGCGGCGGGGTGGTGGCGGCGACGGCGCTCATACGGGCACCGCCTCTCTGGCCGGAGCATCGGCCGGCCTGGTGATGTTGAGCGCGGCGGCGACCAGCGCCTCCTCGGTGATGGCCTCGCCACTGAACTCGGTGACGATGCGGCCGTCATACATCACGGCGACGCGGTCGCAGCAGCCGATCAGCTCGGCATAGTCGGTGGAGTAGAAGAGGATCGCGGTGTCCTTGTCGGCCAGTTCGCGCATCAGCCGGTAGAGTTCCTGCTTGGTGCCGACGTCGATGCCACGGGTGGGGTCGTTGAGCAGCATCACCTCGGGCTTCGTCAGCAGCCACTTGGCGATCACCACCTTCTGCTGGTTGCCGCCGGAGAGGCTGGCGACCGGATCGTCGGGCTTGTTGAGCTTGATCTGCAGCTGCGCGATGGCGTCGGCCACGGCTTGCCGCGACTTCGCGGGATCGATGAACGGCCCCTGCCGGACCTTGTCGAAGCTGGCGACCAGCAGGTTGTCGGCGATCGACATGGGCAGCATCAGGCCCTCGGTCTTCCGATCCTCGGGTACCAGTGCGATGCGGCTGCGGCCGCCCTTGGCGTCGGCGGGCGAGGCGGGAATGCCGCCCTCGCCGCCCACCGTGACCTTGCCTTCGACGCCGCGCAGGACACCGAACAGCGCCAGCAGCAATTCCTTCTGGCCCTGGCCATCGAGGCCGCCCAGCCCGACGATCTCGCCCTTGCCGACCGACAGCGAGACCCCGTTGAGACGGTTCTCCCATTTGAGGTCGGTGACGGCGAGATGCGGCTTGCGGCTGAACGCCGGCGGCTTCACCGGAAACTGGTGGACGATGTCGCGGCCGATCATCAGCTTGACGATCTCCTCCTGGCTGCGGGCGCCCTTGTCGAAGGTTTCGATGTGGCGGCCGTTGCGGAACACCGAGAGGGTGTCGCAAAGCGCCTCGACCTCGTGCATGCGATGCGAGATGAACAGCATGCCGGTGCCCTCGGCCTTCAGTTCGGCAAGCACGTTGTAGACGGTTTCGACGTCGCGGCTGGTGAGCGCCGAAGTTGCCTCGTCGAGGATCAGCAGTTTGGGGTTCTTGCCGAGCGCCTTGGCGATCTCGACCATTTGCCGGCGCGACAAGGACAGGTCGCGGATCAGGGCGCGCGGATCGACGTCCTCGCAATGGATCCGGGCCAGCAGCGCCTCGGCGCGCTCGCGCTGGGCACGGCGGTCGATGAGGCCGAAGCGGCGCGGCGGATCGGAGATCGAGATGTTGTCGGCGACCGACAGGTCGGGCATCAGCGACAGCTCCTGGAACACGCAGACGATGCCGGCCTTGGCTGCCTCGGAAGGGCGCGAGAAGCGGTGCTGCGTGCCGGCCACGGTGAGCGTGCCGCTATCGGGCTGCACCACCCCGGCCATGATTTTGATCAGGGTGGATTTGCCGGCGCCGTTTTCGCCCAGGATGGCGTGGATGGAGCCCTCGCGGCACGCAAAGTCGACCCCTTCGAGCGCCCGTGCGCCCGAGAAATACTTGGAAACGCCGCTCAGTTCGGCGAATGGCCGCGCGGCCCGCCCGTCCAGCATCGTCAATCCTCAGTCGTCGAGTGAAGGGGAGAAGCGGTGCCGGGCGATGGGACCCGGCACCGCCTTTGACGTGCGGAGGTCTACTGCACGTTCTCCTCGGTCTGGGCCATGATGGCCGGGCCCGAGATGTTCACGCCGCAGGGCGGGAATTCGTTGACGGTGAAGAAGTTGTCCGGCAGGTCGGTCCAGAAATTCTCGCCGTCCTTGAGCGCCGTGTAGTCGACGGATGGCAGCGGCACCGAGATGAGCTGCGGCATCACGTTGCCCTCGAGCGCTGAAATGGCCGCCTTCATCGAGATGGCGACGAGGCCCGGCGACTGGCCGATCGAGAGGCCGACAAGACCCTCGCCGGAGTGTTTGGCGACGAGCTTCCTGAACCCGTTCTCGGCTTCGCCGCCCACCGGTACGAACGGGTGCTTGGCATCGAGCAGGGCCTGCACGGTGCCGGTCGAACCACCCTGGGTGATGACGCCGTCGAAGGTGCCGTGCACGGCAAGCGCGTCGGCGGTGACCTTCTGCGCGGTGCCGTCGTCCCAGTTGCCGACCACCTGGACGATTTCCCAAGGGCCGGGGGTGGCGTCGAACACCTCGTGGATGCCGATCGAACGATCGCGGTCGACCGAGTTGCCGGCGAGGCCGCGGACTTCGAGAATCTTGCCCGAGGTCTTGCCCTTGGCCGCCAGCTCCTTGAGCACGAAGTTGCCCCAGTCGCGGCCCATCTGCAGCTGGTCTTCGTTGACCATCATCACCGCGTCGGTGTCGAGGATGTTGTCGAACGGCACGATCACGACGTTCTCGCGGTCGGCGAGGCGGATGACGCGATCGAAGCCTTCCGGCGACACCGCGATGGTGACGATGGCGTCAAAGCCCTGGTTGATGAAGTCCTCGATGGCGCCGAGCTGGGCCGGCGCGTCGGTGCCGGTCGAGACGACCTTGAACTCCTTGATCTTGTCCTTGATCGCCGGGTCCTCGGCGAAGGCCTTGGCGGTCTTGATCATCTGAATGCGCCAGGTGTTGCCGACATAGCCGTTGACCACGGCGATACGGTACGGGCCGGGCTTAGCTTCCCACTGGAAGTACTTGGTCTCGGCATTCCATGGGGCAAAGCAGGTGGGGTCGGCGCCGGGGCCGGCGACCACTTTGGGTCCGGCATAGCTGAGACTGGTCGAGACAAGCAGGCCGACAAGGGCGGCCGAGGCAATGCGTAGTGCGTTCATAGGTTTCTCCTCCCAGAGAACGATCTGAAACAACTAGGCAGTCGCTGGTCAGTCAGTGTCCGGCAGTTCCCTGCCGTCTACCGTCGTCGGGGCCGTTAGCGGCCCATGCGGCACGCCGTTTGGCGTCGCCAATCCGTAGAGTTCTTGTGGTCGCGTGGTCGAACCGGAAGGCGCGAGCGACCTTCCTCAACACGCTCGGTAGCTACTCCTTGAACAAAGCCAGTCCTGCTTCGAGGTGCTGGCTCATGCGATACTGAAAGGCAAAGCGGTTGCGGCTCTCCAGCGCATCTGCGATGCCACCGTGTTCGTCGAAGCTGACGCCATGGGTCTTCATGCGGTTGACGCCGCTTTCCATGATCTTGAGCATCACCGGCTTCATGATCCGATAGATCTCGTTGACCTGCTTGTTGCCGAGGATGCCGACGAGCGTCGCGTGAAAGCGAAAGTCGTGCTGGGCGGCAAGGTGCAGTTGCTCTTCCTCGCGCATGGCGTCGTTGGCCTCGCGCAGCCGGACGATGTCGTCGGACGTGGCGCGCTCGAACAACTGGTCGACGGCGCCGACCTCGATCAGCTGCCGGAAGCCCTGGGTGTCGAGGAAGGTCTGCCGGCTCAGCTCGAGCGTGTTGAACGAGTAGAGCTCGAACACCGCATCCATGCGCCGGTCGATGATCACCGCACCCACCTTGGGGCGGACGTCGACCACGCCATAGGCTTTGAGGATGCGCATCGCTTCACGCACCGTGGTGCGGGACGAGGTGAACATCTCGCCAAGTTCGCGCTCCGACGGCAGTGGGTCGCCAACCCCGAGATTGCGCTTGTCGATCAGCGCCTTGATCTGTCCGACCAGGGTTTCGACGGCGGAATCGTAGAGGTGCACGGCGCCCTGTTTCTGGCGCGCGCCACGTTGTTTCAGCCGAACGACATTGCTCCTGGCCGTCATGACCGGATTGCCTCGACATGAGCTGTAGTAGATCCCTCGATCCTACATTTGTAGGACCAGCGGCACGGTAGTTTCAGTGTTTTTGGCTGTCAATAGCCCCGCAATGGAAGCTTATGCGAGATTGTGACGCCATCTGGTATGACAAATAGTAGTTCAAACTGATCTGACAACGATTGCACAGATATCAAATGGCGCGGAAAAGTCATTGAATGCTAACATGTTAGCAAGGGTGAGCCGCGAGTGAATGTGGAACACCGAAAAACCCCGCAGCAGGTGCTGCGGGGCTGTGAAAAACCTGCCGGCGACCGGCGCAGGAGCAGGGTGATCTGCCTCAGTTCGGTGTGTAGGTCAGCGCCACGACGCCATCGGGCAGGGGTGTGGCTTCCAACAGGCGAAGCTTACTCTCAATGCCGGAACCGAAGACGCCCTGGCCACCACCGAGCAGGATCGGGTTGAGGAACAGGTGCAACTCGTCGATCAGGCCGCGCTCGAGGCAACTGCGGACGAGGAGGGGACTGCCGAAACTGACGATGTCGCCGCCCGGCTGCTGCTTGATGGCAGTGAGCTCAGCGGGATCCCGCAGCAGAAGGGAGGTTTCCCAACTGGCCTCGGCTTCGGGCAGGCTGGTGGAGACGACGATCTTGGTGGCGTGCGCGATCCAGTCGGCATGGGCGCGCTCGCCAGGGGTGGCGTCGGGATCGTTCGGGACGCTCGGCCAGTAGCCCTGCATGCCCTTGTAGGTCTTGGGACCGAAGACCACGGCATCGGCATTGGCGGTCAGCTGCTTGGCGCGAGCAGCGATCTGGTCGTTGTAGGTCACCCAATGGAAGCCGCCAGCGGCATCGGAGGCATAGCCATCCAGCGAGATATGCAGGTGCATCTTGAGTTTGCGCATGGTTGGTCCTCATTGGTTAAGTCATGGCTTAACTAAAGCGGAGCCGGGCTGGAAGTCAATAGTTAGTAGGCTGCTTAAGTGATGCGCTTGCCGTGCGTGCCGCCAGCCACCGGCGGCGGCGGTCAGCGAGCTTCGGCACCCAAAGCAAAGGGCGCCGGTCTTGCGACCGACGCCCTTCAAAACTCAGTGGCAAACCCTCAGGCCGCGTAGGCCTTGGTCTTCTGCTGCTGCTCGCCCAGGCCTTCGATGCCCAGCTTCATGGTCTGGCCCGGCTTCAGCCAGATCGGCTCTGGCTTTTGGCCCATGCCGACGCCCGGCGGGGTGCCGGTGGTGATCACGTCACCCGGCTGCAGGCTCATGAACTGGCTGAGATAGGCGACAAGGTGGGCGACGCCGAAGATCATGGTCTTGGTCGAGCCGTCCTGGTAGCGGTGGCCATCGACGTCGAGCCACATGCCGAGGTTCTGCACGTCCTTGATCTCGTCCTTGGTGACGAGCCACGGGCCGATCGGGCCGAAGGTGTCGGCCGACTTGCCCTTGGTCCACTGGCCGCCGCGCTCGGTCTGGAAGTGGCGCTCGGAAAGGTCGTTCACCACGCAGTAGCCGGCGACGTAGTCCAGCGCGTCCTTTTCCTCGATATACTTGGCTTCCTTGCCGATGATGACGCCGAGCTCGACTTCCCAGTCAGGCTTCAGGGTGTTCTTGGGCAGGATCACGTCGTCGTTCGGGCCGATGATGGCGCTGGTGGCCTTCATGAACAGGATCGGCTCGGCTGGGATGGCGGCGCCGGTCTCGGCGGCGTGGTCAGCATAGTTGAGGCCGATGCACATGAACTTGCCGACATTGCCGACGCAGGGGCCGATGCGCGAGCCCTTGTCGAGCACCGGCAGGCTGCCATGGTCGGCCGCCTTGATCTTGGCCAGGCCCTCGGCACCGATCGAGGCGCCGTTGATGTCGGGCACCACGGACGAGAGATCGCGGTAGGTCCCGTCGGTGTGCAGGATGGCGGGCTTTTCGGCGCCCTTGGCGCCGACGCGCAGAAGTTTCATGTAATGCTCCTCAGATTTGGCCTAGGGGGATAGGGCCAGACCCGCGCGGAGTCGAGGCCAACGATGGTCGAATCCGTTCGGTGCGCGGCATCGGGCGCGATCTCGCTATTCGGGGCGGACGATGCCCTTCTTGAGCAGGACGTTGCCGTAGAGGCGGCGCTCGCCGGTCTGGATCACCGCGTAGGCGCCGTGCACGCGCTCGTAGAAGGCGAAGCGCTCGAGCAGGCTGAGTTTCATCTCCGGCTCGTGCTTCTTGATCAGCTTGTCGAAATCCTTGTGGGTCTGCTCGCGCTTCTTGGCGTCGCCGACCACTTCCATGCCGAAGGCCTGCTCGTCGACGAAGGTGTCGAGCGGCATCACCGTGAGGATGGCGTCGAGCACGTCGGTGGCGCTGATGCCGTCGAGACGCACCAGTTGCGGGCCGGCACTGTCGCCCGGGTAGTTGGCATCGACGATGGCGATCTCGTCGCCATGGCCCATGGCGCGCAGGATGTAGAGCAGGTCAGGGCCGAGGATCGGCGGAATGCCCTTGAGCATGAGGTTCTCCCTTGGTGGTCTTGTTGCCGTTCAGCCGAACGGGAAGGCGGAGTATGCCGGATCCTCGCGCAGCAACTGGCCATCGGCGAAGAGCTCGGCGTGCTCGACGGCAAAGGCGATGAGCTCGGCCATCACCGAGTCGATATGCGCACGCATGGCGGCCGAGGCGATCGCGGCGTCGCCGGCGGTGATGCCGTCGAGGATTTTCTGGTGCTCGGCGAGGGTGACGCTCAACCGGCGCGGGGTGAGGATCAGGCGGCGGGCCCGGTCGAGATTGGCGCGGGTGTTCTCGATGACGCCCTTCACCTTGGTGAAGCGCATGTCGCCGAAGATGATGTCGTGGAACTCGAGGTCGCGCTCGTGGAAGCCGTTCTGGTCGTCGATCTCCACGGCGGCGCGCTGGTAGCTCATGTTGCGCTGCAGTGTGTCGATCAGTTCCGGGCTGTGGTTGCCTGTGACGACGCGCACTGCTTCGGCTTCGAGCGCCTTGCGGATCAGCATGTATTCCAGCACGTCGGCGATGCGGACCAGCGACACGGTGGAGCCGCGCTGCGGCAGGATATCGACCAGGCCTTCGGCCTGCAGGCGAGCCAGCGCCTCCGAAACCGGGAAGCGCGAGACGCCGAGGCGCTCGCAGATGGCGCCCTTGTCGATCACTTCGCCGGGTTTCAGATCGAGCGAGACGATGGCCTGGCGCAACGTATCGGTGACGAACACCGTGACGTTGCCGCGCGTCGGCGTCGCCGGTGCGCTGAGAAAATGGTAGGGACTTGCCTCGGTCTTCATGCTAACATGTTAGTTGGACTGCCGGAGCTTTTCAATCGCACCTGCTTGTCACCCGACTGGTTTTCCGCCGCAAGCGAGCCGTCTCGGGCGTACAATGGTTTTGAGGTGGTTTTGAGTGGTGTCGGCTGTTCCTGCCCCGAATCCAGGATCAAAAGAGCCGCCCCCGATGTCCGATGTCATGTCCCGCCCCGCCGCCGCCAAGACGCTGCTGCTCAACGCCCAAGACAATGTCGCGGTGGCGCTGAGCAATCTCGATGTCGGCACCGTTACGCCGCAGGGGGTCACCACCACCAAGCGCGTGCCCAAGGGCCACAAATTCACCGTGCGGCAGGTCGCGGCCGGCGAGCCGATCGTCAAGTTCGGGCAGATCATCGGCTTCGCCAAGGACAATATCCCGCCGGGCGAATGGGTGCATGAGCACAATGTGACGATCGGCGAGGAGCATGGCGCGTTCAAGCGTGACTACGCCTTCGGCGAGGGCATCGTGCCGGTGGATTTCGTGCCGGAAGCGCAGCGGGCGACGTTCCAGGGCTTCCGACGCTCGAACGGCCAGGTCGGCACGCGCAACTATATCGGTATCCTCACCTCGGTGAACTGCTCGACCACCGTGGCCGGGTTCATCGCCCGGGAAGTCGAGCGCTCGGGCATTCTCGAGCAATATCCGAATGTCGATGGCATCGTGGCGTTGAAGCAGGCCAATGGCTGCGTCATCGACTATCGCGGGGTGATCTTCGACATTTTGAAGAAGACCACCTGGGGCTATGCCACCAACCCGAACATGGGCGGGGTGATCATGGTGGGGCTGGGCTGCGAGGGCTTCCAGATCCCGCGGCTGAAGGAGGCCTATGGGGTCACCGAGAACGAGACGTTCCGCACCATGACGATCCAGGAAGTGGGCGGTACGCGCAAAACCGTCGAAGCCGGCGTCGAGGCGGTGAAGGCCATGCTGCCGATCGTCAACAAGGCGAAGCGCGAGACGGTACCGGCGTCGGAGCTGATGCTGGCGCTGCAGTGCGGTGGCTCGGACGGCTATTCCGGCATCACCGCCAACCCGGCCCTGGGCGTCGCGGCGGACATCCTGGTGCGGCACGGCGGCACGGCTATTCTCTCCGAGACGCCAGAGATCTATGGGGCCGAGCACCTGCTCACCCGGCGCGCCAAAAACCGCGAGGTCGGCGAGAAGCTGATCGATATCATCCACTGGTGGGAAGATTACGCCGATCGTAACAACATGGAAATGAACAACAACCCGTCGCCGGGTAACAAACTCGGCGGACTCACCACTATTCTGGAGAAATCTCTGGGTGCTGCTGCAAAAGGCGGGACAACGCCGCTCAATGCAGTGTATCACTATGCCGATCCAGTGACCGAAAAGGGGTTCGTGTTCATGGATACGCCCGGATACGATCCGGTTTCAGCGACCGGGCAGGTCGCAGGTGGTGCGAATATACTATGCTTCACCACCGGCCGTGGCTCTGCCTACGGCTGCAAGCCGACGCCGTCGATCAAGATCGCCACCAACTCGGACATCTATCACAAGATGATCGACGACATGGACATCAATGGCGGCGAAGTGGTCGAGGGCGGCTCGCTCGAACAGAAGGGGCAGGAGATCTTCGACAAGATCCTTGCCGTTGCTTCGGGTGAAAAGAGCAAGTCGGAACTCCTGGGCTACGGCGACAACGAGTTCGTGCCCTGGCAGATCGGTGCAACCTTCTGATGCGGCGCGCCGTCCACGTGGTGATCACTGGACGGGTGCAGGGAGTGGGCTTTCGCGCTTTCGTCGAGCGCGAGGCCGCAGCGTTGCGGCTCGAAGGCTGGGTCCGCAACCGGCGTGACGGCACGGTCGAGGCGGTGTTTGCCGGCGATGAGGGCGAAATCCAGCACATCCTGATGGAACTCAACGCCGGCCCGCCCGCCGCCGCGGTGACCGACGTGCGGACCGGACCCTATGAAGGCCCGATCCCGCCGGGCTTCAGTTCGCTGCCGACGGCGTGAGACTCTCATTTTGTTGCGCTTTCGAGCCGGAGTGGCCCACAATCCACGCTTTCGGGCATATGGGGTAAGTTATGGTTGTGCCCCACCCACCGGCTGTCATCCCTGCTTTCGCAGGGATGACAGCGAGTTTGGGGCGGCGCCTGGTGGCGGGGTTGCAGGCAGCGCTCCGCTCGATTTGACTTTGCGGCGGGACCCCCTACATTCATGCCATGTCTTGCTTCGCGACCATCACCGTTATGGCACCGCGCCGGGAAACCCCGGTCGCAGGCATTTAGCCCCATGATCCGCGCCTAGGCGCCGCCGGGTCTGGGGCATCCCGAACCCACGCGGCGGTTTCCGCTCGGGTTCACCGACCAGGCGCCACATCCCAAAACAGCAGCGTGAACCGTCGCGGGCGAAGCCCGCCGACGTTCGCGCATCGAAAGGAATTTTTCTCAGATGCAATCCATGCGTCGCTATGACCTGCAACCGCGTATCGTCCTCGGCGAGGACGACCATCGCAAGCTCATCGCCCTGGCGCTGGCCGGCAGCGGACACAGCTCCGATGCGGCCGACGATCTCTTGTACGAAATCGAACGCGCCCGCGTTGTGCCGACCCCCAAGCTCGGCTCGAGCGTGGTGCGGATGGGCTCGACCGTGACCTATCGGCCCGACAATGGCGCAGAGCGCACCGTGCAACTGGTCTACCCGGTCGATGCCGACATCGCCCAGGGCAAGATCTCGGTGCTGACCCCGGTCGGCACGGCATTGATCGGCCTTGATGTCGGGCAGTCGATCACCTGGGAAGCGCGCGACGGCAACAAGCACGTGCTGACCGTGACGGCGGTCGAGCCGCAGGCGTGATTCGCGGCTACGGGCCGCCCAGCGCTCGGCTGCGCGGCCGGTTCAATCAACAAAACCAGACGGTTGGACTGTCACAATTGTGCGGCCCAACCGTCATCGACCGGGCATCGCTCGTGGTTAATGAAGTGTTGCGGCCAAGCTGGCCGCGCCGCACTTCGGAGGCTCCCATGGCCCAGCAACGTGCCCACCACTCCGCCGCGATCACCGGCATGCGCTCAACCACTGGGCAAGCACTGGCGATCCGCTATGACCTCAGCTCCAACACCATCGCCTTCGTCGAGGACGACTGGTTCGCCGACGCCGTGCGCAGGACCAGTGTGCCGCCCCGCACCGTGGTGCGGCAGCGGCTCGGCAACAATGTGACGCGGCTGAAGCCACGGCGGCGCTAACGGCTATCTCGGAATACGCCCGCGACATCCATGCTTTGATGCAGGATGCGGATTACGTCGATCGTTTGATTGTCCGCACGGGTGAAATAGAGCATATGTGACCCGGCCGCACACTTGAAGTATCCCGGCCTCACATCGGCGGCGGACCGCATTGGGATGCGCCCAGCAACAATGCCGTCGAGCCTGATCCTTGTCCCACTGCTCGGCGGTGTAATCCCAAATGCCCACGAGGTCCGCCTCGGCCGCTGGGCTGAGGCGGTAAGCAATCACGGTGCTCTCTTGCGCGCTATGAATGCGTCAAAGTCGAACGGCCTCGGAGTACCGCTGCGCTCGCCTTCGATCAGCGCCGCCCGCAGAGCCTCCAGCTTTGCATCGTGTTCTTCAAGCAGACGCAGCCCGGCTCGAACGACTTCACTGCTTGAGCCATAGCGGCCCTTAGCAACCTGGGTATCGATGAAATTTGACAACTCGTCACCCAGGACGATCGATGTTGATTTGGACATCTCGGTTCTCTGCGATACCAATAGATAGTATCTGATAGTGCCCGCCGCGTCCAGCTAAGGCCGCGTCGCCCCGTTCACCGCCAGATAGATGCTGTGCAGGCTCTGCGTGGCGCAGATGAACAGGCGGTTGCGGCGGGGGCCGCCGAATTCGACGTTGGCGACGGTGTCGGGGGTCAGGAGCTTGCCCAGCAGTACGCCCGATGAATTGAAGCAGTGGACGCCGTCGCCGGCCGAGGTCCAGACATTGCCGCGGTCGTCGAGGCGGAAACCGTCGGGGAGCCCAGTATCGGTGACGCAGAAGACGCGGCCATTGCTGACGGTGTTGTCGGCGTTGACGTCGAATACCCGGATGTGACGCGGCAGGTCGGCGCCGTGGCTATAGGCGCTGTCGGCGACATAGAGGCGCTTCTCGTCGGGCGAGAAGGCGATACCGTTGGGGCGGACGAAATCGTCGATCGCGACCTTCAATACGCCGGTGGCCGGATCGAGGCAGAAGACATAGCAGCCATCCTGCTCGAACTCGCCCTTGAAGCCTTCGTAGTCCGAGAGAATGCCGTAGCCCGGGTCGGTGAACCAGATGGTGCCGTCGGACTTCACCACCACGTCGTTGGGGGCGTTGAGCTTCTTGCCGCGATAGCTGTCGGCGAGGACGGTGATGGTGCCGTCGAGTTCGGTGCGGACGACGTTGCGGCCGCCATGCGAGCAGGAGACCAGCCGGCCTTCGCGGTCGCGGGTGTTGCCGTTGATATAGTTGGAATTGTGCCGATAGACCGAGGCGCCGCCGTCGGGGGTCCAGCGCATCATGCGGTTGTTGGGGATGTCGGACCAGACCAATTGGTTGGCGTCGCCGAACCAGCATGGGCCCTCGGCCCAGCGGCAATCGGAATAGAGCGTTTCGAGCTTGGCGCTGCCCTGGATCAGGTGCCCGAACTCTTTCTCGTGATGCTGATAGACGCCGGCCATAGCTTCCCCCTCCATATTGGTGGTCGCGGTCGAACTGCGAAAACCTCACAACTCTTGCTGACCACGCTCCGGTGATTTTGCGGCGCATCCAATCGGAAGTTCTGGAGCCGGGCAAGGCTACTTGCGTTCATGTCGGATGAGGTGCGAGCTTCCTCCTCAAGGAGAATTCCGATGCCGATCACCGCTGCGCTCAACGCCCGCCTCAAGGATCCCTCGCTGCTGCGCGCTGCCGCTTTCATCGGCGGGCGATGGTTGGAGACGGCGGAGAACGGCACGACGTTCGAGGTGACGAACCCCTCGACCGGCGCGGTGCTGGCGGTGCTGCCCAATTGCGGCGTGGCGGAAGCCAAGCTCGCGATCACGGCAGCCGGGGCGGCGCAGCGGGGCTGGGCGAAAAAGACCGGCAAGGCGCGTGCCGCAGTGCTGCGCAAGCTCCATGACCTGATGGTAGAGAACGCCGACGACCTCGCAGCGATCATGACCGCCGAGCAGGGCAAGCCCGTGCCGGAGGCCAAAGGCGAGGTGCTTTACGGCGCCGCCTATGTCGAGTGGTTCGGCGAGGAAGCCAAGCGCGTCTATGGCGACACCATTCCCGGCCACCAGGAAGACAAGCGGATCATCGTGATCAAGCAGCCGGTGGGGGTGGTGGCGACGATCACGCCGTGGAATTTCCCCAATGCCATGCTGGCCCGCAAAGTGGCGCCGGCGCTGGCGGCGGGATGTGCCGTGGTGTCGAAGCCGGCGGCGGAGACGCCGCTTTCCGCCATCGCCATTGGCGTCCTGGCGGAACGGGCCGGGCTGCCGGCGGGGTTGTTCAACCTGTTGCCGTCGACCCATTCGTCGGATCTGGGCAAGGAGTTCTGCTCCAACGAGGTGGTCAAGAAGCTGAGCTTCACCGGTTCGACCGAGGTCGGCCGCATCCTGATGCGGCAGGGGGCGGAGCAGATCAAGCGACTGAGCCTCGAGCTCGGCGGCAATGCGCCGTTCATCGTGTTCGACGACGCCGACCTCGATGCGGCGGTCGAAGGGGCGATGATCTCGAAATATCGCAATAACGGGCAGACCTGCGTCTGCGCCAACCGCATCTATGTGCAGGCGGGCGTCTACGATGCATTCGCAGCGAAGCTGACCGCGGCGGTGGAGAAGCTGAGGGTGGGCGACGGGTTCGGCGAGGGGATCACCACCGGACCGCTGATCGACGAGAAGGCAGTGGAGAAGGTCGAGCGGCACCTGACCGACGCGCTGCGCAAGGGCGGCCGGCTGCTGACTGGCGGCAAGCGCAAACAGGGGCTGTTCTTCGAGCCGACCATCGTTGCGGATGCGACCGCCGACATGGTGCTGGCGCGCGAAGAGACGTTCGGGCCGGTGGCGCCGTTGTTCCGCTTCGAGACGGTGGAGGAGGTGATCCGGCTCGCCAACGCCACCGAGTTCGGTCTGGCGTCATATTTCTATGCGCGCGATCTGAGCCGGGTGTTCGAGGTGGCCGAGGCACTGGACTATGGCATGGTCGGGATCAATACCGGGCTGATCTCCACCGAGGTCGCGCCATTCGGCGGGGTGAAGCAGTCAGGGCATGGGCGAGAGGGGTCGAAGTACGGGATCGAGGATTATCTCGATATCAAGTACCTGTGCTTGAGCGTTTGAACGGCTGACTGAAGTAGCGGGGCGCCAAGCAAACCAGGCTCTCCCAACTAAAGCCTGATCAACCCCGCCGCCGTCGGCTTGAACCCGCACGCCTTGTAGAACCCGTCGAGCTTGTCTTCGTAATCGACGTGCAGCCAATGCGCGCCGCGTTCACGGGCGGCGTCCGTGACCCGCCGTACCAGCTCTGTCGCAATCCCGCGGCGCTGGAAAGCCGGGTCAACTGTCGTATCGAGCAAGAACGCATGCACGCCGCCGTCCCAGGCGACGTTGACGTAGCCGACCATGCGGTTGCCGGCATAGGCGCATGCATGGGTCAGGCTGCGGGTAAGGATGAAGGCGAGATCGCCGCTCCAGTCGTCGCCCCAGGCGGCGCGCCACAGCGGCGCCAGCTCTTCCTCGCTCGGGAACGGGTCGAGCCGATAGGCGATCCCGGTGTCAGTGTTGCCTTTAGTTTCTTGCATGCAGTTCCGTTCCGGCGAGGCCTTCGATGATCGGGCAATCGGGCCGGTGATCGCCGTCGCAGGCGTCGGCGAGCGTGGCGAGGGTGTGGCGCATCTCGCCGAGCAACCGGATCTTCTGGTCGAGTTCGGCGATGTGGCTCTGGGTCAGCGCCTTGACGTCGGCACTCGAACGCTGCGTGTCGCCCCAGAGGCGCAGCAGGTCGCGGATCTCGTCCATCGAGAAGCCGAGGTCGCGGGCGCGGCGGATGAAACCGAGGCGGTGGATGTCATGATGGCTGTAATCGCGATAGTTGCTGTCGCGCCGGTCGGCATTGGGAATGAGGCCGATGGATTCGTAGTGGCGGATCATCTTGGCGGATACGCCGGTAAGCCGGGAGGCCTCGCCGATCTGCATGGGAACACCTATCTGAACAATGTGCTTGACCTTACCATGATGGGAAGGTGCAGAACAGGGCCCAGTACGATTTCGTTTGTCGCGTCTTAGCGGCGCTCAGCCGCCAGGAGACGTTCTACAGGAGCCGAGCATGGATCACGTTGAACACAAGCATTCGCACGGGGCAGGGGGCGCGGTGACCCGCGACCCGGTCTGCGGCATGACCGTCGATATGGCCAAGACGCCGCAGCGCGCCATGCATGAGGGACGTGAGATCGGCTTCTGCAGCGGCGGCTGCAAGACGAAGTTCGAGGCGGAGCCGGCAAAGTACCTGACGGCCACCGATCCGGTCTGCGGCATGCAGGTGGACCGGACCACGGCCAGACATATGCTGAAGCACGAGGGTACGCGCTACTATTTCTGCAGCGCCGGCTGCCTCAGCAAGTTCGAAGCCGATCCGCAGAAGTATCTCAACGCGCCGAAAGACGACGCGTGCGGCTGCGGGGATGGACACGGGCATGACCACGGCGCCGCGGCTAAGGGCGGCGGCCACGATCATGCGGGCCACGATCATGCGGGTCACGACCACAGCCACCATGGCCACTCGCATGGTGCGCCGCCGGTCGACCCATCGACGGTCGCGGCAGGGACCAAGTGGACCTGCCCGATGCATCCGGAGATCGTCAGGGACGGGCCGGGCGATTGCCCGATCTGCGGCATGGCGCTCGAGCCGATGGTGGCCTCGCTCGACGATGGCCCGAACCCCGAACTCATCGACTTCACCCGCCGGCTGTGGGTGAGTGCCGGGCTGTCGATCCCGATCCTCATCATCTCGATGGGCGGCATGGTCGGCCTGCCGGTGCGTGAGTGGATCGGCGAGCCGCTGGCCACCTGGATCGAGATGGCGCTGGCGACCCCGGTGGTGCTGTGGGCGGCCTGGCCGTTCTTCCGGCGCTTCTGGAATTCCCTCCGCAACCGCTCGCCCAACATGTGGACGCTGATCGGGCTCGGGGTGGGTGCGGCCTACCTGTTCTCGGTGGTGGCGGTGCTGTTCCCGCAGCTCTTCCCGATGAGCATGACGCATATGAACGGCGTCCCGCCGGTCTATTTCGAAGCCGCGGCGGTGATCGTGGCGCTGGTGTTCGTCGGCCAGGTGCTGGAACTGCGGGCCCGCGACGCCACCGGCAAGGCGATCCGGGCGCTGCTCAACCTCGCGCCGAAGACGGCGCGCAAGGTGTGGCAGGGCAAGGATATCGAGGTGCCCATCGAAGAGGTACGGGCCGGCGACTGGCTGCGGGTGCGGCCGGGCGAGGCTGTGCCGGTCGATGGCGAGGTGCTCGAAGGGCAGTCGTTCGTCGATGAATCGATGCTGACCGGCGAACCGGTGCCGGTGGAAAAGCTGAAGGGCGAGCCGGTGACCGGCGGGACGCTGAATGGCGAAGGCAGCTTCGTCATGCAGGCCACCCGCGTTGGCAGCGAGACCCGGCTCAGCCAGATCGTCGAACTGGTCGGCAAGGCGCAGCGCAGCCGTGCGCCGATCCAGGCGCTGGCCGACAAGGTGGCAAACTGGTTCGTGCCGTTGGTGGTGGTGATTGCCATCGTTGCGTTCGCGGCGTGGATGATCTGGGGCCCCGGCCTCGCCGAGGCGATCGTCGCAGCGATCTCGGTGCTGATCATCGCCTGTCCGTGTGCCCTGGGGCTGGCGACGCCGATCTCGATCATGGTGGCGACCGGGCGCGGCGCGCATGCCGGGGTGCTGGTGAAGGACGCCAAGGCGCTCGAGGGCTTTGCCCGGGTCGATACGCTGATCGTCGACAAGACCGGCACGCTCACCGAAGGCAAGCCGACGCTCGACCAGGTGATCCCGGTGAAGGGCGTCGACGAAGGCTTCGTGCTCGCTGTCGCCGCGGCGCTCGAAAAGCACTCCGAGCACCCGATCGGCACGGCCGTGGTCAAGGGCGCCGAGGCGCGGGGCGCGCGGGTCTACGAGGCCGATGGCTTCACCTCGCTCACCGGGCGCGGCATCAAAGGCAATGTCGGCGGCAAGCCGGCGCTGCTCGGCAACCTCAAGCTGTTTGGGGAACAGGGCATCGTGGTCGACGACAAGCTGGCGGGGCTCCTCGAGCAGCAGGCGGGCTCGGGCAAGACCGCGATCCTCGTCGCCCATGATGGGGTGGCGATCGGCGTGGTGACCGTGTCGGACCCGATCAAGGCAGGGGCAAAGGAAGCCATCGCGGCGCTGCGGGCCGACGGCGTGGCGGTGGTCATGGCGACCGGCGACGCCCGGGGCACGGCCGAAGCCGTCGGGCGCGAGCTCGGCCTCAGCGAGGTGCAGGCCGGTATGGCGCCCGAGGACAAGCACACGCTGATCGAAGCGCTGAAGCAGAAGGGCAAGTCGGTGGCGTTCGCCGGTGACGGCGTCAACGATGCGCCGGCGCTCGCGGCAGCCGATGTCGGCGTGGCGATGGGCACCGGGGCCGATGTGGCGATTGAAAGCGCCGGCATCACGCTGCTCAAGGGTGAGCTCGGCGGCATCGTCAAGGCGCGGAAGCTTTCGAAGGCGACGCTCGGCAACATCAAGCTGAACCTGCTGTTCGCCTTCGGCTACAACGCGCTGGGCATTCCGGTGGCGGCGGGCGTGCTCTACCCGCTGACCGGCTGGCTGCTCTCGCCGATGCTCGCCGCAGCGGCAATGGCGCTGAGCTCGGTGAGCGTCATCGCCAACGCGCTGCGGCTGAACTCGGCGAAGCTGTAGTCACAGCGGGGCCGGTGAAAGCACCGGCCCCAGTAGACCAAACTCACATCGCCGGCGGGCTGATGGTGATCGACGGGTCGTAGCGATAGACGGCCTTGGTCTCACTGGTCTGCCCGCCGACGGTGGCTTTGGTTTCGACGATGGCGGGCAGGTTCGTTGCCGGGTCGACGAACAACTGGTTGGTGCTGTCGACGCCCATCATCGACATGTCGTACTTGAACGCCTTGAGGTCGCGGCCGTCGACGTTCTGGGTGCCGAGGCATTCCGGCGCCTTGATCTGTTCGTTCATGGCGGCGACGTTCAGCACCGTCGCGGTGATCTGCGCGGCGACGGCTTCGGGCATTGCCGTCCAGCCTTGGCCGGCCATGTTGCTCCAGGCCTTGCCATCAAGCACGATCATCTCCTGCTTGAGGCCGCCCGTTTCGATGGTCGAATGGAAACCGCCGGGCGGCACGACGTTCGACGTCATCTTCATCTCTGGTGAGACGACGCTCATCGCGTAGGGGCCGGAAGCCATGGAGCGGTTGAGAATATCCTTGATGTCGCTGAGGCAGTCGGCCTGGGCCGGCACCGTGAAGGCAAGGGCGGCGAATGCGGCAAGGGTGGCAATGCGCATGTGAGTCTCCGTTGAACGGCGGGACCCTGCGCGGACGAGGATGAAGCGATGATGAACGCCGGAGGTCTGGCGGCTGTCGTGCGAGCTCGAGCCAATCACATCGTTGGCGGGCTGATGGTGATCGAAGGGTCGTAGCGATAAGTGGCTCGAGTGATGATCGTCTTACCGACCGAAGTTGTCGTACCAATGACCGCTGCCGGCAGCAGAGTTGCAGGGTCAGCGTAAAGGGTCGATCTGGTGTCGCTGCCCGCGATTTCAGGATTGAACTTGAAGGTCACGTACTCCTTGCCCTCCAGTTCTTGCCTGCCAAGGCATTCGGGCTCCGTGACCCGATCAGGCACAATAGCGGCGCCGCCACCCGGAGCGCCGACAAAGAACACAACGCTGAAAGCCGAGATGAGCTGGGCTGCTGTATCCTCGTGGAGGATGGTCCAGGTGTCCCCGGCTTTGGCCCAGGCCTTGCCATCCCGCACGATCATTTCCGTCGCCCTATCGCGCATAGTCGCCTTCGATCGCATGGCGACAAACGGGATGATCTCGATGTTGAGAGTTTCATCATCACCGGCGACCATCTCGATCGCGTAGGGGCCGGAAAGCGACGACCGAGCAATAACGCCCTTGATGTCGTTCAGGCAATCGCCATGCGCGGGGGCAACCCAAACCGCCGCCACCATGCCTGCCAGGGTGAATGATCGCATAGGTCTCTCCGGTCAGTCCCGACGATCCAATCTAGGCGAGCCGCAGGCTCACGCCAACGTCGCATTGACCACTGACATGTCAGAGAACTAGAAAGCGCCAAGGTTTCTCCGGGGCGCACATGGCCAATCTCGACAAGTATCTCACCATCGAAGACCTGATGAAGGCCGCGAAGCGCCGCGTGCCCAAGATGTTCTTCGATTATGCGGACTCGGGTTCGTGGACCGAGAGCACCTATCGCGACAACACCACCGACTTCGAGAAGATCAAGCTTCGCCAGCGCGTGGCGGTCAATCTCGAGAACCGCAACCTCGCGACGACGATGATGGGCCAGCCTGTTTCCATGCCGGTTGCCATCGCCCCGGTCGGTTCGACCGGCATGCAGTCGGCCGACGGCGAGATCAAGGCGGCGCGGGCGGCGGAGAAGTTCGGCATCCCGTTCACACTCTCGACCATGGCGATCTGCTCGATCGAGGACGTGGCCGAGAACACCACCAAGCCGTTCTGGTTCCAGCTCTACGTGATGCGCGACAAGCCGTTCATCGAGCGGCTGATCGACCGCGCCAAGGCAGCCAAGTGTCCGGTGCTGGTGCTGACGATGGATCTGCAGATCCTCGGGCAACGCCACAAGGACATCCGCAACGGGCTGAAGGCGCCGCCGCCGATCACCCCGAAATTCCTGTTCGAGATTGCCACCAAGCCAGCCTGGGCCCTGGGCATGCTGGGCACCAAGCGGCGCACCTTCCGCAACATTGCCGGCCACGTCACCGAGGCGGTGGACCTGGCATCGCTCAGCCAGTGGACGGCGACGCAGTTCGACCTGACGCTGAACTGGAAGGATATCGCCTGGATCAAGAAGCGCTTCGGCGGTCCGGTGATCGTCAAGGGCATCCTCGATGCCGAGGACGCGCGCTTGGCGGTGGAGAACGGCGCCGACGGCATCATCGTCTCCAACCATGGCGGCCGGCAGCTCGACAGCGCGCCTTCGACCATCCGGGTGCTGCCCGAGATCGTCGATGCGGTGGGCAACCGGACCGAAGTGCTGATGGATTCCGGCATCCGCTCGGGCCAGGATGTGCTGAAGGCGCTGGCGCTCGGCGCCAAGGGCACCTTTGTCGGCCGCGCCATGGCCTTCGGGCTGGGCGCCGGCGGCGAGGCGGGCGTCACCCGGGCGCTGCAGATCATCAACAAGGAGATGGACGTCACCATGGCCCTGATGGGCGAGCGCGACGTCAAGAATGTCGGGCTCCACAACATCTACTCGAACGACCTGCTGAAGCGGCAGGGCTATTGAACGGTCGCGGGCAGGGATAATCACCGCACGATTGGGATGCACGGGGGCCGACGCTGTCGCATCCCTGCCCCTTGAGGGGAGGGAATGAGGGAGGGGGTGGTGCAGTCAGCACTGTGCCCGCCGCACCACCCCCACCCCCAGCCCCTCCCCTCAAGGGGAGGGGAGCAGTGGTAGGCGGGGACCGCTCCCCGCCCGCAGCTTGTCAGGCGGTGACTGCCGCCTCGCGCTCGTCGGCGATCGCCCAGTTGTAGATGCAGCGATCGAGGCCGATGGCGATCTCGACCACCAGCACATCGATTTCGCGCGTCCCGCCCTTGCCGGTGACCACGGCCTTCTGCGGGAAATCGGTGCGGCGCGAGATGGAGGCGACCTCCATCCATTTGTCGCCGTTGTCCACTTCGATATCCATGGTGATCTCTGAATAGGCCGGCAGCCGGTCTGACGGAACGATGCGGGTCGGCAGCCGGGTCACCGCGGCGATCATGCGGCGCACCGGTTCGAGCACCGCCGTGTGGTAGTCGTTGGCGGTGTCGGCGGCATAGGCGCACTGGAACTCCATCTGCCAGAACTCCTTGAGCCGGACGTGCCGGGTCGATTGGTCCTGCTCGCGGCGGAACGACTTGCCGGCCTGCCAGACGCAGAAGGGTAGCCGCGTTCGGGCATGAGTGTTGAGCTGGTGCGTCATGTAGACATAGGTCGAGGGGGTGGTCTCGGGCCGAAGCACCAGCTCACGTTCGGTGTCGGAGCTGCGTTGCTGCAGGTAGACATCGTCCGCGCCGTAGGCGGATGAGATCAGTTCGCGCGGCGTCAGGATCGGCGCCTCGACGCGGCGGATGTCCCAGGCTGGGTTGATCGAGCGGAGGAGGACCGTCACCTCGGCCGAGATGTAGGAGATGGCGCTGTCGCGCAGGCGGATTTCGCGCTCGTTCCAATGGACGAGCCCGTTGGCGTCATAAAGGGAAAGCATGCTGCTCTCTCGTTCTAGCGGTATGGGGATGTGGTTCGGGCTTTACGTCTCCGGTGGGCGGAGACGGCGCACGCCGGACCCCCGCGTCTAACCGAAGACGCCCATACCTCGACGACCGGCGCCACGGAGCGCGGCCGGAACGGTGGATGCAGCAATGTTCAAAAGCTCGAACATGGGCGCGAACCTATGCGAGCGCGTGCCGCGGTGCAAGCACCAGCGTCAGACGCCCCAGGCGCCGCCCGGTGCGCCATCCGGACGCCAGGTGAGCTGCTGGTAGACTTTCTTTGCCACCGCCTGCATCTGCGCTTCGGGCAGGTCGCCGACCACCGTGCAGGTGATCTTGTCGTTGGCCCAGTAGAAGGCATCGAGGTTGTTGCGCGCCGTGAACTCCTTGTCGGTGCGGCGGTCGGGCAGGGCGGCGGTGATGTAGACGGTCACCCGCTCCTGTGCGGCATTCTCGTACATCAGCTGCGCGGCCGGGCCGGTGGGTTCCGCGCCATAGCCGGGCAGCAGCCGGCCGCCGACCAGAGTGAAGCCGTCGGCAGCAAGGTCGGGTGGATTGATCGGGCGTTCGACGCGGTTCGACAGCCACGACACCAGGTGATCCCTGTCGGCAGCGGCGACTTCGACGGCGTGGCGGTTCTCCTTGACGTAGAGCGCGTGTGCCGAGACCGCCGAGGCGATCAGTTCCTGGCGCGGCGGCGGGCTGAAGTAATCCCGGCCGGCCCAGCCGAGCGTGCCGCCCAGCGCCAGCGTCACCACTGCCGCGGCGGCGGCCTGCGACCAGCCGAAGCTGCGGGTGGCGGCGGGCGAGCGGGCGATCAGGTGCGGGTCGAGCCGCGATGGCACGGTCTCGTCGGCGGTGCTGCCGAACAGCGCGGTCAGCGCCTCGTTCTGGCGCCGCCAGTTGACCAGCTCGGCGGCCTTGTCGGGATGGGCAGCGAGCCAGGCTTCGACCTCGGCGGCCCGTTCCGGCGGCAGCTGGCCATCGACAAAGGCGTGCAGATCAGTTTCGGAAATGGGGGCGAGGTTCGTCATTTGACCGACCTCAATCTGGGTTCCTCGCCGCTGCCGGTCAACGCGCGCAACGCCGCACGGGCGCGGCCGAGGCGTGACATCAACGTGCCGGCGGGAATGCCTAGAACATCGGCGGCGTCCTGGTAGCTCATGCCTTCGAGCACGACCAGCAGCAGCGCCTCGCGCTGGTCGTCGGGCAGGCGGTCGATGGCGCGGGACATTTCGGCGAGGGCGATACGGCCCGGCTGGGCCGGAGCCACCGCGGGTTCGGAAACAAGGCTGTCGATGGGAACGTGCTCTCCACGGCGGCGCTCGAAGCGAAGGTCGTTGCGCCACAGGTTGATAAGGATGCGGAACAGCCAGGCCTGCAGCGGTCCGGTGGGGGCGAACAGGCTCCGCTTGCGGATCGCCCTTTCGAGGCAATCCTGGACGAGGTCGTCGGCGCGGTCGGCATTGCGCGTCAGCGCGCGCGCATAGCGGCGCAACGCCGGAACCGTCGCCTCGATCTCATCCAGGAAGTCCATGTGGCTCTGGCCGGCTTACTTCTCGACGGCAGTGTGCCAGACCTCGCCGACCATGTCGCCGGTGGTGTCGCCGGGCTTCTCGTCCTTGACCCAGAAGTAGAGCGGCCAGCCCTTGTAAGCCCACATCTTGGAGCCGTCGGTGCGATCGACCAGGGTGAAATCGCCCTCGGGTTTGGCGCCGGCATCGGCGATCAGCGGGGGCCAGTTCTCAGCGCACTTGTCGTAGCAGTTGGTGACGCCGACGGCGTCCTTGTCGAAGGTGTAGAGCGTCATGTCGTTGGCGCCGACCAGCACTTCCTTGCCGCCGATCTCCATGGTCTTGATGGCGCCGCCGACATAATCCTCGGCGATGGCGGCGGTGGCGAACAGGGCGAGCGCGGCAGCGCCGAGCGTGACTGCAAGTTTCATGATGTCCCTCCGTTGGGCTTGGCGGGCACGGGCATTGGGCCGCGCCTCATTGTCTCCAACACCGCAGCTTGGGGTTTATTCCCGCGGCCGAACGATTTTCTCGAGGAATTTGATCACGCTGCTACAGCGTGGCTGTTCGCGGCGGGTGGACAGCCGCAGCGGCGCCTGTTCATCTAGACCCAAGGCCGGATGGGACGGCCAGGCATCAAGCCAAGGAGGACTACCTGAATGAAGAGGCGTGAATTCTTCAAGTCGGCCACCGCGATCACCGCCAGTGCCGCAGCAGCGACAACCCTTGCCGCACCGGCGCTGGCGCAGAGCCAGCCCAAGGTGAGCTGGCGGTTGGCATCGTCGTTCCCCAAGGGGCTCGATACCATCTATGGCGGCGGTGAAACGCTGGCGAAGTATGTGAGCGAGGCGACCGACGGGAATTTCACCATCGACGTGTTCGCGGCCGGCGAGATCGTACCGCCGTTCGAGGTGGTGGACGCGGTTTCGGCCGGCACGGTCGAGATGGCGCACACTGTCGGCTATTACTTCTCCGGCAAGGACGTCGCCTGGGCGGCACTGGCCGCCATCCCGTTCTCCCTCAATGCGCGTGGCATGAGCGCCTGGTACTACCACGGCGGCGGACTGGACCTGTCGAACGAGTTCTTCGCCAATTACAACATCGTCGGCTTCCCGTGCGGCAATACCGCCGCGCAGATGGGCGGCTGGTTCCGCAAGGAGATCAACTCGGTCGCGGACCTGCAGGGCCTCAAGATGCGGATCGGCTTTGCCGGGGCGATCATGAGCAAGCTCGGGGTCATTCCGACGCCGATGCCGGGTGGCGAAATCTACAACGCGCTGGAAAAGGGCACCCTCGATGCGGCCGAGTGGGTGGGGCCCTATGACGACGAGAAGCTCGGTTTCCAGAAGGTCGCGCCCTATTACTACTATCCGGGCTGGTGGGAAGGTGGCCCGACCGTGCATGCGCTCATCGGCAAGGCAAAGTTCGAGGAACTGCCGCCGGCCTACCAGTCGGTGCTGAAGACTGCCTGCCAGGCGACCAGCAACGACATGCTCGCCAAATACGACTACGTGAACCCGACGGCACTCAAGAAGCTGGTCGCGGCCGGAGCGCAGCTCAAACCGTTCAGCCCGGAGATCATGGAAGCGGCGTTCAAGGCGTCGAACGAGGCCTATGCCGAGTTCGAGGCATCGAGCCCGGCGTTCAAGAAGATCTGGGGTTCCATCAAGGACTTCCGCAAGGACCACTACCTGTGGAACCAGGTGGCCGAGCTGAACTTCGACGCGTTCCTGCAGGCCCAGCAGCGTGCCGGAACCCTCGAAGGCAACGCGATGTAAGTATGCGGGAGGCGGTGGTTTGTACCACCGCCTCCGTCCACCCGCCGTTCGGTGGTCGTCCCCGCGCAAGCGGGGATCTCTGTTTTTGGGGCGCCCCATTGCAAAACGGAGGTTCCCGCTTTCGCGGGAATGATCCGGTGGGCGAGGCAGGGCCGCAGTTAGTTGAAGCTCGGCGGCGGTGGCGCCTCATAGCCCGGCGCGGGGGCGCCGAACGAGGGTGGAGGCGGCGCCTGGAAGGCGGGGGACGGTACTGCCTCGCCGCCGGTGGGGGGCAGGACGATCTGCACGGTGTCGAGATCGACCACCGGCGCCTTGTCGAGGAAGAAGGTCACCAGCTCGGGGAACGCGATGAGGATGCCGACCAGGATCAGCTGCAACACCAGCCAGGGGATCGCGCCCATGTAGATGTCGCGGGTCTTCACCTTGTCGCGGGGGACGATACCGCGCAGGTAGAACAGCGCGAAGCCGAAGGGCGGGTGCATGAAGCTGGTCTGCATGTTGGCGCAGATCATCACGCCGAACCAGACCAGGTTGATCCCCATGGCTTCGGCGACCGGCGCCAGCAGCGGGATGACGATGAAGGCGATCTCGAAGAAATCGAGGAAGAACGCCAGCACGAAAATGAAGATGTTGACGAAGATCAGGAAGCCGACCACGCCGCCCGGCAGCTGAGACAGCATATGCTCGATCCAGTGGCCGCCGCCGACGCCTTGGAAGACCAGGCTGAAGACGCGGGCGCCGAGCAGGATGAACACCACCATAGCGGTGAGCCGCATGGTCGAGTTCATCCCCTCCCACATCAGGCCCCAGCTCAGCCGGCGGTTGAACCAGGCGAGGAGAACGGCGCCGACGACGCCCATGGCCCCGGCTTCGGTCGGGGTGACAAGGCCAAGGATGATGGTGCCGAGCACGATGAAGATCAGCGCCAGGCTCGGCACCGTGCCGCGGATGATCTTCTTCCACAGCGGCCAGCCGCGCAGCGTGCGCGCCTCGGGTGGCAGGGCCGGCACATCCTCAGGTCGGATGATCGACAGGATGAACACCCAGCCCATGAACAAGAGGACCTGGACGATCGAGGCGCCGGTAGCGCCGATATACATTTCGCCGGGCGAGCGCTGCAACTGGTCGGCGAGGACGATCAGCACCAGCGAGGGTGGGATCAGCTGCGTGATGGTGCCGGAGGCGGCGATGACGCCGGTCGCGTGGCGCACATTGTAGCCGTAGCGCATCATCACCGGCAGCGAGATCAGCCCCATGGCGATCACCGAGGCGGCGACCGTGCCGGTAATGGCGCCGAGAATGGCGCCGACGATGATCACTGCATAGCTCAGCCCGCCGCGAATGCCGCCGAACAGCTGACCAAACCCATCGAGCAGATCCTCGGCGAGGCCGGATTTCTCGAGGATCACCCCCATGAAGGTGAAGAACGGAATGGCCAGCAGCAGCTCGTTACTGAGCACGCCGTAGAGCTGGTAGGTGAGGTTACCCAGGAAGTTCGGCGCAATCAGTCCCAGCTCGATGGCGACGAGGCCCGAGAACAGGCCGATCGCCGCAAGCGAGAAGGCCGCCGGGTAGCCGATGATGAGAAACACCACCAGCCCGCCGAACATGATCGGCGCCATGTTTTCGCGGATCAGGTCGATCATTGCAGCGGCTTCTCGTAGGCGAACTCGCGGACATAATCCGTGGTGAGGGCCGCGATGCACTTGATGATCTCGGCGATGCCCTGCAGCAGCAGCACGCTGAAGCCGAGCGGCAGCATCAGCCGCACCGGCCAGCGCGGCAGGCCGCCGGCGGCGTTGGACATGATGTTCTGCGTCCAGGCCTGCAGGAACCACGGCCAGGTGAAGTAGATGAGGAGAATGCAGAGCGGCAAGAGGAAGAACAGCCCGCCGAGCAGGTCGATCCAGGTCCGCGCCTTTTCGCTGATGGCGCCGTAGAACAGATCGACGCGCACATGCTCGTTGAGCTTCAGCGTCCAGGCGCCGCCCAGCATCACCATGCCGCCGAACATGTACCAGACCGACTCGCTGAGCACGTTGGAGTACTGGGTGTAGAACCACACCAGACCGCCGAACACGCCGCCGCCGTAGCTGCGCTCGAGCCAGATCATGCCGTTGATCGAATAGCGGAAAATCGCGTTGAAGGCCGAGACCAGCGCCGAGAACAGCACCAGCCAGATGGCGACAAGGCCGACCAGGCGGCTCAATTCGTCGATGATGCGCGTGAAGCGCAAAGCCAGCGCCATTGGCGGTGGTTCCCCCGGCCCTCGTTCCTGTCCGGCCCGCTCTGCTGGCGAAGTCCAGACCGCAAGGCAACATGTGTCGGTAGGTCGCGTCAATCACTATGGAGACGGTTTGTTGTGGGTTGGTACATTTGACAAGAAAAATCGTCTATTGTAGCAACGCCAGATGCAGAACGAGACCCCGGCGCTGATCGAGGATGCAAGCAAGGCACGGCAGGCGATGACGCCGCTGCGTCTCAAGATGCTGGCGCTGCTGCGCCAGCCGGGTTCGGCGGCGACGCTGGCGGCGGCGCTGGAGCTGCCGCGGCAGAAGGTGGGCTATCACCTGCATGCGCTGGAGAAGGCAGGGCTGGTGGCGCCGGCCGGTGAGCGGCAGCGGCGCGGCTTCACCGAGCGGCTGTTTGTCAGCAAAGCAGGATCGTTCGTCGTCGATCCCGCTATTCTCGGCGTGCCGCCGGCCGTCGAAAAGCAGGATCGGTTCGCGGCCGAGCACCTGGTGGCCCGGTCAGCCGAGACGGTGCGCGAGGTGACGCGGATGCAGGCCGCCGCAGCGGACGAGGGCACACGGCTCCTCACCTTCACCATCGAGGCGGATGTCGGCTTTGCCGCGCCACAGGATGTCGAGGCCTTTGCCGAGCGGCTGACCGCGATCCTGGCGGGGCTGGCCGAAGAGTTTGCGCCGAAAGGCGAGGGGCGGCGCTACCGCGTGATGATCGGCGGGCATCCGGCGATCAAGGGCAAAGCGACCGGCACGGTCAACTGAGGATCACGAAATGGCCGAGAAACAGGATCGCGTCATCGTCGAGATGACCATCGCGGCGCCGATCGAGACGGTGTGGGCGGCGCTGCGCGACCCCGAACAGTTGCTCAACTGGTTCGGCTGGGATGCCGATACGCTGCGCGACGAGATCAAATTCATCTTCGAAGACCATGCCGAGGCGGACGAGGCCAACAGGGTCATCTCCTTCGGCGAGTACGAGGGGGTCGCCGACCGGGTCGAGCTCCGCGCGGCGCCCGGCGGCACGGTGCTGCGCGTGGTGCGCAGCGGCCCGGTCTCCGCTGACTGGAACGCCTTCTACGAGGACACCTGGGAGGGCTGGACCACGTTCTTCCAGCAGTTGCGGTTCCTGCTCGAGCGGCATCCGGGGGCGAAGCGACGGACGCTGTTCCTCTCCGGGCGGCTGGAGGCGCCCGGTGCCCTGCCGGTCGCGGCACTCGGTTTGGAAGCGCTGTGGAATGCCGCGGGCGGCAGCAAGGCATCATTCGCTCTGCCGCTAGGCGAAACGGTCACCGGCACCGTCTGGCACCACAGCAACCGCCAGGTGGCGATGAGCGTCGATAGCTGGGGCGACGGGCTGATGGTGATCACCGACCAGCCGACGCCCAATGCCGGACCCAATGGCGGTGGCACCGCGTTGCTGACGACGTTCGGGTTGTCCGATGAGGTGTTCGCGGCGCTGGAGCAGCGCTGGACGGCGTGGTGGCGGCAGCGGTTTGTGAAGGTGGGGTAACTAGGGCACTTCGAGGCCCAACCCACGGTGTCACCCCGGCGAAGGCCGGGGCCTATCCTGAGGTGGGCAGTTCTGCGCAAGAGCCGGCCTATCTCAGGATGGATCCCGGCCTGCGCCGGGATGACATCGCGTTTGTGTAAGCGTTGGGGCGATCAGCCCTCCAGCCAGTGCACCTGTTCCGGCGTCAGCTTGATGTCGAAGGCGTTCATGCTGTCGTCGAGTTCGCCGAGTTTGCGCGGACCGATCAGCGGGATGGACGGGAAGTCCTGGGCCAGCACATAGGCGAGGGCCACGTGGATCGGGCTCTTGCCGAGCTTGGTGGCCAGTTCGATCGCCCGGTCACGGCGGACGAAGTTCTGCTCGTTGTACCAGACGCGGACCATCTCCTCGTTGTCGCGCTTGTCGCGGCCGGCGAGATCGGTGAAAAAGCCACGGGCCTGGCTCGACCACGAGAAGTTCGGGATCTGCCGATCCCTCAGCCACTGCTTCCACTCTGGTGTCGACGAGGTGACGCAGCCCGCCCAGATCGGGTCGAGCATCTCGGCAAGGGCGAAGTTGTTGGAGAGCGCCCCCGGCCGCTGCTTGCCGTGCTGGTCGGCATAGGCAATGGCCTCATCGAAGCGCTCGCGGGTCCAGTTCGAACCGCCGAACGGCCCGCGGATGCGGCCCTTCTTCACCTCGGCATCCATGGCGTCGACGAACTCGCCGACCGGCACGTCGAGGTTGTCGCGGTGCATGAAGTAGACGTCGACATAGTCGGTCTGCAGGCGATCGAGCGACTGGGTCAGTTGCTTGGAGATGACGTCCGGGTAGACCAGCGGGCTATGGGCGCCCTTGCCGATCACCACGGCATCTTCACGCACGCCGCGCGACTTCTGCCACTCGCCGAACAGCTTTTCGGTATAGCCGCCGGCATAGATGAAGGCGGTGTCGAAGATGTTGCCGCCCTTTTCCCAGAACGCATCGAGCAGGATGGCCCCCGAAGCGAAGGTGCGAAAATCCTCAAAGCCAAGGGCAACGGCCGAAGCCGGCTTGCCGACGCCTGGGATGCTGCGCTTGGGGATGACCGTGCCGCCGGACTTGAGCGGGCGGCCTGACAATGTGTTGATCCGGCGGGTCGACTTCTCGATCGTGAACTCGATGCCGGCATCGGCGCGCCACTTGTCGAGGGCGCGGGCCTGGCCGAGGCTGTCGGCCCAGGTCATGCCCGGCGCGGTCAGCTCCTGCCGGCCGGCGAGGATCGCTTCGGCCGCTGCATCGGCCTCGAACGAGAACAGGTGCTTCTGCTTGCCGACGCTGATCGTCTCGCGGCTGCCGTCATTGCGGATGATGTCGATCTTGCCGTCGCCGCCTTCGCGCCCGCCATCGGCGAACCAGAAGTTCGGCACTTCGATGCGGCCATCGGAGCCGAGGATGCGCAGCACGTTGTCCTGGTTGACGAACACCGAGCAGCTGACTTCGGCAATGATGCCGTTCTCGAACTGCAGCAGCGCCGCGGCCCAGTCATCGGTGCCCTCGGCGTTGAGGCGGGCCATGCCCGACACCTTCACCGGATCGGCGAACGGCCGGCCGAGCGAGGCGCCGGCGATGAAGCGCGACATCGAGACCGGGTAGCCGCCGACATCGAGGATGCCGCCGCCGGCGAGTTCGGAGGCGAAGATGCGGTGGTCGGGGATGAACTTGCCCATCTGGAAGCCGAAGCTCGACTTGATGGCGCGCACCTCACCGATGGTGCCGGAGTTCACCAGTTCCCAGAGCCTCTGGGTCTGCGGGTGGAGCCGGTACATGAAGGCTTCGCCGACGAAGGTGCCGGCCTTCCTGTGCGCGTGGATCACCGCGTCGACTTCGAAGGCGGTGAGCGCCATCGGCTTTTCGACCAGCACATGCTTGCCGGCTTCGGCCGCCTTGATCGCCCACTCGGCATGGCCGGTATGGGGCAAAGCGAGATAGACCGCATCGACGTTCGGGTCGGCGAGCAAAGCGTCATAGCCGTGGATGACGCGGGCGCCCGGAAAGTCCTCGGCGAGGCCGGGCTTGTTCGGGTTGCGGGTGGCGATCGCTTCGAGCTTGCCCAGCCGCGAGTCCTTGAGGCCGCGGGTGAAGTCCTTGGCGATGGCGCCGGGGCCGATGATCCCCCAGCGGATGGGGGCCTGAATGGTCATGATACTCTCCTCAAGAAATCGGGCCCCAGCGGCAGCGATTCCCGCCGCCAAGGCAAGTTGCGGTTGGTCGCTATTTCACCGCGCCCAGCATGCCTTCGACGAAACGGCGCTGGAGCAGGAAGAAGATGATGAGCGTCGGGAGCGTGGCGAGGATCGTGCCGAACAGGATCATGCCGAAGTCGGGGGTATAGGACGAGGTCAGCGACGAGATGACGAGCGTCGCCGTCTTCTGCTCGGGCTTGTTGAGCACGATCAGCGGCCACAGGTAGTTGTTCCAGTTGGCCATGAACACGATGATGATGGCGGCCGCATAGGTCGAGCGCATCGTGGGCAGGTAGATGTAGAAGAAGATCTGCCACTCGTTGAGCCCGTCCACCCGCGCCGCGTCGCGCAGCTCGCCGGGGAAGGCCTTCGTCGCCTGGCGGAAGTAGAAGATGATGAAGATCGAGGCGATGCCGGGCAGCACCACTGCCGCCACCGTGCCGACCAGCTTGAACGACGAGATCATCACGAACAGCGGCACCATCAGCGCCGCGAACGGGATCGAGAGCAGCAGCAGCATCAGGGTGAAGATCCGTTCGCGGAACCGCGAGCGGAACATCTCGAAGCCGTAGCCGGCAAGCGAAGAGATGGTGAGCGTGAGCACCGTGCCGACCAGCGCGATGAAGGCCGAGTTCCAGAAGATGCGCGGGGCATCGACCGTGGCGAAGAAGTTCGCGGCGTTGACGAACAGCTGGTCGCCGAACGTCGCCTTGCCGATGCCGATATCGACCGAGCGGTTGGTGGCGCCCACGACCATCCAGAAGAACGGAAAGATCGAGACGAAGGCCGCCAGGCTCAACAGCAGGTACTTGATGGCGCGGGCGATGAAGTTCGGCAGGTTGAACGAGCGCGTGCGGCGCTCGACCCGGGAGGCGGCAAGGGGAAGGGCCTGGTCGGTCATTTGCTGCGATCCCGTGCGATGACGAACTGCGCGAAGCTCAGGACGGCGACGAGCAGCACGATGACCCAGGAAACCGTGGCCGAGTAGCCGAAGCTGGGCATGAACTTGAAGGTCAGGTTGTAGATGTAGAGCGACAGCGTCAGCGTCGAATCCGATGGGCCGCCCTGGGTGATGTTGTTGACCTCGTCGAACAGCTGCAGTGTGCCGATGGTCGAAACGATGGTGGTGAACAGGATCACGGGCTTCAGCATCGGTACGGTGATCTGCCAGAACTGGTCCCAGCCCGAAGCGCCATCGATGCGGGCTGCCTCGTAGATCGAGCGGTCGACGTTCTGCAGCGCCGCCAGGTAGAACACCATGTTGTAGCCGGTCCAGCGCCAGGTGATGGCGATGATGATCAGGATCTTGGCCCAGAACGGATCCTGCAGCCAATGGATCGGCTCCTGGATAAGCCAGACCGCCATCAGCATCTTGTTGACGATGCCGTCGGTGGCGAACATCGACTTGAACAGGGTCGAGTAGGCGATCAGCGAGGTGACGCAGGGCAGGAAGATGGCGGTGCGGAAGAAGCCGCGGAAGCGCAATTTGGGATCGTTCAGCGCCACTGCGGCCAGCAGCGCCAGGCCGATCATGATCGGCACCTGCACGACGAGGAAGGTCAGGGTGTTGACCAGCGCGCGGATGAACACCGGGTCCTTGGTCAGGCGAACGATGTTGGCGAAACCGCCGAAACTGAAGTTCATCCCCTTGCCGACCTGGAAGCTCATCCAGAGCGACCACAGGATCGGATAGAGCATGAAGATGCCGAGCAGCACTAGGGCGGGCGCGATGAACGTCCAGCCGGTGATGTGCTCGGTTCGGCCAAGTCTTGCGTTTGCCATGCCAACTCCCCCGACAGGCGACTACACAACAGCTGCCGGTCGCGCTCCGGCAAGGGAGGGCGACCGCCAATGGGAGGAGGAGGCGGTGCCTGTGGCCCCGCCTCCGCACCCGTTACTGCATCTGCTGGCTGGCCTGGTCGTTGATGGCCTTGAGCGCGTCATCGACGCTGCCGCCCTGGGTGATGGCGGGAAGCTGGGCAACCACGGCCGCGTCCACTTCGGCGGTGTAGATGCCGTAGTCGATGCTCGGGATCTTGGCCTGCCAGTCGGAGAAGTTCGCCCATACCGGCTGGCCACCGAAGAAGTCGTCGGAGGCCTTGTAGGCATCGCCTGCCGAAGCCGGGAGCCAGGTGCTGAACGCACCCTGGCCGATGAGGATCTTCTGGTAGAAGTCGACATCAGTCGCCCAAACGGACTTCAGGAAGTCGACGGCGGCATCCTTGCCGGCGCCCGACGACAGCACATACCAGCTCGAGCCGCCTTCATTGGAGTAGCCGGTGGCGCCCTCGACGCCTTCGAGCTTGGGGATGGGCGCCACGCCCCACTTACCCGCCTGGTCGGGCTGCGACTTGATGGTGCCGGTCATCCACACGCCGTTGAGCGCGACCGCGGTTTCACCCGAGGTGAAGGCGCCGGTGAACTCGGTCCAGCCGGAGGCGGGCTTGACGATATCGGCCTGCCAGATCTTGGCGTAGGTCTCGAGCGCGGCCTTCAGCGGCTTGTTGTCGACGATGTTGAGACTGCCGTCGGTGTTGAAATACCAGGCGCCGGCCGACTGCATCATGATGCGGATGAGGCCGCTGCCGTTGAGATCGAGGGCAATGAGGTTATGGCCGGTCTTGGCCTTCACGTCCTTACCGATCTGGATGAACTTGTCCCAGGTCAGGTCCTTGAGAGCGTCGGCTTCGTAGCCGGCTTCCTTGAGGTAGTCGGCGCGGTAGAACAGCCCGGTGACGCCGGAGTCGAAGGGCAGCGAGTAGGATTTGCCGTCATGGGTGGCGGCAGCGACCTTGTAGGGCGCGAAGGCGGTCATATCGATCGAGTCGGACAGCGGCACGAAGGCGCCCGGGAAGGACTGCAGGTACTTTTGCGCCACGTCGTCCTGGATCAGGACGATGTCGGGCAGGCCGGTGGTGTCGCCGGCGAGCAGCTGGGTCTGCAGCTTCTGGCGGATATCCTCCTGCTGCATGCTGTCGTCGATCTTGATGGTCACATCCGGATGCGACGGGGCATAGCGCGACGCGGCTTCCTTCATGGCAGCGCCGTTGAAATTGGTATCCCAGGCCCAGACGGTGACATCGACGGCCATGGCCGCCGTCATGGTGAGCACGGAGACGCCGGCGGCTGCGGCAATGGCGAGCGCGTGGCGCCAGCGCGATGCGGTGGTGGTCATATATTCCTCCCGTTTTCATTTGGCTCACCTTGGGCAAGCGTGGTTAGAATATGCGACCAAAGGCGCATGTCCGCGACAAAGGGAAACTCGACTTGGCGGAAAGTAAGGTGCAGCAGCGGCCGGTGTACCAACCCAACGCCAGCAGCGTTGAGGCCCACCCGACGATCCTTTCAACCTTCCACAACCACCCGCTCGTGATGCTGAAGCCGCACTGGCACGCGCAGGTGGAGGTCAACTTCATCGTCGCCGGCACGGTGCATTACCGCATGCACACGCACGAGCTGACGCTGACGGCGGGGCAGATGGTGCTGTTCTGGGGTGGTCTGCCGCACCAGATGTACGATCTCTCCGACGATGCGATCTATGCCGGGGCGCATCTGCCGCTGATGCACTTCTTCCGGCTGCGGCTGCCCGAGGACGTGCCGCACCAGCTGATGCAGGGCACGACGCTGTTGAGTTGCACCCCCGATGATTCCGACGCGCATAATTTCGCACGCTGGAATCGCTATGCCCGCTCGGGCGATGCGGTGAAGGCGCAGCATGCGGTCGACGAGCTGCTGCTGCGGCTGGAACGGGTGCGGTTCGAGCCCTACCAACTGGTCGGCAACAGCAAGGCGCCCGGGCACGCGGTGGAAACCGCCGAAGTGCAGTCGTCGCGCAATGTCGGGAGGATGTGCGACTACATCGCCGAGAATTTCCTGCACGAGATCGACTCGGTCGATATCGCGCGGGCGGCGAACCTTCATCCGAAATACGCTATGAGCATCTTCAAGCGCTCCACCGGCATGACGCTCAACGAGTATGTCAGCCTGTTGCGGCTCAGCTACGCCCAGGCGCTGCTGCTGCGCGACGATGCCAACGTGCTGCGCGTCGCGATGGAATCCGGGTTCGGCTCACTCAGCGCCTTCAACAAATCGTTCCGCAAGATTGCCGGCATGTCGCCGTCGGATTTCCGGCGCGACGCCTTCATCCCCGGCGCGCTCGCCTCCTGAGCTTGAACTTTCGCGCATCGGCATTGTAACGATGCAGCAATTGTAGCTCGGGGATACGCAATGTTCGTAGTGGGTGGCGAAAGCCTGATCGACCTGATCTCGGAGCCGGTCGGGGCCGATGGCGTCATCCGCCTCGTGGCGCACCAGGGCGGCTCGCCCTATAACTGCGCCATCGCGCTTTCGAAGCTCGGCAACGATACCGGCTTTCTCTGCCCGATCAGCACGGATGGCCTCGGCACCTACCTGTTGGCGCCGCTCGCCGAAGCCGGGGTGAAGCCGCTGATCGCGGAGCGGGTGGAAGCCTACACGACGCTGGCGGTGGTCACGTTCGATGCCAAGAAGAGTGCGCAGTACGGCTTTTATCGCAATGCCGATCGCGCCTTCACCCGCGAGGGGCTGATCGCCGCACTGCCGCAACAGCTCGAGGCGTTCCAGGTCGGCGGCTTCTGCCCGATCGAGCCCGAGGACGCCGCGATCTGGCTGGACGTGGCCAAGGAAGCGGCGCGGCGGGGCGCGACGCTGACCATGGATCCCAATGTCCGGCCGTCGCTGGTGCCGGATTTTGCCGGCTACAAGGCTCGGCTCTCGAGCTTTCTCGACATCGTCAACCTGGTGAAGGTGTCGATCGAGGATCTGGCTTCGCTGGAGCAGAGCCGGGCGGTGCGCGCCACCGAGCTGACGCCGGCCGAAGTCGAGACGCTGGTGAGCAAATACACAGCCGATTTCCTCGGCCGGGCCAATTGCGAGCTGGTGATCGTCACCTTCGGCGACGAGGGCAGCCGGGCGTTCAGCAGATCCGGTTCGGCGAAGCAGGGCGTTTACCCGGCGGTGCCGTTCGGCGACACGGTGGGCGCCGGCGACACCCTGATGGCGGCGGTGCTGACGCTGCTCAACGAACAGGGCAACCTCAAACCGGGCAAGCTCGGCGCCATGGATGATGCAGCGCTCGCGACGATGCTGCGCTTTGGCGCGGTGGCGGCAGGGCTCAACTGCCAGTTCGTCGGTTGCCATCCGCCGACCCGCGGCGAAGTCGACGCGGTGCTGGCCAAGGGCTAGCCGCCGCGACGCGCGGATGGTGGGCCGGCAAGGCCGCCTGGCGAACGCCATGGTTCAACCCACACCGAGTGCGGGTAGCTGATACCCTGGGCCTCACAGGCTCGTCAGTTGCGGTTGATTGGCCGCGCTGGTCAATTGCCGCCCGACTTGCTCGGGCCGATCTCCACTGGCCATCGAGTTCGCGGGCCGGAGGAAGGGCCGATATGCGTCACTGGCTTTGGATGCTTCTGGTAGCCATGCTGCTGGGCGCCGGGATCGCCGTCTATATGCTGAAGCCGGTGCAGGGCGCCGCGCGCGACCTGACGCTCACCGGCGACGTGGCGCGGGGGCAGTACCTGCTGCGGCTGGGCGATTGCGTCACCTGCCACACCGACAAGAAGAACGGGGTGGCCGAACTCGGTGGCGGCCCCGGGCTGGTGACGCCATTCGGCACGTTCTATGCGCCCAACATCACCTCCGACCCCAAGGCGGGCATCGGCGGCTGGACGCTGGCACAGTTCTCGAGGGCGATCAGCGATGGCGAGGGGCCGAAGGGGCACCTCTACCCGGCGTTCCCCTTTGAGAACTACACGCTGATGAGCGATCAGGATGTTGCCGATCTCTATGCGGCGCTGCAGCAGGTGCCGCCGGTTGCCACCTCGGCAAAGCCGCACGAGGTGGCCTTTCCGTTCGGCCTGCGACCGCTGGTGGCGGGCTGGAAGAACCTGTTCTTCACCCCGCGCCGCTACGAGGCAGACGCCAGCCATTCGGAACGCTGGAACCGCGGCCGCTACCTGGTCGAGGGGCCGGGGCACTGCGTGATGTGTCACTCGCCACGCAACCTGCTCGGCGCGGTGGACAAGGGCAAGGAACTCACCGGCAACCCGGCCGGCGGCACCGGCGGCAAGGCGCCGGCACTGACGGCCGAGCGATTGAAGACAGAAGGCTATGATGTCGCCTCGATCGCCAGCGCGCTGAGCGATGGATTTACCCCCGAGTTCAACGTGTTGGGCAGCGCCATGGGCGAGGTGATCGCCGACGGCACGTCGTACTGGACCGAGGCGGATCGCGAGGCGGTGGGGGCTTATCTACTCGGGGAGGAATAGAGCTACTCGAACATCTCCGATAAGATGCGGCGTGCGGAGTCGATGACACGCACCACTCGTAGCGTCGTCGCATCGAAATCGAAGAACACGAGGTAACGCCCGACCGGAAAGCTCCGCAGTTTTGGTGCAAGGTCGTCGCGTGCGCGCCCCCATCTGAGGCGTGCTTGCGAGGTGCCGGATCGACTCCCCGATGCGACGCAGCTGCCCGTCGGCCGCTGGCGGGTTATCCGAAGCTATGAAAGACCAGATACTTCTCAGGTCGCGACGCGCGGCATTGGTGTGATGGACACTAAGCGGCATCTTGGCGGCTCGCCTTCAGCCGCTTCGCCTCGGCGATGATGTCCTCCATGTCGAGCGGCCCGGCATCACCGCTATCCAGTCCCTCCTGGATCAACCGCTTCAGCTCTTCCGTTCGCACCTTTCGCAGGACCTCTGCGTCTTCAAGCAGCCGCAGCCCGTCACGCAGCACTTCGCTGGCGCTGTTGTAGCGGCCGCTTTCGACGAGCTCGCGGACGAACTTCTCGTAATGGTCCCCGAGGGTGTAGCTGGATGGCATGGCTGGTCTCCTTCGGGGAGTAGGCTATCACTTTATGATAGTCTTGGCCATTACGCCCCGGCGCGGATGGCGAGGGCGTCTTCGAGCGTTATCTCGGTGTGGTGCTCCCATTCGGGGCGCGGTTCGGGGAAATCGGTGCGGAAGTGGCCGCCGCGGCTTTCCTCGCGCTGCAGGGCGCCGGCGGCGACCAATGTCGCCGAGGTGGTCATATTGAGGAACGAGCGGGTCACGCCCTGCGCGGTGGCCTCGATCTCGGCGATGCGGCGCAGCGCAGTGCGCAGGTCCGTGGCGTTGCGCTCGACCCCGACCAGGTCGGTCATGGTGCGGCGCAGCTCCTTCACCGACACGTGGTTGCGCAGGCGCTCCTCCACCGCCTCGCCCTCGACCGGGTCCCAGCCAATGCCGGGGAAGGGGGCGAGCGGGCTGCGCAGCGGCTCGAGGCCGGAGATATCGGCGGCGATGCGGGCGCCATAGACCACGGCCTCGAGCAGCGAGTTCGAGGCGAGGCGGTTGGCGCCATGCAGGCCCGTCGACGAGCACTCGCCGGCGGCCCAGAGGCCCGGCAGCGAGGAACGGCCGTTGGCTTCGACCTTGACCCCGCCCATGTGGTAATGCGCCGCCGGGGTGACCGGGATCAGCTGGGTCACCGGGTCGATGCCGAAGTCGGTGCAGTATTTGGCGACGGTGGGGAAGGCGGTGAGGATGCGTTCGCCGATCGCCTCGCGGGTATCGAGGAACACCTTCCGGCCCGCCTTGATCTGCCGGTAATTGGCGCGGGCGACGATATCGCGCGGCGCCAGCTCGGCATCGGGATGGATCGCCGGCATGAAGCGTTCGCCGAGGTCGTTGACCAAAATGGCGCCTTCGCCGCGCAGCGCCTCGGTGGCGAGCGGGGCGGGATCGGCGCCGGTGGCGATGGCGGTGGGGTGGAACTGCACAAACTCGGGGTCGGCGATCAGCGCCCCGGCCCGGGCCGCCATGCCCATGGCATGGCCGCGCACCCCGGAGGGGTTGGTGGTGACGGCGTAGAGCCCGCCCAGCCCACCGGCGGCGAGTACGGTGGCGCGAGCCCGGATCAGCACCGGCTCGGCATAGCGATCACCGAGCTTGCGGGCATAGACGCCGATGATGCGGCCATCGGCGCGAGCGAGATCGACGACGGTCAGACCCTCGACAATGCGGATCGACGGGGTCTTGCGCACCTCGGCAATGATCGCCTGCATGATGGCGTAGCCGGCGCGGTCGCCTTCGACACGCACCACGCGGTTGCGCGAGTGGGCAGCTTCCTTGCTCAGCACATAGTGGCCGAGCTCGTCGCGATCGAACGGCGTGCCCCAGCGGGCGAGGTCCTCGATGCGCGCCGCGGCTTCGGCAGTGACCGATTCCGCCTCGTCCTCATCGACGATGCCGGCGCCGGCGATCTCGGTGTCGACGGCATGGGCATGCGAGGTGTCGCCCGGACCGACCGCGGCAGCGACGCCGCCTTGCGCCCAGGCGGACGAGGCGCCATTGCCGAGCGGCACGGGGGAAATGACGGTGACGGGGCGGGGGGCGAGCTTCAGCGCGCAGAACAGGCCAGCCAAACCAGCGCCGACGATGAGGGCACCGTCGGCGTTGAGGACGTTGTCAGTAAAGGTCATCGGTCTCCCCCGGGCGAAACGCCCGGATCAGGCCTCGTCGACCACAGGGGTTTCTGCAGCGCGCTTCTTAAGCGATTCTATGGCGTTTTTGGCGCTCGACTTCGACTTGTAGGTTTCTGTCCGGACCATGGTCTCGCCATTCGCCGCGACGAAGCGGACGAAGGTCTGGCCGTCCTTGGAGGCTGCCAGCTCGAAGCGATAGCCCTTGCCGGTCTCGCCCTTGGCGGTATCGACCACGGCGGCCTCGGGAGCGTTCTTCTTCAGCGAAGCAATGGCGTTCTTGGCGCTGTCCTTGCCCGCATAGTTCTCGGACCAGAAGATGGTCTCGGCGTTGTAGACATATTTGGCAACGAACTGCCCGCCCTTGGCGGAGGTGATCTTGAAGGAATGTGGCACGACGCTATTACCCCTCGGTTGCGGGCCGGGAAGTCGTGGCCCGATGACGCAAATCTAGCGCCGTGCGGGAGTCGCGCAACCCTCAAAGTCAGGCACGCGCTTGATTTGATTGAGCTTGGATCTGAGGGGCTGCCTACTGAGCCGATATCTACGTGACGAAAGTCCATATCCGCCGATACAGGGCGGGCTTAGCTGCAGCTATGCGAGAACCCGGTGCCTGCACCGGGGTCGGCTAGTTTGCGTCGGGATCAATCCCGCTTCTTGGAGAAATCGATCATCCTCTGCACAGCGGCGCGGGCGGGCTCGAGCAGTTCTTCGGCCACCGTCACTTCCTCGGTCATGGTGTGGAGCGACCACAACACGTTCTCGAGGTTGATGCGCTTCATGTGCGGGCAGATGTTGCAGCCGCGCAGGAAATCGACGCCGGTCGCCTCGGAGGCGACGTTGTCGGACATCGAGCACTCGGTGACCATCACCACACGCGGCGGCTTCTGGGTCTTGACGTAGTCGATCATCGCGGCGGTCGAGCCGGCGAAATCCACCGCGTCGATCACCTCGGGTGGGCACTCGGGGTGGGCGATGATCTTGGCCGTCGGGTAGGCGTGGCGAAGTTCGGCGATGTCGTCGGCGGTGAAGGTCTCGTGCACCTCGCACGAACCGGCCCAGGTGATGACCTTCTTCTGCGTCTTCTTGGCGGTATTGCGCGCCAGGTACTGGTCGGGGATCATGATCACCGTGTCGCCGGCCACGCCGTTGACGATGTCGGCGGCGTTCGACGAGGTGCAGCAGACATCGGTCACCGCCTTCACCGCGGCGGAGGTGTTCACGTAGGTGATGACCGGCACGCCCGGATACTGGGCGCGCATGGCGATGACGTCTTCGGGAGTGATCGACGACGCCAGCGAGCAACCGGCGCGGCTGTCGGGGATCAGCACGGTCTTTTTGGGGTTCAGCAGCTTCGACGTCTCGGCCATGAAGTGCACGCCGCACTGCACGATGATCGACTGCTTGACCTTGGTCGCTTCGATGGCGAGCTGCAGGCTGTCGCCGACGATATCGGCGACGCCGTGATAGATCTGCGGCGACTGGTAGTTATGGGCGAGGATGACCGCATCCTTCTCCTTCTTGAGCCGGTTGATCTGCAGGATCAGCGGCGCATAGAAGGGCCATTCGATCTCGGGGATACGGTCTTTCACTCGCTCGTAGACGCGCGACGTCACACGTTCGACCGCCTTGGTGAACTTGAGGTCGAAACTTTCCGCGAGGATGGCGCGAGCCTCCTCCAGCGGGGTGAGAGCATTGATGAGCTGCACCGGACCGTCCCTCCAGACAGGTGGGACACTTAAGGTCGATTGCACTCCTTTTCAATGTCGCGATTTGGCTTGATCGGCATGCGGCAAGTGCCTAACGCTCTCGCCGAACGACAGCCCTCGAGGATCGCCATGCCGCAAGACGCCGCCGCCCTTCGCCAGACTCTCTCGCTCGCGCCGGTGATTCCGGTGATCGTGCTGGACGATGTGTCCGCGGCGCGGCCGCTGGCCGAAGCACTGGTGGCAGGTGGCTTGCCGGTGCTGGAAGTGACGCTGAGGACGCCGCACGCGCTGCAGATCATCGAGGAGATGGCCAAGGTTGCGGGCGCTGTCGTCGGTTCGGGCACGGTGCGCTCGCCGCTGCAGATGGGCCATTCGGTCGATGCCGGCTGCCAGTTCATGGTGTCGCCCGGCGCTTCGCCGCGGCTACTCGAGGCGGCCGAAGAGCACAAGATTCCGCTGCTGCCCGGCATTGGCACCCCGACCGAGGCGATGACCGCCTCGGAACATGGTTACTCGTTCCTTAAGTTTTTCCCGGCCGAAGCGCTGGGTGGGGTCAAGGTGCTGAAGGCCTATGCCAGCCCGCTGGCCGACATCACCTTCTGCCCGACCGGCGGCATCGATATGGCAAAGGCCAAGGAATACCTGGCGCTGCCCAACGTCATCTGCGTCGGCGGCTCGTGGATCATGCCGGCCGATGCCATTGCCAACAAGGACTGGAAGCGGATCGAGACGCTGGCGAGGGAAGCTGCGGGGTTGAAGCGGAACTAGACCTGGTCAGAACGCTCGCAGGGTCGCCAGCTTGTTGCCGGCACTGTCGATGAGGACCAGCACACCAGCCTCGGCGTGAAATTTGGCGGCGGCAGCGAGGACGGCGAGGAAGCTCGCCTCCTGCGCCATGGTTGCCGGCTCGCACGCCATCTCGGTCCAGGCGATATCGGTGAACTGCACCGTGTCGCCGTTAGCGCTGACGCTGCCGCCATAGCCGTTGCAGCCGCCGTTGCCGCCGGCGCGCCCGCCCGGCCCGACTTCCAGCGTGGTGTGCACACCTGATGTCACGACGCCATCGCGCAGTTCCTCGAGCGCCCACTTGCCATGGAGCAGCGAGCCGCCGGCGAAAGCCGGGGTGGCGGCTGCGAGGGCAAAGACACAGACGAGCAGGGCACGGAACGACACTTCAAAACCTCCACGGGACGCGGTTGCAGCCATACCCCGCCGGCATTATGGCAAAGCCATGATCCGAACTGCTATGGGTGGAGCGACGGCGCCCGCGGAGGCAGAGCTTGGCTAGAAAATCGCGATCGACGGTCATCGGCCTCTCCCACCTCCGCATCACCCTCAGCGAAAGCTTCTACATCGGTCCCGGCCGCGCCGACCTGATGGAACTGATCGCCGAGACCGGCTCGATTTCCGAAGCGGCCAAGCGGATGGGGATGTCGTACAAGCGGGCCTGGGGGCTGGTGCAGGTGTTGAACGAGGGGTTCGGGGCGCCGCTGGTCGAGGCGTCGCGTGGTGGCACGGCACAGGGGGCGTCGCTCACCGCTGCGGGGCGCGAGGTGCTGGAGCGCTATCGCGGCATGCAGGAGGCGACCCGCAAGGCGATCGGCAGGGATGTCGAGGCGCTCGTCGCATTACACGTCGATATGTCCACAAAAAGATAACGCTTGCTGCCGGTGCCTGACGTTGGCACAACCATGGATATTTCCATTCGGACATATCGAGGGCCTCATGCGTCGAACGACCCTTCTGCTTGGCGTCAATCTGCTGGCGCTGCTGGGCGCGCCGGCCCTTGCCGCCGATGTCAGCGCGGCCGTTGCCGCCAACTTCACCAAGCCGGCCGAAGAGCTGGGCGCGGCGTTCAGCAAGCAGACGGGCGACACGGTCAGCTTCAGCTTCGGGGCCACCGGGGCGCTCTATACGCAGATCAGCCAAGGCGCGCCGTTCGAGGTGTTCCTTTCGGCCGACACCAAGCGGCCGGCGCAGACGGTGAAGGACGGCTTTGGCGTCGACGGCACGGTTTTCACCTATGCGGTGGGCAAGGTCGTGCTCTACTCGCCGTCGGTCGATCTCACCGACGGTGCAGCGGTGCTCAAAGCCAACGCGTTCCAGCACCTCGCGGTCGCCGATCCGAAGACCGCGCCCTATGGCGCCGCGGCAATGGAAACGCTGGACAAGCTCGGGCTGACAGAAGCCGTGACGCCCAAGATCGTCACCGGCGAGAATATCAGCCAGGCGCTGCAGTTCATCGATTCAGCCAATGCCGAGCTCGGCTTCGTTTCCCTGAGCCAGGTGATCGACAAGCCGGCCGCGCAGGTCTGGCGCGTCCCGGCCGAGGACTATTCCCCGATCCTGCAGGATGCGGTGCTGCTGAAGCCAGGCGAGGCCGATCCGGCGGCCGCGGCGTTCCTCGAGTTCTTGAAGAGCAGCGAAGCGCGCGCCATCATCGAGAAATACGGCTACGAGGTCGGCTCGGGTCAGTGAGGTTTTCATGATGCTGAGCGCCAGTGAGATCGTGCAGCCCGTCGGGCTGACGCTGACGCTGGCACTCATCGTCACGCTGATCCTGCTGCTGGTCGGCACGCCGATCGCCTGGTGGCTGTGCCGCACGCGCTCGCCGCTGCAAGCGCCGATCGCCGCGGTGGTGTCGCTGCCGCTGGTGCTGCCGCCGACGGTGCTCGGGTTCTACCTGTTGCTGGCGTTCGGGCCGAATGGTCCGGGCGGCCTCTTGGCGCCGCTATGGGGCGCCCGGACCCTGGCTTTCTCGTTCGAGGGGCTGGTCATCGCCTCGGTGCTCTACTCGTTGCCCTTCATGGTGCAGCCGCTGCGCACGGCCTTCGAGGCGCTCGGCGACGAGCCGCTGGAAGCGGCGGCAACGCTCGGGGCAGGGCGGTGGACGACCTTCTTTCGCGTGGTGATCCCGCTATCGCGCACCGGCTATCTCACCGGCGCCATCCTGACCTTCGCGCACACCGTCGGCGAGTTCGGCGTGGTGCTGATGATCGGCGGCAACATCCCCGGCAAGACCAAGCTGGTGTCGATGGCGATCTACGATTTCGTCGAGCGGCTGGAATGGGACAAGGCCCATATACTCGCCGGCGGCATGGTGGTGTTCGCCTTCGTGGTGATCACGGCGGTGATGCTGATCGACCGGCGGGTTGGGCGGGTGGTGGGGTGAGTATCGACTGAAGCAGACGGCCCCCTCCCATCCTCCGCCACAAGGGGGGAGGTGCCGCGCCGGTTCACTGGGCATGATCGAAGACAGAACCTCGGCTCTTCACCTCCCCCTTCATGGGGGAGGCCGGGAGGGGGCCGTCTCTATCAGTCGGCGTCAAGCCAGCCGCAACAGCTCCACGAAGCGCTTCAGCGCCTTGGTCAGGCCCTTGCGCTTCTTGGTGTCGAGGTCGGCGAACAGCGCTTCTTCGAGTTGTTCCCAGTTGGCGGCCAGCACTTCGCGGATGCGGGCGCCGCGTTCGGTGAGCGCCAGTCCTTCGGTGAGGTCCGGGCCGATGGCCTGGCGCGCCACGATGTCCCGCTCGATCAGCCGTTGCAACCGGGGCTGCAGCGCTTCGGGCTCCAGCCCCAGATGCTCGGCGAGGGCCGCTTCGCTCGCCCCGAGCTCGGCATGCAGCACGAAGATCACGGCATCGTCGCCGGCCTCCAGCCCGCGGTCGAGCAGCGGCACCAGCAGCGCCTTGTGGGCCAGCTGGCCAGCTTCGATCAGCCGGTAAAGCGTTGAACGGGCTTCGGGTTTGGTCATGGGTGGATAGATAGACTTCAGGACGGGATCGAGCGACATGGGACCCATCCTATCGTTAATCTCAGAGAGACCAAGTGGCGGCATTGTTCAGGCTTTGCGGATGACTTATGCGTGCTGAGGCGGTGTTCGGCAGAAGCACCGCCAGTCTACACAGTTCAGGTCAGGAACGCATGAGCCAGGACCTCGCCCGCATCAGGGCCTTCGTGCAGGTGTTCGATGCCGGCGGCTTCTCGTCCGCAGCGCGGCAACACGGGCGCTCCAAGGCGCTGCTGTCGAAATATGTCACCGACCTCGAGGACTATCTCGGGGTGCGGCTGATGAACCGAACCACCCGCAAGCTCAGCCTCACCGAAGCCGGCGAAGCCTATTATCGCGAGGCCAGCCAGCTGCTGCAGCAGCTCGACGACCTCGATGCGACGATCTCGGACCAGACCGCCGAGCCCCGCGGGCTGGTGCGGGTGTCGGCGCCGCGGAACCTTGGTGAAACCACGCTGGCGCCGGCGATCTTCGCCTTTATCGCTAAGAACCCGCTGATGTCGGTCGATCTGCGGCTCGAGGATCGCTATGTCGACTTGGTCGAGGAAAGCGTCGATGTGGCGTTGCGCATCTCGACGCTGGCCGATTCCTCGCTGATCGCCCGCAAGATCTCCGATATGCGGCATGTGATCTGCGCCGCACCGAGCCTCGTCAAACGGGTCGGCACGCCGACCTCGGGTGAGGCGCTGCGCAACATGCCGTGCGTGCTCGATACCAATATGCCCTCGCACAGTTCGTGGCGCTTCATCGAGAACGGTACGCCGATCTCGGTGCATGTGTCCGGTCCGGCTCGGGTAAATTCTCCGGTGGCCGCCATGCAGGCGGCGCTGGCCGGCCTTGGGTTCGCCGTATTGCCGACCTACCTCGCTGACCCGCTGATCGCCGAAGGGCGGCTGGTTCGCGTGCTCGAGGACAGGATGCCCGAGGGGCCGAGCCTGCAAGCCGTCTATCCGCATCGGCGGCATCTTGCCGGCAAGGTTCGCGCCCTGATCGACCACCTGGTCGCCTGGTTCGCCGACAACCCGGTCAAGTAGGTTCAGGGATTGGGGCAGGCGTTGATGACGGGTTTGTTACGCAAGCTGGCGCTGGCGGTTGCCGCCACACTCGGCCTTGTCGGCGCGGCTGAGGCTCACCCGCATATCTTCATCGATGCCAAGGCGACGATCGTCTTCAACGACGCGGGCGAACTCACCGAGATCAAGAACGCCTGGACCTTCGACGAAGCGTTCTCGGTCTGGCAGATCCAAGGGCTCGATACCAACAATGACGGCATCACCTCGTCCGAGGAGATGCAGGACCTCGCCGACGAGAACATCAAGGGTCTGGCCGAGTACAACTTCTACACCTCGGCCGGGGAAACCACCGCGTCGCTGCCGTTCGCTTCGATGGACAACGGCAGGTTCGTATTTGCCGACAACCGGTCGACGCTCAGCTTCGGCATCGAGCCGCAGGGCCCATATCGGATCAAGGACAAGCTCGAGATCGCAATTGCCGACCCCGAGTACTATGTGGCGATCACCTTCCGCGACCTCTCCGATATCACGCTCGAGAATGCGCCTGCCGGTTGCGGCGTACATCTCGAACCGCCGCGCGAGCTGTCGCCTGACCTGCAGGCGCGGCTCTACGAGCTGTCGTCCGATGTCACCAAGCTGCCCCCCGATCTCGAGGCCGCTGTCCGGGGCACGCAGGGCGCCATCGTGGTTGATTGCTCTGGCGCGGCCAAGCCGGCGGCAGCCAGCACGGCACTTGAGGCCGTAACTCAGGTGGCCGAAGCCAAGCCCGCAATGCCGTTCGGCGGCCCGCCACCGGAGCCTGGGTTCAAGCTGCCGCGGACCGGCTTTCTCGGCTGGGTGCAGAAGGCGCAGGAAGACTTCTACCGCGGGCTGGAAGGGGCGCTTTCGGCGCTGAAGCACGACTGGACAGCGTTCTGGGTGCTGGGCGGGCTGAGCTTCCTCTATGGGGTGTTCCACGCCGCCGGACCGGGGCACGGCAAGGTGGTGATCGGCTCCTACATGCTGGCCAACGAGCGACAGGTGCGGCGCGGCATCGGGCTCAGCTTCGCCGCGGCGATGATGCAGTCGCTGGTGGCGGTGGTGTTCGTGGGCGTCGCCGCGGCAATCCTGGGGTTGTCGAGCGTCGCCATGGGCACGGCGGTCGGCTGGATCGAGAAGGCGTCGTATGGCCTCGTGGCGCTGCTCGGCCTGTGGCTGATCGCGCGAAAGCTGTTCGGCTGGGGAGAGCACTCGCACGACCACGGGCCGAACCTGACAGCCAAGGCGCACCAGCATCTGCATGCCGACGAAGCGCCCAAGCATGCGCTGCTCAATGTTCGCAAACAAGACTTGGAGCGGGGGCAGAGCTTCAATTTCCGCACCGGCCTGCAGCCGGCGGGTGGCCCGGCGCTCGATGCCTATGGCCGGGTGCCGGGTGATGCGCATTACGGACACGACCACGGCGATCATGACGGGCACGATCACGATCACGAGCACGAACATGGCCACCATCATCACGTCGTGACTGCCGAGCAGACCGGCGGCGATTGGCGCGAACAGCTCGGCGTGGTGCTGGGGGTCGGGCTCAGGCCCTGCTCGGGAGCGCTGGTGGTGCTGGTGTTCGCACTGAGCCAGGGCATCCTCGCGGCGGGCATCGCCGCAGTGTTCCTGATGGGGCTCGGCACGGCGATTACCGTGTCGGCGCTGGCGGTGCTGGCGGTCGGTGCGAAGGGCTTTGCCACCCGCTATCTCGGCGCCGAAGGCAAGCTTGGCAGCCGGCTGGTCTGGTGGGCGGAGCTCTGCGGCGCGCTGGTGGTGTTTACCTTTGGCGCGGTGCTGCTGCTCGCCAGTTTCTAGAGCCATCTCGCGACAAACCAGGCTCGCCGCGACACCCTTGCACTTGTGTTCGGTGCGCCGCTGACTATGTTGCGCGCCAACAGAACGTTTCCAGCTATAGGCCAGCCCATGGCAACCGGACTTCCCGCCGGACACCCCGCGATCGCGACACCGAAAGTGGGGGTGCTGCTGCTCAACTTGGGCACTCCCGATGGCACCGACTACTGGTCGGTGCGCCGCTATCTCAGCGAATTCCTTTCCGACCCCAGGGTGATCGAACAGCCGCAATGGCTGTGGCAGCCGATCCTGCAGGGCGTGGTGCTTTCGACCCGCCCGCAGAAGAGCGGCGAGAACTACGCCCGCATCTGGGACAAGGAAGCCAACGAGAGCCCGCTCCGGGTCATCACTCGCAAGCAGGCGACCAAGCTGCAGGAGCGGCTGGGCAAGAACATCATCGTCGATTTCGCCATGCGCTATGGCAACCCGTCGACCAAGTCGGGCATCGAGGCGCTGCAGGCGCAGGGCTGCCAGAAGATCCTGCTCGCGCCGCTCTATCCGCAATACTCGGCAACCACCACGGCGACCGCCAATGACAAGGCGTTCGATGCGCTGAAGACGCTGCGCTGGCAACCGGCGGTGCGCACGCTCCCGGCGTATTTCGACCAGCCGGCCTATATCGAGGCGCTGGCGCAGAGCATTGCCGATGGCGTTGCGGCACTGGATTTCACGCCGGACGTGATCCTCACCTCGTATCACGGCATGCCGGTGCAGTATTTCGAGGCAGGTGACCCCTATCACTGCCAGTGCCTCAAGACGACGCGGCTGGTGCGCGAGCATCTGGGCTGGTCCGAGGACAAGCTCAAGGTCACCTTCCAGAGCCGGTTCGGCCCGACCAAGTGGCTCGAGCCCTATACCGACGCCACGCTGATGGCGCTGCCGGCGGAGGGCGTGAAGCGGGTTGCCGTGGTGGCGCCGGCTTTCTCGGCTGATTGCATCGAGACGCTCGAAGAGATCGCCATCACCGGCCGCGAGCAGTTCGAGCACGCCGGCGGCGAGCGTTATGCCTATATCCCCTGCCTCAACGACAGCGAACTGGGGATGACGATGCTGGAAAGCGTGATCCGCAAGGAACTGGCGGGCTGGGTGTAGGTGTTGGCGGCGCTTGCCGAGGTCGGTCAAACCAGCCAGTGGCCGTCATCCCGACGAAAGTCGGGACCCAGTGCACTGACCGCACCACATCCGCAGATCTCTCCGACCCTGCCGTGATGGACCGGGGCGGTCACCACTAAGACGGGCCGTCCGAGCAATGGGTCCCGACTTTCGTCGGGATGACGGCCGGTGGGGGGTAGTCGGAGGACTCAGTGCCTCGAACTACAGCTTCAAATCCTTCAACGGCCCGGCCACCGCCTCCACCATCCCCTTGGTGATCGACTGGGTCAGCTCGAAATAGCCGGCCCACGGGTCAGGTCCCTGGGCCTTTGCCGCGGCGGCGTCGATCTGGAACAGGTTGGCGGCCTTGATCGTCTCCAGCTCATCCCAGCCGACCGGCACGGCGCAAGGAGCGCCGGGGCGCGCCCGGGTCGAGAATGGGGCGATGGCGGTGGCGCCGCGCTCGTTGCGCAGGTAATCGACGAACATCCGGCCCTTGCGTTCGACCTTGCGTATATTGGCGGTGAAGCTATCGGGTTCGTTGTCCTCGAGCTTCTGCGCGAAGGTGCGGCAGAACAGCTTGACCAGCGGCCATTCGGTCACCGGCTGCAGCGGCGCAATGACGTGGATGCCCTTGCCGCCGGTGACCATCGGGAAACTCTCGAGCCCCCATTCACCGAGCACGTCGCGGATGTGGCGCGCCGCCTCGCGGGTGACCTTGAAGTCGAGCCCCTCGTCGGGGTCGATATCGAAGATGATGCGATCGGGCTTTTCCAGCGTATCGATATGGCTGCCCCAGATGTGGAACTCCAGCGTCGACATCTGCACCCCGGCGAGGATGCCGGCGAGATCGACCACGTAGAAATGGTCCTCCTTGTCGCTCTCCTTGAGCTCGATGGCGACGCGCTTCATCGTGTCGGGGAAGCCGCCGGTATCGTGCTTCTGGAAGAACGGCTTGCTGCCGCGCGGCACCCGCACGAGGCTGAGCGCGCGCCTTTCGATATGGGGCAGCATGCGCTCGGCGACGGCGTCGTAATAGGCGACGAGCTGGCCCTTGGTGACGCCGCCATCGGGCAGCGCCTCGCGGTCGGGGCTGGTGAGCCGGACGCCGAGCCGCTCAGCCACGGCTATCCCCATGTCGTCGGTGAGCTTCATGGGCTTGAGCTTAGCCGCTGATTTCCGCTTTGTCGCCACGGGCTTGGCCGGCTTGGTTTCCAGTTTCACCTCACGCGCCGGCTTGTCCGCGCGCAACCCCACGAACGAGGGGTGGCGCAGCACGCCGTCGGGGGTGAACTCAGTGAAGTCGACCTCGCCCACCAATTCCGGCTCGACCCAGCGGGCGCGCCGGACGATATCGCGGGGGACGGTTTCGAACGGTGGGGTCTTGCGCGCTCGCTTATCCAGCTCGGCCTGCAGCTCGGCCGAACTCTGCTGGGTGAAGCCGGTGCCGACGCGGCCGCGATAAACCAGCTTGCCGCCTTCCCAAGTGCCTAGCAGCAGTGAGGCGAAGCCCTTGTGCTTGTCGGAGGGCCGCCAGCCGCCGATGACGAATTCCTGCCGGTTGGTGCACTTGATCTTCAGCCAGCTGCGGGTGCGTTCATGCCGGTAAGGCGCATCGGCCAGCTTGGCGATCACGCCCTCCTGATGCGCCTCGCACATTGCCTTCAGCACCTGGTCGCCGTGGCCGCGCACATGCTCGGAGTACTGAACCTCAGCATTGTCCTTGGTCTTCCCAAGGAGCCTTCGCAGCCGCTCCTTGCGCTCCAGCAACGGCAGTCCTTCAAGGTTTTCGCCATCCTGTTCGAGCAGGTCGAAGGCGAAATAGACCAAGGGTCCACCGTTCGACAGCGCGTCCTTGAGGGTCGAGAAATCGGAACGGCCGTCCTTGAACGAGCAGATCTCGCCATCGAGCAGGGCAGAGCCCTTGGTGAGCTTGGAGAGCGGTTCGACCAGCCGGTGGAACTGCCTGGTCCAGTCATTGCCGTTGCGGGTGAAAAGCCGCACCTCCGGCCCGGCGACGGCGGCGACACAGCGGTAGCCGTCATACTTCATCTCGAACAGCCAGTCCTCGCCGCTGGGCACCTCCTCTACCAGCGTTGCCAGCTGTGGCTCGCGGAAATCCGGCAGCGCCACCGCCTTGCCGCCGGTCCACACCTTGGCGGTGGGCTCGGTCGCGGCCTTGGCAGCCTTCGTCGTTGGTTTCTTCCGCGGCTTGTTGCCTTTGGCGATGCCTGGGAGGTCGCGGCCGGTCTCGACGCTGGTGGTGAACTTCTCGGTCAGCCCATCGGTGTCGGTCGAATAATCGTCGCGATGCTTGATCAGCAGCCAGTTCTCGCGCGTGCCGTGCCTGGTCTGGTTGTCGCGGCCCTTCATATGGACCAGCACCCATTCGCCCTTCATCCGCTGGCCCTTGAGGGTGAATTTCAGGTCGCCACCATCGAGCCCCTCGTGCGGGTCGCCAACCGGTTCCCAGGTGCCTTCGTCCCACAGCATCACCGTGCCGCCGCCATACTCGCCTTCGGGGATGGTGCCCTCGAAGTCGCCATAGTCGAGCGGGTGATCCTCGACCCGCACCGCCAGCCGCTTGTCGGCCGGGTTGGTGGAGGGGCCCTTGGTGATGGCCCAGCTTTTCAGCACGCCGTCGAGCTCGAGCCGGAAATCATAGTGGAGCCGCGTCGCGTCATGCTTTTGCACCACGAAGCGCAACGGCTTGCCTTTCCTGGCACGCTTGGCCTTCGTCCCCGAAGGTTCAGCGGTTTTGGCGAAGTCGCGCTTCGCCCGATAGTCCTTGAGCTGTTCGCTCGGGGTGGTGGTCATCTCAGCTCGCTTTCTTGCGCGGCGCAGCTTTGGTGGCGGACTTGCGCGCCGGTGTCGCAGCCGGCTTGGACTTGCCGCCTTCCAGGCTCTTCTTCAGCGCCGCCATCAGGTCGACGACATTGTCGCCGCGCGGGCTGCGCGAAGGCTCTTCGACCTCGGCGGTGATCCGGCGGCCCTTCGATTTCAGCTTACGCTGGATCAGTTCGCGCAAGGCGGCCTGATAGTGGTCCTTGAAAGCTCTCGGGTCGAACTTCTCGGTCTTCTTCTCGATCAGTGCCGTCGCCACGTCGAGCAGGTCGTCGTCGACGGATTTGGCCGGGATATCGGAGAAGAAGCTGTCGGATTTCTTCAGCTCATCCTCGTAATGCAGCGTCTCGAGCAGGATGCCCTTGCCGCAGGGCTTGATCGAAACGAGGTATTCCTTGCCGCGCAGCGCCAGCTGACCGAGCCCGACCTTCTTTGCCTTGCGCAGGGCGTCACGCACTACCCGGAAGGCGTCTTCTGCCAGCTCGTCGGCTGGGGTGAGGAAATAGGGCGTGTCGAAATACATCGGCGGGATCTCGTCCTCGTCGACGAACTGCACCAGCTCGAGGGTCTTGCGCGTCTCCAGCTTCACCGCATCGATCTCGTCGTCGGTGAGCAGCACATAGTCGCCCTTCTCGTACTCGAAGCCCTTGCGGATCTCGTCCTTCTCCACCGGGCCGACGCCGTCGACCACCTTCTCGTAATGGATCGGCTTGCCGGTCGGCTCGTGGATCTGGCGGAAGCTCGGCTTGGCGCCGGATTTCGTCGCGGTGAACATCTCGACCGGAATCGAAACGAGCGAAAGACGCAACTGGCCTTTCCAGATCGGACGGGTGGCAGGCATGGGCGTTACTCGCGAACGATTGTCTTATCGTTCAACGGCATTTGCGCCCTGAGTGTTCCACCCGGCCAACATGGGATATCGGGCCGCCGACATTGCGCCAACACCCACCGGCACATACATGTTTCCTAACGGGCCGGGCGCAAAAGGGGATGAGGCAATGGAGTTCATGGATCTCGACGGGTTGAGCCTGACGCTGATTGCGCTGGGCGTGCTCGCGGTGTTGGTGCTGTTCGCCGGCGCCAAGGTGGTGCCGCAGGGCTACAACTTCACCGTGGAGCGGTTCGGCCGCTACATCCGCACTCTCAAGCCGGGTTTGAGCCTGATCATTCCGTTCGTCGACGGTGTCGGCCGCAAGATGAACATGATGGAGCAGGTGGTCGACGTGCCGCACCAGGAGGTGATCACCCGCGACAACGCCACGGTCACCGTCAACGGCGTGAATTTCTACCAGATCCTCGACGCCGCGGCAGCGGCCTATGAAGTGGCGCAGCTCGAACTCGCGGTGCAGAACCTCACCATGACCAACATCCGTACGGTGATGGGCTCGATGGATCTCGACCAGTTGCTTTCCAACCGCGACGAGATCAACCAGCGCCTGCTCAAAGTGGTGGATGCTGCGGTGCAGCCATGGGGCCTCAAGATCACCCGCATCGAGATCAAGGATATCGACCCGCCCAAGGACCTCGTCGAATCGATGGGCCGGCAGATGAAGGCGGAGCGCGAGAAGCGCGCGCTGATCCTCGAGGCCGAAGGCAAGCGGCAGGCTTCGATCCTGCAGGCCGAGGGCCAGAAGCAGAGCCAGGTGCTGGAAGCCGAAGGACGGCGCGAAGCGGCGTTCCGTGACGCCGAGGCGCGCGAGCGTTCCGCCGAAGCCGAAGCCAAGGCCACTCAGGTGGTGTCGGACGCCATCGCCTCCGGCAACGTGCAGGCGATCAACTATTTCGTCGCCAACAACTACATCAAGGCGCTCGAAAGCCTCGCCAAGTCGCCCAACCAGAAGGTGCTGATGCTGCCGGTCGAGGCGGCCAGCGTCATCGGCGCCATCGGCGGCATCGCCGAGATCGCCAAGGAAACCTTCGGTGCCGAGAAGCCGGCCACCAGGCCGACCAGCGGCCGTCCGCCGTCCACCACCTGATCCGGTCATTGGTGAAAGCGCTCCAAGGAGGCAGACATGCAGGTCATCGACTTCATCGCCACCCACGGCGCGTGGTCCTGGGTAGTGGCCGGGCTGATCCTTCTGGCGCTGGAGCTGGTCGTGCCGGGCGGGGTGCTGGTCTGGCTCGGTGGCGCAGCGCTCGCCACCGGGGTGCTGGCGCTGTTCGTCAGCATCTTCTGGCCGCTGCAGTTCGTCATTTTTGGCGCCCTGGCGCTGGTCAGCATCGGGTTGTGGCTCAAGTTCCGCGGCCCGGGCGTGGCATCCGACCGGCCGTTCCTCAACCAGCGGGCCAACCGCTTCATCGGGCAGGAGGCGGTGCTGGACGAGCCGATCCGCGACGGCATCGGCCGGCTGGCACTTGGCGATACCGTGTGGCGCGTACAGGGCCCGGATCTCGCAGCCGGCTCGCGGGTGCGGATCGTCGACGCGGATGGCGCGCTGCTGAAGGTGGAAGCCGCCTAGACATTCAGCGTTCCAGGCGCACCTCACAAGGTTTCCTTAACCATAAGCTGCAAGGGTTCGTTGACCATTATCGCCCGAGGCAGTGCAGCAGATGCGAACGAGGAGAGCCGGCTTTGCCGTCAGCGCTACTGCGCTGGCGCTGCTCGCGATTCCTGCGAGCGCAGGCGAAATCATCCCGCTCGGCGACGGTTCGGCGACCAACAATGCCGACTTGCTTGGCAGCCCGGCGAACGACTGCGCCAACTGCGCGGCCACACCGCCTTATGAATGGGGCAACCAGCCGTTCGAGCTCGACTGGAGCCTGGGCCTTCGCGGTGGCATCAAGGATGACGGCACCGGTGGCAGCCCTAGCTATGAACTGATCGCGCTGCCGAGCGTGACGCTGAAGCACCAGACCATTCGCGGCGGCTATGACGTCGGGTTGAGCGGCGAGCTCGGCTACGACCTCGATGGCAGCGCCCGGATCGGCTCGATCACGGGCACGGCGGGGGGCGAATACAAGCTCGATGCGCTGACGACGCTCGCCGGGCGCGCCAACCTCAAGGTGTCGCAGGACGATCCGAACGGGCCGGACTATGCCAGCAACGTCGCTTCCACGCCGGTGGTGGTAACTGGCGATGGCGAGATCAGCGCCGCGCGCGATCTCGGAGCGTTCAACTTGGCCGTGCGCGGCAGCGCCGGGCGCGAGGTCTATGGCGAGACCGTCTATGATGACAACTCGACCTCCGACAACAGCTTCCAGAGCACGACGGCCTATGGCGCCGGCGCCCGGCTTGGCTATGAGCTGACGCCGGGACTGGTTGCCTTCGTCGACGTAGAGGCGGACTACCTGGCGTACGATGCGCCGTCGCCGAGCCTGCTGGTCAAGCTCGACAATGTCACCTATGCGGGCCGCGGGGGGCTCAGCGCCAAGTTCAGCGAGACGCTGCAGCTCGAGGGCTCACTGGGCCTCGGCTACACCGACCTCACCGACGGCACGCTCGGCGATTTCTCTGCCGTGCTCTACGACGCCAAGGCGGTGTTCCGCCCCGACGAGACGCTGACCCTGACCGGCGCCTTCACCACGACGATCTCGCAGCCGGGCACCACGTCGGGCGCCACGGCGAAGCTGATCTACGCCGCCACCGGCCAGGTCGAGTATCTGGTGAACCCGTGGCTGAAGCTGCGGGCCGATGCGCAGTGGAGCGAGGCGCACTACCAGGGCATCGACAGCGACGAGTACAAGTGGGGCCTTGGCGCCGGGGCGGACTACCTGCTCAACGAGCATACCGACCTCACGGCCGATTACAGCTTCCTGAGGACGGAGAAGACCCCGGACCCCGCCACCGACGAACATCAGGTGACGGTGGGGGTGAAGTTCCACCGGTAGAGCAGGGCCAGGGCGATAACGCTGCACGTTTGGCCCCACACGCGGTATGCGAACCGAGGCTCTGCAGGTCCCCCAAACTCGGTGTCATCCCCGCGAAAGCGGGGAACTCCGTTTGCGATCGTGCGGCAGGCCAAAAAAACAGAGGTTCCCGCTTTCGCGGGAATGACCCGGTGGGTGGGGCACTCCCCGATGGGAGACGTGAGACGAGGGCCAGCGCGCAGTCCGCGAGACGTTCCCCTAAATCAGATGCCGGATCTGCTTGCGGAACGCCTCGGAGAGATCGGGCCGATCGAGCGCGAACACCACGTTGGCGGTCAGGAAGCCGAGTTTCGAGCCGCAGTCGAACGACTGGCCCTTGTACTTCACGCCGCTGAAATGCTGCTGGGTCATCAGCGTCTGCATGGCGTCGGTGAGCTGGATCTCGCCGCCGGCGCCGCGTTCCTGATCGGCGATCAGCGAGAAGATCTGTGGTTGCAGGATGTAGCGGCCGGAGATGATGAGGTTGGAGGGGGCCTCTTGCCGCTTCGGCTTTTCCACCATGCCGGTGATGCGGAAGCCTTCGTCAGGACCGGCGCCGCGCGCCACGACGCCATAGGACGAGACATCGTCCATCGGCACCTCTTCGACGGCAATGACGTTGCCGCCGCTGGTCTCGTAGGCATCCATCATCTGCCGCAGGACACCCGGGACGCCCTTGAACACCATGTCGGGCAGCAGCAGCGCGAAGGGCTGGTCGCCGACCAGTTCGCGGGCGCACCAGACGGCGTGCCCCAGGCCCAGCGGTTCCTGCTGACGGGTGAAGCTGGTCTGGCCGGCCGAGGGCAGATCCTTCTGCAGCTCTTTCAGCGCCTCGCTCTTGCCGCGGATTTCGAGGGTATGCTCGAGCTCGTACTGGCGGTCGAAATGATCCTCGATGACGCCCTTGTTGCGGCCGGTGACGAAGACGAAGTGTTCGATCCCCGCCTCGCGCGCTTCATCCACCGCGTACTGAATCAGCGGCCGATCGACCACCGTCAGCATTTCCTTGGGCATCGCCTTGGTGGCAGGCAGGAAGCGGGTGCCGAGACCCGCGACCGGGAACACGGCGGTGCGCACGCGATTGGGCAAGGAGGACTCCTGAAAAAGGCGGGAGGGGAGGCTATAGGCGGGCTATAAGGCGTTTCTTAGCACCTCGCAAATTAGCGTCCACGCCATTAATTTCTGGTTTTGAGGGTTGGACCATGACGGTTCTGGTCACAGGCGGCGCCGGCTATATCGGCAGCCATATGGTGCTGCGGCTTGCCGACGCGGGGCAGGCGGTGGTGGTGCTCGACAACCTCAGCACCGGCTTCGATTGGGCCATCGACCACCGGGCGACATTCGTCGAGGGCAATGCCGGCGACATGCAACTGGTCGGCAAGCTCATCGCAGAGCATGGTATCACCGAGATCGTCCATTTCGCCGGCTCGATCGTGGTTCCGGAATCGGTCAGCGACCCGCTCAAGTACTACGCCAACAACACGGCGACCTCGCGCAACCTGATCGAGGCAGCGGTGAAGGGCGGGGTGAAGCACTTCATCTTTTCCTCGACCGCGGCGGTTTATGGCAATGCCGGGCTCGAGCCGGTGGCCGAGACCAGCCAGTTGATGCCGGAATCGCCCTATGGCCGCTCGAAGCTGATGACGGAACTGATGCTGGCCGATGTCGCCGCCGCGCACCCCTTGACCTATGGCGTGCTGCGCTATTTCAACGTCGCCGGCGCCGACCCCAGGAAGCGCAGTGGGCAGTCCTCGCCAACCGCCACGCACCTGATCAAGGTCGCCGCGCAGGCGGCGCTGGGCCAGCGCCCGAGCATGGGGATTTTCGGCACCGACTTCCCGACGCCCGACGGCACCGGGGTGCGTGACTACATCCATGTCAGCGACCTGGTCGAAGCGCATGCCTTGCTGCTCGAGTACCTGCGCAAGGGCGGCGCCTCGGTCACCATGAACTGCGGCTACGGCCGCGGTTTCTCGGTGCGCGACGTAGTGCGCACGGTCAAGGCGGTCTCGGGCGTCGACTTCAAGGTGATCGAAGAGCCGCGCCGCGCCGGCGATCCGGCTTCGATCGTCGCCAAGGCCGACAAGGTGCGGCAGGTGCTCGGCTGGAAGCCGGCGCACGAGGACCTTACCGAGATCGTTGACGCCGCGCTGAACTGGGAGCGCTATTTAGCCACACGAAACAGGTAGCGATTCGCCATGCAACGTCACCTCGCCTTCGTCGTCACGTTCCTTGGCCTCATCTCACCGGCCTTCGCCCAACCGGTCGAGAGCTTTGAGTCCTTCATCAAGAACTTCGAGGCGACGGCGGTGGCCGCGGGTGTCACGCACGAAACCTACGCCAAGGCGATGTATGGGCTGACCCCCGATCCGAATGTGCCGGCGCTGGTCACGGCGCAGCCCGAGTTCACCACGCCATTGTGGGACTACATCGAGAAGCGCGTTACCGAATGGCGCCTCGACAAGGGCAAGGAAGCCATCGAGCAGAACAAGGCGCTGCTGACGGCGACGGGGCAGAAATACGGCGTCGACCCCTACCTGTTGGCCTCGATCTGGGGCATCGAGACCAATTACGGCCGCGTGCTTGGCGATCCGCAATATATCCGGCCGATCATCCCGTCGCTTGCAACGCTGGTGCATCAGCGGCGCGTTCGGCTCGAGGGCGACACGGCGGACCTGATCGCGGCACTGCTGCTGGTGCAGCGCGGACCGCTCGACGCTACCCAGCTGGTCGGCAGTTGGGCCGGCGCCATCGGCCACCTGCAGGTCAACCCGAGCAACGTCATCAAGTATGGCACCGACGGCGATGGCGATGGCGCCGTCGACCTGCACAACTCGCTGGCCGACGCGCTCGCGACCTCTGCCACCTACATCATTGGTCTCGGTTACAAGCCCGGTCTCGACTGGGGCTACGAGGTCGATGTGCCGGATGGCTTCGACTATCTGCTGGCAACGCGAGATGAGCTGCGGCCGATCTCCTTCTTCACCGAGCTCGGCATCAAGCGGGTCGGCAACGCGGCCTTCTCCGACCCCTCGATCCCGGTATTTCTCTATGCGCCGACCGGGGCGAAGGGGCCGAAGTTCCTGATGACCAACAACTACCTGATCCTCAAGGGCTACAATTTCTCCGACAGCTACGCGATGGCGATTTCGCATCTCGAGGACAGGCTGCAGGGCCGCGGCGAGTACGTCACCGCCTGGCCGCGGGACACCAAGTTCCCCAACCTCGAGCAGCGCCGGGCGATCCAGGAGGCGCTGATCAAGCTCGGACTTTACGAGGGCAAGGTCGACGGGCGCATCGGGCCGGTGAGCCAGGCAGCCTACGCCAAGTTCCAGGCGTCGAAGGGCGAGGTGGCGGACGGGTTCATTACGCTGCACAGCTACGAGGAACTGGTGGCTGCTGCCGCTGGGCAATGACCCCGTTCTCGGTGAACCACCGGAGTTTCATCAAACTCGATGTCATCCCAGCGAAAGCTGGGACCCAAGCATCCGCTTGCGCTGTGGCGAGTTGGGTCCCAGCTTTCGCTGGGATGACACCGGTGCGGTGGATGGTTGGTGGTTCGCTCAGGACGCCGTAGGTGATACCCGCTGTGAGGGGAGCAGGAGCAATCCCCAGTAGATTTATCGCGAGCGGTCTTCAATTCACCGTCGTTCGTCAGCTAAATGGCGGCCATGCAGAAGAAACCCAACCGGTTCGTGCTCTGGGTCGTCGGCGCCGTTGTGGCGGCGCTGGTGCTGACCGACATGCTGCCGATGTTTGCGCAGGCGCGCGAAGCCGAGCTAGCAGTGCCGGCGATCGCCCAGCAGATCGACGACGGTCGGATCCTCGTGGCGCAGCAGGAGCAGGCTCCGCCGCGCAAGAAGCGACGCACCCTGATGGACCTGTTGTTCGGGGATGACGAGCAGCAGCAGGAGCAAGCCCCGGTGGTGGAAAAGCCGGTGGTGAAAAAGCAGAAGAAGGCGGCGCTGCCGCCGCCGGAAAAGCCCAAGATCGAGAAGGCCGCCGGCGCGACGCGGCTTGCGGTGTTCGGCGACTCGATGGCAACCGATGTCGGCAAGGCGCTGGAGCGCTTCTATGCCGAGGATCCGAATATCGCGATCCTGACGCAGGGCGTCGGCTCGTCGAGTTTCGTCAGGCCGGATTTCTTCGACTGGCCCAAGACCATCAGCGAACAGATCAGCGCCAACGGGTTCGACATTGCGGTCATCATCATCGGCATCAATGACCGGCAGAAGATGCGGCTCAACGGCGAGGTCTACGGCTCGCTGACGCCCGAGTGGACCACCGAATATTCGGCCCGCGTCACCAATGTGGTGAAGGCGCTGCGCGCCGCCAACAAGCCCACCATCTGGATCGGGCTGCCGCCGATGGAGGCGCCGAAGTTCGGCAAGGCGATGATCCAGGTCAACGAGATCCAGCGCCTCGCGGCGTTCAGCGGCGGCGCCGAGTTCCTCGATATCTACGAGAAGTTCGCCACCGAAGAGGGTGGCTACACGGCGCGCGGCCCCGACCTCAACGGCAACCAGGTGCGTATGCGCAAGGAAGACGGCATCCACTTTTCCGCTGCGGGCGCCGACAAGCTGGCCTTCTACCTGAGCCAGAGCCTCAAGAACTACTATCGCGGCGGCGGCACGGTGGGGATCGAGGTGGCCGATCCGCTGCTCGGTACCGACGCGCAACTGATGATGCGGCCGCCCTATCAGGGGCTGGGGCAAATGAAGCTGCTGGAAGTGGCGGGTGCGGTGATCTCGCTCACCAATACGCCGCGGCGCGCCGCGGACCTGGTGACGGCCGACATGGCCGATGCCGCGACCGTCGGCTTCGATCTGACGCAGATGATCGAGGCGCCGGTCGGGCGCGCCGATGCGTTCGGTGTCGGCAAGGTCGAGAATCCCAACCCGAAATGAAGCGCCGCGCCGTTCTCGCCGGCCTCGCCCTCATCGCAGGAGCCATTCCCGCCATGGCCGATGACCAGGCTTTCCTCGCCGCCGCGCGCGACAACGATGCCGCGGCTCTCACCCACTTGCTGGCGGCGGGGCAATCAGTGGACGTACGTGACAGCGGCGGCCGCACGGCGCTGCTGCTGGCGACCCACGCCAACGCGGTCGAGGCGGCGCGGGTGCTGATCGAGGCGGGTGCCGATGTCAATGCCAAGGACGACATCAAGGACACGCCTTACCTCTATGCCGGCGCCGAGGGGCGGACCGAGATCCTGAAGCTGCTGCTGGCGGCCGGCGCCGACCTCAGGGATACCAACCGCTTCGGTGGCACAGCGCTGATCCCGGCGGCGGAGAAGGGGCATCCCGAGAATGTGCGGTTGCTGCTCGCGGCCGGCGTCGACCCCAACCACGTTAACGGCCTCGGCTGGACGGCGCTGCTCGAGGCGGTGATCCTCACCGATGGTGGGCCGGTCTACCAGGAGATCGTCGCCGACCTGATCAAGGGCGGCGCCGACGTGAACCTCGCCGATGCCGATGGGGTGACGCCGCTGGCCCATGCCAGGGCGCGCGGCTATGCCGAGATCGGCAAGTTACTCGAGGCGGCCGGCGCGAAATAGCGCTTTCAGGATCGGGCTGTGCCGGCGCAGTGTTGGGCTCGGCCGTCAATTTACCCACCGGGTGTCATCCCAGCGAAAAGCTGGGACCCAACTCTCCTCCGGCACGAGCTGTGAAATGGGTCCCAGCTTTTCGCTGGGACGACATCGGAGGTGGGGTGATCGCAGTGGTCGGCTCGACACCTAGGGCGGCGCTCAGGCGTCGGCCGCCGCCGACACCAGGTTGTTGCGGAGGTTGGTGATGCCGCGCTGCAGGATGCGGAATTCGTCCCGGTTCAGCCCGGCCGCTTTGTAGGTGACCTTCGACAGCTCGCGAGCTTTCTCGCGCAATTGCCGGCCGGTTTCGGTCAAGCGCACGAACACCATCCGCTCATCCTCAGTGCCACGCGTCCGCGTGACATAACCCATCGCTTCGAGGCGCTTGAGCATCGGGGTCACCGTGCTCGGCTCGAGGAACAGCTTGTCGCTCAACCCTTTGACGGTCTGCTCGTCCTGTTCCCACAGGGCAACGACGGCGACGTATTGCGGGTAGGTGAGCCCGAGTTCCTCCAGTACGGGCTTATAGACCCGCGAGTAGGCAAGGTTGGCCGAGTAGACGGCAAAGCACATGAAGTCGGCGAGGCCCGCTTCCTGGTCACGCTGCGGTTCAGCCATCGGGGAACTCCGTTCGCAAAATCATTATCGCGATAACGTTTTTGCTTGTACGGCCGCGTGAGCTGTGACACAAGTCGCGCCGTAATGATTATCGCGATAACTAAATGGTGGTGTTGGCGCGGCCTGCCAAGCCCCGATGTGAAACGAACGGAAGAGCAATGAACCAGATTGAAAAGATCCTCTATACCGGCCGCACCCATACCAGCGGTGGCCGTGCCGGCACGGCGCGCAGCTCGGACGGTGCGCTGGACGTGGCGTTGTCGCCGCCCGGCTTCGGCAACGGCACCAATCCCGAGCAGCTGTTCGCTGCCGGCTGGTCGGCCTGCTTTCTCGGCGCGATCGGCGCGGTGGCCAGCAAGCTCAAGGTAGCGCTGCCGGCCGAGCGCACGGTGGATGCAGAAGTCGATCTGGTGATGGAAGGCGAGCAGTATGGCCTCAGGGCCCGGCTCAATGTCAGCCTGCCGGGCCTCGAGCGCGAGCTCGCCGAACAGCTGGTCGCCGCGGCGCACCAGACCTGCCCGTACTCCAAGGCAACGCGCGGGAATATTCCGGTCGAGATCAATCTGGTTTGATCGATGGAGACACGCAGCTCCAGCCCACCACTCGGTGTCATCCCTGCGAAAGCAGGGACCCAACTCACCGCTGGCACGGTCTGATAGATGGGTCCCAGCTTTCGCTGGGATGACATCCGGTGTGTGCGGCGAGAGACGGCCGAAGAAGCAAAAAAAGGGGCGCCCGAGGTGCCCCTTCATTCATTCTGTAGCCCCGGCCTTACCGCGGCAAATCGGTCTTGCCCATCAGCCACTCATCGATCGAGCGGGCGCACTGGCGGCCTTCGCGGATGGCCCAGACGACCAGCGACTGGCCGCGACGCATGTCGCCACAGGCGAAGAACTTCTCCCTGGAGGTCTGGTACTTCATCGTGTCGGCCATGACGTTCGAACGCTTGTCGGTCGCGACGCCCGCGTCCTGCACCAGGCCTTCCTGCACCGGGCCGAGGAAGCCCATGGCGAGCAGCACCAGATCGGCCTTGAGCACGAACTCGGTGCCCGGGATCGGCTGGAACTTCTCGTCGGCGCGGGCGCATTGCAGGCCCGTTACCTTGCCGTTTTCGCCATCGAACCGGATGGTCGCCACGGCGAAGTCGCGGGTGACGCCCTCTTCCTGCGAAGACGAGATACGGAACTTCACCGGGTAGTTCGGCCAGACCAGCGCCTTGTTCTCCTTTTCGGGAGGCATGGGCATGATCTCGATCTGGGTCACCGAGGCGGCGCCCTGACGGTTCGAGGTACCGATGCAGTCCGAGCCGGTGTCGCCGCCGCCGATGACGACGACATGCTTGCCGCCGGCGAGGATCGGGGTGACGTTGTTCAGCGGCTCGCCAGTGACGCGGCGGTTCTGCTGGCCGAGGAAATCCATGGCGAAATGGATACCGTCGAGCTCGCGGCCCGGGATCGGCAGGTCGCGCGGCTTCTCGGCGCCGCCCGACATGGCGATGGCGTCGTACTGACTGGCGAGCTCGTCGGCGGTGATATCCTTGCCGACATTGACGCCGGTATGGAGCGTCACGCCTTCGGCCACCATCTGCTCGACGCGGCGATCGATCTGCGTCTTGTCGAGCTTGAAGTTCGGGATGCCATAGCGCATCAGGCCGCCGATCTGCTGGGCCTTTTCATAAAGATGCACATCGTGGCCGGCGCGCGCCAGCTGCTGGGCCGCCGACATGCCGGCCGGGCCCGAACCGATCACCGCAACCTTCTTGCCGGTCTTGTTCGGATTGATCTGCGGCTTGATCCAGCCTTCTTCCCAACCCTTGTCGACAATGGCGCACTCGATCGACTTGATGTTGACCGGGGTGTCCGGGATGTTCAGCGTACAGCTCGCCTCGCACGGGGCAGGGCAGATGCGGCCGGTGAACTCGGGGAAGTTGTTGGTGGAGTGAAGGTTCTTCAGCGCCTTCAGCCACTCGCCCTTGTAGACGAGGTCGTTCCAGTCCGGGATCTGGTTATTCACCGGGCAGCCGTTATGGCAGTACGGAATGCCGCAATCCATGCAGCGCGCCGCCTGGTCGCGAGTGCCCTTATCGCCCAGGGGAATGGTGAACTCGTTGTAGTTCTTCAGCCGCTCGGCGACCGGGAGATAGTCCCGGTCGACGCGATCGATTTCGAGGAAACCTGTAATCTTGCCCATGACGAACCTCTACCTGTTCGTGAAGTTTGTGCGATTGACGCTGCGCACGAAGCAGTCAGCGCCTCGATATTCCTGTCCGACGTGGTCGGCCTGAACCTGTTTTCGCAGCGCCGCCTCCGTCTGCCTCAGCACCAGCGGGCAGCTGTCCATGCGGTACTCGGCGCTCTTGCGGCCGAAGGACGAGTAGTGAAACTCGCCTGCCTTATCGACGTAGAACAGCACCACGATCGCCGGGCGATCATCGATGGCCGGAGCCGGAGCGTTGCTCACCCTCGCTTTCGGCGGCTTCTTGCCGTGGCAGGTCGAGCCGATATACGGCATCGAATAGAGCGCAGGCTGGTTCTGCTCGAGCGCGGTGCGCCGCGCCACCACCTCGCTGATGCCATCGCACATGCCCAACCCCGCCCTCTCGATATGCATCGTGATGGCGATGGTGTGGACCTTGCCCTTGGCATCGACGAAATGCAGGTCGACCTTCTGCGGATAGAGCGGCACCGATTTGGCGGCGGCAGCGCCTGCAAGGCCGAGGGCCAGCAGGCTCGCCGCCACCAGGAGGCGGAGAATGCGTGTCATTCCGCCGCCACCTGCTGCGCCGCCTCGCGGGCCTTTTCCATCTTCTGCAGGGCCTTGCGATACTCGATCGGCATGACCTTCCTGAACTTGGGCAGGTACTCGTCCCAGTTCGAAAGGATGTGGTTGGCACGCGAAGAGCCGGTGAAGCTCTTGTGCCTGAGGATCAGCTGGTAGAGCCGGTCGGCATCGCGACGCTGCAGGTCATGCAGGATCTCGACCACGCCCATGGTCTCGAGGTCGCCGTGGTGGCCGAAATCGCGGCCATTGAGGCGTTCCTCTTCGACGACCGGCTCGAGCTCGACCATCGACATGTTGCAGCGGCTCTCGAAGCTGTCGTCCTCGTCGAGGACGTAGGCGACGCCGCCGGACATGCCGGCCGCGAAGTTGCGGCCGGTCCGGCCCAGCACCACCACCACGCCGCCGGTCATGTACTCGCAACCGTGGTCGCCGGTGCCTTCGACAACCGCGATGGCGCCGGAGTTGCGCACGGCGAAGCGCTCGCCGGCCACGCCGCGGAAGTAGCACTCACCGGTGATGGCGCCATAAAGCGCGGTGTTGCCGATGATGATCGAGTCCTCGGGCACATAGCCGCGTTCTTCGGGCGGCCGGACCACGAGGCGTGCGCCGGAAAGGCCCTTGCCCACGTAGTCGTTGGCCTCGCCGACCAGATCGATCGAGATGCCGCGCGCTGCCCAGGCGCCGAAAGCCTGGCCGGCCGTGCCGGTCAGCGACACCGCGATGGTGTCTTCGGCGAGGCCGGCATGGCCGTAGCGCTTGGCCACCGCACCGCCGAGCATGGCGCCCGCCGAGCGGTCGACGCTGGTGATCGTCTCCGTGATCTTGACCGGGGTGCCGTGGTCGAGCGCGGGCTGCGCCGCGGCGATCAGGCGACGGTCGAGGACCTTGTCGATCGGGTGGTTCTGGCCTTCGGTGTGGGTGATGCCCACGCCTTCCGGCGCGAACGGCTTGTGGAAGAGCTTGCTGAAATCCAGCCCCTTGGCCTTCCAGTGGTCGATGGCCTCGGTCTTATCGAGCATCTGCATCTGCCCGACCATTTCCTCGAACCGGGTGTAGCCCATCTCGGCCATCAGCTCGCGCACTTCCTCGGCGACGAAGAAGAGGTAGTTGATGACGTGCTCGGGCTTGCCGGTGAAGCGGGCGCGCAGCACCGGATCCTGGGTGGCGACGCCAACCGGGCAGGTGTTGAGGTGGCACTTGCGCATCATCACGCAGCCGGCCGCGATCAGCGGCGCGGTGGCGAGACCGAACTCGTCGGCGCCGAGCAGGGCGCCGATCACCACGTCACGGCCGGTGCGCACGCCGCCATCGACCTGCACCGCGATGCGGCTGCGCAGCCGATTGCGGACCAGCGTCTGCTGGGTTTCGGCGAGGCCGATTTCCCAGGGCGAGCCGGCATGCTTCAGCGAGGTCAGCGGCGAAGCGCCGGTGCCACCCTCGTAGCCCGAGATGGTGACATGGTCGGCGCGCGCCTTGGCGACACCGGCGGCAACGGTGCCGACGCCGACTTCCGAGACGAGTTTCACCGAGACCTGGCCGGTCGGGTTGACGTTCTTCAGGTCGAAGATCAGCTGCGCCAGATCCTCGATCGAGTAGATGTCATGGTGCGGCGGCGGCGAAATCAGGCCGACGCCCGGGGTCGAGTGCCGGACCTTGGCGATGGTCTCGTTCACCTTGTCGCCGGGCAGCTGGCCGCCTTCGCCGGGCTTGGCGCCCTGGGCCATCTTGATCTGCATCATGTCGGAGTTGACGAGATACTCCGTCGTCACGCCGAAGCGGCCCGAGGCCACCTGCTTGATGGCCGAGCGCTTGCTGTCGCCGTTCGGCATCGGCTTGAAGCGATCGACTTCCTCGCCGCCCTCGCCGGTGTTCGACTTGCCGCCGATCCGGTTCATGGCGATGGCGAGCGTGGTGTGGGCTTCGAGCGAGATCGAGCCATAGGACATGGCGCCGGTCGAGAAGCGCTTGACGATCTCGGCCGCCGGCTCGACCTGGTCGAGCTCGACGGGCGCACGGCCTTCCTCGTCCGCCTTCTTGATGCGGAAGAGCGAGCGGATGGTGACGTACTTGTCCTCGACCTCGTTCACGAGCTTGGAAAACTCGCGGTACTTGTCGCGGGCATTGCCGCGGGCGGCATGTTGCAGGCTGGCGACCGTCTCCGAGCGCCAGACATGCGCCTCGCCGCGCTGGCGGAAGGCATAGTCGCCGCCGACGTCGAGCACGTCTTCGAGCACCGGCGAGTTGCCGAAGGCATCCTGGTGCCGCAGCACGGTTTCCTCGGCGATCTCCTTCAAACCGGCGCCTTCGATGGTGGTGGCGGTGCCGGTGAAGTAGGTCGAGACGAAATCCGTCGACAGGCCCACGGCGTCGAAGATCTGCGCGCCGCAATAGGACTGGTAGGTCGAGATGCCCATCTTGGCGGTGACCTTCAGGATGCCCTTACCGATCGCCTTGATGTAGCGGTAGATGATCTCGTCTGCGTCCAGCTCACCCGGCAGGTCGCCCTGCATCGCAGCCAGCGTCTCGAACGCCAGATACGGGTTGATCGCCTCGGCGCCATAGCCGGCGAGAGCGCAGAAATGGTGGATTTCGCGCGCTTCGCCCGTCTCCACCACGAGACCCACCGAGGTCCGCAAACCCTTGCGGATCAGGTGATGGTGGATACCGGCGGTTGCCAGCAGGGCAGGGATCGCCACCCGCTCGCGGTTCATGGCGCGATCGGAGAGGATGATGATGTTGTCGCCCGAATGGACGGCCATCTCGGCATCCGAGAACAGCTGGTCGAGCGCCCGCTTCATCCCATCTGCGCCTTCCGACACCGGATAGGTGATGTCCAGCGTCTTCGACCGGAAGGGGTTGTCTTCCATGCCGCCGATGGCGCGGATCTTTTCCAGATCCTCGTTGGTGAGGATCGGCTGGCGCACTTCGAGCCGCTGCCGGCTGTTGCCGCCGGTGAGATCGAGCACGTTCGGCCGCGGCCCGATGAACGAGACGAGGCTCATCACCAGCTCTTCACGGATCGAGTCGATCGGCGGGTTGGTGACCTGCGCGAAGTTCTGCTTGAAGTAGGAGTAGAGGAGCTTGGACTTGTTGGAGAGCGCCGAGATCGGCGTGTCGGTGCCCATCGATCCAACCGCTTCCTGGCCGGTCGCGGCCATCGGCGGCAGGATCATCTTCAGATCTTCCTGGGTGTAGCCGAAGGCCTGCTGGCGATCGAGCAGCGGCACATCCGAGGTCTTGGGCTCGAAATGCACCGGCGGCAGCTCCTCGAGCACGATCTGGGTACGGCCCAGCCACTGCTTGTAGGGGTGCGCGTTGGCGAGCTCGGCCTTGATCTCCTCGTCGGAGACGATACGGCCCTGCTTCAGGTCGATCAGCAGCATCTTGCCCGGCTGCAGGCGCCACTTCTTCTTGATCTTTTCGGCCGGGATCGGCAGCACGCCGGCTTCCGAGCTCATCACCACTTCGTCGTCTTCGGTGACGAGGTAACGCGCCGGACGCAGGCCGTTGCGGTCGAGCGTCGCGCCGATATGGATGCCGTCCGAGAAGCACATGGCCGCAGGGCCGTCCCACGGCTCCATCAGCGCGGCGTGATACTCGTAGAAGGCGCGGCGATCCTCATCCATCAGCGGGTTGCCGGCCCAGGCTTCCGGGATCAGCATCATCGCGGCGTGCGGCAGCGAGTAGCCGCCACGGATCAGGAATTCGAGCGCGTTGTCGAAACAGGCGGTGTCCGACTGGCCGGGATAGGAAATCGGCCACAGCTTGTTGATGTCGCCGCCGAACAGCGGCGAGGACACCGAAGCCTGCCGCGCCGCCATCCAGTTGACGTTGCCGCGCACGGTGTTGATCTCGCCGTTGTGGCAGACGAACCGGTAGGGGTGGGCCAGCCGCCAGGACGGGAAAGTGTTGGTCGAGAAACGCTGATGCACCAGCGCCAGCGCCGACTCGAAATCGGGGTCGTGCAGGTCGCGGTAATAGGCGCCGAGCTGGGCGGCGAGGAACATGCCCTTGTAGACGAGGGTCCGGCAGCTCATCGACACGATGTAGAAGTCGTTCGGCTTGCCCTCGAAGGCCGAGTAGATCTTGGCCGACATCACCTTGCGGATGATGTAGAGCTTGCGCTCGAACGCCTCTTCATCCTCGATGCTGTCGCCGCGGCCGATGATCACCTGCCGGTGGCAGGGCTCGGTAGCGACGATCTCGGGATCCTTGCTCAGCGACGAGTTGTCGGACGGCACGTCGCGCCAGCCGATGACCGTCTGGCCCTCGTCCTCGATCACCTTGCTGACGACGCGTTCCATCTTGGCGCGGAGGTCCGCATCCTGCGGCATGAAGATGAAGCCGACGGCGTACCTGCCCTTTTCCGGCAGGTGGAAGCCGAGCCGGGCGCTCTCCTTGACGAAGAACTTGTGCGGGATTTGCACCATGATGCCGGCGCCATCGCCCATCAGCGGATCGGCGCCCACGGCACCGCGATGCTCGAGGTTCTCGAGGATGGCGAGACCGTTCTGCACGATCTTCTGGCTGGGCTGGTTCTTCATGTTGACGATGAAGCCCACGCCGCAGGCATCGATCTCGCGCATGGGATCATAGAGGCCCTCGGCCGCCGGACGCATCACGCCTACTGGCAGATCGGTGCGGTAGCCGTCTTTGCGATTGGCGGTATCCGCGACGGGAAGTGAGACAGTTCCGTTCCGTGCATCAGCCATTTGCAAAGTCCTCTGTTTGCAGTCGTCTTCGAGACCAGGACGGGTGTCCCGGTGTTCAAGTTCCTTTCGACGCGCCTTCAGCCCCCAGTCGTACCTCAGTGTACGGCTCGAATCCGAGTGCGCAATCCTTTAGTGGGGAGCGGCTCTGCATCCAAATGGCCGCTCGTACGGGCTCGATAAGGCCCCACCCCTCCGTTTCCGCTATCGACAAGCGGTCCAGCCGGATCGGCGTGTGAAACGCATCCGGGGAGACCGGCCGCTCACGAAATTGGACAGACGTGCTGTCCTATCGAGGCTACATTTGCATAATTCCAAACTGCGAGCAAGCGCCCGGGGACACTTTTTTGCCGTGTTGTGACTGACGAGGCGTAGGAGATCGCGGGGAAGGAATAGGAAAACAGTAGGAATTTGCGACCATGCGCCGCCTGAGAAAGGCGTGTTTCGGGCGTTTCGCCCTTGTTGCACCTATAGGAAATCGGACCGATGAGAACCCAAGGGTACGCCGATGATCGGGCTCCCCATCGACATCCAGCTGTGGGGATGTGCATGTTTCACCTCACGAAATTGCTCCCGAGCCCAAAATGTCACTGAGACCCTCGTTCATCGTCAACCTCCGCGACGGCCTTAGGCCGCTCGACCATGGCGGCTTTGCCGACATGGGCGGATTCGGCCATCCGGTCGGGGTGCTGCACGGCCTCACCCATATCGGCATCAACTATGAAGTGGCGCCGCCCGGCAGCCGCTCGTCGTTTCCGCATGCCGAAAGCCAAGAGGAGGAGTTCGTCTTCGTGCTCGGCGGCAAGCCCGACGTGTGGATCGACGGCAAGCTCCACCCGCTCGAGGCCGGCGATGCCGTGGCGTTTCCGGCCGGGACAGGAATCGCCCACAGCTTCCTCAACAACAGCGACGAGGACATGCAGCTGATCATCCTTGGCGAGCATGAGGTGCCGGGTAACCAGCTCTACTATCCGCTCAACCCCGAGCGCATGGCCGAGTTCAGCACGTGGAACGGCGCCTGGCTCGATGCGCCGAAGCGGCCGCTCGGCCCGCATGACGGCAAGGCGCGCGCCGGCAGCCGCGACGAGGGCGCGCCTCGCCCCCGTCGCGGCTGCATCGCCCATTACAGCAAGGGCCTCGCGCCGTTCCCCAACCCCAAACACACCAACCATGGCGGCCAGAGCAGCCGGATGGGGGCGGCTTTGGGGATGACGCGCATCGGCATCAACTACGACATCGTCGCCCCCGGCAACCGCACCTCGCGTCCGCATGCCGAGAGCCGCGAGGACGAGTTCGTGCTGGTGCTCAAGGGCCGTCCGGACGTGTGGATCGATGGGCACCTGCACGAGCTCGATGAAGGCGACGCGGCGGTGTTTCCCGCCGGCACCGGCATTGCCCACTCCTTCCTCAACAACAGCGACGCGGACGTGCACCTGCTGGTGGTCGGCGAGCACGCCCGGGAGGGCAACCAGCTGAACTACCCGCTGAACCCTGAGCGGATGGAGGAGATCGCGAAACTGGGCCGGGCCTGGCTCGATGCCCCGAAGCGGGAGCTCGGGCCGCATGACGGGATGGCGCGGGCGGGGACGCGGCGGGGATGAGCGGGGAGTCCCGTGCTCTCCACGTCCCCCCTCTTGGAATTTCTAAGGCTTAGCGAAGGTGCTAAGCCCAAGAAATTCCATTCTCCCCCGCAAGGGGGGAGATGGCTGCGAGACCTGCGCATGGGATGCCGAAGGAGTAACGGCGGGCCCCGCCTTCACTCCAGGTGGCTCTTCAGAAACCACAGGTTCTTGTCGAGGCTGCGCGAGAAGGCGGTAAAGATATCGGCGGTGTCGGCATCACCGGCTTCGTCCGCTGCATCGATGCCCTCGCGGGTGGATTTGCTCAGTGCGGCGTAGCGTTCGACCAGGGCGGCGACGTGGTCGGGGACTTTTCGGATATCGGTGGGGTAGGGGGCAAGCTTGCTGGCCTTGCCCACCGTCTGCAGCGTGCCCAGTGCGATGCCGTCGAGCTGGGCGACGCGTTCGGCGATGATGTCGACGTGCTCGTCGACGTCATCGCGCAACTGGTCGAGCAGTTCGTGCACGGCGATGAAGGTCGGACCTTTGAGGTTCCAGTGCGCCTGCTTGGTGATCAGCGCCAGGTCGATGGCGTCGGCAAGGCGGGCATTCAGCAGGTCGATCATCTCGGCCTTGGTGTTGGACTTGAGGCCGATCTCGGGGGATTTCATCTCGGGGAACCTGTGACGCGTTGCGGGACGCCGTGAGAACGGCGCGAGCCGGCCTGAGGTTCCTTCCCCGAGACGGTGCTGTCTTGAACGAAGCGCGCGCGATCAGTCAGGGCTGGGTAGTGACTTGTCGGCCTTGCAGACGCTCAGCGGCTTGATCGCACCCGAGAAGATCTCGGTGATCCGCTCCTCCGCCCTGTCGACGGTAACGCTCATGCAGGCGCAGCCATAGCCGTAGCCGCTACCCGGATTATTGGTCTCGACGAACTGCTTGTCGTCGAAATCCGGAGCGTTATCGATGCCCTTGGCTTCGGCGCCATCGGCATCGCCCTGCGAGGTGATGGTCCAGGTGGCGTCCTTGTCCATCAGCCACAGGTTGCCCGGCGTCGGGTTCATATACCAGCCGCATCGGGTTTCGGCGGCGAGAGCTGGCGAGGTCGCAATCAAGGACACCGCAACGATGACGGCAAGACGATACATGATGACGCTCCCTCGAGAGTATGGAGCCGGAAAGCAGCAGTTCTTCATCGCGTCGGCAAGACCCGTTGCTGGCGAAAGTTTGCGCAATGCAAACAACAACGACTCAGTCCTCGAACTGAGGAGCTTGATCTCTGCCGTTGCAGCGCGCCCCGCGGTCCGGGCACTCCTCAGTCCTGCGGAGTTTCGGGCGTTGCGAAAGCCTGATGGTGCGCGCATCAGATGCACAGAGGTGGCAGGTAGATGACGAGGATACATATACTCGGTGCGTCCGGTGCGGGGACGAGCACCCTTGGCGCTGCGGTTGCGGCAGCCATGGCGGTGCCGCACCTCGATGCCGACAGCTACTTTTGGCAGCCCACCGATCCGCCCTTCACGTCGCCCCATCCGCGGGAGGTTCGATTGGCACTGCTTATGCAGGCCATGGCCGACAAGGCCGATTGGGTTTTGTCCGGTTCTGCGCTGGGCTGGGCGCAGCCGCTCGAACGGCTCTACGAGCTGATTGTCTATGTGAGGCTGGACCCCGTCATCCGGATGGCGCGGCTCAGGGAGCGTGAGCACAGGCGCTACGGGCAGCGCATCGAGAGCGGCGGCGACATGAACGCGGCCAGCGTCGAGTTCCTCGCCTGGGCGGCGCGCTACGACACCGCGGGACCGGAACAGCGCAGCCGCGTCGCGCACGAGGCTTGGCTTGCGAGACAAAGCGCGCCGATCCTGCGCCTCGACACGTCGCGCCCGGTGGTCGAGCTCGTGCCTGAAGTGCTGGCTGCGGCCAATGGCCTGGGCCCCTGACCGCCGCACGCTGGAACTGCAAACAACAAGGGCGCAGTCCGCAAGGACTACGCCCTCATTTCCGTTCACCTGACGATCAGACCGCCTGGTTTGCCGTCAGGTCGTTCATGACCGGATTGGCGCGGATTAGTTGACCGTCTGGTCCTCGATGGTCTTGGTCGAGGCGCTGATCGGAATCTGGCGAGCCTTCTTGCTCTCCGGGATCTCGCGCTTCAGCTCGATGTGGAGCAGGCCGTTCTCGAGGTTGGCGCCGGCGACTTCAACATAGTCGGCGAGCTGGAACCTGAGCTCGAAGGCGCGCTCGGCGATGCCGCGGTGCAGGAATTCGCGAGACTTGTCCTCGCTCTCCTGGGCCTTGGCGCCCTTTACGACCAGGTTGTTCTCCTTGCTTTCAATCGCGATGTCGCCTTCGGCAAAGCCGGCGACGGCGATCGAGATGCGGTAGGTGTTCTCGCCGGTCTTCTCGATGTTGTAGGGAGGATAGGATTTCGCCTCCTGACCCACGAGGGCGTCGAGACGATTGAAGACGCGGTCGAAACCGACGGTCGAACGATAGAAGGGGGAAAAATCGTAGCTAGCCATGATCACATTCTCCTTTGAGCAACGTGGCTTTGTTCGGGTGTCCCATGCGCGCTCCCCAATTGGGCAAGCAGGCATTCCCGGGTTCCCGATCCCCGGGAGTTCCCGGCGGACAGCATTGATTTAGGGAGCATCGGCCAGGGTTCAAGCCCCCCCCCGTTCAGGTCGATGAACCGAAGATGAATGTGGCAATCAAAGGCGGTTCAGACAGCGGCTCCTATAAGCGGGACTGTGCTTACTGTCTGCTGCAGGGCACACCGAATGAGCCGCCTTCACCCGCCCCCCGCAAGGCGGCCATCACAGGAAAGCCAGTGTCTCAATCGAGGCGCTGGCTTTTCGGTTTTTCGGCTTCGGCGTTGCCCGTCATTTCCGCCGGCCGGGGAATCCAGTATGCGTGAGGGTATCGTCCGGAGCAGCGCATGAACGCCATCGTCGACCCTAATGGGCCAACCCTCGCCGTGGTGCCGTCCAATCCGGTGCCGGAGGGGGCGCGAGTCGGCTATTTCACCACGCCCGACAAGGTGCAGTTGCGCTACGCCACCTTCCCCAAGGGGCAGGGCGCGGCCAAGGGCACGATCTGCCTCGTCCAGGGGCGCACCGAGTTCATCGAAAAGTATTTCGAGACCATCGCCGATTTCCAGTCGCGCGGTTTCGCCGTCGCTACTTTCGACTGGCGCGGGCAGGGCGGCAGCCAGCGGCTGATCGGCAACAAGCGGCTCGGCTACGTCCGCCGCTTCGATGACTATTGGGAGGACCTCAAAGCCTTCCATGGCTCGATCCTCCTGCCCGATTGCCCCGCGCCCTACTACCTCGTGGGCCATTCGATGGGTGGGCTCGCCTCGCTTTATGCCGGCATCCGCGACCGCATGATGTTCGAGCGGATCTTCGTGTCGGCGCCGATGGTGGGGCTCGATCGCCAGCCGCTCAGCATGGCCGGCATGGCGCGGCTTTGCGGCACGCTGGCCAATCTGGGGCTCGCCAGGCTGCCGATCGGGCGGCGCGGCGACAAGGCGCAGACCGAGCAGAGCTTTGCCGGCAACCCGCTGACCTCCGATCTCGCGCGCTTCAACCGCTCGATCGAGGTGCTGAAGGCGCGCCCCGAACTCGAGCTCGGCGCCCCGACCTTCCGCTGGGCGGCGTCCGCCTTCGAGGCGATGGCCGGCGCCGCGACCGACCAGTTCCCCGGCGCCGTCCGCATCCCGGTGCTGATGCTGGCGGCGGCGCGTGACGAGATCGTCTCGACCTCGGCCATCGAAACGCTGGGTTTGAGGATGCGCACCGGCCGCCACCTGGTGATCCCGGGCGCCCGGCACGAAATGTTCGTCGAAAACGACGCCATCCGCGCCCAGGTGTTCGCGGCGTTCGACGCGTTTATTACGGAACAGAGCGCCTGAAAGGACCTCTCCGTCCGTACCTTCTTCCCTCGTCCGCTGCCCACAAGGGGAGAAGGCGATCGCCCGATAGAGCAGGTGCCCTACCCCTTAAGCACCGCCATGGCCGCGGCGTGCAGCTCGGGCGTCGCCGCCGCCACGCAGTTGCCGCCCTGCTCGGCGGGCTCGCCATCCCAGGTGGTGATGACGCCGCCGGCGTTCTGGATCAGGGGGATCAGCGGGCAGATATCGACATCCTTCAGCCCGGCCTCGACGACGAGATCGATGTGGCCCGCCGACATCAGGGCATAGCCATAGCAATCGAGCCCGTAGCGGGTGGTCAGCACCCTGCTGCGGATCCGCGCCCACGGCTCGGCCACGCCCTTTTTCTCGAACAGGTCGGGCGAGGTGGTGGTCATCTTGGCCCTGGCCAGTTCGGTGACCCCCGAGGTGCGGAGCGCCGCCTTGTCGCTGACCCGGTGATAGGAGGCTTCGCCGGGGAGGCCCAGATAGATCTCGCCGGTGAACGGCTGGGCCATCAGCCCGGCCACCGCCTTGCCGTCGATGGTGAGGCCGACCAGCGTGCCCCAGACCGGGACGCCGGTGATGAAGGCGCGGGTGCCGTCGATCGGATCAATGATCCAGGCGAAGCGGCTATTGCCCGGCTTGTCATCCCATTCCTCGCCGATGATGGCGTGGTCGGGGAAGCGGTTGCCGATCAGCTCGCGGATTGCCAGTTCGGCCTGCCGGTCCGCCTCGGTGACCGGGTCAAAACCCTGCGCTTCCTTGTTGTCGACGGCGAGCGCCGAGCGGAAGCGGGGCAGGGTGACGGCCGCGGCGATCTCGGCGGCATCGAGCAGGGTGCGGCGCACGAGGTCGGCGGTGAGGCCGCCGAGATATGTATCTTCCATGTCAGCCTTCCCGGCGCGATTTTGTGAGTTGTTCCAGTGTTCTAGCGGCCAGCCTCAGCCGAGAGATACGAGTAGTCTGTGACGATCGTGATTCATTTTTGCAACAACGGCGCAAGTTTATCTGTTGAAGACTTCCGGCCGGCTTGTGAAGGGGCGCAAATCAGTTCACGCCAGTAGCTGCATGATGGATGGGCGGCTCTTGAGCCTCTTGCCTCGACTTAGGCAACGCACTGCGGCCGTCATCGTTTCCTCCCTTGACTGGGCCGCTCCGGCGGCCCGATTTTTTGCTTCGGACGTTCGGGGCGATGCACCAGCTCTACCAAAAACTCGATGTCATCCCAGCGAAAGCTGGGACCCAACTCGTCGCCCGCGCCAGCTGATAGCTGGATCCCAGCTGTCGCTGGGATGACATCGAGGATGGGGCACCCCGTTGCCCAGGCTTCTCACTCCGCGGCGTATTTCTCCTGGACCGGAGCAGGCGGCGCGAGCATGGCGAAATCGAGCCCCACCAGCGTCGCGACCAGCCGGTCCACCAATTGCCGCATGGCGCCGAAGCCGGCGTTCTTCTCGAGCGTCACCTCATTCATATAGAGGTGGCGGCTGAGTTCGATCTGCAGCGCATGCACGCCATGCTGCGGCCGGCCGTAGGTGCGGGTGCAGAAGCCGCCGGCATAGGGGCGGTTGCGCGCCACGCGCAACCCGGCACCGGCGAATACCATTTCGGCGAGATCGGCGAGAATCGGCGCGCAGGTGGTGCCGTAGCGATCGCCCAGCACCACGTCGGGGCCAAGCCGGTCGCCGCTGCGCGACAGCCGTGGCATCGAATGGCAATCGATCAGCACTGCGACGCCGAAGGCGCCGTGGGCTTCGGTCAGCAGCCGCTGCATGGTGGCGTGATAGGGCTGGTAGATGCCCTCGATGCGCATGCGCGCGTCATCGAGCGTCAGCCGCTCCTTATAGATCGGCTTGTTCTCGGCCACGACCCGCGCCAGCGTGCCGAGCCCGGCGGCGACGCGCGGGCTGGTGGTGTTGAACCGCTCCGACAGCGGCTCGACGAACATGGTGGGGTCGAGTTCCCAGGGCTCGCGGTTCACATCGAGATAGGCGCGCGGAAAATGTGCCCGGATCAGCGGCGCACCCAGGTGCGGCGCGCGCTGGAACAGCTCGTCGACGAAGGCATCCTCGGACTGGCGGATCGACAGGTGGTCGAGCCTGGTCATCTGCAGGAAGCGCTCAGGGTAATCGCGGCCGGAATGTGCGGAATTGAACACCAGAGGCGCCATCACCCGGCGGGGCCGGATGGTTTCGAATGCTGGCCTGTCCCAATAGTCGGACTGCACCGGGTCTCCCTTCAGCGCCGAAGCGCTGTCTTATTGCCACACTCTGCCGCGCGCGTTGCCGAATGTCCATAAGTCCGAGGCGGGCATGTTCACACTTGCCACGTATGGGTTCTCGATCGAGAAAACTTACATTAAACATCACGCATTAGAGTTCCGCGGCAGAACGCCGTCGAAGGGGCGCCAAGAGGACATGATGAAGCGCATTCTGCTCGCCGAAGACGATAACGACATGCGCCAGTTCCTCACCCGAGCGTTGAAGACCGCCGGTTACGAGGTGGTTTCGTTCGACAACGGCAAGTCAGCCTACGAGCGGCTGCGCGAGGAACCGTTCTCGCTGCTGCTCAGCGACATCGTGATGCCGGAAATGGACGGGATCGAACTGGCGCGTCGCGCCACCGAACTCGATCCGGATCTCAAGGTGATGTTCATCACCGGTTTTGCCGCCGTGGCGCTCAATCCCGACTCGGAAGCCCCCAAGGATGCGTCGGTGCTGAGTAAGCCCTTCCATCTCAAGGACCTGGTGCACGAGGTCGAGCGGCTGCTGGCGGCCTGATCGCGCGGCGACGGCCTCGCGGCGAGAGCATTGCCCTCGTCCGGACCCGTCTTCCGTCGGTGGCGCGTAGCCGGGGGGAGCATCTTACCGCTTCATCGAGTCGGTGAAATGCTCCATGTCTTTTGTCTGGTCGGGCTTCGAGCCGGAAAAACCTGCAACTTGTCCTGAAGGCGCTCCAAGGGAGCTGGAAAGGGGGCGTTCTGAGGATGGTTTCCCCACCCCGGAATTGACCCTTGACCCGCAAGCGGGTTTTATGGTCTACCGCGCTCGCAACGACGGGCGCTGCCCGACGTGACAAGCGAAGTGATGGGTGTATAGCTCAGCGGGAGAGCACTACCTTGACATGGTAGGGGTCACAGGTTCAATCCCTGTTACACCCACCATCCCTCGCTTGAAGGACTCCCGAAGTCCTTGAATATGCCGATGAAATCGGCGCCGCAGTTTGGTCGCGACAGACGACGGTCCCAACAGACCTGAGGTCGCAACCCGAACGGATGGGTGTGTAGCTCAGCGGGAGAGCATCGCCTTCACACGGCGGGGGTCACAGGTTCAATCCCTGTCACACCCACCATCCAATTGAAGCCCCTGGCGCCGATCGGCTGCCGGGGGTTTTGCTTTTCAGCCTCCTGCCTGACCGTGTGCCTGGTCGCGCGTCCGAGACCTGTCGAGTCGCCGTCGGGCGATCGTCTGTTGATCGTCGTGGGATGAACAGATTCGGCTCACCGGATGACCAGATTCGCTTCACTGGATAGAGTCGCCCGCGTCCTGAATGCAGTTGTCTTGGCTTTGCCACAAAATTCCCGGGGCCATCGTCGGTCTGCCGATGGCTACGCAGATACCAGTATCCGAGTATGGTAACTCTTTGACTGACAACAAAAAGATCACCACCGGGCGCCCGGTTGGAGTCGATGCAACGCTGCAACACTTGCTTCAAGAGTGACAACTGTTGCCCTTCGGGGGCTCGATTCCTGCCATATTTCATGTGAGGGTAAGTTCGACCTTTTGGAGGGCAATCATGAAGCACATCACCACTATCCTGCTGGCCACCGTGGCCGCTGCTGGTCTGATGTCCTCGGCCTACGCCGCGGATCTGATCATTGAAGAGCCGGCTGAAGTTGGCGTCGTCGACGTCAGCGGCAGCTGGGACGGCGCTTTCATCGGCGCATTCGTCGGCGCTGGCTGGGGTCTGGCCGACCACGAGTACGGCGGCGTCGGCCCTGGCAATGACGTCGATCTCTCCGGCTGGCTCGCCGGTGTAGATATTGGCTATAACTTCACCGTCGGTTCCGGCCTGGTGCTTGGCGTTGTCGCCGACATCGCTTGGTCGAACCTCAGCGGCACGAACGACACTCCGCCGGTGGGTGGCTTCGATGAAGTTTCGCAGGACATCGATTGGATGGGCTCGCTGCGCGGCCGTGTCGGCTTCGACGGCGGCGCGTTTCTTCCGTACCTGACCGCTGGTCTCGCCGTTGCGCATTCCAACCGCGAAACCGTTGGCTTTGCCAGCGAGTTCGACAACACCCACGTTGGTTGGACGGTTGGCGCTGGCGTCGAGTTCGCGGTTTCCGAGGAACTGTCGATTGACCTGCTCTATCGCTACAGCGATTACGGCAGCGAAGTTTACAACCCGTCTCCGCTGACCGTACCTGTGGTGGGGCTGACCACTCACACGATCCAGGCCGGCCTGCACTGGAACTTCTAAGCTAGTCCCAGCATCGAAAATCTCAGACCCCGCCCCGGCGCGAGCCGAGGCGGGGTTTGCTTTTCCTCGAAAATTCCTCAGTTGTGCCTTGAAATCGCCATGCCGGAAACAGGTGTGGCGCGAATGGCACGACTCCCTTTCGGAGGGGGCGCGCGTGAACAGTTTGTTAGCACGTGAGGTCGCTTTTGCCTGCGACACGGGCTACGTGAGGGCCCTCTCTCTAGGAGTTGACTAAATGAATCGTTTTGCAATCGCCCTGCTGGCCGGTGTGGCTGGCGTCTCCGTGATGTCCTCGGCCTTCGCCGCTGACCTGATCATCTCCGAGCCCGCTCCGGCGGTCGGCGTGGTCTCGACCACCGGCAACTGGGACGGCCTGTTCATCGGCGCCTTCGCTGGCGCTGGCTGGGGCACCGTCACCGACGAGAACAACTACTTCGGCAACGGCATCGACGCCGAGACCGATCTTACGGGCTGGCAGCTGGGCGTGAATGCCGGCGCCAACTTCACCGTGTCGGAAGCCATTGTTGCCGGTATCGTCGGCGACATCGCCTGGACCGACCTCAACGGTGACGTCGATGCCGACAGCTCGTACAGCGTCGACTGGGCCGGTTCTATCCGCGGCCGTCTCGGCTTTGATGGTGGTGCCTTCCTGCCGTACGTGACCGCCGGTGTGGCCTTCGCCAACGCCACGGTGACCGACGGCGCTCTCGAAGACACCCAGACCCACATCGGTTGGACCGTTGGTGCCGGTGTCGAGTTCGCCGTTGCCGACAACGTGTCGCTCGACCTGCAGTACCGCTACACCGACTACGGTTCGAAGGACTACGAGCTCGGCGCCGCGCCGACCGAGTCGTTCGGCCTGACCTCGCATGCGGTCACCGCCGGCGTGAACTTCCGCTTCTGATTTCCGCTTTCGGCCTCGAGCCGAACGGTCATCTAAATCGACCCCGCCCGGCGCAAGCCGCGGCGGGGTTTGATTTTGCAAAGGTGACGCCGTTGTTCGGGTGCGGTATCGCGCAGCATTGGCCGACATTGCCACGTCGGTGGCGTAATTGTGTCTAAATAGAGATCTGTTACTTCGTCAAGAAGCCAGGCCGCATGTGTGTCCCGTGGGTGACACTTCGCATCTAAGCTGTCGGTTGCTGGCGCATGCGGGTTTTCTTTCATTCAAACGTGCGTATCTTATAGGCGTTGCTTTTCTGGAGGCCACCCATGAATCGTCTTGCCGTTTCCCTGCTCGCCGGCGTTGCCGCTCTGAGCTTCATCTCCTCGGTCCAGGCGGCCGACCTCATCATCAGTGAACCTGCTCCCCCGGTTGGTATCGTCGACGTCGGCGGCAACTGGGACGGCGTGTATGTCGGCGCCTTCGCCGGCTACGGCTGGGGTACCGTCAACGATGAAGAAGGCTACTTTGTCGCTCCCGACACTGAGTACGACCTGACCGGTTGGCAGGTCGGCGTCGCGGTTGGCGCCAACTTCACCGTCTCCGAAGCGATCGTTGCCGGCATCGTGGCCGATGTCGCCTGGTCGGATATCAGCGGCGAGAACACCGTCGACGGCATCGCGTATAACGTGAACTGGCTCGGCAGTATCCGCGGTCGCCTCGGCTTCGATGGCGGCGCTTTCCTGCCGTACCTGACGGCCGGTGTGGCCTTCGCCGGCGCCACCGCGACCGACAATACCGTTGTCCCGGGCGTCGAGGATGACGCCACTCACATCGGCTGGACCGTCGGTGCTGGCGTCGAATTCGCCGTTGCCGACAACATCTCGCTCGACCTGCTGTACCGCTACAGCGACTACGGTTCGCAGACCTACACCCTCGATGGGGGCGACACCGACCTGGGCCTCACCGCCCATACCATCTCGGCGGGCGTGAACTTCAAGTTCTGATTTCCGCTTCAGCGCAAGCTGATCATCCTCGATCGACCCCGCCCGTGGCGGGGTCGATGTATCAGGTGGGGCCGCACCAGGAACGCCGATCAACGGCACACAGGCTCCTGGCGTTACGCGGCCGATCCCGGGCCGACCTCGGAGGCCGCCCGCGCCGGCCTGTGCTTCCGGCTCTCGCCGCGGGCCGCCCCAAATGACAAGTCGATGCGACACGCCACCGGCGAGTTGTCACCGTTCATTCACAACTGTTGCGCGTTTGCCCTTGTCAGATCGGCAAATCGGTCCCACCTTCGCGGTCATGTTCAACCAGCAAAAGGAGGTGGTCCAAGTGTCTCATCAGAAATCGTCGGTTTCGAAGGGTCTTGGAGTCTCCGTTAGCTCGGAGCAGCCTCTGGCCTAATCGAAGGCACCTCGCTTTTCGGGACGACCTTGTCGCCCTGAGGGCAATGACTGCTTCGAAAGCCACGAAATCGGAAAGGGTCGCCTCCGGGCGGCCCTTTCTTTTTTGGCCGCGGCCTGCCTGTTCAAGCCCCGGCAGGCGGGGCTCACGTGCGCGCCCTCGCCGCGCCGGGCGAAACTCTATTCGCGAGTTCGACTCTATACTTGGCAGTCGCCCAGCAACGCGCGGTTCTCAAACCATTCGTTAACCAAGTCCTGACGGTTACCGCGGCGTAAAGGAATTGTTTGCAACTTGGATTCGATTCATGCGGGCACGCAATCCGTTCCCTTCGTGTACCTTGGAGGCACATCATGAACCGTTTTTCTCTCTCTTTGCTGGCGGGCGTTGCCGTGCTGTCCATGGCTTCGGCTGCTTCGGCCGCTGACCTCTTGGTCCAGCAGCCGTCCATGCCGGGCTTTGTCGATATGGGCAGCAGCGGCGCCTGGGACGGCGCCTATGTCGGCGGCTTCGTTGGCTACGGCTGGGGCACCGCGGCAGACGATGGCGCTGATCTGCTCGGCGCCGACCTCGATCTGTCGGGTTGGACTGCCGGTGTGACCCTCGGTGCGAACTTCACGGTCGCGCAGGGCTTTGTCCTGGGTGCTGCCGGCGATCTCGCCTGGGCGGGCATTGGTGGCTTTGAGGCGCCGTCGCAGGACGTCGACATCAACTGGACCGGCTCGCTGCGTGGCCGCGCCGGGTTCGACGCCGGCGCCTTCATGCCGTACCTGACGGCGGGTCTCGCTTTTGCGGGCGCCACGGCGAGCGATGGCCCGAACGACAGCACCCAGATGCACTTCGGCTGGACGGCCGGCGCAGGTGTTGAAGTCGCGGTTGCGGATCAGATTTCGCTCGATCTGCAGTATCGGTACTCGGACTATGGCCAGGCAACCTATGACCTGCCGACCGATGCCGAGCTTGACCTGAACACCCACGCGATCACCGCTGGCGTGAACTTCAAGTTCTGAGCCGTACCGCCATGTTTCTCCGAAAGGGCCGCCTTATGCGGCCCTTTCTCTATATCTGCCAATAGGTTCGGGTGCCGCATGTGTGGCGGCAAGGTGACACTCGCGGGTCTTCTATGGGGACGGACGCCTAATTCCTATCGCCTTGATCGTGATTTGGGGTTATCCGCCTACGGACTTCTAGGAGACTCAGATGAATCGCTTTGTAATTGCTCTGCTTTCCGGCGTTGCCGGTCTCGCTCTCGTGTCGGGCGCCCAGGCGGCTGACCTGATCATCGACGAGCCCGCAGCCGGCGTTGTCGAAGTTGCCGGCGGCAACTGGGACGGCCTCTATGTCGGTGCTTTCGTCGGCGGCCTCGGCGGCACCTTCGAGGACGAGTCCTCGGATGAGATCGACGTGAGCGGCTGGCTCGCAGGTGTGAACCTCGGCGCCAACTTCACCGTCGCCGACGGCATCGTGCTCGGCGTGGTGGGCGACGTTGCCTGGACCAACGCCGAGAACCAGGACAATGAGCCGTTCTCGATCGACTGGACCGGCTCGCTGCGTGGCCGTCTCGGCTTCGATGGCGGGGCGTTCCTGCCGTACCTGACCGCTGGTCTGGCAGTTGCCGGTGCCGAGGTCGATGGCGTCAACGAGACCCATGTCGGCTGGACGGTCGGTGCGGGCGTCGAGTTCGCCGTTGCCGACAATATCTCGGTCGACCTGCTGTACCGCTACTCGGACTACGGCACAGCCGACTACGGCTTCCAGGAGTTCGGCCTGACCTCGCATGCCGTCACCGTTGGCCTGAACTTCAAGTTCTAAGGTCTTTCGGCTGGTGGCGCTTTCCTGAGAGCGCCCGAGGCCAATCGGCACAATCACGAACGGCCGTCCTTCGGGGCGGCCGTTCTGTTTTTGCATTCGGGGCGCAACACGACTATGTAGCGGCCTTCCGCACCTTCGAGCCTCAAATGAACGCCCTGACCGCCACGGCGCCTGCCGCAAAACTGCTGCCCTACCAGTCGCGCCGGACTTTTGCGATCATCTCGCACCCGGACGCCGGCAAGACCACGCTGACCGAGAAGCTGCTGGCCTCGTCGGGCGCCATCCAGCAGGCGGGGCAGGTGCGGCACCGCGCCAACCAGCGCGCCACCCGCTCGGACTGGATGGAGATCGAGCGGCAGCGCGGCATCTCGATCACCTCGTCGGTGATGACCTTCGAGCACCTGGGGCTGACCTTCAACCTGCTCGATACGCCCGGCCACTCGGATTTCTCCGAGGATACCTACCGCACGCTCACCGCGGTCGACGCAGCCATCATGGTGATCGACGTCGCCAAGGGCATCGAGGCGCAGACGCTGAAGCTGTTCGAGGTGTGCCGGCTGCGCGACATCCCGATCATCACCTTTGCCAACAAGGTGGATCGCGAGGGCAAGGACCCAGTCGAGATTCTCGATGAGATCGCCTCGACCCTGGCGCTCGATGTCTCGCCGGTGGTTTGGCCGCTCGGCGGCGGCGTCGACTTCAAGGGTATCGTCGATCTCACGGCGGGCGTGGTGAAGCGTCCGAACGGCGAGGTGTGGAAGACCTTTGCCGATGTCGAGGAGTTGAGCCGCGACAACGAGTTCGCCATGGATCCGGTGATCATGGCCAGCCTCGAGAATCTCGAGCTGGCGCGCGCCGGCTTCCCCGCCTTCGATCACGAGATCTATCTCGCCGGCCACCTGACGCCGGTGATCTTCGGTTCGGCGCTGAAGTCGGTCTCGGTGCCCGAGATGCTGGCGGCGCTCGGCGCCTGGGCGCCCGAGCCGCGGCCGCAGCCGGCCGAGCCCAAGCCGATCGAGCCGAATGATCCCAAGGTTTCGGGCTTCGTGTTCAAGGTGCAGGCCAACATGGACGCCAATCACCGCGACCGCATCGCCTTCGTGCGGCTGAGCTCGGGCACCTTCAAGCGCGGCATGCGGCTGAAGAATGTCCGCACCGGCAAGGACATGGCGGTATCGAACCCGATGTTCTTCTTCGGCCATGATCGTGAGCTGGCGGAAGAGGCGGTCGCCGGCGATATCGTCGGCATCCCCAACCACGGCGCGCTCAGCGTCGGCGACACCCTCACCGAGGGCGCCAACATCAAGGTGACGGGGATCCCGAACTTCGCGCCGGAAATCATCCGCCGCGTCCGCCTCACCGATCCGATGAAGGCCAAGCAACTGGCCAAGGCGTTGAGCGACCTGGCTGAAGAGGGCGTGGCGCAGATCTTCCGCCGCATGGTGGGCGCCGACTACATCGTCGGCGTGGTCGGCCAGCTGCAGCTCGAAGTGCTGCAGAGCCGCATCAATTCCGAATACAACGTGCCGATCAGCTTCGAGTCGATCAATTTCGAACTCGCCCGCTGGATCGTCTCCGAAGACAAGGCGGAGCTTGCCCGCTTCATCTCCACCAACAAGCTGGAGATGGCCGAGGACAAGTACGGCGACCCGGTCTACCTGGCACAATCCACCTGGTGGCTCGGCCGCGCCGAACGGGATTATCCGAAGGTGCAGTTCCTGACGACGAAGGAACGGCATTAGGGCTTGGTCCGTCCCGTGCGGCGCCTCCGGGAAGCGAGAAGCACCGTGCCTCCGCGCACCCCCTCCGAGCTGCGCCAGGTCGCGTCGCTCCCAAGCTTCGCTTGCCTCCCCCGTCAAGGGGAAGGTGGCATCCAGTTCATGGCTGGATGGGATCACAAGCACCGGCGGGCACCCTCCCCTTGACGGGGAGGGATGGCGAGGGGTGTGCAGCGCGCGCGATGTCCGCGAGGGCCAACTATCTCGCCCACAGTCGCCACCGCCAAACCCTTCTGCCGCCTTGTGATCTCCATGATCGGACCCTATCTCCGCCGGGCGAGCGGGGAGGGGCTGATGAGGGGCGAGTGGGCATTGGTGGCGGCGCCGGTCCGCGCCATCTACGGCCGCTTCTGGCGGGAATCCCGGCTGGCGCTGGGCGGCATCGCGTTGATGGTGCTGCTCGCAGCGCTCGGCCAGGTGGCGACGCCCTACCTGTTTTCCCGGCTGATCGATTCGCTCAATACGAACCTGGTGCCGGCGGGCATCGTCATGGCGTTCGTCGTTTACGCGATCCTGCGCGGCGCTTCGAGCGCGGTGTCGCAGGCGACGCAGTACATGGCCTGGGGCGTGGCGCAGGGGCTCAACTTCATCGTCGGCACCAGCTTCTTCGAGCGCATTCTCAACAAGCGGGTGTCGTTCTTCATCGAGCACAATCCGGTGGAGATCCAGAAGGCGCGTTCCGAAGGCGAGCGTTCGTTGTTCATCTTCGTGCAACTGGGGATCATCGTCTTCCTGCCGGCGCTGCTCGGCATCGTCTTGGGCGTCGGCGTGCTCGGGGCAGCGATCAATCTCGAGATCGTCGTTATTGTTCTCGTTTATGGCGCGGCCTTCATCACCTTCACCTATTTCGCCAACCGCTGGACGCGGCCGTTCCTCGACAAGGCCATCGAGGCCGACCAGGAGAACGCGGCCTTTGTCGGCAACGCCATCAACGCCATGGAAACGCTGCGCTACTTCAACGGCGATAAGTGATCGGCGATAATTTTGCGCGCAAAGCCGGCGAAGTGCGTGGCGCCTGGCGGCAATGGACCGTGCGCCACCTGAGCTATGCCTTCGGCTTCGGCGCGGCGCTCGCGGTGCAACTGGCGGTCACCTTCCTGCTGCTCATTCCGCGCTACGAGGCGGGCCAGCTCAGCGTCGGCGACATTGTCCTGATCAACACCCTGATGATCCAGCTGAACCAGCCATTCGAGATGATCGGCTCGGCCATCGACGACATCGTACGCGCCTATTCCGGATTTCTGCCCTTCGCCCGGATGTGGGCCGAACCCGAGGACCAGGACGCCACCGGCCGTCTGCCGGTCGGGCCGGGGCGGCTGGAGTTCGCTCATGTCGGCCATCGCTACGGCGAGACGCCGGTGGTCGAGGATGTGAGCTTCGTCGCCGAGCGCGGGCGGCTGACCTTCATCACCGGTCCGACCGGGGCCGGCAAGTCGACGCTGTTCAAGCTGGCGCTCAAAGCGCTGGAGCCGGAGCAGGGGAGCATCACGGTCGACGGCACTGATCTCTGCACCGTCGGCCGCGCCAGCTGGTATGCGGCGATCGGCGTGGTGCCGCAGGAGGTGATGCTGCTCAATGACACGCTGAGCGCCAACATCGTGCTCGGCCGCGAGCGCGATGCCGACAAGCTCGAACGCGCTACCCGGCTGGCCTCGATCCACAAGTTCATCACCGGCTTGCCCGAGGGGTTCGAGACTACGGTCGGCGAGCGCGGCCTTAAGCTTTCGGGGGGCGAGCGGCAGCGCATAGCCATTGCCCGAGCGCTCTACGACAACCCGGAGTTCCTGTTTCTCGACGAGGCCAGTTCCGCCCTCGACGAAGCGACCGAGGCGGCGATCATGGCGGAGCTGCGCGGCCTCAGCGGGGAGGCGACCATCATCGCCATCACCCACCGCAAGTCGGTCATCGCGGAGACCGACACCGTCATTCGCCTGAAAGCGAGGAAGCCGAGAGGCGAAAGAGCTTTGCAGGGCACACCCGGCCCGGCTATCTGAGGCACGTGAACAGGGGAGTGGACTCATGAACAGGCGCAAACTCGGCAAGACCGGCTACGAGGTTTCGGAGATCGGGCTCGGCACCTGGCAACTGGGCGAGAGCTTCGGTTCGCTCAACGACGAGACGGCGGCTGAAATCCTGAAGACGGCCCGCAGCGCCGAGGTGAATTTCTGGGACACCGCCGACGTCTATGGCGGTGGGCAGTCCGAGCGGCGGATCGGTGAGTTCAAGGACAAGAAGGGCGTGTTCCTCGCCACCAAGCTCGGGCGTAACGGCGAGATCTTCCCCAACAAGACCGGCTACACCAAGAAGAACATCAAGGAGAGCCTCGCCGGCTCCCTGAAGCGGCTCGACGTCGAGACGCTCGACCTGGCGCAGCTCCACACCATCCCCACCGAGGTGCTGCGTGACGGCGAAGTCTTCACCATCATGGATGATCTGCGCGATGCGGGGATGATGCGGCACTGGGGCGCCAGCGTCGAGAATGTCGAGGAAGCGCTGCTTGCGATGAAGTCGGATGGCTGCACGACGCTGCAGATCATCTTCAACCTGTTCCGGCAGGACTACATCACCGAGGTGTTCCCGACCGCTACAAAGCGCAATGTCGGTATCATCGTCCGTCTGCCGCTCGCCTCGGGCCTGCTCTCGGGCAAGTGGAACAGGGACACCAAGTTCGCCGCAACCGACCATCGCAACTTCAACGCCAATGGCGAGAAGTTCAATGTCGGGGAGACCTTCTCGGGCCTGCCCTTCGACAAGGGCGTGGTATTCGCTGAGCAGTTGAAGCAGATGGTGCCCTCGGGCATCCCGCTCAGCCAGTTCGCGCTACGCTGGATTCTCGATCAGCCGGCAGTGTCGACGATCATCGCCGGGGTGACGCGACCAGACCAGTTGCGCGCCAATGTCGATGCGACCAAGCGCGAGCCGGTGGAACCGGCTTTGGCGGAGGAACTGGCAGGTTGGTACCAGGAGAAGGTGCGGCCGGAGATCCGTGGGCGGATTTGAGGGTAAAAGACCGATAGAGACGGCCCCCTCGTGTCCTCCCCCATGAAGGGGGAGGTGCCGCGCCGGCGTATCTGGCACGATCGAGCCACAAACTCGACTCTTCACCTCCCCCTTCATGGGGGAGGATGGGAGGGGGCCGTCTCTATCAGCCAACCAAGACCTCCCCATCCGCCTAGCCCCCCTTCCATCCACCGCCGCCGCTGCCTAAGTTAGCCGCACCCTCCCACCACCTGAGTACCCACATGTCCGAGCATCCCGCCTTCGAACTCGTCCGCGAGCAGCAGATCGGGGAGATCAGTTCGCTGGCCAGGCTCTATCGGCACAAGCAAACCGGGGCGGAGGTGCTGAGCCTCATCAACGACGATGAGAACAAGGTGTTCGGCGTGACGCTGAAGACCCCGCCGGAGGATTCGACCGGTGTGGCGCATATCCTCGAGCATTCGGTGCTGTGCGGTTCCCGCAAGTATCCGGTGAAGAAGCCGTTCGTGGAACTGCTGAAGGGCTCGCTCCATACCTTCCTCAACGCCATGACCTTCTCCGACAAGACCGCGTATCCGGTGGCGTCGCAGAACCTCAAGGACTTCTACAACCTGGTCGATGTCTACCTCGACGCAGTGTACTTCCCGCTGATCAGCGAGGACACCTTCCGGCAGGAAGGCTGGCACTACGAGCTCGATTCCACCCAGGGGCCGATGGTCTACAAGGGCGTGGTGTTCAACGAGATGAAGGGCGCCTATTCCTCGGCCGCCGCGGTGCTGGGCAAGGTCAGCCAGCTGTCGCTCTATCCCGACACCACCTATGGGGTGAATTCGGGCGGGGATCCGAAGGCGATCCCCGACCTCACCTACGAATATTTCAAGAACTTCCATTCGAAGTACTATCATCCGTCCAACTCGCGCGTGGTGTTCTACGGCGATGACGATCCGGCGCAGCGCCTCGCCATCCTCGAGGAGTATTTCAGCCAGTTCGAGCGCATCGATCCCAAGGCCGAAATCGCTATTCAGCCACGCTGGAGCGCGCCGCGCTCGTTGCACGAGACTTACGCCGCCAGCGAAGCCGAGGCCGGCAAGAAGACCGCCATGGTGTCGGTCAACTGGATGCTCGACGAGATCACCGACCCCGAGCTGGCGCTGTCGCTGAACGTGCTCGAGTCGGTGCTGGTCGGCACGTCCGCAGCGCCGCTGCGGAAGGCGATGATCGATTCCGGGCTGGGCGAAGGGCTCACCGGCTCGGGCCTCGCCGATGGCATCCGCCAACCCTATTTTACCTTCGGGCTCAAGGGCATTGCGGACGATGCCGGCGACAAGGTCGAGCAGCTGATCATCTCGACGCTCGAGCAGCTCAGCGCTGAGGGGATCGACCCCAAGACCATCGAAGCAGCTGTCAACACCACCGAGTTCGGGCTCAGGGAAAACAACACCGGCTCGTTCCCGCGCGGCATCGCGCTGATGTTCCGCGCCATGGGCACCTGGCTCTATGGGGGCGACCCGCTGGAGCCGCTGAGCTTCGAAGCGCCGCTGGCCGCGCTCAAGGCCAAGTTGGCCGCCGGCGAGCCGGTGTTCGAAAGGCTGATCAAGACCCATATCCTCGACAACAAGCATCGTTCCACCGTGCTGCTCACCGCCGACCCGAACAAGGCGGCCGAGGAAGCCGCCGAGGAGCGGGCGCGGCTCGATGCGGCGCAGCAGGGGCTCGATGCGGCCGGCATCGCCGAGGTGGCCGAACAGACCCGCCACCTCAAGGCGTTGCAGAACGAGGTCGATCCACCCGAAGCGCTGGCCAGGATCCCGACGCTGACGCTCGAGGACCTGCCGCGCGCCAACAAGGCGATCCCCATCGCCAAGGAAGAGCTCGAAGGCGTCACACTGTTCAGCCACGACCTGCCCACCAGCGGCGTGGTCTATCTCGATCTCGGTTTCAACCTCACGGCGCTGCCGGGCCGGCTGTTGCCCTACCTGCCGCTGTTCACCCGCGCCCTGACCCAGACCGGCACCGGCAGCGAGGATTTCGTCTCGCTGACCCAGCGCATCGGCCGCACCACCGGCGGCGTCGGTGCCAGCCGCTGGACCTCGACCCGCCGCGATGGTTCGGGCACTGCCGCCTGGCTGTTCGTCCGCGGCAAGGCGACGCCCGATCATGTCGGCGACATGCTGTCGATCATGCACGACGTACTGACCGATGCGCGGCTCGATAACCGCGAGCGCATCCGCCAGATGGTGCTGGAATCGAAGGCCGGCTTCGAAAGCTCGCTGGCCGGCATGGGCAACGGCATCGTCTCGATGCGGGTACGCGCCGGGTTCAGCGAGGCCGACTGGCTCAACGAGAAGCTCGGCGGGGTCAGCCATTACTTCTTCCTCAAGGACCTCGCCGCTCAGATCGACGGCAACTGGCCGGCGGTGCAGGCGGCGCTCGAGGAAATCCGCACGCTGCTGATCGGCCGCATCGGGATGATCGTCAACGTCACCGCCGACAGCTTTGCCATTGCGGCGCTGAAGCCGGAGCTGGCGACCTTCATCGCGGCGCTGCCGACGGGCGCCGGTCCCTCAGCCGAAGGCTGGGGGTACGAGCCCGGTCCGCAGTCGGAAGGCCTCACCTTTCCGGGCCAGGTCAACTACGTGGCCAAGGGCGCCAACCTCAAGGCGCTCGGGTTCGAACCGACCGGCGGCACCGCCGTCGCCATCAAGCACCTCAACACCACGTATCTGTGGGACAAGGTGCGGGTGCAGGGCGGCGCCTATGGCGGCTCGTCGGGGCTCGATCCGTTCGCCGGTACCTTCGCCTTCACCTCGTATCGCGACCCCAACCTCGTCGACACCATCGATGTCTACGACAAGGCCTCGGCCTTCCTCAAAGGTGGGGTAGGGGAGCAGGACCTGGTGCGCTCGGTGATCGGCGTCATCGGTTCGGTCGATACCTACCGGCTGCCCGACGCCAAGGGCTTCACCGCGCTGGTCTGGGAACTCACCGGCGACAGCGAAGACGCGCGGCAGAAGCGCCGCGACGAGATCCTTGGCGCCAGCAACCGCGACTTCAAGGCGCTGGCCGAGGCGCTGGATCAGGTCGCGCGCCAGGGCCAGGTGGTGGTGCTTGGGTCGGAGAAGGCCATCAAGGCAGCTAATGACGAGCGCGGGAATTTCCTCAAGGTGACGAAGGTTCTGTAGTCGTTCGGGGGAGTCAGTTTCTGACCCCAACTCCGATGTCATCCCAGCGAAAGCTGGGACCCAACTCGCCTCAGCGCAAGTGGATGCTTGGGTCCCTGCTTTCGCAGGGATGACCATTCGGTGGTGGTGGCAAGCGGGTGCCTACGGCAGGAGCAGCCGACTAGTCCTTGTACGCCCCACCCGGGTCGTCGGTCCCGAACATGTCGGTGCGGGCTACGGCTGCGTAATGGCCGTCGTCGGCCTGCAGGTGCAGGGCGGAGAGGATCTTGCCGAGCATGTTCTGCTCGGCCTTGCCGGTATGCTGCTTGCTCAGTTCCACCAGGTAGGCGGAGGTCGCATCGAGCCGGCTCGCCATCAGCCAGGCGAGGCGAAACGTCATCGCCTGATCCTGCTCGAGATACTTGCGCGCGTCCATGATGACACGGACAGTGGCATTGCCGTCGGCCCGCACCGTCGCGCTGTTGCGTGTGCCGAGCACGACCGACATCTCGCCGACCACCGAGTTCGGCGACGAGATGCTGGCAATCGCTACCCCGTCGCGTTCAACCAGCAATTGCCCGCTTTCGAGCACAAATAGATCCCCGCCCTCACGGCCCTGCGCGATCAGTATTTCGCCGGGCGCCAGTACGCGCGTCGGCTGGGCTGCGGCCAGTTCGAGCAGGCTCTCCATTATCGGCTCCGTTGATTGTCAGCGCAGCCTATTCGGTCAAATGCAACCGGGATAGGGTTTCGCCGTTGATTTTCATACGTCGTTCCGGATTGGAGGAAGTACTTTAGTCCAATGGCTTCCCCGTTCCTCGATCGCGACCTCTACGTCCGACCCATCGGCGCCTATATCGATCCCCCGGTGCCCCGGGCCCGGGCGATCATCACCCATGGCCATGCCGATCACGCGCGCGCAGGTCACGGCACCGTGCTGGCGACGCCCGACACCATCGCCATCATGAAGGCCCGCTACGGCGAGGACTCGGCGGGCCAGTTCCAGCCGCTCGAGTTCGATACGCCGCTGCTGGTGGATGACGTGACCATCACGCTGAAGCCGGCTGGCCACATCCTCGGCTCGGCACAGGTTCTGATGGAGCACCAGGGCCAGCGCATCGTCGTTACCGGCGACTACAAGCGATTGCCGGACCGGACGGCGCAGCCGTTCGAGCTCGCCGAGTGCGACCTGCTGGTCACCGAAGCGACGTTCGGCCTGCCAGTGTTCCAGCATCCCGATCCGCTCGACGAGATCGGCCGGCTGCTGCGCTCTGCTGCTGCCTTTCCAGATCGTGCCCATGTCATCGGCTGCTACGCGCTGGGCAAGGCGCAGCGGGTGATCGCGCTGCTGCGCGACGCCGGCTACGACGCGCCGATCTACCTGCACGGGGCGATGATCCGGCTGTGTGAACTCTACATCGCCCGCGGCATCCCGCTCGGCGTGCTCAAGCCGACGCTCGGCACCAGCAAGTCCGAGCTCGCCGGGCAGATCGTCATCGCGCCGCCCTCCGCGATCAAGGATCGCTGGAGCCGGCGGTTGCCCGATCCGGTGCTGGCCGTCGCCTCGGGCTGGATGAGTGTCAAGCAGCGGGCCCGGCAATCCGGGGTCGAGCTGCCGCTGGTGATCTCCGACCATGCGGATTGGAACGAGTTGCGCCAGACCATCGCCGAAACCCAGGCCGGCAAGGTCTGGGTGACGCATGGGCGCGAGGATGCGCTGGTCTATCACTGCCGCCAGCAGGGGCTCGAAGCCGAGCCGCTCAACATCCAGGCCTTCGAGGAGGGCGAAGAGGGCGAGCCGGACGCGCAGGGGGAGCTCGAAGAGTGAGGCGCTTCGCCCAACTGATGGAGCTCCTGGCGCTCACCCCGTCGCGCAACCGCAAGCTCGAGGCGCTGACCCAGTATTTTCGGGATACGCCGGACCCGGATCGCGGTTTTGCGCTCGCCATCCTCACCGGCGCGCTCACCTTCAAGAACGTCAAGCCAGCGATCCTGCGCGATGTCGTGCTGGCCGAGGTCGATCCGCACCTGTTCGCGCTCAGCTACGATTATGTCGGCGATCTGGGCGAGACCATCGCGCTGATCTGGCCGCATCATGGTGGGATAGAGCCGCTGCCCTCGCTCTCGGACCTGGTCGAATTGTTCAACATGACCAGCAAGTCCGAGCTGCCGCGGCTTATCGGCTCGCTGCTGACGCGAGCCTCGATCAACGAGCGCTGGGCGCTGGTGAAGTTCGCCACCGGTGCGCTGCGCATCGGCGTCAATGCGCGATTGGCCAAGACCGCTTTGGCCGAAATGAGCGGCAAGGCGCTGCAGGAGATCGAGGAGGTGTGGAACGGCCTTACCGTGCCCTACACCGATCTGTTTGATTGGCTCAGCGGCAAGGCTGAGCGACCGGACATCGATCACACCGCGCGCTTCCACCCGCTGATGCTCAGTAACCCGATCGATGAGGGCAAGGACCTCGAGAAGCTCGACCCCGCCGACTTCGTCGCCGAGTGGAAATGGGACGGCATCAGGGTGCAACTGATCGCGTCGAAGGGCAGGGTGTCGCTGTTCTCGCGCACCGGCGACGATATCGCCGCCGCCTTCCCAGATGTGACCGAAAGCGTCTTCGGCGACGCGGTGCTCGATGGTGAGTTGCTGGTCGGGGCGGAGTTCGAACCGCTGCCGTTCAACGACCTGCAGCAGCGGCTCAATCGCAAGGTCGCGATCGCCAAGCATCTTGCCGACTACCCCGGTTTCATCCGCGTCTACGACATGCTGTTCGACGGCAACGAGGACATCCGGGCGCTCCCGTGGAGCGAGCGGCGGCAGCATCTCGAGAGGTGGTTCGAGGAGAACCCGCAGACCCGCCTCGACCTCTCCCCGGTGCTGAGCTATCGCGACTGGGACGATCTGGCCGAGATCCGCCGCCGCGGCGCTGCCGAGCAGGGGCACGAGGGGGTGATGGTGAAGCTGCGCAATGCGCCCTACGTGCCGGGACGTCCCAAGGGCCTGTGGTACAAGTGGAAGCGCGACCCGAACGTGGTGGACGCCATCCTGATGTACGCGCAGCGCGGCCACGGCAAGCGCTCGTCGTTCTATTCAGACTACACGTTCGGCGTCTGGAAGGGCAACGAGATCGTGCCGATCGGCAAAGCCTATTTCGGCTTTACCGACGAGGAACTGAAGCAGCTCGACAAATGGGTGCGCAACAATACCGTCGCCAGCTTCGGCCCGGTGCGGGAGGTCTCGAAGGAGCTGGTGTTCGAGGTGGCGTTCGACAGCGCGCAGCAATCGGGCCGGCACAAATCCGGCATCGCCCTTCGCTTCCCCCGCATCAACCGGATAAGGTGGGACAAGCCGGCCAGCGAGGCCGCAACGCTTGACGAAATGCAGGTCTTCTTGACCGCCACCTGAGGCTGGATATGTCGCTCGCCGCCATCGAGAGAAAGATCATCGCGCTCGAAGGCGAAATGCTCGCTGCGGTTACCCGCGAGGATTTCGAGACGGCGGCGCGGTTGCGCGATGAGATCGCGGCGATGAAGGGCGGCGCGATCGTCCGCCAGCCGCCGCCGGGAGAAATGGGACTGGGCACGCAGGTCCCGGTGGTCGAGCCGCCGAAGGGCTGGAAGCGGCCGAAGAAGCCGGACTTGATGACCAATGTGAAGCCGCGGAAGCGGTAGCTACTTGTGGTAGTGGAAGCGGCACTGGGCGATCACGAGGTCGCCGTCGGTGACACGATAGACAAGTCGATGCTCCTCATCGATGCGGCGTGACCACCATCCCGAAAAGTCCTCGCGCAAGGCTTCCGGCTTGCCGATTCCGCTGTACGGCGAGCGAATGCAGTCCTCGATCAGGCGGTTGAGGCGTTTCAGAATGGCCCGGTCGTTCTGTGCCCAGTGCTGATAGTCCTCCCAGGCATCCTGGTCGAAGACGATCCTCACTCAATGAGCTTCCGGGCGGTACCGCCACCTGCGTCTAGCCGAGCGATCGCCTCTCGCAGCCGGCGCGCATTCTCGGGGCTCTTGAGCAAGTGCTGTGTCGCTTCCCAAGAGCCGAACTCCTCGAGCGACATCACGATCACTGCGGCCTTGCCGCCCGAGCGTGTGACGATCAGCGGTTCGCGATCGTTCTCGACGCGGTCGAGTTCGTTGGCGAGGTTTTTGCGGAAGTCGGTGGCATTGGTGGCACGCATGCGAATACTATACGCAATCACGTACAGAAATTCAACCTAAGCCCCGACCCGCTCGCCCGCCAGCTTCCGGATCTCCCTGAGCTCGCCGATCGTCGTTTCAAGATCGGCCTTCTGCCGCTCGAGCAGGTGCAGACGTTCATCCACCTTGGCGACCAGGAGCTTGGTCTGGGCGGTCTGCGATTGCGCGTCGTAGAGGCTCAGATAGTCCGAGATATCGCGCAGCGAGAAGCCCAGGCGCTTGCCGCGCAGGATCAGGATCAGCCGGGCGCGGTCGCGTCGGCGGAACACGCGGGTGCCGCCGACGCGCTCGGGGTTGAGCAGGCCCTTGGCCTCGTAGAAGCGGATGGCGCGGGTCGAGATGCCGAACTCCTGGCTGAGGTCGGCAATGGCGAACAGGTCGCGGTTTTCGGATTCAGGCCGGTTCATGCTTGTTCTTGCGCTGAGCGTATTCCTCGCGCAGCTCCTTCTTGCTCAGCTTGCCGATCAGGGTCTTGGGCAACTGGTCCTTGAAGATGATTTCCTTGGGCATCTCGATCTTGTTGAGCGTTTCGGCAAGGAATTTCTTGAGTTCAGCTTCGGTCGTCTGCTGCTCCGGTTTCAGTTTGACGAAGGCCACCGGCGCCTCGCCGCGATACTCGTCGGGCACGCCGATGACGTTGACCTCGTCTACCGCAGGGTGGTGCAGCATCGCTTCCTCGATGGTGCGCGGATAGACGTTGAAGCCGGAGCAGATGATCAGGTCCTTGATGCGGTCGACGAGGAAGACGTAGCCATCGCTGTCGACATAACCGACGTCGCCGGTGCGCAGCCACCCGTCCATGAACGCATCTTTGGTCGCCTCGGGGTTGTTGTAATAGCCCAGCATCACCTGCGGGCCCTTCACCTGCAGCTCGCCGCGCTCGCCCAGCGGCACCGTTTCGCCCGTCTCGATATTGACGAAACGGATGTCGGTGCCGGGCAGCGGCTGGCCGATCGACAACGGTTTGCTCGGCACACGCAGCGCCGCGCAGCATACCACCGGCGAGGCTTCGGTCAGCCCGTAGCCTTCGGCGAGCAGGGAGTTCGACACCTTGCTCCAGTTGTGGCGCACTTCGTCCGATAGCGGTGCGCCGCCCGAAACCGTCACCTCGACCGAGACCAGATGCGGCTTGGCCTTGTCGCCGGCCTTGGAGAGCGCCTGCACCAGGGTCGGCACTGCCGGCAGGATGTTGGCGCCGGTACGGCTCATCAGATCGAGGAAGGCCTTGAGCTCGAAGCGCGGCAGCATCACCACCTGGCCGCCCGCCGCCAGCGGCGTATTGAGGCAGGCCGTCATCGAGAAGATGTGGAAAAACGGCAGCACCGCGACGGTACGCGATGGCGACCTGAACAAGCCCAGCGCCCAGTGGTCGATCTGGCTGAGATTGGCCGCGATGTTGGCATGGCTCAGCATGGCGCCCTTGGGCAGCCCGGTGGTGCCGCCGGTATATTGCTGCACCGCCACGTCCTTGGCGGCATCGATCACCACCGGCGTTGGGGTCAGCTTGCGGTCGATGAGCTTGCTGTAATGCACCACCTTTGCAGCGATGCGGCTTTTGTCCGGCTTGCTCAGGTCCTTGCCCTTGGCGAGGCTGTAGAGCAGCTTCTTGAGGCCGGGCAGGGCATCGGGGAAATGGCAGACGATGAGCTTTTTGACGTGGCCGGCGTCGACCAGTTCTTCGGCCTTCTCGAACAGGAGTTTCAGGTCGAGCGTCACCATCAGTTCGGCGCCGGAATTGCCGACGATGTGGCTCAGTTCCTTGACCGTGTAGAGCGGGTTGCAGTTGACCACGATGCCGCCGACCTTCAGCACGGCGTAATAGGCGATCACGTAGAACGGTGTATTGGGCAGCAGCAGCGCGACGCGCGTGCCTTTCCTGACCCCCAGTTCGCTCTGCAGCGCGCCGGCAAAGGCGTTGATCAGGCGGGCCAACTCGCCGAAGCGGGTCTTCTTGCCGAGGAAATCCAGCGCATCGGCATCCGGGGTGCGCGCGCAGGTGGCGAGGACCGTCTCATGCACCGGTGTGGTGTCGATCGGCACATCCCAGGAAATGCCCGGGGGATAGTGCTCGGTCCACGGGCGCGTGGCGCCCGCCGCGGTATTGGCCATCTTCTTCCTCCTCAGGCTTTTGGCGCCCGTTATCGTGAAATATCCCACCAATTGACGTTAGCGTCAAACCGGCGACGTAACCTTGTGAGCTATCCGGTTGCGGCGGGCAGGGAAGTGCGGTGGCCATTGCGACATGCAGTTAAGGTCCATTGGTTGACGTATACGTCAACCGTTGCTATTTTATGGTGATGGCGCCTGCCCGGGCAGTACAATCGGCAACAAGAATCGGACCGGGCGTGTTGTTGAGCGGGGGCTCATCTCGCTTTTCGACGATGCGCCACGACCCTTGGTCGAGGAGAGATGTGCATGGTCTGGGCTCTGCTGATCCTGTCGATTGCCCTTTTCGCGGTGCTGGCGATGCGCCGTGCGCCGCTCTGGCAATGGGCGGTGGCGGCGCTGCTGATCGGGGTGCTCACCCGCATCTCGATAGATAATGGTCTCTGGTTGATGACGGACGTGGTGGGCTGGGTCTTCGCCCTGCTGCCGGCACTGATCCTCGGTCTGTTGTCCCTCGTGCCCGTCCGCAAGCTGGTCCTCTCCGGCCCGGCCTACGGCCTCGTCAAATCCATCCTGCCGCGCGTCAGCCGCACCGAGCAGGAGGCACTCGATGCCGGCACCGTAGGCTGGGACGCCGAGTTGTTCTCCGGGCGTCCGGACTGGAGCAAGCTGCTTGGGGTACGCAAGCCGACGCTTTCGACCGAAGAGCAGGCCTTCCTCGATGGGCCGTGCGAAAAAGTCTGCGCCATGATCGATGACTGGGACACGCGCAACAACCGTGCCGACATGCCTCCGGCGGTCTGGACCTATCTCAAGGAGCAGGGCTTTCTCGGCATGCTGATCGGTCGCGAGCATGGCGGCCTCGGCTTTTCGGCGCAGGCGCAGAGCCAGGTGGTTTCGAAGATCGCCTCGCGCTCGATCGCCGCCGGCATCACTGTGATGGTGCCCAACTCGCTCGGGCCTGGCGAGTTGCTCGAGAAATACGGCACCGAGGAACAGAAGAAGAAGTATCTCAGTCGCCTCGCGAGGGGGCAGGAAGTGCCGTGCTTTGCGCTCACCGGCCCGCATGCGGGCTCCGATGCGGCGGGCATGCGCGATGTCGGCGTCGTCTGCTACGACATGTATGAGGGCAAGAAAACGCTGGGGGTGAAACTCAGCTGGGACAAGCGCTACATCACGCTGGCGCCGGTTGCGACGCTGCTCGGCCTCGCCTTCCACCTGCACGATCCCGAGCACCTGATCGGCGAGGTCGACAATATCGGCATCACGCTGGCGCTGGTCCCTGCCAAGCACAAGGGCGTCAAGATCGGCCGCCGGCATTATCCGGCGCGCTCGGCCTTCATGAACGGCCCGACGCAAGGCCGCAACGTCTTCATCCCGATGGATTTTCTGATCGGCGGCACCGAATATGCCGGGCAGGGCTGGCGCATGCTGATGGAGTGCCTCGCCACCGGCCGGGCCATCTCGCTGCCGGCCATCGGCACCGTCTCGATCAAGCACGCGCTGCGCGTCACCTCGGCCTATGCCCGGATCCGCCGGCAGTTCGGCATCCCGGTCGGCCTGATGGAGGGCGTGGCCGAGCCGCTGAGCCGTATGGTGCGCTTCGCCTACACTTACGAAGCGTCACGCGGCCTCACCGCCTCGATGGTCGACGAGGGCCAGCGCCCTTCGGTGCTGTCGGCGCTGCTCAAGTACCGTACCACCGAGGCGATGCGGCTCGCCTTCAATGACGCCATGGACATCCATGGCGGCCGTGCCGTGCAGGATGGGCCCACCAACTACCTGTTCTCGGGTTACATGACGACTCCGGTGGCGATCACCGTCGAAGGCGCCAATATCCTGACCCGCACGCTGATCACCTTCGCGCAGGGCGCGCTTCGGGCCCACCCGTATCTCTATGCCGAGATCTCGGCGGCGCAGAACAAGGACCGGAAGGCCGGCATCGCCGCTTTCGACAGCGCGTTCGCGGGCCATGCCAGCTTCATGCTGCGCAACATGGTCGGCAGTTTCCTCCACGCGATCAGCTTCGGGGCTTTCGCCTCGACCCCGGTCGATCACGAGATGGCGCGCTGGTACAAGCAGCTCAGCCGCTACAGCCAGAGCTTCGCGCTCTGCGGCGACTGGACGGTTGCCTTCCTCGGCGGCGACCTGAAGCGCAAGCAGCGGCTTTCGGGCCGCATGGCCGATATCCTCTCCGACCTTTACCTCTTCTCCTCGGTGCTGCGGCGCTATGAGGATGATGGGCGGCTCGCCGAGGATCGCCCGGTGGTCGAGGCGATCGCGCGCGACCTCTGCTATTCGCTCGAGCAGAGCTTTGCCGCGGTGTTCGCCAACTTCCCGAGCTTTGCGCTGAGGAACCTGATGCGGGTTCTGGTGTTCCCTCTCGGCCGCCACGCCAAGCCGGCTTCGGACCGCGAGACCTACCGGCTGGCCCGTTCGGTGATGCAGCCCGGCGCCTTCCGCGATCGGCTCACCAAGGGAACTTATGTCTCGATGGACCCCAAGGATCCGACCGGCGTACTGGAAGATGCACTGCTCAAGGTGACCGGTGCGGCCGAGATCGAAACCAAGTTCGTGCGCGCCATCAAGAAGGGCGTGGTCGAGCGCCGGCTCGATCGCGATGCGATCAGCGACGCGGTGGAGGCGGGCGTCCTGACCGAAGCCGAGGCCGCAACGCTCAGGCTCGCCGACCAGGCGACCGACCGGGTGATCAAGGTCGACGATTTCGATTTCGATGAACTCGGCTCGAAGCAATTGCGCCGCGAGCCGGCCGCCATCGACGCCGCAGCCGAGTAGAGACCCCGAAACGCTCTAGAGAACGAGGAGCCGGAAATGGCCCACCCGCAAATGCCGTCAAGCCGCGCCTGGAGCTTCGATCTCGATTTCGAGGGCATCGGCTGGCTCACCATCGATGTCCCCGATGCCCCGGTGAACACGCTGAGCCGCGAGACGCTGTCGGAGCTTGCGGGCATCGTCACGGCGCTCGAGCAACTGGCGGCGTCGGGCGAACTCAAGGGCGTGGTGCTGCTGTCGGGCAAGGACTCCGGCTTCATCGCCGGCGCCGACGTCACCGAGTTCGACGACATGTCGGATCCCGGCGTGCTCAAGGCGGCGCTCGACCGGGCGCATGCGCTGTTCGACCGGATCGAAGCGCTGAAGGTGCCGGTGGTGGCTGGCATCCACGGCTTCTGCCTCGGTGGTGGGCTCGAGCTGGCGCTCAGCTGCCAATACCGGATCGCCGTCAATGACGACAAGACGCGCATCGGCTTCCCCGAGGTCAGTCTCGGCATCTTCCCGGGCTTCGGCGGTTCGGGCCGCTCGATCCGGCAGGCCGGACCGGTCGATGCGATGCAGATCATGCTGACCGGTAAGCTCCTGCGCGCCGGGCAGGCTCGCCGCATGGGGCTGGTCGACAAGCTGGTGCGCCACCGCGACACGCTGCGCTGGGAAGCGCGGAAGGCGGTGCTGCAGAACAAGAAGAGCAGCGAGGCGCCCTTCGCCAAGCGGGCTGCCGCTTTCGGTCCGGTGCGCGGCTATATCGCCAACAAGATGCGCGAAGAGGCCAGGAAGAAAGCCAACCCGGCGCACTTCCCGGCGCCCTATGCGCTGATCGACCTGTTCGAGGAACACGGCAACGACTGGCGCGCCATGATTGAGGGCGAGGCCGAGCGCTTCATCCCGCTGATGGAAACGCCGACCTCGAAGAACCTGCGCCGGGTGTTCTTCCTCTCCGAGGGCCTCAAGAAGCAGGGCGTGCGCGGCAAGGACAAGCCGGTGTTCCGGCGCGTCCATGTGGTCGGCGCCGGCGTCATGGGTGGCGACATCGCCGCCTGGTGTGCGCTGCGCGGCATGGGCGTGACGCTGCAGGATCTCGACATGGAGCGCATCAAGCCGGCGCTCGAACGGGCGAAGAAGCTGTTCAGCAAGCGCCTCCGTACCAAGACCGAGATCGACAACGCCGTCGCCCGGCTCGAGGCAGACGTCACCGGCAAGGGCATCGCCCGGGCCGACGTGATCATCGAGGCGGTGGTCGAAAAGCTCGAGATCAAACACAAGGTGTTCATCGACGCCGAGCTCAAAGCGAAGCCCGGAGCGATCCTCGCCACCAATACGTCCTCGATCGAGCTCGAGCGCATTGCCGAAGGGTTGACCAACCCGAGTCGGCTGGTCGGGCTGCACTTCTTCAACCCGGTGGCGCAGCTGCCGCTGGTCGAGGTGATCCGCTCGAGCTTCAACTCCGATGACGACATCGCCCGCGGCGCCAGCTTCGCGCTCGCCATCGGCAAATCACCGGTGGTGGTGAAATCGGCCCGCGGTTTCCTCGTCAACCGGGTGCTGATGCCCTACATGCTCGCCGCGGTGCAGCGGGTCGAGGGCGGGGCGAATAAGGAACAGATCGACGCTGCGGCCGTCGCCTTCGGCATGCCGATGGGTCCGATCGAGCTGATGGACACGGTCGGGCTCGATGTCGGCAAGTTCGTTGCCGAGGAGCTGGGCAGCCCGGTGTCGCCCGCCAGCGATTTCGCCCGGCTGGTCGCCGAGAACAAGCTGGGCCGCAAGACCGGGCAGGGGTTCTACACCTGGACCAACGGCAAGGCAGTGAAGGGCGAGGTACCGCCGCATCCGGATCTGGCTGCGCTGGGCCGCGAGCTGGTGCAGCCGCTGGTCGATGCCACCGAAATCGCCGTGGCCGAGGGCATCGTCGCCTCGGCCGACCTCGCCGATATCGGCGTCATTTATGGGACCGGCTTCGCGCCGTTCCTCGGAGGGCCGATGCAGGCCCGCAAGGACGGGAGAGCCTGAGATGGCCGAACTGCGCAAAGTCGCCATCGTGGGCTCGGCCCGCATTCCCTTCGCTCGTGCCTATACCGGCTATGCCGAGGAGGGAAACCTCTCGATGCTCGGGGCGGCGCTGGGTGGCCTCGTCGACAAGTACAACCTGAGGGGTGAGGCGATCGGCGAAGTCATGGCCGGCGCCGTGCTGAGCCACAGCCGCGATTTCAACCTTGCTCGCGAGGCGAGCCTCGATGCGGGCCTCTCACCCCGCACCCCCGGCACCAATGTGCAGATCGCCTGCGGCACCTCGCTGCAGGCGGCGCTGTCGCTGGGCGCCAAGATCGCTACCGGCGAGATCGACAGCGCCATCGCCGCCGGCTCCGACACGGTTTCGGACAGCCCGGTGGTGTTCGGCGACAAGTTCCAGCATCGCATGATCGAGCTCAGCCGGGCCCGCACCACCGGCGAGAAGTTCAAGGTGTTCAAAGGCTTCAACCTCGGCGAGCTGACCCCGATCGCGCCCTCGACGCAGGAGCCGCGCACCGGGTTGTCGATGGGCCAGCATTGCGAGCTGATGGCCCGGCAGTGGGAGATTTCGCGCGAGGAGCAGGATGCGCTGGCGCTGAAAAGCCACCACAACGCCGCCCGCGCCTATGACGAAGGCTTCCACGACGACCTGATCGTGCCGTTCGCCGGGGTGCTCAAGGACAATAATGTCCGCGCTGACACCAGCCTTGAAAAGATGGCGACGATGAAGCCCGCCTTCGACAAGATCTCCGGCAAGGGCACGCTGACCGCCGCCAACTCCACCCCGCTGACCGACGGCGCCGCTTCGGTACTACTGGCCAGCGAAGAGTGGGCTCGTGCCCGCGGCCTGCCGGTGCTGGCCTATCTCACCCTCGGCCAGGTGGCGGCCAACGACTTCGCCCATGGCGACGGCCTGCTGATGGCGCCGACCATCGCCGCTTCGGAAATGCTGCGCCGCTCCAACCTCAGCTTTGCCGATATCGATCTGTTCGAAATCCACGAGGCCTTTGCCGCCCAGGTCCTGGCGACGCTCAAGGCGTGGCGCGATCCGGACTACAACCGCAATGTGCTCGGTCGCGAGATCCCGCTGGGCGAGATCGACCCCGACAGGATCAATACCAAGGGCTCGAGCCTCGCCTATGGCCACCCCTTCGCCGCCACCGGCGCCCGCATCCTCGGCCTTACCGCCAAGTTGCTCAACAGCTCCGAAAAGCAGCGCGCCCTGATCTCGGTCTGCACCGCCGGCGGCATGGGCGTCACCGCGCTGGTCGAGCGCGCGGCGTGAGAACTATCCACAGCCAAGTATAGTTTCCCACGCCTCGTGTAACACTTGACGCTTACGTCAATGTCCCGCTTGTCAGCGAAAACCTGATGCCATAGGGTCCGTACCCAATCCGGCGGTTTCGACCAGTCGGCACAAAAAGAGGCATGGCATGCTAATCGCCGGCCCAGTCAGGAAATGTCTTTCAAGGAGATGGGACAACAATGAAAATAACACAGGTCCTCAAAGCGGTGACGGCCGCCGGCGCGTTAGCGCTGATGATGTCGAGCGCGGCTCTCGCCGTGACGCTCAACCTGGGCAATGGCGGCGAGCCCGGCTCGCTCGACCCGCACAAGGTTTCGGGCGACTGGGAGAACCGCATCGTTTCCGAATATCTCGAAGGCCTCGTGACCGAGGATGCCCAGGCCAAGGCAGTCGCCGGCCAGGCGGAATCGTGGACCATCTCCGACGACGGCCTCGTCTACACCTTCAAGATCCGCGGCGATGCCGTGTGGTCGGACAACGTGCCGGTGACGGCGCAGAACTGGGTCGACGCCTTCCAGCGCCTGTTCGACCCCAAGACCGCGTCCGAGTACGCGTACCTGCAGTACCCGATCAAGAACTCGTCCAAGATCGCGGCCGGCGAGATCACCGATTTCAGCCAGCTCGGTGTGAAGGCCGTCGACGACAAGACGCTCGAGATCACGCTTGAAGCAGCAACGCCGTTCTTCCTCGATGCGCTCGCGCACTACACCGCCTTCCCGATCCGCAAGGACATCATCGAGAAGTTCGGCGACCAGTGGACGCAGCCCGAGAACATCGTCGGCAACGGCCCCTACAAGATCGTCGAGTGGGTTCCGGGCTCGTATCTGCGTGGCGTCAAGTCCGATACCTACTATGGCAAGGACAGCCTGAAGATCGATGAGATCCGCTGGGACAACACCGAGGACCTGACCGCGGCGCTGAACCGCTATCGCGCCGGTGAGCTCGATATCCTCACCGACTTCCCCGCCGACCAGTACAAGTTCCTGCAGGACAACTACCCGGGCCAGGCCCATGTGGCGCCGTTCCTGGGCATCTACTACTACGTGCTGAACCAGGAAAAGCCGCCGCTGGACAACATCAACATCCGCAAGGCCCTGTCGATCTCGGTGCTGCGTGATGTGATCGGTCCGGACGTGCTGGGCACCGGCGAACTGCCGGCCTATGGCTGGGTCCCGCCGGGTACCGGCAACTACGAAGGCACTCCTTATGCGCCGGATTGGGCCGAGATGCCCTATGACCAGCGCGTCGAGGAAGCCAAGAAGCTGATGGCCGAAGCCGGCTACGGCCCGGACAAGCCGCTGAAGCTGCAGCTGCGCTACAACACCAACGAGAACCACCAGCGCATCGCCGTGGCCATCTCCGACATGTGGAAGCAGATCGGCGTCGAAGTCGAACTGTTCAACGCCGAAACCGCCGTGCACTACGATGCGCTGCGCGCCGGTGACTACAATGTCGGCCGCGCCGGCTGGCTGCTCGACTATGATGATCCGTCCAACACCCTTGACCTGCTGAAGACCGGCACCAAGGGCAGCGACGGCACCATCAACTGGGGCAACAACTACGGCCGCTACTCGGATCCCAAGTTCGACGAGCTGATGACCGCAGCCTCGAGCGAGCTCGACCTGGTCAAGCGCGCCGGCCAGATGCACGAAGCCGAGCAGATCGCCATGGACGCCTTTGCGGCCATCCCGATCTACTGGTACGTGTCCAAGAACGTCGTCTCGCCCAAGATCACGGGCTTCGAAGACAACGCCAAGGACATTCACCGTGTTCGCTGGATGACTAAGTCGGAATAACCGGCTCAACAGGGACCGCGGGGCTTACCCCCGCGGTCCCAGATTGCATTTTGCCGCCGGCTTACGGCGTTGCCCCGCGGGCTGGCGGGAAAGGTCACACACAACATGTTCGGTTATGCGCTGAGGCGCGTGCTTACGGCTATTCCGATCGTGCTCATCACGATTACGGTTTGCTTCTTCATTTTGCGGCTGGCGCCAGGCGGTCCCTTCGACGGTGAACGCGCGCTGCCCCCCGACCAGCTGAAGAACCTGCGCGCCTACTACCATCTCGACGAACCGCTGATCATGCAGTTCTTCGGCTATATCGGCGGCGTGCTGCGCGGCGATTTCGGTCCTTCGATGGTGATGAAGGATTTCAACGTCTCGCGCCTCATCGGCATCGGGCTGCCTTTCACCCTGATGCTCGGCTTCTCAGCCTTCGTCGTGGGCACCATCGGCGGCATGATCGCCGGCGCGGTTGCCGCGGTGAACCAGAACAAGTGGCCGGATTACCTGCTGGTCGCCATCGTTCTGGTCGGCATCATCATCCCGAACTTCCTGATGGCCAACCTGGTGCAGCTGTTCTTTGGCGTGTACCTCAAATGGCTGCCGGTCGGCGGCTACCAGCCCGGCTCGCTGATCCACCTGGTGCTGCCGATCTTCATCCTGGCGCTGCCGCATGGCGGGCGTGTCGCCCGGCTGGTGCGCGGCTCGATGATCGAGGTGCTGGGCACCAACTATGTGCGGACCGCCCGATCCAAGGGCCTCGGCACGAGGCTGATCCTCGCCCGACATGCGCTGAAGCCAGCGCTCCTGCCGGTGGTCTCCTATCTTGGCCCCGGCCTTTCCTACCTCCTCACCGGCTCGCTGGTGGTGGAGCAGGTGTTCTCGCTGCCGGGTATCGGCAAGTACTTCATTACCGCCGCGCTCAACCGTGATTACGGTCTCGTGCTCGGCACCACCATTCTCTACGTTTTCATCATCCTGGCGCTGAATCTGCTCGTCGATATCCTCTACGCCTGGCTCGATCCCAAGGTGAGGTACCGCTGATGGCCGGGATTACTGGCAAGGACGCGGCGCTGACCGCCTACGCCGACGCACTGGCGGCCGAAGCGCCCAAGGGGCGCTCGCTGACCCAGGATGCGCTCAGGCGCCTGTTCAACAACAAGGCCGCGCTGGTCTCGATCTTCGTCCTGATCGCCATCGTGCTGTTCGCTCTGATTGGGCCGTATTTCCTGCCCTGGGCGTACGACAAGATCGACTGGGCCGGCATCCGCAAGCCACCCGACTGGGCCAAGGGCCACTATTTCGGCACCGACCAGAACGGCCGTGACATGCTGGCCCGCACGCTGCAGGGCACGCAGATGTCGCTGCTGGTGGCGGCCGTCGCCACCTTCGTTTCGGTGGTGATCGGCATCCTCTATGGCGCCATCGCCGGCTATTTCGGCGGCAAGGTCGACGCCATCATGATGCGGTTCGTCGATATCATGTACGCGCTGCCCTACATCCTGTTCGTGATCATCCTGGTGGTGATCTTCGGGCGCTCGCCGGTGCTGCTGTTCGTGGGCATCGGTTGCCTCGAATGGCTGACCATGGCGCGTATCGTCCGCGGGCAGACGCTGTCGATCAAGCAGCGCGAGTTCATCGAGGCGGCGAAGGCCGGTGGGGCAGGGCCCTTCACCATCATCTTCCGCCATATCGTACCCAACCTCACCGGTCCGGTGGTGATCTATGCGACGCTCACCATTCCCGAGATCATCATCACGGAGAGCTTCCTCTCCTATCTCGGCCTCGGTGTGCAGGAACCGCAGACCTCGCTCGGCACGCTGATCTCGTTCGGCGCTCCGGTTGCCGAGGCGCTGCCGTGGATGCTGTTCACCCCAGCCGCCATCCTCGTCACCATGCTGCTCTGCCTGTCGTATCTGGGCGACGGCCTGCGTGACGCGCTCGACCCCAAGGACCGATAGGCAAGGACCGATAGATATGGCCAATGTGCTTGTCGTCGACAATCTCGACGTAACCTTCGCGCTGCACCAATCCGAGGTGAAGGCGGTTTCCGACCTCGATTTCACCCTCGCCGAGGGTGAGACGCTCGCCGTGGTGGGCGAGAGCGGCTCCGGCAAGAGCCAAGCCTTCCTCTCCATCATGGGGCTGCTCGCCCGCAACGGCAAAGCCTCGGGCCGGGCCATGCTCGGCGATGTGAACCTCATCGGCATGGCGCCCGACCGGCTGGACAATTATCGCGGCAAGGATATCGCGATGATCTTCCAGGATCCGATGACCTCGCTGAACCCGACGCTCAGGGTCAAGACGCAACTCGCCGAAGTGCTGGTGCGCCACCAAGGCTATTCGGCCGAGAAAGCCCACCGCGCCGTCATCGAGATGCTCGAGCGGGTCGGCATTCCCGAACCGGTGAAGCGCGCCAATGCCTATCCGCACGAGCTCTCGGGCGGCATGCGGCAGCGCGTGATGATCGCCATGGCGCTGCTCTGCAAGCCCAAGGTGCTGATCGCCGACGAACCGACCACGGCACTCGATGTGACCGTGCAGGCGCAGATGCTCGACCTGTTCAAGAACCTCACCAACGATTTCGGCACTGCGTTGGTGCTGATCACCCACGACCTGGGTGTGGTGGCCGGCGTCGCCGACCGGATGATGGTGATGTATGGCGGCCGCTGCATCGAGAAGGGGCCGACCGACACGCTGTTCTACGATCCGCGCCATCCCTACACGCTGGGGCTGCTGCATTCGACGCCGCATGTCGCCAAGCGCGCCAAGCGCCTCGATCCGATCCAGGGCTTGCCGCCCAGCCTCGAGCACCTGCCCAAGGGCTGCGCTTTCCACCCGCGCTGCGCTTTCCGCTTCGAGCGCTGCTTCGAAGAACGGCCGCCACTGCTGCCGGTCGAGGACGTGCGCGAAAAGGCCTGCTGGTACCAGGGCGAACTCAAGTATGAGGCGGTCGCATAATGCTCGATCGTACCGAAGACCTGTTGAAGATCGAGAACCTCTCGAAGAACTTCTCCATCTCCGCCGGACTGTTCGCCAAGCCCTTCCAGCTGCGCGCGCTGCAGGACATCAACTTCACCGTCAAGCGCGGCGAAACGCTCGGCATCGTGGGGGAGAGCGGTTGCGGCAAGTCGACCCTCGGCCGCTGCATCCTGCAGCTCCTTACCCCCGACGAGGGCCGCGTCCTGTGGCTGGGGCAAGACATCACCAAGCTGCCGGCCGAGGAAATGCGGAAGAAGCGCCGCGACCTGCAGATCATTTTCCAGGATCCGCTGGCCTCGCTCAACCCGCGTATGACCGTGGGCGAGATCATCGCCGATCCGCTCAGGACACTGATGCCTGAGATCGACGCCAAAGGCCGGCGCGAGCGGGTGCTGAGGACCATGGAGGCGGTGGGCCTCCTGCCGGAGATGATCAACCGCTATCCGCACGAGTTCTCAGGCGGGCAGGCGCAGCGTATCGGCATCGCCCGGGCGCTGATCAGCGAGCCCAAGCTGATTGTCTGCGACGAGCCGGTGTCGGCGCTCGACGTCTCGATCCAGGCGCAGATCCTCAACCTGCTCAGCGATCTCAAGGATGAGTTCGGGCTGACGCTGATCTTCATTTCGCACAACCTGAGCGTGGTGCGGCACGTTTCCGACCGCATTCTCGTGCTCTATCTCGGCCGGATCGTCGAACTCGCCGATGGCGACGACCTCTATGAGGATCCCAAGCACCCCTACACGCGGGCGCTGCTGACGGCGGTGCCGATCCCCGATCCGAAACGGGCGCGACAACGCACCATCGAGGGGCTGGTGGGGGAAATCCCCTCGCCGATCAACCAGCCCTCAGGCTGTACCTTCCGGACGCGGTGTCGCTATGCGGAAGAGCGTTGTGCCCAGGTCAGGCCGCCGCTCGAGACACTCGCCAACGGCCGGCGCGTCGCCTGCATCCGCTGGCAGGAGCTCGACCTCAAGCCGGGCGCTTGAACCGAAAGCGCTCTAGCCTCTCGAGCGGCGCTCGCCGCCCTTGTAGTCGGCGCGCTTGCGCCGGCGATCCGGCCCGACAAAGGCCTCGGCCTCGATGAAGGCCCGAGGCGCGGTCAGGATGGCGACGAGCCGGCTCTCGACGTGCTGGGTGGCGAAGGGCTTGCGCAGGAACTCGGTGACGCCGGCATCGCGCGCCGCGGCGATCTCGGTGGCATCGGGAGCGGCCGACATCATGATGACCGGGGTGTCGCGGTTCAGCCCTTCGGAAGCGGCGCGCAGCGCCTTCACCATGGTGACGCCGTTCATCGGCGCCAGCACGTCGTTCATCATGATGGCGCCGAAGCGGTGGGTCTGCAGCAGCACGGCTGCGCCGTCGGAGCTCTGCACCTCATCGATGCGGCGTACCTTGAGGTGGCGCAGCATCTGGCCGATCAGCGCTCCCATGTGCGGCGAGGGATCGACCACGAGCACATCGAGCTTGGAAAAGCTGGGTTTCTGCATTCGGTGAGTGTCGCATTGGCGCCTTGCCGACCGGTTAACCGCCATAGCCCGTAAAACCGGCGGAAGGGCGTTGACAGCAAGGGTTTTTGCCCTTAATCACGGCCCCAATTCGAGGGCGCGCGGCGCCTGTTTTTATTTCAGTTCCGAGGTTCGGCATGAAAGTCACCAATTCGCTCAAGGCTCTGATGGGTCGCCATCGCGCCAACAAGCTCGTGCGCCGCCGCGGCCGCGTGTACATCATCAACAAGGTGGACAAGCGCTATAAGGCCCGCCAGGGCTGAGCTGCTGCTCACGACTGATAGTTTGAAGGGCCCGCGCAAGCGGGCCTTTTTGCTTTGGCCGTCCCTCCCTTTGGAGGGCACGTAACTCGCCTAACCACCAGCTGTCATCCCTGCGAAAGCAGGCACTAGCACGGGCTGAGAAATGGGTCCCTGCTTTCGCAGGGATGACACCGGTGGGGAGGGGAGGTCTGCACCCCCGCCGATGTCTCTCTCGGTCGGCCCTGCCTACGCCGCAAACCCGGCGATGATCCTGAGCCACGAGCGGATGCCCTTGTGGAAGCTCGTTAGGTCGTATTTCTCGTTGGGCGAGTGGATGCGGTCATCGTCGAGCGCGAAGCCGATCAGCAGCGTATCGAGCCCGAGAGTCTTCTTGAATTCCCCGGCTACCGGGATGGAGCCGCCCGAACCGATCAGCGCTGCCTCGTTGCCCCACTCGTCCTTCAGCGCGGCCGCGGCCTTGGCGACGAACGGGCCGTCGGTCGGCACCGACACCGCCGGCGCGCCGCCGTGCTCGTGGAAGCTCGCCGTGGCGTCGGGCGGCAGCCGATCGGTGACGTGCTTGCGGAACGCGGCCCGAATCTTCCTGGGGTCCATGCCGGAAACCAGCCGGAACGAAATCTTGGCGCTGGCCTTGGCCGGGATCACCGTCTTGAAGCCGTCTCCGGTATAGCCGCCGGTGATGCCGTTGATCTCGCAGGTCGGGCGTGCGCGGGTCTGCTCGAGCACCGAGCGACCCTGTTCTCCGGCCGGCGTGGTCAGCCCGGCGCCGCGCATGAAGGCCGCCTCGTCATAGGGCAGGCGCTTCCACTGCGCCGCGATCTCGGGCGGCAGCTCGGCGACATCGTCGTAAAAGCCTTCCAGCGCCACGCTGCCATCGGGGTTGCGCAGCGAGGCGATGATGTCGGCCAGCACCTGGATCGGATTGCGGGCAGCATTGCCGTACATGCCGGAATGGAGGTCATGGCTGGCACAGGTGATCACCACCTCCTCGCCGACCAGGCCGCGCAGCGAGGTGACGATGGCCGGCGTGTCGCGGTTCCACAGGTCGGTGTCGCAGACCAGTGCGATGTCGGCGCTGCCGAGCTCGGCCTTATTGGCTTCGAGGAAGCCTGGCAGGCTCTTGCCGCCCGACTCTTCCTCGCCTTCGAAGAACAGGGTCACCTTGATCGGCAGCGGCCCGTTCACCGCCTTCCAGGCGCGGCAGGCCTCGACGAAGGTCAGGAGTTGCCCCTTGTCGTCGGAGGTGCCGCGCCCGACGATGCGGGTCTCACCGTCCTCGCCCTTGACCAGCGTCGCGGTGAACGGATCAGTGTGCCACAGATTGAGTGGGTCGACCGGCTGCACGTCGTAATGGGCGTAGAACAGCACATGCGGTCCATCAGCTACCTGATCATGCGCCACCACCATCGGGTGTCCCGGCGTCGGGCGCACCGAAGCATCAAAGCCCAGCGCATTGAGGTCGGTCGCCAGCCAGTCCGCCGCCTTGTGCACCTCGTCGGTATAGGCCGGGTCGGTGGAAATCGACTTGATGGCCACCAGCGTCTTCAGCCGCGCGACGCTGTCGTCGAGATGGGCGTCGGCATGGGCGAGGGCAGCGTCGAGGGCGGTGGACATCAGGGCAATCCGTTACTGAAAGCGAAAATCCCTCCCCCGGTCGGGGGAGGGATCGAGAAGGTACAGCCTAGGCAGTCAGGATCAAGAGGATCCAGCGCCGTCCTGGCGGACGAAGGCGATGCGCAGCATGTTGGTGGCGCCGGGCGTACCCAGCGGGATGCCGGCGGTGATGGCGATGCGGTCGCCCGGGCGCGCAAGGCCCTCGTTGTAGGCGATGACGCAGGCGCGATCGACCATGTCCTCAAGGTTCACCGCATCGGGCGATTCCACGCAGTGAATGCCCCAGACCACCGACAGGCGGCGGACTGTACGGAGGTTCGGCGACAGCGCGAGGATCGGCTTGCTGGGCCGCTCACGGGCCGCGCGGATAGCGGTCGAGCCGGACGAGGTGTAGGTGACGATGGCTGCCAGATCGAGCGTCTCGGCGACCTGGCGGGTCGCTGCGGAGATGGCGTCGGCAGCAGTCGCCTCGGGCTCGGCGGCCTGGGCACGGATGATGCCGCGATAGTTCGGATCGCCTTCGACCGCCACGGCGACCTTGTTCATCATGGCCACGGCTTCGACCGGGTACTGGCCCGAGGCGCTTTCGGCCGAGAGCATGACCGCGTCAGCACCTTCGAACACGGCGATCGACACGTCCGACACTTCGGCGCGGGTCGGCACCGGCGAGGTGATCATCGATTCCAGCATCTGTGTCGCGACCACCACGGGCTTGCCGTAACGGCGGGCGATACGGATCATGCGCTTCTGCAGGCCAGGGACCTGCTCAAGCGGCATTTCCACGCCGAGGTCGCCGCGCGCCACCATGAAGGCATCGCAGAGCTTGATGATCTCTTCGAGCCGTTCCACCGCCTGCGGCTTCTCGATCTTGGCCATGACGCCGGCGCGGCCCTGGACGATCTTGCGGATGTCGATGATGTCTTCGGGGCGCTGCACGAAGCTGACGGCGATCCAGTCGGCTTCCGCCTCGAGCCCCTTCAGCAGATCGGCGTGGTCCTTCTCGGTCAGCGCGCCCATCGGCAGGAGCGTGTCGGGCAGGCTGACGCCCTTCTTGTCGCTCAGCTTGCCGCCATAGATCACCTCGGTCTCGACCTGTCCGCCGCCGACCTTGGTGGCCCTCAGCTGGAGCTTGCCGTCATCGAGCAGCAGGCGATCGCCCACCGAGACGGACTCGAGGATTTCGGGGTGCGGCAGGAACACGCGCTCGGCAGTGCCCGGAGCTTCGGAACTGTCGAGGGTGAACCTGGCGCCTGCCACCAGTTGCACCGCGCCTTCGGCGAAGCGGCCGACGCGGAGCTTCGGCCCCTGCAGGTCGACCAGGATGCCGATCGGGTGGTGCAGCCGCGCCTCGACATTGCGGATATAGCCGACGGTCTGCTTCAGCAGCTCGTGGCTGGCGTGGCTCATGTTGATGCGGAAAACGTCCGCGCCGGCCCGCGCCAGCTTCTCGATCGTGGCTTCATCGTTGGACGCGGGGCCCAGGGTGGCGACGATCTTCACGCGTCTCAAGCGTCTCATTCGGAATCTGCACCTTCATCAGTAGGAGTGTCGCCGGCCGGCTGGTCGCCGCCGTCGCTAGGCAGGTCGCCCTCGAGTGGCACGGTTTCGCCGGTGGCGTCGGTGTCGCCGCCTACGACCTCGCCATCAGTCAGCTGCAACGTCCAGTCGCTGCGATTGTTGGTATCGACTTCGAAGAAGCCGGTGCGTTCGTAGCCGCGCGCCAGGCAATCCTCAACACCGAAGATGGTGAAGGTCTCGTCGCGGGTGCACATGAAGACGCTGCCGTCCCAGGCGCCGCCGCTGACATCGTCGGCGGCGTAGACATAATAGTAGCGGCGCGCTTCGAGATTGCCGCGGTAGATGGTGACGCAGTTGTCGGGCTCGGCCACCCACCAGCCCTCGGATTGCCAGCCCTTCTCGGCGCGATAGCCGAAGGCGACGGACACCTTGTTGGCGGTCTCGTTGCAGACGCGGAAGCTGCCTTCACCGGTCTCGGCGGCGGCGGCGGCCGGATCGGCCGGAGCCTGCGATTGCGCCTGCGCGGAGGCGGCGCTCAGCGGCGCATCGGGGCGCGGCAGGAAGATCCAGATGGCGATGGCAATGAACGCGGCAGCGAGCACACCAGCGATGGCCAGGATGTAGCGCAATGGACCGTCCGGGTTGGATTGCCTGAAATCGTTTGCAGCGCGCGAGGTGTTTGTGCTCAGCGCTCCGCCCGCTGTCAACCGGTAAACGCGGCTTTTGTCGGAATTACGAAACTGGCGGGCAAGCGATGTGGATTGATGTCCGAATAGGCTTGAACGGGCGTCGACGAACGGGTTGAACGGGGGCCGAAAGCAAAAGGAATTCGACTATGGCAACCGTCTCCCCCGATAGCGTCGCCCAGGACCAGATCAAGGCCTTCATCGAGCGCATCGAGCGGCTCGAGGAAGAGAAGGCCGCGATTGCCGGCGACATCAAGGAAGTCTACGCCGAGGCCAAGGGCAACGGCTTCGACACCAAGGTGCTGCGCAAGATCGTCTCGATCCGCAAACAGGACCATGCCGAGCGCATGGAGCAGGAAGCGCTGCTCGAGCTCTACCTCACCGCGCTGGGCATGGCGGCCGCACCGAGCGACGACGAGTAAGCGCCCGCGCCAGACGCAACGAGGGCCGCCCACCGGGCGGCCTTTGCTTTTTCCGGAGGCCGCTCTAGCTGGCCCTGCGGGTCTGTAACCCGACAAAGGTGGCGATCGGCGCCGGGTGGCCAAACAGGAAACCTTGGGCCGTCTCGCAGCCTTCGGAGCGGAGGAAGGTCAACTCCTCCTGCCGCTCGACCCCCTCGGCGACCACTGGGGTGCCGAGATAACGCCCGAGCTCGATGACAGCGTGGACGATCGCCGCCGATTGCGGGTTGCGATCGAAGGTCCGGACGAACGATTGGTCCAGCTTGATGCGCGAGAACGGGAACGCGCTGAGGTGGGTCAGCGACGAGTGGCCGGTGCCGAAGTCGTCGATCGCGACACGCACCCCCAGCGCGCGGACCTGCCGCAGCGTCGTCACCGCCCGCACCAGGTCTCGCACCAGCGCAGTCTCGGTCACCTCGATCTCCAGCCGAGCCGGCGACAGGCCCGTTTCGAGCAGCACCTCGTGGATCTGCCGGGCGAAGGCCGGGTTGTGGATCTGCGCCGCCGAGACATTCACCGAAATGCCCAATGGCACTCGCCAGCCGGCGGCCTCCTCGCAGGCGGTCCGCAACACCCACTCGCCAATCCCGAGGATCAGCCCGTTCTCCTCTGCAATGGGGACGAAGACACCGGGCGGCACGTCGCCGCGCTCCGGATGGCGCCAGCGGATCAGTGCCTCGAACCCGGTGACGTCGCCCGAGGCGAGGTCGACCTGCGGCTGGTACGCCAGGTCCAATTGTCCCGCATCGGCCGCAGCCGCCAGGTCATTGGCGACCAGCCGCCGGTCGCGCAACTCATCGTTCATCGTCGCCTCGAACAGCCGGTAGGCGCCGCGCCCGTCCTGCTTGGCCCGGTAGAGCGCCATGTCGGCGGCCGACATCAGTTGCTCGGCGCTCTCGGCGTCACCAGGAAAGGAGGCAATGCCGATCGAGGCGGAGATCACGGCGTCCTCGGAGGTCTCGGCGACATCCAGCGCGAACGCCTGCAGCAGGCGCTGCGCCACACGATTGGCGGCTTCGAGGCTTTCGGTGGCGTTGAGGACCACGGCGAACTCGTCGCCGCTCAGCCGAGCGGGATAACCTATCTCGGACACCTCCCGCTGCAGGATCAACCCGACCCGGCGCAGCAGCGCATCGCCCGCCGCATGGCCATAGAGGTCGTTCACCTCCTTGAACTTGTCGAGGTCGAGACACAGCACGCTGCAGCTCCGCCCGTCGCCGCGGGCCCGCTCGATGGTCTCATTGAGCCGCCTGCCGAAGCTCACCCGGTTGGGCAGCCCGGTCAGCGCATCATGGTGGGCGAGGAAGCGGATGTGCTCCTCGGCCTGCTTGCGGACCGACACATCGCGGATGGCGATGGCGCGCTGCCGCACCCCCTGGAATTCGATCTCGTGGGCCACTGCCTCGACCGGGATGCTGCCGCCGGCAACCTTGAGCTCGGCGTCGATGGTGGCGTTGGGCGAGCGCTGGAGCGCCTCGCAGGCGGTGGCGTCGAGGAAGTCGAGCAGCGGCCGGCCGTTTGCGTCAGCATCCGAGCCCACGAGGTTCCTGAAGCTACGATTGGTCGCGGTGATGGCTCCTTGCCGCACGATGACGATGCCTTCGACGGCTGCGTCGGCCAGCTCGCGCATCCGTGCGCCTTCGGCACTGCGGCGCCGATCCCTGAGGTCGAGCAGGGTGCCGCCCATGGCGAGGCCGAGGATGATGGTCGAGGCGAGCGACAGCACCAGCCACAGCCAGGTCGGCGTGCCCTCGGCGACGATCGAATAACAATCGGCGAAGCCTGCGGCGCCCATGGCGGTGAAATGCATGGCGCAGATGGCGAGGGTGAGCAGAACCGGCGCACCCAGCCGGCCGCGCAGGGTCGAGGCTCGCGCCAGCCAAAGCGCCGCCGCGCCCAGCGCCATGCCGGTCAGGATCGACAGCGCGACGAGGTTGCCGTCCCAGACGATGGCGCCGCCGACAATCACTGCCGCCATGCCGGTGTAGTGCATGGCGGAAATACCGAGACCAACCACCGCGCCGGCGAGGATCGAGTCGCCGGCGGAGGTGCCGATGGCGGCAAACCAGAGCCCGCCGCCGACAATGGCGATGGCCAGCGATAGCGATGCCAGCGTCGTCGGCAGGTCGTAGCCGACGGCAACGCCGGGGTGAAACGCCAGCATGGCGACGAAGTGGGTGGCCCAGATGCCGAAGCCGACGGAAACCGCCGCGACGCCCAGCCACGCCAACTGCATCCCGCCGGCCGTCCGCCGGGCATGGTGCAGCAGCGATATTCCGGCGAATGACGACAGCGCGCACAGCAACGCCGCCACGACAACCAGTGCCATGTCGTGGTTGTTCAGCAATGTATTGACGACAGCCTGCAACAGGCGCCCCCGGAGACTTCAACGGCGGCGATAGTTCGCGCCGCCGATGAACAGACGATTACCCGCTACTGCGAACCAACATCGGGTTGTCGCATGGGTGAATCAGCCGTCTGGCGTGCTGCAGGTAGAACTGCGTAGGCGTGGCGGCCGTCCCCGTGCAGGGCTGGGCGGAACGGCCTGCTACCATAGACGTATGGAACGCCGGGGCGGCTCCGCTAGTTCTGCTGCGGGGCTTCTAGGAGCAGTTATGACGCAGCGCACGTTTGGGCCGGAGAAGCGCGACGGCCGATGGTATTTCTACGCCTATCTCGACGGACAGCAGGTCGAGTGGGGTCCGTATTCGAGTGAGGAATTTGCCAAGGGGGCCAAGGACGCGATCGAGCGTCGGCTCTCGGCGGAAGATCAGGCGCGTTCACCGCAACCGGCGGTGGCTCCAGCCAATGATGAGCCGAAAGAGCAGGGTGCTCCGGCCGAAGGTACCACTGCCGGTGGTTGACCGACCCCCACCCCTGTCCCTCCCCCTAAGAACAGGGAGGCAGACCAAGATACCAGCCTCGCAGTGAGCGTCTCCCTCCCCTTGTTTAGGGGGAGGGGACAGGGGGGCAGTCAACCACCGGCGTTGATGTTGCTTACGCCGCGGCTGGGGTCGGCTCGCCCAACGACAGCATCAGCCGGTTGGCCCAGTTGAAGAACGCCGCGCTCTGGATCAGGTCGGCGATCGCCAGGTCGTCGAGCCCGGCCTCCTTGAGGTCGGCGATCTGTTCGCCGCCGAAGGCCGAGGGCGTCTCCGTCAGGGCGACCGAGGCGGCGACCAGGGTGTTCCAGCGGTCGCTGAGATCGACTTCCACGCCGTCATCGAGCAGCCGCTGCACATCCTCGCCGCGCTTCGAATAGGTCGAGGCGAAACGGGCATGCACCGAAGCGCAGAAGATGCAGCCATTGGAGCGCGAGGTCGCCGCGGCCGCGAGCTCGCGCTCGGCGCGGGGCAGGCCGGCGTCCGGGTTGTAGAAGATATCCTTGTCGGTGCGGGTGCGGGCGCCGAGGATGTCGGGGTCACGGGCCAGCAGCATGAAATAGGGTGACTTGGCGCGCGACGCCTCGGTCAGCCCTTCCCAGTGCCGGTCGGTGAGCTCGGATTCGTCGAGCGGCTGCAGCCAGGGGGCCCAGCCGATCTGCTCCTGGGTGAAGACCACCGGGCGGTCGGCGAGGTCGTAGGTGATGGCTTTATCGGTCATTTCAGGCCTCAGGCTGCAGCGACGGGGCTGATCGGGGTGGTGGCGTAGGCGATGCTCGCGGCCTGCTGTGCTGCGGCGAGGGCCCTGAGCCCGATCACCACGCGGATCTGGAAGGCAAGGAACGCCACCAGTTGGCTCAGCGTCACGATATCGGTCGTCGACCAGCCGGCATTGAGCAGCTTCTGCAGCTTGTCGGGGCTCGCGTCGCGCGGGTGGAAGACGAGGAAGTGGGCGTGAGACAGCGCCGCGCCGAGCCGGCCGAGTACCTCGCGGTTTGCGGCGTCAGGCTGATATTCCAGGCCCGGCTTGTCTTCGGCGCTGAGGGGACCGGCGGGATAATGGCCATAGGGGCCGGCCGTCTCGCCGCGACGGATCTCAGCGCTGATGGCGCCGATCAGGCCGTTGCGGTCGTGGTGCCCCAATTGCTCCTTGTAGAATGCGGCGATCGCTTCGTCCCTGTGCAGCGCGGCGACGAAGTAGGCGACAGCGAACCGCTCCTCGAGCAGAACGGTGCCCGGTTCAGCCGGCGCGAACAGCGCCTCAAAACTCTTCTGCGCATTGTCGCGGGCGGTCGGCCGCCCATTGCGCACGGCATCCAGCGCGCTGCCGGGGAGCACGCCCACCAACTGGTCGATGACGTCCTTGCTCTTGTCGCTCATAGTAATGTTCCTTTCGGGAGCTTCAGCGGACCACGCTCAGGCGCGGCGAATGCGGCTTGTCGGCCTTGGACCAGCCGAGGGAAGGCGCGACTTTTTCGGCGATCAGTTCGATCGAGCGCAGCACCAGCTCGTGCGGCGGATCGACCGAATGCACCTGGAAGACGATGTCGGTGACCCGCGGCAGCGTGGTGTCGCGGTGGAGGCTCTCCAGCACGTCGTCGACGGTGCCGACATGCGTATCGGTGGCGGCGATCAGATCATCGAGATCGTCGCTTTCGAAGCGGTGGCCGCCCTTGGCGAGGCCGATGGCGGCTTTCTTCAGGCCAGCCGCGGCGTAGCGGCGCGCTTCCTCGCGGTTGTCGGCGACGAACAGGGTGCGCGAGGCGACGATGCGCGGCGCGATCTCGCGCGGCAGGTGCGCGAAATAGCCGTCGATGATCGGGTGCTGCAGGTCGGGTAGGCTCGCCTTAGGGTTGTCGGCCGGACGCGGCTGGGTGCGCGACAACATCAGCCCGTCGCCGGCCTTGCCGGCCCGGATGCCGCCAGCCACCGAGAAGGTGGCCTGCCAGAAGCGCTCGAGCAGGTGCGGTGCCGCCGGGTAGAGCTTGACGTCGCCGACGATGGGCGAGCCGGACAGCGCGGTGCGGAAGGTTGCGAGGTGCCGCTCATAGATGGCGGCCTTGTCCTTCACGTCATAGCCGAAGGCAGTGAACGAATCCGGGGTGCCGCCCGAGCCGGTGCCGAGCTCCAGCCGGCCACCCGACAACAGGTCGAGCACCGCCGCGTCCTCGGCGGCGCGGATGGCGTTCTCGAGCGGCAGAGTGATGATGCCGGTGCCGAGCCGGATGCGCGTGGTGCGCGACGCGACATAGGAAAGGAACACCAGCGGCGAGGGCAGCCCGCCCTCATTGCGGTGGAAATGGTGCTGCGCCACCCAGGCGCTGTCGAAGCCGTTGGCCTCGGCGTGGACGATCTGCGTCGCGGCATTGTGGTAACGCTCACCGGCGCTGGTGTCGTCGAGCAGCCGGGTGAAGAAGCCGAGTCGCTTGGGGAGTGTTGGATCAGACATTGGCGTGGCTCCGTTGGCCGGGAATGGCGTCGATCAGTTCGCGCGTGTAGGGGCTTTGCGGGTTGCGGAAGACCTCGGCGACCGGCCCCGCTTCCACCTGCCTGCCGTTCTGCAGCACCGACACGGTGTCGGAGATCTGCCGCACCACGGCGAGGTCGTGCGAGACGAAGAGGTAGGTGAGGCCGCGCTCGCGCTGCAGCTCGTCGAGGAGCTTGAGGATCTGTGCCTGCACCGTCACGTCGAGGGCGGACACCGCCTCGTCGAGCACCACCACCTCGGGGTCGAGCACCAGGGCCCGGGCGATGGCGACGCGCTGCCGCTGCCCGCCCGAGAGGGCGCGGGGCCGGCGTTGGCGCAAAGCTTCGGGCAGGCCGACACGCTCCAGCAGGTCATTGACCTTCTTGGCCCGCGCCGGCGCATCGAGGTGGCCGAAATTGCGAAGGGGTTCCTCGACGATCGAAAATACCGTCTGGCGCGGATCGAGCGAGGAGAAGGGGTTCTGGTAGACCAGCTGAATCTTCTGGCGGAACTGGCGCAGCGCATCGCCCTTCAAGGACGCGATGTCGGTGCCGGCGATGCTGATCCGGCCGGAGGTCGGGCGACCGAAACCGACGACATCGCGCACGGTGGTGGTCTTGCCCGAGCCGGACTCGCCGACAATGGCGTGGGTGGTGCCACGGCGCACCGCGAACGAGATGTCGTCGACGGCGCGGAAATTCCTCCGTCCATTGATCTGGAAGTCGTGGACGAGGTTTTCGACCAGGATCGCATCCTCACTCGGTGTCATCTCGGCCGAAGAGCCGGGACCCAACTCTCCGCTGGCGCCTGTGGAGGCTTGGGTCCCTGCTTTCGCAGGGATGACAGCCGGTGGGTAAGGAGGCCTCGCAGCCCTGGTACCAGCCGACAGCGACGGAGCATCGGCGAGCAGCTGCCGGGCATAGGCGCTTTGCGGCGCCGCCAGCAGTTGGCGCGCCGCGCCGGCTTCCTGGATGCGGCCGCCCTGCAGCACGACGATGCGGTCGGCCCGGTCGGCGGCGACGCCGAGATCGTGGGTGACCAGCAGCACCGCGGTGCCGGTGTCGCGGCGCAGCTCGTCGATCAGGTCGAGGATGCGGCGCTGCACGGTGACGTCGAGCGCGCTGGTCGGCTCGTCGGCAATGATCAGCTGCGGCTTCAGCGCAATGGCGATGGCGATCAGCACACGCTGCTTCATGCCGCCCGAGAGCTCATGCGGATATTGCCGGGCCCGGAGCTCGGGGTCGGACAGCCCGACGCGGGCCAAGAGTTCAATCACCCGCGCCGCGATCGCCTTGCTGTCGCGCTCGCCATGGATGCGGAGGATTTCGCCGACCTGTGCGCCAACCGTCTTCACCGGGTTCAGCGAACTGGTGGGGTCCTGCGGGATCAGGCTGATCTGGCGGCCGCGGATGGCGTCGAAGCGCTTGCCGGTCCAGTGGGCGATATCCTCGCCGTTGAGCCGGATGGCGCCATGCTCGATGCGGCCGTTCTCGGGCAACAGCCCGATCACCGCCTGGGCGGTGGTGGTCTTGCCCGAGCCGGATTCGCCGACCAGCGCCACGACCTCGCCGGGCTCGACCGTGAAGCTCACGTCGTGCGTGACGCGGGCATAGCGGTCGGCTTCCTTGTAGGCGACCGAGAGGTTCTCGACCGAAAGGAGGGGCGTGCTCATCGTCCGACCTTCCCCAGCGCCTGGCTGATGCGGTTGGCCGACAGCACCACCAGCACCACGACGAGGCCGGGGGCGGTGGTTAGCCACCAGGCCGTCGAGATATAGTTGCGTCCCTCGGCGATCAGGAGGCCCCATTCCGGCGTCGGCGGCGGCGCGCCATAACCGAGAAAGCCGAGGGTGGAGATGGCGAGGATGGCGCCGCCGAACTGCAATGCGGCGAGAGCCAGCACCGAGGTCAGCGAGTTGGGCAGCACATGCCGCCACAGCACCGAGAGAAAGGTGCCGCCGCTGCCGAACGCCGCCTCGACATATTCCGAGCGCCGCACCCGCACCACTTCGGAGCGGGACAGGCGGGCGAAGCCGGCGACCGAGGTGATGCCCACGGCGATCGCGGCATTCACCGTGCCGAAGCCGAGGAGGATGATGATCGAGAGCATCAGCAACAGGCCCGGGATCGACAGCAGCACGTCGACGACGCGCATCACTGCCTCTTCGACCAACCCGCCGGTGGCACCGGCGAACAGCCCTAGCGTGGTGCCGACGACGAGACCGACCAGCACGGCGACGAAGGCGCCGCTCAGCGAGTGCACCGCGCCATAGACGATCCGGGCGAAGAGATCGCGGCCCAGCGCGTCGGTGCCGAGGATATGCAGCAGGGTCGGCGCCTTGAGCTTTTCGGCCGGCACGCCCTGCACCGGGTTGAAGCTGGTGAACAGCGACGGCGCGACGGCGAACAGCACCACCAGCGCAACGATGCCCCAGGCCAGCACCAGGCTGGGCGAGACGCCGCGCAAGCGCTGCAGCAGCGGGTTGCTCGAGGCGTTGCGCGGCTTACTGACGAGGATGTCGGTGGATCCGATGCTGGTCATGCTGGGGCACCCTTCAGGCGGCGGAGGCGAGGATCGAAAACCGGGTAGAGCAGGTCGACGGCGAGGTTCACCGCGACGAAGCAGAGGGCGGAGAACACCACGATCGCCTGGATCACCGAGGTGTCCTGGAAGCGCACCGAGCGTTCGGTCAGCCCGCCAATGCCGTTGAGGCCGAACACCGTCTCGGTGATCACCGCGCCGGCCAGCAGCTCGCCGAACAGGATGCCGGCAATGGTGAGGGTCGGCAGCAGCGCGTTTTTCACCACATGGCGCCACAGCACCCAGCTGGGCGAGGCGCCCTTGGCGCGGGCGACGGCGACGAAGGGCTGGGTCGAGACCTCGTCGATATTGCGGATGAGGATTTGCGCCAGCGGCGCCGAGATCGGGATGGCGAGGGTGATCACCGGCAGGATCAGCCCTTCGAATTCGCCGGGGTTGATCACCGAGATCCACTTGAGCCGAAACGAGAAGATCTGGATCAGCATGATGCCGAGCCAGAACACCGGCAGCGACACGAACAGCGAGGGGATCGACTGGATGGCGGTGCGTAGCCAGGCAAAGGGCGCCAGCGTCGCAAGGAATGCGAGACCCAGCGCGATGATCACCGCGAGGGTGAAGCCGAGGCTGGCGAGCCGGGCCGTCGCCGGCAGGTTGGTCAGGAGCTCATGCGCCACCGGCACGCTGCCGACGACCGAGTAGCCGAAATTGCCGGTGAGGAAATTGCCCAAAGCCTGCAGGTATTGCTGCCAGAGCGGGCTGTCGACGCCATAGGCGTCGCGGAGCGCGGCGATCTGTTCCGGGCCGAGGCCCAGTTCCGGGTTCTGGAACTTGATCAGGATCGCATCACCGGGCAGCGCCTGCAGTAAGAGGAACGAGGCGGTGAAGGCGATCCACAGGACGAGCAGCGCCTGCCCGATCCGGCCGATGATGTAGCGCGACATGGCGGCGCTCCAGAATGAGGGAAAGTCCCGGGCGTTGCCGCCCGGGAGCCAAATCGGTCAGCGGGTGAGCCAGACGTTGTAGAAGCTCGGGCGGCCCACCGCCTCGAAGCCCAGCCCGTGCACGTAGGGCGCAGTGGCGAAGGCCTGCGGCTCCTCGAAGAACGGGATGATGTAGGCTTGGTCGAGTACGTAGCCCTGGATCTCACCGGCAATGGCGAGGCGCTTGGCGCGGTCGGTCTCGGAGGCAAGGCCTTCGAGCAGGCCGTTCAGCTTCTCGTCGACGAAGTTCTGAACCTTGTCGCTCGAGCCACCCTTTTGCAGCAGCCAGTCGCGGTTCTTGGGATAGAAGCCGGACTTGATCACATCAGGGTCGGCGCGGCCGACCATGGCTACGGTGACCGGGGTCTTCAGCGGATCGAGCTGGTCGAGGGTGCGGCTGCCGGCGTCGCCGGCGAGCACGTTGAGCTTCACTCCGACCTGCGCCCATTGCTGGGCCACCAACTGCAGCACGCCTTCGTTCTGCGGCTGCGGCAGCGACACGTAGACGGTCAGGTCGAGCTTCTTGCCATCCTTTTCGAGGATGCCGTCGGCGCCGGGCGTCCAGCCGGCTTCGGCAAACAGCGCCTTGGCCTTCTCCTGGTCGAACACCAGCTTCGAGGATTCATCGACATAGCCGGCGGCATGCTGCGAGATCACCGAGGTCGCAACCGGATAGTTGGCCGAGAACAGCGTATCGACGATTTCCTGGCGATTGGTCGCCAGCGTCAGCGCCTGGCGGACCTTGAGGTCGGCGACCAACGGGTTGTCCGGACGGAAGGCGATCGAGTTGTTCACGCCGCGGGTATTGGGCGCAAAGATCTCGAAGCCGGCGTCATTCACCTGTGGCTCGTCATAGGCCTGGATCTGCCGGATGATGTCGGCCTGGCCGGAGAGCAGACCGCCTATGCGGACACTGTCTTCTGGAGTGATGAGGTACTTGATGCCGTCGAGCCAGGCGCGGCCCTGGTGCTCGAACTTCGCCGGACCCCAGTTGTAATCTTGGCGAACCTTGAGGTTCAGTTCCTTGCCGAGCGTTTCGCTCTCGACCACGAACGGGCCGGAGCCGACGATCTTGGTGGCGTCGCCGAGCTCGTCATAGGGCAAGGCCAGCGTCGCCGGCGAAACGATGCCGGAGCCGATCACCGAAGTGCCCTGCAGGAACCCCGGCGAGGGGGCCTTGAAGTGGAACTTGATGGTCAGGTCGTCGACGACCTCGGCGTGATCGTAGTTGTTGATCACTTCCGACACCGGGTATTTCAGCTCTTTGTTGCCGAGCCCGAAGGTGTCGTAGTTCACCGCGACGGCTTTGGCGTCGAGCGGCGTGCCGTCCGAGAAGGTGATGCCGGGGCGGAGCTTGAAAGTGTACTCGGTGGCGGTGTCGTTGACCTCCCACGACTCGGCCAGCCACGGTTCGATCTCGAGCGTCTGGGGGTTCTGGTAGGTCAGCTTGTCGGTGATCTGGTTGAGCACGCCGCCGTTCGGATAAAACCCGCCGGCCGGGGGATAGAGGTTCGTATGGGCCTGTTGCTCGAGGTAGATCAGGGTGCCACCCTGAACCGGGGCATCCTGGGCAAAGCTGGGGGCGACGATGGTGCCGGCGAGCAGCAGGGCGGCGAGCGCTCCGAGCGTGCGGCGTCTGATTGATGTCACGGGTCCGATCCTTTCGGGTGCGAAACTGGGGTTCCGAGGCGTGCCCGGAAGGTGCCCAGATCGTAGCCCGATCGGCGGCTCACTCAATAATCCCTATGGGAATGATAGACTAAATAGGCGGAAGCCGGTGAGATTTGAATCACGCGGTTTCGGCGGGGCGGAGAAAAGGCCCGCTAGCCCGCACTGAAACTGCCGTTCAACACACCAGTGAAGCAATCCAGCCGACTACTCGGCCGCAGCCCGATCGTCGTAGTCGGGCGCATCCGGACTGCCGGGGGCAGTCTCGGTGCCGAGATCGGGGAAGGCGACGATGCGCTGGTTGCGCAGGTCCATGCGCACCACCAGCAACCCACGTTCCTCGAAATAGGCGAGCAGGCGCCGGGCGCGGCCGGTGGAATGGGTGCCGTAGGCGCGGGCCAGCGCGGCATCCGACGGGCAGGGCAGGGCTTCGAGTGCGGCCCGCGCCAGCACCAGGAAAACCCCCTGCACGTCATCGGCGAGCTGGGTCGAGAGCGATAGCGCCGTTTGCCAGGTCTCGGACTGCGCCGTCTCCTCGGCGACGCCGGCCCGGACGACAGCGAGCTTCCTTCGGAAGCCCGGCAGCGCCAGCGCTTCGCCGGGGACGCGCCGGATGCGGCAGCGGACAAGGAAATCCTGGTAGAGTACGGCGACCGAGCGATAGGCCGCGTCACGATCTTCGAGCAGCTCGCGGACCACGTCGTCGATGGCGCGGTCGCGCTCGGCGATGTCGACCGGCGGCTCGTCGGCACGTGGCTGCTGCGGCACCTGGGTGCGTACCAGCTGGGCGAGGAGATCGTTGGTCGAGGGCGGTGGCGGCGGTGGGGGGCGGCGGACCGGGCGCACAGCTTCGGGAACCGGCGCGAAAATCAGGTCCCTCGCGTCGACCGAGGCTTCCGGCAGCGGCATGAGCTTGGGGCTCGAGGAGCGCGCCGAGGTTTCCACCGGGCCGATCACCATCGGCAGCGGGCGGCGTGACATGGCGGGGCCAAGGGCAACGAAATGGCCGCGGTTCAGGTCGCGGAACATCTCGGCCTGACGCCGCTCCATGCCGAGGAGGTCGGCGGCGCGGGCCATGTCGATATCGAGGAAGGTGCGACCCATCAGGAAGTTCGAGGCTTCGGCGGCGACGTTCTTTGCGAGCTTCGCCAGGCGCTGCGTGGCGATCACCCCGGCAAGGCCGCGCTTACGGCCGCGGCACATCAGGTTGGTCATCGCACCGAGCGACAGCTTGCGCGCCTCGTCGGAGACTTCGCCGGCAATGGCGGGGGCGAAGAGCTGCGCTTCATCGACTACCACCAGCATCGGGTACCAGTAATCGCGATCGGCATCGAACAGGCCACCGAGGAAAGCGGCGGCGCAACGCATCTGCTGCTCGACATCCAGCCCCTCGAGGCTCAGCACCACCGAGACGCGGTGCTGGCGGACGCGGGCAGCTATGGTGGTGAGTTCGCTCTCGGACCGTGAGGCATCGACCACCAGGTGTCCGTACTTGTCGGCCAGGGTGACGAAATCGCCCTCGGGGTCGACGATGCATTGCTGCACCCAGGGCGCGCTCTGCTCGAGCAGGCGACGGAGCAGGTGAGACTTTCCGGAACCGGAATTGCCCTGCACCAGCAGGCGCGTGGCCAACAGTTCCTCGAGATCGAGCTTAGCCTCGGCGCCACCCTGCGCCACACCCATGTCGATCGCGACCTGCATGGGATGTGGTTAGCTGATTCTTGCGGGTAGGGTTGGTCCGCAACGAAGCTTAATCACCGGGCGTCATACCGGTGGCGCCGGTTTTGAGATGACCACGGTGCCCCCCTCACACACCGGATGTCATCCCTGCGAAAGCAGGGACCCAACTCTCAGCTGGCGCGGGCAGTGAAATGGGTCCCTGCTTTTGCAGGGATGACATCCGGTGGTTTGGCGATTCCGTGCCTTGGGCCAACGGCCGGCGGGTTCGAAAAGACTAAGCCTTCGTGGTCCGCGGCAAGGCGGCCGTGTCGATCCCCAGCGTGGTCAGCGCCGTCGCCACGATGCCGGCGCGGTCGAGCCCGGCTGCGGCATACATGTCGTTGACCCCGGCCTGTTCGGTGAACACGTCGGGGATCATCAGCGGGCGGAATTTCAACTTGCCGTCGAGCATGCCATGGTTGGCGAGGAAGGTCGCAACATGGCTGCCGAAGCCGCCGATGCCGCCTTCCTCGATGGTGATCAGCACCTCATGTTCCTTGGCCAGCCGGGCGAGCAGCGTCTCGTCCAAGGGCTTCAGGAACCGCATGTCGGCGATCGTCGGGTTCAGCCCATAGGCCATGAGCTTCTCACCGGCGGCGATCACTTCGCCGAGCCGGGTGCCGAAATTGACCAGCGCCACGGATTTCCCTTCGCGGAGGATCCGGCCCTTGCCGATTTCCAGCACCGTGCCGCGTGGCGGCAGCTCGACGCCGAGCCCATCGCCGCGCGGGTAGCGGAAGGCGATCGGGCCCTCGTCATAGGCGGCGGCGGTCGCCACCATGTGGCGCAGCTCGGCTTCGTCGCCGGCGGCCATCACCACCATGCCGGGGATGGCGCCGAGATAGGCGGCATCGTAGTTGCCGGCATGGGTCGGGCCGTCGGCGCCGACATAGCCGGCGCGATCGATGGCGAAACGGACCGGCAGGCCCTGCACCGCCACGTCATGGATCACCTGGTCGTAGGCGCGCTGCAGGAAGGTCGAGTAGATGGCGCAGAACGGCTTCAGCCCCTCGGTCGCCATGCCCGCGGCGAAGGTCACGGCATGCTGCTCGGCGATGCCGACATCGAAGATACGGGTGGGGAACAGCTCGGCGAATTTATCGAGCCCGGTGCCGTTGGGCATCGCGGCAGTGATGGCGACGACGCGGTCGTCGGCCTTGGCCTCCTCGATCAGGCTCTGCGCGAACACCGAGGTATAGGACGGAGCGTTCGATTGCGGTTTGGTCTGCGCGCCGGTGATGACGTTGAACTTGTTGACGCCGTGGTACTTGTCGGCGGAACTCTCGGCCGGGCCGTAGCCCTTGCCCTTCTTGGTCACCACGTGAATGAGGATCGGACCGGACTCGGCGTCGCGCACGTTCTGCAGCACGTCGAGCAGGTCGTTGAGGTTATGGCCGTCGATCGGGCCGACATAAAAGAAGCCGAGTTCCTCGAACAGCGTGCCGCCGGTGAAGAACGAGCGGGCGAACTCCTCGGTCTTGCGCGCCGTCTCGTGGATGAGTTTGGGCATCTTCTCGGTGATCGACTTGGCGGTGTCGCGGAAGCCGCGATAGAACGGGCCGGAGACGAGCTTGGCGAGGTAGGAGCGCATCGCGCCGGTCGGCGGAGCGATCGACATGTCGTTATCGTTGAGGATGACGATCAGTCGGGCGTCCATGGCGCCGGCATTGTTCATCGCCTCATAGGCCATGCCGGCCGACATGGCGCCGTCGCCGATCACCGCGATGACGTTGCGCTTCTCGCCCTTCAGCTCGGAGGCCACGGCCATGCCGAGGCCGGCGGAAATCGAGGTGGAGGAATGGCCGGCGCCGAACGGGTCGTATTCGCTCTCGGCGCGGCGGGTGAAGCCACTGAGCCCATCCTTCTGGCGCAGCGTGCGGATGCGGTCGCGGCGGCCGGTCAGCACCTTGTGCGGATAGGCCTGGTGGCCGACATCCCAGATCAGGCGGTCGTTGGGGGTATCGAAGGTGGCGTGGATGGCGACGGTCAGTTCGACCACGCCGAGCCCGGCGCCCAGGTGTCCACCGGTCACCGACACGGCGTCGATCACTTCGGCGCGGAGTTCGTCGGCGACTTGGCGCAGCTCATCGCGTGACAGGGATTTCAGGTCAGCTGGCGCCGATACGCGATCGAGCAGCGGTGTCTGCGGCTTGTCCAAAATACCGATCCTTCGCCGGAACGGGCCGGTCTCACACTGAGAGACTTAGAGGCTCGGGTTCGGCATTGCAACGCCTTGTGGGCGCGGCCTTTTAGCGTTCTGCGACGAGCTGCAAACCATCCGTCACGAAACGGTCATAGGCGGGAATTGCGGCGTTGTCGGGAAGGAAGCTGACGCGGCCGGTGAGCGGGCCGAGTTCGGTGCCCTTTTCGAGGTAACCCTCGGCTTCGGTCATCTCGGCCCAGAAGGCGGTGGTCATCGGCACCGGCTGCACCAGGGTGTCGTTGACGTGGTCGATCTCCGGCGCCACCAGGTCCATCGGCCTGAGCTCGATCGACTGGTTCGGCTGGCGGCTCAGCGCCAGATCGGCGAGGGCCTGCTGCATCGGTTCGGGAGCCGAGGTGTCGGTCAGCGAGTTGAAGGTCATGTCGAACATGCCCTTCAGCGTCGAGAAGGTCTCGGGGCCGCCGAGCGAGGCGGTCTGGACATTGCCCGAGCTCAGCAGCTGATCCCTGGTCGGCAGTTCCGGCACCACGGCGTTTTCGCGCTCGATGATCATCTTCAGCGCCTGTTCGGCGCCCGGATCGGGGCTGGTCGCGACATAGGCGGTGACCATCTCGTCGGCCTTGGGCGACATCAGCACGCGCGGTTTGGGCAGCGGCTGGTCGATGGCGGCGAGCGCCGCCACGGCGGTCTGGCCGTTCTCGCCGCCAAGCGGCGAACGGGTGGCGAGCTGGATGCGGGCGGATTTTGTGGCCGGGATCGGCGCGCCCACCGCTTCGAAGGCCTTGGTGTCGATACCAGGCGGCAGGGCGGCGACATTGATGCCGCCTTCGGATTTGGTGCGGAACACCGGCACCGGCGCCGCCACCTCGAAGGTCGGTACGACGCGCTGCGCCGGCTCTTCGGCGGAGGCCAGCATGATGGCGGCGCCGTCACCGAGGGTGCGTGGGCGGAGCGCCGGGATCGGGGCAGCCTCGCCTGCATTGTCGGCCAGCATGATCGCCGGAGCGCTCTCGAAGATGGCGTCGCCATCGCAAGGCACGGTGCGGCATTTGGACCACTGGGCCTGAGCGTAGGCGCGGCCTTCGTTGGAAAGCGGCTTGCCGTCGGTGGGCAGATGCAGAGTCTTGCCGTCGGGGAAGACCTTCTTGAGCTGCGCGCGGGTCATGCGCGGCCAGGCGCGCACGTTGCCGGTATCCATGTGGACGAACGGGCTGCCCGAAGTGGGATAGAAGCCGACGCCGCCAACCTGGTGCTTCATCGCGGTTTCGCGCAGCTTGGATAGGTTCACCCCGGGGATGAACACGTCCATCGCCTTGCCACGCATGTGCTGGCTATTGTCGGCAACACCCGACGATTTCGCTGCCAGCATCTTGTTGGTCTTGGGCGACCGGTAGGACGAAACGATGTTGTAGGGCTGGCGGCCGCCGACTTCCTGGTACACCTCCCAAAGCAGATCGAAGAGGGCAGGGTCCATCTTCGTGGGTTCTTTGGTCCGCCAGTCGGCGAGGAAAATGTTGAGCTCGCGCAAGACCTTCTGGTCATACTGGCCGTTGCGCTTGAAGGTGAAGCTGCCGGTCTGGCCGGTATGGGTGTGGTGCAGGTAAAGTGTACGGTCGCCGCCGCCATTGGCAGCGCTCACCGGCGCGACGCTCGGCGGCAAAACGACGGTCAACGCCATCGTCGCGGCAAAAAACAGCCGCGGTAGAGCCCGCCATATCCCCAACAGTTTTCCCGACACGCCCCGAACGACCCGTTGCAACCCAATAGACGACAGAGCCTAGCGCCAGTTCGATGAGAATACATTAACGCTAACGCCCGGTAACCCAAGTGAGGCGGCTACCGTGCGGGTTTCTAGGCAGAAAATCCGGCTGAACCAAGGCCGAATTCCTAAGCACTCGTAAACGCTTGGCCTGTCACATTGCGGCGACGACATAGCAGAAGGGCCGGCGCCTGATGGCGCCGGCCCTCGTTTCTAGTCCCGAAACGCGCCGATTGCTATTCGGCCAGCAGTTCTTTCAACCGCTGGTTCATGCCGTACACGTCGCCGTAGGAGCGGATGGTGCCGTCGGCATCGACGCGCAGGGTGAAGTAGGAGATGTGCACCGGGATCTTGGTGGTGAGGTTGAACCAGCGCTCGGTGTCGCCGAACGACGCGGTCAGCGTCTCGGCGCTGAGGCTCGGCTCGAGCTTCAAAAGCGCGTCGGCGAAATCCATCGGGTTCTCGACGCGCACGCAGCCATGGCTATAGGCGCGGAACGAGCGCGAGAACAGCGACTTGGACGGCGTATCGTGCAGGTAGATGTCGTGCTGGTTGGGGAACAGGAACTTCACCCGCCCCAGCGCATTGCCGGCACCCGGGCGCTGCCGGATGTGGAACCTGTTGATGTTGGTCTGCGTCCAGTCGATGGCCGAGGCGTTGATCACCTTGCCGCCCGACAGCATTTCCATGTTCTGGCTGGCGAGGTAGCCCGGGTTGGCGATCAAATGCGGCTTGATCTCGTTGGTGGCGATCGAGGACGGCACGTTCCAGTACGGGTTGACGACGATATGCTCGATCTCGTCGTTGAACACCGCGGTCTGGTTCTTGGGCGTGCCCACCACGACGCGGGTGGTGTAGTGGACCTCGTCCTTGTTCATGATCCACAGGCGGAACTCGGGGATGTTCACCGTCACCTGGAAGTCGCCGTAATCGTTCGGCTCCCAGCGCCAGCGCTCCATGTTGGCGACGATGTCTTCCTTGGTGGTGGCCGAGCCGCCATTCAGCGCCGCGATGGTCGCCGGCCCGATGACGCCGTCGCCATTGAGGCCGAGGCTTTCCTGGAAGGCCTGCACCGCCGCGACCAGCGGCTCGTCATAGTTGATGTCGACGGTCACCGCGGCGCCGGCGGTTTCCGGAATATCGGGCTCCGGCACATCGAGGCGCTGGCGCAGCAGCGTGACGCGCTCGTCCTGCATGCCGGGCTTCAGCAGTTTGCCCTCGGGAATGGTGATCGCGGCGTCCATCACGGCGCCGTCATAGAACTTGGCGAGTGCCGCCTTCAGCCCGAGGAACTCCGGCTGGGTCGGCGACAGCGCCAGCAGCAGCTTGTCCGGCTCGCTGCTGTCGGCGAGCTTCACCAGCATCTCGGCTTCGTTGATGCGCTTGGGCGCGATGGTCCAGGTCTTGTTGACGTCGAGCGGCGAAATGCGGCCGCCGAAGGCATCCTGCGCGTAGCGGATCGCCGCTGTGGAGAAGGCAGTTTCGAGCGCGGCGAGCTTCATCGGATCAGTGCCGGCGGCGGCCACGTCGAGGTCGGCGGTCAGGTAGTCGGACGGGCGGAAGCCCTCGAGCTCGGAGTCCTTGAAAACCTGGATGATCTTTTCGGCATTGGGCGAGAAGGCGATGGAGCCATCATCCGCCTTGCTCAGCCACAGCGGCTCGAAATGGCGCGCGCCGTAGAAGAAATAGAGCTTCTGCGTCTGCTGGTAACTCCGGGTGCCCTTCTCGGCTGCCGCATAGGCGGAGGAGAGGCCGGCCTTGATGATCCGCGCCAGCTCGGTCTTGGGCGGCGCAATCACGATGCGGGTGGTTTCGATGCCGGCGACCGTGACGGTTTCCTGGGCAGAGGCTGCTTGCGTGAAGATCGCAAATGGCGATGCAAGCGCTACCGTGCCCGCCAACAACAAGGCCTTCAGCATAGTCATTAAGTACTCCGTGCCCGGCTCGGGGGCTGGCAAGGGGCGGCGCGACGGGGAGGATTCGGCACTTTTGCCCCAGATATGCATTTTGCTTAGCCCACAAATCTTAACGCTGACAATTCCTCGCGATTTTGTGAGTTCGGTCTGTGGACTTGGTGCAACTAACGCCTGCTCGCCCAAGGCAAATCTAGGCGGCGTCGCTCTCCAGGCCCTCGTCCAGACCGTACTCGCGGAGCTTGCGATAGAGCGTCGACCTGCCGATGCCGAGCGCCCGCGCCACCCGCGACATGCGGTAGCCGTAGTGGCGCAGCGCGAACACGATCAGTTCGCGCTCGACATCGGCGAGGGCGGCGACTTCGCCACTCTGGGCCATGAAGCGGTCGCTGACCGCTGTCCTGTCCACAACCTCGCGTAGAGAGGCGATAGCCTCATCGATGTGAACCGGGGCTGAAGGGCCAGGCGCCACCGAGGTCAGCCGCAGCGCCTCGGCGCGGCCGGTGCTCAAGGCGACGATCTGCGGGAAGTCGGCGCTTTCGAGGTAGGCCGCGTCGCTGAGGACGACCGCGCGGTACACCGCGTTCTCCAACTGCCGGATGTTGCCCGGCCAATCGTAGTCGCGCAGCAGCTTGAGCGCCGGCTCGGAGATGCCGACGATGCGCTTGCCGGCTTCGGCGGCAAGGCGGGCGATGAAGTGGTTTACGAGGGTGGGCAGGTCTTCCATCCGGTCGCGCAGCGGCGGCACATAGAGCGGGAAGACATTGAGCCGGTAATAGAGATCTTCGCGGAAGGCGCCGGCCTTGGTCAGGTTGAGCAGCCGCCGGTTGGTCGCCGAGATGAGTCGCACATTGACCCGCACCGGCTTGTCGGCGCCCAGAGGCTCGATCTCGCCGTCCTGGATCACCCGCAACAGCTTGACCTGCGTTTCCATCGGCAACTCGCCGACCTCATCGAGGAAGATGGTGCCGCCATGCGCCTCGAGGAACTTGCCGGGGTGGTCGGCGACAGCGCCGCTGAAGGCGCCCTTCCGATGCCCGAACAGTGTCGACTCGATCAGGTTGGCGGGGATTGCCCCACAGTTGACGGTGACGAAGGGCTTGCCGGCTCGATCACCCGAACCCTGGATCACCCGGGCGACCAGTTCCTTGCCGACGCCGGTCTCGCCTTCGATCAGCACGGGGATGGTGGATTTCGCCGCTTTGGCCGAGAGCGATAGCACGCGATCCATGCTGGGCGCGCGGGTGACGATGTCGGTGAGGCTCATGGTGCCGCTCAGCCGGCTGCGATCGGTGCGCACCATGGTCTCGAGTTCGCCGAGCTTCAGCGCGTTCCTGAGCGACATGATGAGCCGCTCCGGGGCGACCGGCTTGACGAAGAAGTCGGCGGCGCCCTGACGCATGGCGGTGACGACAGTATCGAGCGAGGAGTGGCCGGTCTGGACGATCACCGGGGTGGCAAGGCCATCGCGGCGCATTGCTTCCATCACCGCCATGCCATCGAGATCGGGCATTACGAGATCGAGGACCATGGCTCCGATGCCGGGATCGGCGTGGAGCAGTTCGAGGGCCTGTCTACCGCTGGTGGCCGTAACGGCAGAGAACCCGGCCCGGTTGGCGACCTCGGAAGTGAGCCTGAGCTGCACCAGGTCGTCATCGACTATCAGAACGCGCGTCATGGTCCTCCAAGGACTTTGTAGTTGCACGCTTCGCCCGCATGCGAATCGCGCTGTGCCGTTTTGGAGCAGCATGTGAGGGGTGGGTTAAGAGGCGATTAAGCCCGAGCAAACCGCCTTCGGCTTCCCATCCGCAGGCCCTCTGGATAAGGTCGCGCCCGCTTTGAGACTGAGGTGATGAATTGCTAAAGATCGAAATGACGCGCGCGCCGGAAGCCACAGCCCAGCGGGGGCACAACCAGCTCGGCAACATGCCGACCTGGAACCTCGACGATCTCTATGCCGGCAACGACTCGCCCGCGCTGAAGGCGGATCTCGCCGCGGCGCAGGCCGATGCCAAGAGTTTTGAGGCCGACTACAAGGGCAAGCTCGAGGGGCTGGCGAAGGCCGGTAAGCTCATCGATGCGATCAAGCGCTACGAAGCGCTTGGCGATCTCAGCGGCAAGCTCGGCTCCTACGCGTTCCTGCAATATGTGCGGAACACCCAGGACCCGGACAAGGTGAAGTTCCTCGGCGATCTCAGCCAGGCGCTCACCGATCTCTCCACCGGGCTCATCTTCTTCGGGCTCGAGCTCAACCGCATCGATGAAGCCGTGCTCGAGGCAGCGCTCGAGGGCAACCCCGAGCTCGGCCGCTACCGCCCCTGGTTCACTGAGCTGAGGAAAGCCAAGCCCTACCAGCTCGAGGACAAGATCGAAGAGCTGTTCCATGAGAAATCGGTGACCGGCGCCAGCGCCTGGAACCGGCTGTTCGACGAGACCATGGCTGCCCTCAAGTTCAATGTCGACGGCGAGGAGCTGAACCTCGAATCGACGCTCAACTACCTCTCCGACAAGGACGAGCTGAAGCGCGAAGCGGCGTTCAATGGCCTGTCGAAGACGCTGCACGGCAACGAGAAGCTGTTCACCCACATCACCAACGTCCTCGCCAAGGACAAGGAAATCGCCGACCGCTGGCACGGCTTCAAGGATATCGCCGACAGCCGCCACCTCGAGAACTCGGTGGAACGCGAAGTGGTCGACGCGCTGCAGACCGCGGTGCGCGCCGCCTATCCGCGGCTCAGCCACCGCTACTACGCCATGAAGGCGAAGTGGTTCGGCAAGACACAGCTCAATGCCTGGGACCGCAACGCGCCGCTGCCGACCAGCGACGACCGCATCTACGACTGGCCGACCGCGAGGGACACGGTGATGGAGGCCTACAGCGCCTTCTCGCCGAAGCTGGCCGAGATCGCCGAGCCGTTCTTCACCAAGGGCTGGATCGATGCGCCGACCAAGGACGGCAAGTCGCCGGGCGCCTTCGCGCACCCGACCGTGCCCTCGGCGCATCCCTACCTGATGCTCAACTACCTCGGTAAATCACGCGACGTGATGACGCTGGCGCATGAGCTGGGCCACGGCGTGCACCAGGTGCTGGCTGGCCCGCAGGGGGCGCTGATGGCGCCGACCCCGCTGACGCTGGCCGAAACCGCCTCGGTGTTCGGCGAGATGCTGACCTTCCGCTCGATGCTGAAGAAAACCACCGACCCGACACAGCGCTTTGCGATGCTGTCGAGCAAGGTCGAGGACATGCTCAACACCGTGGTCCGGCAGATCGCCTTCTACACCTTCGAGCGCGAGGTCCACACCCGGCGCAAACAGGGTGAGCTGACTACGGCCGATCTCAACCAGATCTGGCTCGATGTCGGCGCCGAGAGCCTCGGACCGGCGATCAAGCTCAACGAAGGCTACGACATCTTCTGGGCCTATATCCCGCACTTCATCCATTCGCCGTTCTATGTCTACGCCTATGCCTTCGGCGATTGCCTGGTGAACTCGCTCTACGCGCAGTACGAGAAATCCAGCGACGGGTTTGCCGAGCGCTATTTCGAGTTGCTGAAAGCCGGTGGCTCCAAGCATCACTCCGAACTGCTGGCGCCGTTCGGCCTCGACGCCCGCGACCCGGGCTTCTGGTCGCTGGGGTTGGGGATGATCGAACGGCTGATCAACGAGCTGGAAGCGACGCAGCCAGCCTGAGGCTGCTGCGGCGGGCGGCTTGGCAATTGGTCCAGCGTGGCGAACCGCCGCGCTGTGCTTGTGCGGCACTGCCGCGCGAAGTATGAGAGGCTGAGTGGGGCGGTCTGATCTTCGGCGTTCGCGGTGCTGTCGCGGCGTGATGGTCCGGGGTCGGTGTCCCGAAAGACGATCAATGGACTGAGGACCTGATGGCCAAGAAACCCGCCGCCGCTGCTACGCACGAACTGCCGCCCGCCATGGACTACGCCCAGCATGAGGCGACCTATGCCGGCTTCATCACTTTCGTGAAGTGGGGCATCGTGGCGATGGTGTTCGTCGTCCTGTCGCTCTACGCCTTCATCGAGGCGCACCAGCCGATCATCGGGGCGTTGCTGCTGCTGGCCATTCCAGTGCTCATCATCGGTGTGATGGTGATGGGATCCCGCCGCAGCTGACGGCGGGATTTTTCTATGCGGTGACCGACACGGTCGGCGACTGACGCTCTGGAGACTTCCATGAAGATTGCAGTGTTGCGGGAACGCGCCGAAGGGGAGACGCGTGTCGCGGCGACGCCCGAGACGGTCACCAAGCTGATCGGGCTCGGCGCCGATGTCGCCATCGAGGCGGGGGCAGGTGAACTGGCCCGCTTCCCCGACAAGGACTATGCCGCCGCTGGCGCCAGCGTCGGCTCGGCCGCTGCGGCGATCAAGGGCGCCGACATCGTCCTTACCGTGCGCCGTCCGGCCGCCGCCAGCCTTGCCGGCGCAGCCGCCGGTGCGCTGGTGATCGGTGCGATGGATCCATACGGCAACGAGGCCGAGATTGCCGCGCTGGCCAAGGCCGGCGTCACTGCTGTCGCCATGGAGTTCATGCCGCGCATCACCCGCGCCCAGGTGATGGATATCCTCTCGAGCCAGGCCAACCTTGCCGGCTACCAGGCGGTGATCGATGCCGCCGGCGCGTTCGATCGTGCCATGCCGATGATGATGACCGCCGCCGGCACGGTTCGCCCGGCCAAGGTGTTCGTCATGGGCGCCGGCGTTGCCGGGCTGCAAGCCATCGCTACCGCCAAGCGCCTCGGTGCAGTGGTCACCGCCACCGACGTGCGCGCCGCTGCCGGCGAGCAGGTGGAATCGCTCGGCGCCAAGTTCATCATGACCGATGCGCTGAAGGATGCTTCGGGCACTGGCGGCTATGCCCGTGAGCTCACCAAGGACGAGCAGGCGGCCCAGGCCGAACTGGTCGCCGGCCACATCGCCAAGCAGGATATCGTCATCACCACGGCGCTGATCCCCGGCCGTCCGGCACCCAAACTGGTGACCAAGGCGATGGTCGAATCGATGGCGCCGGGTTCGGTGCTGGTCGATCTCGCGGCCGAGCGCGGCGGCAATATCGAACTGACGCAGCCCGGCAAGACCATCACCACGGCCAATGGCGCGACCATCATCGGCTTCACCAACGTCGCCGGCCGGCTCGCCACCTCGGCCAGCCAGCTCTACTCCCGCAACCTCGTCTCGTTCCTCGAAACGCTGGTCGACAAGAAAGAGAAGGTGCTGGCGGTGAACTGGGACGACGAGCTGGTGAAAGCCACCGTGCTCACCCGCGACGGCGCCATTGTGCATCCCAACATCAAGGTCGACGCCGCCCCGGTCGCGGCAGCGCCCGCGGCTGCAAAGGCAGCCGAGCCCAAGAAGGCTGCGGCTCCGAAGGCCGAGGCCGCACCCGCAAAGGCCGCTGCTGTGGCCAAACCGGTCGGCGGCAAGGTGAAGAAGGCTGCACCGATCGTCGCTCCGGTCGCCAAGGCTGCCGCGCCCGAGAAGGCAGCTGCACCCAAGAAGGCTGCGGCCAAGCCCGTGGCCACCAAGCCTGCGACCGCCAAGGCGGCCAAGCCTGCCGCAAAGCCCTCGACCGCCAAGGGGAAGAAGTAAATGGAACAGACCGCTGCCCATACCGCGGATGCCATCACCGCGGCGGTCAGCGCCGCCACCGGTGGCGCCATCGACCCGTTCGTCTTCCGCCTGTCGATCTTCGTTCTCGCCATCGCGGTGGGGTACTACGTGGTGTGGAGCGTCACCCCGGCGCTGCATACGCCGCTGATGAGCGTCACCAACGCCATTTCCTCGGTGATCGTGGTGGGGGCGCTGCTCGCAGTTGGCGTACCGCTCGCCGCCGACAGCAACTGGGTGTCGAAACTCTTCGGCTTCCTCGCGCTGGTGCTCGCCAGCGTCAACATCTTCGGCGGCTTCCTTGTCACCCAGCGCATGCTGGCAATGTACAAGAAGAAGGAAGCGCCGGCCGGCAAGGCGGGTAAACACTGATGTTCAAGCGTCTCTTCGCCGCCATAGCGGTCTTCGCCGTTCTTGCCACGCCGATCTTTGCCGCCGAGTTCACCGACGAGCAGCTCGAAGGCCTCGCGGCCCGCATCGAGAGCTTCGACGCGGCAATGAAGGCCAGCGACATGTCCCAGGTGATGGACGTCGTGCCGCCCAAGGTGCTCGACAAGATCGCCGCCAATTTCAACGTCACCACCGAGCAGCTGATCGAAGCGACGCAGCAGCAGATGGACCAGGTGATGAAGGACGTAGAGATCGTTTCCTTCGGCATGGACCTCGACGCGGCCGAGTTTCTCGAAACCGCCGACGGCACCCCCTATGCGCTGATCCCGACCGAGACCGTGATGGATCTGGGCGAGGCCGGCGGCAAGGTGAAGGCGAGCTCGTCGACGCTCGGCCTGTTCGACGAAGAGGCCTGGTACCTGGTGCGCGTCGAAGATGCGCAGCAGGTCGCGATCCTCAAGGAAGTCTACCCCGCCTTTGCCGATGTGGAGTTCCCCGCCGGCAGCATGGAGCCCGTCACGGAATGATCGACGCCAGTTTCGCCGCCGTTCTCTATCTCGTCTCGGGCGTCCTCTTCATCCTGGCGCTGCGCGGGCTCTCGAGCCCGGCCACGTCACGGCAGGGCAATACCTTCGGCATGGTCGGCATGGCCATCGCCATCGTCACCACGCTGCTGGTGGCCGGTGTTTCCGACTGGCTGAGCTGGGTGCTGATCATCGGCGGCCTTGCCATCGGTGGCGGTATCGGCGCCGTGCTGGCGCGCAAGGTCAAGATGACCGACATGCCGCAACTGGTCGCCGCCTTCCACTCGCTGGTCGGTCTCGCCGCGGTGTTCGCCGCGGCTGCGGCGCTCTATGCGCCCGAGGCCTTCGGCATCGGCACCGTGGGCCACATCCACGCCCAGGCGCTGATCGAGATGAGCCTCGGCGTTGCCATCGGCGCCTTCACCTTCACCGGCTCGGTCATCGCCTTCGCCAAGCTCAACGGCAACATGAGCGGCAAGCCGATCATCCTGCCGTTCCGCCACATCATCCACATCGCGCTCGGCCTGTTGCTGCTGGTGCTGATCTGGGCCTTCGCGGTCACCGTCGACCCGCTGTGGTTCTGGGCCATCACCGTCGTGGCGCTGGTGCTGGGCGGGCTGATGATCATCCCGATTGGCGGCGCCGACATGCCGGTGGTCGTCTCGATGCTCAACTCCTATTCGGGCTGGGCGGCGGCAGGCATCGGCTTCACGCTGGGCAATACCGCGCTGATCATCACCGGGGCGCTGGTCGGCTCGTCCGGCGCCATCCTCAGCTACATCATGTGCAAGGCGATGAACCGCAGCTTCATCTCGGTGATCCTGGGCGGTTTCGGCGGCGACAGCGCCGCCGCCGGCTCGGGCGAAGAGGAGACGCGGCCGGTCAAGCAGGGCTCGTCCGACGACGCGGCCTTCATGATGAAGAATGCCGGCAAGGTCATCATCGTCCCCGGCTACGGCATGGCCGTGGCCCAGGCCCAGCATGCGCTGCGCGAAATGGCGGACCTGCTCAAGGCCGAGGGCGTCGAGGTGAAGTACGCCATCCACCCGGTGGCCGGCCGTATGCCGGGCCACATGAACGTGCTACTCGCCGAAGCGAACGTGCCGTATGACGAAGTGTTCGAGCTCGAGGACATCAATTCCGAGTTCGCGCAGACCGATGTCGCCTTCGTCATCGGCGCCAACGACGTCACCAACCCGGCGGCCAAGACCGACAAGACTTCGCCGATCTACGGCATGCCGGTGCTGAACGTCGAAGACGCCGGCACGGTGCTGTTCATCAAGCGCGGCATGGCGGCGGGCTATGCCGGTGTGCAGAACGAGCTGTTCTTCCGCGACAACACCATGATGCTGTTCGGCGACGCCAAGAAGGTCACCGAAGATATCGTCAAGGCACTGGGGCACTGACAGCCCGCGCGTCTATTGAATTCTGCTGACTTGCTTCCGTCAGCGCCGATACTGAACTAGAGTCGCCCTGAGGGCGGCTCTTTTCATTTTCAGGACTTGCGAGATCAATCTCCCAGCTGCCCGTGGGGATAGTCATGGCAAGAAAACCTGTGTCGAAACCTGCGGCCGAGCCGATCAAGCGGCAGGCGATCGTTGTCGTTCACGGCCAGGGCCAGCAGCGGCCGATGGGCACGATCCGCGATTTCGTCGCGGCCCTGTGGGCGTCCAATCCCGATGTGACGCCGGATCCGCCCTACAGCAAGGACAACACCTGGATCGTGCCCGACAGCAAGAGTGGGCTCTACGAAATGCAGCGGATCACCACGCCGCCGCATGACGAGGGTCGCCGCACCGATTTCTTCGAGCTCTACTATGCCGACCTGTTGGCCGACACGCCGCTCCGCAACCTCTGGCGCTGGCTCGAGCGCCTGTTCTGGATCAGCCCGCTGCAGGTGCCCAGGCGAATGTATGGCCCGTGGCTGGCGTTCTGGTTGCTCTGCCTCGCTGCCATGGCGATGACGCTCTGGGTCATCCTCGAAATCCCGCAACTGCTGCAGGCAAACTGGCTGGCGCCGTTCCAGGACCGTAACCGGGTCGATGCACTGATCGGCCTCGCGATCATTGCCATCGCCGTGCTGACGCTGGTGGTGCCGAAGTTCTTTCCGGCCACGGCGCAGGCAAAATCGATCCCGCGTGGCGCTATCCTCCTCGCGTTGATCGTCGGTGTCGGCTTCATCTCGTGGCAGACGCCGGTGATCGTTGCCGCCCTGATCATGGGTGTGGTGCTCTACCTGTTCACCAACGACCTGCTGCCGCTGTTCGGCGATGCCGCCAGCTACCTGAGCGCGCAGACCGAGACGGTGCGCAGCCGCCAGGCCCTGCGGGAGCGCGGCCTGTCGCTGCTCAAGGCCCTCCACGACGATACCGACTACGACCGCATCGTGGTGGTGGCCCACTCGCTGGGGACGGTCCTCGCCTATGACCTGCTGCAACTGCTCTGGCACAGCGTCGGGCCCACCAAGGACAACCCGCCGGAGGCCGACGCCGTCACCGCCATCGAAGCGGTGGAGAGCTTCGCCAGCAAACCCGTGGCCGAGTGGACGCCTGCCGATGTCGATACCTACCAGAACCTGCAATGGGCAGCGTTCTCGGCGCTACGTCGGCAGAAGCCGGCCGACCCTCCGGCTGACGGCAAGCCGGCAGGGTCGTCGGGCTGGAAGGTCAGCGATTTCGTCACGCTCGGCTCACCGCTCGCCAATGCCCAGTTCCTCGTCACCGAGGGGCTCGAGGACTTCGAGCGGATGAAGCATGAGCGGGTGCTGCCGATCTCGCCGCCCGAGCCGCGCGGCGATGCGGAAGGCTTCATCTATGAGGAGAACGGCCGGATGGTGACACACCATGCCGCAGTGTTCTCCACGGTGCGCTGGACCAACATCTACGACGAGTTCGATCCCCGCTGGTTCCTCAGCGGCGACGTCATTTCCGGCGCGATTGCCCAACTGTTCGGGCCCGGTATCAAGGATATCAACGTGCCCATCCTCGACAATGGCAAGCGAAGGTTCAGCCACAATCTCTACTGGGTCGATACACGATCGGAGCCGGCGCGCCGGCAGGTTGCGCTCGGTCCCGGAGGGGACGCACACAAGGTCCGGGCGGAAGCTGCGGCCCCGCAGATCCAGCAGCTTCGCGATGCGGTCGGGATGAGCCGCAACTAGCTGATGCTCGCGTCACCACGCGGCGGGGCTGGTGAAATATCGTGCCGGCGCGATCACCTATTGACCTCAACTTCACTTGAGGTCGTATCCAGTCTGCCTCCCCAGCAAAGGGCTCGGCAGTCATGGATCTCACGTTCAATATCCTCCTCATCATTCATCTCGCGGCCTTCGGGCTCGCCATTACCACCACCATCGCGGCGCCGCTGATCGGCAGCCGCATCGCCGCGGCTCCGCCAGAGGCACGGCCGTTGCTCGGCGGCATCGGCAAACGCCTCAGCATCAACGCCCGCATCGCCTTCGGCCTGCTGCTGATCACCGGCGTCGCCATGGTCTATGTCCGCTATGGCGGGTTCGAAGGGCAGAGCGTCTGGTTCTTCATCAAGATGGGGCTGGTGGTCGTGGTGCTGATCGCCATGATCATCGGCATCCTCGCCAAGCCGGGCACCATCAGCCCGCAGGTGATGGGCTGGATCACCCGGCTCGCCATGGCCGGCATCGTCATCAGTGCGGTGATGGCGTTCAACTAGCGTATCGCGCAGTCGAGCCGCACCCAAGGTCCGGCCCTCGACGTACCCACCGGGTCATTCCCGCGAAAGCGGGAACCCCTGTTTTCTTGCCTGTCGCACCATCGCAAACGGAGATCCCCGCTTTTCGCGGGGATGACACCGCAGATGGGGCAACTCATCGGTGAAATGCTCACAGGCGCGGATAGGCAGGTTGGCGGATGCAGGTTACCTCGGTGTGCGTTCTTGCGCCGCCGGGGTTGTGCAGCCATGTGTGGCCGGTTCAGCCAATGAGGACCACCGTGCCGCGCACCGTCAAGATCGACCTGTTCACCGATACCGTCTGCCCGTGGTGTCTCGTTGGCTCGGCACGGCTCGACCAGGCGATCGCCGCATTGCCGGATAACGTGGTGGTCGAGGTGGAGAACCACCCGTTCTATCTCGATCCCAACACGCCCGAGGAAGGCGTGGTGGTCGCCGACATGCTGCGCGAGAAGTATGGCCGCGACCCCAAGGAGATGTGGGCACGCGTCGAGGGCGAGGCGAAGAAGACCGGTATCGACCTCGATCTCAGCCAGCAGCCGCGCTCGTTCCCGACCCGCAAGGGCCACACGCTGGTGCGCCTCGCCAAGGCCAAGGGCACCCAGCATGCGCTGGCCAATGCCATCGCCTGGGGCTATTTCATGGATCACCAGCTGATCAATGACGACGAGGTGCTGGCCGGCATCGCCGCGCAGCACGGCTTCACCCATGCCGAGGCGCTCGATGCCGTGCGCGACCCGCGCGAGCTGGCGATCACCCACGAACTGGCGGTCGCCGCGGCGCAGCAGGGCATCCAGGGCGTGCCGTTCTTCGTGTTCGACAACAAGTTCGCGGTTTCCGGCTGCCAGCCGGCGGAAGTGTTCGAGCGGGCCTTCGAATTCGCGCTCGATCCCGAGAAGATGCAGGCAGCCCAGGGCTGACATCGCTTCGTCGTCATGGCATGCCCTTGCCGAACGGAGGGCATGAGATGAAGCGGCTGAGACGGATCGCCATCGGGGTCGGCATCGTCGCCGTGCTGGCCTACGGGCTGGTGCTGGGCGCCATGTACTTCTTCCAGCGCGATTTCCAGTATGATCGCGGCGGGCAGCTGCTGGCGCTGAGCGAGACCAGGCTCGCGCAGGCGGAGCTGGTGAGCATTCCCAGCGCCGATGGCTCCTACATCGCCGGCTGGTATCAGCCGCCGGCTGCCGGAAAGCCGCTGATTGTCTATTTCCGCGGTAACGCCCAGAGTTTTTCGCGCGAGCATGAGCGCTATGAAGCGTTCGTCGCCGACGGCTATGGCTTTCTCGCCTTCGACTATCGTGGTTTTCCCGGTTCGCCCGGCGAGGTGAGCGAGGCGAACATCCTCGCCGACGGCCTCGCGGCCTATGACTGGGCGGCCGCCAAGGGATTTCCGATCGTCCTGTGGGGGCGCTCGCTCGGCTCGGGGCCGGCCACCTATGTGGCGAGCCTCCGGGAGGCTGACGCGCTGCTGCTGGAAACGCCGTTCGACTCGGCCGTTTCGGTCGCCGCCGACCGCTACTGGTTCCTGCCGGTCGGGCTGCTGATGTCTGACCAGTTTCCGGTGGACCAGTGGATCAGGGATGTGACCGAGCCGGTCTACGTCGCGCACGGCACCGCCGACCGTACCATCGGGGTCAGCCATGGCGAGCGGGTCCATGCGCTGGCGCCGAACCCGGACGAGCTCTGGATCGAGCCGGGGGCAGGGCACAGCGATATGTGGGCGCGCGGGATCTGGGACAGGGCGAAGGCGTTTTTCGCGCGGGCTGAAGCTACGGCTCAGTAGCCGCGCGGCTTGCACATGCTGACCCCCACCCCTGTCCCCTCCCCGCAAGGGGGAGGGAGACCCTCACACCGGCATCGCAGCATGCGTCTCCCTCCCCCTTGCGGGGAGGGATCAAGGGCGGGGGCAGCCCGCACCGGCCCAAAAACGAAAACGCCGGCCCCTCAGGGACCGGCGTTCAATTTCAGCGCGGTGCGCCGGCTCAGTACAGGGTCAGGCCCGAGAAGGCGACCGAGTAGTTGAGGCCGGTCTGGCCCTGGATCGACCACGGCTGCAGGGCGAAGCCCTTGCGCGAGCCGCCGATCAGCCAGTTGCCGCCGAGGCCGACGCCGAGCGTGGCTTCAGCCGAACCGCCGACATAGGTGCCGGCCAGCGAGCCCTTGCCGTACTTGGTGTTGGAAGCCGAGAACACCAGCCAGACGATCTCGGTGCGGCCGGTGACGCCGATGTCGATACCGAGCTTCTTGATGTTGCCTTGGTAGCGCTCGGTCTTGTAGCCGTCGCGCTTGAAGCGGCAGGTCATGTCCTTGGACGAGCCGATGATGAAACCGACGCCGGCTTCGACGGAGCAGCTGAGTACGCCGACCTTGACCTGGGTGGCGGCCTGGGCAGCGCCGGCGGTCATGAGCATGACGGCAGCAGCGGCCGCGGCGATGAACTTCTTCATGTTGGAGTCCCCAATGTTTGACGCGTTTGTAGTCGATCCTCAGGTGGATCGGGAGTCTATCCGTTGCCGCCAACGGCACAAGGCCTCTTCCGGTTGCGCACAAACTGCACAACTATGAGCGAATTCTGGCGGTACGTAACAAAAACGCCGCCCTTGTGAGGCGGCGTTCCTGAACCAAATCTGAACGCCTCTTACGGGCGTGCCGGACGCGCTGCCGCAGCAGGGGCGGGCAGGCCGCCTTCACGCTGGGCGCGCTTGCGAGCCAGCTTGCGGGCGCGGCGCACGGCCTCGGCCTTCTGGCGAGCCTTCTTCTCGGACGGCTTCTCGTAGTAGTTGCGAAGCTTCATCTCGCGGAAGACGCCTTCGCGCTGGAGCTTCTTCTTCAGTGCGCGCAGCGCCTGGTCAACATTGTTATCGCGAACAACTACTTGCAAGCGCAACCGCCCTTCGAAATCCGTCAGAACTGTTTGAGGTGAACGCCCCAAAGGAGCGCCGACCGGCTGAACCGGTCATTCGTGGGCGGCTATATAGGCCAATCGAAACGGCTTGTCCACACCGGCAAGCGTCCGAAATCGCTCATTTTGCGCGCTTTTTCACCGCAATCCGGTTGATGTGACCCATTTTCCGGCCGCGGCGCGACTCGGCCTTACCGTAGGCATGCGGCTGGATGCTGGGGCCAAGCCGTTCAGGAATCGCAGTGATTTCGTCGCCGATCAGGTTCTCCATCACCACATCGGCCATGCGGCTGGGGTCGCCCAGCGGCCAGTTGACCACGGCGCGGATATGCTGCTCGAACTGGTCGGTAATGGCCACGGCCTCGGTCCAGTGGCCGGAATTGTGCACGCGCGGCGCGATCTCGTTGACCAGGAGCTTGCCGCCCGGCAGCACGAAGAACTCGACCCCGAGCACCCCGACATAGTCGAGCGCCGTGGCGATCTCAGCGGCGATCTCGACCGCCTTCTTCGCGGTCTTCGAGCTGATGTCGGCGGGCACCGTGCTGGTCTTGAGGATATGGTCGCGGTGGACGTTCTCGGCGGGATCGAACGCGGCGACTTCGCCGAGCGCATTGCGCGCCACCACCACCGAGATCTCCTTGTCGAATTCGATGAAGCCTTCCAGCACCAGCGGTTTGGGCGACAGCAGCTCCCAGGCGAGGGCCGCGTCTTCCATGTTGTGGACGATGCGCTGGCCCTTGCCGTCGTAACCGAGGCGGGTGGTCTTCAGCACCGCAGGCGCGCCGATCTCCTCGAGTTCAGCCTCGAGCCGGTCGAGATCGGTGATCGCCGCGAACGGCGCCACTGGGATGCGGTTGATGGTGAGGAAGGCCTTCTCGGCCAGCCGGTCCTGCGATACGGCCAGCGCATTGGCGCCGGGGCGCAGCGGCTTCAAATTGGCGAGGAAGGCGGCGGTCTTGGCCGGAACGTTCTCGAACTCGTAGGTGACGACGTCGACGCCGGCGGCAAAAGTCGCGAGCGCGGCTTCGTCGTCATAGGCAGCGACGGTCTTCAGCGGTGTCACGTCGAAGGCCGGGCTATCGGGATCCGGGCAGTAGATGTGGGTCTTCATCCCCAGCCGTGCGGCGGCGAGCGCCAGCATCCGGCCGAGCTGGCCGCCCCCGAGGATACCGATGGTGCTGCCCTGCGGCAGCGGCGAGGCGTCAAACATCGTCGGATGGAAACTCAGGGATGGAAGCGGTCTGGTCGGCGCGGAAATCATCGAGCGCCGAAGCGATTTCAGGATCGGAGAGCGCCAGGATCGCGGCGGCCAAGAGGGCCGCGTTGATGGCGCCGGCGCGGCCGATGGCGAGGGTGCCCACCGGAATGCCGGGCGGCATCTGCACGATCGAGAGGAGGCTGTCCTCACCGCCGAGTGCCGCCGTCTGCGCCGGCACCCCGAGCACGGGAAGGGGGGTCAGCGCGGCCACCATGCCGGGCAGATGCGCGGCGCCGCCGGCCGAGGCGATGATCACCTGAAAGCCCTCGGCCTTGGCGCCCTTGGCGAATTCGTACATCCGGTCGGGGGTGCGATGCGCCGAGATGATGCGCGCTTCGTAGTCGATCTTCAGCGCGTCGAGCGTCTCGGCGGCGTGGCGCAGGTTCGGCCAGTCGGACTGGCTGCCCATGATGATGGCGACGGGTGGCGAGGTCGGCACTTAGGTCCCCCGGAAGGCGCGGCTCATGCCTGGTTTATCGCGCAGTCGAACCGCAAAAGTCTGCAGCTTTTGCTGACCACGCTCGCGACGTTTGTCGCGCGGTCGAACTACAAAAGTCTGCAACTTTTGCTGACCACGCTCCACGTTTCACCCTTAGGCAAGAGCCCCGCCGAGTGCAAGCGGGCAGCCCTCGTCCTTTGTGGTCAGGCGGCGGTCGGCGGCCGGTCCAGCGTACAGGCCAGCGCATCGAGAGCGCTGCGATCGGCCAGCTCGATCGAGCCTTCCGGCAGCCCGAGGATGCGATCGATGACCGTGCCCAGATACTCCATCTTGTCGAGCAGGCGCTGCGACAGCCGCTCGAAATGCAGCCGGTCGCGGGTCTGGTAGAGCTCGACGATCAACTCCCGGTTCGAGGTCATCAGGTGCATGATGGTCTCGGCGGCGCCTTGCGGATCCGGTGTATCGAAGGTCTGCTCGGCAACGCCCTCGACGATGATGCGCGTCAGGATCGGCTGCACCACTTCGGTAACGGCGCGCTGGGTGCGCTCGAACAGCTGCAGGTTCTCGGCCCGGAACATCGGCTCGAACGTGGCGCGCAGTTCTGCCGCGGTCTCGGTCTTGTGGCGGCGCATGGTGCCGAGAAAGCCGGCGAGCTTTGAAAACGCATCGAGCGTCGGGTCGGAGAGTTCCGCTTCGGTCAGCGCAGCGGTCTGGCGCGCATAGCGGCAGGCGAGGGCCTCGACCAGGTCCTCCTTCGATTCGAAGTGGTGGTAGAACGCCCCCTTCGACACGCCGACGGCGGCGATGATCTGGCTGACCGAGGTCGAGTCGTAGCCGTTGCGGGCGAATAGTCGCTGCGCGGCGTCGAGGATTTCATCGCGCCGTGCAGGGGCGCTCTTCACAATTCGAGGAAACGGCATTCCGCCCTCCCAAGGACAGTTGCACGCGTCAAAATCAAGGACCGACCAGCGGTCGGTCACGCTGTGTAGCATGCTCGGCGAGGAAAGTGGAGAGCGGCGCGCCGACGCAGGTCGCAAGTCTTGAGTGGTGTGCTTTCCAACCGGGACAGTCTGCGGCCTCCCGCAGCGCTCGCTCAGGCGATGATGTCGGGAAGCAGGATGTTCTCGAGCTGCACGATCCGATCCTTCAGCGTCAGCTTACGCTTCTTCATACGCTGAATCAGCATCTGATCGGAGTAGCCGGAGGATGACAGGGTGTGGATGGCGGCGTCGAGGTCGGCATGTTCCTGGCGTTTTGCAGCCAGTTCCAGACCCAGCGCGGCTTCTTGTTCCTTGGTAAGCGGCAGCATCGCAGCGGTTGACGAGGTCCCTCAGCGAGGCGAAATGCCCGTGCCGAAAGGGTTAGCCGATCGGTCGGCGATTTGCACCTGATTTTGCACCGGCGGGGAGGTGTTGCAGTCTTGCACATCGACAGGGCGTGAAATTTTTGTGACGATCAGTGCGTCGAAAAGCTGGAGAGGAGTTGTCATGACGACTGAAGGCCACGTCGAATCGCTCGAGCGGCGTCACCGGGAATTGGACCGGAAGATCGAGGATGAAATGAGCCACCCCAGCCACGATGATTTGTACGTCGCGGCACTTAAGCGGAAGAAACTGGAGATCAAGGACGAGCTGGCGCGAATGCTCAGCGAGGCCTGAGGAAACAAACAGAATCCCATGCAGTTGAGGGCCACGGCAAGCGCCGCGGCCTTTTTTGTTGGGCGGCGTCACCTGCCACCCTCAAACTCGATGTCTAGCGGAAATCGTTGATCTCGAACCAGTAGCCGTTGGGGTCCTGGACGAACACGGCCCGCATGCCGTCGGGCCGGGTGTTCACCGCGCCCGGGTTGCCCTGCATATCCGAAAATGGCGTGCCCAGCGCCCGCAGATGCGTGAGCACGGCCTCGAAATCCGGAGCGGAAAGCGCGAAGTGCGTGCGCTTTTCCACATGGGTGCGGCTTATGTCGCCGGCCTGGATATGGAAGCGCTGGCTGTTGCCGAACTCGAACCAGCGGATATGGGTGCCGCCCATCGGGTCGGGCACTTCGCGGATCTGCAGCACCTCGGTGAGGAACTTCGCCGTCTCGTCGAGGTCGCGCACCAGCAGCGCAATATGGTCGAGGCGATAGTCGATGCTCATCTTTATTGCTCTTGTTGCGCCTCAGGCGACAGCGGCAGGGAAGAACACCCCAGCCGCGCCATCGTAAATCAGTTTCAGCGACAGCAAAAACACCAGCCAATACGTAAGCTGGTAGAAGCGTTTCACCGAGATGCGCCGCACCAGCCAGACGCCGATCATCACCCCGACCACGGCCAGCGGTGCGAGGATCGCGGCGTGGGTGAGGTTGGCGACGTTGAGCTGGCCGAGGAAGAAATACGGCACCAGCTTGGCGGTATTGACGATAGCGAAGAAGAACGCCGTGGTGCCCGAATAGCTCACCGGCGTCAGCCGCTGCGGCAGCACGTAGATCTGGAACGGCGGGCCGCCGGTGTGACTGATGAAGCTGGTAAAGCCGGCAAAGCCGCCCCAGAACGCGCCCCAGGGCTTCGACGGCGGCAGCCCCTCGAGCTTCTTCCTGATCGGCAGCAGGGCATCGAGGATGAACAGCAGCGTGATGATGCCGATGAACAGCAGCACCATGGCGTCGCTGACAAAGCTCCACAATGCCCAGCCGACCAGCGTGCCCACCATGGCGCCGGGCAGCATGATCTTGAGGATGCGCCAGTCGGCATCCTTGCGGTAGGTCCAGATGGCGATGGCGTCCATCACCAGCAGTAGCGGCAGCAGCATGCCCGCGGCATCACGCGCCGGCATCACGAGCGACATCATGGGGACGGCGACCATGCCGAGGCTGCCCACCAGCCCGGATTTGCTCAAGGCGACGATGAAGACCGCGAGGATTGCGACGGTCCAGAAATAGAGATCGGGCATGGGGAAGGGGGGCGACCGGTGGGAAGAAAGACTGGCCGCTACTCGGATGCCCGCGGCGCCTTGTTGTCAATATCGCCTTGGGCAGAATGCCCCGGTTCTGGCTGCTGTTCGCGGTCGGCCTTCATCACTGCGTCGAGCATTTCGGTGGAGCGACGGACGAAGCCGATATAGGCGGTCTGGTCGTGGCGGACGGCGTAGCTCTCGTGCAGCATGCGCCTATCGTGCTGTTCGAACGCCTCGGCGACGCGGTGGGCCTCCGCCTTGTCACGGCCGAGCGCGAGCAGCGCTTCTTCGCCCAGCTTGATCGCGGCGCGGAAGGTTTCACGCTCGATCACCTGCACCCCGAGCGCCATCAAGTCATGGGCATGCGAGCGGTCGACGGCGCGGGCCGCGATGATGATGTCGGGGTAATTGCGACGGATCAGCTCGGCGATGCCGAGGATACGCTCACCACCGGCCACGGCGATGACGATCATTCGGGCCTTGTCGGCGCCTGCCGCACGCAGGATTTCGATCCGCCCGCCGTCGCCATAGAACACCTTGACGCCGAAGCGCTTGACCAGCTCGATCTGTGCCGGATCGTCGTCGATCAGCGTCATCTCAAAGCCCTGGGCGCGCAGCAGCCGGGTGACGATCTGGCCGAAGCGGCCATAGCCGAGGACGATCACTCGGTCATTCGGGTGGGGCACGTCCGGGCCCGGCGGCAGGTCGGCCTGGGCATCGCCGTTGCGGTTGAGCCGCGGCGCCCAGAGCCGGTCATAGAGAAAGATCAGGAACGGCGTCGCCGCCATCGAGAGCGCCACCACCACGGTCAGCAGCTCCACCTCGGGCCCCGAGAGGTTCCCAGCCGTGCGGGCGAACTGCAGGACAACGAACGCGAACTCGCCGGCCTGGCTGAGCAGCACGGCGAGCAACAGCCGCTCGGCAACGTGCATCTTGAAAAAGGTCGCCAGGACGAACAGCACCAGCATCTTGAGGCCGATCAGCGCCACCACCAGCGCCAGCACCAGCAGCGGGTTCTCGATCACCACATTGAAGGCGATCGACATCCCCACGGTGATGAAGAACAGCCCGAGCAGCAGACCCTTGAATGGCTGCAGGTTGCTCTCGAGCTCGTGCCGGTACTCGCTGTCGGCCAGCAGCACTCCGCCGAAGAACGCCCCCAGCGCCGGCGACAGCCCGAAACTCTCGGTGACCAGCGCGGCGCCGATCACCAGCGCCAGCGCGAAAGCGGTGAACGCCTCGGGCACGCGCGTCCGGGCGAGCCAGCTCATCAGCGGCCGGATGACGAAGCGCGAACCGAACAGCGCTGCGACAAACGCGCCGACCACCACCAGGGCAATCCACCAGTCGATCGGGTCGTCGACCGCCTCGAGCACGTTCTCGCCGATCGCCTCGATGGGCGAGCCACCCATAGCGCTGAGCAATGGGATGATGGCGAGGATCGGGATCACCGCCACGTCCTGCACCAGGAGGATGGCCAGAGAGGCACGACCGGTGTCGGTCTTGGTGATGTTGCGCTGATCCACCGACTGCATGGCGATGGCGGTGGAGCTCATGGCCAGCGCCAGGCCGACGACGACGGCATCGACCCAGACGAAGCCGATCAGCCGCGCCAGCACCGCGACGACGACAGTGGTCGCCGCCATCTGGGTGAGGCCAAGGCCGAACACCTTGTTGCGCATGCGCCAGAGTTCGCTGCCATCGACCTCAAGGCCGATCAGGAACAGCATCATGACGATGCCGAACTCGGCGATCTGGTGGATGAGGTCGGTGTCGGAGACCAGCGCCAGCCCAAAGGGGCCGATCAGCACACCGGCGGCGAGGTAACCGAGGATGGTGCCGAGCCCGGCCCACTTGAACAGCGGGACGAGCAATACCGTTGCGGCGAGAAGAACAAAGATTGCGAGCAGCAGGTTGATTTCCATCTCTGCTGCCCGTGCGCCTTACTCTTCGGAATCGCCCTTGAGCGACTTCAGCTTGGCGAACACCGAATCGGCGTCGAGCTCTTCCTCGCGCTCGGGGCGACGTTCGACGCCCTCCTCGTCTTCGGCATGGTCCATGCCGGCACGGCCGTGGGCGCCGGCCAGCGCTTCCTCCGCGGTCAGCAGCATGGTGCCCTGTTCGGCAATATCGCCCGGCGCGGCGCCCTTGGATGCACGGCTCACTTCCAGATCGAGGTCGATCTGACTGGCAAGGCCGAGCGTCACCGGGTCCATCGGGGTGATGTTGGCGTTGTTCCAGTGCGTGCCCTCGCGGACCGCATCGATGGTCGACTTGGTGGTGCCGACCAGACGCATGATCTGCGCGTCCTTCATCTCGGGGTGGTTGCGCAGCAGCCACTTGATGGCGTTCGGGCGTTCGTTGCGGCGCGAGATCGGCGTATAGCGCGGACCCTTGCGCTTGGGCGCGGCGACCCGGACCTTGGGATCCGAGATCTTCATGCGATAGTTCGGGTCGGCCTCGGCCTTCTCTATCTCCTCGCGGGTCAGCTGGCCGTTCTGCAACGGGTTGACGCCCATGATGCCGGTGGCCACGTCGCCGTCGGCGACGCCCTGCACTTCAAGCGGGTGCAACCCGCAAAAGGCGGCGATCTGCTCGAACGAGAGCGCAGTGTTGTCGACCAGCCAGACGGCGGTTGCCTTGGGCATCAGTAGGGGCGTGGCCATGATAAATCTCTCCTTGAGGCGCGGCCGGGTTCTTCCGGTCCGCCCCGCCTCGTGGTTCATCCTGAGGGGGAATAATGCGCCTATATACCTGCGGGTTCAGGCCGATTCAATCGGATTGTCGCTATCGTAAGCAGTCTCGCCCCATGGCGTGACGAGGATCAGCTTGCCGTAATTGCCGGGTTGCTCCAGTTCGACATGGCCACGAGCCGCCTCGGCGAGCGGCAACGCCCGGATCCGCGGGCGGACGATGCGGCCGTCGGCCAGCGCCGGCCAGGCCGATTTTGCGAGGCTTCGCGCGATCGCCGCCTTCACCTCGCGGGTCTGTGGTCGCAGCGTCGAACCCGACAGCGTCAGTTGCTTCATCAGGATCAGGCTGGCATTGATCTCGGATTTCGGCCCGGCCAGCGTCGAGACGATGACGATATGGCCGAAGCGGGCCGAGGCGCGGATGTTCCTTTCCAGCGCATCGCCACCGACGATGTCGACGATGCGGTCGGCGCCTTTACCCCCGGTGATCGACAGCGTCCGGGCGACGAAATCCTCGCTCGCGCGGTCGATGGTTTCGGTGGCGCCGAGCGTGCGGGCATAAGCCGCCTTCTCGGGCCCCGAGACGATGGCGATCGGGTTGGCGCCGTGCAGTCGGGCGATCTGGATGGCGGCCCCGCCGATACCGCCGGCCGCGCCGTGGATCAGCACATGCATCCCCGGCGCCAGCCCGGCCCGCATGACCAGCGTCTGCTCGATGGTGAAGAAGGTTTCCGGCAGAGCTGCTCCTGCGAGCATCGACCAGCCGGTGGGGACCGGCAGCACCTGGCCTGACGGCACTGCGACATACTCGGCGTAGCCCCCGCCATGGGTCAGCGCCACCACCTGGTCACCCAGCGACCAGCCGCGGACGCCCCGGCCGATGGCCGCGATCTCGCCGCCGACCTCGAGACCGGGCAGGGGCGAGGCATCGGGCGGCGGGTTGTAGGTGCCGCGGCGCTGGCCGAGATCGGGCGCGTTGAGTCCGGCCGCGGCAACGCGGATCAGTACCTCGCCGGGGCCGGGCTGCGGCACCGGCAACCGCACCGGCTGTAGCACCTCGGGACCACCGAACTCGGTGATGGAAATGGCAGTCATTTCGGCGGGGATCGGCATGGCCATTAGCTAGGACCATGCGACCCGCGCTGGCAATCAGCCAATCGTCCGGGGACGTCGTTAGTCGTACGCCCGGGGGACGTCGCAGTCGACGCTCCGGGGGACGTCGGAGTCGACGCCCTGGGAGACGTCGGAGTTGACGCTCCGGGGACGTCGAAGGCGACGCCCTGGGGGCGTCAGGGTTGCACGCCTCGGCAGGAGGTCTAAAATTCGGAAAAACCCAAGCCGGGAGAAGCTCATGTTCGACGACGACGCAGTCAAGAAGCCCAGGGGACACGAGGTCGGCATGCTGATCGACACGATGTCGGTAGAGGAGCTTGAGGAGCGGATCGGCCTCCTCAAAGCCGAGATCGCTCGCCTCGAGCAGGCGATCGCGGCGCGGAACAAGACCCGCTCGGAGGCGGAATCGCTGTTCAAGCTGTGAGGCGCCGACGGCGCCGCGCTGGTGACGGAATGGCAAGGTTAAGAAAGCGAGTCTCGTTAACCTCGAATTAACACATCGCCGTTAACTTAAATCGTATCCAGTTCGCTGGATTTTGCAGAGTGGTTTCTCCCTCTGTTTGACGCCTCCCTGTTAACTTTCGAGAGCCGTTTCGACGGCTCTTTTCTTTTATGCGGTTCCCATCGGTCCGTTAAGCCAACGGCAAGGGAGGCGGGCGCACAACCGGGTATCCGGCAGCAGGCGCCGGTCGCAAATTTCCGTTACCCGGGCGGCAGCAGCGTGGACGACAGCAGGCAGAAACAGAAGCCGGTGGCCATCGGGCCGCGTATCGTCGCGTCCGGTGGGTTCGACATGCTCTACCGCGAGGGCATGGTGTTGATCGAACAGGTCGCCTCCTATCTCGACGGCGACGGTCGCACCGAGAGCCGCGGCCTGCCGCGCGAAGCTTCGTTTCTTTACGCTTCCGAGAGCATGCGCCTCACCACCAGACTGATGCAGCTCGCCTCTTGGCTGCTGCTGCAGCGCGCAGTCAATGAGGGCGAACTCACCGCCGAGAATGCCCGCACCGAAAAGGAGAAGGTCCGCTTCTCCGCCACCCCGGCCGATCGTGGCGGCCCGGGCTACAGCGACCTGCCGGATCGGCTCAGGGAGTTTATCGCCAAGGGCGACCGGCTATTCGATCGGGTGCAGCAGTTCGACAAGCTCGAGCGCGGCGGCGTGCCGGAATATGCCCCGAGCGCCGAAGGCGGTATTGCCGACCAGCTGGCGCGGCTCAAGGCAGCATTCGGCCGGTTGAAGGAATAGGTCGGCAGCCTTACCATCGGTCGAGTAGACCGGGTGGAACAATGACCGAGACATTGACGGGTGGGTGCCTTTGCGGGGCCGTGCGTTACACCTACCAGGGTGAGGTCGGCGCCGCCGGCTATTGCCATTGCGAGGATTGCCGACGCATTTCGGGCAGCGCCTTCGGCGTCAGCGTGCGAGTTGCCGCCGCTGGGTTCAGCGTCAGCAAGGGCATCCCGAAGAGCTTCGTCAAACAGGGCGACAGCGGCCGGCCGGTGGCGCGCTTCTTTTGCGGCGATTGCGGCTCGCCGCTCTACACCCTGCCGCCGCTGCATCCAGACGTGGTGTTCATCAAGGCCGGCAGCCTCGATGATCCCAGTGTAGTGAGGCCCAATCGCCAGGCCTGGACGCGCTCGCGCGTCGATTGGGCCGAGACCGATCCGTCGATCACGGCGTATGAGACGAACCGGGTTTGAGGGGATGCGCGGGCTGCTAGTTGGGTCCCTGCTTTCGCAGGGATGACATCGAGTTTGAGGCACTGCCTGGTGGTGAGTTGCGCCGGTGGGGCGTCCGCCCAAGCCGTTGATATTACTCCAAACAACAAAAAACCCGGCGCAATGGCCGGGCTTTTGCATTCGTCGGTACCGTCAGGCTTAGAAGCCGAGGCCCTTGAACTTGTCCTTGAAGCGGGTGACGCGGCCGCCGCGGTCCATCAGGTTGCCCTGGACGCCCGTCCAGGCCGGGTGCGTGGTCGGGTCGATGTCGAGCTGCAGCGTGTCGCCTTCCTTGCCGTAGGTCGAACGGGTCTGGTAGGTCGTGCCGTTGGTCATCGCCACGGTGATCAGGTGGTAGTCGGGATGGATGTCGTTCTTCATGGCGCTGCCTCAAATCAAACGGGCGCCACGGCGCCCGGACGAAACGATTAATACGGATTGGCCGGGTTCATAGAGAAAATCCCGGCCCTCTGCAAGCGAAAGCCGCGCTTTGTCGCGGGGCTGGCAATTCGGTTGCGGCGCGGGCGCCACCTGCCTATATCGAGGGCACTTTGAAAAGTACTATGCGCAGCACCACCGGGGCGGCCCCGACCGGCAAGCTCGGCAGCAAGGGCGAGGCCCTCAAGGCCGGGCAGCGGGACATCAAGCCGATCCGCCGGCTGATGCCGTTCGTGCTGCGTTATCCCTGGCGCCTGACCTTCACCATCGGTTTCCTGCTGGTTTCGACCCTGTCGTCGCTGGTGATACCGTCGCTGGCCGGCAAGATCATCGACAAGGGCTTCGTCGAGCAGAACCTGTCGATGGTCGGCCAGTACGGCATGATCGCCATCGGGGTGGCGCTGGTGATGGCGCTGGCCAGCGCCGGCCGCTTCTACTTCATCTCGGTGCTCGGTGAGCGCGTGCTCACGGACCTGCGCCGCAAGGTGTTCGATCACCTGTTGACCCTCGACTCGGCGTTCTTCGACCTGCACCGGGTGGGCGAACTCACCTCGCGGCTCAACGGCGATGTGGCAACGATCCGCGGTGCCATCGGCACCAGCCTCTCGATCATGCTGCGCGGCGCGGTGACGCTGATCGGCGCGGTGACGCTGATGTTCCTTACCAGCCCGTATTTGGCGCTCACCATCGTCATCGTCGGGCCGGCGATCCTCATTCCGGTGATGCTCTACGCGCGCCGGCTGCGCCGGATGTCGCGCCGCACCCAGGATGCGCTGGCCGATATGTCGGCGATGGCCACCGAAGCGCTGGGCGCCAGCAAGACCATCAAGAGCTTCGTGCAGGAACCCGAGCAGTCGCGGCTCTATGGCTCGCGTGCCGAGGAATCGTTCGAGGCCGAAGTCAGCCGGGTAGGGGCGCGCGCTGCACTGCTCGGCGGGCTGCTGTTCCTTTCCACCGCGGCGTTGGTGGTACTGGTCTGGTGGGGCGCCAACGCGGTGTTCACTGGCGTCGTCACCGTCGGCGAACTGGCGCAGTTCATGATTTACGCGCTGATGGCCAGCAACGCGCTGACCAATCTCTCCGAGATCATGGGCCTGCTGCACACCGTCTCGGGCGCCACCGAACGACTGGTCGAGATTCTCGACACCGAGCCGGCAATCCAGCCGCCGGCCAACCCGCAGGCCCTTCCGGTGCCGCCGCTCGGCACCGTCGCATTCGACAATGTCGGCTTTGCCTATGAGACCCGCGACAGCGAAGCGGTGATCTCCGAATTGAGCTTTGCCATCGCGCATGGCGAGACGGTGGCGCTGGTTGGCGCATCGGGCGCCGGCAAGTCGACGTTGTTCGCGCTGGTGCAGCGCTTCTACGATGTCACCGCAGGACGCATCCTGGTCGACGGCATCGATGTACGTGATGTTGAGCCCGAGCAGCTCCGCCGCCGCTTCGCCTATGTCGAGCAGGAGCCGACGATCTTTGCCGGCACCATCGCCGACAACATCCGCTTCGGCCGGCCCGAAGCAACGTTCGCCGAGATCGAGGCCGCCGCCAGGGCGGCGCTGGTACACGACTATGTCAGCGAGCTCAGCAATGGCTACGATTCGATCGTGGGCGAGCGCGGCGTGATGCTGTCGGGCGGCCAGAAGCAGCGGCTGGCGATCGCACGGGCCCTGCTCAAGGATGCGCCGATCCTGTTGCTGGACGAAGCCACCTCGGCCCTCGACGCCGAGAGTGAGCGGCTGGTGCAACTGGCGCTGGAGCGCCTGATGACCGGCCGCACCACGCTGGTGATCGCCCACCGCCTCGCCACCATCCGCGACGCCGACCGTATCCTGGTGCTCGAAAAGGGCCGCCTGATCGACCAGGGGACGCACGACCAGCTGGTGCGGAAGGGCGGCAAGTACGCCGAACTGGCGAAGCTGCAATTCCGCGCCGAGCTGCAGCGCGAAGTGGCGGAATAATCAGCCGGGTTGGCGCGACAGCGTGTTGCGATTGGCAGCGCGCAACTGACCGGGCGCGATGTTGCGGATACGCTTGAAGGCCTTGGCGAAGGCGAACTCATTCTCATAGCCCACCCGCGGGGCCACGGCGGCGATGCGGTGTCCCTGTTCGAGCAAGCCTGCCGCGACCGTCATCCGCCAGCGGGTGACGTAGCTGAGCGGCGCCTCGCCGACTGCCTCGGCGAAGCGCCGGGCGAACACGGCGCGCGACAGCTTTGCCCTGCTCGCCAGCGCGGCGACCGTCCAGGGATGCGCCGGATCGTCGTGGATGGCGCGCAATGCGGGCGCTACCTGCGGATTTTGTAGCGCACCGAACCAGGTGGACGACTGCGAGCGGCGCTGCTCTTCGAGCCAGGTGCGAAGCGTGTAGACAAAGATCAGGTCGACCAGCCGGTCGACGACCATTGCGGTACCCGAAGCCCGGCTTTCCGCTTCAGCGGCGAGCAGCGCGATGGCGGCTTCAAGGCCGGTCCCGCGGGTCTGGCTGCCTGTGACGTGCACGAGGCTGGGCAGGCCGCGCAGCAGGGGGTGGGTCCCTGCAGCCGAGAAGGAATAGGAGCCGCAGAGCAGCACCGTGGCCGCGCCGTCAGTGCCATCAGGGAACTGGACCGCCTCGCCCGGAGCGAGGCCGGTGAGGAGGCTCTCGAACTCGACGGCAGGTGTCTGTGGTGAATCGCCCAGCGTGTGGCCGGAGCCGTGCGGGAACAGCACGATATCGCCAGGTCCCAGGGCGACCGGGGTGTCACTGCCATCGACGCGGGCCCAGCAATGGCCGCTGACCACAACATGGAAACCGGCCCGGTGGCTGGTTTGTCCGGCATGCAGGGCCCACGGCGCACGCAACTCGTTGCGTGAGGAGAGGACGCTGCCCAGGTGCACCGCGTCCAGCACCTCGCTCAGCACATCGGCCCGTGAATCGAGACGTTTGAACATGATATCGAGTGTTTTACCCATCGAGGGGCTCGGTTGCGATCCGTATGTGATGGCGCAGTCAAGGTCAAGGAAAGCACAAATGACACGCTCTGTTCTGGTTCTCGGTGCCACCGGCAAATCCGGCTGCCGTCTCGTCCCGTTGCTCAGGGAGCAGGAGGTGAAAGTCCGGGCGGCGAGCCGCCGCGGTATTGCCGGTATGGCCTATTTCGATTGGGACAAGCCCGAGACCTATGACGCCGCCCTGGCGGGTATCGACGCCGTCTATCTAACGCCGCCGGAGCTGGTGGCTGATCCGACGGGGCACACCGGGCCGTTTCTCGCCGCCGCCGCTCGGGCCGGTGTCGGGCGGGTCGTCGCCGTGACCTCGATGGGGGTGACGTTTCCCAACGAAGGGCCGGGGACGGGACGATATGAGCTCGAGCAGCAGGTGATGGCTTCCGGTCTCGAATGGACCATCCTCAGGCCGTCGGGCTTCAACCAGAACTTCTCGGAGGATTTCTTTCTCCCCGGCATCCTTGGGGCCGACATGATCGCGACAGCTACCGGCGACGGCGCCGTCGGCTTCGTCGATGCCGAGGATATCGCCGCCGTGGCGGCGGTTGCGCTGCTCGACGAGGGGCACACGGGCGAGATCTATGACGTGACGGGCCCCGAGGCGATGAGCTTTGCCGATGCGGCAGCGATCATTGGCCAGGCCGCCGGGCGGAGCATCGCGCACCGCAAGATCACGGGTGAAGAGTTCACCCAGATTCTGGTGGGGGCGGGGTTGGCGCCGGACTACGCGGCGATCGTCGTCGGCAACCAGCTGGCAATCCGAGACGGGTTGGGCTCGGCGATCAGCGATACGGTCCCGCGCCTTACCGGTCGGCCGGCGCAGACCTTCACTGATTATGCCGCGAAGGCGGCGCCGACTTGGGCGCGGCCTATTCCGTCAGCTTGAACTCGATACGGCGGTTGCGACGGTAGGCCTCGTCGCTGTCGCCGGGATCGATCGGCGAGAACTCGCCGAAGCCGGCAGGGACCAGCCGGTTGGCCGGGACGCCCTGGGTGATCAGGTACTTCGCCACCGCAATGGCACGGGCGGCCGAGAGCTCCCAGTTCGAGGGGAATTCGGGGGTGTTGATCGGCCGCTTGTCGGTGTGCCCGTCGATGCGCAGCACCCAGTTCACATCATCAGGGATCTGCGCCTGCAATTCCTTGATTGCGCTGCCGAGCTTGGCCAGCTCGGTCTGGCCTTCGGGCGAGATCGCCGCCTCGCCGGCGTCGAACAGCACCTCGGACTGGAACACGAAGCGGTCGCCCACCACGCGTACGTCGGCCCGGCCTTCCAGCACCTGGCGCAGCTTGCCGAAGAAATCCGAGCGATAGCGGCTCAGATCCTGCACGCGCTGCGCCAGCGCCAGGTTCAGCCGGCGGCCGAGATCGGCGATCTGGGTGCGGTTCTCGGTGTCGGTGGCTTCGGACGCCTGCAGCGCCTGTTCGAGTGCGGCGAGCTGTGTGCGGAGGGCAGCGAGCTGCTGGTTGAGCAGCGCCACCTGGGCCGCCGCCTCGCGCGACAGATCGGTCTGCGCCGAAAGATCGGATTCCAGCTGAGCAATGGTTGCGTCCTTGCCGTCGCTGCCGTTGCCCAGGCCGGCGAGCTGCGCCGCCATCTGGTCGCGCTCGGCGGTGGCGCTGCTCAGCGTGGCGGTCAGCGTCGCGATAGTGGATTCGAGATCGCTCGAGTTGACCTTTTCGAGCTGCAGCAGCTCGGTCAGCTCGGCGATCTGGGCGTTGAGCCGGCTCATCGCCGTGTCCTTGCCGCTGATCTCCTGGCCGAGGAAGAACTGGCTCAGCATGAACAGCGAAAGCAGGAAGATGATGACCAGCAAGAGGCTCGACAGGGCGTCGACGAAGCCCGGCCAGTAGTTGGTGACCTGCGAGCGGCGGGAGCGGGTGGAGCTCGCCATCAGTTCGGCCGCCGGTCGGATTCACCCTCGCGCAGCATGGCTTCCATCAGTTCGCGCAGCTTCTTGTTGGTTTCGCCCTGCTGGATGATGTGGCCGCGCAGGTCCTCCTGCTCGGCCTTGATATGCTTGACCAGCCCATCGATGCCGCGGGCCAGTTCGGCCATGGCGCGAATGGCGTTCTGCGACGAGCCGGAGTTCTGCAGCGTCGAGCCGAACTGCGCCAGCATCGCCGACATCTCATCGCCGGAGACGCCGAGGCCAGTGGCCTGCATCTGGGTGACGGGGTGGTCGAGCTCGGTCATCGAGGTCATCCAGTCCTCGAGGTCGGTGTAGAAGGCGTTCTGCGCCTGGCTGGCCTGCAGGTCGAGGAAGCCGAGGATCAGCGAGCCGGAGAGGCCGAGCAGCGAGGCCGAGAACGCCGTGCCCATGCCGCCGAGCGGGGCGGCGAGGCCTTCCTTGAGGTTCGAGAACAGCGTTGCTGTATCGCCCGCCGTGGCGTCCAGCGCCTGGATGGTCGAGGCGACGTGGGTCACGGTTTCGAGCAGGCCGTAAAAAGTGCCGAGCAGGCCGAGAAAGACCAGGAGGCCCGTCAGGTAGCGCGAGGTATCCTTGGCCTCATCGAGGCGGTTGCCGACGGAATCGAGGATCGAGCGCATCGACGAGGGCGTGATCACTGCTTCGCCGAGCCGGTCGCGCAACAGGTTGGCCACCGGAGCGAGCAGCCGCGGCTGGGTGGCGGGCATGCGGCCTTCCTGCAGGGCGTTCACCCAGTTGATCTCGGGGAACAGTCGGATCACCTGGCGGAAGCTCAGGATGATGCCGATGAAAAGTGTCAGCAGAATCAGCGAGTTGATGAAGGGGTTGGCCCAGAAGAAGATCAGCAGCTGGTTGGCGAGGATGGCGGCAACCAGCGCCACCAGCACCAGGAAAATGACGATCTTGACCAGATAGACCGCGGGGCTCGCCAGGCGATACGGGTCGTAAGTCTGCGACATGTCGCGGCCCCATGCTCGATGAAATCGGCCTGACAATAGTGCGCTTCGGCGAATCCGCGCAACGGTCGGCGGCCCGCCATGCGGGTTAACCCCATGAAATCCCGACAATGCGACTGGAGGGTGACGGGATGCAGGCCGATAGAGACGGCGCCCTCCCGGCCTCCCCCATGAAGGGGGAGGTGAAGAAAGGCAGCGGCCGGTGCACGATCAAGCCAAAAAACTCGGTGCGGCACCTCCCCCTTCATGGGGGAGGATGGGAGGGGGCCGCCTGCCAGCCGACTTCTTGAGGTGGCTAGTTGACGGCTTTGACGATCTTCAGCAGCTGGCCCTGGATCGTCTCGTTGCCGGCGATCACCTGGCCGTTCCAGATCGAGCCGGTGGTGCCGGCATAGTCGCTGATGGCGCCGCCGGCTTCGCGGACCATCAGCGCGCCGGGCGCCACGTCCCAGGGGGCGAGGCCGGCTTCCCAATAGCCGTCGAAGCGGCCGGCGGCCAGCCAGGCGAGATCGGTCGAGGCCGAGCCGGTGCGGCGGATGCCGGAGACAGCCGGAACGACCTGCGCCATCTGCTTCAATTGCAGCACGTCGAGCGCGCGGCCGCGCGAGTTGATGCCGGTGACGACGACGGCGTCGGCGAGGTGCTTGCGGTTGGCGACGCGCAGGCGCTTGCGATCATTCAGCCAGGCGCCGCCGCCCTTTTCGGCGGTGAACAGTTCTTCCATCGCCGGATTGTAGATCACCGAGGCGACGATCTCGTTGTTGCGTTCGAGCGCAATTGCGCAGGCGAACATCGGGATGCCGTGGAGGAAATTGGTGGTGCCGTCGAGCGGGTCGACGATCCAGCGGTGCTGGCCATCGGTGCCCTTCACCTCGGTGCCCTCCTCGCCGAGGAAGGAATAGGTCGGGCGGGCCTTCTGCAACTCGTTGAAGACAATCTCTTCGGCGCGCTTGTCGGCGTTGGAGACGAAATCGGCCGGGCCCTTCACCGAGACCTGCAGGTTCTCGACCTCGCCGAAATCCTTGGCAAGCGAGCGGCCGGCTTTGGTAGCGGCCTGGACCATGACGTTGAGAAGCGCCGAGCGCATGGGGAAAACTCCGCGCGAGAAACCGGAAACGTGGGAAGGGCCGCTATGTGCCCGAGAACGCTTGCAAGTGCAAGGTTGCTGTCGCCTGGTCGGCAAAACACACCGTGCCACCCCGGCGGTCGCCGGGATAACGTCGAGCGTTGAGTCAGTTCGCCGGTTGCGCCGGCACATCCGTTGCAGGGGGTGGGGCGGTGTTCGCCGCGACCTTGGTCGGCGGCAGCGACGGCCAGAAGCGGGCGCGCTCCTCGGCGCGGGTCAGCTGGTCGGGCTTGATCGTGGCCAGCAGCTTGTCGAGCTGCGGGTCCTTCAGCCCCTGCCGCCGCGCCAGGGCGCGGTACATCGCAGCGTCCTCGAGATTGGCGGTCACGCCTTCGCCGGCGGCCAGCAGCTTGGCATAACGGTTCTGTGCCACCGGGTTGCCGCCGTCGGCAGCGCGCGCGTACCAACTGGCGGCCGCGGCACGATCGACCGGCACGCCTTTGCCGAGATAGAGAATGGTGGCGTATTCCACCTGCGCTGCGGCCAGTCCGTCTTCGGCGGCGAGGCGGAACTGCTCGGCCGCCGCCTTGGCATCGGGGGCTATGCCGGCGCCTTCGGCCAGCATGCCGGCATAGTCGTAGCGGGCTTCGGTGATGCCGGAATTGGCAGCTTCGCCAATCAGCTCGGCGGCCTTGGTGAGGCTCGGCTCGGCATAGACGCCTTCGACGTGCAGCAGCCCCAGATTGTATTTGGCCGCCATGTTGCCGGCGTCGGCGGCGGTCTTGAACAGTTCGGCGGCGCGCTTGCGATCCTTGGCGACGCCGGTGCCCTGTTGGTACAGCATGCCGAGTTCGAAGGTGGCGAGCGCATCGCCATGCGCGCTGGCCATGCCGTACCAGCTGGCGGCGGCGGCAAAATCCTCCGGCACGCCAAGGCCCTTGGCGTAGATCTCGGCAATCAGCGTCTGTGCGTGCGCATCACCCTTTTCGGCGCGCGGCAGCGCCAGCCCGAGCGCGGTGAGGAAGAAGCCGCGTTGGTAGGCGCCATAGGCCGGGTCGACCTTCTCGCCGAAGACAGAATCGCTGATGGTCAGGGCGTCCGGAGCCGGCTGGCGCAGGAATTCCTCCGGCACCGGCCCGATCGGCAGGTCCTCCATGCCCAGATTGTCGGGGAACTGCATGTCCTTGGGACGCAGGTCCTCGAAATCGGTGCGGCCGGTTTGCGCCAGCGCCGGCAGCGCCAGGCCGGCAAGCAGCAGCGCGAAGCCGAGGCGGCGCATCATTTCGTCGGCTCCGGCAGCGTCAGCGGCAGGCCGATGAATTCGCAGTCGCCGGCATCGTAGTTGGCGGGGCCCGCTTCAGGGTCTGACAGCACGCTGGGGATCTCCATGGTCTCGGCCCACCACTGCGCCATTTCGCGCTCGGGGGCGGATATGGAACCGGAAAGCGGCCCAAATAGGATGTAGTCGACCCCCGCCTCGCCTTTCAGCATGGCGTCGTCGCGCGAGTGGATGTCGCCGGCCCCGACGATCATTTTCGGCTTCAGCGCGGCGATCGCTTCCCGCACCGCCGCGATGCCGCCGGGCACGTGGAGGCCATCGGCGCCAAGCAGGCGCACCAGTCCGGGCTCACCCTCGACCAGCACCGCGGCGCCCCTGGCCTGGGCCAGCGGCACGATGCGCTTGGCGAGGTCCTTGTAGGCGTTCTCGGCCAAGGTGCCGCGCGGCAGCAGCAGGGCGGCGACATCGTCGCGCTCCAGCGTGGCGGTCAGCGCCGCAACGAGCTGGTCGGACGGAGTATCGGTGGGTGCAATGAGGAAGATTTCGGCTGACATGGCGGTGTTATAGCGGCCCCACCGCCGATGTGGAGCCGGATTCTGGCCTGAGCGGGGCAAGGGGTTACCGAGCCGAAAAGAAAAGGGGCGCCGAGGCGCCCCTAGTCGTCGGGAAGTCAAATCTGGAGGTCAGGCCGCAAGATCGAGCTCGGGCTTGTACTGGCCGAGGGACGCAAGCGCGTTCATCCTGGCGCGGTGGGTGAAGGCCTGCTGCGCTGCCCGAACGTTCTGTTCCTCGCCGTTCCAGGTGACCAGCGCCGACGTCTGCAGCGCTCGGCCATATGAGAAGGTGAGGGCCCAGGGCAGGCCGCCAAGCTGGTTCATCGCCGACAGATGCGCGGTCGCTTCTTCATCGGACTGGCCGCCCGACAGGAAGGCGATGCCCGGCACTGCGGCCGGCACGAAGCGGCGAAGCGTCTCGACGGTGCGTTGGGCCACTTCCTCGGTGCTGACGCGATCGCGCGAGCGAAGGCCCGGGGTCACCATGTTGGGCTTCAGCAGCATGCCCGAGAGGTCGACGCCCGCGAGGCGCAATTCCTTGAACACCGCCTCGAGCGTTTCGCCGGTCACATCCTCGCAGCGCTGGATCGAGTGATCGCCCGGCTCGCCATCGGCCAGCACTTCCGGCTCGACCACCGGCACGATGCCGGCTTCCTGGCAATACATGGCGTAGCGGGCCAGCGCATGGGCGTTGGCGCGGATGCCGTTGCGGGAGGGGGCGTAGGAGGTGATGGCAATGACGCCTCGCCACTTGGCGAAGCCAGCGCCGAGCTTGGCGTAATGGGCTAGCCGCTGGCGCAGCCCATCGAGCCCTTCGGTGATCTTTTCGTCCTTGCTGCCGGGCATCGGCAGCGCGCCGCGATCGACCTTGATGCCGGGGATCACATCGGTGGCGGTGAACAGGTCGCGGAAGGGTGTGCCGTCCTTGGCTTTCTGCTCCAGCGTCTCCTCGGTGAGGATGACGCCCGAGATGTAGTCGGTCATCGCGTCGGTGGAGCGGAACAGCATCTCGCGATAGTCGCGGCGGGTTTCCAGCGTCACCGGCAGGCCGATCAGCGCGAAGCGCTTGGCGATGGTGCCTTCGGATTCGTCAGCGGCAAGGATGCCCTTGCCGCTGGCGACGAGCTTTTTGGCGATTGCATTGAGCGAGGCCATGGGAGGGAGGGTCTCCGTTTGTGCAATGGAGACACAATGCCAGACCCGCCCGCACAGTTCGATTGGACGTTCAGGTATTAGACGTTCGTCATCAGACGAAAGAGGGGATCAGCGCTTCAGCGCCTCGACGCCGGGAAGGGGTTTGCCTTCCATCCACTCGAGGAAGGCGCCGCCGGCAGTGGAGACATAGGTGAACTGGTCCTTCACCCCGGCATGGGCGAGGGCCGAGACGGTGTCGCCGCCACCCGCCACCGAGACCACCTTGCCGGCCTTGGTGCGCGCCGCGACATATTGCGCGATCTCGACCGTGCCGTGATCGAAGGGCTGCAGCTCGAAGGCGCCGAGCGGGCCGTTCCAGACGACGGTCTTGGCCTCATCGATGGCGCCCTTGATGCGCTCGATCGAGCCCGGGCCGACATCGAGGATCATGCCTTCGGGATCCATCGAATCGACGCCATAGAAGCGGTGCGGCGCGTTGGCCTCGAAGTGCCAGGCGACCGTGGCGTCGATGGGCAGGATAATGGCGCAATGCGCCGCGTCCGCCTTGTCGCGGATATCGTTGGCGGTTTCCGCCAGATCCTTCTCGGCCAGCGACTTGCCGACGCCCAGCCCCCCGGCATGGAGGAAGGTGTTGGCCATGGCGCCGCCGATCACCAGCCCGTCGACCTTGTTGATCAGGTTGCCGAGCAGGTCGAGCTTGGTCGAGACCTTGGCGCCACCGACAATGGCGATCACCGGCCGCTCCGGCGCGCCCAGCCCCTGCTCGAGCGCCTTGAGCTCAGCCTCCATGGCGCGGCCGGCGGCCGAGGGCAGCAGGTGGGCGATCGCTTCAGTGGAGGCATGGGCGCGGTGCGCAGCGGAGAAGGCATCGTTGACGAAGATGTCGCCGAGTTCCGCCATGCGGGCCGCCAGCGCCGGATCGTTCTCCTCTTCGCCCGGATGGAAGCGGGTGTTCTCCAGCACGAGGATCGAGCCCGGAGGCGCCTCGTCGATCGCCTGCTTGGCCTTCGTCACATCGGTCCAGTCGGTGGCGATAAAGCCCACCGGGTGGCCGGTCTCGTCGGCGACGGCGGGCACCACCAGCTCGAGCGAGAATTCCGGGTCGACCTTGCCCTTGGGGCGGCCGAAATGGCTGAGGATGATGGCCTTGCCGTCGACCTTGATGATTTCGCGGATGGTCGGCACCAGCCGCTCGATGCGGGTGGCGTCCGTCACCTTGCCGTCGGCGACCGGCACGTTGAGGTCGGCACGCACCAGCACGCGCTTTCCCGAAAGGTCGAAATCGTCGAGGGTCTTGAAAGCCGGCATGGCACGCATCCGCTGCTAGGGAGAGGTGCCGCTGCTATAGCAAGGATTGCAGCAAGGGCAACAGCGGGGCGGCACACGAGCCCGGCTTCCGAAATGAAATGGGCGCCTGTGGGCGCCCATTAAGAACTCGAGGTTGTGCCGTAAGATCAGGGGACGATCGGGGAGAACGGCGTCTGGTACGGCACTTCCACCGGCTTGAGCGTCGCGCCGCTGCGATCACGTTCAAGCAGGGAGTCCTCGCCAATGGCGACCTTCACGCCAACCATCAGGCGATGCTCATCAAAGGTCGGCGCCGAACTGCCACTGTAGTCGTAGCTGGTGGAATAGAAGTCGTAGGTTGCGAAGAGCGAGATCGGCAGGCTTTCCAGCTTGTACTCCGCACCGACACCCGCGTTCACAGTGGTAGACGTTATCGTCTCGATGAAGTCGAGATCATAGCTCGAAACGCCGACATGGGCCTCGATCCTCAGATCGGGAGTCAGGAAGTAGCGGGCTTCCAGCGAGCCGAACCAGCCATTCATGCTGATACCGGAACCAGACTGGTTCCACTCGTACTGCTGCAGGCCAACCTGACCATACAGGGTCAGGTTGTCCAGGTAGACCTGTCCCTCGGCACCGGCGTAGTTGCGCGAAACATCAATATCAAAGGGGCCACCGGAAAGCTGGTCGCCGCCAAACTGGAAGAACGCGCCCACCAGGAACTGGTCCTGCTCACGATAGAAGCCGTGCATCGCCCCATCGAGGCCTGAAATATCGGCCTCCATGCCGCCTTGGTCGTAGGTGCGAAAGGCCGCGCGGATATCGCCCTGGGCCCCGAGCACCGGCGTAAACATGTAAACGCCGCTGGCGAGGAACTGCAGGGCGGAGCCGTCAGCAGTCTCCGAGCCACCACCGAAATCAACGACCAGGTTGTCCAGCCCGCCGCTGAGTGCGACGAAACCACTGGGATCGGCGAGCGCAGCTGAGGTGGCGATCACGGAAATCGCGGTCGAGGCCGCGAGCGTTACGAGCAATCGCATCATCAAAATCCTATGCCTGGCAATGACTTCAGTACGCAGCTACGTAGCTGCGGTTCGCCTGCTTCGCCACAAGATTGACGTTGTTCCCACGCTTGGGGGCCGCAGTGTGGCTGAGTGGCCACAACGGTGGCATTGAGGGGGCTGTATCAGGCGCCAAGCATGCCCGCGAGGGTGCCGGACAGAGCGAACAGCAGCGCACCGAGCGAGATATGGCGCGCCGCGAAGTAGAGGTTCGTGTTGAAGGTGAAGCGGGCGAAGCCCTCGCTCGGCCAGTGCCGCGGCCCGATGCGGCGGCGCAGCGCCCGGTCGGCCAGCACCACATAGAGCCCGAAGGCGGCCAGCGGGATAAAGAACCAGGTCGCGTCGTGCCGCGCCCCCAGGGCAAGGCTGCCGACCACATTGGCGACGACGAGAAGCCGTTCGATATCACGCACCGGCCGATCTCCGGATCAGGGATCACCTTGCCAAGGATAATAACGCGTCGACGTAACGCTTTGGCGACGAAGAGGTTAACGGCGGATGACGGCTGGCTCCGTTCACACCCGCCTGAACAGCGTTGGATAGTCCACCACGAAACCGTCCTCGTCCACTGTCAGGACCTGCTCAAAACTGCCATCGGCGGCCTGGTAACGGTAATGGGTGGGGTCGAGCCGGGTATAGATCTGGCCGTCGCGGAACGGCTCGAGGCTGTCGAGCGGTATCCAGGCCATGGCGAATTGCTGCGGTACGCCATCGGCAAACTTCGCGCGGCGGATCGGCAGGGTGTTGGTGAAAGGCGTGCCGGAAATGTCGATATCGACGCAGCCTTCGAGCTCCGGGGCGCGCTGGCCGTTACGCTTCCAGTCGCCGAGCCCGTTCGAGTTGAGCCGCAGCACGCGGCCATCCTGCAGGCGGAGGGTGAGAGAACGGAAGGTCCAGTCGGCGGCAAGCTGGATGTCGTACTGGGCGCCGTAGGCAAAGCCCTCGAATGCGCCGATCAGTACGCTGCGAACATTGATGCCGTCGGAATTCTCCCAGACACGGCAGTGTTCGAGCCCGACCTCACCGACTGGCTGCCAGCGGAGGTCGAGCTCGAGAGGCAATTTAGAGCGTCTTGGCCAACACGGCCGTCATGTCGGCCATGCGGTTCGAGAAGCCCCACTCGTTGTCGTACCAACCCATGATGTTGACGAAGTTGTCGCCAATCACCTTGGTCTGGTCGAGCAGGATCGTGCACGAATGCGGATCGTGGTTGAGATCGCTCGACACCAGCGGATGGGTAGTGAAGGTCATGATGCCCTTGAGCGGGCCGTTGGCGGCGGCGATCAGCGCGTCGTTGACTTCCTGCGGCGTGGTGTTGCGCTTGGCGAGGAACTTCAGATCGACCAGCGAGACGTTGGGGGTCGGCACGCGGACCGAGATGCCGTCCAGCTTGCCCTTCAGCTCGGGCAGCACCAGGCCGATCGCCTTGGCGGCGCCGGTCGAGGTCGGGATCTGGCTCAGCGCCGCGGCGCGACCGCGGTAGAGATCCTTGTGCATGGTGTCGAGCGTCGGCTGGTCGCCGGTGTAGCTGTGCACCGTGGTCATCATGCCCTTCTCGATGCCGACCAGGTCGTTCATGATCTTGGCCATCGGGGCGAGGCAGTTGGTGGTGCACGAGCCGTTCGAGATCACCACGTGCTCCTTGCCGAGCAGGGCGTGGTTGATGCCGTAGACGACGGTCAGGTCGGCGTTCTCGGCCGGGGCCGAGACGATCACCTTCTTGGCGCCGGCGGCGAGGTGCGCAGCGGCCTTGTCGCGGCTGGTGAAGATGCCGGTGCACTCGAGCACGATCTCGACACCCAGCTCCTTGTGCGGCAGCTGTGCCGGATCCTTGACCGCGGTCACCTTGAACTTCTGGTTGCCGGCGGTGATCACATCGCCTTCGACCTTCACTTCATAGGGGAAACGACCGTGCACGCTGTCATAGCGCAGCAGATGGGCGTTGGTTTCGACCGGACCGAGATCGTTGACGGCGACGACCTCGATGTCGTTGCGGCCGCTTTCGACGATGGCGCGCAGGATGTTGCGACCGATGCGGCCAAAGCCATTGATTGCGACGCGTACAGCCATGATGGCTCCTTCAGGGACTTCTAAGGGAGGAGAGAAGAAGAGCGCGGTTCTTACAACTGCGCCATGACAGCTTCAACTATGGCTTTCGCCGTAATGCCAAAGTGCTCATAGAGCTGCTCGGCCGGCGCGCTGGCGCCGAACGAGTGCATGCCGATGAAGCGGCCCTTGTCGCCGAGCAGCTTCAGCCAGCTCATCTCGATGCCGGCTTCGATCGCCACCTTGGCCTTGGGCTTGCCGATGACGCTGTCGCGGTATTCCTGCGACTGGGCATAGAACAGTTCCTGGCTCGGCACCGACACGACCTTGGCCGAAATGCCTTGCGCCTTCAGCAGCTCGAGGCTCTGGACGGCGATAGTGACTTCCGAACCGGTGGCGAAGATCACCGCGTCGGCGTCTTTGTCGCCGGCGATGACATAGGCGCCCTTGGCCGACGGGTTGCCGGCGACGGTCTCGGTGCGCAGTGCCGGCAGGTTCTGGCGGCTGAGCGCCAGGATCGAGGGTTTTTCCGCCTCGATGGCGAGCTGCCAGCATTCCAGCGTTTCGACCGCGTCGGCCGGACGGAAGACCAGGAGACCAGGGATGGCGCGCAGCGTCGACAGATGTTCGACCGGCTGGTGGGTCGGGCCGTCCTCACCCAACCCGATCGAGTCATGGGTCATCACGTAGATGACCTTCTGCTCCATGATGGCCGAGAGGCGGATGGCCGGGCGGGCATAGTCGGTGAACACCAGGAAGGTGCCGCCATAGGGGATCAGGCCCTTATGCAGCGCAATGCCGTTCATCGCCGCCGCCATCTCGTGCTCGCGGATGCCGTAGCGCATGTAGCGGCCGGCGCGGTCCGTGGCGGTGAAAGGCAGGGTCTCAGGCGTGTTGGTGAGGTTCGAGCCGGTGAGGTCGGCCGAGCCGCCGATGGTTTCGGGCAGCACCTTGTTGATCACCTCGAGCGCCATCTGGCTCGACTTGCGCGTGGCGACCTTCGGCTTGTCGGCCACGAGCTTGGCCTTGAACGTCTCGATGGTCTCGTTCCAGTTCGCCGGCAGCTTACCGGCGATGCGGCGCTCGAACTCGGCGCGCAGTTCGGGCTTGGCGGCAGCGAGGCGGCCTTCCCAATCGCCACGGGCGTTTTCGGAACGGGTGCCGGCGGCGCGCCAGGCGTTGAGCGTGTGGCTCGGGATCTCGAACGCCGGGTAGTCGATGCCGAGCTGCTGCTTGGCGCCGGCGAGTTCGGCCGCGCCGAGCGGCGAGCCGTGCACGCCGTGCGAATCCGCCTTGGTCGGGGCGCCGAAGCCGATGATGGTCTTGGCGGCGATCAGGGTCGGCTTGTCCTTGGACTTCTTGGCGTCGAGCAAGGCCTTTTCGACCTGGGCCTGGTCGAGGCCATCGATCTCGATGGTGTTCCAGCCTGAGGCCTTGAAGCGGGCGATCTGATCGGTCGAGTCGGCGTTCGAGACGCGGCCGTCGATGGTGATGTTGTTGTTGTCCCAGATCACCACGAGCTTGTTGAGCTTCAGGTGCCCGGCGAGAGAGATCGCTTCCTGGCTCACGCCTTCCATCAGGCAGCCGTCACCGGCGATCACCCAGGTATAGTGGTCGACGAGGTCGGAGCCGAACTCGGCGGCGAGCTTGGCTTCGGCGACGGCGAAGCCGACCGAGTTGGCGATGCCCTGGCCGAGGGGGCCCGTGGTGGTCTCGATGCCCGGGGCGAAGTGATATTCCGGATGGCCGGCGGTTTTCGAGCCGAGCTGGCGGAACTGCTTCAGCTGATCGATCGTCATGTCCTCGTAGCCGAGGAGATACAGCGAGGCGTAGAGCAGCATGGAGCCGTGGCCGGCCGACAGGATGAAGCGATCGCGATCGGCCCACCAGGGGTTCTTCGGATCGAACTTCATCACCTTGGTGAACAGCACCGTGGCGATGTCGGCCACGCCCATCGGCAGGCCGGGATGACCGGAATTGGCTTTCTCCACCGCATCCATGGCGAGGGAACGGATGGCGTTGGCCATCTCATTGGCTTGGGCGGAGTTGGTCATCAGGGTGCTCTCGGCTAAGGGACAGAAGCCCGGAAATCCGGGCGCCTCGAACCCTCCTGCCGAGGCGGGTTGACGCTTAGCAGGTTCCTTTGACCTGTCAATGTCGCCTCCCGGAGGGGGGCGTTGCCACGCCGCGCCAGCTTTGCGCTATAGTGCCAAGCGGAATCGCCCTTTTTCGCGATGGGGGTCGGGATGGCCGAGCAGCACTCCGAGGATGGATACGAAGCCGCCGCCAGCCGGCTGGACAAGGCGTTCGCACGGCTCGAGGCGAGCGTGCGCAGCCTCAATGGCCGGGTGCGGGCGCATAGCCGGATCGAATCCGACACGCAGAAGCTGGTGGGCGAGCGGCAGCGCCTGGCGCAGGAACTCGATAAGGTCAGCGCCAAGGCCAAGCGGTTGGACGACAGCTCGGCGGAAGTGGCGCGGCGCCTCGTCGTCGCCATGGAGTCGGTGCGCGAAGTGCTGGCCCAAGACGGCTCCAAACAAGGATAGCTGAGATGCCCGAGGTCAATGTCGATATCAATGGCCGCAAATACCGCATGGCCTGCGAAGAGGGCCAGGAGCAGCACCTGCTCGGTCTTGCCGACCGCTTTAACCAGCATATCGACCAGTTCAAGGGCACGTTCGGCGAGATCGGCGACAACCGGCTGACGGTGATGGCCGGCATCGCCGTGCTCGACGAACTGGCCGAGGCCGAGCGCCGCATTACCGAGCTGAAGCAGGATGTCGCCAACCTCACCCAGGTGGGCGAGGCGCTGACCCACGAGGCCGAGGAACTGGAGCGGCGGTTCGCCAAGCGGCTCAACGAAGCGGCGCGCAAGATCGAAGCGATCTCGAGCGCCATCGACGACACCGGCGCCGCAGCGGGCGCTTAGCTAGTTCTTCCTGACGATGCAGGAGCCGCCGGCGGCCTGCAGTTTCGCGCAGAGCGCATCGGCGTCGCCGCGGTTGTCGCGGCCGATCATGGCGTAGTGCCTGAGCCGCGGCCCGAAATTGGGGTTGCGAGCCATCAGCAGCATCAGCTTCTCGCTGCCCAGCACCTTGGGGTAGCTCGCCTGCACCCGTTCGAAGCGGCGGATAACCACGCCCTGCGAGAAGTTCTGTGCCAGCAGCACGCCCCAGGGCTTCCATTCGCTCGGCACCCGGTCGAGGCTCGGCACCCGCTCCGCCTCCGCCATCTTCACACAGGCATCGATGAAGGGCTCATCCTTGCCGATGGCGTAGTCGACTTCGGGCGGCACCTCCGCCAGCCAGGCATCCGGATCGCGGCCAGTGACGATCTCGACGTAGAAGCGGGTCTCGGCCGGCAGGTAGCTGCCACCCTTCACATAACTTGATGCTCGTCCCTCGCCGCCATTATAGGCGACGGCCGCCAAACCAAGGTTGCCGAACTTGTCGGTGAGAAAGCGCAGGTACTCGGCCGATTTCGCCAGCGCCTCGCTGGGGTCGAAGGCGTTGCGGAGCCCGCGGATACGCGCCGTCGAAGGAATGAACTGCGCGATCCCCTGCGCGCCGGCGGTGCTGAGTGCGAACGGATCGAACCTGCTTTCCTGCCAGATCAGCCGCGCGAAATACCCGACCGGCAACTGCTCGCGCCAGGCAAACAGCTGGATCGCGCCGCAGGTATCGCGAAAGAATTGCTCCTGCCGGATGCATACCGCCGTCCAGGCCGGCGCGGCGGGATCGGCAGCATAGCAGGAACGGGGTTTGGCAGGTTCGGCGTCGCTTTCGACAGCCGGGGCGGCGCAGCTCAAGGCCGCGATCGCCAATGCCACACCGAGGCTGATCAGGTGTCTGCCGCGCATCGGGGGAAACTAGAACCTGAGGCCGGGTATCGGCAAGCGCGGCCGAAGGAGCTCCGCCATGGCCACCATCAACATCTCGCGGCCGGACGAGATGAAGCAATGGGTTGAGGAGGAGGTTGCAACGGGACGCTACGCAAATGCGAACGATCTGGTGCGCGATGTCATTAGAGAGCGGCGAGAGAAGTCGGCTGCCATCGCTCGGCTGCAGCGCGAATAGACAAGGGAATTGCCTGCGGCGTCAGCTCGCGGCCGCTATGCCTCCGGACGTCTCGTCATCGGCGACCACGCGATTTCGGCCGGCCGATTTCGCAGCGTAGAGGCGGCGATCGGCCCGCGCCAGCACAGCCTCCTGTTGGCCCGCTTCGGTGGCGGCGAGGCCGATGCTCACCGTCACGACGAGACCGGGCGCGAGCCGGGACCAATCATAGTCCTCGATCTCGCGACGCACCGCATCGCAGACCGCGTGGTGATCCCTGTCATTGCCGGTGAACAGCAGGGCGAATTCCTCGCCGCCCAGCCGTGCCGCTAGCGTTGCCGGCGCGGCATCCAGCAGGCGCGATACCTGGCGGAGAACATCGTCGCCGAGCATATGCGAATGGTTGTCGTTGATTGCCTTGAAGCGGTCGATATCGACAATGGCAATGCTGTGAGGCTTTCCCTCTACCGCCTGCAATTGCTGCTCCAGGGCACGGCGATTGGCGATGCCGGTGAGCGGATCGCGCAGCACCTCGACAGCCAGCCGCTGGGCCTCGGCGCGGTGGTGCTGGCTTTCGAGATGGATCTCCGCCGCTTGCGCCCGCCGCCGCGCCTGCTCGCCTTCATTGCGGCGGTAGGTGTCGTGGTAGCGTTTGAAGTAACGCAACGCCGCCGTCATGTCGCCGTCCCGTTCGGCAATCTCGGCGAGGCGCTTGAGGCTGTTCATCTGATGGTCGGTATGCCCGGTTGTTTCGGCCAGTTCATAGGCTTGGGCGCACATCTGCCTGGCGCCCACAAGGTCGCCCTCGCGCATCCGCAACTCGCCATCGGTATAGAGCTGGTGCGCGGTCTCGCGCACGCCGGGTGTGCCGGGAGTGGCCGGCCACTGGGCCAGGAGGGCGCGCGCCATGGCAAGATGCCCCTGCAAGCCGAGATATTCCGCCGTGTTGGTGAGCGCGAGCCGCAGCATCCAGCCATCGCCGCAGCGCCGCGCCGCATCGATCGCCGCGGTCCCGAAGTCCACGGCGAGGTCACGCTGGGCAGTCGCGCCACTGCTGTCGCCCTCGCGTTCCCGCTGGTCTCCGAGGTCGGCCAGGGCGTAGGCGAGATTGCTGAGGAACAACGACAGCGAGGATTCGTCTCCGATCTCGGTGGCGACCTTTACGGCCCAGCGGAAATGCTGCTCGGCCAGATCGGGGTGCTGGGAGTAGAGCAGCGCCATTCCCTTGGTGTTGAGGGCATGGGCGAGCGTCAGCGGCTTGCCGTCCGACTCCGCCAGCGCCACCGCCGCATCGGCTTCGAGATAGGCCTCGTCCGTCAGCCCGACCTCCAGCAGAAGCCAGGCGCCCAGCGAGCGCGCCGCCGCGCGACGATCCTCATCGCCCAGGTCTTCGGCCAGCCGGCGGGCCTGTACGGCAGCGGCCAGCCCGTCGTTCGCCTCGCCCAGTTGCAGGCTGTGCCAGCCGACCCGCAGCAGCGCCGCGAGGCGGGTGGCGGGGTCGGTGGAGACCTCGGCCACCTGCCGCGCGATGGCCAGCGCAGCAGCCGGCTCGCCGGCGCGGCCGAGACGGCGCGCCTGTGCCAGCTGGGAGTCCGGGCTCGGCGGTTGCGTGGCGATCGGTCGTCTCCTTCCAGCCCCAAGCTAGTCGGCAGGCGTTACCGTGCAGTTGTCGCGGTTATCGGTGTTGTGCGCATCGGCCTCAGCCGCTGAACCGCCCCGGTTCCCAATTCGCCAGTACCGCCTGCTGCAGGTCGATCTCTTCCATGATTTCGCGCAGCACCTCGTCGTCGAGCTTGCGCTCGTCGCGGGCGGCGACCAGCGCGGTGCGGCGGGCCTCCAGCACGGCGCGGCCCAGCTCGAGCACCATGGAGTCGTGCTCGGTATGCGACTGGCGCTCGGCGGCGTCTTCGACGCTGGCGCGCTTCAGCATCTGCTCGGCGGCGGCGCGGGCTTTCGGATCGGTCTGGCCATCGCGGAAGGTGGTGATGGCGGCGCGGCCGGCGGCGTCGGCGATGTCGCGGGCGATGGCGTGCTGGCTGGCGCGATACTTGTCCTCAGCCGGGTCGGAGATGCCGAGCACGCCGATCAGCCAGGGGAGAGTCAGGCCCTGCACCAGCAGCGTGCCGATCGTCACTGCGAAGGCGACGAACTGGATGAGGTCGCGGCCGGGGAAAGCGTCGCCCGAGAGCGTCACCAGTGGAATACCGGCGGCGGCGGCGAGGGTGACCACGCCGCGCATGCCGGTCCACGAGATCACCAGGTTCTCCTGCCAGCTGAACGGCTCGGGGACATCGTATCCGCCCTGTCGCAGCACCTCCCGGCGACGCTCGAAGCGAGCGTCACGCCGGCCGAACCGTCGCGGCGGTTTCTCGCCCGCCTCCATGCGGGCAATGGACTCGCGCACCCGGCGGGTTTGCCAGCGTGAGACGAAACCGGTGCCGAACACCCAGGCGATGCGGACGAGGATCACTGCCACGAGGACGATCAGCGACAGTCCGAGCAGTTCGATCAAGCTGAAGCCGGTGGCCGTCGCCTCCTCGATGACGAACTTCATCTGCAGGCCGATATAGGCGAAGACGAAGGCCTCGAGCAGCGCATCGGCGGTGCGCCAGAACTGGCGCTCCTGGATGCGGGCGGCATAGCCGGCTTCGGTGGAATTGTGCCCCAGCGAAAAACCGGCGGCGACCACCGCGAGAACACCTGACGCCCCCACTTCTTCGGCCACGAGGTAGGCGGCGAACGGCACCAGCACGGAGAGCACGGTGACCAGCGAGGCGTTGCTCATGCGCAGCCGGGTGCGGTGGACGATGGCGCCGATCACCATGCCGATGACGATGCCGACGGCCACGGCGTAGATGAAGTAGAAAAAGCCGTTGTCGATGAACAGATGGCGGCCGGTTACCGTCGCCGTGGCGAAAGCGAACAGGGTCAGCGCCGCGGCGTCGTTGATCAGGCTCTCGCCCTTCAGCACGGTCATCATCCGGCTGGGGAGCCCGAGCTTGCGGCCGACCGCGACGGCGGTCACCGCGTCCGGCGGCGAGACGACGGCGGCGAGCACCGTCGCCACGGCCAGCGTCATGCCGGGAATGATCGAGGCCGATACCGCGCCCACCACCGAGGTGGTCACCAGCACCAGGATCACCCCCAGGTTGATGATCGAGGGCAGCCGCCGGATGAAGCTGATGAACGAGAACTCGGTTGCGGCCGAATAGAGCAGGGGCGGCAGCACCACGGTGAGGATGATCTCGGGCTCGAGCTCCAGCCGCGGCAGGCCAGGGATGAACGAAGCGGCGAGACCGACCAGCGCCAGCAGCAGCGGCGCCTGGATGTTGCGCCGTTCCGCAAAGATGGTGACCGCAATGGCTGCGATCATCACCAAGAGGATCTGTGAAACCATGCGCTGCCCCGTGCCCGACGTCCCAGTGATATAGGGCAGGATCGCGTTTCGTTGAATCGCACTCCCGCCCTAAATTTTCGTTTGGTCGCGAGATCGAACCGGAAAAGTCTGCAACTTTTCCTGATCTCACTCCGCGCGGGACGTGGAAAAGGAAAGAAGCGCTTGGCGTTGGTGGCAGAGGGACCCTATATTGGCGGTGCTGCCCGGTGCGTGTTGGATCTTATTTCCCTGGGGCCGTACTGATCCTAAAGGGAGCTGTACCTGACCGGACCCGTGGGTTCGGACATACGGCGCCCACCTACGTAAGTAGGTTCCCAGGATCTGTATCCCACGGCCAGGGCGGCACCTGAATTCCTCGGTATTCCGAGTTGCGGGATCGAACCGCAAGAGCTTGCAATTTTTCCGGATCCCGCTTCCAGAAAGCCCGATGAGCGACGCAAAGATCGAAGAGGCGAAAGCGGTGCTGCGCGCTGTGGCGCACAAGAAGCGGGCTGCTTTCCACCCGTCGCTGCGCAGCGACGCCGCTAAGGCGGCCGCCGAGCATTTCTTTGAAGGCGTGCCGCTCAACATGGGCGAAGTGGTCGCCGGCTACTGGCCGATCCGTGACGAGATGGATGTGAAATCCGTGGTGGCCCGGCTGATGGATGCCGGCCAGCCGGTCTGCCTGCCGGTGGTGCTGGGCGACGAGCAACCGCTCGAATTGCGGATCTGGGAAGATGGCGCGCCGCTCTACGAAGCGGGCTTCGGCACGCTGGCGCCGCCTGAGGAGGCGCCGCGCGCTCAACCCGATGTCATCATCATGCCGCTGCTTGGCTTCGACAAGCATGGCACCCGGCTCGGCTATGGCGGCGGTTACTATGACCGCACTTTGGCGACGCTCAGCAAACGCCCCCGCCTGATCGGCTTCGCCTTCGCGCTGCAGGAGGTGGATCTGATCCCGCGCGAGGCGCACGATGTGCCGCTCGATGCCATCGTCACCGAGCATGGCGTGCGCAACTTCGACAAAAAGGCGCCGGTTACGTGAGAGTATTGTTCCTGGGCGACGTGGTCGGCAAAGCCGGCCGCGATGCCGTTTCCGACCGCCTCGCCGGGCTGGTCGATAAGCACAAGTTCGATTTCGTGGTGATCAACGGCGAGAACGCCAGCCATGGGCGCGGCCTCACCGAGGGGCATTTTACCGAAATCAAGGCGGCGGGCGCCGATGTGGTGACGCTGGGCGACCATGCCTTCGACCAGCGCGACACGCTCACCTACATCGCTCGCGAACCGACGCTGCTCAGGCCGATCAACCTGGCGCCCGGCACGCCGGGGCGCGGCGCCAACCTCTACGAGAGCCGCGCCGGGCACCGCGTGCTGGTGATCAATGCGCAGGGCCGGGTGTTCATGGACCCGGTCGATGATCCGTTCCGAGCGGTGGAGACGGCCGTCGCCGCGTGTCCGCTGGGCGAGCAGGCCGACGCGATCATCCTCGATTTCCATACCGAGGCGACCTCGGAAATCCAGGCGATGGGGCATTTCCTCGATGGCAAGGTCAGCCTTGTCGTCGGCACCCACACGCACATTCCCACCTCCGACCACCGTATCCTCAAGGGCGGCACGGCGCTGATGGCGGATGCCGGCATGTGCGGCGACTACGACTCGGTGATCGGAGTCGAGGTCGACGAGCCACTCAACCGCTTCCTCACCGGCATCGCCACCGGCCGCTTCACTCCGGCCGAGGGCGAGGCAACGCTCTCTGGAATAGCGATCGAGACCGATCCGAAGACCGGTCTCGTCGCCAAGCTGTTTCCCGTGCGGGTCGGTGGATCGCTGGCCCAGGCAGAGCCGGCGTTCTGACCTTTACGGCACCTTGGACGGATCGATCTGCGGTACCGATCCCTGTTCCTCCACAGCTGGCCCGGTCTCTCCGGTCTCAACCTTGGTGAAGGTGCACTTCTGGCCGCTCGGCAAGTGGCCGTAGAAGTCGCCTCGCTCATTGGAATAGGGCAGCGGCAACTTGAACACCTCGCCGGGGAGCCAGTCCTTCTTGAGCTCATAGGTCATCCATTCGCCTGACGGCAGGACGAAGACGATCTTGGTACCCTTCGGTATCGTCACGTTTCCACTGTTCTGGAGCCCAATGTAGAGCTGCGCCGGCTCCACGGAATTGTTCCAGTTCACCGCACATTTGAACTCCACCTTGCCGGCGAGATACCAGGGGGTGTCCTCCGCCGGCTGCGGCAACTGCTTGCTGTCCCGCTCTGGCTTGAGCTTGATGGAGCAGGCCGCAATGGCATCGACGCCGCCGATATCGATAGCGATGTCCATTGCTTGGCCGGGGTACCAGTCGGCGGTTACCTTGTATTGCTTCTGGATGCCACCCGGCTGCACATAGACGGTGACTATGGTGCCGGCCGGGATCAGCTTGCCGGTATCGTTCGTCACCAGCACCCCGACGATCTCATCGTCATCCCAAGTCAACTTGCACAGCATCCCAGGCGAGCCCTTGGGCAGCCGGCCAGGCTGCGCCGGGTCGGCGCGCTCCTCGGAGCTGTCCTTCTCCTTCTGTTCGATCGTCGGCCGATCCGGTTCGGTCGGCCGCGTATCCCGTGTCTGACTGAAGGCCGGCGTCGCGCCGGCCACCACTACCGCGGCCATCAAGGCCAGCGAAAATCTCTTAAATGCGTCCATCTCAGGCTCTTCCTGCTGGCGGCCCCAATGCCGCGCTGATGGACAGGGATAGGATCTCTGGGCTGAATATGTGCTGATATCCGCATTTATCGCGGGTTCATGTTATAAAATCCGCCAATACCACGGATAATGTTGTTCCTGTGGTCATCGTCGAGCCGACCGAAGCGCTACGCGTCACGCGCACTTTATTTTCCGCCCCGCCGCCCCTATAACCGCCCACCACCATTGCCACACATGCCAGAAACAGGGGTGACCGCATGGCCGGCCATTCACACGCCAAGAACATCATGCACCGCAAGGGCAAGTCCGACGCGGCTCGCTCGAAGGTGTTTTCGAAACTCGCTCGTGAAATCACCGTCGCCGCCAAGCTCGGCATGCCCGATCCGGCGTTCAACGCGCGCCTGCGCCTCGCGGTGCAGAACGCTCGCGCCCAGTCGATGCCGCGCGACAATATCGAGCGCGCCATCAAGAAGGCAGCGGGCAATGACGGCGAGAACTACGAAGAGATCCGCTACGAGGGCTATGGCCCGGGCGGCGTCGCCGTTATCGTCGAGGCGCTGACCGACAACCGCAACCGCACCGCTTCGAACGTGCGCTCGACCTTCTCCAAGAACGGCGGCGCGCTCGGCGAAACCAACTCGGTCGGCTTCATGTTCGATCGCGTCGGCGAGATCTTCTACCCGGCCACCGCCGGTTCGGAAGACAAGGTGATGGAAGCGGCCATCGAGGCCGGCGCCGATGACGTCGAAAGCGACGAAGACGGCCACTGGATCTACACCTCGTTTGAACAGCTGAACGAAGTGGCGGCGGCGCTCGAGAAGGTGCTGGGCGAAGCGGAATCGGCCAAGTTCATCTTCAAGCCGCAGAACGAAGTACCGGTCGACGCGGAAAAGGGTGCGACGCTGCTCAAGCTGATCGGCATCCTCGAAGAGGACGACGACGTGCAGAACGTCTACAGCAACTTCGATATTTCCGACGAAGACATGGCGAAGATCGACGCCGCCTAAGAGCGGCTTCGACTTCGAGATCGACGCCGCCTAAGGCGGCTTGGTTTGACAAATTCGGGCCCGGGCAATAGTTCGGGCTCGTTACGCCGAAAAAACGTAGGCCGGTTAAGGTGAGTCCGGCCCTCCCGCGAGGGAGATTGTCCCGCCGCTAGACCAGGATTGGTCGCGAGATCGAACCGGAAAAGTCTGCAACTTTTTCCTGATCTCGCTCTAGAGGCGAAGGACCCACGGCAAGCCGACGAGCGTCCGATCCCGGGCGCCCGCTGCTTGTTGGGATATGGGTCGATGCAATCACTGCCAGCTACATGCCCTCATGCCGCGTGCGTCACGGAGCCGGTCGCTCGACCGTTCCACCACGCTCATCAGGACATCACCATGCAGTTCAATCACGCCAATTTCGCCGTCGCCGATGTGCGCGCGGCTGCCGAGTTCTTCACCCGGCATTTCGATTTCGCCATTGTCGGAGATGCCCACGACAACTTCGTCGTCCTTGTGGGCGAGGGCGGCTTCGTCCTCAACTTCATGGCGACCGGCAAGGCCGAGGCCAGCTATCACAAGAACTTCCACGTCGGCTTCTTCGTCGGCAGCGTTGCCGAGGTCCGGCTGAAGCATGCCGAACTCGTCGCTGCCGACTGCGATCCAGGTGACGTGCAGCAGTTCAGCCGCGGCGGTGCCCGAACGACGACGTTCTACTGCCCGGCGCCCGGTGGCTTCCTTGTCGAGGTGGCCACCACCGCGACGGATCAAGCCGCGGCGGCCGGCAGCGTTTCGTAATGCGCGATGGACGTGACTGCGATGCAGTTGCGTCCATTCTGCTTGGCCGCATAGAGCTGCTGGTCGGCCAGCCGGAACAGTTCTGCGAAGGGCAGGTAGCGATCGTACACAGCGCCGCCGACGCTCACCGTCAGCTGGTGTGGCTTGCCCTCGGGCGCGAACGCGGCCCCGTGCACCGCGCGCCGCAGGCGCTCGGCGACTGCTTCGGCAATCAGCAGGGTGGTGCCGGGCAGGTACACCGCGAACTCTTCCCCACCGATCCGCCCGATGAGGTCGGCGGAGCGCAGCACGGCGCGGATCGAGGTGGCGATCAGCCGCAACGCGGCGTCACCCTGCTCATGGCCATAGGTATCGTTGATCGCCTTGAAGTTGTCGGCGTCGATCACCAGAAGCGTGCCGCGCATGCCGTCTTCAGCGAACCGCGCATCTGCCAGGGCTTCCTCGACCGCGCGGGTGAAGGCGCCCCGGTTCAGCAGATCGGTCAGCGCATCGGTTGCTGCGTAACGGCGCAGCAGCTCATGGGTAATCGCCAGTTCGCGCAGCTTGCTCAGCAGGAAGAACAGGATCGGGCCGGCGAGGCCGAGCGGCACCAGCACGTCGAGCATGATCGACCAGCGCAGGTCATCGGGGGCGAGGCTGTGGAAGTTGAACGAGTCCACGAACAGCGAGACGGCAATGCAGCCGGCAGCACCAAGTGCGGTCCAGAGGAAGACGCGGCCCCATCCGGTGCGTGAAAAATCCAAGACTCGCGTCCCTTCAGCACTTCTGCGCAGAGGGCCGGAACAGTAGGCGGGGCGAGTTGAAATCGCCTCAAGCCACCGGATTGGATTTTATCTTTCGCCGCCTATCTATCGGCGCCGACCTGTCGTCTTGGGGCTGCGGTCAGCGGATCGCGGCGCTCATTGCCGCAAGGTCGGCATCGCCGGCATTGCGTCCGAGTTCGACGCGGTTGCGTCCGCCGTGCTTGGCTTCATAGAGGCGGCGGTCGGCGATCCGGAACAGCTCCGAGAAACCGGAGTCGCCGGCGCAGACGGCGCCGCCGATGCTGACCGAAAGCCGCTGCACCATGCCCTCCGAAGTCACGAACAGGGCGTTCACCGCCGCGCGGATGCGCTCGGCGGCGCCGCTGGCGACGTCGTGCCCGGCATCCCTCAGGAACACGCCGAATTCCTCGCCGCCGATGCGGCCGACCAGATCGCCGTCACGCACGCTGTCGCGGATGGCGCCGGCGATCAGCTGCAGCACCTCGTCACCGCGCTCGTGGCCGAAGCGGTCATTGACGGTCTTGAAGTGGTCGGCATCGATGACCAGCAGCGTGTCGTAGCCATCGGTCTGGCCGAGGCTCGAGCTGACCCGCGAGGTGAAGGCGCGGCGGTTGAGGCAATCGGTCAACCAGTCGGTGGAGGCGAGCAATTCCAATCTGCGGTTGGCATCGCGCAACTGCGCCGAGCGTACCTGCAGGAACAGCAGGACCGGGCCACCCAGCGCGGTGGGCATGGCGAGGGCCAGCACGGTGCCGACGGTGTTCATCCCCTGGTTGAGGGACATCATGACGAGATTGGACATGACCCATGACCCGACGGTAGACGCGACCAGGATCAGGGCCGTGCGCTGCCAGGCGATGCGCCATTCGGAACGTGGCAGTGCATGGGTCTTCATTTCCGTGTCCCCCGGAGCGAGTGCCCCCGCTTAAGGGACGAATGCTTGAATGCTGATTAATTCGCTCATGCGGATCGCAGCTAAATCGGTGCAGTGTTTCTGTTTCGTTCACAAAGCACTTGGTAGGGTCCGGCTCCTGACCTAAAGCTTCGAAATGGCTGAAACAGTGCGAATCATCGGGATCGATCCGGGGCTGCGGCGCTGCGGCTGGGGCATCATCGAGAGCAACGGCAACCGGCTGAGCTTCATCGCCTGCGGGACGATTACGCCGCCGGTGGACGGGATATTGGCCGACCGGCTGGTGGCGCTGCATCGCGGCATCACGGCGGTGCTCGACGAGTATGCACCCGAGGAGGCGGCGGTGGAGGAAACCTTCGTTTCCGCCGGCGCGCGCTCGGCGCTGCAACTGGGGCAGGCGCGCGGCGTGGTGCTGATGACGCCGGCTCTGCGTGGGCTGCCGGTCGGCGAGTACGCCGCCAACCTGGTCAAGAAATCGGTGGTCGGCACCGGCCACGCCGAGAAGGCGCAGATCCAGATGATGATCAAGATCCTGCTCCCCACGGCATCATTCAAGGGCGCCGATGCGGCCGACGCGCTGGCCATCGCGGTCTGTCACGCCCACCATCGCGCCATCCGCAAGCTGAGTGTTCCTGCATGATCGGCAAACTCAAGGGCATGGTCGACGGCTTCGGCGACGACTTTGCGCATCTCGACGTCAACGGCGTGGTCTACGAAGTGTTCTGCTCGGCCAAGACGCTGGCGGCGCTGCCGCAGGTCGGCCACGCGGCGGTGGTCCATACCGAGATGATCGTCCGCGAGGACATGATCCGGCTCTACGGCTTCTTCACCGAGGCCGAGAAAGCTTGGTTCACCACGCTGATGACGGTGCAGGGCGTGGGTAGCCGCGTGGCGCTTGCCATCCTTTCCGTCCTCACCCCATCGGAGCTCACCAGCGCTATCGCGCTGCAGGACAAGGCAATGGTCGGCCGCGCCAACGGCGTCGGCCCCAAGCTGGCGGTCCGCATCGTCACCGAGCTCAAGGGCAAGGCGCCGGCGGGAGCAATCGATGCCGGCGTGCTGGGCCTTCAGGCGGCGCTGGGCGAAGGGGTCGCCGCAGGCAATGTCGCCGACGCGGTCTCGGCACTCACCAACCTCGGCTATTCGAGCGCGCAGGCATCAGCCGCCGTGGCGCGGGTCGTCGGCCGAGAGGGCGATGACGTGCCGACGGACAAACTGATCCGGCTGGGGCTCAGGGAGCTCAGTTCGTGATTGGCGGCGCAGGACCGCGGGACCGCCTGATTGGCATCTTCGTCCTGTTCGCCATGCTGCTGGTGACGGGGCCTACCATTCTGAACTTCATCGATTTGGTGATCCATGGTCCCACGGCTTCGGCGCTGTCGTTTCTATTCCCAAGCTCGGTGCTTTACGCGTTCTGGTGCCTTGCTGTTCTTCTGCGTTCGGCGGTTCGGGCACCGATTGGCCTATGGGAGCACCTCATCCTGCTGCCGCTGAGCGTGGCAGTGTTGATCGGGACAGTCTCAGTCTCGTGGGGCTGGTTCGATTGGTTGCCATCAGGCCCTTCGTTTAAACGGGACGGGCTTCGCTTCTTCGAACTGGTAACCACCTTTCCCTGGCTGGCCATTCAGTACATAGCGATAATGGTCATCGGCTCGCGGGTCGGGACGCGAGACAAGATATGAACGCCAGCCTGAACCCCCCGCCTATGGGTTAGTAACATGCCTTCTGCCATCGAGAATCTTGAGACGCTAATACTCCCGAAGGTGGGCCCTCTGGTGATCCCCGACGCGGTAATGCTTGTCGCAAACGAACTAGGGCTGACCGTCACGCTTACCTGCAGGGATGCGCCGGAACAGTATGAGATCACGAAAGGTGGTGCGCCATGCGGCTACATCCGGGTGCGGTGGGGCGGAATGTCTGTTAGCTACCCTGACGCAGGTGACGAAGACCTGTTTGCCGGCCCCGTCGACGGCTTCGGCGGCTTCACCGACCACGAGCGGGAAGCTAAGCTGCTCCTGGCTCTGGGCCTCATCGCGGCGCGGATGCTGAAGCTTTGACCGACCTCACCTCGGCCCAGGCCGGTCGCGATGACCCGCTCGACGTTTCGCTGCGACCCTCCGGCTTCTCCGAGTTCATCGGGCAGGCCGAGGCGCGGGCCAATCTCGAGGTGTTCATCCAGGCCGCCAAACAGCGCGGCACGGCGCTCGATCACGTGCTGTTCGTCGGCCCGCCGGGGCTGGGCAAGACGACGCTGGCGCAGATCGTGGCGCGCGAACTCGGGGTCGGGTTCCGCGCGACCTCGGGGCCGGTGATCGCCAAGGCCGGCGATCTAGCGGCACTGCTCACCAATCTCGAAGAACGCGACGTGCTGTTCATCGACGAGATCCACCGGCTCAACCCGGCGATCGAGGAAGTGCTCTATCCGGCGATGGAGGACTATCAGCTCGACCTGATCATCGGCGAGGGCCCGGCGGCCCGTTCGGTGCGCATCGACCTCGCGAAGTTCACATTGGTCGGCGCCACCACCCGGGCGGGGCTGTTGACCACGCCGCTGCGCGACCGCTTCGGCATCCCGATCCGGCTGAATTTCTACACGCCCGAAGAGCTGGTGAAGATCGTCGAGCGCGGCGCCCGCCTGCTCGGCATCGGCATGGCGCCGGATGGGGCGATGGAAGTCGCCCGCCGCTCCCGCGGCACGCCGCGCATCGCCGGCCGGCTGCTCCGCCGGGTCACCGATTTCGCGCTGGTCGACGGCGCCAAGGAAATCACCCGCTCGGTCGCCGACAAGGCGCTGCTGCGGCTCGACGTCGATGCGCGCGGGCTCGACCAGCTCGACCGCCGCTACCTCAAGGTGATCGCCGATTTCTACGGCGGCGGCCCGGTGGGGATCGAGACCATCGCTGCGGCGCTGTCGGAGCCGCGCGACGCGCTCGAGGAAATCGTCGAGCCCTATCTGATCCAGCAGGGCTTCATCCAGCGCACGCCGCGTGGCCGCATGCTGACCGCGCTGGCGTTCCAGCACATGGGCATCAGCGTGCCGCAGGGCTTTGTCGGCATGCAGGGCAGCCTGTTCGAGGAGCCGGGCGAGGAGTGAGCCGCCGGATGATCTCGTTCGACCACGGCACGACGCGGTTCCAGTTCCGCGCTGCGGCGATCATCCGTCGCGAGGGACATGTGCTGATACACCGAGCGACTGCCGAGGACTCCTGGGCGCTGCCCGGTGGGCGGGTCGAGATGGGCGAGATCAGTTCCGAGGCGCTGGCGCGCGAACTCGAGGAGGAGCTGGGCGTCGTAGGGAAGATCGGCCCCCTCGCCATCGTGATGGAGGACCTGTTCCGCTATGACGGCCGGGTGATCCACGAGATGGGGTTCTACTACCCGGCTGAGATTCCGCCGAGCTTTCCGTTTTCGACCGATGCGGTCTGCCACCAGGTCGCCGACGGCGGTGCAACGCTCGAGTTCAGATGGGTCCGCAATGATGCGAAGACCCTGGCAGCGATGCCGCTGTTCCCGGTGGAGCTGCGCGGCGGCATGATAGAGCTGGGGCCGCATCCGATCCATGTCGTCGTGAACGAGCTATGACCAGCAGCCATTTCACCGCCCGCGTCTACTACGAAGACACCGACTTTTCCGGCAATGTCTATCATGCGGCGTACCTGCATTTCTTCGAGCGGGCCCGGACCGAGTTCCTCAGGGAACGCGGCGTGCATCACTCCGAGCTGGTGAAGGACGGCATCGCCTTCGCCGTGCGCAGCATGAGCATCGACTTCAAGGCGGCGGCGCATATCGACGACCTGCTCGAGGTGACGACCGAGGTCGCCTCGCTCACCGCGGCGCGGCTCAACCTGGTGCAGTCAATCAGCCTCGCTGGCGTCGAGATCACCCGGGCCGCGGTGCAGGTGGTGGCAATCAAGACCAGCGGCGGGGTAGCCCGGATGCCCCGCGAACTGGTGGATCTGCTTAAGGCGTAACAAAGGGCCGCCAGCGAACCAGCGACCCCAAGGATTGGCGTCAGACTGACGTCCTACATCGCAGCGGGCTTTACCTGTCCGCGGATCTCGCCATCCGGGAACTTCGCCGTGTGCAGATTGAAGTACCAGGAGCCGCCCTGCAGCTGGGTGGCCTGTTCGTCGGTCAACGTGGCGTTGCCGTTAATCGGGCTGGCCAGCGGGTCGGCAAGCGGCACGACCGGAGCGGCATTGGCGTCTTCGGCAGCCGGGCCGTGGAAGTGAGCGCCGGTAGCATCCCCGCTCAGGCCGTCATAGGTGACGGTCCAGGTGAAGACCTTGGAGTCGGTATCAAACGTCGCTTCCACCTTGCCCGTCGCGGTCGAATCCGTCGGCGGCACTTCGGCAGCGCCGGTCAGCTCTGCGCTGAACTTCAACTGCTCGGCGAACGCCGGCATGGCCGAAAATGCCAGGATGGCGGCAGAGGCGAGCAGCGTGCTCTTCAGGTTGAGATGCATGGGGATCTCCCTTTCGTTGTTTGTGCTTGTTGTGGGACGACCGCGAACCCCCAGAACGGGCGGCCTGGGGATGAACGCATTACCAACCGTAGGGTTGCGCTGCGCCGATCTGCCGCGATCACACAAACGCGAGGAATCGCTTTGTTAACACTTGCTTGACCATAAGTAAGGCAGTGCACCAGCAGCGCTGCCAAAGGTCCGGAAAACCGGGCTTTTCTCTTAAATTTGACAAATTTGAACCGCATCGACCCGACGATCAGGTTTCGGTCGTCGGGGCCGGACTGAGAAGGACCCTTACATGGAAGCCATGGATGCAGTCGGCACGGTCGCTCCGCATGCCGACCTCTCAATCTGGGCACTGTTCTGGCAGGCGGACCTCGTCGTCAAGACGGTGATGATCGGGCTGCTCGCCGCCTCGGTCTGGTGCTGGGCGATCATCGTCGACAAGTCCATGCTGTATGCACGCGCCAAGAACGAGATGAACCGCTTCGAGCGGGTGTTCTGGTCGGGCCAGTCGCTCGAGGAACTTTACCAGCAGATGAGCGAGAAGCCCTCGATGGGGCTGGGCGCGGTGTTCGTCGCGGCGATGAAGGAGTGGAAGCGCAGTCACGAGCAGAACGCATCCTCGTTCGTTGGCGTGCAGGGGCGTCTCGACAAGGTGCTGGACGTGGCGATCAGCCGCGAGAGCGAGAACCTCGAGAAGCGCCTCGGTTTCCTCGCTACTGTCGGCTCGGCCTCGCCCTTCATTGGCCTCTTTGGCACGGTATGGGGCATCATGAACGCATTTACGGCCATCTCGGCCGCATCGAGCACCAATCTCAGCGTGGTCGCCGGGCCGATCGCCGAAGCGCTGTTTGCCACCGCGCTTGGCCTGCTCGCCGCTATCCCGGCGGTTATCGCCTACAACAAGCTCTCGGGTGACGCGAACAAGCTGATCGGTCGGCTCGAAGGCTTCGCCGACGAGTTCTCCACCATCCTCAGCCGGCAGCTCGAAGCGCGGGGTGCCCGCTGATGGCAATGGCAGTATCCAGCGGCGGTGGCGGCGGACGCCGTCGTGGCCGGCGGCGTGGCGGCGGTTCCAAGCCCATGAGCGAGATCAACGTCACGCCGATGGTCGACGTGATGCTGGTGCTGTTGATCATCTTCATGGTGGCGGCGCCGCTGATGACGGTCGGCGTGCCGATCGAGCTGCCGCAGACGCAGGCCAAGCAGCTCAACACCGAGCAGAAGCCGATCACCGTCTCGGTTACCAACGAAGGCGCGATCTTTCTCGGCGACAATCCGGTGACGCTCGAGGATCTGGCCGCGCAGGTTGCCGCGGTAGCCGTCAATGGCACCGAGGACCGGATCTATGTGCGCGGCGATCTGGCGGCTAACTACGGCTCGGTGATGCAGGTGATGGGCGCGTTGTCGGGCGCCGGCTACGCCAAGATCGGGCTCATCACGGAACAGGCCGCGCAGCAACAGGACCAGTGAGCTGATGCGCACCGGGTTCACGGTTTCCACCATCGGGCATGTCGGACTGATCGTTCTCGCGGTCGTCGGCATCGGCATGGGACGACCAATGGATCCGGAGCCGGTAGAGTCGATCGCCGTCGACCTGATCTCAGTTACCGACTTCGCCAATATCCGCATGGGTACGCTCGACAGCACGGTGGTCGAGACCGAGGCGCCGTCGATCGTCGAGGCGGAAAAGCCGGCGGAGCTGGCGCAGCCGACCGGCAACACCCAGGAAGACCAGCCGACCCCGATGGACAATCCGGATCCGACCCCGGCGCCCACCGAGCAGACCGCTCCGGCGCCCGAGGCGGCGGCCGAACCGGTGGTTGAGCCCGAACCGGAAGTGGCGCCGACCCCGGCGCCACGCCCGGTGGTCGAGCCGCAACCTGAGCCGGTCCCCGAGCCGGTCGAAGAACCGTCCCCGGCCGAACCGACGCCGGTAGCTACACCCGAAGCCCCCAATCCGGCGGAGAGTGCGCCCAAGCCGCGGACGCACACCGCTTCGCTCGAGCAGAAGCGCGCCGAGTTCAAGAAGCAGCAGCAGGCGGAAAAGCAGAAGCAGGCCGACGAAAAGGCCAAGGCCGAAGCTGACAAGAAGAAGGCCGAGGAAGAAAAGAAACGCAAGGCCGCCGAGGAGAAGAAGCGGATCGAGCAGGCCAAGGCCGACGAGGCCACCAAGCTCGCCGATGAAGTCGCCAACCTCATCAACAACGAGGAATCGCGCGGCGCCACCACCGGTGCGGGCGGCGAGCCGACGCTCGGTCGGGAGGATGGCCGCTCGGCGACGCTCAGCCAGTCCGAGATCGGTGCGCTGGTGGCCCAGATTCGCGCCTGCATCACCCTGCCGGCCGGCGCCGAGGATGCCGATGCGCGCGCCGAGTTCACATTCTCGATCGGTGCCGACGGTATGGTCAGCGGCCGCCCGCAGATGATGAGCACGCCGAACAGCCAGATCGAAGATGCCTATGCCCGGGCGGTGTCGCGCGCGCTGCAGCGTTGCGGCCCGTTCACCGTGGCCGCCGGGCAGGACGTGCGAGCCCAGTTTGCAGCGCGGGAGTTCTGAGTGACCCCGACGCCCGAGAAAGATGGAGACGTAAGATGACCCTGATCACCCGGCGCAACGCGCTCAAACTCGGCCTTGCGGGCGGCGCGCTGGCGCTTGCCACCCCGTCGCAGGCGCTGGTCGAGATCGTCGTCACCGGCGGCAACTTCACGCCGCTGCCGATCGCCATTCCGGATTTCGCCTCATCCGACCCGGCTTTTGGCGCCGAGATCGCGCAGATCGTGCGCGACAACCTCAAGCGCTCCGGGCTCTTCGTCCCGCTCGATCCTGCTTCGCTGCCGATCCGCGTCGGCGACGTCACCAACGAGCCGGACTTTGCCGCCTGGCGCGCCGCCACCGTCGATGCGCTGGTGATGGGCTCGGTGGAGCGCGGGGCGGAAGTCGCTTCGCAGGTGCGCGTCTGGGATACCCAGGCTTCGGCCCAGGTGGTCGGCAAGTCGTACAAGACCGATGCGCAGAACTATCGCCGCATCGCCCACATCGTGTCCGACGCGATCTATGCCTCGCTGTCGGGCGGCACCGGCTATTTCGACACCCGCATTCTCTACGTCGCCGAGAGCGGCCCCAAGGCCAACCGTGTGAAGCGCCTCGCCATCATGGACCAGGACGGCTTCAACGTGCAGTACCTGAGCTCGGGCAAGGCGCTGACCCTGTCGCCGCGGCTGTCGCCCGATGGCGGCACGGTGACCTTTACCTCGTACGAGGATGGCAACCCGCAGGTGTACGTCGCCGGCCTCGGCGGTTCGTCGAGGAAGCTGATCGAGGGCGCGCCGATGTCGTTCGCGCCGCGCTTCTCGCCCGATGGCGGTACCGTGGTGTTCTCGGTCTCCAACGGCGGCACCACCAATATCTACGCGGCCGGCGCCGGCGGCGGCAACCCGACGCAGCTGACCAGCGGCGCGGCCATCGATACCTCGCCCTGCTACTCCCCTGACGGATCGCGCATCGTGTTCGAGAGCGATCGCGGCGGCAGCCCGCAGCTCTACATCATGGGCGCTGGTGGCGGTGGTGCGCAGCGCATCTCCTATGGCGAAGGCAGCTATTCCACCCCGGTCTGGTCGCCGGCCGGCGACCTCATCGCCTATACCAGGCAGTCGGGCGGGCAGTTCCACATCGGCATCATGAAGCCCGATGGCTCGGGCGAAAGGATCCTTTCGTCCTCCGGCCAGGTGCAGGAAGGCCCGACCTGGGCGCCGAACAGCCGCGTCATCGCCTTCTTCCGCGATCCGGGTGGCGATGCCGGCCCGAGCCTCCACTCGATCGACATCTGGGGCCGGAACGAGCTCAACCTCAAGACCGAGAGTTTTGCGTCCGACCCCGCATGGTCGCCGCTCAGGGGGTAAGGCTTCGATTTAGAGAGGGCGGTGCGGGAAGAGTACCCCCCACTCCTGTCCTCTCCCCGCAAGGGGAGGGAGACGCTCACACCGACGTCAGTGTTTTGGTCTCCTCCCCCTTGTGGGGGAGGACAGGAGTGGGGGGTAGTCTTCCCGCGCCGGTCTATCGGTGAAAGCCGCTCACCATTCCGTGTCTTCACGGCAACATCACGGAAAAGCCCGGATTCCGGCCACATTGGCGCCCGAATGACCAACAATTAACCAAGCACGACAACCCCGCCTTAAGATTACCAACGGTAAAAAAGGCGTCTCAAATCCTTCCGATTAGGAGTCAACCCGGATGCGTTCAGTAACGCCCCTTCTCGCCGTGCTGCGTGCTGCCGCGCTGGTGGTTCTCGTGGTCGCCGTGGCGGCCTGTTCGCGCAATGGCGCCGGCGGTACCGGCGTCGGCAATCTCGGGCCCGGCGGCGGCGCTCCCGGCAGCCAGCAGGAATTCCTGGTGAGCGTCGGCGACCGCGTGTTCTTCGAGACCGACTCCTCGAACCTCACCCCGACCGCCATCGCCACGCTTGACAAGCAGGCGGCCTGGCTCAACCAGTACCGCAACTACCGCATCCTGATCGAAGGCCATGCCGACGAGCGCGGCACCCGCGAGTACAACATCGCGCTCGGCGCCCGCCGCGGCTCGATCGTGGTGAACTACTTGGTGTCGAAGGGCGTCGACCAGCGCCGCATCACCACCAAGTCGTTCGGCAAGGAACGTCCTGTGGCCATCTGCAACGATATCTCGTGCTGGTCACAAAACCGCCGTGCTGTGACGGTGGTACAGTAAGCGTCGAACGGGCTTCGGGGCGGAGGCCGCGGCCACGCGGTGTCTCGCGCGTAATCCCCGAAGCTTTATCGACTGGAGGCATAAGCGCCGGGCGCCGCGTAATTGGGCCCGGCGCTTTCTTTTTGTCGAAATCCTGCGCTAATCCAAGCTGGTGCGGTCGACGGCCGCTCGTGACCCACTGGACCCCTCCCGGACCCGACGGAGCTTTGATGGTGAAACTGCCCCCAATTCGTGGATCGGCCTACCGACCCGCGATCTATGCCGCCCTGCTGGCCTCGGTGCTGACTGCGCCCGCGCTTGCCGCAAGCAGCCCGCTGCCGGCAAATGCGCTGATGCCGCCCAAGGCGATCGCCGAGACGCGCATCCATGTGGCGCAGAACCAGCAGTCGAGCGCCCAATTGCTGGTGCGCATCCAGGAGCTCGAGGACCTGATCCGCACGCTGACCGGTCGCGTCGAGGGGCTGGAGTTCCAGCTCACGCAGATGCAGACGCAGCTCGCCAAGCAGGCTGAGGACAATGAGTTCCGCTTCCAGGAACTGGAAGGCGGTGCTGGGGGAAAACCACAGGCGGCAGCGCCAACTGACGGCGTGACGCCGTCCGATACGCTGCCGCAGACCTCGGCCCAACAGACTCCGGCGCAACAGCCTCCGGCCCAGCAGACTCCCGCACTCGAGGCTCCCGCCGTCGCGGCAACCCCCGAGGCGCCGGCGGCGGCCGCGCCGATGGATGATCTGCCCCTGGCGGATCTCAACGGGGAACCGATGGACGCCCTCGGCGACTCCGCCGATCCGCTGCTCAAGGGCGGCATCGACCAGCTCGGCACCATCAGCGGAGAAGATCCGCTCGGCAGCCGTCCACTCGACCTGTCGCTCGGCGGGGGCGGAGAAATCTCGAGCGGTGACGCCAAGGCCCAGTACGATGCGGGCTACGACGCCATGACCCGCGGCGACTATGCCTTTGCTTCCGACCAGTTCCAGCAGTTCGTCGCACTCTATCCCGACGATCCGCAGACGCCCGACGCCATCAATTGGCTGGGCGAAGCGCTGATCCAGCAGGGCCAGTTCACCGATGCGGCGCAGGTGCTGGCCGACGGCTACACCAAGCACAAGGACAGCAAGCGCGCCCCGGACATGATGCTGAAGCTCGGCGTGGCGCTGATCGGCGCCGACCAGGTGGATGTGGGGTGCCGCACCTTCTACACGCTCAAGCAGCGTTACCCGCAACTCAGCCCGGCGTTCACGCAACGCCTCGATGAGGAAGCGCAGAAGGCGAAATGCCCGGTGAGCTGATCGACAGCGAGGCGATCTTCGCCCCGCTCGCCGAATTCCGGCGCGTCGGGCTTGCCGTTTCCGGCGGGCCCGACAGCCTGGCGCTGATGCTGCTGGCATCCGAGTTCGCTGCCCGGCATGGCGCGCACGACCGCTTCACCGTCTACTCGGTCGATCATGGCCTGAGGCCCGAGGCGGCAGGGGAGGTGGCTTACGTCACCGAGGCGGCTCGCCAGCTTGGCCTTGCTGCCCGCGCCCTCCGCTGGCAGGGAGCGAAGCCGGCGACCGGCATCCAGCAGGCGGCCCGCACCGCACGCTATGGACTGATTGCCGACGCCATGGCGGCCGATGGCACACAAATCCTCGTCACCGCGCATCACCTTGCCGACCAGGCCGAGACGGTGCTGATGCGGCTGGCGCATGGCAGCGGCGTCGAAGGGCTGCGCGGCATGGACTATCTTGCCGAGATCGACGGGCTGATCGTGGCGCGGCCGCTGCTAGGGGTCGATCCGGCGGATCTGGCGAACCTGGTTGCTGCGTCCGATCTGGTGCCGGCACGCGATCCCAGCAACTTCGATACTGACTACGAGCGGGTCCGTTGGCGCCAGATGCTGCCGCAACTGGCGGCGCTCGGGCTCGACGCGCGCCGGCTGTCGCGATTTGCCGACCGGATGCGCGATGCCGACCAGGCGCTTGCCGCCGCGGCGGCGATGGTCGCGACAGGTGCCGATCCGGCGACCGGCTCCGGCACGATCGCGCATGCCGAGCTGGCCCAACTGCCGCGCGCGGTGGCGATCCGGGCGGTGGCCAACCTGCTCGACCGGGTGGGGGGCAGGCAGAAGCCACATGATCTCGCGCCGGTCGAAGCCCTGACCGATCGATTGCGGATGGAGCCAGCCCTGAAGCGGACAAGTTTGCATGGTTGTCTTGTCGGCAGCGACGGCGTGACCATCACCGTCGCGCGGGAGGCTCGCCGGCAGGCCGCGCGTCAATCCCGCGTGAGGTCCGATAGCTCCGTGACACGGAATTAACCGGAAAAGCGCAAGCGCTCTCGACTTTTCGGCCAAACCGCCGCACCAGTTTCGGCCTGCCGATACCTTGTAAGGCCCAGGAGCGAGGCCTACATTCGCTCCAACTCTCCGGCGTCTCCCGTGCCGGACTTCAGGACAGGATTGATGAACGTCAATTTCCGGAATTTCGCCATCTGGCTGGTAATTCTGTTCATGCTGATGGGCCTGTTTCAGGTCTTTCAGTCGTCGACCCGCTCCATAGCGACGACGGACAAGAGCTATAGCCAGTTCGTCTCCGACGTCGATGCAGGCAGCGTCCAGTCGGTGACCATCACCAACGACGTGGTTTCGGGCGTGCTGAACAACGGCACCAAGTTCGAGACGGTGTTGCCGCCGCAGGGCTCCGACATCATCTCGCGGCTCGAGCAGCGCGGCGTGCAGATCACCGCGCAGCAGCCGGAGTCGAGCCCGTTCTGGGGCATGCTGCTGACCTCGTGGCTGCCGTTCCTCGTCATCATCGGCGTGTGGTTCTTCTTCATCCGGCAGATGCAGGGTGGCGGCCGTGGCGGCGCCATGGGCTTCGGCAAGAGCCGCGCCAAGCTCCTGACCGAGACGCAGGGCAAGATCACCTTCGAGGACGTCGCCGGTGTCGACGAGGCCAAGCAGGACCTCGAGGAGATCGTCGAGTTCCTGCGCGATCCGGGCAAGTTCCAGCGCCTGGGCGGCAAGATCCCGCGCGGCGTGCTGCTGGTCGGCCCGCCGGGTACCGGTAAGACGCTCATTGCGCGCGCCGTCGCCGGCGAAGCCAATGTGCCGTTCTTTACCATCTCGGGTTCGGACTTCGTGGAAATGTTCGTCGGCGTGGGCGCTTCGCGTGTCCGCGACATGTTCGAGCAGGCCAAGAAGAACGCCCCGTGCATCATCTTCATCGACGAAATCGACGCTGTAGGCCGTCACCGTGGCGCAGGCCTCGGCGGTGGTAACGACGAGCGCGAGCAGACGCTGAACCAGCTGCTGGTCGAGATGGACGGCTTCGAGGCGAACGAGGGCATCATCCTCATCGCCGCGACCAACCGCCCCGACGTGCTGGATCCGGCGCTGCTGCGTCCGGGTCGCTTCGACCGCCAGGTCGTGGTGCCGAACCCGGATGTGCAGGGTCGCGAGAAGATCCTCAAGGTGCACGTGCGCAAGGTGCCGCTGGCCCCCGACGTGGACCTCAAGGTGCTGGCCCGCGGGACCCCCGGTTTCTCAGGCGCCGATCTGATGAACCTTGTCAACGAGGGCGCCTTGCTGGCGGCTCGCCGCAACAAGCGCTTCGTCACGATGAGCGAGTTCGAGGATGCCAAGGACAAGCTGATGATGGGCGCCGAGCGCCGCACCCTCAGCCTGACCGAGGAAGACAAGAAGCTCACCGCCTATCACGAAGCCGGGCACGCGCTGCTCGCCATCAAGATGGACGCGTCCGATCCGATCCATAAGGCCACCATCATCCCGCGCGGTCGCGCCCTGGGCATGGTGATGCGTCTGCCGGAGCGCGATCAGGTGTCGCTGACCCGCCGCAAGGCCTATGCCGACCTCGCCGTCGCCATGGGTGGCCGCGTCGCCGAAGAGGAAATCTTCGGCTACGAGAAGGTGACCTCGGGTGCTTCCGCCGACATCAAGATGGCAACGGGCCTGGCGCGCGCAATGGCCACCGAATGGGGCATGTCCGACAAGCTCGGCCCGCTGCTCTATGGCGATGCGCAGGACGAGGTGTTCCTCGGCCGCTCGATGATGCAGCGCAACACGCATATGTCGGACGAGACCCAGCAGGTGGTTGACGCCGAGGTGAAGCGCTTCGTCGACGAAGGCTACCAGACGGCGCAGAAGGTGATCCGCGACAACATCGACGATCTCCACACCATCGCCCAGGCGCTGATCGAGTTCGAGACGCTGACCGGCGACGAGATCCGCGGCCTGATGGAAGGCAAGACGCCGCTCCGTCCGTCCGACACCGATCCGCCGGTGAAGTCGACCGGTGTGCCGACTGCCGGCAAGTCGGGCAAGAAGCGCCCCGACGCCGAGCCGGGCGCCGCGCCCGAGCCGCAGCCGGGTAGCTGACGTTTCCCAAAATCCACACCAGGGCCGCCCTTCGGGGCGGCCCTTTTGTTTGTGGTTGTTTCCCGGTTGTGTTTTGGGCGCGGCTGTCCCAAACCGCTCCGGCCACCTGGAGCAACTCACCGTTTCGCAGAAGCGAGAACGCTCCGGGTCTTTCGATTTGCGCTCCAGGAGCACCTCGCTTGAAGCAGCCCAAAAAGCACGCCGACCTCGATCTGTTCGCCCGCATGCTGAAGGTGTTCGCCGATACGCCGTGGTTGCACTATGGGCTGTGGCTCGAGGGCGAGACGCCGAGCTTCCCCAGAGTTCGGCAGGCGCAGGAGCGCTATGTCGACAAGCTCCTGGCGCTGCTGCCGCCGGCGCCGGCGAGTATTCTCGATATCGGCGGGGGTACCGGCGCCATGGCAGGCCGGCTGGCTTCGCTCGGCTATACGGTTGAAATGCTGACCCCCAGCGAGGTGCAGGTCGGCATCGCGCGGGAAGCGCTCAACGGCGCCGCTACGGTGCACCTGTCACGGCTCGAGGATTTTGCGCCGGGCAGGCGCTTCGACGTCTGCCTGTTCTCCGAGAGCTACCAGTATATCCCGCTCGATGCGTCCTTCGCCAAGCTGGGCGAGTTGCTGGCGCCGGGAGGACGGGTGGTGATCGCCGACTGCTTCCGTTCCGAGGGCTTTGAGGGAGGCCGGGCGATCGGTGGCGGGCACCGCTACAGCGCGTTCCTCGAGGCGGTAGAGAGATCCGACTTCGCCATCACCAGCAACGAGGATGTCACGGCGCTCGCCGCACCCTCGATCGAGATCGACCGCATGCTCTATCGCGACGTGCTGTCGCCGGTGGTGAGCCAGCTTGGCGGCCTGCTGGAAGATAAGCGACCCGCCATCCATTGGCTGGCACGGCGCGCTTACGGCCTGTTCGTCAGCCCCAGGGAACGTCAGCGCATCTCCGAGCGGCTAACGGCAGAGTACCGTACGCCCGAGCTGTTCGTCGCCAACAACACCTATCGGTTCATGACGTTGGCACGCAGGGCGGGCTGAATCTGCGGCGGGCCGGCAACATCTGTCGGCAATCGGCCGCGCAGCCTAACATCCGCCGGGATCGGCCGGTTAACGAAACGGCACCAATCTATTTCGTATGCTTGGGGCTCGGCGCTAGATTGGCGCTACCCAATCGAGGGCTTCTCATGGCGCGCAGATATTTCGGCACGGACGGCATTCGCGGGCTGGCGAACGGCGAGAAACTGACGCCCGAGCTGGCCATGAAGGTCGGCATGGCGGCCGGCCTCAAGTTCGTCAACGGCGACCACCGAAACCGCGTCGTCATCGGCAAGGATACACGCCGCTCCGGCTACATGATCGAGAGCGCGCTGACTGCCGGCTTCACTGCCGTCGGGATGGACGTCTACCTGCTCGGTCCGATGCCGACGCCGGCCGTCGCGATGCTGACCCGCTCGCTGCGCGCCGACCTCGGGGTGATGATCTCGGCTTCGCATAACCCGTTCGACGACAACGGCATCAAGCTGTTCCGGCACGACGGCTACAAGCTCTCCGACGCGCTCGAGGACGATATCGAGCAGTTGATGGATTCCAACATGCTGGGGCAGCTGAGCGTCGGTCGCGATATCGGCCGCGCGCATCGCGACGAGGCGGCCCAGACCCGCTACATCGAGTATGCCAAGCGCACCATGCCCAAGGGCGTCGACCTCACGGGCCTGCGCGTGGTGCTCGATTGCGCCAATGGCGCGGCCTATAAGGTGGCGCCGACGGCGCTGTGGGAGCTGGGCGCCGAAGTGTTCGTCATCGGCAATGAGCCCGATGGCTTCAACATCAACGACAAGGTCGGCTCCACCGCGCCCGAAGCGCTGATCGCCAAGGTGAAGGAGCTGCGCGCCGATATCGGCATCGCGCTCGATGGCGACGCCGACCGGGTGATCATCGTCGATGAAAAAGGCGAGATCGTCGATGGCGACCAGTTCATGGCGGTCATCGCGCAATCCTGGCACGCCCGCGGCGAGCTCAAGGGCGGCGGGCTTGTGGCCACGGTGATGAGCAATCTCGGGCTCGAGCGGTATCTGGGCGGTATCGGGCTCAGCCTCGAGCGCACCCAGGTGGGCGATCGCTATGTGCTCGAAGCGATGCGCGCCAAAGGCTTCAATGTCGGCGGCGAGCAGAGTGGCCACATCATCCTTTCCGACTTCACCACCACGGGCGATGGCCTCATCGCCGGGCTGCAGCTGCTCGCCGTGGCCAAGCAGGCGGGACGCGCGGTGTCCGAGATCTGCAAGCGTTTCGACAAGGTGCCGCAGCTCTTGCAGTCGGTGCGCTACAAAGAGGGCAAGCCGCTGGAGCACAAGCTGGTGCAGCAGGCGATCAAGGAAAGCCAGGCGCGCCTGGGCGACACTGGCCGCCTGGTCATTCGCCCGTCCGGCACCGAGCCGGTGATCCGGGTGATGGCCGAGAGCGACGACGAAGGGCTGGTGCTCGCCGTGGTCAGCGAGATCGCCGCGACGATCAAGAAGGTCGCTTAAGGGCGGACCGCCGCAAGTAGACGGCCCCCTCCCATCCTCCCCCATAAGGGGGAGGTGCCGCATCCAGTACTGGGCACGATCAAGGCCAGAGCCTCGACTCTTCACCTCCCCCTTTGTGGGGGAGGACGGGAGGGGGCCGTCTCCATCAGCCTGCCCCTTCAAGTAACCGCGTGCCCAAGACAAGACTTCGTTAACACATCTCCTTCACCCGATATTAGGGTTATCCGTTAGGGTTAAGTGGGTTTTAAGAAAAGGCAGGCAAGGTGGGGCCACTCGACTGGTGTCGTCGTGGCAACAAGGACCCTGCAATATGCGTAGATATCTTGCCTCAGCGGCTGCGGTAGGAACCGCCCTGCTGCTCGCCGGCCCCGTGATGGCGGCCGATATGCCTGAATATCCCGAGATCCCCGAAGTCGATTACGATATCGGCGGCTCGTTCTACCTGCGCGGCTCGGCCGCACTGAACATTCACTGGGCGCCCGAAGTCGTGCATCCGTGGCTCGATGAGACCCATGAGATCGTCGACTACGGTTATGGCTATAGCTGGGGCGCCGGCTTCGGGTATGAGACCGGCACCGGTCTGCGCTTCGACGGCACGATCGACTCGGTTGAGACCAAGGGCCTGAAGATCACCAAGCCCGCTCCCGCTCCGGACGCCGGCGACTACACGCTGATGCTGCGTTCGACCGTGGCGCTTGCCAACGTCTACTACGACTTCGGTCTCGGCGGCGACTTCTCCTACTCTTCGGGCGCCGGCGGCGCCTTCGGCTATGTTGGCGCCGGCGCCGGTCTGGCCTGGAACCACGCCGAGATCAACTCGCCGCTCGGCGTGCCTCAGCCGGTGCCAACCGGCGGCAATGTCAGCGCCGCCGCAGCGGTCATGGTCGGTGTGGGTTACGACATGGGCAACTGGGTGGCCGATGTCGGCTATCGTGGCCTCTACATCAACCAGATCAACAACGCGCCGACCGATCCGGAGTCCGACAGCTACTACGAGATCGACAATAACTGGATCCACGAGTTGCGCGGCACGGTCCGCTACCGCTTCAACTAAGCAGCCGTTGGACGACACCAGTCCGACCGGAACGGCGCCCAGAAGGGCGCCGTTCTTGTTTACGACTACCAGGAGTAGTTCACACCGGCACGGCCGCCGGCAGTACCGCGGCCAAGGCCGACACCCACGGCGCCAGTGATGGTCAAGCCGTCGGTCGCGACGATGGCGCCGCCGACACCGATGGCGCTTTCTCCGTTGAATGTGCCGAAATTGACGGCGGCGCCGAAGGTCTTGCCCGTATCGACCGTGGCGGTCGGCAAGGCAAGGCTCAGCGCCACACCCTCGTTGGCGTCCCGCACCTGCTCGAGCATTTCGCTCTCGCCATTGATGGTACCGTACGGACTTTGTTTCTTGGTTTCACCGGTGTTCGCGTTGTAGCAAGTCTCGGTGACGGGGATGTAGAACCATCCCGTCCCGTACACGTCACAGACCCGAACATATTCCGGGGCAGCGTAGGTGGGGGAAGAACAAAAAATGACCGCGGAGGCCGCGGCGGCAAGCAGTATGCGCATGGTGATTTGCCCCAAATTGACGGCGCAATTATCACTGGCGATTCTGCAGGCGCAAGCCAAAGTAACGATGCAACTTGTTACTTTCAGCTGCGGTTTTTTGCCTGGCCGTCGACCGACTCGGTGTCAATCGCTAGAACGAGCGACATGAATCCTCCCGCCATCACCATAGAAGACCGCACGCTCGCCCGCGCCGATGTCACCGCCCTCGTGGGTGACGATCCGGTCCGCCTCCTCGGCTGCAATCTCGATGAAACCAGGCTCGCCGATCTCGATCTCACCGGCTGGGTGTTCGAGCGTTGCAGCTTGGTGCGCACCGATTTCGGCAAGGCCGAGCTGGAGCTTGCCCGCTTCCTCAACTGCCGCGGCGCCTTCGCGCTGTTCCGCGGCGCCAATCTCGAGGATGCGGCGTTTCGTTCGTCCGACTTCAACAATGCCAGCTTTCGCGGCGCCACGCTGTCGTCGGCCTCGTTCGAGGATTGCAAGCTCACCGGCTGCGACATGGCGGAGGCCAAGTCGATGGACGTGCGCTTTACCAATACGCTGCTGGTCTCGGCCAAGCTGCCCGGCTTCAACTTCCGCAAGGAGACGCTGGTTGGTGTCGACCTGAGCCTGGCTGACCTCGCCAACTGCGATTTTCGCGAGGCGTCGTTCGAGAACTGCTCGATCCGCGAAGCCAATATCGAACAAGCCCGGTTCCAGGATGCGGACCTGCGCGGCGCCGACTTGGGTGGGCTCTCCATCCTCGCGCAGGCGGGGCGCTTCAAGGGCGCGGTGGTCTCGGCGGCGCAGGCGGAACTGATCCTCAGCCAGACCGGGCTCAAGGTGCGGGCGCGGTAGGTGCCATGGGTTCGCAAACACCCACCGGCGTCATCCCCGCGAAGGCGGGGACCCAGTGGGATGTTTCAGCCTCCACTGGCCAGGCGATATCCCACCAGGTTCCTGCCTTCGCGGGAATGACGCCGGTGGTTGTGGCACGACACGGACTCAAGCGGCCGGCGCTGCAGCCTCGTCGCTCGCCAGCTGAAACCGCTCGAACCGGCCCAGTTCATCCTCGAGCATGGCCTTGTGCTCGGCGGCGTTGCCCTTGCCGACCCAGTGCCAGGCCTGGATCAGCATCTTGCCGGCGGCACGGTCGGTCTTCAGGTCGAGGGCCGCGACGATCTCGTCGCCGGCCAGCACCGGCAGGGTGAAGTAGCCGAACTTGCGCTTGGCCTTGGGCACATAGGCCTCGAACACATGGTCGTAGCCGAAGAACAGGCTGGTGCGCCGGCGCTGGATGGCCAGCGGGTCGAAAGGCGAAAGGATATGTACCAGCGGCGGGCCCTTGGGCTCCGGCGTTTCCAGCGCTTCGGGTGTTGCATAGTGCAGCGTCGGATCGTCGCCGACGGTCACCGGCAGCAGCGCCTTCTTCCGTCGCCTGGTCTCGATCAGCTTGGCCAGTTCGGGCGTGAAGCGGAGCTTGGGGTGCATCACCGATGGGCCGCTGACCAGCCCCTGCGAGGTCAGCGCCCGATCGAGCAGGTAGGTATCGATCTGCCTGGATGTCGCCGCCTTGGGCAGCTTGCCGAAGTGCCGCGTCATCAGCTCGTAGGTCTTCACCATGCCGATGCGTTCGGAAATGGTCAGCTCGCCCGAAAAGAAGCCGTATTGCAGCACGCGCTTAGATGGCTTGCGACTGCCCCACGGATGGTCCTTTTCCACCAGCTCGTCGGTGTCGATATCGCGGATCGAGATGGCGCCGTCCTTCCGGATCTGGCGCAGCAGCTTTTTCAGATCGTTGGGGTCGGCATCGGCATACCAGCGCATCGGCTCGCTGCGATGCTGCTTCATCTCGTCGATGTAGAACGGCAAATCACGCACCGGCACATAGGCCAGGGCGTGCGTCCAGTACTCGAACACCGATTTGTTGACCGACTGCGCCTGCGCCAGGTCGCTGCGCCGATAGTTGGGGATGCGGGTGAACAGGATGTGGTGGTGGGCGCGCTCGATGACGTTGATGGTGTCGATCTGCACATAGCCCAGCTGCTCCACCGCCTTGCGGGTCGCCTCGGGGCCGGCGCCGAACGGTTCGCGTTCATCGAGCCGCTGGGCGTGCAGCCAGATCCGACGGGCGTAGGGCAGGGTGAGGTTGAGCGGTTTCTTCATGCTGACAAGCCTAGCGCATCATCCTGCCAGCACATGTCAGGGTTTCATTTCTTCCACATCGCCAAGAGCCCCGCGCCGACATCGATGCGCGCCGTCCCTGGCGCAAGGCCGCTGATCGCGGCCGGCTTCACCGCCGGCCAGAACATGTCGTCGAACAGCGGCAGCATGGCTTTGGTGATGAAGCGGCTGCGCTGGGCGTAGACATGCTTGTCGCCATAGGGCGTCTGCTGGTGCACGTAGAAGCGCTGCGGCACCATCAGGTGCAGCTCGTCCCGGGCCCGGGTCATCGCCACGTAAAGCAGCCGACGCTCCTCTTCCAGCTCGTGGGTCGAGCCGGTGCCGAGGTCTGACGGGATGGCGCCGTCGACGACGTTCAGCACATGCACGTTCTTCCATTCCTGCCCCTTGGCCGAATGGATGGTCGAGAGGATCAGAAAATCCTCGTCGAGCAGCGGCACGCCGGCCTGGTCCGAGGTGGCATCGGGCGGATCGAGCGTCAGCTCGGTGATGAAGCGCTCGCGGCTCGGGTAGCCGGCGGCGATCTGCTCCAGCTGGTAGAGGTCTTCCTTCCGAACTTCGGCATCCTCGTACACTGCTTCCATCAGCGGCTCGTACCACATGCGGGCCCTGAGCAGTTCGGCCGGCCAGCCGCCACCGCCCTTGCCCAGATGCTCGACCACTTCGAGCAGCGCCGGCCAGGCTTCGGAGCCGCGCGGCGGGGGAGCGGTATTCAGCAATTCGACCAGCGGGTCGGGGCTCTCGGCCATGCGGTCGAGCACCTTGCCCGCGGCGCCCGGTCCGATACCCGGCAGCAGCTGCAGCACGCGGAAGCCGGCAACGCGGTCGCGCGGGTTATCGACGAAGCGCAGCAGCGCCAGCATGTCCTTGACGTGGGCGCTGTCGAGGAACTTCAGCCCGCCATACTTGACGAACGGGATGTTGCGCCGCGTCAGTTCGATCTCGAGCTCGGCCGAGTGCGAGGAGGTGCGGAACAGCACCGCCTGCTGCTTCAGCGCCGTGCCGCCCTCGCGGCAGGTCAGCACGCTCTCGACCACGTAACGGGCCTGGCTCGGCTCATCCTTTACCGTCACCAGCCGCGGCTTTTCGGTGGCCTGCCGCTCGGTCCAGAGGTTCTTGGTGAAGCGCTCCTTGCTCTCCGAGATCACCGCGTTGGCGGCCTCGAGGATCGGCTGGGTGGAGCGATAGTTGCGGTCGAGCGTCACCATCCGTGCCGGCGGGGTGAAGGCGCCGGGGAAATCAAGGATGTTGCGCACCGTCGCGGCGCGGAACGAGTAGATCGACTGCGCGTCGTCGCCGACGACCGTCAGCCCGTCTCCATCAGGCTTCAGGGCCAAAAGGATCGAGGCCTGCAGCCGGTTGGTATCTTGGTACTCGTCGACCAGCACGTGGTCGAAGCGCCCGCCGAGATCCTCGGCAATCGTTGGCTCGCGCATCATGGCGGCCCAGTAGAGCAGCAGGTCGTCGTAATCGAGCACCTGCTGGCGTTGCTTTGACTCAACATAGGCGGCGAAAAGCTCGCGCAGCTGTGAGCCCCACATGGCGACCCAGGGGAAAGCTTCCTTCAGCACCGCGTCGAGGTCGTCCTGCGCGTTGACCACGCGCGAATAGATGGCGAGGCAGGTGCCTTTGGTCGGGAAGCGTTTCTTGGCTTCGGAGAACCCCATCTCGTGCCGGATGATGTTGATCAGGTCGCCGGAATCCTCGCGATCGTGGATCGAGAAGCCCGGCGTCAGGCCGATCTGCTCGGCATGCTCGCGCAGCAGCCGCGCACCAATGCCGTGGAAGGTGCCGACCCAGCTCAACGCATCGGTGATCACACCGGATTTGGCGCCCATCACCTGCGCCACCAGCCGCTCCACCCGGCGCTGCATTTCGCTGGCGGCGCGGCGCGAGAAGGTCATCAACAGGATACGGCGCGGATCGGCGCCGTTGACGATCAGGTGCGCCACCCGGTGCGCCAGCGTGTTGGTCTTGCCCGAACCCGCCCCGGCGATCACCAGCAGCGGCCCGCCCAGGTGCTCCGCCGCCTGCCGCTGCTCGGGGTTCAGTTTGTCGAGATAGTGGGGGGCTAAGGCAGTCTGCACGCGAATCGATCCGGCTGGAGGTCCGGATCAGGAAGCATCATTCTCGCTTTGTTCGCAATTCACGGGATCGAGGCGCCGGCGGTCTGAGCCGGCGCCTCCCTGGTTTCAATCGTCACTGCGCGGCAGCTTCGATCACCTTGGCGACGTCCTCGGCCTTCGAGATGAGACCGGAATGGCTGGCCTTGATCTCGGTGACCGTGGCGCCGATGCGGCCGGCGAAGAAGCGCTGCGCGTCGGGGGGCAGCACCAGGTCTTCGGCGGTCACGACGTAGAAGTTCGGCTTGTCGTGCCAGGCGGCGACCTCGGCCACGGCGTCGAAGTTGGCCGGGTTCGAGGGCAGCTGCGTCGCTGCACTGGCCTCGGCTTCCGCCACCGGCAGGTCGCCGGCGAACAAAGCAGGGTACTGGGCCGGGTCGAAGATCAGCCCACCCTCGGCGTTCGGGCGGATCGCCTTGACGCCTTCGCTCGGCGCGCCGCCCGACAGCAGCTTGGTCAGCGTTTCGCCCTTGTCCGGCGCGAAGGCCGAGACATAGACGAGCGACTTGACCTTGGCGTCAGCCCCGGCTTCGCCGATCACCACGCCGCCCCAGGAGTGGCCGACCAGCACGGTCGGGCCGTCCTGGGCGTCGAGTGCTGCCTTGGTGGCGGCGACGTCGTCGGCGAGCGAGGTGAGCGGATTGGCGACCTGGGTCACCTTGTAGCCCTTGGCCGAAAGGATGGCGGCGACCTTGTCCCAGCTCGATGCATCGGCGAAGGCGCCGTGGACGAGGACGACATTCCTGGCAGGCTCCTGGGCGAGAGCTGCGCCACCAGCACCGACAGCGGCGGCGCTGAACACGACGGCGGACAGAATGGACTTCATTTTCATCTCCATATGTTGAGGCGAGGCTGGACGATCGGCAAAGTCGATTTGCCGCTGGCTGGCGCCGCGCTTGTAAAAACCGGATCTTGCGTTTCGCCCGAGGATTGTTGAAGTTCCTCGCCAAGCGATGCCGTAGAGATAGAGGTGAAGGCCGTGAACGACCATGATCGCGCCTCCGGAGTTCATGCTCTGGAATCCGAAGGCAGCTTCCCGATGATGGCGTCGCGCGTCGACCTGTTGTCGCAGGTGCTGACGCTGATCCGGCTGCGCGGCGAGCTGATCTTCTCGAGCGAGCTCACGGCGCCCTGGGCGCTGCAGTTCGAGGCCGGCTCGGCCTATTTCCACGTGGTGTCGGAAGGCACGATGGAGGTGCGGGCCAGCGATGGCCGGCGGGTCACCGCTGAGGCCGGCGACCTGATCGTCCTGCCGCAGGGCAGCGGCCACAGCATCGGCGTCAATGACGCGACGCCCGTGCCGATCCGCGAGGTGCTGGAAGCGCAGATGCGGGAGCAACTTGCCATCCGGCTGGGCGGCAACGGCGCGATGACCCAGCTCATCACCGGTGCCTTCCGCTTCGAGGGCGACAATATGCCGACGATGCTCGCCGTGCTGCCCTCGCTGATCCATATCTCAAAGGCGCTGCGCAGCGAGGAGGAAGCCTGGGTCGAAGGGATCGCGCATTTCCTGCTGGCCGAGGCGCGCGAGCCGCATCCCGGCTCGTCGCTGATGATCTCGCGGCTGATCGACGTGCTGGTGATCCGTGCCATGCGCACCTGGGTGCGCACCGCGCCGCCGGAAAAGCGCGGCTGGCTGGGCGCGTTGGCCGATGTGCGGATCAGCCGGGGGCTGAAAGCCATCCATGACGAGCCGTTCCGCCACCGCACCGTGGCCGAGCTTGCCGGCATTGCCGGGATGTCGCGCTCGAGCTTTGCCGAACGTTTTGCGACGTTGATCGGTGCGGCGCCGCTGCACTACCAGACGCGCTGGCGGTTGCTGCTGGCAAATGAAATGCTGAAAGGGCCCGACACGCGGGTCAGCGAGGTCGGGCGGCGGGTCGGCTACGACTCCGACGCCGCGTTCAGCCGGGCGTTCAAAGCGCAGTTCGGCTACCCGCCGGCGCAGGCCATGCGCGGTGGGTTCGCCGGTTCGCCGTGACAACCATCGGTTGCCAGCCGACCTTTGTGTTCCTATTTTGGGTACACATGGGATCCGCTCGATGAACACACGCTTTGCCGTCGCCACGCACATCGTGACCTTTCTCGCCTATCAGGACGGCCGGCCCGCGACGTCCGAGCTCATTGCCGCAAGCGTGAACACCAATCCAACCTTCATCCGGCGCCTGTTGACGCAGCTTCAGAGGGCGGGCCTCACCGCGTCGCAACTGGGCGCCGGCGGTGGTGCGTTGCTGGCGCATCCGGCGAACACGATCAGCCTGCTGGATGTCTACCGAGCGATCGACGAGGAGCAGCAGGTGTTTGCCCTGCATGACACTCCCAACCCGCAGTGCCCGGTTGGCCGCAACATCGATGCGGTGCTGAAGGGCCGCATGCTGGAGGCGGAGCGCGCGCTGCAGGCACAGCTGGCGAAGACCACGATAGCCGACCTCGCCGCCGATATCGCCGAGCGCAACAAGGTCGCCTGACGCGAAGGCACGCCCGTCGAGCCGGACCTCTTTACAATCATGTGTATCCAGATTAGATACCATTATGTGTGACCGATCTGGATACAGAATATGACGAACGTGGACCTCGCAGCGATCGCCTTGGCGACGTTGATCACCTCGTCGGCAGTGCTGCCGACCACCGCCGCATTCGCACAGGAGCAAGCCATGAGCACGCAGGAGCGGCAGGTCGTCGACCTGCTCAAGGCCATCGAGACCGGCGCCGCCGGACCGGTCGCCGTCATCAATCCCGAGCACTACACGCAGCACAATCTGGGGGCGGCCGACGGGCTTGCCGGCTTCGGCGCGTTGCTGGCCGCGCTCCCGCCGAACTCGGCCAAGGTCAACACCGTTCGCGTGTTTGAGGATGGGGAGTATGTCTTCGCCCACACCGAGTACGAGTTCTTCGGCCCCAAGATCGGCTTCGACATCTTCCGCTTCGAGAACGGCAAGATCGTCGAGCATTGGGACAACCTGCAGGAGACAGCGCCTGCCAACCCGAGTGGCAACAGCATGATCGACGGCGCGGCCACCGCCAGCGACCTCGATCAGACCGAAGCCAACAAGGCGCTGGTGGCGCAGTTCGTCGACGACATCCTCGTCAATGGAAGGTTGGAGAAGCTCGCCGGCTACTTCGATGGCGACAGCTACATCCAGCACAACCCGCAGATTGCCAATGGCCTGTCGGGTCTGGGCGCCGCGCTCGAGGCGATGGCCAAGGCCGGCATCACCATGAAATACGACAAGGTGCACAAGGTGCTCGGCGAGGGGAACTTCGTGCTCGTCGTCAGCGAGGGCAGCTTCGGCGGCAAGCCGACCGCCTTCTACGATCTGTTCCGCGCCGAGAACGGCAAGATCGCCGAACACTGGGACACGCTCGAAACCATCCCGCCGCAGGGCGAGTGGAAGAACCAGAACGGTAAGTTCGGTTTCTGAATGCAGGGCGCCTCGGCGCCCTACATCTCTTTGTCGTGGCGGCAGAGGTTGTTCAGCCCGATCGATCCTCGGAGCGACCGAGTTCGCGCTGCCTGAGGATGAACGCCACGCCCTCGGTATAGCGGTCATGCAATTTGGCGAAGCGGGTGAGCGTGTCCTTGGGGACGCCGATCTCGATCAGTTCCTCGTGCATATCCTTGAGGCGCTCTTCCATCTCCTCCATGCCGACGATCAGGCGTTCTATCTGTTCCTCTGTCAGTCGAACCAGTGTTGCCATCACTGCCTCCTTCAAGGCGCCGCGGGGTTCAGTCTACCTCTTCTTGGCTCTGCGCGCCGCATTCTCGGTGAGTCGCGCCTTGACCAGCCTGGTCACCAGCGCGTCCGGCAGCGGTGTGTCGGGCGTGAAGCGCACCGTGCCCTTGGACGTGTCGAGGTCGGCCAGCTCGGCCGCATGGGCCTCCATCACCGCGGGGCTCTGCACGTAGAAAGCGCAATGGGTTTTGGCGGCGCCGAACGACACCAGCGCGCCATCCTGTCGAAAGGCCGGAATTCCGTAGCCGACATATTCCTCGGCCTCAGGCGCTGCTGCAATGATCACCTCTCGCAGGTGTTCCAACGCCTGCCGCTGCGCCGCGGGCAGGGCAGCGAGGAACCTGCGCGTGGTCTCGGGCATCGGCGCGGGCATGGTCGTCTCCTCTCGCACCATAGCCTTGCACGGCCACCACCGCGCTGTCAGCACTCTCCGCTGATTGCTGCTATACTATTGAAATCGTTAAACTATTCGTGCAACGCTGTTGTCATGCGGGCGGCTTCGCCTCATGTTCATCCGGTCGCCCGCCCATCGGAGGTGCCTGATGTCGCTCACCAGCCCGGACGCCGATACTGAAGGTTTCGGCCTCACAACCGCGCAGATCATCTATCGCGTGCCCGATCACCTCGAGCTGCTGCAGGATTTCGTCTGGCAGCAATACGACGTGTTCCCCCAGTTCCCCAGCCTCAGAAAGTTCCTGGCGTTCTGGGAGGAGAAAATCGAGGGACCGTTGCACTCGGTGACCGTGGCGCACGCACGACTGATCCACCCGGTGGAACTGCGCGCCCTCAAGGGCGCGCGGCTCCATTAGGGGAAAGCGCCAGCTGTGCAATCAGCTGGGATTGGGGCCGTCGTCTGTGTCGTCGCCCCGGCAGTCGCTGTCGCCGTCGAGCTGGATGGCATCGTCGACACATTTGGGTTCGACGACGTTACCGCTGCCGGCCGCGCCGAGCGCCTTGGTCTCCGGCGCGACATTGCTGGGCAGGCAGTTGGCGGCGTGGATGTCCGGAGCGGTGATCAGCACACCGGCGCAGTCGATGAAATGCTGCAGCGGGTCGACGCTTTGCGGCGTCACCGTCTGCGAGTTGGCGGACGATGCGAGCAACAGCAGGCCGCCGGCGACCAGCGTTGCGATGGTTCCGATGCGGATGCGGTGGGTGAGTTGGGTCGATACTGGAGGCATGCGAAGTCTCCTTCGTACAATTGCGCCCCCCAACTCAACTAGATCAGTTTGCCGATGCGGCCGCAACACAGTAAAACACGGATGTCGATCACATCGTCCAGCCGCCTGTACCCTCGATCAACTGTCGATAGAGCAGCAGCGCGGAAAGGCAATGCTGGGTCGAATCCACCCGTGACCGCAGCACGTAGGCGCCGTTCCGGAAAGCGCCGGCAAGGGTTTTCAGCTTGGGGTCCTCGTAATACTGACCTGGCCCGAACTCCAGCCGCGTGCTGTCGCCAGCCAGTTGCAGGCTCAGGTTGTGCGGCAGGTCCGTTTCGATACGCGTCCGCAGCGTCGCCGAGAGATCGGGGGCGCCATGTCGCCCGAGCGCCGCGGCCGCGGCGATCACCCCCTCCAGCGCTGCGCAGGTATTGGTCCCGCTGTCGGCTGAGGGCATGAGGGTCTCGACATAGTTGCCGGCGAACTGCTCGAGGAAGGTGCGATAGCGGTCTTCGCCGGTGGTTGCGAGCCGCTGCGCCGCAGCCATCATGCCCCAATGCGCGAACATCCGGTCGGGCGTGGCGAGATACTTGGCCATGACGCCGGTTTCGAGCCGCTCGAGCACTGCCGCGAGCCCGGCGGCATCGGGCGCGAGGTCGATGTAGTGCGCGAGCGCCAGCCAGGTTTCGCCGGTGGCGTAGGAGTCGGCGGTGGTGTCGCCCGGTATCTGCGCGATGCCGCCATCGGGGAGCTGTTGCGCGGCGAGGCCACGGAACCAGGCCTCGCGCAGGTTCGGGCGGAAGCCGGACCCGATGGCGCGGCTATGGAACAGCTCGGCCAGCAGGGCAAGCGCCGCGGCTCCGGCCCGTCCCCCGGCCAGCGTGCCGTCTTCGGACGGCAGCAATCCGTCGCCGACGGCAATGGACTCGGCCTCATAATAGGCGATGGTGCGCGCCGACGGCTCGGCGAAGCCGGGTTTGCCGGAGAGGAAATAGAACTGGTTGAGGATGAAGCCGGCACCGGCCTGGCGGACGATGTTATCGTCCGGGGTGAAGTGCGAGCGCAGGAAATCGAACTCGTAGAAGAAGCGCCCCTCGGCGGTTTCGGTCGCCACCAGGTAGCGCGCCGCGGCTTCGGCACGGCGTTCGACCTCCGCCTGCCCGAGGATTGGATCGGTGGCGAGAGCAGTGCGGGCGAGCCCAAGCACGAGCAGCAGCGCCAAGCCGGCACGGCGGATGGCCATGAGCCCCTCCCAGGTCCGTCCCTCGCAACATAGCGCCGCGCAAGGGAGTAGCGCTAGGCCGCGTGTTGTGCGCGTTCGGCCAAGTAGAGGCGCCAGGGTTCGGACTCGACGAAGACCCAGTCCGGAATCGGGCCGCGGCCGGACGGCAATGCCCTCAGTTGCTCGACCAGCAGCAGCGCATCGGCGGTCTTGGCGCGCACCCGCGCCGCGCGGTAGCGGTCGGCAAACGATGGATCGAGCCCGGCGCCGGCAACGATCGCCTCGACGGTGCGGTCGGCAAAGTAGATGTCACTGGCTGAGAGGCGCAGCGCGATCGCCTCGGCGGGCGTCACGCCCATGGCAGCGATGGTCGCTTCGGCATCGACCAGCGGTTCGCTCAGCGGCAGGAAGTCGAGCTCGGCGGGGGCGTGAGCGAGGCAAACATCGCCGTCCTCGGTACGCGCGCCGCTCGCATAGCTCTGAGCGATCGGTCCTACCGGCACCATGCCATAGGGCGCGCACTCGGCTGCTCGCAGCGCCCCGATCGAGGCGGCGCCGAGCACCGGAATGCCCTGCTTGAGTGCGAACAGGATCTCCTTGTGCCAGACCGAGGGCACGAAGCCGAACACCCCGTCGACCAGCCCGATGGCGTCGGCGCCATCCAGCACGGCGCGATACAGGTCGCCCTTCCTGGCCGGCGGGCGGATATCGAGTCTGCTGCGATCGTAGTCTTGCCCGGAGAGCGACGGGCCGGCGAACAGGACTTTCACAGGAACCCCAGCATGGCGGCAGTGGCGCGCGAACCGGGGCGCCAGTTGGAATTGGTCAGCCGGTCTTCGAGGCCCGGCACATAGATCTTGGCCACCTCAATGCCGAACTGTTGGCCGCCGAGCGGAATGACGATGATGCGGTGGAGCCCGGCCCTGGCGAGCCCGGCCTGTAGCGCAGCGATCAGGGCGGCCTCGCCACTGTCCGCCGGCATGCCCAAGGGCGCCGGTCGCATGGTTGGCGTCGCCTCGGTCAGCACTGCGATGGAACGGCCGAGCTGCTCGTCGTACTCGCCTTCGACGATGTCGTCGCGCGCCCCGGCAATGTTGGTGATGCGCGTCTGGGCCGCCTCGACGATGGCGCGCCGCGCCGCAATGGCCGCGACGGGGTGGCAGCTGGCGCCGGTCGTCAGGTCGAAATGCTTGTCGGCGCCATCGGCGGGAAACAAAGCCGCATAGATCACCGGCACGCCGATATTGTTGGTCAGATCGAACAGCCGCAGCCGGAAGCCGGCACGGGCGATCTTGTCGACCAGCGCGTCGACCGCCGCATCGCCGAATGCTGCGGGGGAGACGGCCGTGGCCTGGGCGGCAGCATCGGGCTTATAGCTCCACAGGCACACCGCATCGCGCTCGACCACTTCGCACAGACCATGTAGCAGCGCGCCGGAGAGGCGCGTTCCGGCAGCGATGCCATTGGTCGACTGTGACAGACCGATGAGGTCGCGGGGCGGCGTACCCAGCACCACTGCGTCATAGGGCACGAGCACCGGCGCGCCGGTGGTCAGGGCAAACCCCTCGACCCAGCGAATCGGCATGCTTTCGTCGATCACCGCGCCGCGCGGCAGCAGGTGCGTTACGTCGAGCAGCTCGAGGCCACGGGCCTGCGCCTCGGCGATGCTGAGGGTTCGTTGTGGTGTGTCAGGCGCTTCCGCGATGGCGTATTCAGCCGCCTCCATCACCGCCGAGAGCTGGGCCGAGATGTCGTCGACGCCCTTGCCCTGATGGGTGGCGAGCGTCGCTGAGTTAGGCCGGATGGCGGCGTAGCAGGGGATGCCGATGCGGTCGAGCCCGGTCTGGCGGGCCAGCCGGGTGATGCCGAGTCCGGCGAAGTGCAACGACAAATCCCGCAGCAGGGCCGCGGGATTGCGCGTGCCGCCCGGAGCCGTATCGGCTGCCGGGCGGAGCTGGGCTCTGAAATTCAAGACTTACTTGGAGTTGTAGAACCAGGCGCCGCTGCCATCGGCGCGATTGCCGGCCGCCACCGCGATGTTGATGCCGTCGACAATGGCGTTGCCCGACTGCAGTGCGGAGCGAACGTTGGCCGGGACCACGGTGTCCTGGTCAACCGGGGTCACAGTCATCAGCTGGGTGTCGACGACCAGCAGCTGCTCAGAGTCTTTCTGTCCAATAATGACGTAACGCATTGGTATTTCTCCTTGTCGGCCTACTTGAAACCGGCCTTATGCAATGCGTCTATATACAGATCGACATCAGAGGGATCGCGCTGAGGCACTCGCGATAGCCAACGAGCAGTTGTGAAATCCGGTTGCAATCTAAGCGCTTGCAACCGATAGCGGCGGGCAAGTTCCATTTGCCCCGCCATCGCGGCGGCGGCGGCCATCAAGCGATAGGCCGGTTCCGGATTGCGCATCTGGCTCAGGTTGGCCAGCGCCTCGTCAAAGCGCCCGCGGAAGAAGTTGATGCCACCCAGCGTCCACAGGTACTCGTCGGGAGGGATCGGGTTGAGCCGCATGGCGGCTTCGATCTTTTCCTGGGCTTCGCGATGGTTGGAGTTGTGGGCAAGGGTATCTGCGAAGTCGGCGAGAATGTCGGCGTGGTTCGGCGCGAGTTCGGCCGCTGTCGACATATGGGCGAGGGCTTGATCGAGGTCGCGATCGAATAGTGCGACGCGGCCAAGCTCCCGATATGCCGTGCCGTCATTGGGATCGATCGATACGGCGCGTTCGGCATGCAGCTTTGCCTTGTCGAGCAGCGCCTTGTCCGAGCCGGACCGGAGCACCCACTCCACCACATAGGAGCGGGCCAGCGCGCTCTCGATCGTGGCCTGTTCCGGCTCGATGTCGCGGGCGATACGCAGCGATTTGCGGCCGCGCCGCACCTTCGGCAGGTCGAACGTCCTGAGGTTCTGCCGTCCGGCGAGGTAGTGCGAGTAGGCATTGGCGTCGCGCAGCGTGCGCTCGCGCTGCAGCTCCGCGGATTCGATGGATTCGGCGAGGGCGCGCGCTACCCCGTTGGTGAAGTCCCAATAGCGTTCCGGGGCGGTCAGCGCCGAGAAGGCGAATTTATCGGCCCAGACGATCTCACGGCCGGCAGCGCGCACCAGGCGGATGGCGAGCGACAGCCCGTCGCCGGCAAAGTGCGGGGCGATGCGGCTTTCCACCGCGTAATCGATTTGGTGCGCCCGCACCTCGTCCAAAGCGGTGAACGGGTCGAGCTGCCAGGCCGTATGCGGCGCGATCACCGACAGGGACTTGAGGCGTGACAGTCCGATGGTCACGTCTTCGACCAGCGCCGGCGCCAGGTGCTTGGGAATGCTCGCCTGCTTGAAATCCTGCAGCGGCGGCAGCAGCACCACACGGGGTACAAAGCTCACCCGCGCCCTGTCCTCGTCGGCCATGGGCCGGCGCCGCTCGATGGTGCGCGGCTGGGCGGGGGTCGCTTCGTCGTCGTGGTCGAACAACTCGGCGGTTTCCGCCGCCGGTTCCATGCCGAGCCCGTGGCGCAGCCGGTTGCGGAAGGCCGCGAATGCCGCCCGCGCACCGCTTTCATTGTTCTCTGAGCGGAACAGCTCGATCGTGGCGCGACACACCACGTCCGAATAGGGCAGGCGCTCGGCGAGGCGGAACAGCGCCGAGTGGGCCCCGCGACCACCGATGCGCAAAGCTGCTTCGGTCGCCTGGGTGGAGAACTGGTTCTCGATGCGGGTGCGCTCGAGCGCCAGCCACTGATCGAACTCGCTGCCCACCCCGCCGACGCCGGCCAGCAACTCGCCGCGATAGAGGCTGATCAGCCGTTCGAGCTCGGGCGCATCCTCGACGCTGCGGACGCGGCCGATCTCGCGCAGGTCGAGCACTACATCGCGGTTAAGTTCGATTTCCGTGGCGTCGGCATCGAATAGGTCGAACCCGTATCTGCCTTCGAGTTCACGCGTATGCAGCAGGGTCTGTCGCAGATTGGTCATTGCCTGTTCTGCGGTGCTGCTTTCCCAGGTCCGCTCCGCCAAAGCCGACCGTCGCGCCCGGTTGGAAAAGTCCAGATACAGCACAGCTGCAAGGGCATAGGCCTTTTGGCGCAGCTTTACTGCCGAACCGTCCGCCAAGCGGAGGACCGGGGTCCCCAAAAGCTGCAGGGTGACCGTTTCACGCATAGAAGTGATCGGCATTGCTCAGTTGATCCGTCGAAATTGGTGGAAGTTTACTTGACGAAGTAAAGGGCAAAGCGTAGCCACGTAACGGCTAGATAACGCATTGAAGTAAGCTACCCAAGCGTGATGCGCTAGCACAATAACTGCGAGGAGGCGCGGAGGGTGGGCCGCAGTGTCCCGCATATAGGACCCGAAACCTAGGCAACAATATCGAGGGACGAATGGAATCAGGAACATCGAACCTGGCTGCAGCAGCAATCGCGGACGCTAGAGGTTCCCAACTGATCGAACTGAGCGCCGACATCGTCAGCGCCTATGTGAGTCACAACGCACTGAGCGCCAGCGACATTCCCAAGTTGATCGCAACCGTGCATGCCACGCTGAGTGGTCTGGGCGGTGCGCCCGAGCCGGAAGCAGTCGTGGAGCTGAGGCCTGCAGTTCCGGTGAAGAAATCGATTACACCGGACTATTTGATCTGTCTCGAGGACGGCAAGAAGTTCAAGTCGCTGAAGCGCCATCTTCGGACCGAATACGACATGTCGCCGGAAGAATACCGCGCGAAATGGGGTCTTCCGGTGGATTATCCGATGGTGGCGCCGACCTACTCGGAAGCGCGCTCGCGTCTCGCCAAGACCATTGGTCTCGGACGCAAGCCCAAATCGACAGCCACCCGCGGGCGCGCCAAGGTCGTTTCCTGACATCACCGGCGGCAAGCTAAACCAAACCGGCGCTCACTGCGCCGGTTTTTTGTCCTATGGATGCACCTCATCGCAGACCCGGCCGTGATCGGCAGGGCGGGATGGTGGCTCAAAAACTGCCCCCTCCGCTTGGTGGGGGAGGGAGCAGTAGGACACAGGACCCGAATTTCCTATGCGACCGGCATGGTAAGCCGATGTTCGTGATGCTGGCGTTATGCGCCATGTCAGCAAAATATCAGCCAGCAGCCCTCAGCGTTCGATGCAGATCGCTACGCCCTGACCACCGCCGATGCATAGCGTCGCGAGGCCGCGCCGGGCGTTGCGCCGCCGCATCTCGTGCAGCAGCGTCACCACGACGCGGCACCCCGAGGCGCCGATCGGATGGCCGAGCGCGGTGGCGCCGCCGTTGACGTTGACCCGCTCGAGATCCCAGTCCATCGCCCTGATCACGGCGAGCGCCTGTGCGGCGAAGGCCTCGTTGAGCTCGATCAGGTCGAGCTCGGCCGACCGCCAGCCGGCCTTGTCGAGCGCCCGCTGCGCCGCCGTCGCAGCACCCAGCCCCATCTCCATCGGCTCCAGCGCCGCCGAGGCGCAGGAGACGATGCGGCCAAGCGACGTCAATCCGAGCTGACCCGCCTTCGCCTCGGAGGCCAGCAGCACCGCCGCGGCGCCATCATTGAGGCTGGCCGCGTTGCCGGCGGTCACCGTGCCACCGGCGTCGAAGGCCGGTTTCAACTTGGCCAGCGCGGCCAGCGTCGTGTCGGCGCGCGGTTGTTCATCGGCGGCGACGCGGCGCGTCTCGCGTCGCTCGGTGACACTTACCGGCACGATCTCGCTGTCGAAGCGGCCGGCCGCAGCGGCGGCGACCGCCTTCTGGTGTGAGGCCAAGGCGAAGCTGTCCTGAGCGTCGCGCGAGATGTCGAATTTCTGCGCCAGCCCCTCGGCGGTAATCCCCATGGCGACGTGGTTGAAGGCGTCGACCAGCCCGTCGACCATGATGCTGTCGGTGGCGGTGATATCGCCGAGCTTGGTGGCGCGGCGCCCCGCCAACAGATGCGGCGCCTGCGTCATGCTCTCCTGCCCGCCGGCGACGACCAGTTGGGCATCACCCGCCCCGATCGCCTGCGCGGCGAGGTGGATCGCCTTCAGTCCCGAGCCGCAGACCTTGTTGACGCTGAAGGCCGGCACGCCGATCGGCAACCCGCCGCCGATCGCCGCCTGCCGCGCCGGGTTCATGCCCGCGCCTGCAGTCAGCACCTGGCCGATGATCGCCTCGTCGACGATGGCCGGGTCGACGCCGCTATCGGCCAGGACCTGCCGGATGGCCGCGGCCCCCAGCACCGCCGAGCTGAGCTCGGCGAAAGCGCCGCCGAAGCGGCCGATTGGCGTACGGCGGGCCGCGACGATGTGAACGGGGGTGGTCATGTGGTGAGCTCCGCGAGGTTCTCGAACAGTTTCAGCGCTTCCGGGTTGGCGAGCCCCTCGACATTGCGGACCGGCCGACCATGCACCACGTCGCGCACCGCCAGTTCGGTCAGCTTGCCCGATCGGGTGCGCGGCAGGTCGGCTACCGCGATCACCTTGGCCGGCACATGGCGCGGGCTGGCGCCGCTGCGGATGGTCGAGCGGATCCTGAGCCTGAGGGCCTCGTCGAGCGCTGCCCCGGGCGCCAGCTTGATGAACAGCACCACGCGGGTGTCGTTTTCCCACTGCTGGCCGATGCAGAGTGCGCTGTCGATTTCGGGCAGTTCCTCAACCACGGCATAGATCTCGGCGGTGCCGATACGCACGCCGCCCGGGTTGAGCGTCGCATCGGAGCGGCCATGGATCATGATGCCGTGATGCGCCGTCCATTCGGCATAATCGCCGTGCGCCCAGACGCCGTCGAAACGCGAGAAATAGGCGGCGCGGTAGCGCGAGCCGTCCGGATCGTTCCAGAAGCTGATCGGCATCGACGGAAACGGCGCCCGGCACACCAGTTCGCCCTTGCCCTCGCGCATCGGTTGCCCGTCCTCGTCGAACACATCGACCGCCAGCCCCAGGCCCGGCGCCTGGATTTCGCCGCGCCACACCGGCAGCGTCGGCACGCCGAGCACGAAGCTCGAGACGATGTCGGTGCCGCCCGAGATTGAGGCGAGGTGCACGTCGCCCTTTATGTTGCTGTAGACATGGTCGAAGCAATCCGCCGCCAGCGGCGAGCCGGTGGAAAGGATGGCGCGTACCGATTTGAGGTCATGCGTCTCGATCGGCTTCAACGCGAGCTTGCGCACCGAGTCGAGGTAGCGCGCCGAGGTGCCGAACAGAGTGAAGCGCTCGGCCTCGGCATAGTCGAACAGCTGCGTCGGCTCGGGATGGAATGGCGAGCCGTCGTAGAGGCAGAGCGTCGCCCCGCAGCCCAGCGCCGAGGCCAGCCAGTTCCACATCATCCAGCCGCAGGTGGTGAAGTAGAAGACCCGGTCGCCCTCGTGCACGTCGCAGTGCAGCCGGTGTTCCTTCAAATGCTGCAACAGCGTGCCGCCGGCCGAGTGGACGATGCATTTTGGCTTGCCGGTGGTGCCGGACGAGAACAGGATGAACAGCGGGTGGCTGAATGGCAGCCGCGCGAAGCGTACCGGTTCGACGGAGAAGGGCGCGAGGAACGCCTCCATCGTCACCGCACCGTCGATGCGTCCGGCGCTCTGTGCAGCGCGGCCGAGCACGTCGATCACCACCGTTCGCGCCGGCGCCAGCGCTCCGGCCACCTCGGCAATGGTGGCGCCGATATCGATCAGCTTGCCATTGTAGTGGTAGCCGTCGACCGTCACGAACAGCTTTGGCGCAATCTGGCTGAAGCGGTCGAGCACACCGCGCGGCCCGAAATCGGGGGAGCACGATGACCACACCGCGCCGATCGAGGCGGTCGCCAGCATCATTGCCACCGTCTCGGGCAGGTTGGGCAGCATCCCCGCCACGCGATCGCCCGCGCCGATGCCGAGCCCCAACAGGGCCTGCTGCAGGCGCGACACCGTCTGGCGGAGCTCATCCCAGCTCCAGCGCCGGCGCGCCCCCGCCTCGTCGCGGAAGACGATGGCGTCGGTCGGCCCATCGCGCCGCAACAGGTTCTCGGCGAAGTTCAGCGTCGCATCGGGCAGGAACCGCGCACCGGGCATCAGCTCGCCATCGCTGACCTGCCGTTCGCCCTTATCCCCGATCACGCCGCAGAAATCCCACACTGCGCTCCAGAACGCGCCGCGCTCGGTGATCGACCAGCGGTGTAGCCCCCGGTAATCGTCGGGCGCGCAGCCGTGGCTGGCGCTGGTCAGTTCAGTGAACTGCCATAGCAAGGTGGCGCGCTGGCGCGCCGGATCCATCTGCCAGAGAATTTCACCCTCCCGTTTTGAGGCGACGCTATTGCTTGTGCCGTCTCGACAAGGAGTCGTATTTCTACTGCATGCACCCTCTCCCTCCCAGTCTTGGCAAGGTCGACCCCGGTACGGCAGGCTTCGGCTACTCGCTCGCCGATATTCCGGTACCCATCGTGTTCGCCGCCCACCGCATCATCAGGGACTGCAACGCCCCATTCGCGGCGCTGTTCGGCTATGACCGCGCCGAGATGCTCGGCGCCAGTTTCCGGCAGCTTTACCAGGATGTCGGCGATTTCGTGCGGGTGGGCGAATTGTGGCGCAGTCACCTCGCCGCGGGTGCCATCTACTTCGACGAGCGGGTGATGCGGCGCAAGGATGGCAGCACGCTGTGGTGCCGCGTGCATGGCCGCTCCAACACGCCGGACGATCCGTTCGCCGAGGCGATCTACTGCTTCGAGCCGATGCAGCGCGGCATCCTGCCGACCGAGCACGTGCTCACCGGCCGGCAGCGCCAGATTCTCATGCTGGTGGCGCGGGGCCGCACCAGCGGCGAGATCGCTGCCGAACTCAAGCTTTCGCGACGGACGGTCGAGGCGCATCGCGCCCGGCTGATGAAGACCATCGGGGTGCGCAATGGCGCCGAACTGATGGCGTGGTTCAACGAAAGGGAAGGGTGATGACAGAGCAGAAGACGGCGCTGGTGACCGGCGCATTGGGAGGCATCGGCTCGGCCATCGCGGCACGGCTCGCAGCGGACGGGTTCCGCATTGCCTGGCACGACATCGTCGAGCGCAGCGCCGACGACTATTTCCGCGCTGACCTGATGCAATCGGGGGCGGGCGAGCAACTGGTCGCCGACGTCATCGCTCGCTACGGCCGGCTCGACGTGCTGGTCAACAATGCCGGAGCGCAGAAGGTCTCGCCGGTCGCCGAGTTCGCCCGCGCCGACTGGGATCTCGTCCGCACCCTCAGCCTCGATGCCTCGTTCGAATGCATCAAGGCGGCGGTGCCCGGCATGGTGTCGCGCGGCTGGGGCCGCATCATCAACATCGCCTCGGCGCATGGGCTGATCGCCTCGCCGTTCAAATCCGCCTATACCGCCGCCAAGCACGGTCTTGTCGGCCTGACCAAGAGCGTGGCGCTGGAAGTCGCCGAAGCCGGCGTTACCGCCAACGCCATCTGCCCCGGCTATGTCCGCACCCCGCTGGTGGAAAAGCAGATCGACGACCAGATGAAGGTGCACAACCTCGGCCGTGAGGCGGTGATCCGTGACATCATGCTCGCCTCGCAACCCACCCGCCGCTTCGTCGAAGCCGAGGAAATCGCTGGCCTGGCCTCGTATCTCGCCAGCGACGCTGCACGGTCGATTACCGGGACGACGATTGCGATCGATGGCGGGTGGACGGCGCGGTAGGCGACCTGCCGGTTGCGGTCAGGCGGCGGGGATGACCACGCCGGCATAGCCGCGTGCCGAGATGCCGGTACACAGTCCATGCCACTCGCACCCGACACATGCGGCGCGGGTGCGGCCGGCGGCGAAGGCTTCGCGCATCTGGTGCAGCAGGGCCGGCTCGAGAACGAGCGAGTCGCCAAGCCGCGGTGGTGTCGCCAGCAGATCGCCGAGGTTGCGCAGGGCCAACCGGTCACGTTCGATGACGCTGTCGCGGTGGCAATGCGGTTCGGCATCATCCAGCAGCGGGGCGCAGATATCGTCCGGCCCCGCCACGATCAGCACGTCTTCGCCATCGCCGATACGGGCGGCGATGGCGTCGTAATTGGCGATGAACGCCGCGCTGTATCCCTTGCCCACATAGGTCAGCAGGCAGAGCAGGTGATGCGGGCGCAACCGGATGGTCATCAGGCGGTGCGGGTCTTGCTGCGGGCCAGCAGCGCCAGCAGTGCGGCGCCGAGCGCCGATTTCAGCACGCCGCCGACGATGAACGGCGAGACGCCGCTGGTCCATGCCACCTCGGCGCCGAACAGGGTGGCGAGCCAGGCAGCGCCGAGCCCGAGGCAGAGCGCGTTGCCGAGCAGCATGCCGAAGAAGGCCAGCACCGGGCGGCGGCCGTTCCAGCCGCGTTCCGCCAGCCAGCCGACAGCAGCGCCGGCAACGGGGAAGGCGAACAGGTAGCCGGCGGTCGGGCCGACGAAGTGATGCGCCCCGGCGGCGCCGCCCGACAACACCGGCAGGCCGATGGCCGCCTCGGCGAGCCAGGCGATGATGGTGATGGCGCCGAGCCGCCAGCCATAGAGCGCGCCGACCAGCACCACGGCGAAGGTCTGCATGTTCACCGGCACCGGCACCATCGGCACTTCGACATAGGACGAGAGGGTCAGGAACAGCGTGCCCAGCACCACCGCTCCGACCCGCCAGGCGAGCGGACGGCTTTGCAGGTCGAGCGGGCTGAAGGCGGGCGTCAGAGAGGCGGCACTAGACACGAGGAGGCTCCTTGCGAGAAATTATAGATAATCTGCGTTATCTATCGCTAAAGGAGTCCACAGCCGCGTGGGATTTGCAAGAGGGCTAAAGTCGAGCCGTCGCTGGAACCTTGCGCAGGGCCGGTTTGCGGGGCTCCTGGCCACTCGAGCGGATATGGCGCGCCAGCACCGTAGCGGCGGTTTCGATCTGTCCATCACGCAGCGCGGCGAGGATCGCCATGTGGTCGCGATCGGTCGGCGCCTCCCACTCGGCCCGCCAGCCCGAGAACAGGAAACGGGCGCTGGCGCTATGCAGGTCGTCGATGGTCTTGAGTAGCCGCGGCATGCCGCAGGGCGTGATGATCAAGCGGTGGAAGGCCCGGTTCGCCTCCTCCCAGGTCTGCACATCGCTGGCTTTGTCGCCGGCTTTGCTGACGGCCTCGGCCTGGTCGAGCATCGCCTTGGTGAGGTGCGGGCCGGCCTGGCGCAACGCCAGCACTTCGAGCGCGGCGCGCATCTCGGCGACCTCGCGCACCTCGTCGAGGCTGAAGCCGGCAACCCGCACGCCGCGGCGCGGCTCGCTGACCACCAGCCCCTGCGCTTCCAGCAGCCGGAACGCCTCGCGCACCGGCACGTGGCTGGCGCCGAACTCCTCGGCGATGTGGTCCTGCCGCAGGCGGGCGCCCGCCTCGATGTCGCCGGCAATGATCCGCTCGGCCAGCGCGCGGCTGATCCGGACGGAAACGGGGTCGTCTTTGGCTGTGGTCATGATTTTATAGATAAGTTATCGGTCTGCCGATGGCTACCGCCGTGAGCTGGCAGAGATCGACCGGGCCCGCCCGTGCGCCACTGCCTGGGCGGCTCCTGTGCCAGGGCCACCGCTGCTGCTGCGGTCAGGACGCGGCCGAGGATCCGCCGGCCGCCAAACGCATCAGGTCGGTGTCGAAGTTCACGTCGGCCGCCGATTGCTCGGCCTGCGCGGCGTTGCCGGCGAACTGGTGCTGGTAGCCGTCCCAGGCGGCGTTGGTGATGGCGCGAGCGACGCCCGAGGCAACGAACTGGGTAAGTTCGGTGGCGGCGCGATCGATGCGCTTGCCCAGGTCCGGCGCCCCCCAATCCTCGGGCGCGGCGAAGATCGAGGTGGGGACCGGGACGGCGCGAAGGAAGGCAAAGAGCGGGCGCATCTGTTCGTCGGCGACCATGGCGTGGCGGGCGGTGCCCGCGGTCGCCGCAAGGATCACCGGCTTGGCAATCAGCAGGTCGTTGTCGACGAGGTCGATGAAGGATTTGAACAGCCCGCTCATCCCGGCCTTGTAGACCGGTGTTGCAGCGATGATGGCGTCGGCGCCGGCGAGGGTGTCGATCGCCGCCTGCAGCTTGTCGCCCGGAAAACCGGCGACGATGGCCTTGGCGATGTCGATCGCCAGCGGCGCGAGGTCGATGATGGCGAGCGAGGTGCTGAGGCCCGCTCCCGACAGGCGGTCGAGGCTCCGCTGGGCGATGCGGTCGACGAGCATGCGGGTCGAGGAGGGGTCGCTGACGCCGGCATTGATGACGACCAGCCGTGCCGGCTGCTCGGGGGTGGGGAATGGTTTGGTCATCTAGGCCTCGCGGGTTGACGGCGACACCGCGAGCAGTTGCTCGCACAGGTCGCGCAATTGGGTGAGCTGCTGGTCGCTGAGGCGACAGGTCATCGCCTCGGCGACATGCCGGCCATGTCTGGCGCCGACGCGTTTCTGCAGATGCGTACCGGCCCTGGACAGGCTGAGGATGCTGGCGCGGGCATCCTCCGGGTCAGCCTGACGGTCGATCAGGCCACGCGCCTCGAGCCGCGACACCGACCGGGACAAGCCCGCCTGGCTGATGAGGATGTCCTTGCCGAGCTCGGACATCCTCAGGCCGGCCCTGGCGCCCGAGAGCGCGTACAGCACGCCGTAATCGGTGGGCACGAGGTCGCCCCAGGCGTCGCCGGCGTGGAGCTCGGCCGCGATGGTCATCTGGGCGCGGAACAGCGCTTCCCAAGCCTCATTCGCCAATCTGGTGTCGCTGGCCATGGTTCAGCCCACCAGCGGCAGCTTGGCGACGAGCTCAGGGGCGGTGTCCTGGTACGGACGGGCGCCGGTGAGATTGTCGCCGCGGTTGGGGTTGGGCGTCGGCTGCCGCGCCGGGGCGTCGCCGTACCTGGCCTTGACCAGGCTCTGGTGCGTCGGCGCCTCGGCAGCGCCCGGCGAGCGCCGCGCGGCCATCTCCTTGCGCAGCACCGGCACCACTTCAGTGCCGAGCAGTTCCACCTGCTCCAGCGCCGCCTCGAGCGGCAACCCCATGGCGTCGACCACCCAGAGCTGGCGCTGGTAATCGCCGAAGGCCTCGCGGAAGCTCAGCGTCTTGTCGATGATCTCCTGCGGGCTGCCGACGCTCAGCGGCGTATTCTTCGCATATTCCTCGAGGCCATAGCTCGAGCCGTAGATCGGGTTGCCCTCGAAGAACGGCCGGAAACGTTCGTAGGCGTCCTGCGAGTTCCTGGCGATGAAGGCGTGCCCGCCCAGCCCGACAATGGCCTGCTCCTTGCTGCCATGGCCATAGTGCTCGAAGCGCTCACGATAGAAGTTGACCAGCGGCAGGAAGTGAAAGTTCGGCGCCAGGACATTGTTGGCGAAATAGCCATTGCCGTAATAGGCCGCCTGCTCGGCGATCTCGGGGGTGCGGATCGAGCCGTGCCAGACGAAGGGCGGCACGTCGTCGAGCGGCCGGGGGATGGCGGTAAAACCCTGCAGCGGCGTGCGCGACTTGCCCTGCCAATCGACCACGTCTTCGCGCCACAGCCGGTGCAAGAGGTTGTAGTTCTCGAGCGCCAGCGCCACGCCGTTGCGGATGTCCTGGCCGAACCAGGGGTAGACCGGCACGGTGTTGCCGCGGCCCAGCATCAGGTCGACCCGGCCTTTGGCCAGGTGCTGCAGCATGGCGTAATCCTCGGCGATCTTCACCGGGTCGTTGGTGGTGATCAGCGTCACCGAGGTCGAAAGGATGATGCGCTGCGTCAGCGCCGCGATGTGGGCGAGCAGGGTGGTGGGCGAAGACGAGAAGAAGGGCGGGTTGTGATGCTCGCCAATGGCGAAGACATCGAGCCCAACCTGGTCGGCGCGCTGCGCGATGCGCCCGATGGCGTCGATCCGCTCGGCCTCGCTGGGGGTGGTGCCGGTCAGCGGATTGCGAGTGACGTCGCTGACCGAAAAGATGCCGAACTGCATGATGTGCCTCCTAAGGCTGCTTCTGTCGCATATATATGCTTGCGCATGCATCTATCAAGGTGGCGTCGGATTGGTGTTGCCGCCTCCGACTTTTGGACGCTTGACGCGCCGCCACGATGAGGAGTATCTGCCCGTCCCAGGACACCTTGCCCTAACGCAAGGCTTTCGACCTGGGAGGGTCGCCATGGCTGATTTGCCCCTGACTGCGCCGGCAGTGAAACCGGTAAACCCCAATTTTTCGTCGGGTCCCTGCGCCAAACGTCCTGGCTGGACGGTGGATGTGCTCGCCAACGCCCTGGTTGGCCGCTCGCACCGCGCCAAGCCCGCCAAGCAGCGCATCGAGAAGGCCATTGCGCTGACGCGTGAGCTGCTCGAGGTCCCTGACGACTACCTGATCGGCATCGTTCCCGCTTCCGATACCGGCGCCGTCGAGATGGCGCTGTGGTCGATGCTCGGCGCCCGCGGCGTCGACATGCTGGCCTGGGAATCGTTCGGCGAGGGCTGGGTCACCGACGTCCAGAAGCAGCTGAAGCTCGACAATGTGCGGGTGCTGAAGGCGCCGTATGGCGAGTTGCCGGACCTCTCGACCGTCAACTTCGACAATGACGTGGTCTTCACCTGGAACGGCACCACCTCGGGCGTCCGCGTACCGAACGCCGACTGGATCCCCGCCGACCGCAAGGGCCTCACCATCTGCGACGCGACCTCTGCCGCGTTTGCGCAGAACCTCGATTTTTCGAAGCTCGATGTGGTGACCTTCTCGTGGCAGAAGGCGCTGGGTGGCGAAGCGGCGCATGGCGTGCTGATCCTCAGCCCGCGCGCCGTCGAGCGGCTCGAGACCTATAAGCCGGCCTGGCCGCTGCCCAAGATCTTCCGCATGACCAAGGGCGGCAAGCTCATGGCCGATATCTTCGAGGGCGCCACCATCAATACCGTGTCAATGCTGTGCATCGAAGACGCGGTGGATGCGATGGAGTGGGGCAAGACCGTCGGCGGGCTCAAGGGCATGCAGGCGCGTGCCGATGCCAACGCCAAGGTGCTGGCCGACTGGGTCGCCAAATCCGACTGGGCCGCGTTCCTCGCCAAGAACGAAGCCGAGCGCTCGAACACCTCGATCTGCCTCGTGATCAAGGACCCAGCGATCACCGCGCTGGCCGATGATGCGCAGGCGGCGTTCGCCAAGGCGATCGTCTCGCGGCTCGACAAGGCCGGCGTCGCCTATGACATCGGCGGCTACCGCGATGCCCCGACGGGCCTGCGCATCTGGGCCGGCTCGACGGTCGAGACCGCGAACCTTGCGGCGCTGACCCCGTGGCTCGACTACGCCTTCGCCGCCGAGAAGGCCGCGCTGGCACAGGCTGCCGCCTAAGCTTCGATGCTTCAGCCGCCCCACCGGGGCGGCTTCTTTCCCACAGTTTCATGCGGTCACAGGTTCAAATCCCGGTCCCGCAACCAACACGGAGGGCGACATGCCCAAGGTTCTCGTTTCGGACAAGCTATCGAAGACCGCGGTCCAGATCTTCAAGGACAACAATATCGACGTCGACTACCTGCCCGATCTCGGCAAGGACAAGGACAAGCTGTTCGAGGTGATCGGCCAGTATGACGGCCTCGCCATCCGCTCGGCCACCAAGGTGACCGACAAGATCCTCAGCGCCGCCAAGAATTTGAAGGTGATCGGTCGCGCCGGCATCGGCGTCGACAATGTCGATATTCCGGCCGCCACCAAGGCCGGCATCATCGTGATGAATACCCCGTTCGGCAACTCGATCACCACCGCCGAGCACGCCATCTCGCTGATGCTGTCGCTGGCCCGGCAGATCCCCGAGGCCGACGCTTCGACCAAGGCGTCGAAGTGGGAGAAGAACCGCTTCATGGGCGTCGAGGTCACCAACAAGACGCTCGGCCTGATCGGCGCCGGCAATATCGGCTCGATCGTTGCCGACCGGGCGCAGGGCCTCAAGATGAAGGTGGTGGCGTTCGATCCGTTCCTGACGCCGGAGCGCGCGCAGGCCATCGGGGTCGAGAAGGTCGAGCTCGACGAGCTCTTGAAGCGAGCCGATTTCATCACGCTGCACACGCCGCTGATCGATGCGACCCGCAACATCATCAATGCCGACGCCATCGCCAAGATGAAGGACGGCGTGCGCATCATCAACTGCGCCCGTGGCGGCCTCGTCGATGAAGCAGCGCTCTACGAGGCGCTGAAGTCGGGCAAGGTGGCAGGCGCGGCGTTCGACGTGTTCGTCGAGGAGCCGGCGCAGAACAACCCGCTGTTCGAACTCGCCAACTTCATCGCCACGCCGCACCTGGGCGCCTCGACCACCGAGGCGCAGGAGAACGTCGCGCTGCAGGTGGCCGAGCAGATCTCGGCCTATCTCAACACCGGCGAGATCACCAACGCGCTGAACTTCCCCTCGATCTCGGCCGAGGAAGCACCGCGGCTGACCCCGTGGGTGAAGCTCGCCGAAGCGCTCGGCTCGTTCGCCGGCCAGCTGACCGAGACTTCGATCAAGGGCATCCGCATCGAGTATGAGGGCAATGTCGCCGGGCTCAACACCAAGCCGATGACCGCCGCGGCGATCAACGGCGTGCTGAAGCCGCAGGTGGCCGAGGTGAACATGGTCTCGGCGCCGCAGATCGCCAAGGACCGCGGCATCAATGTCGAGATCATCACCCGCGACCAGCAGGGGGCGTATGAAGGCTATATCCGCCTCACCGTGATCACCGAGCGGCAGGAACGCGGCATTGCCGGCACCATCTTTGCCAATGGCAAGTCGCGCATCATCCAGGTCAAGGGCATCAACATGGATGCCGAGCTGACCCCGTCGATGCTCTACGTCACCAACGAGGACAAGCCGGGCCATATCGGCCGGCTCGGCACGCTCCTCGGCAACCTCGGCATCAACATCGCCAACTTCAACCTCGGCCGCGCCGAGGTGGGGGGCGACGCGATTGCGCTCTTGTCGATCGACGGCGAGGTTACAGCGGAGCAGCTCAAGGAAATCGCCGGGCTTCCCGGCGTGCGCCAGGCCAAGGCCGTGGCGTTCAACTAGACCGCAGGGTGGTAAGCAGATGGAAAGGCCGGGCAATGCCCGGCCTTTTTTGGTCTTCACGGGCCGATACCCTCCCTCCCCCTTGAGGGGAGGGATTGAGGGTGGGGGTGGTGCAGTCAGCATCGTACCCGCCTCACCACCCCCACCCCCCGCCCCTCCCCTCAAGGGGGAGGGGAGCAGGCCGGTGGTTCACTCCATGGTTCAGCGCAGCGGGCGGAAGAACTTTTGCAAATCCCCGGCCAGCCGTGCCGGCTCTTCCATCGCCGGGAAGTGTCCACCCTCCTTGAACTCGCTCCAGTGGCCGATCTGCTGCTGCGGGTCGAACAGCGGGCGAACCAGGTCGCTGGCGTTGAACACGGCGACGCCGCGTGGGGTGGCGCTGGGCGGGGCCCAGCCCATGGCCTTGAAGGCTTCCCACAGCGCGTTGGCCGACGCAGAACCGCCGCCGCCGTACCAATAGAGGCTCACATTGGTGAGGAACTGGTCGATATCGACCGCTTCTTCGATGGTCGCCTTGTTCGGGTTGGTCCAGGCCTCGAACTTTTCAGCGATCCAGGCGAGCTGGCCGATCGGCGAGTCGTTGAGCGCATAGCCGAGCGTCTTGGGGCGGGTCGACTGGATGGCGATGTAGCCGTTGCGATCGGCGACCTTGGCCATCAGGGCGCCGGCGCGCTCTTTCTGCTCGGCGGTGAGCGCCGGGTTCTGGGACAGGTCGCCGCCCATGAACGAGGCGACAGCGATGACGCTGTCGAGGTCGGTGCCGAGGTGGAGGCCAATGGCGCGGCCGTTGGTCAGCACGTCGAGCTGGGCTGCGACGTCGGAGCCCATATCGGTGCCGTGCACGGCGAAGCGCTCATAGCCGAACTGGTTCAGCAGCCCGGCGATAGCGGCCGCGGTCTTCTTGGCAGTCCAGCCGGGCTGGCGCGGGGCAGGGGAGAGGCCGAAACCGGGGGCGGTGGGGATCACCAGATGGAAGGCGTCTTTCGGGTCCGCCGGGTTGGTCAGCGGCTCGACCAGTTTCAGGTATTCGATCCCCGAACTCGGCCAGCCGTGGCAGAGCACCAGCGGCATGGCGTCGGCGTGTCTGGAGCGGATGTGGAAGGCGTGCACATGCTCGCCTTCGAACTCGAGCATCACCTGCTCGTAGCGGTTGAGCTCAGCCTCCTGGGCGCGCCAGTCGAAGGCGGCCCAGCGCTCGGCCAGCTGCCGGAGGTAGCCGCCCGGGATGCCGCGCTCCCAGCTATCGGGAGCCACTTCCACCGGCCAACGAGCGCCCTTCAGGCGGCTCTTCAGGTCGGCGATATCGGCGTCGGGAATGGCGAGCTTGAACGGCTTGGCGGTGGTCATGGCGGTGTCTCCTCGGGCTGCGGAATGGGCGATGGCCGTGAACGCCGGCACCAGTGCTGCGGCGATGGCGGACTTGATGAGGGATCGACGGGTCAGGGGCATTTTCGGGTCGTCCTCGCTGTTTCGGCGCCGGTCTCGCCGGCCCCGCAACCATGCGCCGGCGCTGCTGACAGAGCCTGTCAGCAGCGCCGGTTGTCCGCCGTGACGTACGAGTCAGGCGAGTGCGCGAGGCCGGCCGAGGCCGATCCATTGCAGGGCGGCGAGCGCCGCGACGGCAACGGCCTGGGCGATGACGAAGGCCACGCCCAGCAGGGTCAGCGGAAAGGTGCCGGCCAGCAGGACGATGACGCTGCCGACGACCCAGGCGCTGTTGACGACGACGATCAGCATCGCGGCGCCGCGCGGTGTCTCACGCTGCATTCCGACCCACCCGACCAAGGCGGCGAAGGCGATGAGGAACAGGCCGAGCGGCAGGGTGGCGGTTGCGGGCAGGCCGGTGAGATCGGCGAGGAGGCTGCCGCCGATGGCAAGCAGGGCACCGGTGGCAGCAGTCGCAGCGGCGTCGGCAATGAGGGCAAAGCGGATGAGGTTCATTTCGGTTTCTCCGTCGGGGTCGTCAGATGACGGCGACACATTTCTACCTCCCGCTTCCTCGTCTCAACTAACGCAGAGGTAATTGAACCGGTGACGCGACCGGGTAGGGTCGGGGGCATGACACACGCACAAGCCACGGCCTCCGACCGTTCCATCGGCGACTATATCCGCGACTGGCGGCAGCACCGGCGCTTCAGCCAGCTCGCCCTGGCGCTGGAGATCGAGCTCAGCCAGAAGCACCTGAGCTTCATCGAAAGCGGGCGCTCGGTGCCGAGCCGCGAAGTGGTGCTGCGCATCGCCTCCGGGCTCGGGGTGCCCTTGCGCATTCGCAACCTGATGCTGCTCGCGGCGGGTTACGCCCCGGTCTACCCGGAGCGGCGGCTCGATCATCCGGACCTCGCGCCGGCGCGGGCGGCGGTCGATCTGGTGCTCAAGGCGTACGAGCCGTATCTGGCCATAGCCGTCGATCGCGGCTGGAACCTGGTGTCGGCGAATGCCGCGGCGGCGCCGTTCCTGGCGCAGGTGCAGAATCCAGAGCTTCTGCAGGAGCCGATCAACGTGCTGCGCCTCAGTCTCCGCCAGGACGGGTTGGGGCGGCTGATCGTCAATTACGACGAATGGGCCCGCGACATCCTGCGCCGGGTGGCGGCGCAGCTCGAAGCGAGCGGCGATCCCGCCATCGCCGAGCTTTTGGAAGAGCTGCGCGGCATTTCCGGCATCGCTCCCGGCTATGAAGGGCGCGACGAGCATGGCGGGGTGTTCGTGCCGATGAAGATGCGCTTCGGCGACGCCGTCGCCAGCTTCATTTCCACCACCACGGTATTCGGCACCCCCACCGAGATTACGCTCAGCGAACTGGTGATCGAGGCGTTCTTGCCGGCGGATGCGGAGACGGCGGCGCTGCTCGCGGCGGTGGTGGGGTAGGGGTGGCATTGAAGCTGTGGCTCCACCCCCTCCCGGCCTCCCCCATCAAGGGGGAGGTGTCGGGCCGGTGAATTGGGCTCGATCGTGCCACACACACTGAACGGCACCTCCCCCCTTGTGGGGGAGGTTGGGAGGGGGGAGCCACACGCACCGGTGTCGATCTCTACCCCTGCTTCCACCCATACCAGACGATCGGATCACCAAAAATCGGGTGGAGTTCGTCTCGCAGCTGCGTGAGTCCGTGCTTCTCGTAGAACCGGCGAGCGGGCGCGTTGCCGGGGCGGGTGAACAGGGTGAACCCATCAGGCATCTGCGCCTTGGCTGCATCGAGCAGCAGCTGGCCGAGACCGAGCCCCCGAGCCTCGGGGTGCATGAACAACTGGTCGAGGATGGCAGGTGCCGGTTTGACGGCAAGAAAGCCGACGATTTCCGCGCCAGCCTCAGCCACCGTCACCTGCCAGCCCGCATCGATCTCGATATCCACCCGCTCCCGCAGCCGCGCGAGGCTCGGCAACTGCGCCGGGCCGACCCCGGGCAAGCCGGCGCTGGCGTGCCAGATGGCAGCGATCGAGTCGTAGTCGGCTTGTGTTGCCGGACGGAGCAGGATCCCGGTCATGCGCTGCGCCGGGCGGAGTATTCCGCCAGCACCAGCCCGGCGGCGACGAGGATCGCGGCGATGATGTGGAACAGCTGCAGTGCTTCGCCCAGCACGATCACCGAGCCGACCGTGCCGAACAGCGGGATCAGGTTGACGAACAGGCTGGCGCGGTTGGAGCCGATCAGCTCGACGCCGCGGACATACAGCATCTGCGAGATTACCGAAGGAAAGATCACGGTATAGGCGGCGATCAGCCAACCTTGCATATCGATGGCAGCGAGGTTGGACGGGAGGCTGGCGGTGCCGTTGCCCAGCGTCGCCTGATAGACGAGTGAGGCGAGGATCGCGCCGGCGCAGGTGGCAGCAAGGAAGCTGGTCCAGTGGGTCGGCGGCCGCCAGCGCAGCGCGATCGAATAGATGGCGTAGGCGAAGCAGGCGAGGATCACCAGCAGGTCGCCGAGGTTCACTTCCAGCGTCAGGATACGCGTGAGGTCGCCGTGAGTGGCAATGATGGCGACGCCGAGGATGGTGACCAGCACGCCGAGCAGTTGCAGGCCGCGCACCCGGGTGCGGAACAGCGAGAAGTTGAGGATGATGACGAAGATATTGACCGCCACCTGCTCGAGCGAGGTGTTGACCCCCGAGGTGTAATAGGCGGCGACATAGACCAGGACGTTGAAGGTGGCGAAGCCGACGGCACCATAGAACAAGTAGAGCCACCATTTGGCCCGGATCACCGGCCAGTCGCGCTGCAGCGGTTTGATGGCGAAGGGCAGCACCAGCAGCAGCGCGCCGGTCCAGCGCAGGATCATCAGCGAATGCGCATCGATATGGCCGACGGCAAGCTTGCCGGCGACGACATTGCCACCCCAGAACAGGGTGGTGAGGATGAGGATCAGATAGGGGCGATCCATCAGGGCGTGGAACGCGCGGTTGCCGGTCGCGGCAGAGGAGTTGGTCATCGGGGCCGTGTGGTTCGAGCATCGGCCGCTACCCTTGGGTAGCGGCCGAAGAAGGCGCGAACTTAGTCAGACACGATGCGTCGCGCCAGCCCGTCAGGCCGCCGGTGGGATGTTCTGGTTGAGCCGGAACAGGTTTTCCGGATCGTACTTGGCCTTGATCTGGCGCAGCCGGTCCCAGGTCGAGCCGGGATAGGCGGCGCGGAGGCCCTCGCCACCCTCGAGGCCGAGGAAGTTGACATAGGCGACGGCGTTCGTCTTGCTCACCGTGTCGAGGGCGCCGGTCGCCCAGCGGTCGAAATGGGCTGTGACCTCGGCGCCGCCCTCATACATGGCGAGGAACGCTACCATGACCTTGCTCTTCCGATGCGCAAACGCTGTGGCGTCGGTGGCGATGCGCGAATAGGCGCCGCCGAGCACGCGAACCTGGCCCATCTTCATCGGCGACGGGCAGGCTTCCAGCGCCGCCAGCATCCTGGCCGCGTCCTCGACACTGAAACGGTCGACGAAGCGCGAACGGCACGAGACGGCCGGGCGCATCTCGGGCGGCGGGTCCATGGCGTACATGGCGGAGTAGGGCGCCGGCCCGACGAGATCGGCGATCGGCGCGGCGATGGCGCGGAACGGCGCCAGCGCCTGGGTCGCGGCGTCGGGCGTGCCGGAGAACGCCATCATGCCGATCAGTGCCAGCGTGCCGTGGAACTCGGGCCGCACGAACGGCACCGGCGGGATCGGCATCACCAGGGCGATGGTCGAGAGCGCCTCAGGCGCCGCATCGGCGAGCTCCGCAAACTTCGCGATGTTCTCGGCGGTGGCGGGCAGCACCAGCGGGCCGCCGACGAAGGACGGCAGCGGGTTGAGTTTGAACTTCAGCCGCGTCACCACGCCGAAATTGCCGCCGCCGCCGCGCAGCGCCCAGAACAGGTCCGGGTGGTGGTCGGCGTCGGCGACGAGGATGTCGCCGGCCGCCGTCACCAGTTCGGCCGCCAGCAGCGAGTCGATGGTGAGGCCGTGCTTGCGCACCATGTAGCCGATGCCGCCGCCCAGCGTCAGGCCGCCAATGCCGACCGTGCCGGAATCGCCGAAGCCGACGATCAGCCCGTGCTGCTCGACGGCACGGGTGACTTCGCCGGAGCTGAGGCCGGTGCCGGCCCACACGGTGCTGGTCTCGCGGTCGATCTCGATGCTGTTGAGATCGCGCAGGTCGATGACCAGGCCACCCTCGGTGCCGCTATGGCCACCGACGCTGTGGCCGCCGCTGCGCACCGCCAGTTCGAGATCGGTGGCGCGGGCGAAGTTGATCACTGCCGCCACGTCCGAGACGTTGGCGACACGGATCACCGCCGCCGGGCGCCGGTCGAAATTGCCGAGGGCGACGGTGCGCACTTGGTCGTAAGCCGCATCGCGTGCCGAAATCACCCGACCGCGCAGGCTCGAGGCCAGCATGTCGATCTGGTCTTCGAGCGGAAAGCGTTTGTCCATTCCCTGAGTTCTCGCTGAGAGGGTTAAGTTGGAGCGCGGGCCTCTAGGCGTGGCGATTTGAACGGCAAATGAATGTGCCGCTCACCGCCGGATCAGGAATGGGTTGGGGGCGGAAAGCTGCCGGCCTCTCCATGATCCTCCCCCGCGTGGCGGGGGAGGATTAGCGGAGAGGCCGGCGCGAGCGGCCTCAGGCGGGCGGGATGTTCTGGTTGAGCCGGAACAGGTTCTCCGGGTCGTAGGCCCGCTTCACCTGTCTCAGCCGGTCCCAGGTGTCGCCGGGATAGGCGGCGCGGACGCGGGCCGGGCCCTCGTCGGCGACGAAGTTGACATAGGCGCCGTCATCGCCCTGGTTCAACGCCTTGGCGAAATCGGCGGCCCAGGCTTGCTTCTCCGGCTTGTCCGCCTCGCCGTCGTAGAACGCCGCCACATTGACCATGATCGGGCTCTTGCGGTGGGCGTAGGCGGTGGCTGCGGGGGCAACGCGGCCGAGCGCGCCACCGAGCACGCGAATCTGGCAGACCCTGAGGCTGGCGTCGGATTCCTCCAGATAGCCGAGGATGGTCTCGGCTTCCGGGGTACCGATGCGATCGACCAGGAGGTTCAGCGCCGCCGCTGTCGGGTGATAGTCGGGATCCTCGGGCGGATACATGCTGGCATAGGGGCCGGGCTTGACGAAATCGGCGAGCGGGGCGCCGAGCGCCCGGAACGGCGCCAGCGCCTTTTCCGCTGCGTCCGGCTCGCCGGCGAAGGCGAGCATGGCGAGGATCACCATCTTGCCATGCTGCTCGGCCGGCAGGAACGGCATCGGCGGGGCCGGCATGACGTTGGCGATGCTCGAGAGCTCCTCGGGCGCCGCCTTGGCTGCTGCGACGAACCCGGCGATGGTGCTGGCGGTGGCCGGCAGCACCAGCATGCCGCCGGTGAAGGCGGGGAGCGGGTGGAGCTGGAACTTCAGCCGGGTGACCACGCCGAAATTGCCGCCGCCACCGCGCAGCGCCCAGAACAGTTCGGGGTGATTGGCGGCGTCGGCCAGCAGTTGCTGGCCGTTGGCGGTGACCAGTTCGACCGCGAGCAGCGAGTCGATCGAGAGGCCGTGCTTCCTCGCCAGATAACCCACGCCACCGCCCAGCGTGATGCCGCTGATGCCGACAGTGCCGGCATCGCCGAAGCCGACGATCAGCTGGTGCGGGGCAAGGGCTTCGGTCAGTTCCATGGCGGTGACGCCGGCGCCCACCCAGACGGTGCGGTTGGTAGCGTCGATGTCGACGCCCTTGAGATCGCGGACATCGATGACGAGGCCGCCATGGGTGGTCGAGTGGCCGGCCCCGCTATGGCCGCCGCTGCGGATGGCGAGCTCGAGGCCGTTGTCGCGGGCATAGACGATGGCGGCGGCAGTGTCGGCGGCATCGGCGATGCGGACGATCTGCGCGGGGCGCTTGTCGTAGCCGCCATACATGACGGTGCGGGCCTTGTCGTAGTCGGAATCAGTTGCTGTGATCACCCGGCCGGCAGAGCCGGCGGGCAGGCGGAAGGCATTCGCGGCAGTCGAGAGGGGCATAACCTTGTCCTCAGGTTCTCGGGTTGGCGCGCGCTGGGTTGCGGTAACATGGGTGTGACTATCCGTGATTGCTAGAGTGAGACATCGTCTCGTTGCATCGGATCCCGCGCTGCCCCTTGTCTCGCTCTTCCTGGGGGTGCGACGTGACGGGATTTGTCATCTGAGAAGGACTGCTCTAAAGGACATCCGCAACTACCTCGGACTTCCCCAGGGGAAGCCGCGCGGGTCAGCTTGCAGCGAAACGTAACTGATCTTTGCGGTCCGCCGGCAGCACGCCCGGCCGGGCTGCCGCTTCCTGAGGGGCAATAAGCGCATGGCAAACGTGATCGTCGTCGGCAGCCAGTGGGGTGACGAGGGCAAGGGCAAGATCGTCGACTGGCTTTCGGAGCGCGCCGACGTCGTCGTGCGCTACCAGGGCGGTCACAATGCCGGTCATACGCTGGTCATCGACGGCACCAGCTACAAGCTGGCGCTGCTGCCCTCGGGCGTGGTGCGCGGCAAGCTGAGCGTCATCGGCAATGGCGTGGTGGTCGATCCGCACCACTTTGTCGCCGAGGTCGAGAAGATCGGCGCCCAAGGCATCGAGATCACCCCGGAAGTGCTGAAGATCGCCGACAATGCGCCGCTGATCCTGAGCCTCCATCGTGAGCTCGACGCAGTGCGCGAGAGCGGCAATTCCGGTTTGAAGATCGGCACCACCCGCCGCGGCATCGGCCCGGCCTACGAGGACAAGGTCGGCCGGCGCGCCATCCGCGTCTGCGATCTCGCCGAGCCCGAAACGCTGATGCCCAAGATCGAGCGGCTGCTGGCGCACCACAATGCGCTGCGCCGCGGCATGGGGCTGGCCGAGCTTTCCGCCCAGTCGCTCTACAACGAGCTGACCGAAGTCGCCGGCAAGATCCTGCCCTATGTCGACCAGGTCTGGCGCCTGCTCGACGAGAAGCGCCGCGCCGGCGCGCGCATCCTGTTCGAGGGGGCGCAGGGCGCGCTGCTCGACAATGACCACGGCACCTATCCGTTCGTCACCTCGTCGAACACCGTGGCGGGCCAGGCCTCGGCCGGCTCGGGCCTCGGGCCGACGGCGATCGGCTATGTGCTGGGGATCACCAAGGCCTACACCACCCGCGTCGGCGAGGGACCGTTTCCGTGCGAGCTCGATGACGAGATCGGCCGGCACCTCTCCAGCGTCGGCCGCGAAGTCGGCGTCAACACCGGGCGGCCGCGCCGCTGCGGCTGGTTCGACGCGGTGCTGGTGCGTCAGACGGTGAGAACTTCGGGGATAAACGGCATTGCACTGACGAAACTGGATGTTCTTGACGGCCTCAAAGAGCTCAAAGTGTGTGTGGGCTATGAGCTCAATGGTCAAAAAATTGACTACTTGCCTGCCTCAATGGGAGCACAAGCTGCTGTTAAGCCGATTTACGAGACCCTCGAGGGGTGGTCGGAAACAACGGCAGGGGCGAGAAGCTGGTCTGAACTCCCGGCCCAGGCGGTGAAGTACGTCAGGTACATCGAAGAGCTGATCGGGGCGCCGGTCGCCATGCTCTCCACCAGCCCGGAAAGGCTGGACACCATACTGGTTCAGGACCCGTTCCAAGATTGAGTTTTTTTCGGTAGAACAGGCCCCCTAAATTACGGATGTCGCTTAGCCAATGGCGGACTACAAAGAGCTGTTACGTAGGGCGGTAGAAGCTCTGCCGGAGAATAACGGCGCCGCGCGACGCGCGGTCTACGAGAAGGCGCGCGCCGCGCTGGTCGGGCAGTTGCGCGCCATCAATCCGCCGCTGGCCGCTCGCGACATTACCGCACACCGCCTGCAGCTCGAGGATTGCATCCGCCAGGTCGAGCAGGAAGCCAGCGAGGCGGTGATTGCCGGTCTCGGTTCGGGCAAGGAAGACAATCCGCCGCCGCCGCCGGTATATTTCGAGCCGCCGGCCAAGAAGGCCCCGGCGGCTGTCGCCAAGCCGGTCGCCAAGCCCGTGCAGCAGAACGGCAAGGAGCCGCCAAGGCCGCTGCCGCCCGGCGGGTCGATCGAAGAGATCATCGCTGCCGCCAATGCCGAGCAGACCGAAGGTTCCGACCGGTCGCGTTCGATCGTCCGTCCCGACGCCAAGCCGATGGGCAAGCCCGTCCCCAAGCTCGTGCCCTCGACGCAGCGCCAGCAGCCGCAGCTCGCCGCCCCGGTGCCCTCCGACGAGGACGAGGATGACGGCGAGGAGCTGCAGCAGCGCCCGGCGCCGATCCGTTCGCCCATTCCGGCCAAGTCGCCGACCGGCCGCTCGCCGCTGCCCTCGATCGTGGCGCGCGCCGAAGCCGCCAAGAGCCGCACCGGCAATGCCGCGTTCGGTGCGCCGATCGGTGGCGCTGCCCGTGGTCCGGTGCTCGAGCCGCGCCGCGAATTGCCGGCGCCCCGCCTCGAGCCCGCCGGCCGCAACGGCCAGGCCGCGGCCCGCCAGATGTCCGAGCCGGTGGCGTTGTTCAACGATCCGCCGATCGCCGCCGCCATGTCGGCGGTGCGCGAGGTCGAGGTGGAAGCGCCGCCTGCCGATCCGCAGGGGGCGATCGATCGCGCCATTGCGACGCTCGACCGCGAAGCGCGTGGCGATACCGAGTTCGAGGAGCCGATCGGCAACGGCGTGCCGTATCGCGCCTTCGAGGATGACGAAGCCGACGAGCCACCAGCGCGCCAGAACGGCTTCGCGCCGTCGATTCTGAAGGCCGATGCGCGGCCGCAGCGGGAAGGCAAGGCCGCCAAGGCCAGCGCCTTTGCCCGCGACGCCCGCGAACCGCGCGCCAAGAAGCAACGCGATGCCGAGTCGAATTTCCCGCGTGCCCGCGCTGAGGATGAACGTCGCGGTCTCGGGGCTGTCACCATCTTCCTGATCGTGTTTGCCGTGCTGCTGATCGGCGCCGGCGGCGCCGGCTTCTGGGCCTGGCGCGAAGGCTTCATCGATCTCGACCAGATGTTCGGGCGCGGCGCGCCGGCAACGCAGCAGTCTGAGATCACCTCGCCGACGCCGACCGAAACCGCCACCGATACTCCGGCCACCGGCCCGGGTAACACGGCTACGCCCGCCGAGAGCGATACGCCGACGGCCGAGCTGGGCACGGAAGATCGCCTCGGCACCGACACGACTGCCGCGCCGGCGGAACTGAGCCGGCTCGTCCCGGCAGCACCGGAAGATCGCCTCGGCACCGACCAGCAGACGGCGGCAACCGATGCGACGCAGGCTGCGGCCTCGGTCGATCCGGCCAGCCTTGCCGGCAGCCAGTCGCTGCTGCTCGAAGCCTCGGACAGCGGCACCACCGGCGCCGTGCCGTTCTCGGGTACGGTCGAATGGAGCAAGGGCACCGACGAGATGGGCCTGCCGACGCTGATCGGCAAGGCGAACATCCCGGCGCGCAACCTTGCCGTCGACGTGCTGATCCGCAAGAACTCCGACGCGAGCCTGCCGGCCAGCCACCTGATGGAAGTCAATTTCCGGGTGACCGACAGCTTTATCGGCGGCTCGATCGCGGGCCTGCCGGGTGTGCTGCTGAAGAACGAGGAACTGGTGCAGGGCACGCCCCTGGTCGGTGCCTCGGCCCGCGTCGTCGGCAACTCCTTCCTGTTCGCGCTCAGCGCCTCGCCGGCCGATATCACCGCCAACAGCAGCCTCCTCACCTCACGCAAGTGGATGGACCTGGCGCTGATCTACGCCACCGGCAAGCGGGCGATCATCACGCTCGAAAAGGACGCCGCGGCCGAGACGATGTTCACCGAAGTGGTGGGCGAGTGGACCAAGTCGGTCGCTGCTGCGAACTGATCGGCTGAGAAAGAACCATCGAGACGCCCGGACCTCAGGTCCGGGCGTTTTGCTTTTCGGGAGCGCCGAGCCGGCTACAGCCGCTTCAACACCCGCGCCGGAACGCCCGCTGCAATGGTGCTCGCCGGCACGTCCCGGCTGACCACCGCTCCAGCCGCGATCACCGCGTTGTCGCCGACGGTCACGCCGGGGAGGATCGTCGCGGCGGCGCCGATCCAGACATTGTTGCCGATGGTGATGGGCTTCTTGACGATACCATTCCGCCGCTGCGTGGGGTCGGTGGGGTGGCCGGCGGAAACGAGGTTCACCTTCGGTCCGATCATCACGTCGTCGCCAATGCTGATGCCGCCCATGTCCATGAAGTGGCAGCCCTGGTTGATGAAGACGTTGTTGCCGACGGTGATGTTGAGGCCGCAATCGGTGGAGAAGGGCGGGATGATCATGAAGCGCTCCCCCACCGGTTTGCCGATCAACTCGCAGAAAGCGGTGCAGAGCCCGTCGAGGTCATCAAAGCCGATGTCGCTCAACCGGGCGCTCAGCCGTACGGCGCGTTTGAGGTTCTCGAACATCTGCCGCCCCTCGGACGAGCGGGCGGGGTTGGCTTCGGACATGGCAGAGCATCCGGAGAGAATCGGCGTGGTAGTGTAGCTCGGGTCCGGGGCTCGGGTGAGCTTCCGCAGAGAGTATCGCGGCACCGCCTTCGCTCGGGGAGGGGCTGGGGGTGGGGGTGGTGAGGCGGGCTCGGTGCTGACTGCGCCACCCCCTCCCTCAATCCCTCCCCTCAAGGGGGAGGGAGGCGATCGCCCACGAGATTTGTGCCAAGGAGACGCCTCAGCCCTTGAACAGCATGCCGTCGCGCAGCTGGTAGCGCCGCGTCGCCAGCGCTTCGACGTCGTCGACATGGTGGCTGACCAGCAGAGTGATCCACCGGTGCCGCTCGGTCAGCGATTTCACCAGCGTGCGGATGGTGCCGCGCGTGTCGTCGTCGAGGGCGGAGAACGGTTCGTCGAGCAGCAGCACCGGCCGGTCGCGCAGCAGGGTGCGGGCCAAAGCCACGCGCTGCTTCTCGCCGCCCGAGAGGGTGTCGGCGCGCTGTTTCAGCACGCCGGGGAGGCCGACCTCGGTCAGGGCTGCCACGATCTTCTGCTGTCGGTCGACGGCACCGCGGGGCAGGCCGAGTTCGAGGTTCTGATAAGCGCTGAGGTGCTCGAACAGGGTTTCGGACTGGAACAGGATGGAAATCGGCCGTTGTTCGGGCGGCAATGGCAGCAGGTCCTGACCGTCGAGCATCAAGCGGCCGGCCGAGGGCTCGAGGAAGCCGGCGATCAGGTCGAGCAAGGTCGATTTGCCGGCGCCCGATTGGCCGTTCACGGCAGTGATCTCGCCGGGCTTCGCCACGAAGCTCAGGTCGAACTGGCGGGTCGCGCCGGGGTGGGTGAAGCGCAAATGTTCAGCTTCGAGCATCGGTGAGCTTTCCAAACAGTTTTGGCAGCAGCACGAAGGCGGCGATGGTGATCACGAGCATCAGCGCGGCGATGGCGGCGGCGTCGTTGCTGCGATAGGCGCCGAGCGCCCGGTACATGAGCAGCGGCAGGGTGGCGAAATCCTCGGTGCCGAACAGCGCGATGACGCCCAGATCGCCGAGCGAGAAACAGAAGCTCAGCGCGAGGACGACGCCGGCTTCGCGCCCGATCAGCGGCCACTCGACCGCCGCGAACTGCCGCCAGCCGCTGAGGCCCAGCGAGCGGATCAGCCGGCCACGCCGTTCGGCAATGGCGTCGAGCGGCGGCGCCAGCGTTGCCAGGGCGAAGGGCAGGGAGAGCAGCGCGTTGGCGAGCAGCACCACCACCGGGGCGGCAGCCTCCGGCAGCATCCCGGCATTGCGCACGAGGAGGAAGGCACCGAGCGACAGCACCACGGCCGGCACGGCGAGATAGGCATAGGCCGGCGCGCCGATGCCGACGCGGAGCAGCGGGATGCCCGAGGCAGCGCGGCCCATGCCGATGCCGAGCGCCAACAGTAGCGTCAGGATGGCGGAACCCGAGCCGAGCAGGAGGCTGGTGCCGAGCGCCTTCCAGAAACTCGGGCGGCTCGCCACATCGATGATGCCCATGCCGATGCCGTCGATGAGGATGGCGAGCAGCGGTAGCGCGAAGCCGACGATGCCGAAAACGAGCACGGTCCATTGCGCCATCCGCGCCACCGCGCCGTCGCGCCAGCGCGGCGGGGTCGAGCCGCCGGTGCTGGCGGATATGGGGGCAAAGGCGGAGGCGGCGATGATGATGGCCGAGCAGATGCCGATCTGCACCAGCGCCAGGGAGACGGCGCCGCGGAGGTCGAAGTCGAGGCGGACGGCGGCGTAGATCGCCACTTCCAGCGTCTGGTTGGCCGGGCCGCCGCCGAGCAGCAGCACGATGGGGAAACTGGTGAAGGCGAGGAGGAAGATGATGGCGGCGAGGCCGGGCAGCGTGGTGCGCAGCATCGGCCAGTCGATAACGCGGAAGCGCTGCCAGGCGCTGAGCCCAAGGCTCTGGCCGGTCTTCAGGCGCCTTTCCGGAATGGCGTCGAGTCGGGCGAGAAGGATGCGGGCGGCGAACGAGGCATCGAGAATGACATGGGCGGCGAGAATGCCGCCGAGGCCGAACAGCGGCACCTCGAGCGGCTGGCCGGTTACGGCCAGCGAGAGCTGGTTGACCCAGCCGGCGCGGCCCCAAACCGCCAGCAGGCCGAAGGCGACGATCAGCCCGGGGGTGACGATGGCGGAGGCGAACAGCCCGACGATCAGGTCGCGGCCGATAAAGCGCAGGCGGTTCAGGGCCCAGGCGAGCGCCGTGCCGACGAGCAGCGACAGCACCGTGGTGAGCCCGGCCTGGATGCTGGTCATCGACACCAGGTGCCAGACATCGATGCTCGATTGGCGTGACGGTTCGCCCGCCGCAGTGGCGAGGATCGCCAGCAGCACCAGCGCCACCAGCGCGGCGATGGCCGCGGCGATGCCCGCCCCGGCGATCAGTCGGAGCGGGCGATGGGGCAGGACCAGGTTACTGGAGCGCGGCGAGAGCAGCATCAACCCAGGCACGGCCATTGGCGGCAAGCGCGGCTTCGTCGATCGGCAGCACGTTTTCGGGCGGCTTACCGAAGGCCGCTGGCAGGTCGTCGCCGATGTCGATCACCGGGTACATCCAGTTGGTGGTCGGGATCACCTTCTGCGCTTCGGCGGTGACGAGATAGGCGAGGAAGGCCTTGCCGAGTTCCACCTGCTTGGCGGTCTTCAGCAGCCCTGCGACCTCGACCTGCGGCACGAAGCCTTCGGTGAACGGGGCGTAGGCGTACTTGCCGTCGTTTTCGGCGACAGCGTGATAGGCGGGCGAGGTGGTGTAGCTCAGCACCATGTCGGCCTGGCCATCGAGGAACAGGCCATAGGCTTCCGACCAACCGCGCGTCATGGTCAGGACGTGCGGCTTCAAACCCTTCCAGATTTCCGGCGCGCGGTCGCCATAGGCCGCCTGCACCCACAGGACGTTGCCGAGCCCGGGCGTCGACGAACGCGGATCCTCGATGACGATCTTGAAGCTCGCGGGCAGCGCAATGAGCTCTTCGAACGAGGTCGGCGGGTTCGGTGTCTTCTCCTTGTTGTAGACGAAGGCGAAGTAGCCGTAGTCGAACGGCACGAACTCGGCGTCGCTCCACGGCAGGGACAGACCCTCGAGGGTCAGGCCATGCGGCGCGAACAGCCCGGTGGCACGGGCTTCGCCGGAGGTGGCGGTGTCGAGGCCGACGACCAGGTCGGCCTTGGTCGAGGCGCCTTCGAGCTGCACCTTGCGCAGCGTCGAGATGGCGTCCTCGGAGGTAGTGAACTGCACCGTGCAGCCGCAGGTCTTCTCGAACCCGGCCTTCAGCGCCGGGCCGGGGCCCCATTCGGCCGCGAAACTGTCATAGGTGTAGACGTTGAGCGTGGGCTTGTCCTCGGCGAGGACTGGCAGGGCGGTGGCGCAGATGACTGCCGCCAACGCGAAGCGTGCGAACGAGCGCATATATCGTTCCCTTCGGTTGCGGCCATGTGAATGAAGGGGACGTCAATGGATCGGACGCTTTCGCGCCCTTGCCATCTCGAACTTCCTCCGCCAGCATGACCTGGTTCAGGTTCAATGGGTAACTCTCAGCTCCGGAAGATCCGGAACACCCCAGCGAGACAGCTGACAGATAGACAGAGTTTTCCCTCCGTGCAAGCGCGTGCCCCCCAGACTTCCGTTGCGGTCTTTGACGACCTGATGGTCATCGTCGGCGGCGGAACGGTCGATTTCGACCTGCTCCGCGAGCTTTATGCCTCGGGCGGCCACCTGGTCGGAGCCGATGGCGGCGCCGACCAGATCGTCGAGGCCGGCCTCAAGCCAGAGCTGATCATCGGTGATTTCGATTCACTGAAGAACCCGCATTCCTGGCTGGGCAAGACCCGGCTGATGCAGATCGGCGAGCAGGAAACCACCGATTTCGAGAAGTCGCTCTATTCGACGCGCGCCCCGGTGACGGTGGCGCTGGGGATGACCGGGCGCCGCTTCGATCACACGCTGGCGGCGCTCGATGCGGTGACCAAATATGCGGCAAAGCGCAAGATCGTCCTGGTCGACGAAGAGGACGTGGCGCTGCCGCTGACCAAGGCGTTTTCGTTCACAGTCGATCCAGGCGAGCGCGTCTCGATCCATCCCTTGGCGCCGGTGACGTTCTGGGGTTCGGAAGGGCTGAAATACCCACTCGATGCGGTGAAGCTCGCACCGGGAATACGGACGGGAACCTCGAACGAGGCACTGACCGGGCCGTTCCGGATCGTGCCGGAGGAAGGCGTGCATGCGCCGTACCTCTTGATCCTGCCGCGGAAGTATCTGGCGCAGCTGATTGCGAAGCTGCTGCTGGAGAAGCGCTGACTGAAGCAGACGACCCCCTCCCATCCTCCCTCATAAAGGGGGAGGTGCCGCATCGAGTTTCAGGCACTATCGGGCCACACGCTCGACCCTTCATCTCCCCCTTCATGGGGGAGGCCGGGAGGGGGCCGTCTCTATCGGTCGAAAACCCCCGCTCCGGCGAAATTCCGCCCAAATCCCCGCTACATGTCGCGGTCTTTAAGAGCTTGGGGCCATTTGTGAAAGTTCTGATTGCAGCAGTATTGCTGAGCCTTGCCGCGGTGTCGGCGAGCCGGGCGGAAGTCGTTTGCACATTGATCGTCGACGCTCAGAGCGGCGCGGTGCGGCTGCAGGAGGGCGGCGGTTGCGACACCCCGACCTCGCCGGCCTCGACCTTCAAGGTGCCGCTGGCGGTGATGGGGTTCGATGCGGGCATCCTGACCGGCGCGGACGAGCCGGCCTGGCCGTACAAAGCCGAGTATGACGCCAACCGCGCGGACTGGAAGGTGACCACCACGCCCACCACGTGGCTGCGCGATTCGGTGCTGTGGTATTCTCGCGTATTGGTGGCAGAGATGGGTGCCGAGCGGTTCGGCAAATACGTCGCCGATTTCGACTATGGCAACGCCGATATCTCCGGCGACCCGGGCAAGAACAACAGTCTGCTGCGTTCGTGGATCAACTCGTCGCTGCTGATCACGCCGGAAGAGCAGGTGCGGTTCGTGCGGCGGCTACTGGCGGGCGAGCTGCCGGCGACGGCGGCGGCGCAGGCCGCGGTGGTCGCCATCATGCCGAGCTTCAAGGCGGGCAAGTGGACCGTCTCGGGCAAGACCGGCACCTATTACGAGCGCAACGCTGATGGCACGTTCAACTCGCGCCGGCAGACCGGCTGGTTCGTCGGCTGGGCCGAACGCGATGGCGAGCGGCTGGCCTTCGCCTACCTGATCCGCGAGAACAAGAAGAGCTCGACCGGGGCAGGGACGCGGGCGCGAGATGCGCTGCTGGCGCGCTTCGCCAAGTGGGGCAAGGGCGAGTTCGCCTGGGCCCGGCAACCTCGTCCAGCGGTGGTGCCGGTGATCGGGCCGCCGCAGAACGGCTGATTGACTCCGAAGTACCCCACCCACGGTGTCACCCCGGCGAAGGCCGGGGCCCATTCTGAGGTGGCGCGGATACGCGCTCGAGCCGAAGTATCTCAGGATGGATCCCGGCCTGCGCCGGGATGACACCGAGTGTGTGGGACGCTGATCTGGCAAACGAAAAGGGCCGCCCACTGGGCGGCCCTTTCTCATTCAGTGATCAAAGCCCTCAGAGGCTGGCTTCGCGCGACTTGGCGTGTGCCGCCTTCTGCACGGCTTCCTGCACCTTCTCGAAGGCGCGGACCTCGATCTGCCGGATGCGCTCGCGGCTGACATTGTATTCCTGCGCCAGCTCTTCGAGCGTCGCCGGCTCGTCACGCAGGCGGCGGGCCTGGAAGATGGCCTTCTCGCGCTCGTTAAGGTCGCTCATCGCGTTGGTGAGCAGGCCCATGCGCTCGGAGAATTCCTCGGTCTCGCCGAGGGTGGTCTCCTGGTCCGGCGTATCGTCGACAAGCCAGTCCTGCCACTCCGAGGCGCCCTCGTCGGCGCGCATCGGCGCGTTGAGCGAAGCATCGCCCGAGAGGCGCTGGTTCATCGACACGACGTCGCTTTCAGTGACGTGCAGGGTCGTCGCGATCTGCTTGATCTGGTCGGGGTGGAGGTTGCCGTCATCGAGGGCGGCGATCTGACCCTTGATCTTGCGCAGGTTGAAGAACAGCCGCTTCTGCGCCGCAGTGGTGCCGATCTTGACCAGCGACCACGAGCGCAGCACGTATTCCTGAATGGCGGCGCGGATCCACCACATCGCGTAGGTCGCGAGGCGGAAGCCCTTTTCGGGCTCGAAACGCTTCACCGCATGCATCAGGCCGACATTGCCTTCCGAGATCACCTCGGAGATAGGCAGGCCATAGCCGCGATAGCCCATGGCGATCTTGGCCACGAGACGCAGATGCGACGTGATGAGCTTCTGGGCGGAACCGGGATCCTGATGCTCCTTGTAGCGCTTGGCGAGCATGTATTCCTCGTCAGGCTCAAGCATCGGAAACTTACGAATTTCCTGGAGATAGCGGCTGAGTCCACCCTCAGCCGAGAGAATTGGCAAATTGGTCTGGGCCATGATGCACCCTCGTCTTTCCCCCGTAGTCACGGGCAGATACGCAGCCGTGTCCAGTCCGGCACACGGCTGACTGTCAGAGATATATAGGTCGAAAATCGGTCTTGATAAGACCCACCGACCCTGCATGAAAACGTTGGTAGACCCCGAAGGTTGCGTGAACCTTGCAGGGGGGGCTTTGGGCCGCCACTCCCCTTTGGCGCTCACCTTGTGGGCACCGTGTGCTCCACCTACTCGGTGTCATCCCTGCGAAAGCAGGGACCCATCTATCCGTCGGCGCAGGTGGCGCGTTGGGTCCCTGCTTTCGCAGGGATGACATCCGGTGGAGAGGCGAGGCAGTGAGTCAACTCGTGCACACCGCAGCAGCCTCCCCAGCACCCTACCGCGCAAACGCCCGATCGAACGGCTCGATCGCCGCTTCCAGCGCCTCGAGGTCGGGCGGCAGCGGCGCTTCGAACTGCATTTCCTCGCCGCTTACCGGGTGTTCGAAGCCGAGTTCGGCAGCGTGCAATGCCTGCCGGCCCAGCGCGGCAACGGCGGCCTTGGCCTGGTCAGGCAGCCGGTTGACCTTGGTGGCGAAGCCTGGGCCATAGACCATGTCGGCGACCAGCGGGTGGCCGATATGGGCCATGTGGACGCGGATCTGATGGGTGCGGCCGGTTTCGAGCTCGCAGCGGATGCGGGTGATGTCCCAACCCTCGTCGCCGAAGCGAGCCTCGACCCAGTAGTGAGTGATGGCCTCGCGGCCATCCTGGCGCACCGCCTGCTTCAGCCGGTTGGCCGGGTCGCGGCCGAGCGGCGCTTCGACGGTGCCCGAGGCCTGTTGGGTGCGGCCCCAGCAATAGGCCATGTAGGCGCGGTGCAGCGGACCGGTGCGGCCGTGATCGGCAAACTGCGCGGCGAGGTGGTTATGCGCCTGCTCGGTCTTGGCGGCGACCATGACGCCGGACGTATCCTTGTCGAGGCGGTGGACGATCCCCGGGCGCTTCACCCCGCCAATGCCCTTGAGGCTGTCGCCGCAATGGTAGAGCAGCGCATTGACCAGCGTGCCGGTGTAGTTGCCGGGGGCAGGGTGGACCACCATGCCGACCGGCTTGTTGATGACGATCAACTGGTCGTCCTCGTAGAGGATATCGAGTGGGATGTTTTCGGGGGTCGGCTCGGCTTCGATCGGCTCGGGTGCAACGAACGTGACTTCTTCGCCGTCGCGCAGCTTGTATTTGGGCTCTGTGACAGCTCGCCCATTGATCGCGACGCTTCCGGCCAGTATCAGGTCCTTGATCCGGTTGCGCGAGAAGACCGGTACGGCACGGGCGAGCGCGGCATCCAGCCGGCTGCCGGCGTCGGCGGCATCGACCAGCAACTGCCACTCCTGTTCCTCGCCGGAAATATCCTGCATGAGCGATCCTCAAGACAAACCCGAAACCACCCCGGCACTGACACCGGAAGCCAAGGCCGTACTGGCCCGGGCGCGCAAGTCCTTCATGGTGTCGATGGGGCTACTGGTGGTGGGCCTTATCGCCATCGGCGGCGCACTTGTCTACCGCGCATCGCAGAGCGACAGCAAAGCCGGCAGCGACTACGTGATCGCGGCGCTGAAGATTCCGGCCGGCGGCGAGGTGGTTTCGGCGGTTGCGGCCGACGGCCGGGTGACCGTCACCTACAAGCTCGGGCCGATCACCAGCGTGCGCATCTTCGACGGCAAGTCGGGCGAGATGATCCGCGAAGTGCCGGTGGTCAGCGAGTAGGTCGCGGCCTGAGGTCAGCAAGTCGCTTGCGGAACGGGACTAAGATACCCCTATTCGCTCCCCCAACTCGATGTCATCCCAGCGAAAGCTGGGATCCATCTATCCACCTGCGCCAGCTGCGAGTTGGGTCCCAGCTTTCGCTGGGATGACACCCGGAGGGGAGGCGAGGTCGTACCTTGCCCGATCAGCCGGGGCCAAAAGCTTCAGTTGCCGTCCTGCAATTCCCGCAGCGCCTTCAACCGGTCGGAGACCGCCTGCCCTTCCGGGGCGCCGCCTTTCCTCGCCCTTGGACCCTTGACCGGGGCGGCTTCGGCTTCTTCGGCGTCGACGAATTTCTGCATGCGAGAGGCGAGGCTCTCCTCCTCGTCGATCGGGCCATTGCCTTCGAGCGCATAGACCAGGCGGCTGACGTCCGAAGCGATGTCGTTGAGGCGCTCGCGCAGGTGCGACTGCTCGATGCGGTCGCTGTCCCAGTCGGCCATCACGGTGTCTTCGACGCTTGCCACCTTGGCGCGCAGCTTTTCCATTTCTTCTTCGACGCCAAGTTTTTCGGCCAGCAGCATGTCGCGCTTTTCTTCGCCGTCGCCGACCAGCTTGCTGGTCTCGGCGAGGAGGGTCGAGACGCGGCTTTCGGCGTCGGCGATGCGGGCTTCGGCCTCGGCGAGATCGGACTGGGCGTCGCTCACCACGTCGTCTCGCTTGGCGAGTTTTTCACGCAGGTCCGTCGCCGCGGCGCGCGCGTCGGCGCCGCTCTTGTCGGAGTTCTCGAGGCTTTCGATCAGCGTGCGGTTCTGCGTTTCGAGAAATTCCGAACGCATCTTTTCGATCTCGAGATACTGCAGCAGCTCATCGATATCGGTGTTGTAGTTGCCGCTCAGCGCCTTGCCTTCGATGGCGAAGGCACGCGGGGCGCTGCCGCGCAGGGTTTCGCGGGCAGCGTCGAGCTGGCTGGATTTCTCGCCCAGTTCCCGGTCGCGCATGCGCAGTTTCTGCGCGAGGTCGGCGCCTTCCTTTTCCAGTTCGAGGATGCGGCGGCGGGCTTCAGCCTCACGTTCCTCGAGCTCGCGTACCACCTGCAGGTGGCTGTCGCGCTCGCCCTTGATGCCGCCGAGCTCGTTCTTCTTGCGATTGATGTCGCGGAGCTGGTCGGAGAGGCGCCGGCGCAGGGCCTCGACGTTCATCTCGAGGCGCCTGGTGGACAAGGCGAATTCGGCGCGCAGCTGGTCCTTGTCGGCGCGGAACTCGGCCATGGTCATCGGCGTCGCCGCTTCGATGCGCTTCTTGGTGAGGCGGACGGCGCGGCGCCAGACCGCAGGCATGATGATCAGCGCCAACAGCCCGGCCACGAGCAGGCCGAGCACGAAATACATGATGTTTTCTATGACCATAACTCAACTCCGCCACCGGCAACTGCCCGGTCCCGGGTGTTCGCGCCCGTTACGTTGGCAGCAATGGCCGCCCCCGGCTATCGCTGTCAGGCCGTAACCTTACCGGAAGACGGGGACGCGGTCACGATGAGCCTAGCAGGAAAGCTCGAGCCGCCTCTGAGCTTTGCGCTGCTGCGATGAACGGCGATTGAATGGACTCTAAGCGGTTTTCTGCGCTTCAGAAGGGATTCCAGGTCGGTTCCTGGGTGAACTTCAGGTAGCCGACATTGACGCCGAGGCGCGCCCCCACGCCGGAGCGGATCGGCACCATCACCACGTCGCCATACTTGATCACCGTCATGCCGAGCCCGCCGATGACATAGGCGGAGCCATCGACACCGGGGTAGCGGCCGTAGACGTCGGAGACGGAGTTCAGGTTGTAGACCAGCATCATCACCTTGGAACCGTCGCCGCCGAAGTCGAGGCCGACGGTGGGGCCCTGCCAGAACAGCGAATGCTCGCCCTGGTTGCGGGTGTACATGGTGCCTTCGCCGTAGCGGGCGCCGGCGAAGATGGCGCCGCCGGCTTCCTCACCGAGGATATAGGCATTGGGCAAGCCGAACTGGCTGACGGCGCGCTCGACCAGCGAAGCGAGGCCCTGGGCGACAGAGCCGAAGAACTGGTGGCCGGTGTCGACCAGCTCGTCGCCGGAGAAGGTATCGGAGAGCGAACCTTGCTCCTGCGCCTGGCTGAAGGTCGGGGTCAGCACCAGCGTGGCCGCGGTCAGTGCGACGAAGGCGGCAAGAATGAGGTAGACCATGCGGTCGAGCATGAGGGCACTCCGGAGGGGCTTAGTTCGAGCGGCAGGCCATTTACGCGGTACTTACCATGACGACGCTAGGTTCGGCGCATCCGGCTTGCCTGAGGGTGTGCTCAAGCTAGGCGTTCATGGCGGCAATGATGCGGCAAAAGCGTAAACAAAACTTAACCATAACCCGGCTTCTTGTAGCGCTATGGTTGACCCTTGGGCTTCTACTTAGTGCCCCGGTAAGCGCCGCTGCACTGGTCACCGCCATCGTCACCGACCCGCTGACCGGGGTGGCGCTCGAGGGCTATGATCCGGTGAGCTATTTCACCGAACCGGAGCCGATCCAGGGCGTCGCCGACTTCGAATACCAGTGGGGCGGGGTGCCGTGGTACTTCGCCTCGGCGGCGAACCGCGACGTGTTCATGCGCAACCCCGAGATCTACGCCCCGCAGTTCGGCGGCCACTGCGTCACCAGCCTCGCCCGGGGCTATCTCTCCGACGGCAAGCCGCGGCTCTACGTCATCTCCGGGATGAAGCTCTACCTGTTCTACTCGGTGGCCAACCGCGAGGCGTTCTTCAAGAGCGAGGAGGCCTCGCTGCTTGACGCCAATAGCGGCTGGGCCAAGCTCTCGGGCACGCTGACCGGCGAAGAGGGCAGCGTCGCGGACGCGGTGGGCAAGGCGGCGGACGTGGCGCCGGCTGAGACGGCGCTGACCGAGCCGGAAGCGTCGCATTGAACACGCCTCGCGGAGTGGTTTTTGAGGAAACCAACCGGACAGCAATACTGGGTTGGGTCGTGGCTCCGGTAATTCCGATCTTTGCGTTCGCCGTCTCGCTCCAAGGCGGTCCAGACGCCGCCGATCCCTCATTCGGATGGGGGGTAGTGGTGCTCTGGGGCCTGGTGCTGTTCATCGAGATTGTCCTGCTTCGTCTGCCGATCACCACGGTCAGAGCGTCGAGAGGCAAGCTCAGAGTTATCGACCGCCACCTCTGGGGTGAGCGAACGAAGGAGTGGGCCCTGAGCGATGTCGCGGCACCGAAACTGTCCAGCGTCGTGAACACAGAAGGCTCCTCTGCCTACCAGTGTACGCTGAAGCTGCCAGATGGTCGGCAGGTGTTACTTGCCTTCGGTGACGGCCCGAGGGTCAAGGATGCCTACGAGCAGCTGATTGCGGTGATGGCTGCCAACCAGGCAGAGCGCCGCACCCCCCTAGGGTCTGCGGGCCCTTGCGGTTAGGCTACGCCAAAATGATTCGACGGCAAGGACCCACAGAATGGCGGATTTCATCGAGCTCAAGGCGACCGACCTCGCGGCGATGCTGTGTTCTCGGGTCTGCCATGACCTGATCAACCCGGTAGGGGCGATCGGCAATGGGCTCGAAGTGCTGGCCGACCCGACGCAGACGGCGATGGCCGACGGGGCGCAGGAACTAATCGCCAATGCCGCCAAGCAGGCGCGGGCGAAACTCGAATTCGCGCGGCTGGCTTACGGCGCCTCGTCGACGGCGGGCACGGATTTCGATACGCGCGAGTGCGAGCGGGTGGCGCGGATCTATTTCGAGATCGAAAAGGCCGACCTCGACTGGCAGGTGCCGCTAATCCTCTTACCCAAGCACAAGGCCAAGCTGTTCATGAACATGCTGCTGATCGCTGCCATGGCGGTGCCGCGCGGCGGCGTGGTGACGGCCAGGATCGAGGGCGCTGCCGGCGCCGAAGTGTTCACCCTGACGTCGAAATCGGATCCCGAGAAGCGGCAGAAGACGCTGATGCCATCGGGCGCCGAGGGGCTGTTGTCCGGATCGCCCGAGGGCGGTGTCGACGCCCGTGGCATCCAGCCGTTCTATACCGGCATCCTGGCGCGGATGACCGACATGGATCTGAAGATCGGCATCGAGAACCACGTGTTCGAGTTCTCCGCGACGCCCAAGGCGGTCGCGGCCGCTGCCTGATCCTCGCGAAGTTGCTGCCCTCGGCTGCGCAAGTTTTGTGCAGGTGCGCTACTGAACCATTTCACGCCGCTCGAGCAGGCAGGCCCGGCGTTGCTGCAAAAAACTTGCCGATGCGGAGAAGGGTTCAAGTTTCGCTAACCATTCATACGCAGATTTGCAGGATAGTGTCGGCGAGCGACAAGCGTCGGTCGGTCTCGCGTCCGGAGTGATTTCGGGCATGGGCCGAAGCGATCGCGGGTCGTGCGGTGGATGGGAACGGCGCCTCAAAGGGCCTTCTACGCCCGCCGAGTTGGGAGAAACGCGTCATGAAATCCTGCCTCGTGGTCGATGATTCCAGCGTGGTGCGCAAAGTCGCGCGCCGCATCCTGGAGGATCTCGACTATATCGTGGACGAGGCGGAGGACGGGCAGGAAGCCTTCGACAAGTGCCGCCAGGAAATGCCGGACGCCATCCTGCTCGACTGGCAGATGCCGGTCATGAGCGGGCTAGAATTCCTGAAGCTGCTGCGCGGCTATGTCGGCGGGCACACGCCGCGCGTGGTCTACATGGTAACCGAGAACGATATCGGGCAGATCGCGCTGGCGCTGAAGGCCGGGGTCGACGACTACATGATGAAGCCGTTCGACCGCGACCATCTCGAGGGCAAGTTCACCGTATCGGCCGCCGAGCGCGCCAGCGTCGCCTGACGCCGGCCAAGCCTCAGGCCTCTTCCGCCCATTCCTCGCTGATGAACTGCTTGGACGAGTTGAGCCGCGGGAACGAGATTGCCGGCACCGGCAGACCCAGGAAAGCGCACAGCGGCTCCCAACCTTCGCTCACATCGAAAGTCAGCAAGCGCGAGCCGGGAATACTGGCCTGCACTTCGGCTATATGAGCATTGAACACCGTCGTGGCGTAGGCCCGCTCGAACATCCGCCCATCGAAGACGCCATCAACGATCAGCTTGTGGGCCATGTTGGCAACGCCGTTGGCATGCGGATCGTCGTAGCTGCCGCGGCCGGCCATGAATTTGGCGATGGTCGCTTCGACACTGTCGAACCACTCATCGGCGTCGCGCACCGTTAGGATTACCTTGGCCTCGGGGTAGTGGGCGGCGAGCTCGCGCCAGTAACGGGCCCCGGGCCAATCGACCTGGGCGCGATAGCCGCGGAACAGGGCGTCCCAGTCGGGGCGCGCCCCGTCGGCCAGCGCCTGCCAGCCGGGCAGTTGCTCCGGATGGTCGCGGACCTCGAACATGTGGTGCGCTGGTCCAAGGCCCAGGTGCTCCAGCGCGACCTTCAGCGAGTTGGTGCCGGTGCGTCCGAAGCCCGGACCGATGATATCAAGTGCCATCTTTCGTCCCCTCGTGATGCGTTCTGTCAGGCGTGGCGCGTAGCGCCGATGCGCTCGGGCGCGGTGCGGTGGTTGGGGCGGAGCAGCGCAATGAGGGCCGGCAGCCAAGCCGGCACGATGATGTTCAGGGTATGTCTGGCGTAGTAGTCATTCTCGTCGGTTGGCGTCAGCAGGCGGCGTCCGGTGGCGATGGCCGGTCGGGTCAGCGCATCGGTGGCGGCGGCAAGAAGCATGTCCATTTCGACCCTCTTCAGTTGGCGCCGGGCGGCGCTGTGAGGACAAATCTGGCCGATCGGCGTGCTTTGGGTCCTTAGGCAGTTCCAAATGAGTTGCTAAATCGGCCCTGTCAGGTGAGACCGGCTTTTCTCAGGCCCTCAATGATGAGCGCAAAGCGGCCGTCGGAGCGCTGCGCCACGGTTTCGACACCGGCGATTGACGTGTACGGGGCAAAGCTCTTGAGGCGCGCCAGTATCGCTTGGGCCTCGGCCAGCCGACCAAGATGGGCATAGGCGGCGGTCTGGATCCAGTACGTCGGGGGCCAATCCATCAGGGTGGCGCGGGAGCGGTCGAGCCAGACGAGCGCGCCTTCGAAATCGTGCATGAAGAAGCGGGCGAAGCCTATGCCGGCGAGGCTTTCGGAGGCCTCGGGAGCGCCCGGGCTGAGGGTGTAGGCGCGCCTGTAGCAGGCTTCGGCCTTGGCCGGGTCGCCGGCCAGCATGTTGCAGATACCGCCCAGCACCTGAACGATGACATTGTGCGGGTTGGCGGCGAGCGCCCGGTCGGCCATAGCGAGGCCCTCAGCGCGCATGTTGCCGATGGCAAGCAGCGAGTGGCTGCAGATGGCCAGCACCAACGGGTCGTCGTCGCCATACTGCAATGCCAACCGCGCCAGCTCGAGGCAACGAGCGACGCCGGCTGTGTCAAGCGCGGTGAGTGCTACCGTGCCGTGGCGAGCGAGGCTCCATGAGGCATAGGCAAGGGCGGCGGCGTAGTCCGGCTGCAGCGATACGGCGTGCTCAAGGTGGCCTAGCGCCGTCAGGTAGTCGGCCGGATTGCGGGAGCTGAAAAAGGGCAGTGCACGCAGAAAGTGGTCATAGGCCTGCGGGTCGTCGGGCCAGCGGCGACGGGTGCGTTCGATCTCGGCCCGGCGGATCTGCGGTTCGACGAGGCCGACGACGGACTCGGTGATCTTGTCCTGGAACTCGAAGATCTGGCCAATCTCGCCATCGAAGCTCGAGGCCCACAGGTGCGTGCCGGTGGAGGCGTCGATCAATTGCACGGTGACGCGGACCCGCTCGCCTGAGAGACGGACACTGCCTTCGAGCAGATAGCGGACGCCGAGCTCGCGGGCGACCTGGCGCACGTCGGTGGTGCGGTTGCGGTAGGCGAAGGACGAGTAGCGCGAGACGACGGCGAAGGACTTGAAGCGGCTGAGGGCGGTGATCAGGTCCTCGACGAGGCCATCGGCGAAGTAATCGCGCGATGCATCGCCGCTGAGGTTGACGAAGGGCAGCACGGCGACACTGGGCTTGCCGCCGGCGTCGGTGGGGGGCGCTTCGGCAGGGCCGGGTGCGCGGCCGCGGACCAGCCGGTAGCCGACGCGCGGTACCGTAACGATCCACTCCTCGCCGCCCGGCCGGGAGCCGAGCTCTTTGCGCAACGCGGCGATCTGAACGGTGATGTTGCCTTCCTCGACGGTGACGCCGGGCCAGACCCGCTCGAGAATTTCGGCCTTGGTGACGATCTCGCCCTGCGCCTCAAGCATCGTCTCGAGCATCATCAGCGCCCGCGGGCCGAGCGCCACGGGTTGGCCGTCGCGCCGCAATTCGCGGCCCGGGGTCAGTACAAATGGGCCGAACCGATGTTGTGCCTCGTCCATGGCGGATGTTGTACATCGAACGGCTGTTGTTTCGTAGGGCAGGCGCGACGAGAAACAAACAACCCGGCGAACGACCCATGAGATGACTTCCAATGATGGTGCCGGCCCAAGGCTGGATACATGTGGGTCAGGCGGCGACGTTGGCGAGCATGCGGCGGATGATCAGCTTGTGGAACGGCAGGACGCCGGCGAGATAAAGCCGGCCACCGAGATTGTGCGGGTGCACCCAGGTGGAGATCGCAGCGAGGGGCTGGGGCCCGGCGGTTTTCATGACGGAGACGCGGAAATCGAGATGGTGATCGTCCTCGCCAAGGATCGCCTCGTTGGGTGACAGCTCCTCGAGCCGGAAGAAACTTACATAGTCGCCGACCCCTGGATCCGGATTAGCGGGTGGCAGATTGGCGCCGGTCTTGAGGCCGAGCGGCGAGACCAGCCCATCGCGCAGCCAGAGCAACCCGTTGACCCAGCCGGGCATGACGGTCAGCCGTTCTACCAGTTGCAGTGGCGTGAGGCTGGGATCGGCGAGCGGGACGGCATAGGAGTCGACGAAATCACCGGGGCCGATGCGTTGGCGCAAGAGGCTGGTGAGCGGCAACTGAAATGGACGAGCGCGCATGAGCATAATGTGCGCACGCCCATCGCGGCGCGCGATGCGACATCGGCGCGCGGGCTAGCTGGCGCCATATCGGTCTCGCCATTCGGGCGCAGGTCGCGATGTTACCAGCGCCCCCTCAGGCCGACATTGGCGTTGAGGCTGTAGCTGTCGCCGGGAGAACCGAGCCCGGTGCGGAACGAAGCCTCGCCATAGAGCGAATACGCGTCGTCGCCCCAGTTGTAGCTGCCACCCACGCCCAGCCCGCCAGAAAGCTGGTCGCGGCTTGCTGTCAGTGCGGTGCCACCGACAGCGACGCCAGTGGTGTTGTCGAGCTGGTAGTAGAGGTTGGCGATGCCGTAGAAATGGGTGCGCGACAGCCCATCATCGGCCTGTTTCGCATCCTCGTGGTCGATTGAAATGCCCAGTCGGCCATAGAGCCCGCCGCCATCGGTCAGGCCGACCACCGTGCCGAAGGCGTCGGTGAAATCAGCGAAGGCGACCTCGCTATAGACGATCTGGCCCTGTGGCGTCACCGACCAGCCGTCGCCCAGGTTGATCTGGCTACCCGCCTCGAGGCTGAGGGCGTAGCCGAAGCCATCATTGCCCGCGACGAGGTCAAGCCCGGCAGTACTGGACCTCAGCGTGCTGTCGAACCACTGCAATTGGGCGACACCGTCGAGGTAGAAGCCGCTGGCATCGTACCAGGTCAGCGTGCCGCCGATGCCGAAGCCGGAGGTCGTGATGTCGCCGTTGCCGAACAGCGAGGAGACATCGGCGCCGACAGTGCCGTAGCTCAGGTAGGCGCCGCCGATCAGCGCGCCTCGCTCGCCTTGCTGAACAACCCCGTCGAGCCCGGCCTGCAGCCGCCAGAGGCTGGCGTCGTAGTCGGTTCCGCCGGACGTGGTGTCCAGCTCCTCGTGCGCATAGGTGCCCTCGATGCGTGCCCACATACCGCCGGCTTCGACCTGCCGGTCGCCCAGGTCGATGATGCCGGCGGTGCTGTCGCTGCCACCCCAGGAGCGGTTACCGACACGCTGCTGCAGCGTGCCGAGCTGGTTGAGCATGGCCAGCACCTGCGGGTAGCTCTCATAGAGCGGCACGCCCGCCTGATAGAGGGGGTCGGGCCCATCTGGGAGCAGGGTCGAGCGCAGGTACCAATCGCCATCGTTCGGGCTGCTGGTGCTGCCCTGATAGAGCCGGTAGGCGTAAGCGCCGCCGACCACGGCTTGGTCACCCTCGAACACGTAGTCGCCCAGCAGCGCGAAGCTTGCGCTCGAGGTCCCCGCGACATCGATGATCCGGATACCCTCGACCGTCTGCGCACCGGTGCCGCCGACATTGGTGACCCGGATGCTGCCGGTGCCGGTGGTGTTGCCGCCGACATCGATCCGGTCGGTGAGCGAATTGTCGTTGCCCAGCGCCGTGTTGATGAGGATGACGCCGGCGTCGCCCTGATAGTTGCCGGTGATGGTGAGCACAGTGCCCGGAGCGCCGCCAAGGCTGACGGTGCCGGCATTCTGCAGCGAGGCGATCGTCTGGTCGAAACCCTGCAGCGCCAGCGTGGCGCCGGCCGCCACGTGATGGTCGGATGCGGCGCTGAACGTGTTGGTGACGCCGGCGGCGAGGGTGCCGGTGGTGACGAAGGTCGCTCCCTGATAGGTGTTGGGGCCGGTGACGGTCAGCGTGCCCAACCCCTGCTTGGTCAGCGCGCCATCGCCCGACATGCCGCTCTCGGCCACCACGTTGAGACCATTGGAATCGAGGAACATCCCCTCGCCAATGAGGACGAATTGACCGGGATCGAAGCCGTGAATCAGCGATGCCGCATTATTGGTTGCGCGCAGGGTGCCGTTGTCGAAGGTCGCGGTGCCGGTGCCCAGGCCTGGGGCCAACTCCCCGGTCGCAAGCGTGCCGCCGGTATCGACGAGCAGGTCGCCGGTAATGCCGGAATCCGGGCTGGCGTTACCGGTCACGCCCAGAAGCACCCGCGAGGCGGAGACGAGGCCGCCATCGCTGATGGTCAGGGCGCCGTCGCCCACGCCCGCGCCGGATATCCAGGGGGAGCGCTCACCGACATAGAGGCTGCCGGTAACCATCAAGGCAGAGTCGGAGCCTGTCACAAGCATGGTGGCGCTGCCGTTCCTGCCGATGCTGGCGGCACCAGCATTGATGACGGCGCCACCCGACAGCGTCACATCGACATTGTTGGTCGCGCCACCGGCGGAGAAGTAGCCCGCGTCCCAGACCGTCCCCTCGCCGTCCACCACGACCGTGATGTTGGCGGCGTTGGTTGTGTCGGCGTCCTCGCCCAATGCGGCGCTGCTCGTGGTTATCACGTGCGCACCGTCGGTGATCGTGACGGTGGTGTTGCCGTCGCGTCCGGCTGCGAAATAAGTCGACTTCACGGTCGTTCCGTCGCCGGTGACCGTCAAAATACCCGCCCGCATGTCGAGCAGGCCGTAGGGCTGCGGGTTGGCGGGATTGTCGCTGATCGTCAGCTGAGCGCCACTCGAAACGGTCAACCCGCCAGTGGTCGATCCCTGGATGGCAAAATTAGTATAGCTGCCGGCATCCCAGACCGTGCCGGCCCCATCCAGCGTGAGGGTGTGGCCGCCGTCGGTGTAGATTTCCAGCGAACCCGGATCGATCGCCTCGGTCAGGCCCGTGTCGTTGATCGTGATGTCGTTGAGCAGCGTGATGTCGGCGTTGTCCGGATTGGTGCTGGCGTCGGTGACTGCCTGCTCGAACTCCGTTGCGGTGCTGACCGCGAAACTGGCTGCCGACGCGGCGGGGACTGGGCCTGCGAAGGTTGCCGCCAGCACCAGAGCCGCGGTGCTGACTCTCGGCAAAGCGCCGGCTTTCCAGGTGTCACGAGATGACAGGGCGTGGCAGGGACTGACGGTCTTGGCGTCGCACACGGTTTCAAACAACATGCAACTCCTGAAAAGTACAAATCAGTATCGAGCGTGGAAGCATCGCTGCGAATTCTTCGCGATGCAATGGCACATTCTGCCACTCCCTTTCACGCCGCGTGCGCTCCGTGGGACACAAGCGTCCGCGCGTTGAGGCAGGTCAGCCCCTGGCTCGGGGCCGACCGGAACGGGGCGCGGTGAAAGCATCCGATGCGCCCTAGCTGGCGCGTGCAAGCGCCATGCGAACCCAGCGCAGGTCTTCGGCGAGCGTGCGGCCGGCTGGCTTCTCCTCCGGCCCGGCATCACCACGCAAGGCGAGGAAGGCGACGGCGGCGGCGGCGTTGAGCAGGCGGACGCGGCTGACGTCGATCGGCTGTCCGCCGGCGGCCTCGTAGGCTGTCACGGCGGCGGTGAACAGCGCTTCATCTTCGGTATCGAGCAACAGGTAGCGGAAGTCGTAATGCCGGTCGGTGAGCGATGCCTCGTCGTAATCGAACACGCCGACGGCTGTGGCGTCGGAGGTCACCACCATGTTGTGGAAGCCGAAGTCGGTATGCGCGAGCACCCGGTGGGTGATCTCCAGCTCCGTCGTCTCGCTGCGGGCCAGGACCGTCAGAGCGCGATCGATCAGCTCGCGATCGCCGGTGACGCGCGGCAGGTCGGCCGCCACCTGCGGCAACGGCGATGGCCAGCTCGGGCGCGACAGCAGCCAGTCGCCGAGCTCTACGGAGGGGATGCTGAGGTGTTGGTTGGCCAGCAAGCGGCCGAGACTGTTGCCCAGTTGGGCGGCGAAGCGTCGATCGTCGCGAACCTGGCGGTAGGTGGCGAACGGGTCGGCCGTTCCCGGGACTCTGAGCGCAACTGCCAGCCCGCAGCTGCGCGGTGAGTTAGGCGCGGGGCGCGGAAGCTGCAGTGGCGCTCGATGAGGACGAGAGCACGAGCCTCGCGGGCGAGGCGCTGCTGGCCGTGCGGATCGGTCGGGAACCAGGCGATACGGTGGCCAGGGAGGCGGACCGCGAAGCGATTGTCGCGCACCAGAAGCGCGATCTCGGCCGGATCGATGGTGACGCCGATACTCGCCAATGCCGCTGCGACGGCAGCCGGGTCCGGCGCAATCCACTCGATATCGCTCATGGCCGGAGGGTGCCATTGGCCAGCCGGCGCCTCAAGGTCTGTCGGTTGCAGGCTGGTCCGGGGGCGCCCTGATCCCCGCCGCCGGTGGTTGACCGACCCCACCCCTGATCCCTCCTATGTTTAGGGAGAGGGGACAGGGGTGGGGGGCAACCCGCACCGCCGGAGCATCTCAACGTTTGAAGGCGCTCAAATAGCGAAAACCCCGCACCTTCTGGTACGGGGTTCCCCAGGTCTGCCGCAACGCAGGACTGAATGAGTTAGGCGACGCTCGATTCCGCGAAGCCTTCGTTCTCGTCGGGCTCGCGCAGCACGTAGCCGCGACCCCAGACGGTCTCGATGTAGTTCTTGCCACCGGTGGCGACGGAGAGCTTCTTCCTGAGCTTGCAGATGAAGACGTCGATGATCTTCAGCTCGGGCTCGTCCATGCCGCCATAGAGGTGGTTGAGGAACATTTCCTTGGTGAGGGTGGTGCCCTTGCGGAGCGAGAGCAGCTCCAGCATCTGGTATTCCTTGCCGGTCAGGTGCACGCGGGCCGACTGCACTTCGACGGTCTTGGTGTCGAGGTTCACGGTCAGGTCGCCGGTGGAAATGACCGACTGAGCGTGGCCCTTGGAACGGCGGACAATCGCATGGATGCGGGCAACCAGCTCATCCTTGTGGAACGGCTTGGTCATGTAGTCGTCGGCGCCGAAGCCGAGGCCACGCACCTTGTCTTCGATGCCGGCGAGACCAGACAGGATCAGGATCGGGGTCTGTACCTTGGCCACGCGCAGGGTGCGCAGCACTTCGTAGCCCGACATGTCGGGAAGGTTCAGATCGAGCAGGATGATGTCGTAGTCGTAGAGTTTGCCTAGGTCGACGCCCTCTTCACCGAGGTCCGTCGTGTATACGTTGAAACTCTCTGATTTGAGCATCAGCTCGATGCTCTGCGCTGTCGCGCTGTCGTCCTCGATCAAGAGTACACGCATGCCGTCAATCCCCTTAAACCGTTCCCTGCTGGAACCATGGATGAGGCGCCTTGCGCGTTCACCCTTAACCGAACCCTACTGGATATGACCCAAACCTAAGCGCAATTAGTTAACAAAGTTTAATTCTGATCCGCAAGATGCAATGGGTCTCCCGTTAGTGATATGTTAAGTCGTTGAAAATGCTATAGAAATCGCGTCTAATCGACTTAAGAAACTAGGTTAAGAAAGCCCTTCAATCGACTCTGCTGACTCAAGGATTCAGGGCCTTGGAGGGCTCGGAAAGCGGCGTGCGGCACGCCAGGCGGATGTCGGGGTAGGAGGCCATGGTTAACGCTTTTTGCTTAACGTTCGGTTACCGTGGGGATCGAGCGATTCGGGTACCGTGAAAGAGGCCGATGCAGTCCCTGAGAGCCGCAATTGACGCCATCGAGGACGTGGAAGTCTTCGGGCGCGTCAAAACCGTGCAGGGCCTGCTCATCGAAGTGGTCGGGCCGGTGCGCGAGTTGCGCGTCGGCGGGCGCGTCGAAATCGAAACCACCAATGGCGGCGTGCTGGGGGCCGAGATCATCGGTTTCCGCGATGGCCATGCGCTGTGCCTGCCGTTCGGGGCGCTGAACGGCGTGCGGCTCGGCTGCCGGGCGCTGTTCAAGAGCCATGACGGGGCGGTGCAGCCCTCCGAGCACTGGTTGGGGCGGGTGATCAACGCCGATGGCGAGCCGATCGACGGCAAGGGGCCGCTGCTGCCGGGCGCCACGCCTTATCCACTGCGGCAGGTGCCGTTGCCGGCGCATGAGCGCATGCGGGTGGGCGATCCGCTCGACATGGGGGTGCGCACGCTGAACACTTTCACCACCATGTGCGAAGGCCAGCGCATGGGCATCTTCGCCGGTTCGGGCGTCGGCAAGTCTGTGTTGATGAGTATGCTGGCACGCAACGCCCAGGTCGACGTGGCGGTGATCGGGCTGATCGGCGAGCGCGGCCGCGAAGTGCAGGAATTCGTCACCGACTATCTGGGCGAGGTCGGTATCCAGCAGGCGGTGGTGGTGGTCGCGACCTCCGACGAGGCGGCGCTGATGCGGCGGCAGGCGGCCTACCTGACGCTGACGCTCAGCGAATATTTCCGCGACCAGGGCAAGCGCGTGCTCTGCATGATGGACAGCCTCACCCGCTTCGCCCAGGCGCAGCGCGAGATCGGCCTTGCCATTGGCGAGCCGCCGACCGCCAAGGGCTATCCGCCGACGGTTTTCACCGAACTCCCGAGGCTGCTCGAAAGAGCCGGTCCGGGCCTCGCTGAATCGGGCTCCATTACAGGTCTATTTACCGTTTTGGTGGAAGGTGACGATCACAATGAGCCCATTGCGGACGCCGTTCGCGGCATTCTTGATGGGCACATCGTGATGGAGCGCTCGATCGCCGAGCGGGGACGCTATCCGGCGGTCAATGTGCTCCGGTCTATCTCGCGAACCATGCCTGGGTGCGTGCCGGCCAATGTGCGGCCCACCCTGCAGAAGGCGCGGGAACTCATGTCGACATTTGCCGACATGGAGGAACTGATCCGGCTGGGGGCATACCGGAAGGGATCGGATCCAGGCGTGGACCGTGCCATCGCGATCAACCCGGCGCTGGAGGCGTTTTTGAGCCAGCAGCGGGAAGAGCGCACCTCGATTGCCGACGGCTATGTCATGCTGGAAGCAATCCTGGACAAGGTGGGCGAGCAAGCCGCGTCAGTGAAGTGAATGACTTGAGGTGTAAGGAGTACAAGTCATGAAGTCGCGCAGCGAGAGCCTGATCCGGCTTAAGAAGTTTCAGGTCGACGAGAAGCGCCGCCAGGTTACGCAGATCGAGATGATGATTGCCGATTTCGAGCGGATGGCCGCCGAACTCGACCAGCAGATCGAAATCGAGCAGCAGAAAACCGGCATCTCGGATATCGCGCATTTCGCCTATTCTACCTTCGCCAAGGCGGCGATCGCCCGCAGGGACAACCTGCTGGCCTCGGCCAACGACATGAAGGGCAATCTCGAGGCGGCGCAGGATGCGCTGGCGGAAGCAGTGGAAGACCTCAAGAAGGTCGAGCTGCTGGACCAGCGCGAGCATGGCCGCGAGACTGCGGCGGAAGCCAAGTCCGAGCAGGCGGAATACGACGAGATCGGCCGGCTACGGCACATCCGCCGCTGAGGCAGTTCGCCGCTAGGAATGAAAAAGGCCCGCTGGAGCGGGCCTTTCGTGCTTGCGACAGTGGATGCTACTGCAGAGCGTCGGTCTTCAGCAGCTGGGCGTCGCGCTCGGCCTCCCAGGTGTCCTTATTATAGGCCACGGCCTTGTCGAGCTGGTCGCGCGTCACGTTGAGGAACAGGAACTTGTCGCCGTTCGCATTGGTGGCGAAGCGCAGGTTCTCCACCGCAACTGCCACCGGCTTGGTGCCGATACCGAGGAAGCCGCCGAAATCGATGATCACGGCGTCTACGGCCTTGCCATCGGCGCCGAGGATCACATCGCCGATGGCGCCGAGGTGTTCGTCACCCGGGCCATAGGCATTGGTTCCGATCAGTTCTTCGGCGGTCAGCGGCGCATCGGTCAGCGTGGCGCGGTCGATCGGGCCGGCCGCGGTGGCTGCGGGATCAGCCGGAGCCATGGCGTCAGCGGACTTGTCGGCCGGCGCGGCCTTATCCGCCGGAGCGGTCGCCGCTGGGGCGTTGGCGTCGGCTGCCGGCGCTGTCGTATCCGCCGGAGCGGCGTCAGCAGCATCATCGGTGGTCTCGAAGTTCGGGGCGGTCTCCAGCGCTTCCTTGGTGGTCGCCAGCACGAAGCGCTCGCTGCCGTCTTCGGCGGTAACCCACTCGAGCTCGGCATAGTTCACGGCGACGTTCTTTTCGCCGATGCCGAGGAAGCCGCCAACGCCGATGACCACAGCGGCGACTTCGCCGCCTTCACCGATCACCAGGTTGTTGACGTCCCCGATATGCTCGGCGTCTGCCGCGCTTGAGGAGTAGACCTGCTTGCCGATGATCTCGGTGGCGAGGTTATCCTTGTCGGTGACGGTGTAGCCGGAGGCGAGGATGGAGGTGTCGAGCGGTTCGGCCGGCGCAGCTTCGGTGGTGGCGGGAGCCTCGGCAGCCGGAGCTTCTGTTGCCGGCGCAGCGGCATCCTGTGCCATGGCGCCCGCGGTGAGCAGGGCAATGGCGGCTGTGGTGGTCATAAGGGTACGGAACATTTAAGGTTCTCTCGTTCGTGGGTTCATGAACAAGGCCGTGCGGCACATCGCTTGGCTGTGGCGTGCCGCACGGCCCGATGCAGACACAACGTCACGATGACGCGAGTGTTCCGGTCCCCGGGAAATCAAACGAGACGAACATTCCGGCCTGGCCGATGCGAGCTTTCAACCAATGTCCGATAGGCCAGGCCTGTGGCTCGGGTAGCTTGGCGCTCCAATTCCGAGAAGAGGTATTGCCGTGGCTGAGTTCCGGGTCGATCCGCTGGTATGGGGCCATGGGCCGAGACAGTTCGAGGTGTTCCTCGAGCCGACCTGCCCCTACTCGAGCAAGGCCTTCGGCAAGCTCGAGCAACTGCTGGCGGAGGTGGGCGAGGACAAGCTGACGGTGAAGATCCGGCTTCACTCGCAGCCCTGGCACATGTTCTCGCCCGTCATCGTGCGGGCGATCTACGCCGCTGCGAGCCTGCCCGAGGGCAAGGCGGCAGCGCGGCAGGTGATGCGGGCGGTGTATGATCATCGCGAAGAGTTCGAGTTCGAGCGGCACGCCACCGGGCCGAACCGCGACGCGACGCCGAACGACCTGATCCGGCGGATCGAAGGCTATACGGGGCTGAAGCTGATGGCGGCGTTCGACGAGCCACAGCTCGACAAATCCACCCGCTGGGATGCGCGCTATGCCCGGCAGAACGGCATCCACGTATCGCCGAGCTTCATGATCGACGGGATCGTCCAGGCGGACATGAGCAGCGGCGACGAGGTTGCCGCTTGGGTGAAGAGGCTGGGTTAGGTCGATTGATGGGCTGCACCGGCGAAGCTGACGGGCTCGATCCCTGAACTCCCACCGGCTGTCATCCCTGCGAAAGCAGGGACCCAACTCGCAACCTGCGCCGGAGGATTGATGGGTCCCAGCTTTCGCTGGGATGACATCGTGGGTGGGGCGATCGCAGTGGGTCAGCTCAACCCCTGCTGCCCTGAAAACCTCGGTCAAGATCAAAGGCCGGCCCCGTTTTCCGAGGTCCGGCCTTCCACGCCTCCCAGCGTCTCGTCGGGGCGAGGCGCCCCACGTCCAGCAAGCTAGCGGAGAATTGACGGCGGCGCGCGGTTTGCCGGGTTAACCGGTAAAGATTGAGTTAATCGAGTAAGGACTCAGTAAGTCTTCATCTTGAGGTGGAGGATGCCCGAGCCATCGTCGAACGGCTCGCCGAAGGCGACGAAACCGAGCTTTTCGTAGACGGCGAGCTTGTCGTGCTGGGCGGTGAGATAGAAGCGGGTCTCGCCTTTGTCGCGCGACAGGTCCATGGCGTGGCGGAGCAGCCGGGTCGAGATGCCCTGGCCGCGCCAGAGCTGCGCAACGACCACCCGGCCTAGCTTCACGTGCTCCGGGGCTGAGATGATGCGCAGCGTGCCGACGACATTGCCGGCGGCAATCGCCACCAGATGCGTGGCGGTAAGGTCGTCGGCGTCGAATTCCTCAGCCTCGGGGATCTGCTGCTCGATGACGAAGACCTCGCGGCGCAACGCGAAGGCGGCGTTGGCGAGGGTGGAGAACACCGGAACGGTGAGAAGCGTGATGTCGTGCATACCGAATAGAGATCACATCGGCGCCGACCGCTCCAGCCTCAGGTGCGGGGCAGCTCTGCCGGGCCGCTGGGAACGTTGATCGGGATCGGGCCGGCAGCGCTGGGGACGGTCCACTGCACGGCGCCGGCGTCATGCACCAGCCGGGCGACAAAGCCCAACTTGGCGATCACCTCGGGCGTCAGGACGAACGGGTAGGCGTCGTGCTGGCCGACGGCCCGGTTGAGGTTGTTCATCAGCGAGGCGAGCGGGATCCAGTTGTCGATCAGCTCGTCGATGTCGGGATTGGCATAGGGGTCGTAGTCGAGCCGGGCGGTCAGCTCGCCGGTCCGGTCGACGCCGGGCCGGAGGTTGAGGCCGAAGGAGGCCGCCATCTCGGTGGTGTCGACCAGATGCAGGTAGTGCGCGAAGGTCTCGGCGAAATCCTCCCAGGGATGCGAGGTGGCATAGGCCGAGATGTAGTGCTGCTGCCAGCCGGCGGGGGCGCCGTTGGCGTAATGCGCCGCGAGTGCGCCCTCGTAGTCGGCGCTCTCGTCGCCGAACAGGGCGCGGAACTCCTCATGCGCCGGGCGGCCACTGACCAGCAAATCCCAGTAATGGTGGCCGATCTCGTGGCGGAAATGGCCGAGCAGGGTGCGGTAGGGTTCGTTGAACTGGGTGCGGCGGTATTCGCGGGCGGCGTCGTCGGCCTCCTTCAGCGCCAGGGTGATGATGCCGCTGTCATGCCCGGTCAGCACCGGGGAGCGCGAAACCTCCTCGTTGAGGAACTGGAAGCTCAGGCCGTGCACTGGGTCCTCATTGCGGGTGGCGAGCGGCAGATGCAGCCGCAGCAGCGAATAGATCAGCCGCTTCTTGGCCCGCTCGATCACTTGCCAACGGCCCAGATCGACCGGGTTCTGGATATCGGGGATCAGCCCGTTGTGGCGGCAGGCGAGGCAGTAGGGATCGGCGCCCGGTGCATGCAGCAGCAGCCAGTTGCAGGCGCCATGCGCGGCATTGGCGCAGTAGACGAAAGAGCGGTTGAAGAAGGCCGGCGCCATCCAGATGCCGGGGCCGCCATCGAGCGAGAACAGGTTGTTGGTGAGCGGGCCATAGCCGAGCGCACGGCCGCAGCGCTCGCAGCGGGTGTTCTCGAAGTAGAGCAGGTGACCGCAATGGTCGCAGTGGAAGAGCTTCATCGGGGCTCGTGGGGTGACGCGGGACCATAATGCACGTTGGCGTGGCGTGGTTCCGGGCGCCACCCCGGAAAACTACTGGTGCGGCCCGCGCTTCCTGGTTTCCGGCTCGATCAGACGCTCCCGATCGTCTTCAGTCGCACCCGCGGGTGTACCTCGTTCTGGCTCATCACCACTGTCTGCGGGCGGAAGCGTTCGATGATGGCGCGGACATGCGGGCGGATGCCGGGGGAGGTGATGAGGACGGGGATTTCGCCCATCTGGGCGGCGTTCTCAAACCCCTGCTGGATGCCGACGATGAACTGCTGCAGGCGCGATGGGGCCATGGCGAGGTGACGGTCGTTGCCGTCGCCGACCAGCGCTTCGGCAAAATCGCGCTCCCATTGCGGCGACAGGGTGAGCAGCGGCAGGTTGCCGTCCGGCCCCAGATTGGCGGCGCAGAGCTGGCGGGCGAGGCGCGAGCGCACATGCTCGGCGATGGTCTGGGCGGTGCGGCCCGGACCGGCGATCTCGGCAATGCCTTCGAGGATCGTGGGAAGATCGCGAATGGATATCCGCTCGATGAGCAGGGTCTGCAGCACGCGCTGCACGCCCGAGACCGAGATCTGGCTGGGGATGATGTCCTCGACCAGCTTCTGCTGGTCCTTCGACAGGCCAGCCAGCAGCGACTGCACGTTGGCGTAGCTCAGCAGATCCGAGACGTTGGCCTTCAGCACTTCGGTGAGGTGCGTCGAAATGACGGTCGAGGGGTCGATGATCGAGTAGCCGCGCAGTTCCGCTTCGTCGCGCAGGGCCGGCTCGATCCAGGTGGCGGGCAGGCCGAAGGTCGGCTCGGTGGTGTGGACGCCGGGCAGGTTGATCTCCCGGCCCATCGGATCCATCACCATCAACTGGTGCGCGAAGATCTGACCGCGGCCGGCATCGACCTCCTTGATCTTGACCTTATAGTCGTTCGGCTCGAGCTGCATGTTGTCGAGGATGCGGACCGGCGGCATGATGAAGCCGAGCTCGGTGGCGAGCTGCCGGCGTAGCGCCTTGATCTGCTCGGTGAGCCGATCGGTGCCGGTATCGTCTTCCTTGACCAGTGAGAGCAGGCCGTAGCCGAGTTCGAGCTTCAGCTCATCGATCTTGAGGCTGTCCGAAATCGGCGCCTCTTGCGACAGCGGGCTGCCGCCAGCCTGGGCCTGCTCCATCGCCGCCTCGACGATGGCGCGATCGGCGGTCGCGGTTTTCTTCTTGCCCGACTTGAAGGCGAGCCAGCCGCAGCCGGCGGCGAGCGCCAGGAACGGGATGATCGGCATGCCGGGCAGCAGCGCCAGCGCGCCGATGACGGCGGCCGACATGCCCAGCGCCTTGGGATAGCCGGTGAACTGGGCGACCAGCGCCTTGTCCGCTGAGCCGGTGACGCCGGCCTTGGAGACCAGGAGGCCCGCGGCGGTCGAGACGATCAAAGCGGGAATCTGGCTGACGAGGCCGTCGCCAACGGTGAGCAGGGTGTAGTTGTGGCCGGCTTCGGCGAAGCTCAGCCCCTCCTGCAGCATGCCGATGACCAGACCGGCGATGATGTTGATGAAGGTGATGAGCAGACCGGCAATGGCGTCGCCGCGCACGAACTTGCTGGCACCATCCATGTTGCCGAAGAAGGCGCTTTCGGCCTCGAGGTTTTCGCGGCGCTTGCGCGCGGTGGTCTCGTCGATCAGGCCGGCCGAGAGGTCGGCGTCGATCGCCATCTGCTTGCCGGGCATGGCGTCGAGGTTGAAGCGCGCCGCGACTTCGGCGATGCGGCCCGAGCCCTTGGTGATGACGATGAAGTTGACGATGATCAGGATGGCGAAAACGACGACGCCGATGACGAAGTTGCCCCGCATGACGAAATTGCCGAACGCCTCGATGACGTGACCGGCGGCATCGGTGCCGTTATGGCCCTCGGCGAGGATCAGGCGGGTAGTGGCGAGGTTCAGCGCCAAGCGCAACATGGCGGCGATCAGCAGCACCGTGGGAAAGGCCGAGAACTCGAGCGGCGTCTGGATGAACAGCGCTGTCATCAGGATCAGCACCGAAAAGACGATCGAGATGGCCAGCAGCAGGTCGAGCAGCAGCGGCGGCAGCGGCACGATGAGGACGACGATGATCCCCATGATGCCGATGGCGAGCCCGATATCGGTCGTACCGAACGACTTCCACAGCCCCTGGATCGAGAAGGTCGGCAGCTTCAGCCCGGATGGGCCGGGGGCGGAGAGATCAGCCACGGGTGGGCTCCGACAAGAGGACTACTGATAGAGACGGCCCCCTCCCGGCCTCCCCCATAAAGGGGGAGGTGAAGAGTCGAGCTCGTTTCTCGATCGTGCCAAATACTCGATGCGGCACCTCCCCCTTTATGGGGGAGGATGGGAGGGGGCCGTCTGCCGGCAGTTGCCCCCTCACGCTGCCGAGTTCCGCTGTTCACCGGGGCCCGGCACCGCGAGGCCCTCATCGGCGTATTGGTTGAGCTTGTTGCGCAGCGTGCGGATCGAGATACCGAGGATGTTGGCGGCGTGCGTGCGGTTCCCCAACACGTGGTCGAGGGTATCGAGGATCAGGTCGCGCTCGACGTCGGCGACGGTGCGGCCGACCATGGCGCGCGAGATGGTCTCGGCGGTCTGGGCGGCCTGCGTCGCCACCGAGGCCATGGCGACGACCTCGCTGAGGCCGGTACCGTCGGGCATCGAGATGGCGTCGGGGCCGATGATCTCGCCGCCCGACAGCAGCACCGCGCGGTGGAGGGTATTTTCGAGTTCGCGCACGTTGCCCGGCCAGGGGGCGCGCAGCAGCGCATCGCGGGCTTCGGCCGAGAGCACGCGGCGGCCGAGGCCGTTGGCCTTGGCGTATTTGGCGACGAAGTGTTCGGCCAGTGCCGCGGTATCGCCGGGGCGTTCACGCAAAGCCGGGAGTTTCAGGTTCACCACGTTGAGGCGGAACAGCAGGTCTTCGCGGAAGCTGCCGTCCTTCACCGCTTCGCTGAGGTTGCGGTTGGAGGTGGCGATGATGCGGATATCGACGGGCACGGGCTTGGTGCCGCCGACGCGGTCGATCAGCCGTTCCTGGATGGCGCGGAGGAGCTTGGCCTGCAAACGCACGTCCATCTCGGAGATTTCGTCAAGCAGCAGAGTGCCGCCCGAGGCTTCCTCGAACTTGCCGATGCGGCGGGCCACGGCGCCGGTAAAAGCGCCCTTCTCGTGGCCGAACAGTTCGCTCTCGAGCAGCGCCTCGGGGATGGCGGCGCAGTTGATCGAGATGAAGGCGCGGGAGGCGCGCTTCGACCGGGAGTGGAGGTATTTCGCCATCACCTCCTTGCCGGTGCCGCTCTCGCCGGTGATCAGCACCGAGGCCTCGGACGGGGCGACCTGCTCGGCGAGCTTCACCACGCGCGCCATCACCGGGTCGCGATAGAGGAAATCCGAGGATTCGCGAGCGACCGCGGCGATGACGGCGGCGATCAGCTCGGCGTCGGGCGGCAGCGGGATATATTCCTTGGCGCCGGCGCGGATGGCGTTCACCGCGGCAGCGGCGTTGCTCTCGGTGCCGCAGGCGACCACCGGGATGACGATACGCTCGCCATCGAGCCCGGCGATCAGCCCGGCGATATCCATCATCACGTCGACCAGCAACAGGTCGGCGCCGCGGCCGGCACGCAGCGACGCGAGCGCGATCTCGATCGAGGGGGCGTGAGCCACCTTGGCGCCGCCATCCATGGCGAGCTTGGTGGCGGTGGTGAGCTGGCCTTCGAGGGCGCCGACGATAAGAAGCCGCATGGTCAGGCTGCCTTGATGATTTCGGTCATGGTGACGCCGAGACGGTTCTCGACGAGGACGATTTCGCCGCGCGCGACGAGGCGGTCGTTGACGTAGATTTCGACGGCTTCGCCGACCTGGCGGTCGAGCTCCACCACGGTGCCGACATCCATCTTGAGCAGGCTCGCCACCGGCACCTTGGCGCGGCCGAGCACCACCGAGATGCGGACGGGAACGTCGAATACGGCCTCGAGGTCGGCGGCGGTCTTTTCGCCGGGTGGGGTGTAGCCCTCGCGGCCGGGAGCGGCCATCTCCTCGAAGGTGACCCCGGTGTCGCCGGTGCTCATTGCTCGGTCTCCTCGTTAAGTCGGATGCCGCGTGCGGCGAAATACTGGCTGATGCGGGCGTCGATCTCGGCGCTGAGCTTCCTGATATCGCGCACCACGCCGCCATCAGCCCACTCGATGCGGGCATCGCCGATGGCGATATCGGGGTCGCCGAGAACCACCAGCCGGCCAGTGAAACCGGAGGTGGTCATCTTGCCTGTGGCGATGTCGCGTACGGCGTCGGCAAGCGCCGGATCGCAGCGGATGACGAGGTGCGGCACGCCATCGAGCGTTGCCATGCACTCGGCCACCAGTTGCTCGATCTCGGCGGTCGGTTCGCGGGCAATGAGGCCGCCGGCGAGTTTCCTCGCGATCGACAGCGACAGCTCGACGCCTTCGGCGATGGTTTGCTTCCTGGCATCGTCCATGCTGGCCGCCATGGCGGCAACGCGCACGGCGAGGGATTCGGCGGCGGCGGCTTCGGCCTTGGCGGCCTTGGCGACGGCCGTGCGCTCGCCTTCGGCGAGGCCGGCCTCGCGGCCCTCACGGCGGGCTTCCTCGAGCAGGGCGGCCATCGCCGTCTCGGTGACCAGCGAGTTGCGCTCCTGGCGTCGGCCGAGGTCGAGGTCGAAGGTGAATTTGGCGGGCGCGGCGCTCATCAGCCGATCATCTCCTCATCGGCCTTGCCCTTGGTGATGACGATCTCGCCCTTTGCTGAGAGGTCCTTGGCGGTGGCGACCATGCGGCCCTGCGCCTCGTCGACGTCCTTCAGACGGACCGGACCCATGGCCTCCATGTCGTCCTTCAGCATCTTGCCAGCGCGGGCCGACATGTTGGCAAAGAACACCTCTTTGACCGTGTCGTTGGCGCCCTTCAGCGCCAGGCCCAGTTCCTTCTTGTCCATCTTCTGCACCAGCGTCTGGATGGCCGAGGGCTCGAGCCGGGCCAGATCCTCGAAGGTGAACATCAGCGCCTTGATGCGGTCGGCGCCGTCGCGGTCGCGTTCTTCGAGCGTGGTGATGAAGCGCGCCTCGGTCTGGCGGTCGAACGAGTTGAAGATCTCGGCCATCTGCTCGTGGCTGTCGCGGCGCTTGGTGTGGCTGAGGGTCGACATGAATTCGGTGCGCAGCGTCGTCTCGATCTTTTCGAGGATTTCCTTCTGCACCGGATCGAGCGCCAGCATGCGCTGCACCACTTCCATCGCCAGCTCCTCGGGCAGGGCGGCGAGCACCTTGCCGGAATGGTCGGTAGCGATCTTCGAAAGCACCACGGCGATGGTTTGCGGGTACTCGTTCTTCAGGTAGCTGGCGAGAATATCCTCCTGAACGTTGCTCAGCTTTTCCCACATGTTGCGGCCGGCGGGACCGCGGATTTCTTCCATGATCGAGTCGACCCGATCCTGCGGCAAAAAGCTCAGCAACAGCCGTTCGGTGGTGTCGGAGTTGCCGGCGATGGTGCCGTTGGACGAGACGCGGGTAACGAACTCGATGAGTAGCGAATCCAGCATGTCCGGGGTGATCGGCCCGAGCTTCACCATGGCGCGCGACAGCTGGCGGATTTCCATCTCGTCGAGCTCTTCGAGGATCGGCTTGCCGAAATCCGGACCGAGCGCCAAGAGCAGCACGGCGGCCTTCTCGTCGCCGGAGAGGGCACGCTGATTGGCATTGGCGCCGACGACCAACTGCTTGCTCAGCACCTGGTCTGTGGTCTGGTCGAGTGCGGCTGCGGCGGCCATCTAGTTCGTCCTCATGTGGCGCTCGCCAGCCAGTCGCGCACGATCAGCGCGGCCTGCTTGGGGTTTTCGTCGACCAGTTCGCCGACCGTCTTCAAGGTATTGGCCTGGGTTTCGCCCATCGCCTTGGCGCTGTTCATCCAGGCGGGGACGCGCGCTTTGCGCGGCTGCTCGTCTTCCTCGACGTAGTCGCCGTTGAGGTTGGGGAGCGAGGAGACGATGGCGTTGGAGCCGAAATCCCCCGGGCCGTGATGGGCCTGACCGCCGCCGAGCTCGGCGCTGGCGGGGAGGGCCAAAGTCTTCCCCTCGGGGGCCAGCACGCGCTTCAGCAGCGGGCGAAGCACGAAGAACACCAGCGCCAGCGCGATCAACAGGGTCACCGCCATCTCGGCGCCGTTCATCAGGTCGTCGCGGGTGAAGTCGAGCAGGCCCGGCTCGCTGGTGCCGGCAGCGGCGAGTTCCGGGCGGTCGGCGAATTGCAGGTTGGCGACCTGCACCTGGTCGCCGCGGGTATCGGAGAAGCCGACGGCGGATTTCACCAGCGCGGTGATCTGGTCGATCTCGGCCTGGGCGCGCGGGGTATAGACCGAGTTGCCTGTGGCATCGGCGACATAGGTACCGTCGACCACCACGGCGATCGACAGCCGCTTGATGCCGCCGGCTTCGGTGAGCGCCGTCTCGGTGACCTTGGAGATCTCGAAATTGGTGGTCTCTTCGGTGGTCGAGCCCTGCTCCATGGTCGAGGTGCCGCTGCCCGAATTGGCCGAGGCGCCGGGCAACTCGTTGGAGACGCTGACCTGGCCGCTGTCGCCGTTCTGCGCGGTGTTGGAGAGGTCGCGGGTCTGGGTGGAGCGGATCACCTGGCCGTTCGGGTCGAACGTCTCGGAGGTCTTGCTCAGCCGGTTGAGATCGAGTTCGGCCGAAACCTGTACCCGGGCGCGGCCGGAGCCGACGATGTTGGCGAGCAGGTCCTCGACGCGGCTGCGCAGGCGATTCTCGACATTGAGGGTGCGCTCCTCGGTCTCGCCGGCGATGACGTCCTCGGGGCCGTTGCCGGCGCCGGAGGCGAGCAGGCGCCCGGTATCGTCGACCACCGAGACGCGGGCCGGGGTCAGTCCCTCGATGGCGGAGGCGGCGAGATGCTGGATGGCGCGGATCTCACCGGCCGAGAGCTCGCCGCGCACCGACAGCACGATCGAGGCGGTGGGGTCCTTCTGCTCGCGGCTGAACAGGGCGCGTTCGGGCAGGACGAGATGGACGCGGGCGCTCTTGATGCGGGCCAGCGAGGAGATGGTGCGGGCGAGCTCGCCTTCGAGCGCCCGGACATTGTTGATGTTCTGGACGAAGCTGGTGGCGCCGAGCGTCGACTGCTGGTCGAAGATCTCGTAGCCGACCTGGCCACGGGTGGGCAGGCCATCTTGCGCCAGCGACATGCGAATCTGGGTGATCTGGTCGCGCGGCACCAATATGGTGTCGCCTTCGCCGCGGATCTCGTAGTTGACGTTCTGGGTCTGCAGTTCGGTGACGATGGCCGCCGAATCCTCGAACGAGAGGCCGGAATAGAGCGGGGCCAGCGGTGGCGTCGAGGCGCGCATGATGAGGAAGGCAAAGAACCCCAGCATCAGCACGGCGATAACGGCCATGGCGGCGACGCGCGCCAAACCGAGGCGGTTGAAGAACTGCAGCAACCCGTCCACGCGGACCGTACCCTTGTTATTCTTGGGTGCGCGCAAACGCACCGAGCCCATAGGCAAAAATTACCCAGTGGATGGTAAACAAGTGATTAACCGGCAGTTGCAGAATGCAAAAAGCGGCAGGCTTTGCCGGGTGAGGGTTAAGGAGACGTGAGCATGGGAACGCTGAGCATCCTCGGTCGGGTGACCTCGATCAATGTGCGCAAGGTCATGTGGACCTGCGACCTGATCGGCATCGGCTATGAGGTCGAGATCTGGGGGATGCCGCATCGCGACCCCAAAGCGCCGGAATTCCTCAAGCTCAACCCCAACGCGCAGGTGCCGGTCATCATCGACGACGGGTTCGTCCTGTGGGAGAGCAACGCCATCATGCGCTACCTGTCGGAGTCGCGGCGCAGCGGGCTCTGGCCGGTGGCCGTGCAGGAGCGAGCCCTGGTTGACCAGTGGCTCACCTGGCAGGTGGCCGAGCTCAACGCGCAGTGGGGATATGCGGTCTATGCGCTGATGCGCAAGAACCCCGCCTATACCGACGAGCAGCGCATCGCCGATTCGATCCGCAACTGGACGGCAAGGATGCAGATCCTCGAGGCGCAGCTCGCGGCGGGCGGAGGCTTTGCCGCCAATGGCCGGCTATCAATTGCCGATATCGGCCTCGCGGTCTCGACGCACCGCTGGTTCTCGACCCCGTTCGATAAGCCCGAACTGCCCGCGGTTGCGGCGCACTACCAGATGCTGAAGGCGACTGCCGAGGGGCAGAAATACATGAGCGCCGACACGCCGTGACGCGGCTCAAGATCCTCGGTCGGGTGAGCTCGAGCAATGTCCGCAAGGTTCTGTGGACGGCCGACCTCTGCGGCATCGACTATGAGCACGAGATCTGGGGCATGCCGCATCGCGACCCCAGGGTGCCGGAGTTCCTGAAACTCAACCCGAACGCCACGGTGCCGGTGATCGTCGACGATGGGTTCGTCATGTGGGAGAGCAGCGCGATCATGCGTTATCTCGCGCAGAAATGCGGCAGCGAACTGTGGCCCGACGAGGTGCGGGAGCGGGCCTTGGTCGACCAGTGGCTCACCTGGCAGGCGACCGAACTCCTGCCGTCATGGCTCTATGCAGTGACGGCATTCCTCGCCAAAAACCCGGCCCTTAGCGACCCCGCGCGGATCGCACATTCGGTCGACCAGTGGACCGCCAAAATGCGGATGCTGGAAGCGCGGCTCGCCGAGGGCGGCGGTTATGTCGCCAACCGGCGGCTCAGCCTCGCGGACCTGGCGCTGGCGCTGTCTTCGCACCGCTGGTTCTCGACGCCGTTCGACCGGCCGGAGTTGCCGGCGGTGGTGGAGCACTACCAGCGGCTGAAGGCAACCGAGGCCGGGCGGAAGTATCTGGGCGAGGCGACGCCTTAGCGGGGTGGGGCGCAGGATTCTCGGTGATCCTCCCCCGCCACGCGGGGGAGGATCACGGCGAGGGCGGTGCACAAACGACAAAACCCGCCTCGGCTGCCCGGGCGGGTTGGTCGTCAGCTCCGGAAGGTCTCAGCCTTCGCGGTAGTGCTGGATCCAGGTCGTGCGCAGACCAGCAAGGCCATGCTTGTCGATGGCGGCCTGCCAGTTCAGGAATTCGTCGACGGAAAGCGTGTAACGCTGACAGGCTTCCTCGAGGCTCAACAATCCACCGCGAACGGCGGCGACAACCTCGGCCTTGCGGCGGATAACCCAGCGACGGGTGTCCCTGGGAGGCAGATCCGCAATCGTCAACGGACTTCCATCCGGGCCGATCACGTACTTTACACGCGGACGCATTTGTACGGTCATTGTACTCACTTACTCAACCTGACCACATCCCGAACCGTAGCCCATCGCACTTAAAATTCGGCTAAGGCATTACTTAAAATGCGTTAAAAGCCGGGGCTCTCGGGATGTCTCGGCATTAACATTTGCATGAGCTAGGCGCGACCGATTCCAGCGACAAGGCTTGGTCGCCAGTTGCATGAAATGTGTCTCTATTTGACGTTATCGGCTGCATGAAAGGGATCCCCGCCATGGCCAAGGACTTCCCCGCGCTCACCGCGCACCACCGTGACTTCATCAGTCGGCAGCATTTCTTCTTCACCGCCTCGGCCGCGGCGGGGACGCGCATCAACATCTCGCCGCGCTCGACCGACATGTTCCGGGTGATGGGCGACAACGCGGCCTGCTACCTCGACCGCACCGGCAGCGGCAACGAGACCGCCGCGCATCTCAAGGCCGACGGGCGGATGACCATCATGTTCTGCGCCGTCGAAGGGCCGCCGCTGATCCTCAGGCTCTATGGCCGCGGCCGCATTATCGGGCGCGGCGGCGAAGAGTACGCGCGGCTGCTGCACGAGCAGTTCGCCGATACCGAGCCGCTTGGCGCCCGGCAGATCACCTGGCTGGATTTCGACCTGGCCAAAACCTCATGCGGCTACGGCGTGCCGCTGATGAGTTATGAAGGCGAGCGCGACACCATGGACCGCTGGGCGGAAGCCAAGGGGCAGGGCGGCCTCGAGGCCTATTGGCAGGAAAAGAACATGCTCAGCATGGACGGGTTGCCGACCGGGTTCGGGGAGATCGCCGACTGATAGAGACGGCCCCCTCCCGGCCTCCCCCACAAGGGGGGAGGTGAAGAGTCGAGGCTGGGGCGCGATCGCGCCAGACACTGGACGCGGCACCTCCCCCTTCATGGGGGGATGGGAGGGGGCCCTCTGCTTCGGTTCTTGCCTCTACACCGCGGTCTCCTCATCCTTCGGCTCGTCCGCCGCCGTCTTGGCGCGCACCGACAGGATGGCGGAGAGGTTGACGCGGGCGCCGCCGACGATGAGCACCGGCTCGGAGCCGGAGAAGTCGATGCCGGTGACTTCGCCGGTCATTTCGGTGGCGACGCCGACCAGTTTGCCGGTGGCGGTGTCGCGGGCTTCGATGCTGACCGAGTAGGTGCCTTCGGGTTTCTTCTGGCCGTCATTGCCGATGCCGTCCCAGGTGAAGACGCTCTCACCCTTATCGACCGTGCCGGCCTTGGTGTAGACGACGTTGCCCTTGGCATCCTTCACCGTCGCGACGATGTCGGCTTTGCTGTCGACGGCGAAGTGCCACTTGGCCTCGCCCTTCACCAGCTCCGTCTTGACGCCCGAGGCGGTGACGATCTTGCCGACATAGCTCACCGCCTGGGAATTGTTGGCGGTCTGCGTCGAGGTCATCATCGCCTCGAGGAATTCGTTGGTCTTCAGCTGCTGCTCGACGCCGGTGAACTGCACCAGCTGCTGGGTGAACTGGTTGGTGTCGAGCGGATCGAGCGGGTTCTGGTTCTTCAGCTGCGTGGTCAACAGCTGCAGGAAGGTATCGAAGTTCTGCGCGATGGTCTGGCGGGTGCCGGTCAGGGCACTGTTATTGTTCGAGCTGACACCGGATACGGCCATCAGGGCCTCCCTAGCGGGTCAGACGTTCCTGACCCCAAGACAGAAAAAGACTAGAGCGACATCGCTCTAGACGAAGAGATTGAGGCCACTGGCCGAAGCCGTGCCGCGATAGGTGGTGGTGGCGGTTTCCGTGCCACCGTCGTCGCCGCCGGCAAGGCTGTCGCCGCGGCCATTGAAGCCCTGGTGGTCGCCGCGGCCGTCGCCCATGCCGCCCTGCTGGGCGAAGGGGTTTTGGCGCAGCGAGAATTCGAGGTTGGTTTTCGACCCATCGAGCCCGGCCTGCTGCAGCGCCTGCTGCAGGGCGCGCTGGTCGCGCTGCATCAGGTCGAGCGTTTCCGGGCGCTCCACGGTGAGCCGGGCGTTGACCGTGCCGGACTTGTCGACATCGAGTTTCACATCGATCCGGCCAAGCTCGGGTGGATCGAGGCGGATCTGGAAGCGGGTGTTGCCGGCCTCGAACTGGCGCACCACCTCGAAGGCCACCTGCGGCAGGTTCACCTGCTGCAGCGGCGTCTGGTAGGCGGCGTGCACGGCGCGGGCGACGGGGACCGCGGCGGGCTGAATGGCCGGTGTATTGGCGGTCGCGGCGTCGACAGGCGTCGATTGCGGCTGCGAGGCCTGCGCCGGAGCGGCCGCCGGCTTGCTGTCGCCCGTTTCCGGCTTTTCGGTTTTCGTGGTGGTCGCGGCGGTGACCGGCTGGGCGATCTCGGGTGCGCTGGCTTCGAGCTTTGGCGTGGGCGCCGGCTCAGGGGCCGCAGCGACGGTGGCCGAGGGTTCGGTCTGCTTGGTTGGTGCGGTGACGGCCTGCGGCAGCTCGAGCGTCGGAGCGGCGAAGGGCTTTGCTTCGACCGGCTTAGCGGCGTTGGGCTTGGGCGTCGCGAGCGCTTCGAGGATGCGCTTCAATTCACGCTCGGTGACCGCCTGGTCGAGACCGAGCGCGGCCTTCAGGTCCTCGGGCAGTGTTCCGGACTTCAGCGAGGTGGCGAGGGCGTCGAGCTTCTTAGCCAGCTCAGGGTCCTGAGCCGCCAGTTTCTCGCTGAGCTTGCCGATAGAGAGGCCGAGCTGGTGGAGAGCCGGCGGGGCTTGCTCGAGCGTCGTCGCGCCCCTGGAAGGGGTGGGCTCGGGAGTCGTGGCTTCGGGATCCGTGGTTTCGGGCGCGGCGGCATCCGGGGCGGCGTCCGCCACCCGCTGTGCAAAGGCTTCCGGCAGATCGGGAACGTCAGCGGCGGGTGCCGGCTGAGTTGCGATGGGCCCCGGCTGGGCGGCGGCCGGCGCGGCGGCAGTCTCGGGGACATCAGTCGCGGGAGCCGCTGCCGCCGGAGGCGTCGCGGGCGTAGGGGCGGTGTACACCACGCTCGGAATGACGCCGTCGCCGCTGGCGAGCGCAGTGATCTTGGGATCGATCTGCGGGGCGGGCGGCGCGAAGGTGCCGAGATAGACGGCGACGGCATCGAGGGCGTCGCTGAGCTTGTTGTGGAGCGCCGGATCGACAGGCTTGCCGGCGTCGAGCGCGTCGTTGATGGCGATCAGGGCGTCGCTGAGTGTCCTCAGCAGCGATTTTCCCTGCTCGGTCTGCATCGGAGGCTGGTCGTTGATCGCGATCAGCGGCGTTACGGTGGCCGTCTCGGGTAGCACGGCTGCCGGGCGCGGAACGGCGGTCTCGGCAAGAGCAGTGGCTGGGGTTTCGTTTTCGGGTGTGGGTTGTGGGGCGAGCAGCGCCAGCAGCGCTGCGAACAGGCCATCGGGCGCCGCTTCCTCCGGCGCAGCCGCGTCGCCCCCGGTGATCAAACCGGGAGTTGCCGCCGCTGCAAATCCAACCGTAACCGTCACAAACGCCTCGCGGGAAACAATGCTCCACCAAGAGTGATGCAAGGCGCGTGCCGGATGGTGAGGCAAGCAATCTCAATGGGTTGGCCCTGGTTGTCCGGAATCGACAGCGGCAGCTTGCGCCGGTGGCGGCAGAATTTGCCGAGTTACTGTGGAGCTGGTGCGGGCTGACCCTCACCCCTGGGGGGCAGCCCGCACTGGATTTCCGTGTGGCACGTGACACCGGCACACAGAACGACTATACCGCGCCGCATCCGTCGGACCTTGAACCCTTCTGGATGAGAGATATGGACCTGAATTCGCTTGATCTGCCAAAGCGTCCCGAAGACACGCGCGTCGTGGTCGCGATGTCCGGGGGCGTCGATAGTTCCGTAGTCGCCGGGCTCCTGGCCCGCCAGGGCTACGATGTGGTGGGCGTTACACTACAGCTTTACGACCATGGCGAAGCGACGCACCGCAAGGGCGCCTGCTGTGCCGGCCAGGATATTCACGATGCGCGGCGCGTGGCGCAGGCGCTCGGGATTCCGCATTACGTGCTCGACTATGAGGAGCGCTTCAAGAATTCGGTGATGGAGCCGTTCGCCAATGCCTATCGGCAAGGCGAGACGCCGGTGCCGTGCATCGCGTGCAACCAGAGCGTCAAGTTCGTCGACCTGATGGAAGTGGCCAAGGATCTCGGCGCCGACGTGCTGGCCACCGGCCACTACGTGCAATCGAAGCTCGTCGACGGCAAGCGCCGGCTGTTCCGGCCGGTCGATGACTCGCGCGACCAGAGCTATTTCCTGTTCGCCACTACCGAACAGCAACTGGATTTCCTGCGCTTCCCACTCGGCGGCATGACCAAGCCGGCGGTGCGCGAGCTGGCGCGTGAGTTCGGGCTGGAGATCGCCGAAAAGCACGACAGCCAGGACATCTGCTTCGTACCGCAGGGCAAGTATGCCGACGTGATCCGCAAGATGCACCCGGAAGCCTTGGCCGAGGGGGCGATCGTCCACCTCGACGGGCGCGTGCTGGGCAAGCACGAGGGGATCGTCAATTACACCATCGGCCAGCGCAAGGGCCTCGGGGTTGCGGCAGGCGAGCCGCTCTATGTGGTCAAGCTCGAGCATCGCACCGGCCGGGTCATCGTCGGCCCGCGCGAGGCGCTGATGACCAAGACGGTGCGGTTGCGCGACGTGAACTGGCTGGGCGAGCGTGAACTCGCCTCGCTGGCGGCCGGCAATGGCATGCCGATCGAGGTGAAGGTGCGTTCAACCCGGCCGCCACAGTCGGGCGCCGTGCACATGGCCGATGGCGAGGTGTTCGTCACGCTGTTCGCCGGCGAATACGGCATCTCGCCGGGGCAGGCCTGCGTATTCTACGCCGACGAGAGCGAGACCAGCGAAGTGCTGGGCGGCGGCTTTATCGCCGAAGCGGTGCCGCAGGCGCTGGTGGCCTAGGGCGTAGTGCTGGTGGTTACGATGGCCGGCTGCGTCGCCGATTCCTTGAGCATCTGGTAGTTGCCGAGCCCGCCCAGCATGGCCGAGATGATGTAGGTCAACAGCAGCGCGCCGAGCAGCAGCAACAAGATGCGGCTGCGGTTGAGGCGGAACGGGCTGTCGGGCTTTTTCGGATCTTCGGACATAGGGATGGGTTAGCCCTCCCGTGCCCTCGTCGCAAGTGCAGCAGGTGCGGCGTGTGGTTGCGGGGCACTTCCCATGCCAAACGCACCGGCCCCATCTCCCCCTCGGCGGGGGAGATAGCATCGAGGTTGGGCAGTCCCCCGCGAGAAAAATCTTCACCTCCCCCCAAGGATCAGTCGGCGTTCATCGTCTTAGTCCTAGAACACCGGCTGAAAGCTCACACAGGTGCTACGGTCCTTGACGCCTGAATTCATCAATAGCGGGGTGCTCGACGCCCCAGTTGCCGATGAAACGCTGATCGCGCGAGCGGTCGGCGGCGATCGGCGTGCGTTCGGCGAACTGGTCGAACGGCACTATGATTTCATCTTTCGCACGGCGTGCAAATGGTGCGGCAAGGTGTCGGATGCCGAGGACGTGGCGCAGGAGGTGTGCATCAAGCTCGCCTCGGTGCTGAAGAGTTTCGACGGGCGTTCGGCGTTCACCAGCTGGCTCTACCGCGTTACCCTCAATGCGGTGCGCGACATGCAGCGGGCGCGCAGCCGGCGCGGGCGCAATGCCGATCGCTATGCCGAGGTGGCGCCGGATGAATACCTGCCCGAGCAGGAAGACGCAGCGACTTCGAAGGAGCTGTGGACCGCAGTGCGCAAACTTCCCGAACAGCAACGGGATGCGGTGCTGCTGATTTACGCGGAGGGGATGAGCCACGCCGAAGCCGGCGTGATCATGGGGTGCAAGGAGGCGACCGTCTCCTGGCACATCCACGAAGCCAAAAAGACCCTGAGGGGGCTCCTATGAGCAACCACATGAACGACGACGACAAGCTCAACGCGCTCAAGCAGGCGCAACCCCCGGCTCCCTCGGAGGCGGCGCGCCGCCGTGCGCTCGATGCTGCCATGCTGGCTTTCGATGCCGAGCAGGCGAACGCCAAAAAGGCCGCCCAAGGAAATCCGCTCACCCAGCGTCTCAGGTCCATCTTCGCCAATGCGAAAGGGACCTGGATCATGGATAACCGCCTCACTTACGGCCTCGGCACTGCAGCCGTCGCACTGCTGCTGCTGCCGCTCGGCTACCAGCTTTACACCAGCACCGCGATTACCCCGGTCGGCGTGCCGCCGGTGACCGTCAGCAGCAAAGACGCAGACCAGCCGATGGCGAGGGTCGAACCGGAGCCGGTGGCTCAGCCCGAACCGGCGCCGATGGAACTCGGCCGCGCCGACGAACTAAAGACGGAAGCGGCCGGCACTGCCGCGACCACGGCGCAGGAAGCTCCGGCAACGCTCGGGACAGATGCCAGCACCTCGAACCTCGCGGCCGCCGCGCCGGACGGCGAGGCCGACCTTGCTTTGCGGGACGAGGAGCAGGGCGTCGCAAACCTCGGCGTCCTGGATGCCGTGCCGCAGAACAGCATGGCGGTGGATGCGGTCCCACCGGTGATGCCGGCGGCGCCGACGGTCGAGATGCGGATGGCGGCGCCTAAGCAGATGGCCGCGCCTGGTATGATGCAGAACGAAGCCTTCATGGCGGCCCCTGCGCCTGCCGATGCGATGATGGCGAAGCCCACCGAGCCGAGCGGCGACGAGTTTTCGAAGTTCACCGAGTCGCCGCTCAAGCTGGTGAAGACCGATCCGGTCTCGACCTTCTCGATCGATGTCGACACGGCCTCCTATGCCTATGTGCGGCGCTCGCTGACCGAAGGCTGGGTGCCGGAGCCCGATGCTGTGCGCATCGAGGAACTGATCAACTACTTCAACTACAACTACCCGGCGCCAACCGACGCGACGACGCCGTTCAAGCCGACCGTGTCGGTGTACCCGACGCCGTGGAACGGCAAGACCCAGATCGTCCAGATCGGCATCAAGGGTTACGTGCCGGAGGTGACCGAGGATAAGGCGTCGAACCTGGTGTTCCTGATCGACACTTCGGGGTCGATGGATGAGCCGGACAAGCTGCCGCTGCTGAAACGGGCATTTGCCCTCCTGGTCGATCAGCTCGGGGCCAACGACACCATCTCGATCGTCGCCTATGCGGGTTCGGCCGGTGTGGTGCTGGAGCCGACCAAGGCCACCGACAAGGCCAAGATCATCGGCGCGCTGGAGAACCTCTCGGCCGGTGGCTCGACCGCCGGCGCCGAAGGCATCGAGCTTGCGTATCGGCTGGCCGAGCAGAACAAGGTTTCGAATGGCGTCAACCGGGTGATCCTCGCCACCGATGGCGATTTCAATGTCGGGATCGACGATCCGGAAGACCTGAAGACCTATATCAAATCCAAGCGCGACGGCGGGGTGTTCCTGTCGGTGCTCGGCTTTGGCCAGGGGAACCTCGGCGACGACACGATGCAGGCGCTGGCGCAGAACGGCAACGGCAATGCCAGCTACATCGACAGCTTCAAGGAAGCCCAGAAGGTGCTGGTCGAGGATGCCGGCGGCACGCTCGAAACCATCGCCAAGGATGTGAAGATCCAGGTTGAGTTCAACCCGGCGGTGGTCAGCGAGTATCGGCTGATTGGCTACGAGACCCGGGCGCTGAACCGCGAGGATTTCAACAACGACAAGGTCGATGCCGGCGAGATCGGGGCGGGCACCACCGTCACCGCGCTCTACGAGATCACCCCGGTCGGTTCGGGCGCCGAGCTGAACGATCCGCTGCGCTACAGCACCGATGCCACGGCCGAAACGGCCGGCAATGGCGAGATCGGTTTCCTCAAGATGCGCTACAAGCTGCCCGACGAGGAGACCAGCAAGCTGATCGAGCAGGCGATCGGCAAGGACCAGGCGGTTTCGAGCCTGTCGGAAGCCTCCGAGGACTCGCGCTTTGCCGCGGCAGTCGCGGCCTTCGGACAGAAGCTCAAGGGCTCGAACTATGGCGAGATGAGCTGGGCCGATATCCGGTCGCTGGCTCAGGGCGCCCGCGGCACGGACGAAAACGGCTACCGCGCCGAGTTCATGCAGTTGATCGACATGGCCAGGTCCCTGGCGCCGCAGGCGGAAGAACCGCTCTGCACGGCGCCGGAAGGCAACCGTAACTGCCGCTGAGGCGCTTTCGAGAAAAAGCGCCGCTGCCCCCCACGGCGCTTACGAGCGCGGCCCCGCTGCTGTCGGAGCCGCGCTCGACCGTTGGGGGGCAGCGGGAGGAACCACCGGCGGCGAGGCAAATCCTCCCCCGCCACGCGGGGGAGGATATCGGAGAGGCCGCTGCCAGCCGCCTCTTACAGCGGCTTCAACCCCGCCTCGATCTCGGCCCGGCGACCCTCGAGGAACGGCGGAAGCGCCAGGCGCTGGCCGAGGGTTTCGAGCGGCTCGTCGGCGGTGAAGCCTGGGCCGTCGGTGGCGATCTCGAACAGGATGCCGTTGGGCTCGCGGAAGTAGAGCGACTTGAAGTAGAAGCGCTCGACCTCTCCGCTGGAGCGGACGCCGAATTGGGCCGTGCGCTTCACCCACTCGTCGAACTCCTCCTTGTTGGGGGTGCGGAACGCGACATGGTGCACGCCGCCGGCGCCCTGGCGGGCCTGCGGCAGGTCGGGGTTCACCTCGACATGCAGTTCGGCAGCGGCGCCGCCTTCACCCATCTCGAAGACGTGGATTTCGCCGTTCTTCTCGCGCGCCGGGTAGGAGCGGACTTCGCGCAGGTTCATCACCTTCGTCAGCACCGGCTCGGAGCGGCGGAGATCGGGGACGGCGAGGGTGATCGGCCCCAGCCCGATGATCTGATGTTCGGCGGGGATCGGGCTCTCGGCCCAAGGGTGTGCCGGGGCGGATTTTGGGTCGGCGATCAGCCGGAAGCGCTGGCCCTCGAAATCCTCGAAGTCCAGGGAGAGGTGTCCGGCGCGCTCCTTGATGTTGCCCGAGGCGATGTCCTTTTCCTTGAGGTGCTCTTTCCACCAGCTGAGGTCGGCTTCGGAATGGACCCGCAGCCCGGTGCGAGACACCTCGTGGTTGCCGCGCTTGTTCGGAGCCGCCGGCCAATCGAAGAAGGTGAGGTCGGCGCCGGGCGAGGCGATCGCGTCGCCGTAGAACAGGTGATAGGCGCTGACATCGTCCTGGTTGACGGTCTTCTTGATCAGCCTCAGGCCAAGCGTGCGGGTATAGAACTCGACGTTACGCTGCGCCGCCGCGGTGATGGCGGTGAGGTGGTGAATGCCTTTGAGTTCGAGGGTCATGCGGACCTCCTGATGAAAAGCGCTTGCTGACGAAAGCTCGTGACAACCAGATAGGCGGTCCATGGACAGCCAGATAGCCGGCTGCGGCCGACGCATTGTCCAGCAATCGTGAACGATAGCGCGTGGGGCGTTTCCTGCACGTCATCCCGACCTAGCGTTTGAGTTGAACAGCAGGAGGCCTACCGAGCAGGGTTCTGTGCGGACATAAAGTGAACGAATGACTCGACTGACCCTGCAGCGAAAGCTGTCGATCCTCTCGGATGCGGCGAAGCAATTGGAACTGTTCTGATGCGCTATGTGCGGCTTGCGGCGCTCAACCATTTCGACCAATGGCGGGCGGCGGCTCGATGCCGTGCCGCCCGAGCGGGAACGCCAACGTCGGATCTGCGAGAGATCGGACGGTTGGGGTGAGCGGGGCAGTCCTCAGTTCGGCGTGAGCGAAGGACCAAAGACATAGATCGTGCCACTGCTCATGGCTTTTGATGTCAACAGCGGTCGAACAACAGCCAGGGGCGCCACGGCAGCTTCGCCCTCGCTTGCCGGCTGCATGGCGAGGTAGATGACCCGGGCGGAAGCCGGTGCGGCGGAAATTGAGTTCGCGCTCAGGTCGCGCAGGAAGCACTCGCCCCGTTCCGGCACGTAGTAGTCAAGCATCGCCTCATCGACAGGAGACGACATCGCCAGGCAATCCTCCGGCTCGATCACCGCGCGCAAGTCAGCGGAGAGCCCCCGCCAATCGCCGCGTGGCGGCGGGCCGAACACCAGGGTGCCGAGGCCGATGAGCAAACCGGCCACGCAGGCGATCACCACGCCGCGCTGCGTCCGGGCCGGCATCAGCAGCGCCAGCGCGAAGAGGATGAGAAAGCCCGGTAGTGAGCCGATGAGGTAGCGATCGAAGAATACCGGCTCGACCAGCACCGAGGCGATAATGCCGAGAATGCTGGGAAGCAGCGCCCATGAGAGCAGCAGGGGCATCATGCCGGCGGCCGGTCCCGGCCCATGCTTGCGCCGGAGGAAGACCAGGAACGGTACCGCGAGCACCAGCAGGATGAACAGCGCGCTGGTGACCTTGCGCCATTGCAGCAGGATGTAAGCCGGGGTCGGCTGTCCGATCCAGAAGCCTTCATCGGCGATGACTTGCGCCCGGCCAATGAGGATCAGACCCCATGGCACGAAGCTCAGAATGACGAGCAACTCGGCGAGGACGAGCGGAACCAGCGACTTCCAGTCGCGGCGCAGTAGAATGGTCCAGATCGCGCCAAAACCGATGCCGACCCATGTGAGGGCGCCGTACGGGTGTGCATAGATCAGCAGAATGCCGGTCAGGCTGAGCAACACGGCGCGCGCCGCACCCCGTCGATCAAGAAAGTGCAGCATCGCCCAGGCATGGGCGGTTGCCGTGCAGCCGAGAAGCGCGTACATCCGCGCCTCCTGCGAGTACCAGACATGGTAGCCGGAGAGCGCCAGCAGGCTCGCGGCAATGAGCCCGGCGGCACGGCCGCCGATGCGGCTGGCCAGACCGTATATGAGGGCGACATTGAGCACGCCCAGCACGGCCGAGGGGAGGCGAAGCACCCACTCTGCCCCGCCGAACAGTTGCACCGAGATCCAGGCGAGCAGGTTGTAGAGCGGCGGGTAGTTGTCGGTCGCGGTGCGTGAAATCACGTCGGCGAGCGAGCCGTTTACCTGCAGCCAGGTCGCTGCTTCGTCGCGCCACAGGCTCTGGTCGCCGAGGCTGGGAAATCGCAGCAAAACGGCGGCCAGGATGATGACCGCCAGCAGTGCCCTGGACACGATTGGGGGCAGTTCGTAACGCACCAGGCTCACAGCGCCTCCGGGGGTCAGCCAATGGTCGGGTTTGCTGACAGAGCAATTAGGCCCGCGTCGATAACGCGGGCCTTCAGGTCTTCCTTATGTGGATCAGTCCTTGGCGCGTTCGACGTAGCTGCCGTCGGCGGTCATCACGACGACCTTGGTGCCGACGCCGATATGGGGCGGGACCATGGTCTTGACGCCGTTGTTGAGAGTCGCCGGCTTGAACGAGGAGGAGGCGGTCTGGCCCTTCACCACGGGCTCGGTCTCGACGATCTCGAGGGTGACGCGCTGCGGCAGTTCGATCGACAGCGCCACGCCTTCGAAGGTGCGGATGTAGACTTCCATGCCGTCGGTGAGATAGGCGGCCTGGTCGCTGACCACGTCTTCGGAGACGGCGATCTGCTCGTAGGTGGTGGGCTCCATGAAGTGGTAGCCCTCGCCGTCGTGGTAGAGGAACTGGTAGGCGCGCTCGTCGACATCGGCCTTCTCGACCATCTCGACGGTGCGCCAGCTGGCGGCCACCTTCACGCCGTCGGATATGCGGCGCATATCGACCTTGGTCACCGAGTTGCCCTTGCCGGGATGGATGTTCTCGGCGACCAGCACGATGTAGAGCTTGCCGTCGTCGTGTTCCACGACGTTGCCCTTGCGCAGCGACGAGGCGATGACCTTGACCATTAGTTCTTCCTTGTTCAACGGTTGGCGAGGGCCTAGAGAGCGGCAGCAAAAGGCCGGGCCGAACGCGCTAATCTGATGTATCGGTGCCGCCGATACCCTAATTCCGCGAAAACCGCCAGTCCCGAGCCGAAAGACGCGCCTTGCCCGCCTCCTCATCAGTCCCGCCGGTTTCCCCATGGTGGACGCCCTCGGTGCATGCCGACCGGCGTCCGGCGCTCTTGGCGCGCAACCGCATCGAGCTGGCGGTGCGCAAGTACCTCAGCGAGCGGGACTTTCTGATGGTCGATCCACCTGGGCTGCAGCGCAGCCCAGGTAATGAAACGCACCTCCACGCCTTTGCGACCACCGCGATCGGCAATGACGGGGTGGGGGAGACGCTCTACCTCCACACCTCGCCGGAATTCTCGATGAAGAAGCTCCTCGCAGCTGGGGAACGACGGATCGCCAGCCTTGGACACGTGTGGCGGAATCGCGAGCGGAGCGCGCTGCATCACCCTGAGTTCACCATGCTTGAATGGTATCGGGCGAGCGAGCCCTATGACGCGGTGATCGCCGATTGCTTGGCGTTGCTGCGGATCGCTGCCGAGACGACGGGCGTGACGGTTCTCAAGTTTCGCGGCCGTGAGTGCGACCCGTTCGCCGAGCCCGAGCGTCTGGGCGTGGTCGAAGCGTTCCAGCGTTTCGCCGGGATAGACCTGCTCGCGACGATGGACGCGGCGGGCGAGACCGATGCGGAGGCGCTGGCGGCCCTGATGCGGCAGGTGGGGCTCGAGGTGCCGCGCGAGTACACCTGGTCGTACCTGTTCAGCCGCGTGCTGGTGGAGAAAGTCGAGCCGAACCTGGGGCTGGGGCGGGTGACGGTGCTCGATCGCTATCCGGCAGCGGAAGCGGCGTTGGCCAGGCGGACAGGAGATGATCGCCGGCTGGCGGAGCGGTTCGAGCTTTACGCGTGCGGGGTGGAACTGGCGAACGGGTTTGGCGAGCTCACCGATGCGCCCGAGCAACGTCGCCGGTTCGCCGCAGAGATGGATGAGAAGCAACGGCTCTATGGAGAAACCTATCCACTGGATGAGGATCTCCTGGCTGCACTGCCGCTAATGGATGAAACCAGCGGCGTGGCGCTCGGCTTCGATCGGCTGGTGATGCTGGCGGTCGGGGCGCGGCGGATCGAGGACGTGCTGTGGGTGCCGGTGGTCGGAGGCGACAGATGAAGCAGGATCGGGCTATACGAACGGCCAAGGATCTGGTTGCAGCCGGGCTGCTCGAGGCCGGGCGGCTGGGTGATGCCGAAGCGGTGGCGAAGCGCTATGCCGTCGCCGTGACCCCGACGGTGGCCGGGCTGATCGACCGGGACGATCCGAACGATCCGATCGCCCGGCAGTTCGTCCCCGATATTGCCGAGCTCAGCGTGACGCCGGAAGAGCGGGCCGACCCGATCGGCGACCTCGCGCATTCGCCCGTCGAGGGGATCGTACACCGCTACCCGGACCGGGTGCTGCTCAAGGCCGTACATGTCTGCCCGGTCTATTGCCGGTTCTGTTTCCGGCGCGAGATGGTGGGGCCGGAAGGGCTGGGGACGCTGGCGCCCGAGGCGATGGATGCCGCGATCGGTTATATCGCCGCCCACCCGGAAATCTGGGAGGTGATCCTCACCGGTGGCGATCCCCTGGTGCTGTCGGCGCGGCGGCTCGAGGAGATGATGGTCCGGCTCAAGGACATCGCACATGTGAAGATCGTGCGCTTCCATAGCCGGGTGCCCGTGGTGGAGCCGGAGCGAGTGGACGACAAGCTGATCGCGGCGCTGAAGGCCAGCGGCAAGACCACCTATGTGGCGCTGCATGCCAACCACCCGCGCGAGCTGACGCCGGCGGCGCGCGCGGCGGCCGGGCGGCTGGTCGATGCGGGTGTGGTGATGCTCAGCCAGTCGGTGCTGCTCCGTGGCATCAACGATGATCCGGATGTGCTGGCCGAGCTGATGCGCGGCTTCGTCGAAATGCGGGTCAAACCCTATTACCTGCACCATCCTGACCTGGCCCCTGGCACGGCGCATTTCCGGCTCTCGATCGCCGAAGGACAGGCGCTGGTCAAAGGCCTGCGCGGCCGAGTGTCGGGGCTCTGCCAGCCGACCTATGTGCTCGATATCCCCGGCGGCTACGGCAAGGCGCCGATCGCGGCCAGCAATGTGGAGGCGACGGGCGCCGATAGCTACGCGGTGTCGGACTGGCAGGGCGCGGTGCACCAGTACCCGCCGGCGGGGAATTACTAGTCGACGCGGTTGGGGAGCGCCCCGTGCATGCGCGCATAGGGGCCATTCGCGGCGATCAGTTCGGTGTGCCGGCCGCGCTCGACGATCCTGCCGTGCTCGAGCATGACGATGCGATCGGCGCGTTCGATTGCCGAAAGCCGGTGGGCGACGATAAGAACCGCCCGGTCCTTGGCGATGGCCTCGATCGCGTCGAGGATGCCCTCCTCGCGGCGCGTGTCGAGGTGCGACGTCGCCTCGTCCAGCACCAGCAACGGGCGATTGCGCAGCACAGCACGGGCAATGGCGACACGCTGGCGCTCGCCGCCCGAGAAGCGCTTACCGCGCTGTCCGACGTTGGTGTCGAGTCCTTCGGGGAGGCGGTCGTAGAGCTCACCAAGCTCTGCCACCTGCAGAGCGTTGATCAACTCGTCGTCGCCCGCATCCTCGCGTCCGTAGTTGAGATTGTCGCGCAAAGGGGCATCGCGCAGATACACGTCCTGGCTGACGAGCGACACTGTGCGCCACACATCTTCCTCGGTGAGGTCTCTGGTATCGACGCCGGCGACCTTGACGCTGCCTCGGCTCGGTCGAACGATGCCACAGGCGAGGGTGACGATGGTGGATTTGCCCGAGCCGGATTGCCCGGCGACCGCGACGGTTTCGCCCTGCGCCACAGAGAAGGAGACGTCGTCGAGGACCCAGGAAGATGCTGCGTCCTCCTCGACCTCGTCGGCCTCGACCAGTCGGGTGAGCGATATGCCCGCGAGGAAGCCGCTGGTGGCCGAACTGGCGGCGGCCACGTCGGACAGGCTTTTGACGGCCACGTCCTTTCGGGCAGGGTAGGCGTAGCCGACATGCTCGAATACCAGTTGGTCGCCAGCCGGCCGAGGTGTTGGCGGACGGGCGACCGCGGCAACGCTGGCGAGGCCAGTATTGGGTGAGGCCAGCACCTGCTCGACCCGCTCGAGGCCCATGCCGGCGCGCACCAGCGGGTAGCGTTGTCCGACCACTTCGCCCAAGGGCTGGCGCACCAGGCCGACGAAGAACAATGCCGACACGATGCTGCCGATCGAGACCTGGCCGGAGGAGGCCAGCAAGACGCCGATGCCGAGGAACAGCACCGTGACCAGATCGAAGCACAGGCGGTAAGCGACTGCGATCACCGCCCGCCAGGTGTCCATATGTGCGGCGATCGTGACCGAGTCTTCGGCGATCTGGCGAAAGCGCTGCTCCTCGGCGGCGGTCGCTCGCGCCTGGCGCACCAGGCTCACTGCGTCGGCGCTGGTCGTGCTTTCGATCTGCAGGGCGGCGCGCGCGTTCACCTCGTAGGATTGGCGGATCGTGGCGTTGATCCGTCCCTCCGCAAAGCGAACGGCCAGCAGAGCCAGCGGAACGAGCACGAAGGCCGCCAGAAACCAGACGTTGATGAAGGCCAGTGCCGTCGCGACCGCCGCGAGCCCGACCCAGCCGTGAACGAAGGAGATCGGCACGGTCACGAATAGCGGATCCACCATCCGCATGTCGTTGGTCAGGCGGCTATTCAGTACACCGGGATTGATGGTGAAGTAGCTGAGCAACGGCATGCGAAGCAGGCTGCCGTAGAGCTTTTGCGCCAGTTGCCAGGAGAGTCCGTATCCCACCCTCGCACCGAGTGCGTTGGCGCCCAGCTCCGCCGCAGCACCGGCGATGGCGAGCAGCGCGACGAGACCGAGGAGCGGCAGGACTTCAACCAGGCCGGCGCCTTGCAGGGCAGTATCGATGGTGCGGCCGAGCAGGATCGGCAGGCCGACCGGGAGTATTGCGGCGAGCGCCGCAAGGACGAGTACGGGTGAAATGCGAACCCAGTCGATCGAAAGCCCGAGTTTCAGAACTCTGCTGAACATGATCGTGACGTCCCCATAATCGAACGGCAGTATCTGCTACATCTAGAACGCTTCACGAACGAACTGAACCACACCAGCGCTGTGGCGCGTTGGGTCCCAGCTTTCGCTGGGATGACACCCGGTGGGGAGGCGAAAGGGGTGGTTTGGCACCGGAGATAGCGCCGCGTCCCGAGAGGGATTGGGCAGGGCAACAAAACTGCTGGCGCGGTGCGCCGGTCAACGCGATAAACCGGGCTCGAGCCACCTGGAGATCGCCATGACCACCCCGACATCGCCGTTCCCCTGGCCCGAGGAGCGCATTGCGCACTACACCGCCTACCGGGTGGCGGAGCCGCCGACGATCGATGGCCGGCTCGATGCAGCGGCCTGGGGGCTGGCGCCACGCTCGCCGCGCTTCGTCGACCTGATCACCGGCAGGCCGACGGTGCACGACACGCGCGCCGCGGTGCTGTGGGACGATACGCATCTCTATGTCGGGTTCTGGGTGGAAGAGCCGTTCGTCGAAGCCAGGCTCACCGAGCGCGATGCGTTGATCTGGAGCGAGAACGACGTCGAGCTGTTCGTCGCCGGCGCCGATGCCTATTACGAGCTCGAACTCAACGCGCTGGGGACGATCTACGAGGCGTTCTTCGTCTGGGAGGATGCTTATGAGCGGGCTGGCTTCAGCAAGGCGGCGGAGTTCTCGCGCACCGCGCCGGGCGCCAAACCGTGGAACGGGGTGGGGTTCGACAAGCATCCTAGGGGAACGCGGCTCGGGCTGTTCAGCTGGGACATGCCGGGGCTGAGGGCCGCCGCGTCGATCGACGGGACGCTCAACGACAATACCGACCGGGATCGCGGCTGGACGGCGGAGATCGCCATTCCGTGGGCCAGCATGGGCTGGCTCGCCACCGACGGCCGCGCCCTGCCGCCGCGCGACGGCGACACCTGGCGCATGGATTTCTCGCGCTTCAACACCTACCGGGCTGCGAAGCCGGCCGAGGATTCAGGCGGCTGGGCGTGGAGCGCGCATGGCGTGTGGGATTCGCACGTGCCCGAGTTGTTCCCGTATGTGCACTTTTCGACGAAGGTCGTGGGTGGCGAGGGGTAGGGGGGGCGGGCTGCTGGGAGTGGACCCGTCGCCGAGTCCCGTCCAACCACCGGCGTCATTCCCGCGCAGGCGGGAACCTAGTGGGATGCTTCAACCCAGGTGGAGGCTGAGAGATCGCACTGGGTCCCTGCTTTCGCGGGGATGACAGCCGGTGGGGAGGATAGAACCCAAGTCCAATTATGGCGACAGCCCCTCAGTTCCCCCAATAATCCCGGTCGAGCAGCTTGCCGTGGGCCCAGGCTTCGATCAGGGCGCCGGCGATGGCGCCGGGGCGGGGGCGGTTGATTTCGGGGTGGGTGCCGGCGAGGATTTCCAGAACTTCGGCGCGGCTGACCCAGCGGGCGTCGGATAGCTCGACCGGGTCGACGGTGATCGCCTCGCTCGTCGCGTCGCCCTGGCAGCCGAACATCAGCGACATCGGGAACGGCCAGGGCTGTGAGGAGACGTAGCGGACCGGGCCGACCTTGATGGCGCTCTCTTCCAGCGTTTCGCGGCGCACCGCCGCTTCGATGGTTTCGCCCGGCTCGACGAAGCCGGCGAGCAGCGAATACATCCGCTCCGGCCAGCTCGGGCTGCGGCCGAGCAGCAAAAGATCGCCGCGGGTGATGGCCATGATCACCACTGGGTCGGTACGCGGGAAATGCTGGGTGCCGCATTGCGGGCACTTGCGGACCCAGCCGCTGCTTTCGACGGCGCTAGGCGCGCCGCAATTGGCGCAGAAGCGGTGGCTCGAATGCCAGCTGATCAGCGCCCGCCCGGTGGCGACGGTCTCGCCCTCGAGCCGGGTGAGGGTCGGCATCAGGCCGCGGATTTCCACGAACTTCATCTCGGGGAAGCCGGGGTGGACCTGCTGGGTCTGGTCGATGAACTGGCCAATGGTGGTGGCGTCCTCGGGCGGCGACCAGAGCGGCAGGTCGGCGGCAAAGCGCGGCCCTTCGGGCGTCAACCCGACAAAGAGCGGCGCCTCGCGGCTATCGGAGAGCGCGGGGTGATCGAGCGGCACAGCGGCGGGGCGGCCCTCGGCATCGGCGAGCAGCTTGCCGCGCCAGAACACCAGCGTCCTGGCGCGCGGATCGGTGCGGGTCTCGTCGGTGGCGCGCAGGTGCGCGACGCGGTCGAGCTCACCCGGCTTGAATGCAAACGCGTAGTCCACTGCTGCCCCTCCAGTTGGTCGGGGAGGTGTAGGGGGATGCGGCGCGGGCTGCAAGCGGGAGGCGAGCGCTATGCTATCGGAGATCGGTGAGCGCGCCGTCCGAGATTGTCCACGGCCTCGCCCTACCCACCGGGTGTCATCCCTGTGAAAGCAGGGACCCAACTCACAGCCCGCACGAGCGGATAAATGGGTCCCTGCTTTCGCAGGGATGACATCGAGTGTGAGGGGCGAACCGGGCACCGCCTACCCGCTCAGCCGTTCCACTTCATGCCCATATAGACCCCGCCGACCTCCAGCTCTTCGAGCATCTGGGCGAGGTGCTTGTACTTGGTCGACTCGCGTTTCACCTTGTTGATCCAGAGCAGGTAGTCGTTGCGCTGGTAGGGCGGGCGGGCGTCGTAGGCGGCGCGGAGGCCACTGCGTTCAAGCGCATCGCGGACGAAGTCGGGCATTTCCTCGCGCTTGCGCAGTGGCCGCAGCGCCGGGCTCATGCGAGCACCGCCTGGGCCTCGATCTCGATCAGGTAGTCGGGGTTGGCGAGGCCGGCGACGCGCAGCACCGTGACGGTGGGCGGGTTGGAGCGGGCGCCCCAGAAGTTCATCCACGCGCCGAAAGCGGCGCGGAGATCTGCGTGCTGGTCGATGACGACGGTGACTTTCACGAGATCCTCGAGTCTGGCTCCGGCGGCGTCGAGCACCGCCTTGAGATTGCCGAGCGCCTGCGCCGACTGGGCGGCGACATCGCCCTTGCCGACCACCTGACCGTACCGGTCGACGGCGTTCTGGCCGCCGATCAGCAGGGTGCGCGCCCCTGATGGCACCAGGATAGCCTGGGTGAACACGGGATTGGAAAGCAGCGTTTCGGGATTGAGGTGCTGAACGGGCATGGGACGTCTCCTTGGTTGACGCCCAACCCTGCCGCCGGGCTGCTGACAGCTGAAGTCAGCAGATTTCGCGGTATTCTATTACCGCGCCACGTCCCGGCCAGAATGGTCGAGGCTGTAGAGTCGCCTGCCCGGACGACCCTACAGCCCCCTGATCCGCGATTGCCACCGGCGGATCATTTCCTCTGCAGCGGCTTCGGCGCCCTGCATGTTTGCACTCTGATAAACATCAACCTCGACACCGTTATGCGACAGCTGGTCGACAGCCTCGGCCAGCACGGCGTTGAGGATGAATACGCCCGCGATGGTCGAGGTCGGGCCCATGCGGATGTCGTTGCCCACACTGAGCGCCGCATCGCCGTATTCGCCGCCATTATCGAGGACGAGATCGGCGACCTGGTAGAGGAGCTTGCCCGAGTGGTGGCGCGAGGTGATGGCGCGCGCGTGGCGGAGCGAGGTGAGTGCGATGGTGGTGGCGCCGCGGGCCTTGCAGGCGAGCGCCATCTCGATCGGATAGGCGTTGCGCCCGGAGTTGGATGCGATGAACACCACGTCGCCCGCCTCGACCGGATAGTCGGCGAGGACGCGTTCGGCGCGGCCGGCTTCGCGTTCGAGCAGGGTGGAGCGCTCGGCGCCCAGATGCAGCATCAGGTCGGGATCGAGAATGGCCTGCGCCGCAGCGATGCCGCCGGCGCGATAAAAGGCTTCCTCGGCGATCAGGTGGGAATGGCCGGAGCCGGCGACATAGACCAGGTGATCGGTGCCGAGCGCGGTGGCGACGGCGTCACGGGCTGCGTCGAGGGCAGCTGACTGCTCGCCGAGCACGCGGTCGAAGATGGTGGCGAGCTGGTCGCGATAACGCTGGCGCGGGGTGGTCATTCTAGCCTCTGATCTCGCCGACATACTTGTACCGATCGCCGCGATACCAGGTCATTGCATCCTCGACGACGGTGCCGGACAGGCCGTAGCCGAGCTGTGAAACTTCGAGCACCGCGGCGCCCGGGCGGATGCCGAGCTGGGCGGCAAGCGTCTCGTCGGCTTCGGTGGCCGAGAGGCTCTGCAGAACGCGGTGCGGACGGGCGTGGCGCGCGTCCATGCGTTCGTAAAGCGAGCCCGAGCCATCATAGTCGGCGCCGACGGCTTCAACCGGCACCACGGCGCGCTCGAGCGCGATGGCCTCGCCGCCGGCAAGGCGCAGGCGGACCAGCGTGAGAATGGGCGAGCCGAGCGGCAGGCCGGTGCGAAAAGCGGCATCGGCCCCGACCCGACCGATCGAACATTCGAGCACGCGCGAGGTTGGTTCGAGCCCGCGCTGGCGCATGTCTTCGGTGAAGCCCGAGAGCTGCGACAGCGCTTTGGGAATGCGGCCGACCACCACCGTGCCGGCCCCCGGCCGGGTGGCGATGATGCCCTGCTGGGCCAGTTCCTTCAGCCCCTGGCGCAAGGTCGAGCGGGAGACGGCGAGCGCTTCGGCCATCTCGCGTTCGGAGGGCAGCGACTCGCCGGGAGCGATGGCGCCGGAATCGAGCACGGCGGTCAGCGCGTTGCGCAACCGCTCGCCCAGGGGGCCATGCCGGGCCTCCATCCGTTCGCGTACCGCCGCGTAAAAGTCCAAGCGTCCTCCGACCGGTGAGCTGTGGTTGTTCTTGTCGCAACTGGTATGATTTTGGACTGGCGTTTGCAAGCGGCTTGCGTGGTACGTCGTCGACGTTCTTTTGGGAGTTTTGAGCGCTGGACAAACTGGTCTAAACCAATAACATACCAGTTGGCAGGGGAGATAGCTGCCAAGGGATTTGGGGCGAAAACAGGGTGTTACCGATGATGGCCAAACGATTGGCGCTGACTACAGCGACCGCATTGCTGCTGCTGAGCACGGCCGCGATGGCTGAGACCGAAGTGCGCTTCACGCACTCCATCACCGGCGGGGCGAGCCGCGAGGCGCTCGATTCGATCATTGCCGATTTCCAGGCGGCCAATCCCGACATCAAGATCAAGGAGATCGTCTTTGACGACGATCAGTATTCCAACCAGGGGCTGATCACCCAGCTGAAGAGCAACGAGGTTCCGGACATCTTCTTTGAATGGGCGGGCTTCCCGGTGCAGCGCGACGTCGCCGCCGGCTATGCCTATGACCTCAGCGAGGCGATGGCCGCCGACGGCTGGAAGGATAGCTTCTCGCCGGCCGTGTGGACCGACGGTGCCGGCACCATGGTCGATGGCAAGCCGTATCTGGTGCCGCTGTCGCTCGATCTGACCAACACCATCTGGTACAACAAAAAGATCTTCGCCGAGCACAACCTGACGCCGCCCAAGACCTGGGACGAGTTCGTCGCGCTTTCGAAGACGCTGGCCGAGGCTGGCGAGACGCCGATCGTCGAGGGCAATAACGAGTTCTGGCCGCTGGGCAACTGGGCCGGCCACATCGCCGCCATGGTGGTGCCGCCGGACGCTTATGTCGCCGCCTTCAAGCAGGAGGCGCCGTTCAACACGCCCGAGTTCGAGAAGGCGCTGAACCTGCTGGTCGGCCTGCACGACGTCGGGGCCTTCAACAAGGACATGCAGGCGCTCGGCGCCGACCCGGCAATGGCGACGTTCTTCCAGGAAGGTGCAGTGATGCACCCGATCGGCTCGTGGCTGGTGTCGGAGACCGGCAACCTCGCCGACGAGGGGTTCGAATACGGCCAGTTCAACACACCGGTGATCGATCCGGCGCACCCGCTGGCCAACAGCGTGATCGGCACCATCACCGGTCTCGTCGTCCACAAGAACGCGCCGCACCCGGCCGAAGCGATCAAGTTCCTCAAGTTCCTGACCTCGGAAGCGAGCCAGATCAAGTGGGCGGAGAGCGGGCAGATGAGCCCGGTGCAGGGCGTCAGCGACAAGGCGAAGCTCGACGAGCAGACCCAGGCCATGCTGGCGCTGATGAGCGGCGCTTCGGGCATCGTGCCGCCGCCGGACAACAAGTATCCGGTGCCGGTCGCCGAGGCCTTCTACCAGGCAGCCGCCTTTGCCGCCTCGGGTGAAAAGAGCGCCAAGGACGCGCTGGTCTGGCTCGACGAGACGCTCGCCGCCATGGGCAAGCAGTAACCGGCGCCAGCAGTTGCAAGATCGCTCGGCTCCCATCAGCACCGGCGCCGCGAACCTGTTGTTCGCGGCGCCCGCGATGCTGTTATTCGCGACCTTCGTGCTGCTGCCGCTCGGCGCCTCGGTCTATTATGCCTTCACCTTCTGGGATGGGTTCAGCGCGCCGCGCTGGGCAGGCTTCGCCAATTTCGCCCGGGCGCTGACCGACCCGACCTTCCTCATGTCGTTCGTGCATGTCGTTCTCTATATCGCCGCGACCCTCGTCTTCGAGGTGACGTTCGGGTTGGTGATGGCGGTGCTGCTCAACTCGGATCGGCGCGGCTTCTCGCTGATGCGCGGCATGTTCTTTGCGCCGGTGGTGCTGTCGATGTCGGCGGCCGGCGTCCTATGGAAGTTCGTGCTCGACTATCGCACCGGGCTGCTCAACTCGACGCTTCGGTCGGTGGGGCTCGGCGACTGGGCGCAGCCCTGGCTGGCGCAGCCGGAGACGGCGCTCTTTTTCATCTGCATCGTCTCGGGCTGGAAATATGCCGGCTTCTACATGGTGATCTTCTTTGCGGCGCTCAGGCGCATTCCGCGCAACCTCTACGAGGCGGCGCGGCTCGATGGCGCCAATGGGGTGCAGCAGTTCACCGCCATCACCCTGCCGATGCTGAAGCAGAACGTCATCGTCTGCATCCTCCTCGCCGTGACCGGCGGTTTTGCCGGGTTCGACCTGTTCTTCACCATGACCAACGGGCAGCCGTTCGGCGCGACCGAAGTGCCGGCGACCTGGATCATCAAGCAGGCCTTTGACCAGAACCAGATCGGCTATGGGGTGGCGCTCACTGTGGTGCTGACGCTGGTCGTTTCGCTGATCTCGATCGCCTATCTCAAGATTTCGGAGCGCGGCAATGTCACGCGCTACTGAACGGCGTCGCAGCACGGCCGAATGGCTGCAGTTCGGGGTGGCCGGCGTCATCGTCCTCGTCATGTTCTATCCGGCGATCTGGATGGTCTACTCGTCGTTCAAATCGAACCGCGAGATCTTCCGCTCGCCCTTCGCGCTGCCGGCGCAATGGCGCTGGGAGAACCTGATCGAGGCCTGGCAGGTCGGTGGGCTTGGGACGCTCTACCTCAACTCGGTGTTCGTGACACTGGTCGCGGTCAGCATGTGCGTGCTGTTCGCCACGGCGGCCGCCTTCGCCTTTACCCGGCTGGAGTTTCCGGGCCGCAAGCTCATGTACCGCATCCTGTTGATCGGGTTGCTGCTGCCCCCGCCTTCGGTCGCCATTGCGCTGTTTACGCAGCTGCGCGACATGCATCTGCTCAATACCCCCTGGGCGCTGATCCTGCCGGGGGCCGCCTGGCAACTGGCCTTCACGGTGTTCCTGATGCGGGCCTATTTCATCTCGATCCGGCCCGACATGGAGGAAGCGGCGCGGCTCGACGGCGCCAATACCTGGGAGATCTTCTGGCATGTGTCGGTGCCGATGGTGTGGCCGGCCATGCTGACCATGGTGGTGCTCAACACCATCAGCGTGTGGAATGAGTTGCTCTTCGCGCTGCTGTTCATCACCGACGATGCGCAGCGCACCCTGCCGGTCGGGCTGGTGCGGTTCTCGGGCTATCACAGCACCGACTACTCGCTGGTCTTTGCAGCCCTGACCATCACCACCGTGCCGATCCTGATCCTCTACTTCATCCTGCAACGGCATGTGATCGCCGGGCTCACCGCAACAGCGATGGACTGAACCAGATGGGAACTGTTCACCACTTTCCTGATGTCGCCGCATCGCCGCCGGGGCTTTCCGGCTGGTCGCTGGATGTGCTGCTGGATCAGCCGGATCGACAAGGGGCGGGGCGCGCCAAGGTGCCCACGACGTTCCTCTCAGGCGTCATCGAAGGCTTTTACGGTCGGGCGTGGACGCATCCGCAGCGGGTCGAGATGCTCGACTGGATCGCCAATGCGGGCATGAACAGCTTCGTTTATGGCCCCAAGGACGACATCAAGATCCGCGCCCGCTGGCGCGAACTCTACAACGCGGTGGAAGCCGCAGCCCTCCAGGAGCTGGTCGACGCGGCACGCGCGCGGCAGCTCATTTTCATGGTGGCGATCGCCCCGTGTCTCGATGTCGTCTATTCGGACGCAAGCGACCTCGAGGCGCTGAAGCGCCGGCTCGACCAGCTCCTGGACCTCGGCGTGACGCATTTCGCGCTGCTGTTCGACGATATCCCGCGCACCATGATGCCGGCCGACGAGCGGGCCTTCCCCTCCTTCGCGGCGGCACAGAGCTATTTCGCCAACGAGGCGTTCAAGCACGTCAAGGCGCGGGTTCCCGGAGCGGCGGTGCTGTTCTGCCCGACCGAATATTGCGCGGCGTTCGCCGGGCATGACGTGCCGGGCTCGGCCTATCTCAACAGCATCGGGGCCGACCTCCACCCGGAGATCGGGGTGTTCTGGACCGGGCCGGATATTGTTTCCAAGACCATCAGCGCCGAGAGCCTGCGTGAAGTCGGCCGGGTGCTGCGGCGGAAGCCGGTGATCTGGGAGAATTTCCACGCCAACGACTATGATATCCGCCGCGTCTATGCCGGGCCGCTGGGCGGCCGGCACGCCGATATCCTGCCGCTGATCGACGGGATCATCACCAACCCCAATAACGAGTTCGAGGCGAACTTCGTGCCGGTACACGCGACCGGCGCCTTCGCCGCCGGCTCGGACGACGAGGCCTCGGCTTTCGCGCTGGCGCTGAAGGCGTGGCAGCCGCGCTTCCGGCTGGCCTTCACCGGGCAGACCGAGACGCTGACGATAGAAGAGATCCGGCTGCTGGGTGAATTGTTCTACCAGCCGTTCCGCTGTGGGCCGCAGGTCGAGGGCCTGCTGCAATCGGCGCGGCGGCTGATGAGCGAGAAGCGGCCCGACGTGCGCAGCGAGAGCTGGCAGAACGGGCACGAGGCGCTGGTGCAGTTCCGCGACCGCATCACCGCCTTGTTCCACCGGATGACCGAGCTCGAGAATCGCGACCTGTTTTACGCCTTCCACCCTTATCTGTGGGAAGCGCGCGAGGAGATGACGCACCTCGTCACCTATCTCGACTGGCTGGCGGGCGACCCGCCCCGCAGCGCCGAATTCCCCGACAAGGACCGAATCTACAACTTCTACCGGCAGGGCTTCACCGTGGCAGTGCAGGAGCTGCTGCCGCGCGACCGCAGCGGGCGCTACCGGCATGGTGCTTGATTTCGGCGGCGGCTACCGGCTGCGGGGCGCGCTGGCCGAGGACCATGCGGCGCTCAACCTGGTGTGCCTTCGCACTGGCGACTCGGGCAAAGACGCTACCGCCCGCGAGGACGATCCGGACCTGCTCGGGCTGATCTACGCCGTGCCCTACCAGGTGTACGAACCGGATTTCGCCTTCGTGGTCGATGGGCCCAACGGGGTGTGCGGCTATATCTTCGGGGCGCCGGATACGCCTGGGATCTACGCGAAAATGGCGGCGGAGTGGTTTCCGCCGCTGGCGGCGCGGCTCACCGATCCGGGGCCGGACGAGAGCCGGTGGCAGGGCAGCGACTGGGCGCGATACGCGATCCGTCATCCCGAATTCGTCTACCCCGAGGTGCTGCACCGCTATCCGGCACATGGCCATATCGACCTGCTCGAGGAGGCGCGTGGCCGGGGGATCGGCCGGCGCGGCATGGAGCATGTGATGGCAAAGCTCAAGCGGGCAGGGGCGAGGGGCATGCACCTGCAGGTGAGCCCGGTGAACCGCGGGGCGCAGACGTTCTATCGCAAGCTCGGGTTCGAGGTGCTGAAGGACGAGGTGTTGCCGCGGCACACGACGTTCATGGTGACGGGGCTTTAGCCCTCCCTGCGATGTAGGCGTCGGCCAGCCGCTCTCGTTCGGCCAAGGCTGCGGCACAGTACCTCGAGGTCACGGCTGCAGGCTGTTGCGGAGGAATTGGGACCATGGCGACGAAGCGGTGCAGCGTCGCCTCGTAGGTCTCTGGAGCGTACCCGGCGGCGTGCAGCACAGCCGTGCTTTTGTCACGCGCTCTGTCGAGGATAGCGGTGTCACCAAGCGCCGCACTGCAGGCGGCCGCGCTGCCCAGCAGGTTCCAGAGTGCATAAATCACTGGATACTCAATGTAGCGACGCGGCATCAGCTCATGCGGTGGAACGCTGGTCAGCTCCTGCCCGGAGGCCGGCCATGACGCAATCACCATTGCCGCCAACAGCGTGGCGGTTTTTGCCGCTTTCATCATCGCGAATGCCTACCGCGCCGCCCTGACTGGTTCAACTTTGTGGTGCCGCCTAGTCCCGATCCGGCATGATCCTGAAGTCGTTCCCCTCCGGCAATAGCTGGCCGCCATCGACGATGATCGTCGTGCCGGTGATGTAGCTGGCTTCGTCGGATGCCAGAAACAGGAACGCGTTGGCGACGTCGCGGGTGCTGCCGAGGCGGCCGAGGGGGATGGCGTCTTCCATCGATTTGAGGAACTCGGGCGAGCGGTGCTGCTGCACCGCTTCGGTGAGGATGTTGCCGGGCTCGACGCCGTTGACGGTGATGCCGTAGCCGGAGAACTCGAGCGCGGCGGCACGGATCAAGCCGTTGATGCCGGCCTTGGTGGCCGAGTAATGGCCGTGGCCGGGACTGGTGACGTGCGGCCCGGTGATCGACGAGGTGAAGAGGATGCGGCCATAGCCCTGCGCCTTCATCGGGGTGAGCCCGGCGCGGGCGGCGATGAAGCTGCCACGCAGGTTCACCCCCATGACCCGATCCCAGTCGTCGACGGAGGTCTGTTCGAGCAGTTGCCAGGGGTAGATGCCGGCATTCTGGACGAGGATATCGAGCCGGCCATAGGTCTCGAGCGCCAGCGCAACGGCGGCCTCGGCGTCGGCGAGCTTCGAGATATCGGTATAGATGAACGGCGCGCCGAGTTCAGCTGCGGTCGCGGCGCCCGCTTCGCGTTCGGTGTCGGCGACAACCAGGTTGGCGCCTTCTTCGGCGAAGCGGACGGCAATCGCCTTGCCGATGCCGCGCGCCGCGCCGATGACGAGCGCGGTCTTGCCTTCAAGTCGTTTGGTCATGCGAGTTTTTGCCTGATCGAGAGTTTCAGGGTGTCGAGGAGCACGGCAGCGAGCACCAAGAGGCCATGGATCACCTGGGTGGAGGTGGCGGGCAGCCCCATCAGGTTGATGGCGGTGTTGATGGCCGAGAGCAGCAGCACGCCGGCATAGACGCCGGGCAGGGCGCCGACGCCGCCCTTCAAACTGACGCCGCCGATCACCACCGCGGCGAAGGCGTTGAACAGCAGCCCCATGCCTAGATTGGCGGTGGCGCCCGAGGTGCGGATGGCGAGCAGCCAGCCGGCGAGCGCGGCGATGGCGCCGGCGAGCACGAACGAAGTGATGAGGATACGGTCGACCTTGATGCCGGCGCGGAAGGCAGCGTTCTGGTTGCCGCCGATGATGATCAAGTGCCGACCAAAGCGCGACTTGGCCATGATCAGCGAGAACACCACGAAGCAGAGGATGGCGATCCAGGCAGTGAGCGGCAGGCCGAGCAGGCGCTGCACGCCGAACCAGCGGATGGCGGGCGCCAGGTCCTGCGCCGAGCGGCCGCCGGAGAGCGCCAGCACCACGCCGCGCACCCAGATGTAGGAAGCGAGGGTGACGATGAAGGCGTTCATCTTCAGCTTGACGATCAACAGGCCATTGAAGGCGCCGATGGCGCTGCCCACGCCCAGCGCGATGAGCAGCGAGACCGGGACGCCGAGCCAATCGGGCGTCAATTGAACGCCCATCCCGATACCGGCCGAGCAGAAGACGATGCCGACCGCCATGGCGGAAAGTGCCGCGACGGATTCGACCGAGAGATCCATGTGGCCGGCGATGATCACCAGGGCGAGGCCGATCGACATGACGCCGAGCACCGAGGAGGCCTCGATGATGTTGGCGAAGATGCCGGGCTGGAAGTAGTTCGGCACGAAGATCGAGAACACCAGCAGCACGAACAGCAGCATGAACCAGACGAGGTTATCGAGGATGAACTCGAGGGCGCGGCGGGTGTTGGGGTTCATTGAAAGGATCGCTCGGTTTCGAACTGATGTTGCAGTCGGGCTACCCTCCCCTGGACGGGGAGGGTAGCGGAGCTTGGCCGCACTTGCGGGCTAGCGCAGCTTGGGTGGGGTGCGAGGTAGGCACGGTCCCGGCTCAGGGCACCCCCCACCCTAGTTCCGCTAGGTCGCTTCGCTCCCAGCTTCACTACCCTCCCCGCGAGGGGGAGGGTGCCCACTGCGGCTTCGTTGGCTTACTCCACCGACTTCACGGTATCCGTCGGGGGCTTCATGTTGCCCCAGAAGGCCGGGTTGTCGATGTTTTCCATGGTGATGGCGGCGCCGGGGATCTTGATGTTGGGACCCCAGGCTTCGATCGTCACGGTGGAGGGGAGACCCAGCACGTCGTACGAGCCGGCCTTGATCTCCTCTTTGTTGACGATCTTGTCCATGAACATGGCGACGGCGGCAGCCTGGGCGTAGAGCGGCTGCTCGACTTCGGCCTGCATCCAGCCCTTGCGGATCAGGTCGAGGCCGACCGGCGCGCCGTTCGAGGAGAGCATCAGCACGTCGCCCGGCTTCTTGCCGGCCGCTTCCAGCGACGCGGCAGCGGCGACCGACAGGTGGGCGGCGTGGTTGAAGATCAGGTCGATATCGGGGTTGGCCAGCAGCTGGTCGTTGACGATGGTGCCCGCAGCGTCGGCGGCCCAGCCGAGCGCCGGCAGCGAGATGATCTTGACGTCGGGATAGGCCGCCATCTTCTCCTCGAAACCCTTCTGGATATCGAGTGTGTAGGGGTCGCCCGGATCGCCGAGCACCTGCAGCACCTTGCCCTTCACGGCGCCGTTCTTCTTGGTGAGGAGACCCTCGACCACTTCGGCGGCGACATAGCCGATCTCGACGGTGCCGGCGACCGAGGTGAAGGACGACGGTGTCGAGGTGATCTGGCGGTCGAACTCCACCACCGGGATGCCGGCGGCCATGGCGGCCTCGATCGAGGGCTTCAGCGCATTGAAATCGACGGCGGCGAGAATGATGGCCGCGGGCTTCAGCGCGATGACGTCGTTCATCTGGGATTGCTGCACGTCGGTCTTGTTGTCGGCGTTGAGGGTCTGCATCTCGTAGCCGACCTGCTTCAGGAACATTTCCAGCGCCGAGACCGAGCCGGTCTGGAACTCATCGAGCAGGGTCGGCACGAGGTAGTAGACCTTGCCTTTGGTCTGGGCGAAGGCCGGCGTCAGCAGGGCGAGCGCCACTGCCAAAACGCCTAGGAGGGATAGAAGTACTCGCTTCATTTTCGTTCGCTCCTGTGTGCCGGATTGTGCATGTTCTGCCCCTCAACCAGCCGCTCCGGCAGCGGCCAGGGTTTCCCCGGTGATCATGTTGACCACCGCATCGGGGCTCGTATCCTTGGTTGCAACATCGCCGGCCACGACGCCCTGGCGGATCACCACGATCCGGTCGGCGACCTGGAAGGCCTGCTGCATGATGTGGGTGATGATGACGACGCCAATCCCCTGATTGGCGACGGCGCGGATCATCTCGAGGCCGCGGCGGGTCTGCTCGACGCCGAGCGCCGCGAAGGGTTCGTCGAGCAAAACCAGCTTGCCGCCCCAATGGACGAACCGGTTGAGCTCGATGGCCTGGCGCTGGCCTCCCGAGAGGTGCTCGACCTTGGTGCGGAGCGACGGGATCTTCGTGCCGGCGCTGGCAAGGGCCTTGGCGACGACGGCCTCCATCGCCTTTTCGTCGAGCACCGACATGCCCAGCACCTTCCTGGTGATCTCGCGGCCCATGAAGAAGTTGGCGACGACATCGACATTGGTGGCGAGCGACAGGTCCTGGTAGACCGTCTCAATGCCGGCGGCCTTGGCTTCGGAGGGCGACCTGGCGAGGAAGTCGCGGCCCTCGAATAGCATCTTGCCGGAAGTCGGCTCGAGCCCGCCGGCAATGATCTTCACCAGCGTCGATTTGCCGGCGCCATTATCGCCGAGCAGCGCCACGACCTCGCCCTTGCCGATGGTAAAACTGATGCCCTTCAGCGCTTCGATGGCGCCGTAATTCTTCTTGATGTCGTCGAGGACAAGCAGCGGTTCGAAACGAGTCATGCGGCAAGTCCCTTGAGCTGGGTGTGACCGGGGGCGAAGAGCTGGCCGAAGCGCGGCGACAGCACGCCGGCCACCGCCAGCGCCGCGGCGCCGCGCAGCACGGTGTGCGGGCCGCCATCGGAGATGATCAGCCGGAGCGCCTTGCGGTCGCGGCGGGCGGAGACGGAATTGGGCAGGTCGGCAGCGACGCGGGCCAGCTCGGCGGCTAGTGGGGGAGGGGCGAGGCCGCCGAGGATGATAGTCTCCGGGTCGAACAGGTTCTCGATGGTGATGAGGGCGGCGCGCAGTTGCGGGCCGATGGCGTCGGCATAGGCCGCTTCGCTGAGGCCGCAGCGCGCGAAGGCTTCGAGCGACACGTAACGCTCGAGGCAGCCGCGATTGCCGCAGGGGCAGGGCTCGCCGTCGGGCACCAACGGGAGGTGGCCGATCTCGCCGGCATTGCCCCAGGCGCCGCGCAACGCTGTGCCGTCATGCACCATGACGCCGCCCAGCCCGACTCCGAAGAACAGGTAGTAGAAATCGGCGAACTCGGCGCCATTGCCATAGAGCCGTTCGCCATGCGCGGCGGCGGCCATGTCGGTCTCGATGAAGGCCGGCATGCCGCTCACCTCGGCAAGCCGCTCGCGCAGCCGGACATTGCCCCAGCCGGCCATGGTGGTGGGGCCGACAAAGCTCATCGAGTCGACGTCGAACGGGCCGGGGAGGGCGAGGCCGACGCCGAGCATGCGCACGCCATGACGGAGGGCGCGAAGCTCGGTGAGCATGGCGCCGATCAGCGCAAAGCCCTCGTCGGGCGTGACATGCGCAGCGTCGCGATGCGCTGAACCGATGACATCGCCGGCGAGGTTGATCAGCGCGGCATCGAGGCCGAGCGGAGTCAAATGGATGCCAATGGCATAGCCGCCCTCGGGATTGAGGCGCAGCGTCGTCGGCGGCAGGCCGCGGCCGCGCGGTTCCTCGCGGCTGGAGAGGATGTAACCCTGCTCTTCGAGCTCGCGGATGATGGTGGAGACGGTCTGGACGGTGAGGCCAACCTCCGCCGCGATGCGGCCACGGGTGGTCGGGCCAGTCGCGCGGATGGCTTCAAGGACGATGCGCCGGTTGTACGGCCGTCCGAATTCCTGGTTCGTCCCCCTCAGGCCCAAGGCGTCCCTCCTAGGCTGGATGGGGAGACTGTGACGGTGGATTTATTAAGTCAAATGGAATTCAGAAATCGCCGCTGAAATGATGGGCAGGGTTGCGAAGGCGGCGCTTGATTGTGCAGCTCGAACATGCCGATAACACCCCATGCCGGTACAGGACCTCGCCATTCTGGTGATCGACGAGAACCGCATCCGTGCCTCGATCATCGAGGACGGATTGCGCGAGGCCGGGCATTTCCGGGTCACGGTGGTCAACGAGATCAACGAGGTGGCGCGCGTCATCGAGCGCGACATGCCCGACGTGGTGGTGATCGATCTCGAGAACCCCAACCGCGATCGGCTGGAGCATTTCTTCACGCTGAGCCGGGCGCTCAGGAAGCCGATCGCCATGTTCGTCGACCGCTCGGACGCTTCGGCGATCGAGGCGGCGGTGGAGGCAGGGGTGTCGGCCTATGTGGTCGACGGGCTGAAGAAGGAGCGGGTGAAGCCGATCCTCGACATGGCGGTGAGCCGCTTCAACGCCTTCGCCCGGCTGACGCGGGAGCTGGAGCAGGCGCGCAGCGAACTCGAGGATCGCAAGGTCATCGACCAGGCCAAGGCAATCCTGTTGCGCACGCGCGGGCTCAGCGAGGCCGATGCCTATAAGCTGCTGCGCAAGACCGCAATGAACCAGAACCGCCGCATCGTCGATATTGCCCAGAGCCTGGTGACGGCCGACAGCCTGCTCGGCCCAGAGGAATAATCATGTCGCTCATTGCCCTCTCCGCCGGTTTCCTGCCCTTGCTCGACAGCGTGCTGCTGGTGCTGGCGCGCGAGAAGGGTTTTGCAGCGGCCGAAGGGCTGGACCTGCATCTGGTCAAGGAGACCTCGTGGGCCAATATCCGCGACCGGGCGGCGCTGGGGCATTTCGATTTCGCCCAGATGCTGGCGCCGATGCCGATCGCCGCCACGCTGGGGCTCAACCCGCTGTCGGTGCCGATGATCACCCCGATGATGCTGGGGCTGGGCAATAACGGGGTGACGGTGAGCGCCGGGCTCTGGGCGCAGCTCGCCGATGCCGGGGCGCCGGCAACGCTAGCGGCGGGGCCGGTAGGGGCGGCGCTCAAGCGGGTGGTCGCGTCGTCGCAGCAGAAGCTGCGGTTCGGCGTGGTGCACCAGACTTCATCGCATAATTACGAGCTGCGCTACTGGCTGATGGCGAGCGGCATCGTGCCGGAGCGCGATATCGAGATCGTGGTGCTGCCGCCGCCGCTGTTGCCCGAAGCGCTCGGGTCGGGCGGCATCGACGGCTATTGCGTCGGCGAGCCGTGGAACACCGTGGGGGTGAAGAATGCCGGGGCGCATATCGCCACTGTGAAGGCCGCTATCTGGCGCTCGAGCCCCGACAAGGTGATCGGCATGCGGGCGCACTGGGCCGAGGCCAATAGCGAGATCGTCGCCGGGCTGATCCGGGCGGTGCACCATGCTGCGGTGTGGTGCGGCGAGAGCGCCAACCATCGAGAGATCGCCGCGATCATGGCGGCGCCGCACTATCTGGGGCTGCCGGCCGAGCTGATCCTGCCGGCGCTGAGCGGTGAATTCGATATCGGCGGCGGGGTGGTGGCGCGCGTGCCGGACCACTTCGTCCCCTATGCCGGGGCAGCCAACTTCCCGTGGACCAGCCACGCCGCGTGGTTCTACAGCCAGATGGTGCGCTGGGGCGAGGTCGAGCATACCGCCGACCGGGCGCGTGCCGCGGCCATGACCTTCCGGCCGGATGTCTATCGCGCGGCCCTGGCGCCGCTCGGGGTGCCGATGCCGCTCGCCGACAGCAAGGTCGAGGGGCTGCTGACGGCGCCGACCGAGGTGCCCTCGACATCGGGGACGCTGGTGATCGGGCCGGACGGGTTCTTCGACGGGGTGCCGTTCGATCCGGACCAGGTCGAGGCGTATATTGAGGGGCAGCGGGCGCCGTAGGCGCCGCGCCTTGGTGGATCACTGAAGCAGACGGCCCCCTCCCATCCTCCCCCATGAAGGGGGAGGTGCCCCGCCGGTTCACTAGGCACGATGGAAGACAGAGCCTCGACTCTTCACCTCCCCCTTCATGGGGGAGGCCGGGAGGGGGGCCGTCTCTCTCAGTTGGGCGGTCTCAGCCTCATCTCCGGCAGCAGTGCGGAAATCATAGGCATATACAGATAACGCATAAAGATTGTGCATTTGACATGCATGTGGATTCCGATTGAGCAGTTTCCGCTCCTGACCAAATTCCAGCCACGCAGCTAACCATCTGAAACCTCATCACTTATCGCCGTCACCCAGTTTGGCACGGCGCGTGCATTGCAATCTCCGAACGCAAAATCGCGATCATTCGGCGTCCAACGGTGGGCGCCCCAATACAGGCAAAGCCGCCAACAGGAACGCCGACTGGTCTTCGGGCCAGCGTGCAAGACCTGTTGGCGGCTTTTCTGTTTGGGGCCGAGGGGCACTTCGGGGCGCCGGCTTGATCGCATCACTCGGAGAGACTTGATGACCAGACCGACCACCACCTCCCTCCTCACCCGCCGGGCTTTCCTCGCGGGCACTACTGCAACTGCGGCAACGCTCGTGGCGGCCAGGACCCTGTTCCCCTCCGGCGCCTTCGCCCAGGGGGCGGGCCCGGAAGTCACCGGCGCCAAGCTCGGCTTCATCGCCCTGACCGACGCCTCGGCGCTGGTCATTGCCAAGGAGAAGGGGCTCTTTGCCAAGCATGGCGTGCCCGATGTCGAAGTGCTGAAGCAGGCCAGCTGGGGCGCGACGCGCGACAACCTGGTGCTGGGCGGCGCCGCCAACGGCATTGACGGGGCGCATATCCTGACGCCGATGCCCTACCTGATTTCGACCGGCAAGGTGACGCAGAACAACGTGCCGCTGCCGATGTCGATCGTGGCGCGGCTCAATCTCGACAGCCAGGCGATCTCGGTGGCGCAGGCCTACAAGGATGTCGGCGTCGGCCTCGATAGTTCGCCGCTGAAGGACGTGTTCGCCAAGCGCAAGGCCGAAGGCAAGGAGGTCACCGTGGCGATGACCTTCCCGGGCGGCACGCATGACCTTTGGATCCGCTACTGGCTCGCCGCCGGCGGCATCAACCCCAATACCGAGGTTTCGACCATCACCGTGCCGCCGCCGCAGATGGTGGCGAACATGAAGGTCGGCAACATGGACGCGTTCTGCGTCGGCGAGCCGTGGAACGAGCAACTGGTCAACCAGGGCATCGGCTTTACCGCGGCGTCGACGGGGGAGCTCTGGAAGGGGCATCCGGAAAAGGCGCTGGGGCTCCGCAGCGATTTCATCGAGAAGAACCCGATCGCCACCCGCGCCATCCTGATGGCGGTGATGGAGGCGGCGCAGTGGGCCGACGACATGGGCAACAAGGAAGAGCTGAGCCAGATCCTCGGCAAGCGCGGTTGGTTCAACGTGCCGCCGGCCGATGTGCTGGGGCGGCTGAAGGGTGACATCAATTACGGCAATGGCCGCGTCGTCACCGCCACCGGGCTCGAGATGAAGTTCTGGAAGGACCATGCGTCCTATCCGTTCAAGAGCCACGATGCGTGGTTCCTCACCGAAGATATCCGCTGGGGGTACCTCCCGGCCGAAACCGACGTGAAGGCACTGGTCGATCAGGTGAACCGCGAGGACCTGTGGCGCGATGCGGCCAAGACGCTCGGCGTCGCGGCGGCCGACATTCCGACATCGACCTCGCGCGGGCCGGAGACCTTCTTCGATGGCAAGGTGTTCGATCCCGAAAACCCGTCCGCTTATCTCGAGAGCCTCGCGATCACTGCGCTGGGCTGATCGGGGTAGATGTCCCCTGACTGGCGCCGGGCCCAACCCCGGCTCGGCGCCACTTTTTTCCCTCATTCAGTAACGGACCCCGCGAGCATGAGTGCAGAGGCCCAGTTCGAAACCGTCGTGCCGACCAAGAAGGCGAAGGTGTTCGCCTTTCCGGCGCAGCCCGCCAGCCGCAGGATCGACATGCAGAAGGTCGCCACAGGCGTCGCGCGCTCCGTGGTGCCGCCGCTGATCGTTATCCTGTTGATCCTGTTGATCTGGCAGATCGCCTGCTCGACTCCGGGAGCCTCGCTGCCGCCGCCATCGGTGGTGTGGGAGCAGGCGGGCGAGCTGATCTGGAACCCGTTCTTCGACTATGGCAATGGCGATATCGGGCTCGCCTGGCGGGTGTTCGCCTCGCTGCAGCGGGTCGCGGTCGGCTTCGGTTTCGCTGCGCTGGTGGGCGTGGCGGTCGGGGCGTTTATCGGGCAATCGGTGTGGGCGATGCGGGGGCTCGACCCGATCTTCCAGATCCTTCGCACCGTGCCGCCGCTGGCCTGGCTGCCGCTGTCGCTGGCGGCATTTCGCGATAGCCACCCCTCGGCGATCTTCGTCATCTTCATCACCGCGGTGTGGCCGGTGATCATCAACACTGCGGTGGGCGTGAGGAACATCCCGAACGACTACCGGAACGTCGCGGCGATCCTCCGGCTCAACCCGATCGAGTTCTTCTTCAAGGTGATGGTGCCGGCCGCGGCGCCCTACATCTTCACCGGTTTGCGAATCGGCATCGGGCTCAGCTGGCTCGCCATCGTCGCAGCGGAAATGCTCACCGGCGGGGTCGGTATCGGCTTTTTTATCTGGGATGCGTGGAACTCGTCGCGCCTGCCCGACATCATCGTGGCGCTGGTCTATATCGGCGTGATCGGCTTCATGCTCGATCGCCTCGTTGCCGGCTTCGGCGCCTTCATCACCCGCGGCACGGCCGCGAACTGAGGGACCCGAACATGACTGGCTATCTGAAGATCGAACACGTCGACAAAAGCTTCGAGCGGAACGGGGTGACCTCGGAGGTGCTGAAGGACATTTCGCTGGAGATTTCCGAGGGCGAGGTGATCTCGATCATCGGGCATTCGGGTTGCGGCAAGTCCACGCTGCTGAACCTGATCGCCGGGCTGACCGAGGTGAGCTCGGGCGCGATCGTCCTTGGCTCGGAAGTGGTCAGCGGGCCGGGGCCGGAGCGGGCGGTGGTGTTCCAGAACCATTCGCTGCTGCCCTGGCTGACGGTCTACGAGAACGTCAACCTGGCGGTCAGCAAGGTGTTCGGCGGCAAGAAGTCGAGGGCCGAGCGGCATGAGTGGATCATGCACAATCTCGACCTGGTGCAGATGGGCCATGCCCGGGACAAGCGCCCGGCGGAGATCTCGGGCGGCATGAAGCAGCGCGTCGGCATTGCCCGGGCGCTGGCGATGGAGCCGAAGATCCTCTTGCTCGACGAGCCGTTCGGGGCGCTCGACGCGCTGACCCGGGCGCACCTCCAGGATGCGGTGATGGAGATCCATGAGCGGCTCCACAACACCATGATCATGATCACCCACGATGTCGACGAGGCGGTGCTGCTGAGTGATCGCATCGTGATGATGACCAACGGGCCGGCCGCGCGGATCGGCGAAGTGCTGGCTGTGCCGCTGGCCCGGCCGCGCCGGCGGCTCGAGCTCGCCGGTGACCGGACCTATCTCAAGTGCCGCGAGGCGGTACTGAAGTTCTTGTACGAGCGGCATCGGTTTGTTGAGGCGGCGTGAGGGCGGGGGTGAGGGGAGCCGATCCGGCGCTACGGGTGACCACCGAGGCTCCCTCCAACTCGGTGTCATCCCAGCGAAAGCTGGGACCCAACTATCGGCTGGCGCAGGCGGTGAGATGGGTCCCAGCTTTCGCTGGGATGACATCGGTGGGGAGGGGTGTTCAGTGGGTCGTTCGGACTATTGCTCAATATTTGGACGCCAAATCCGCATGGTCAAAGTATGTGCAGAATTCTGCTCACTCTGGACTCAAATTAGTCAGTCCTGCTGCCTGATCATTTTCGTGGCACCCGCCTAACCCACTACCAAGCCTAGCGTTTTAGCCTCCAACCCAGTTTGGCACGCTACGTGCATTGCAGTCCTCATGAGACGCGGTTTCCGCGCTTCTCATCCGGCGTCCAACGGTGGGCGCATCCCCAACAGGCAAAGTCGCCCTCAGATGCTCGGTCCTCAGCTGACTGCGCCTCGCAGGAGTTTTTTGTTTTGGCTCTCATCCCAGCGGAGAGAATTCATGAGCGCCTCTGATGCTCAAATCGCCTCGCAGCGCCGTGCGCTGACGCTGTCGACCATCGCCTTCACCGTCTGCTTTGCCGTCTGGACGATCTTTTCGATCATCGGGGTGGCGCTGAAGGATCAGCTCGGTCTTTCCGAGACGCAGTTCGGCCTGTTGATCGGTACCCCGGTGCTGACCGGCTCCTTGGTGCGCATCGCGCTCGGCATCTGGACCGACCGCTATGGTGGGCGGCTGGTCTACACCATGACCATGCTGGCGGCGGCAGTCGCCACCTCGCTCCTCGTCTTCGCGCAGACCTACGAGCAGTTCCTCATTGCGGCGCTGGGCGTCGGGCTTGCCGGCGGCTCGTTCGCGGTCGGCGTCGCCTATGTGTCGCGGTTCTATCCGCAGAAGCAGCAGGGCACGGCGCTCGGCATCTTTGGCGCCGGCAATGTCGGGGCGTCGGTGACCAAGTTCGTCGCGCCGTTCGTCATGGTGGCGTTCGGCTGGCAGGCGGTGGCGCTCAGCTGGGCCGCGGTGCTCGCCGTCATGGCAGTGGTGTTCTGGTTCACCACCGAGGACGATCCGGTGCTGATCAAGCGCCGCCAGGAAGGCGCGCCGCAGCGCAGCCTCGCCGCCGAGTTCGCGCCGCTGAGGGATATCCGGGTCTGGCGCTTCGGGCTCTACTATTTCTTCGCCTTCGGGGCGTTCGTGGCGCTGACCCTGTGGCTGCCACGCTACCTGATCGGGGTCTACGGCTTCGACATCAAGACCGCCGGCATGGTGGCTGCCGCCTACTCGATCCCGGCCAGCCTGTTCCGCGCCTATGGCGGCTCGCTCTCCGACAAGATCGGGGCGCGCACGGTGATGTACTGGACCTTCGGCGTTTCGGCGGTGGCGACCTTCATCCTCGCCCTGCCGCCCAGCGACATGCTGGTGCACGGCATCAGCGGCAGTTTCACCGTCAATTTCGGCATCAGCCCCTGGGCTTTCATCGGGCTGGTGTTCGTCCTCGGCTTCTTCATGAGCCTGGGCAAAGCGGCGGTCTACAAGCACATCCCGGCCTACTACCCCGAAAATGTCGGGGCGGTGGGCGGCCTCGTCGGCATGATCGGCGGGCTCGGCGGCTTCATCCTGCCGCTGCTGTTCGGCTGGCTCAACGACGCGACGGGGCTGTGGAGCAGCTGCTTCATGGCGCTGTTCGTGCTGGTCGCCGTGTCCTTCGCCCTCATGCACATCGCCGTGCGCCGCATGACCCGCGTGCAGCCGGCTGCCCACCTTCAACTGGAGACGGTTCAGTGAAAGAGAAACTCGTCATCATCGGCAACGGCATGGCGCCCGGGCGGGCGCTGGAAAAGCTGTTCGAGACCGATCCTGATCGCTACGAGGTGGTGATCTTCAACGCCGAGCCGCGGGTCAATTACGACCGCATCATGCTGAGCCCGGTGCTGTCGGGCGAGAAGAGTTTCGACGACATCGTCATCCACGGCGACGCCTGGTACATCCAGCACGGCATCACGCTCTACAAGGGCTGCAAGGTCGAAAGCATCGACCGGGTGAACAAGACGGTCACCTCGGTCAACGGCATCACCGAGAGCTACGACAAGCTGGTGATCGCCACCGGCTCGGTGCCGTTCATCATCCCGGTGCCGGGCGTGAACCTCGCCGGTGTGGTCACCTATCGCGACCTCGACGACGTGAACGTCATGATGCTGGCCGCCAAGTCGAAGGGCAGGGCGGTGGTGATCGGCGGCGGGCTCCTCGGCCTCGAGGCGGCAGCCGGGCTCAACGAGCAGGGCATGGACGTCACCGTGGTGCACGTCATGCCGACGCTGATGGAGCGCCAGCTCGATCCGGCGGCCGGGTACCTGCTCGGGGAATCGATGAAGGCGCGCGGCATCAAGGTGATGACCTCGGCCAATACCAAGCAGATCCTCGGCGACAAGCGGGTCACCGGCGTCGAGTTCGCCGATGGTTCGGTGATCCCGGCGGACCTGGTGGTGATGGCGGTCGGCATCCGGCCGAACGTCGCCCTCGCCAAGACCGCCGAGCTCGCCGCCAATCGCGGCATCGTGGTCGACGCGCAGATGCGCACCTCGGACCCCTCGATCTACGCGCTGGGCGAATGCGTCGAAGTCAACGGGGCGACCTTCGGGCTGGTGGCGCCGCTCTACGACATGGCCAATGTGCTGGCCGCGCAACTCTGCGGCGACGAGAAGGCGACGTTTACCCCGGTCGCCACGGCGACCCGGCTCAAGGTCACCGGCGTCAACCTCTACTCGGCGGGCGATTTCGCCGAGGGCGACGACCGCGAGGAGATCGTGCTGCGCGATGCCAGCGCCGGCGTCTACAAGCGGCTGATCCTCAAGGACGACAAGATCATCGGCACGGTGCTCTACGGCGATACCGGCGACGGGCCGTGGTTCTACGACATGCTGAAGCGCAACGTCGATACGCGCGAAATGCGCGACACGCTGATCTTCGGCCAGAACTACCAGGGTGGTGCCCCGCTGGACCCTACGGCGGCCGTTGCAGCCTTGCCGGATGAGGCAGAGATCTGTGGTTGCAACGGCGTATGTAAGTCGAAGATCACCGGCACTATCACCGCCAAGGGCCTGACGTCGCTCGACGATGTCCGCGCCCATACCAAGGCCTCGGCGAGCTGCGGCTCGTGTACCGGGCTGGTGGAAAAGCTGCTGCTCCTGACGCTGGGCGACAGCTACAACCCGGCCGCGGTGCAGCCGATGTGCAAGTGCACCGATCTCGGCCATGACGATGTGCGCCGGCTGATCATCGCCAAGGAGTTGCGCTCCATCCCGCAGCTGATGCAGGATCTCGAGTGGAAGACCTCGTGCGGCTGCGCCAAGTGCCGGCCGGCCCTGAACTACTACATGATCGCCACCTGGCCGGGCGAGTATGAGGATGACGGGCAGTCGCGCTTCATCAACGAGCGCGTGCACGCCAACATCCAGAAGGACGGCACCTATTCGGTGGTGCCGCGCATGTGGGGCGGCATGACCAGCCCGAACGAGCTGCGCGCCATCGCCGATGTCGCCGACAAGTTCAGGATCCCGGCGGTGAAGGTTACCGGCGGGCAGCGCATCGACCTGCTCGGGGTGAAGAAGGAAGACCTGCCTGGCGTCTGGGCCGACCTCAACGCCGCCGGCATGGTTTCGGGTGCCGCCTACGCCAAGGGCCTCAGGACGGTGAAGACCTGCGTCGGCTCGGACTGGTGCCGGTTCGGCACGCAGGATTCGACCGGTCTCGGCATCAAGCTCGAAAAGTTCATGTGGGGCAGTTGGACCCCGGCCAAGGTGAAGATGGCGGTCTCGGGCTGCCCGCGCAACTGCGCCGAGGCGACCTGCAAGGATGTGGGCGTGATCTGCGTCGACAGCGGCTACGACATCGTCTTTGCCGGAGCCGCCGGTCTCGACATCAAGGGCACCGAGCCGCTCTGCCACGTCGACACCGAGACGGATGCGATCGAGGTGATCGCGGCGCTGACCCAGCTCTATCGCGAGCAGGGCCGCTATCTCGAGCGCATGTACAAGTGGCTGAAGCGGGTGGGGATGGAGTCGATCCAGGCCTCGATCGTCCGCGACCTCACGAAGCGCCGCTTCTACTACGACCGGTTCGTCTTCAGCCAGAAATTCGCCCAGGTCGATCCGTGGGAAGAGCGGGTCAACGGCAAGGACGCGCACGAGTTCGCCGCGCTGGCGGAATTCGGCGTGCCGCAGGCAGCGGAGTGATAGACATGAACGACTGGATCGAGATCGGGCGCCTCGAGCAGGTTCCGTTACGTGGCGCGCGTTGTGTCAACACGCCAGCCGGCAAGATCGCGGTGTTCCGCACTGCCGAGAACCAAGTCTACGCCATCGAGAACCGCTGCCCGCACAAAGGTGGACCGCTCAGCGAAGGCATCGTGCATGGCGACTCGGTGACCTGCCCGCTGCACAACTGGGTGTTCGATCTCGCGACCGGCGAGGCGCAGGGCGCCGACGAGGGGCAGGTCAGGACGTTTGCGGTGAACGTGGTCGATGGCCGCATCTTCATGGCGGCCGAGGTCATGCTGATGGCGGCGGAGTAGGCTGGCATCGTGGCTTACCTGCCCCTCATCCGCCCTTCGGGCACCTCGCGGCGAGGGCGTTCGCCCTCGTCCGCTGACCTCAAGGGGAGAAGGACGGCCGCCTCGACATCTCAGTCAGGATGCCCTTCTCCCCTTGAGGGAGAAGGTGGATCGGCCGCAGGCCGAGACGGATGAGGGGCAGGGAAGCCACTATGTCAAAATCCTCCTCACCCATCCGCACCACCTGTCCCTATTGCGGCGTCGGCTGCGGGGTGCTCGCGACGCCGCAGCCGGACGGCTCGGTGACGATTGCCGGCGATCCCGAGCATCCGGCCAATTTCGGCCGGCTGTGCTCGAAGGGCTCGGCGCTGGGCGAGACGCTGTCGCTGGATGGACGGCTGCTCTATCCCGAGATCGGCGGCGAGCGGGCCAGCTGGGACCAGGCGCTGGACCTCGTGGCGAAAACCTTCGCCGAGACGATTGCCGAGCATGGACCGGACTCGGTCGCCATCTACGGTTCCGGCCAGTTGCTCACCGAGGACTATTACGTCGCCAACAAGCTGATGAAGGGCTTCATCGGCTCGGGCAATATCGATACCAACTCGCGGCTCTGCATGGCCTCGTCGGTGGCCGGGCACAAGCGGGCCTTCGGCTCGGACACCGTGCCCGGGAACTACGAGGACCTCGAACTCGCCGACCTGATGATCCTCGTCGGCTCCAACCTCAGCTGGTGCCACCCGGTGCTGTATCAGCGGATCATCAAGGCCAAGGCCGAGCGGCCGGGGATGCGGATCGTGCTGATCGACCCACGGCGGACCACCACCGCCGACCAGGCCGACCTGCATCTCGCGATCAAGCCGGACGGTGATACCGCTTTGTTCGTCGGGCTGTTGAAGTCACTGGCCGAGCGGAACGCGGTCGATGCCGAGTTCATTGCCGAAAGCACCAACGGGTTCGGCGCGGCGCTCGACGTGGCGCGCAACTGGGGCCTCGAGCGGGTGGCGGAAGCCACCGGGCTCAGCGTGCGCGACATCGCGGTGTTCTACGATTGGTTCGCCGAAACGACGCGGACGGTGACGGTCTACTCGCAGGGGGTGAACCAGTCAGCGACCGGCACCGACAAGGTCAACGCCATCGTCAACGTGCACCTCGCCACCGGCCGGATCGGCATGCCCGGGATGGGCCCGTTCTCGGTGACCGGGCAGCCCAACGCGATGGGCGGGCGCGAGGTCGGCGGTCTCGCCAACATGCTCGCGGCGCATATGGATTTCGAACCCGTCAATATCGACCGGGTGAAGCGGTTCTGGCGTTCCGAGCGGGTGGCTGAGAAGCCGGGCCTGAAGGCGGTCGAGCTGTTCGAGGCGATCGCCCAGGGCAAGGTGAAGGCGCTGTGGATCATGGCGACCAACCCGGTGGATTCGATGCCCGAGGCCGACAAGGTGCGGGCGGCGATCCGGGCCTGCCCGTTCGTCGTGGTATCGGACATGAACGCCGCGACCGATACGGCGGTGGAAGCGCATGTGCGGCTGCCGGCGGCGGGCTGGGGCGAAAAGAACGGCACGGTGACCAATTCCGAGCGCCGGATTTCGCGGCAACGGCCGTTCCTTGACCCACCGGGGGAGGCGAAGCCCGACTGGTGGATCGTCACGCAGGTGGCGCGCCGGATGGGGCATGCCGAGGCTTTCGCCTATGAGCGGCCGGCCGAGATCTTCGCCGAACACGCGGCGCTGTCGGGGTTCGAGAACGAGGGCAACCGCGATTTCGATCTCTCGGGTCTGCTGCATGCCGAATATGAAGGGCTGCAGCCGGTGCAGTGGCCGGTGCGGACGGTGCGCAGTACGGCGCGGATGTTCACCGATGGGCGGTTCTTTACGCCCGATAGCCGGGCCCGCTTCGTCGCGGTGGCGCCGCCGCCGCCGCTGACGCCACCGCCGGGCATGCTGGTGCTCAATACCGGCCGGGTGCGCGACCACTGGCACACCATGACGCGCACCGGCAAGGCGGCGCGGCTCTCGGCGCATATGGCCGAGCCGTTCGCCGAGCTGCACCCCGACGATGCCTCGGAAAAGAGCATCCGGCATGCCAGCCTGGTGCGGCTCGAGAACCGGCATGGCAGTGTGCTGGTGCGGGCGCTGGTGACCGAGCGGCAGCAAAAGGGCTCGGTGTTCGTGCCGATGCACTGGACCGACCGGTTCTCGGCGCAGGGCCGGATCGATGCGCTGGTGGGTGGGCAGACCGACCCGCAATCGGGGCAGCCGGCGCTCAAATCGGCCATGGTGGTGGCAGGGCCGGCTTTGGCTCGGCGCTACGGTTTTGCAGTGAGCCGGGTGCGGCCGCGATTCGCCGGCACCGATTACTGGGCGATTGCAGAGACGACTGGCGGCTGGCGGGCGGAGCTGGCGTTCATCACCGAGCCCGACGATTGGGTCGGCTGGGCCCGGGCGGCATTCGGGGTGGGGGAGAAGGTCGAACTGCTCAGTATTGCCGACAAGGCGAGCGGCCGGCAGAGCCTCGCGCTGTTCGAGGGCGGCAAGCTGATCTTCGCGCTGTACCTCTCGCCCGACCCGGTGCTGGTGTCGCGGCAATGGGCGGTGTCGCTGTTGACCGAGACGATCAAGCCGGCGCGGCGCGCCGATATCCTGGTGGGCCGTCCGGGCGCCGACCGTCCGGATCCGGGCCCGATCGTCTGCGCCTGCTACGGTGTGGGCGCCAACCAGATCGCCGAAGCGGCGCGCGGCGGCTGTCACACGGTCGAGGCGATCGGGGTGGCGCTGAAGGCGGGGACGAACTGCGGCTCGTGCCGGGCGGAGATCAGGGGGCTGATCGAGGTTAACAGGTTGGAGGCGGCGGAGTAGGGGAAGCCATCGCACCTGACGCTCAGGGCGGTGCGGGAAGAATACCCCCCACCCTGTCCCTCCCCCGCAAGGGGGGAGGAGACCAAAACACTGGCGTTGGTGATGGCGTCTCCCTCCCCCTTGCGGGGAGGGGACAGGGGTGGGGTGCTCTTCCCGCGCCGAGCTATCCCCCGCTACGCGCCATTCGCCCGCAGCGTCAACGCGCAATTCCCAGCATTTCCCACCCGTCATTCATTTGTCGTTCAGCCCCAGTCATCATAGGGTGAGGTAGAGGTACTAACTACGATAGGGGTTTGGGAATGCAGCGGCTTTTTCGGTCGATCTGGTGGCTTGTCGTGGCCGGAACCCTTGCTCTCAGTCCCGCGCACGCGGCCGACCGCAACATCACGCTGCTGCCCGGCACGGATCTGCCCGGTTTCGATTACTCGGTGCTGAAGGATGTCGATGTCGACGCCTGCTCGGCCGCCTGTACCGACGACAAGATCTGCCGCGCCTTCACCTATAACGAGAAGGCCAACTGGTGCTTCCTCAAGGGCGATGTCGGCCCCGAGACGGCGTTCAAGGGCGCCACGTCCGGCCGCGTCGATTTCACCCCGCCGCTGGCCGAGACCGTCGAGGCGCGGCTGAGCGAGCTGCCGTTCCCGGCGCAGGATCTGGTCGATTCCGCCCGCTACATGGCGACCAGCCTGCCGCAGACCGATCCGCCGCCACCGGATGTGAGCTATGCCGACCTGGTGGCCGCAGGCGACGAAGCCTCGGCGCAGTCGAACCCCTCGGCTGCCATGGTGTCGTATCGCCAGGCGCTGGCGATCAACAAGAACGATCCCTCGGTCTGGCTGAAGCTGGCGGCCGAAGGCGAGGCCCGGATGGTGATCGAGGCGGCCGCCGGTAACGGCGTCTATGATCTTGCGGTCAACTCGTCCTACGCGGCGATGAACGCGCTGATGCTGTCGGAAACCGTCGCCGAACGCGCCGACGCGCTGGGTGCGCTGGCGCTCGCGCTGTCGCGCCGCGAGATGTGGCGCGAGACCATTGCCACCTATCGTGCCAGCCTCGCGCTGGTCGACAACGCGACGCGCGAAGCGGCGCTGGAACAGGCGGTTGCCGAGCATGGCTTCCGCGTCACCTCCAACCAGGTCGATGCCGAAGCCGCCAACCCGCGCATCTGCGCGGTGTTCTCGGATTCGCTGCCCTCGGGCGACACTGACCTGTCGAGCTATGTGGTCGTCGATAACGCGCCGACCGTGGCGGTGGAAACCGAACAGAGCCAGATCTGCATCACCGGCGTCGAGCATGGCCGGCGCTATCACATCAAGCTGCGCGCCGGGCTGCCCTCGGCCAATGGCGAAGAGCTGCGCGCCGATGTCGAACTCGACCTGTTTGTGCCGGATCGCGCGCCGTTCGTCGGCTTCGCCAACAATGCCTATGTGATGCCCGCCGGGCTTGGCGGTGGTCTGCCGATCACCTCGGTGAACGCCAAGACCGCCGATGTGGTGATTTACCGGATCGGCGATCGTTCGATCGCCACCGCGGTCCGCAACGGGGTGTTCCAGCGCACGCTTGATGGCTATTCGGCCGAAGACGTTGCCAATTCGACCGGCGAGAAGACCTGGGAAGGTCAGGTCGACCTGGCGCAGGGCGCACCCAATGCCATGACGGTGACCGCCATTCCGGTCGCGGAGATCGTCAAGGAACTGCAGCCGGGCGCCTATGTGGTGACCGCGAAGGTCAATGGCGTACAGCAGGAATATTGGAAGGAAGTCGCGACGCAGTGGTTCATCGTCACTGACCTCGGGCTGACCACGGTCACCGGCGATGATGGCGTCCATGCATTCGTGCGCTCGCTGACCAGCGCGCAGCCGGTGGCCAATGCCAAAGTGCGGCTCGTCGCCGTCAATAACGAGATCCTCGGCGAAGCGGTGACCGATGCCGATGGCCGGGCCGATTTCGCGCCGGGCCTGTCGCGCGGCGAAGGCGGCAGGGCGCCGCAGCTGATCACTACCGAGACCGATGGCGGGGACTATGCGTTCCTCGACGTCTCCAAGGCGGCGTTCGATCTCACCGATCGCGGCGTCGAGGGCCGGCCGTCGCCGGGTCCGCTCGACCTGTTCGCCACAACCGAGCGCGGCGTCTATCGCCCGGGCGAGACGGTGTTCCTCACCGCTATCCTGCGCGACGTGAAGGCCAAGGCGGTGACCGACCTGCCGCTGACGCTGGAAGTGCAGCGCCCGGATGGCGTGATCTCGAGCACTGAACTGCTGAACGACGCCGGCGCCGGCGGCTATTTCAGCGCCGTGACGCTCGACCCCGAAGCCATGCGCGGCTCGTGGACGATGCGGCTCTATGCCGACCCCAAGGCCGATGCCCTGACCAATGTCGGGTTCCTGGTCGAGGATTTCGAGCCGGAACGGCTGGCCTTCGAGATCAGCGCCGCCGATGCGCCGATCAAGACCGGCGAAGTGACGCCGGTCGAGGTGACCGCCAAATATCTCTATGGCGCCACGGCGCCCGACCTTGCGGTCGAGGCCGATGCGGTGCTGCGGCCGGTGGCGTCGCTCCCGGCTTATCCGGGCTATACGTTCGGCCGTCTCGACGACACGTTCGAGACCTCGCGTGAGCCGCTCGGCGTCGTCGGTACCACCGACGAGGCCGGCAATGTCACTGCCGAAGTCACGGTCAGCGCGCCGCAGGCGACGACGCGGCCGCTGGAAGCGCAACTGATCCTCCGCCTCGTCGACAGCAATGGCCGCGCCATCGAGCGCAGCCTCACCCGTCCGGTGCTGGCCGATGGCAATCGCATCGGGCTGAAGCCGCAGTTTGCCGATGCCAGCGGGCTGGCCGAAGGCAGCGAGGCGATGTTCGATGTGATCGCGGTGGCGCCCGACGGTGCAACGGTCGATGAGGCCGGCCTCGAGTGGTCGCTGTCGCGGGTTGAGACCACCTATCAGTGGTATCGCAACAGCGGCACCTGGAAGTGGGAAGCCATCACCACGACGCGCGAAGTTGCCAACGGCACTGTCGACGCGCTCGCCTCCGGTCCGGTCGCCATTGGCGCAGCCGTCAGCTGGGGCCAGTACCGGCTCGAAGTGTCGAGCACCGGTGAAGGCGCCACCTCCTCGAGCTACGAGTTCTATGCCGGCTACTATTATCCGGAAGCGGGCTCCGACACGCCGGATACGCTGTCCGTGGCGCTCGACAAGCCGGCCTACCGGAAGGGCGAGACGGCCAACCTGAAGCTCGATCCGCAGTTCGCCGGCACCGCGCTGGTGATGGTGGTCGACGATCGCATCATCGCCATGAAGGCGGTCGAAGTGCCGGAAGGCGGCACCACCGTGCCGCTCGAAGTCACCGATGACTGGGGCCCGGGCGCCTATGTGACGGCGATGCTCTATCGCCCGGCCAGCGCCGAAGCCAAGCGCATGCCGGCGCGTGCGCTCGGCCTCGCTTTCGCCGATGTCGAGCCGGGTGACCTGAAGCTCGATTTGAGCCTCGATGCGCCCAAGGAAGCGCTGCCGCGCCAAGCCTTCACCACCACGGTGAAGCTTGCCAACGTCAAGCCGGGTGACAAGGCCTATGTCGCGGTCGCGGCTGTGGACCTCGGCATCCTCAATCTCACCAAGTTCCAGGTGCCGGATCCGGATGGCTGGTTCTTCGGCCAGCGCCAGCTCGGCGTCGAGGTGCGTGATCTCTATGGCCAGCTGATCGACCCGATGCAGGGCACGCCCGGTGCGTTCCGCACCGGTGGTGACGAGGGCGCCTCGCGCTTCGGCACGCCGCCGGCGACCACCGTGCTGGTGGCGCTGCACTCGGGCATCGTCGAAGTTGGGCCTGATGGTACCGCGACGATCAGCTTCGACATGCCGGATTTCAACGGCACGGTGCGACTGATGGCGATGGCGTGGAGCGCCGGGGCCGTGGGTCATGGCTCCGCCGACGTGATCGTGCGCGATCCGGTGGTGGTGAACCTGAGCCCGCCGCGCTTCCTGCGTCTCGACGATACGTCGCGGCTCCTGGTCGAGGTCAATAACGTCGCCGGCCAGCCGGGCACCTACAAGGTGGCGCTGGAAACCGGCACGGGGCTCTCGACCGATGCGGCGGAAACCAGTGTCGATCTGCCGACGGGCGAGCGCACCGCGCTCAACCTCAGCCTCACTGGCACTGAGATCGGCGACCAGACGCTCAAGCTGATCGTCACCGCGCCGGATGGGACGACGCAGACCAAGGAGCTGACGCTCGGGGTCCGTGCCGCCAGCGCTCCTCAAACCACCAGCCAGCTGATCCCGCTGGAAGTGGGTGCGACGACGACGCTCGATAAAAGCTTCTTCGCCGACATGGTACCGCATACCGGGGAACTGACGCTCGCGGTCGGGCCGATTGCCCGCCTCGATGTGCCGGGCCTGCTGATGCAGCTCGATCGCTACCCCTATGGCTGTGCCGAACAGACCTCGAGCCGGGCCTTGCCGCTGCTCTATCTCAACGAAGTCGCCTCGATGATCGGTCTGGGCGATGACGAAGCGATCACCCAGCGGGTCAAGGACGCGATCAAGAACCTGCTCGCCAAGCAGACCTCCAGCGGCGGTTTCGGCCTCTGGGGACCGTACGATGGCACCGACCTGTGGCTCGACTCCTACGTCACCGAGTTCCTGCTCCGCGCCAAGGCGGAAGGCTACGAGGTGCCGGACCTGGCGATGACCCGGGCGCTCGATAACCTCGGCAACCAGGTGTCCTACGCCACCGACTTCACCGTCGGCGGAGAGGACGTGGCCTTCGCGCTCTATGATCTGGCGCGCGCCGGCCGGGCCGCCATCGGCGACCTGCGCTACTATCTCGAGGCGCGCCTCAGCGCCTTCGGCTCGCCGCTTGCCAAGGCCCAGCTCGGCGCCGCGCTCGCCCTCTATGGCGACCGGACCCGTGCGGCGACTGCCTTCCAGGCGGCCGTCGAGGACCTGCAGGCCCGTGAGGATCGGGCGAAGTACCGCAACGACTATGGCAGCCAGCTGCGCGATACGGCCGGGGTGCTCGCACTCGCCGCCGAGTTCACGCCGTCGGGTGTCGATATCGGCGCGCTGACGAGCAAGCTTGCGACGCTGCGCGACCAGGCCCGCTGGACCTCCACCCAGGAGGATGCGTGGACCCTGGTGGCCGCCTCGGCGCTGGCCCGTGAGGCGGGCGATGGCTCGGTGACGATCAATGGCGATCCGCTCACCGGCACCGTCTACCGCCGCTATGACCAGGAGGCGTTCGACAGCGAGGCCGTCGAGATCGTCAACAACGGCAACCGTCCGACCGAGATGAAGGTGACCGTCACCGCCATCCCGGCGACCCCGCCGGCGGCCAGCTCGAACGGTTTCACCATCCAGCGGGATTACTACCTGCCGAATGGCGAGCCGGCCGACCTCAGCAATATCCACCAGAACGATCGCTTCGTGGTGGTGCTGACGACGCAGCCGACCCAGCTCGGTTCGGGCCAGTATGTGGTGGCCGATCCGCTGCCGGCCGGGTTCGAGATCGAGAACCCCGACCTGCTGCAGGGCTCGGGCGTCGCCGATCTCAGCTGGCTCACCGTCGATACGCCGGCGCATGTTGAATCGCGGACCGACCAGTTCGTCGCCGCATTCAGGTTCACCTCGGCGGCCAGCAGCGTCACCACCGCCTACATGGTGCGTGCCGTCTCGCCGGGGACGTTCGTGATGCCGGGCGCCACGGTCGAGGACATGTACCGGCCGGAGCTCCGCGGCAACACCGACGCGGGCTCGATCGAGGTCAGCGCGACCGGGCCATGAGCACCGCCGCGCATAAATCTGAGCCCCGGCGCCGACGCGCGCCGGGGCTTTTTACTGCGACACTGATCGTCCTCGCGGGCGTGGCGCTGGTCGGCAGCCAGTATGGGCTCGCGGTGCTGCGCGATATCCGCGCCACCTTGCCGCCCACTCCGGTGGTGTCGGCGGTGCCGGTGTCGACCGCGGTGGTCGACAATGCCGGGCTGCTGCTCCGGCCGTTCACCACGGCCAATGGGCGCTGGCGGCTGCCGGTAAGCATCGAAGAGGTCGACCGGCGCTTCATCGACATGCTGCTGGCCTATGAGGACCAGCATTTCAGCGAGCACCACGGCATCGACTGGCCGTCGATGCTGCGTGCCGCGGTGCAATATGCCGGGGCAGGGCGGATCGTCTCAGGCGGCTCGACCCTCACCATGCAGGTGGCGCGGCTGATCGGCGGCGAGCCGACGCGCAACATTGCCGGCAAGCTGCGCCAGATGGTGCATGCCGACATGCTGGAGCGGACGCTCAGCAAAGACGAGATCCTGACGCTCTACCTGACCCTTGCCCCCTATGGCGGCAATATCGAGGGCATCCGCGCCGCGAGCCTTGCCTATTTCGGCAAGGAGCCGGGGCGGCTGACCACGGCGGAATGCGCGCTGCTGGTGGCGCTGCCGCAATCGCCCGAGGCGCGACGGCCGGACCGCGACATCGAAGTGGCGCGGACGGCGCGCAACCTGGTGCTCGACCGCATGGTCGGGGCCAAAGTGATCAGCGCCGAGGAGGCGGAAGCCGCCAAGCTCGAACCGATGCCCAAGGCGCGGCGCGATTTCCCGATGTACGCAGCACATCTCGCCGAGGCGGCGGTGAAGGCGCACCCCAATGCACGCAAGATCGAGTTGACCATCGAGCGGAAGCTGCAGGCCAAGCTCGAGCGGCTCGGCGCCGATCGCGCGGCGCAGCTCGGCTCGAAACTCTCGGTGGCGATCGTCGTCGCCGACCAGCAGACCGGCAATATCCTCGCCTCGGTCGGCTCGGCCGGGCTCTTCAATGCCGAGAGCGACGGCTATGTCGATATGACCGAGGCGGTGCGCTCGCCCGGCTCGACCCTGAAGCCGTTGATCTACGGGCTGGCGTTCGAGCTGGGGCTCGCCCATCCCGAGAGCCTGATCGAGGACCGGCCGACCGCCTTCAACGGCTATGTGCCGGTCAATTTCGACGGTTTCAACCGTGGCACGGTCAGCATCCGGCAGGCGCTAACCGAGTCGCTGAACATTCCCGCCGTCGTGGTGCTCGACGCGGTCGGGCCGGCGCGGCTGGTGGCGCGGATCAAGCGGGCGCATGCCGCGGCGCGGCTGCCGGCCGATACGGCGCCGAGCCTGGCGGTCGGCCTTGGCGGCGTCGGCGTGACGCTGCGCGACCTCGTCTCGATCTATGCGGCGATCGGCCGGGGCGGCACGCCGGTGGTGCTGCGCGACGGCGTGAAGCCGGTGGCCGAGGAAACCGAGACGCCGGCGCCGGTGCTCGATCCGATTGCCGCCTGGTATGTCGCCAACATCCTCGCCGACGTGCCGCCGCCGCTGAATGGTTCGGCCGGGCGCATCGCCTACAAGACCGGTACCTCCTACGGCTATCGCGACGCCTGGGCCATCGGCTTTGATGGCAAGACCGTGATCGGGGTATGGGTCGGCCGGCCCGACAACTCGCAGATCCCCGGGATTACCGGCATCGGCGCCGCGGCCCCGATCCTGTTCGAGAGCTTTGACCGGCTGGCCGAAAAGACCGTGCCGCTGCGCGACGCGCCGCCGGGGACGATCTTTGCCTCGAATTCCGAACTACCGCTGCCGCTGCGCCGTTTCCGCCATCCGGACGAGCAGAAGGTGAAGCGCGATGCAGCGCCGCAGATCGCCTATCCGAGCGATGGGGTCGACGTCGACCTGGGCCTCGCCTCGGGCAATGAAGCGCCGCTGATCGTCAAGGTGCGCAACGGCGTGCCGCCCTTCACCTTCTTCGCCAACGGCGCGCCGTTCGGCCGCTCCGCCTTCGCGCGGCAGAACAGCTGGCGGCCGGATGGGCCGGGGTTTGTGACGCTATCGGTGGTCGATGCCGAAGGCCGCTCGGACACGGTGAAGGTGTTTCTGGATTAGGAACTGGGCCGGCTGGGCTCCCTTCGCCCTTCTGCCGAGAGGGGCGGGGCAATGTGCGGGACCGAGCGAGAGCCCGGCGCAGCGGCGTCGGTTAGGGCGCATTCGCCGCCAATTAGATAAGACTGCGGCCGATAGGCTTCACCAAAACGGAACAGCGCCGCCTCGATACTCTGAAAGCCTCACTTAGCCGCTCGGCATCCAATCCGCCGGGCGGCTCCATTTCGTAAGCGCCCAGGCGTTGCAGTGAGGACTCCCAATGGGCAAACGTCCCCTTTCCCTCGCCGCAGAAGCGGCAACAAAGGCGCAGGATTCCGTGTCCGCTGGAGCAGCGGACATTGGGGAGCGCCACGAGGCCAGATGCCAGTGGAGGCTCCCTCCTCCCCATCTCCATTCGCGGCCGCCCCGTGGCGCTCGTCTCCCGCAATCGACGGTCGTTACCGGTAATCATCGTCCCTCTTTCGCAAATCTCCGCACCGTGTACGTCCTGGCACAGACGTATAAGGTTAGGTCCGCGATTACTGGTTGTCGCAATTGTGATATGAAGTTCGCAAGCGTACGGTGACGTCCGAAAATTGATTGAAGAGCATCTAGAAGTGAGTCGTGTTGATTCTGACTTTCATTAATACTTGTATCTAACATGGAGCCTATCGGACGGAGTTGAGATGTGAGGCCTTGGCTGCGTTCGGTTCGACCAACAGCACGACGTTCCAGGTGGCTCCCCCATCGCTGACTCGCGAGCCCCCAAGGCCACCACGGACCGATGCAACCTCGGTTGGAACGGCAAGCGGTCGATCGACCATCCGGGTGGAGGCCCTGCCGTCCGGATGGTCGCCCCTTCAGCCGAGCGCCGCGGCGTTCTGCGCCAAGGCTGCAGCAGATCCGCGCAGAGCTTGGAGATACGTTCAGGGCGCCTGCGTTCGCGTTATGTCGCCGCTCGGGCGGTTGAGTTTGCTGTTGGACGGCGGGGCTTGGCGCTGCGCCCCGATACGGCGGTTTCGCTCTATGTCGGCGCGAGATTGTCGTAATGGCGGAGTGCATCCAGCGTTAGTGAAAGGTAAAGGCAGCGCCGCCAAGAAACCTGCTGCAACGTGGCGCCGCTGCGGATCGCCTTGGGAAAGCGGCATTTCCACCGTTATTTCCCTGGCGCGAAAAAGATACATGAGATCTGTCCGTATTTCTGTCGCAATTCATTTCGCATTCTGCGCCTGAGGGGTCGTTACCGATTCCGGGGGGCGATCGACCAGAATGTTGCCTTGATCACCCTCCGCGTCTGATGTAGCGTTCGGGTGCGCCGGCAATATCAGTGATGCGTCTGTACGAATTCGTACAGTTTGACAGAAGTATTGAGTGGCGTTTGGGGCGTATTGCAGGGAATCCTGCTACTACCGTGGGGCACATCGCCGAACAACAACCAGTTGTGGGGCTCGGCGAGCAACCAGGTGGCAGAAGCCGCCAGCGCACTGACCGCTGCCTGACAAGGGCAGCCGCGGCGCGAGAGGGAATCTGCGGGGGGCGCAGTTTCACCTGACATTGGTGTTTTTGGCATGAGCAGTTGCCCATGACCATTTGTTGCGGCGCGTCGCGCCGCCCCTGAGTAGGGAAACAACTGGCGGGGTGCTGCGCAAAGCAGGAGCGCAGAGGCTTGTCTTTTCTGTCACCGCGGTTCGAGAACGGCCTGCTGTCGCGACTGTCCGAACAGGACCTGGCGCTGCTGGGGCCGATGGAGCGGGTCGACCTTGCGCCGCATAACGCACTCGAAGTGGCCAACCGTAGTGTCGAGTCGATCTACTTCATCGAGCGCGGCTTTGCCTCGGTGGTGGCCGACGATGCCGATGGCGGCATCATCGAGGTGGGCCTGATCGGGCCGGAGGGCATGACTGGCCTGGCGGTGGTGCATGGGGTCGAGAAGACCCCGTTCAGCACGGTGGTGCAGGGCGGCGGCAGCGCGGTGCGCGTCGACCCCGAGCACCTGCGCGTCGCGCTCGCCGACAGCCCGTCGCTGCATCAGCTGTTCATGCGTTACGCGCAGGCGTTCGCGGTTCAGGTCGCCTCGACCGCCTCGGCCAATGGCCGGCTGCTGCTGGAGCAGCGGGTGGCGCGCTGGCTGCTGATGGTGGGCGACCGGCTGGGCGAGTCGTTCCAGATCACCCATGAATTCCTGTCGGTGATGCTGGCGGTGCGTCGCGCCGGGGTGACCCGCGCCCTGCAGGACCTCGAGGTCCGCGGGTTGATCCGCACCATGCGCGGCGTGGTGGCGATCGTCGATCGCGCCGGCCTCGCTGAGTTCACCAACGGCGCCTACGGCCTCGCGGAAAGGGAGTATGCCAACCTGCTGGGCCCGGAAAGCGAGCCGGAGCTGGTCGAGCCGCGGGAGCCGAAATATTACCGCAAGGTGAGTTATTAGCTGAGGTTAACTGCCGGACCGAGCAGTCGGCGCACCCTCTCCCGCTTGCGGGAGAGGGAATCCCGACTGCCCGCCTGGGTGAGGAGGGCACCGAATGCGAAGGGCTCCTTCCGGAGCCCTTCTTTCATTTCGCGGATCTCGTCGCCCTACTTCGCGATAATCATCGCCTCAAGCTTCGCCACATCCGTCGGCAGCTCCGCATCCCCGGTCATGAGGCCGTTGACCGAGAGGATGTAGGCCACGAGATCGGCGTAGGTTTCGTCGCCCAGTTCGCCCGGGCGTGAGGGCGGCATGCGGTCGTGGACGTGGGTGTAGAGCGCGCCCACGGTCTGGCCCACCCATTTGCCCTCGAAATAGGGGCCGGCCAGCGGCGGGCCGTAATTGGCGCTCACCAGGTCCGGACCGTGGCAGGAGACGCAGTTGGCATCGTAGGCCGCCTTGCCGCGCGCCGCCTGCTCGGCGGTGAAGGTCGCCGGCTCGCCGGTTGCGGCGGTGGCCGTGGTATCGGCGGCCGGAGCTGCCTCGGTGGTGGTCGTGGCGGCCTTGCCGTCACCCTCGCCGGTATAGGTGTAGACGAGAATAGCGCCCGGGTTCTTGAGCTCGGTGCCGGCGCCGCCGTCCATGGTGCCGACGAGGCCGCTGACATCGGTGGCCACGTACATGGTCTTCATGTCGGGGCTGAGCGCCATGTCGCGCAGGCGGTTCTCGGATTGGAAATAGCGCTCGATCGGGCCGGCGATGGTCTTGCCGTCGGGCCCAAGCGGCACGCGATAGATCGAGCCGCGCTTCAGCGTGGTGACCAGCAGCGAGTTCTTCCAGCCAAGGATGCCTTCGCCGTCTTCAGGGAAATAGGCCTGCATCGACGAGGTGGCGACGGTCGGCCAGCAGATGAAGTCGATGCCGCCGCAGGCCGGGTCGGTGAAATCCCAGTCGCTGGGGACGGTGAACAGCGTTGCCAGCGGATCGTGCTGCTGGCCCGGCCAATCGGTTTCGTTTTCGACCGGCACCGAGGGGTCGATGGTGATATCGGAGAAGGTCAGTTGCGCGCAGGGCGTGGTGGCCAGATCCCAGCGGGCCATCTGGTAGGCCTTGTCGTCCTTGAAGCCGACGACATGCGGCCAGCCATAGTTATCGCCGCCAACCAGCACGTTGACCTCGTCATCGGTCTTCGGACCCTGCTCGGAGGCGTAGAGCGTGCCGTCCGGGCCGAAATCGATGCCCTGCATGTTGCGGTGGCCATAGGTGAAGACGTGGCTTCTGACGCCATCGATCTCGGGGTTGTCCTCGGGGATCGAGCCGTCGAGATTGAGCCGCAGCGATTTGCCCTGATAGGCGATCCAGTTCTTGGCCGAGAGTTCATCGGCGGTCGGCAGGCGCTGCGCCTCGATCGGAATGCACCAGTTGCCGAGCTGGCCCTTACCGCCATCGCCGATGGTGTAATAGAGCTTGCCGTCCGGGCCGAATTTCAGCCGGCCGGAATTGTGGTCGTTCTGGCCGGGCATGCTGGAGATGATCACCTGCGGATCGCTGAGCGTGCCGGCCGCCTTGTCGTAGCTCAGGCGGACGATCTTGGCGAAGAGGTTGGCGTAGGGGCTGAACGGGTCCTTGACCCACTCATGCTTGGGCAGCTCTTTGTCCACATAGGTATAGGCGGCATAGACGTAATCATTGCCGGTATCCTTCAGGAGGCCGGGGTCGAGCGCCATGCCGAGCAGCCCGTCCTGGCCGCCGGGGGCCGACACTTCCTCGATATCGATCGCCACCTGCTTGGTGCCGTCTGCCGGGTTGACGCGAGTGATCCTGCCACCGACACGCTCGGTGACCCACAGCCAGTCATCCGGCCCCCAGGTGATCTCCCACGGCCCTTCGAGCCCGTTGGTGAGCTCCTTCATCTCGAACTGCTTGGTTCCAGTGACCGCCGAATCCGGCGTGTCCTGCGCGAAGACCGGTAGCGCCATGCTGACCAAGGCAATGGCGAGCGCAAACCTTGCGGAGAGTCTCATGGGCGTTCCTCCAGTGATGGACCGACGGTCCAACCCGCGGTGAAGCGGGTTGGTTGCCGGGCCGGCAGAGCAGTAGTGCGAACGGCGTCTAGCGAGCGTTAACCCGCCGCGACGCTTACGACAGATCGTGCTTCCAGCCGAGGATGCGCTCGGCCTTTGACGAGTTGAAGAAGGCTTTGCGGCCGCTGAGGTCGCCCTTGATCGGGATGCCGGGAAAGTACTTGGCGGCCGCCTCGAGGCTGGGCATGTCGATCGTGGTGTCGGGCGCCACGATGTAGAACGCCTCGTGCCCCCTAAACTTGCCTTCGAGGCTCAACAGGCAGGCTCGCGCCGCGGCGTCGAAGCGCGTATAGGCGAAGAGGTGCTTCTTGGGCGAGGCCGAGTTGGGGGTGAAGTTGCGGGCGGCCAGCTCGCGCTCCGGCACCACCCAGTGGAAGCGCATCGAGGCGATGGAAATATCCTCCCAGCGGCGCGCGAAGGCGTCGGCCTGGGCTTCGCAGATCCATTTCGAGAGGCTGTAGGGCTCCTCGGAATAGTTGGCGTGCTCCTCGTCGATCGGCAGGTAGTCGTAATGCGGATCGCGGCTGTAGGAGTGGCCGATGGCGTTGACGCTCGAGGCCTGGCAGATGCGCATGATGCCGTTCTCGACGGCGGCCTGGAGCGCGTTGTAGCTACCCACCACGTTGTTGTTGTGGACGACATGATCGGGGTGCCGGCCCGGCGAGGGGATGGCGGCCATGTGGATCACCGCGTCGCAGCCGGCAAAGGCCGCGACGAGCTTGTCATATTCATCCATGTCGGCCTGGATGAAATGCAGGTCCCTGGTTTCCTCGGTCTCAGGCGCTGCGACGCGGTCGATGCAGACCAGGTCGTGGCCTTGCTTGCGCGCCTCGGTGATGATGGCGCGACCGACGCCGCCGGACGAACCGGTAAGTGCGATCTTCATTGTGGTATCTCAGCTCGAATAGACGGCTTCGTGGAGGCCGCGGATATAGCCGATGGCGTAGAGCCGGCCGAAGGCGGAGTAGCCGGCGTTCTCGTTGCTGTCGCCTTCCACCGTCGGGACGTGGTCGGGGCGCAGCACGCCGTCGAAATCGATGTCCTTGTAGGCGCGCATGGTGGCGAGCATGTCGGTCTTGCCAGCGTCATGCCAGGTTTCGTGGAAGTTGGTCGGCACGCCCTCGACATCGCGGAAGTGGACGAAGCTGATCTTCTTCTTGCCGAAGCCGCGGATCACCTTGGGCAGGTCGTCGGTCATCAGGGTGAAGTTGCCCTGGCAGAGCGTGATGGTGTTGTAGTCCGACGGCAGCATGTCGATGAGACGCTGGAAGTTCGGCACCGTGCGCATGATGCGGGAGACGCCCTTGATCGGGGTGATCGGCGGATCATCGGGGTGCATGGAGAGCTTGACGCCGGCCTTCTCGGCCACCGGCAGCACGCGGCGCAGGAAGTACTCCAGCGTTTCCCAAAGCTTTTCTTCCGAGATCGGTGGGTTCGAGGTGATGGTGTCAGGCACGTCGTTGACGTTGAAGGCCGTCACCACCGAACCGCCGCGGCTGGGCAGCGCCATGTTGGTGCGCACCCAGTTGAAGTCGGTCATCCACTCGTAGCACCAGACCGGAATGCCGAGCTTGCCCATGTTGGTGATGAGCTCGCAGACCACGTCGATCTCGGCGTCGCGGCCCTCGAGGCCACGCTTGGCGAGGTTCAGCGGCGGACGGGCTTCGATGACGCGGATCTCGTAGCCGCCCTTTTCGTACTCGTCCTTCATGCGCTTGAGCGCCGAGAGCGACGACACGCGCTCATTGGCCTCGAGGCTGTCGAAGGGCAGGCCGGCGACAGCCAGATCGACCCCGCACTGCTTGGCGAGCTTCCAGACGGGGGAATATTTCGGAGGGATGACCTCGGCGATCTCTAGCATGTCGATACGATCTCAAAAGTTGGTGCGGCAAATATCGGGCCGCGGTGGACGTAACTGTGCCGGCCGCTGCGAACGGCCGGCGCCATGACCTTGCAGCCCTCGCCCTGGCGGGGACGGGCTGTTGAAGGCACCCCTAGTGCGTTGGTGCCTCGGTGTGGAACTCGGCCTGCGACTCCTTGGAGCGGATCGAGTGCTGGCCCCATTTCTGATCGAGGTTGGGCCAGGGAATCGAGTCGACCAGCAGCCTCGTATAGGCGTGCTGCGGGTTGCGGATCACCGTCTCGACGTCGCCCTTTTCCACCACGTCGCCGCGATAGAGCACGGTGATGGTGTCGGCGACGTGATAGGCGGTGGTCAGGTCGTGAGTGATGTAGATGATCGTCACGCCATGGTCGCGGTGCAGGTTCCTGAGCGACTCGAGGATGTTGGCGCGCAGCGAGGCATCCACCATCGACACCGGCTCGTCGGCGATCAGCAGCTTGGGCTTCAGCAGCAGGGCGCGGGCGACATTGATGCGCTGGCGCTGGCCGCCCGAGAGCTGATGCGGGAAGCGGCCGAGCACGTCCTCGGGGCGGAGGCCCACCGCGGTCAGCGCCTCGTCCATCTTGTTGCGCGCGTCCTTGCCGGATTTGGCCAGCTTGAACTGCTTGATCGGCACGGTCAGCAGATGGTCGACGGTGTAGAACGGGTTGAACACCGCGAACGGATCCTGGAACACCGCCTGCACTTCACGGCGATAGGCCATGCGCTCGGCGCCACGGAGCGTGGTGATGTTCTTGCCGCGGTAGAGGATCTCGCCGGTGGTGGGGGTGATGAAGCCCAGCACCAGCATGGCGAGCGTGGTCTTGCCCGAGCCGGACTCGCCGGCGATGGTCAGGATGGAGGGATCGTCTTCCGGCAAGATCAGGTTGAACTCCTTGAGCGCAATCTTGGCGTGTGAGGAGAGCAGGCCCCGCTGGTAGACCTTGGTGACGTTCCGGATTTCCAGAAGATTGGACATGGGTTCAATTCCCCTGGTCGTAGAGATGGCAGGCGACGAGCTGGCCGCCCGGCAGCACGTTCACCTTGGGCTTTTCGGTGCGAGAGCGATCCGAGGCGAACGGGCAGCGTGGGTGGAAAGCGCAGCCCGAGGGCAGCCGGAGCAGCGAGGGCGCGAGGCCCGGGATGCCCTTGAACTGGCCCTTGTTGTCGAGCGTGGGCAGGCTGGAGATCAGCGCCTGCGAGTAGGGGTGCTTGGGGCTGGTGAACATCTCGCGCACGGTGGCGAGTTCGACCAGCCGGCCGGCATACATCACCGCCACATGATCCATGGTCTGAGCCATCAGGCCCATGTCATGGCCGATCAGGATGACGGCCGAGTTGATCTCGTCCTGCACCTTGTCGATGGTCTCCATCACCTGGCGCTGGGTGACCACGTCGAGCGCGCTGGTCGGCTCGTCGGCGATGATCACTTCGGGCCTGAGCAGGATGCCGATGGCGATACAGACGCGCTGCTTCATGCCGCCCGACAATTCGTGCGGGTACATCTGGAAGACGCTCGGATCGAGATCCACCGATTTCAGCGCCCAGACGCAGCGGTCGTTGATGGCACTGGCGCTTTCGCCGCGCAGGTGCGACTTGATTGCATCGACCATCTGCGAGCCAACCCGCATCACCGGGTTCAGCGAGTTCATGGCGCCCTGCGGGATATAGGCGATCTTGCTGAGCCGCGCCTTGCGCATCTCCTCTTCGCTCAGCGCCTGCAGGTCGGTGCCGCCGACCCAGACATTGCCGCCTTCGATGCGCCCCGGCGGCTTGATCATGCGCATCATGGCGAGCGCCAGGGTGGATTTGCCCGAGCCGGATTCGCCGACCATGCCCATCTTGGTGCCAGCTTCGAGCGTGAAGCCGACCTTGTCGAGCGCGCGGGCGCGACCGAGATCGGTGTAGTAGGTGACGACGAGATCCTGGACGTGCAGGACGGGTCTCGCCGTCGCCCGGCCGGCGTTGCGTCCGGACGCGGTCTGAGTGCTTGCAAGGTTCATCGTCATTACTCCGTCCGCCGCACGCGCGGATTGGCCAGTTCGTCGAGGCCCATATTGATGAGGGCGAGCGAGGCGAGGATCAGGATCATCCCGACCGAAGGGGCGATTGGCCACCACCACCAGCCGTTGAAGAAGGCGCCCTGCAGCTGTGCCGCCCAGATGATGTTGCCGAGCAACGGCTCGCGCAGCGGGCCGAGCCCGAGCACGGCGAGGTAGAACGAGGCGAACACCGCCGAGAACACCTGGCCGACGAAGGCCGCCGCGATGAACGGCAACAGGTTGGGCAGGATCTCCTTGAAGATGATGGCGATGTCGCCGACGCCCGAAAGCTTGGCGACCGAGACGAACTGTCGCTCCTTCATGGTCAGCACCTGGGCGCGGATCACCAGGGTTGGCCCCATCCAGGCCAGCATCACGACGATCAGCGCCATGGTGAAGATGGTGACGTCGCGCTTGTCGAGCGAGCCGGCGACGACCACCTGGATCAGCAGCACCGGGATCGGCGTCAGGATCTGGCAGACGGTGCGGATGGTCGAGTCGATCCAGCCGCCGAAATAGGCCGAGGTGAAGCCGAGAACGACGCCGATCAAAGTGCCCAGCCCGCCGGCGATGACGCCGATGACAGCGGTCTGCCACATGCCGACGACCATCGCCGCCAACAGGTTACGGCCGAAGAAGTCGGTACCGAAGGGGTATTTCAGGCTGGGCGGCTGCTTGGTCGCCACCGAAAGCGGATAGGCCTGTTTCGGGTTGATGGTGATCAGGCCGATGACGGTGAACAGCACCAGCGCAATCAGAATGACCACGCCGACGGCGAGACCCCGGTTGCGGTTGAGGTAACGCAGGAACAGCGTGAAGCCGCTCGGCTGCTCCATCGAGGTATCTGCGGTCGCCGGTGAGGTTGCGGTAACGGTCGTCAATTTTCCGGTTCCTACTGGTTACGGACGCGGGGGTCGAGCAGCGGATAGATGAACTCGAGCACTGCCATCAGCACGGCGATGGCGATGGTGATGAACAGCACGATCCCGTAGATGACAGGGAAGTCGTTGGACCGGATGGCGTTGTTGAGCACTTGCCCCAACCCCGGAAGGCCGAAGAGCTGCTCGACGACAAGCGCCGAAGTGACCAGGGTGCCCAACGCCAGCGCGAGGCCGGTAACCTGCGGCAACAGGGTGTTGCGCAGGTAGTAGTCGCGGAAGATGCGCCCACCGGTCAGGCCCTTGTGCTCGGCGAAGTTGACATAGTCCTCGCCCTGGATGGTGACACCCATGCCGCGCATCGACAGCACCCAGCCGCCGACCGAGCCGAGGATCAGCGCCAGCGCTGGAAGCATCTGGTGGCGCAGCACGTCGAGGGCAAAGTCCCAGGACCAGTTGGGCACGATGCCGATCGAATAGGGGCCGCCGAGCGGCAGCAGCTTCAGACGGAAGCCGATGAAGAACAGCAGCAGCACGCCCATGATGACGGGCGGCACGCCGGTCAGCAGCACGAAGGGGGTGGCAATACCGCGCAGCCAGCGTGGCGACTTGGGCCAGGCCGAGATGGCGCCCAGGAGGTTGCCGATGATGAAGCTGAGAATGGTGGTGAACAGCAGCAGAAAGAAGGTCCAGGGCAGGGCCTGGCTGATGATGTCGGTGACCGTCGCCGGATAGCGGTTCAGCGAGTAACCGAAATCCATCCGGATCACGTTGCCCAGATAGGTCCAGTACTGCTCGAGCAGCGGCTTATCGAGGCCGAACTGCTGGTTCATGTTGGCAATGAGTTTTTCGATGTCGCCCGGTGCGAAACCGCCAGAGCGCGCCAGTTCGGCGAAGCGTTCGCGCAGCGCATTGCGGGGGCTGAGGCGGGGGACGAAGAATACAATCGTGGATGCGGCCCAGATGACCAGAACCAGGAAGGAAAGGCGCTTGGCAATCAGCTTGAAGTTCACTCGGGTCATCTCCGGCACGGTGGCTTGTGGAGGAGTGCGCGCGGACGCGCACTCCGATTTTGGACCTTCAGCCTTTACTGCGCGCCGGTCGGCTGCAGCGAGGTGATGACCAAGAGGCCAGTGTGGGCCCAGAACGCGCCGTTGGTGCCCATTGCGGGGTTCGCGGCGGTCGGCCAGTTCTTCCAGTAGTGCTGGTTGTAGGCGATGCGGTGCAGCCACTGGATGATCGGGATGTCGATCTGGTCACGCCAGTAGATACCCAGAGCCTTGGCGGCGCCTTCCTGGAACTTCGGATCGTCCGACGAGAGCGGGGCGATCGAGTCGAGGATTTCGTCGTACTCGGGGTTCTTGTAGCGCGAGAACCGGTTGTTGCCGGCCGAGGTGCCGATGGCTTCGCTGTACTTGCCGTGGAAGAGGTTCAGAGCCTCGAACGGGTCATAGAGCGATGCGCCGTGGCCGAACATGTAGAGGCCGGCCTTGCCGTCCGCCATGTTCTGGTAGGAGTCCGGGCCGAAGTTGATCGCGGCGTCGAAGCCGCCCTGGCGGAGCATTTCAACCAGGATCGGCACGATGTCGGAGTGGATGCCTTCGAAGCCCTGGATGGTGGCGTCGATGGTCTTGCCGTCCTTCTCCCACAGGCCATCGCCGTTGAGCGTGAAGCCGGCTTCGCCCATCAGCTTGGCGCTCTCTTCGGTGTCGAACTTGCGCGGCTGGTACTGCTCCTCGAGCGCCTTGACGGCGGGCGAGTCAGCGAAAGCCTGCAGGTTCGGGTAGAGCGGGAACGGATAGATCGTCGCGATCGGAGCGCCTTCATACAGGATATCGTTGATGACATCGCGGTTGATGACGAGGCTCATCGCACGACGGACCTTGGGGTCGCTGTAGGGCTCGAGCTGGGTGTTCATCCACAGCGAGTTCGGCCACCAGTCGAGGTAACCGAACGGCGATTCCGAACCGGTATGCGTGGTAATTTCCGGGTTCTGGGCAAGGATGTTGCCGATAACCGAGGAACGCATGTCGAGGGCGGAGTCGAACTCGTTGTTCACGACGCGCTGGGCGACGGTGTCCATCGAGACGCCAGTGATGTTGGCGATGATGACGCGCTTGACCGCCGGCTCGGCGATACGGCCGGCCTTAACGGCCCACCAGTCGGGACGGTAGTCGAAAATCTTCTGGTTGCCGTTCCACGCCTTCAGGTCATACGGACCCGAGTGCGGGATATCGACCGAGCCGGGTTCCATGTTCACGTCGGGCTTGGATGACAGGTAGTCGGCCGGGACGATCGGGATACCGGTATCGAACTTCTCGGTCAGCACTTCGAACTTGAAGCGCGGCGCCGGGGTCTTGAAGTTCACTTTCACGGTCAGGTCGTCGACGATATCGGTCGAGGCGACGAACTGGCTGAAATGCGCGTTGTAGGGCAGCTTGTTGTTGTTCAGCTGGCCATCGAAGGTGAACTTGACGTCCTTGGAAGTGACGGGGGTGCCGTCGGACCACTTGGCGTCCTTGTTCAGCTTGATCTCGAGCGCCATGAAGGTGTCGTCGGTGTATTCCATGCTGTCGGCCAGCCACGGAACATACTCGCCCTTGAAGATGGCGAAGTACATCAGCGGCTCCCACATGAAGGCATTGCCTTCCTGGTGGGTGTAGCCGGGCAGGGCCCACGGGTTGGTGACGCCGATGGGCGAGGACAGCGCAACGCCCCAGCCGAGAACGACGGTCTGGTTGCGCGGCACGTCCGGAAGCGGAGTCGCCGGGGCGATTTCCTTAGGTGCTGTGGCAGCGAGCGGGCTTTGCGCCAGCACTGCCAGCGGCGATGCCATGACGCCGAGCGCCAGCAGTGCCGCTGTGATTGTTCTACGTTTGACCATGTGACAGAGTCTCCCTTGACTGTCGACGAAAGCTGAAGGTCGCCTTGAGGCGACTAATGTTTGAATTGTGGGTCCCATCGACCCGGCTAAGCCCCACACCTCCCCAAGATAATCTTGTTATCCTGCGATCGCTCTTTGGGTTCTGGTCGGTTCGGCCGGCCGGTGGATCGCGCGCCCCGGAGGCGCCTTCGATCTACGTTGATGCTGCGGGCCTGAAGGTTCGCCGATCCCCTGCTGGAGGATCGGGGCGGTACCAGCTTTGCAGTGGTGGCGCCGACCCCAGATCGGGTTTTCGGCGCGTCGGAGTTCGTCGGCTGCCTGAGGTCAGGAAGCCGTTCCGCCACTCATCGCGTTACGCTGGCACTGCCCATCGGACAGTCAGATCTTGCCCTGCGGCATTGGCTTGGCGTCTCCCCCACCAAAGCCGGCAACTCCCTCCAGAGCACCGGCTATTTCTCCCAATATTCTCAAGCGTTAGACGCGCATGGGGGTTGAGTCAACAGCTGGAATGGTAGTCCGGACGGCCCATGGGGCAGGAAATTCGCTCGACAAGTCGAAGCGCTTTGAATGTGCGGGGTTTTTTGGATTTGAGCAGGCTGTGTATCAATCGGCAAAAATAATGTGCGATCGGTACCAACTGCGTGCATCGGCCGGAGAATCTCGTCGTGCGCGGGCAAATCGACCGCAGAACGGTTCAGACGAAGCTGACAATGAGCCGCTGTTCGGTCCGTCCAGTGACCTCGCAGGGCCACTCGGCGTTGTCGGAACGGATCTGCAACTCGAACCGATCGGGGACGTCGAGAGTCGAGCTCAGAGCGAGTTCCGCGCCGTTCTCCCATAGCGAGCGCACCGTGCAGTCGGTCACCGCATGGCGGTTCATAAAGACGATGCGGCCGGCCTTCAGCACGCGTCGGCGTTCGGTCTGCGGCACGATGCTCGAAGGCTGCCAGACAGCACTGCGATTGCGACCTGCCCGCTTGGCGGAATAAAGCGCCTCGTCGGCTTTCTGCAGCAGGGCGTCGATATCGTCGCCCACCGGATCGAGGCTGGCGACACCGAGGCTGGCGCTCACTGCGATGGGCGGGTGGCTGCCGGGGATCTTCAGGGTGCGGATGGCGAGGCGCAGCTTCTCGGCCGCCTCATAGGCGCGATGCTGGTCGGTATGCGGCAGGAGCACGGCAAATTCCTCGCCGCCAAGCCGGCCGAACAGATCGGTGCGACGCAACTGGCTGCTCACCAGGTCGGATACCGCGGCGAGCACCTGGTCGCCCGCAGCATGGCCATAGGTGTCGTTGATCGACTTGAAGTGGTCGAGGTCGAGGGTGATGCAGCTCAGCGCACTGCGATGCCGGCGGGCCAGCGCAACGAATTTACCGGCTTCGTCCTTGAAGGCGCGGCGACTGGCGACGCCGGTAAGCGCATCGGTCGAGGCGAGGCGCCGCAACTCGAGTTCGTTAATGGCAACATGCGCCAACTCGGCAAGGATGGCCTTCTCGCGCGGACCGAAACTGCGCACCGTGGAATCGATGGCGCAGATCGAGCCGATATGGAAGCCGTCGCTGGTGGTCAGCGGGGCGCCGGCATAGAAGCGCACATGCGGGTCGCCGGTGACATAGGGGTTGTCGCGGAAGCGCTCATCGAGCGTTGCATCGGGGACGACGATCGGAGTGGGATCGGCCAGGAGGTGCTTGCAGAAGGCGCTCTGCAGCGGCACTTCATCGGTCGAGAAGCCATCGACCGCCTTGTACCATTGCCGGTGCGCGTCCATCAGCGACACGATGCCGACTTCGACGCCGAGCGTCAGCTTGATCAGCCGGGCGATGCGGTCGAAGGCCTCTTCGCGGCCGGTATCGAGCACGTCGTAGCGGTCGAGCGCTGCAAGCCGATGACCATCGGCGGCCGGCTCGAACGCGTCGTCGTTGAGAAGTGCCTGACCCATACGCAGCGGACCCCGTTGCCAGTGATATCGTTATCGAGGTGAGGGGTTAAGCGGTCGCTAAAGCGAGGTTGCGGCAGCGATCACATCTTAAACGATGAGGGCGCCGGCTATGCCGACGCCCCCGTTATGCAGCCGTTGCCCTGGCGGGATCAGCCCTTGATGCCGGCCGACAGCATGATCGCTTCGGTCACCTTGCGCTGGAAGATCAGGTAGACGATGGCCACCGGCAGGCCGGCGAGGATGGCGCTGCCGAGGTCGCGGGCATATTTCACGCCGAAGGCGTCGGTGACCTGGGTGATGCCCACGGTGACGTTCATCATCTTCTCGTCGGTGACGGCGAGGAAGGGCCAGAGGAACTGGTTCCAGGCGCCGATGAAGGTGATGATGGCGAGGGCCGTGGTGATGCCCCAGTTCATCGGCAGGTAGAGCTTGAAGAACATCTGGAATTCGTTGGCGTTGTCGATCTTGGCAGCCTCGCGCAGCTCCTTGGGCACGCTGTCGAAGAACTGCTTGTAGATGATCACCGTCACCGGCCCGTAGACCAGCTGCGGCAGGATCACGCCGAGCCAGGTGTTGAACAGCTTGAACTGGCTGATCAGGACGAAGTGGTTCACGATCAGCGCCGGGATCGGGATCATGAAGCTGGCGAGGATGATCCACCAGAGGATACGGCGGCCGGGAAATTTCAGCTGGCTGATGGCGTAGCCGGCGAGCGCCGACATCATCACCACCAGCACCGTCACCGAAATCGCGGTTACCAGCGAGTTGATGTACCAGGTGCCGATCTTGGTGTTGAACAGCACGTGCGTATAGGCGTCGAGCGTGAAGCGCCTCGGCCACAGGTCGATGCCCGGTTGCACGATATCGTTCTCGACCTTCAGCGTGGTGACGACCGCCCAGTAGAGCGGGAAGGCCCAGAAGATGGCGCCGAGCACGGTGATGACGGTGGCGATCAGCCCGACAACGTCGAGCGTCTTGATGATCCGGCGCTTGCGCGGGCTCATGCCCACGACTTCGCCGGCGGCCGGGGTGGTGGCGACGGAGCTCATTTCTCACCTCGGGCGCGGAGCATCTGGAACTGCAGGACGGAGAACACCACGATGATGAGAAACAGCACGACGGCGACGGTGGCGCCGTAGCCGCCATTGTTCTTCTGGAAGGCGCTGCGGTAGATCAGCTGCACCAGCCCCATGGTGGCGTCCGAACGGCCGCCATTGCCGAACAGGTAGACCTGGTCGAAGATCTTGAACTGGGCGATCAGCTGGATGGTCAGGACCAGCACGGTCACCGGCCAGATCAGCGGCCAGGTGATGCGGGTGAACTGGCGCCATTTCGACGTGCCGTCGAGCGCTGCGGCCTCGTAGATCTCGGGCGAGATGTTCCGCAAGCCGGCAATGAACAGCAGGATGTTGAAGCCGATGGTCCACCACACGGTGATGAAGGCGACCGTCGGCATGAACAGCGGCAGGGTGCGGAATACCGGCACGTTCTCGCCGGCGACCAAGGCGATCAGCGGCTGCAGGATGCCGAACTGGCTGTCGAACATCCAGCCCCAGACGCGGAACACCACCGAGACCGGCAGGATGTAGGGAATGAAGAAGCAGGCGAGGATCAGCGACTGCATCCAGCCCTTCAGCCGGTTGACGCCAACGGCGATGGCGAGCGCCGTGAGGGTGGCGGGCACCACGGTGAGCACGACGAAATAGACGGTGTTCCAGAAGGCCACGCCGAACAGCTTGTCCTTGAACAGCTTGGCGTAGTTGTCCAAGCCGATGAAAGTGCCCGGGCCGATCAGCGGCGCCTTGTGGAAGCTCAGCCAGATCATCTGCAGCGTCGGGTAGATGAACAGCACGGCGTAGACGACGACAAAGGGCAGAACGAAAATCAGCGCCGCCAGCACCTCGTTGCGGTTGAAGCGTTTCTTGCGTGCCGGCAGCGGCACGTCGGTGGCGGTATCTGCGGCTGACATTGGTTCTGGCCTCCCTTCCCCTCGATAGTAGTTCGGCCGGCACCCGGGTGGGGGTGCCGGCCGGTGTGGAGATTATTCCACCTGACCCTGCAGGTCGTCGCGCATCTGTTCCATGGCGGACTGCGGATCGATTTCGCCGTTGATGGCGGGCATCAGGTAATTGCCGGCCGCGTCGTAGACCGGGGAAGCAACACCGGCGAGCACCGAGGAGGGATCGAACACGGCCGTGTCGGCCAGGATCGAGTAGGTGGCGTTCGGCTGCTTGGTCTTGAACTCTTCGCTGTTGCGGACCGGCGAGTAGGCCGGGATGTGGCCGGCATCGGCCCAGGCGAGGGAGTTCTTGTTCATCCAGGCGATGACCTGCATGACGGCGGCGCGTTTCTCGGCCGACACTTCATTGCCGACGCGATTGGGAATGGCGAAGGCGTGCGACTCAGCCCAGGTAGCCGGGTGGTCGAAGAAGGTCGGGAGCGCGACCGCACCCCAGTCGAACAGCTCGCCCTTGGCCTTGAGGTCGGTCATGGTCGGGACTTCCCACACACCATTGATGTGCATGGCCGCCTTGCCGCCGGTGAACAGGGCGATCGAAGCGGGATATTCGGTGGCGCCCGGTGCGAGACCGTCCTTCACCCAGTCGGCAACCACTGATGTGGCCTTGACGGCCTTGTCGAGGTTGTCGCCCGACAGGAAGTTGCCGTCGGCGTCGAGGAACTGACCGTCCTGCTGGCCGAGCAGCGAGTAGAAGATGCGCCACTGGCTGTCGCCAGCGGCCGAGTGGATCGACACGCCATACTCGGCGCCGCCATCCTTGAGTTTCTGCAGCGCCGCCTTGAAGTTGTCGACGCCGTCGAGGCCCTTGGGCAGGCCGTCATCGCCGAGCAGGCCGGCGGCCTTCAGCATGTCCTTGTTGTAGTAGAGGATGATCGAGTGGATATCGAACGGGATGGCGTACTGCTTGCCGTCGACCTGGGCGGCCTTCCAGTTGGAGTCGGCATAGTCGGCGGCTGAGAGGCCAGCAGCCGAGATCTCGTCGGCGGTGATCTCGCTGAGCGCACCCGAGGAGACGCCGAGCGGCAGGCGCGACAGGTGATAGGTCATCACGTCTGGGCCTTCGCCGATGGCGGCCGAGGTCTGGACCTTGGTGTAGAACGGGGTGCCCCACTCGAGGGTGGTGGCCTGGATTTCGATCTTGCCGGCGTTCTCGGCGTTGAACTTCTCGATCAGCGCCTTCATGCGGACGCCGTCACCGCCGCCGAGGAAGTCCCACCAGGTCACGACTTCCTGCGCCTGCGCCACGGCCGGCAGCAGCAGCGCCGTCGACAGCAGCGCCATCTTCAAAAACGACTTCATCATCATATTTCCTCCCATCGGGTTAGCTCCATGCGTAGGCGTTGCGGATCGGTGCGGACCGTCCCGGTCCCGAGGCCCTACGCATTGAGCAGTGGGTGGCCGTTCGGGACATTATTACTGACCTATCAAGTGATATGGATCAGGAATTCGGATGCATAAGGGCGTATCTTCCCTATTGATGGATACGAGTTCAGCCGGCGCTGTAGGCGACGTCGCTGGCGTCGAACAGGTGCGACGAGGCCCCATCGAAATCGAGCTTCACCTGGTCGCCGACATTGATGCGCGACTGGCCTTCGTCCTCAGCGATCACCACCGAGTTGTCGGCGAGCCGCACATAGGCGAGGGTCCGCTCGCCCAACCGCTCGACCACATCGGCCTTGCCGCTCACCGCGCCGTTCGGCGAGACCCGCACCGACTCCGGTCGGATGCCGAAGGTCACCTTGCCGTCACTGGGCAGGCGGGACGAAGCGATGCTGGTGAGGATTTCCGAGTTGTCAGGCAGCCTGATCAACGCCTTGCCGTCGCGATCGGAGAGCTGCTGCACCGGCAGGAAGTTCATCGACGGCGAACCGACGAAAGCGGCGACGAAACGCGAGGCCGGCCGGGTGTAGATCTCCATCGGCGTGCCGATCTGCTCGATCTTGCGATTGTTCATCACCACAATGCGATCGGCCAGCGTCATGGCCTCGATCTGGTCGTGCGTCACGAAGATCATGGTGGTCCTCATGCGTTGATGCAGCTGCGCAAATTCGATGCGGGTGCGGGCACGGAGGCCCGCGTCGAGGTTCGACAGCGGCTCGTCGAACAGGAACGCCTTGGGGTCGCGCACGATGGCGCGGCCGATGGCGACGCGCTGGCGCTGGCCGCCCGAGAGCTGCCCGGGTTTCCTGTCGATCAGGTGTTCGAGCTCGAGCGTCTTGGCTGCGGCGGCGACGCGTCTGGCGATCTCTTCCTTGGGGGTGCGAATGTTCTGCAGCCCGAACGACATGTTCTCGCGCACCGTCATGTGCGGGTAGAGCGCGTAGTTCTGGAACACCATGGCCACGCCGCGCTCGGAGGGCGGCAGCTCGTCGACGCGCTTGTCGCCGATATGGATTTCGCCGCCATCGATATCCTCGAGGCCAGCGATCATCCGCAGCAGCGTGGACTTGCCGCAACCCGAGGGGCCGAGGAAGACCATGAACTCGCCCGACCCGATGGTCATCGAAACGTTCTCGATGACGCGGACCTGACCGAAGTGCTTGCTGACGTTTACGAGCCTGATATCGGCCAAATCGCGTTCCTCCCGGGTCGTCCCCGGTCCGCATGTCCCTTGAGGATCTTGCGGACCGGTACTGATGCTATTGGGGCTGACAATATTGTCAATCCTGAATCAAAAGAAAGCAGAAAATTCAGCTTAAGTTTCAGGTAGTTAGCGCAAGTCGAGGTCCAGCGATGACGCGTTTCCTGCGTTTCCTACCCGAAAATCTGATTCAGTTCCGCTTAATCGACCTCCAGATTTGCCGTGCTGGTGACGAGGCCATCGAACAGCGCTGCGGCCACCGGATCCGTGCCCGGCGCGTCGTTGGTGAGGCGGAAGGTGGTGACCACCAGGCCGCCCTTGCCGACGCGGCGGCGGGCGATGGTGGCGGCCGGCTTGTTGATCCAGCCGATGACCACGCCGGCATCGATCAGCCCCTCATATTCCCAGGAGCGGAAGCCGGTCAGCACGTGGTGCGGCACGACACGATCGAACGAAAGATCGAGCAGGGGGCCGCCGGGCAGGGTGGCGAATGCCCCCGTCCGCTTGATCCAGGAGAAGTTGGCGATCCAGTCGCCACGCCACAGCGTGCCGTCGCGCAGCACCAGCCCGATATTTGGGAGCTGGGTTTCCGAGCCGAGATGACGCGAGCGTTCTTTCGACGCCGGCATGGTCGGCGGCTCGGCGCGCGGCGGATCGGTGCGGAGGTTCCGATGCGTCTCCACCGAGCCGTCGGCGAGCACCAGGTAGCGGGCGCCGTGGCGCATCGCTTCGATGTCGTCGGCGCTGAGCGCATGGGTGAGCACCAGGTCGGCCGAGGCCGCATCCGTGGTCACGGTGTAGCCCAGGCCCTTGGCGTAAGCCGCGAGTTCGGCATCCGCCGCGGCGATCCTGGCCGGACCTGCCGTGCGCCTGGCATAGACCGAGACTTGGATCTCGTTCTTGGCGAGGAGCTTGCCGCCGGCCTCGAGCTTCAGTCCGATGCTGGCAACGCGAGCCTCACCGCTGAGGGTGATGGCGGTGGTGCCGAGGTCGGCGACCGCGAGACCCTCCGTCGCCGGAACGTCAAGCTTACCGCTGGCGCCATCGACCGACCAGGTGAGCGTCGCGCCTGCCGGCACCGCCTTGCCGCCGGTGGCGACCTTGAGGCTCAGCGGCACGCTGTCACCCGAGGTGATCGCGTGGTGCCTGAGCTGCGGCACGATCACCGTGTCGTTGTTGATCTCGGCGAAGCGATCGTGGAAGGCGCGCGGGTTGCGGTTGATGTCGAGCAGGCCGTTGGCCTCCCAGTGCACATCGGTCATCTCGGTGATGACGTAGCCCTGGATCGGCGCGTGGGCGCGCATCGACTCGATTTCGTATTTGAGATTGGCGAACTGGTACCACTGCACGTTGGTGATGAAATCACCGAAGCTGCCGAATACCTGGTCGAGGTGGTAGGTCTGGAAGCGGTTCTGGATGCCGTGCGGGTAGGCCGCGCCATCGCCCCAGTTGCCGCCGGTTTCGGCCCACCAGGGCTCTGCGCCCGCCGGGGTCTTCACCTGGTCGGGATGCGGCAGGCCCCAGACGCCGAACTCGGACACCACCAGCGGCTCGTCGCCACGGCGCTCGCCGTCGCCAAACGGCGTCCAGGTCCAGTCGGCGGCGCCGGCAAACTCTTCGGTCAGCTTCTCCCACTCCGCGCGGCGCTCCGGCACCGAGCGGTAATAGTGGTAGTCGTTGATGTCGGTCTTGACGTGGAAGTTCGGGATACAGGCCGAGTTGTCGACGACGAGGCGGCGCGGATCCCTGGCCTTCAGCCAATCATAGGTATCTTTCAGCCACTGGCGATGATCGGCGTTCTCGATCAGCCTGGTGCCCCAATCCTCGTTGATGATGGTCCAGGCGATGATCGAGGGGTGGTTGCCGTCGCGGGCAATGATACCGGCCATGGTGTCGCGCATGCGCCGCGCGGCGGCGGCAGTGAAGTACTGGACGTTGGGGATTTCAGTCCAGATCAGGACGCCCAGCCGGTCGGCGACTTCGTAGTAGCGCGGATCCGGCACCTTGATGTGGACACGCAGCAGATTGAGGCCGAGATGCTTGGCCTTGGTCAGCTGATCCTCGAGGAACGCGAGCGAGGGCGGGGTGCAGATACCGTCAGGGTAATAGTCCTGGTCGAGGGCGCCGCGCAGGTAGAGCGGCTGGCCGTTGAGGAAGAACTTGCCGTCACGGGTCTCGATCTTCCTGAACCCAAAGCTATGCATGGTGGTATCGACCACCTCGCCGCCGGCGAGCAGCTCGAGCTTCAGCGAATGCAGGTTCGGCGTTTCGGTCGACCACAGGGCCGGGGCGTTGAGCTTGAGGGTGAGCGAGGTGCCGGTGGTCTCGGCGGAAACGCCGCCCACCGTGGCGCGCACCGTGGCGCCCGCTGCGGCGGCCGAGCGGGTCAGCGCCAGAGCAACTTCGCCGCTGTCCGGATTGGCGTCGATCGCCACATGCGAGACGTGTCGCTTGTCGCGCGAGATCAGCTTCACCGACTGCCAGATGCCGCCGAGCGGGCCGTACCAGCTCTGCTTGCCGTGCGGGATCTCGCCGAACGGATAATCCGGGTAGGCCTCGGCGTCGCCGCTGGGCAGGGTGACGTGCACTTCCAACGCGCTCTCGGCCGGAGTGCCCGCGGGGACGACGAATTCGAAGGGCAGGTAGCCGCCTTCATGCGTGCCGAGCACGCGGCCATTGAGGCGGACTTCGGAGAAATAGTTCACCGCGCCGAAGCGGATGGCGATCTCGCGGCCCTGCCAGGCTGCCGGGATCGACAGTTGGCGAGCGTAGATGGCCTTACCGGTGGCGTGGCGGAGATCGGCGAATTCGGCCTGCCAGGGGCCGGGGACAGTCGCATTGCGCCAGTCGCCATGGCCATCGAGCCGGAAGCGCCACGCGCCGTCGAGCGAGATCTCCTCGCGTGCGTTTGCGCCAGCCTTGGTGGCCGTAGTCTCGCCGATCATGCAGTCCTCCCATCAAGCTAATATTTATTAGCAGTTTGGCTATGGCTACCGGTTTTCCGCCGGTCTGGCAAGCGTTCCGGTTGCTAATGAGTTTAGCAAGCGAGTTGCACACCGGGCGCCAAGCCTGATACTGCTGCGCTTTGAACGTGTTGGGGGGAAGTGGGTGGCAAAGCGGCCGACCATGATCGAGATCGGTGAGCGTGCGGGGGTCTCGCAGGCCACGGTGTCGCTCGTGCTGAACCGGGTGCCGAACGCGCGGGTGGCCGAGGCGACGCGGATCCGGGTGCTCGAAGCGGCCGAGGCGCTGGGCTATCGCAAGGGGCCGCAGCACCATGTGCCCGAGAACAAGACACGGGTGATCGGCCTGCTCATCGACGAGGTCACCACCACGCCGTTCGCCACCCCGTTCATCGAGGGCGCCCGCGAGGAAGCGGCGCTGCAGGACGTGGTGGTCGCCACCTTCTCGACCCGCTCCGATCCCAAGCTGGAGAGCCTGGCGCTCGATATGCTCCTGAGCAACCAGATCATCGGCGTGCTCTATGCCAGCCTCGTCACCCGGCCGGTCGAGGTGCCGGAGCGGCTGCGCGACGTGCCGACGGTCCTGCTCAACTGCTATGACAAGAAGCGCTACTACCCCTCGGTGGTGCCGGCCGACGTCACCGGCGGTTATGCGGCGACCGAGGCGCTGTTGAAGGCCGGCCACCGCCGCATCGCGCATCTCGCCGGCGAAAGCTGGATCGAGGCGGCAGACGACCGCGAGCGCGGCTACCGCCAGGCGCTCGCCTCATGGGACGTGCCGGTCGACGAGGAGCTGATCATGCGCGGCGGCTGGACCATCCATGGCGGGCGCGACCTGACGGCGCGGCTGCTCGATATGCCCAACCCACCCACCGGCATCTTCGCCTTCAACGACCGCATGGCGGTGGGCGCCTATGGCGCATTGCAGGCGCGCGGGCTGCGGGTGCCGGACGATATGTCCGTGGTCGGCTTCGATGACGAAGACACCAGCATTTAAATGAATCCACCGCTCTCGACCGTGGTGCTGCCGCACGAGGAGATGGCGCGCTGGGCCGTCGGTACGCTGCTCGACGAACAGCTCCCCGCCGCCTCGCCGCGGCGGGTGAAAATCGAGTGCCCGCTGATCAGCCGCGGCTCTATCGGGCCGGTGCGGGTGCGGGCCGCAGCCGAGTAGCCCGACGCAACCGCTCCCAGGCGTACCAGCCCGCCGACAGCACGACGAGCACGCCGAACGTCACCAGCACGGCGATCAGCGTGGTGCGCACGGGCTTGCCCATGAAATAGCGGGTGGCGAAGAAGCCGATATTGGAGAGCACCAGGAAGCTCAGCACATGGCGGCCGGGCGTCAGCAGCACGTCGGGCAGGCTGACCCGCGCCGCAACAAAGCGGCAGAGCCAGAGGTAGGCGAGCAGGATCGCCGCCGGGCCGACGATCCACAGGATGGTGGGCGGGAAGCGGTTGGGGAACTGCCCGGTCTGCATGGTCACCCCATAGAGATAACCTGACATCGCCAGCGCCGGCACGAAGTGCCAGGCCCGCACCGGATGGCTGCCGTACCAGATGCCGAGGAGGAACCACGGCAGGTAGGGCAGCAGCGGGAAATTGGGGAAGCCGGTATGGCTGACCAGGGTCGGCAGCAGCGGGACGATGGCGCCGGTGCTGTAGAACGTGGTGGCGAGGCAGGCGAGCGTCGCGGCGGCCAGCAGCCACGGATTGCGGCCGATGGCGAGCAGCGCCGGGCGCGCCACCAGCGTCAGCAGCGACAGCATGAAGAAGGTGGCGAGGAACTCGCTCCAGCCGAACAGCCGCTGCATGGTGACGACGTCGAGGATCAACTGCGGATCGAGCTTCTTGCGATCGACCAGCAAAGCGAAGGCGAAGGACGAGGCATATACCGCCAGCAACAGCAGCAGCGACGGCCGCAGCTGCCGCCAGAGGCTCCGCTTTCGCCCCTCCGGCTTGGGCAGACCGAGACCGATGCCGAAGGCGAACAGGAAGCCCGAGAAGCTGACGAGGTTGGCATACTCGGCGAAGATCGCCGCCTCGGGCCTGGCGCGGAAGGTGATGAGCTGGATGACATGCGCGCCGACCATGCCGACGACCAAGAGGGTTTTGAGCAGGTCGAGGTCCGCTGCGCGGTTGGAGGTTGGGCTGGGGCTTTTCACGTTCGCTCCTCCTCTCTCAGCTGGCGCGGGCTGATGCTGGGGTCCAGCTTTCGCTGGGATGACAGCCGGTGGGTGGGCGAGCCAACAGTGTCAATCAAACAGTGAAACATCCTACTCCGGCAATGCATCGAGCTCGGGCCAACCATCTGGGGTCCATCGGAGGGGCGAGAACTGGAGTTTCGACACTCCGAGGTCGTCCCCGTCGTAATAGTGGTAGGCGAGCATCTCACCCTTTGAGGTGACGATGGCTTCCTGCCCGCCGGGGCCGATGAAGCGGCCGGTCTTGCCGAGGAGCAGGGTGCCGCCGCCGGCGAGCATCGGTTTGCCGTCGCGATCGAGATAGGGGCCGGTCACCGTGTCGGCGCGGCCGACCCGGATGTTGTAGGTGCTGTCGAGCTGCTTGCAGCACTGGTCGAACGAGACGAACAGATAGAAGCGGCCGTCGTGCTCGAGAATGCTCGCCGCCTCGATTCCGGCGCCCTGGCGCGAGGCGAGGTCGTAGGTCGGGGTGTCCGCGGTGAGCAGCTTGCCGCCCTGCGGATCGAGCTCCCGCATTTTGATGCCGTCCCAGAACGAGCCATAGGCGAGAAAGGCGCGGCCGTCGCTGAGGTCGATGCGCCGGGGGTCGATGGCGTTCCAGTTGTCCTTGCCGGTGGACTTGAGCACCAGGCCCTGATCCTCCCAGCCCTCGCCCGGCTTATCGGGGTCGAGTGCGGCGTTGGTCATCAGCCCGATGGCGCTGGTGTTGATGCCGAACGAGGACACCGAATAGTAGAGGTTCCAGGTCTTGCCGTGCCGGCTGACCGAAGGCGCCCAGATGTTGAGCGACTGGTAGCCGAGTTCCTTCCGCTGCCATTTCGGCATGCCCTTGCCGATCGATCCGGCATCGGTCCAGGCGATCCCGTCGGGCGAGGTTTTGGCGCGGATGGCGCCACGATAGAGCCCGCCTTCCTGTCCGGTCTGGAAGGCGACGAATTTGCCGTCGACCTCGATGACGGTGGGGTCATGGATCCTGATGTCGCCGGTCAGCGTCGGTTGCAGCTCGGCGGCCAGCACCGGCGCGGCGAGACCACACAGTAGCGCCGCCACGGCAAGGGATCGAAACATCGCACTCCTCCGACGCGATGAAAGGGGGTGAGGCATCCCAGAGATTGGCGGCGGGTGTCAACATCGGAGGGGCTCGCCTCCCCATCGCTTCGATCCTGCCACCCACACCGGCGTCATTCCCGCGCAGACGGGAACCCAGTGGGATGCTGCACCGCAAGTGGAGGTTGAGAGATCCCACCAGGTTCCCGCCTGCCGGAATGACGGAGGTGGTGTGGGCGACGCGTGGGGCGTGTCCGGTGCTCGATCACGCGATCGCGATCACGTGGGTAACGCGATCTTAATTTCGTTCAGGAGAATAGACACAAACCGTCGGCTGATTGTGCCGGCAGATCGACCCAGCGTTCTTTCGGGGTCGCCCCTCTTCACGCAGAGGCGCTTTCATGTACCGCGTTAACAAGCCGATCGAATTCTCTGTTTCTCGTCGTAGTTTCGGTATCTGCGTCGCCGCGCTGATCGCTTCGTCGGCATTCACGCCGGCCTTTGCCAGCGTCGGTGGCTTCGTCGACCAGACCTGGCAGCGGGCCAAGGCGCGCGGCGTGTCCAAGCGGGTGTTCGACATCGCGATGGGCGATTTCAAGCCGATCGGCTCGGTGCTCGAGCTCAGCAAGAAGCAACCCGAATTCGTCTCCACCGCCGCCGACTACGTTAACAAGCGGGTCAGCGACACGCGCATCGGCACCGGGCACGACATGCGTGGCGAATGGGCCAAGACGCTGAAGGCGGTGAGCGAGCGCTATGGCGTGCAGGGCGAAATCGTCCTCGCCATCTGGGGCATCGAGACCAATTTCGGCGGGTTCCTGGGCGGCACCAACACGGTGCATGCGCTGGCGACGCTCGCCTATGGCGGCTATCGCGCCGATTTCTTCGGCTCCGAGCTGATCACCTCGCTCGAGATCCTCGAGGGTGGGCATGTGCGCGCCAAGGACATGGTCGGCTCGTGGGCCGGCGCCATGGGCCTGCCGCAGTTCATGCCGTCGAGCTTCATGAAATATGCCGTCGACTTCAAGGGCGACGGCCACAAGGACATCTGGGGTTCGGTGCCGGACGCGCAGGCGTCGATCGCCAACTACCTGAAGTCGTTCGGTTGGCGCGCAGGCGAAACCTGGGGTTACGAGGTAAAGCTCCCACGCGACTTCAACTACCAGAACGTCTGGCAAGGCCTCACCGCGAGCCTCGGCGACTGGCGCGGCGTCGGTGTCACGCGCGCCAACGGCAAGCCGTTCCCGCGCGACAGCGATACGGCGCGGCTCTATATGCCGATGGGCGGCAATGGCCCGGTGTTCGCCGTGCTGCCGAATTTCGGGGTGATCAAGCGCTACAACAATTCCGACAGCTATGCGCTGGCCGTCGGCCACCTCGCGGACCGGATCATCGGCGGCAAGGGCTTTTCGGTCGGCTGGCCGAAGGACACGGCGCTCAACGCCGATGGGCGGAAGCAGGTGCAGGCCAGGCTGCTCAAGAAGGGCTATGAGATCGGCAAGCCCGACGGCGAAATCGGCCCGAAGACCCGTGCGGCAGTGATCGACTGGCAGACGCGCGCCGGGCTGCTGCCGGATGGGCATGTGTCGGGGAATCTGCTGAACGCGCTGAGTTAGGCGGTTCTCGTAAACTCGACGGCCGGCTGGGGCTGACCCCCACCCCTGTCCCCTCCCCGCAAGGGGGGGAGGCCCTCTCACCAACATCTCAGTCTGCGTCTCCCTCCCCCTTGCGGGGAGGGATTAAGGGTGGGGGACAGCCCGCGCCGGCCCCTCAGTATTCCGCCATCAGATCACCTCGAGATAATCCCGCCCTGGCAGCGCCTCGAATGGCGCGGTCGGCAGCGTCTGGTACCAGAACGCCACCGAGGCGATGTCGTCCTGCAGCGGCAAATACCGGCGGGTGTTGCGGTTCTCGGTGCGCCAGCCGAGCGCCTGGATGGTGACCTTCAGATCGCTCTCGAAGCGGATCGGGTCATTGAGGTGCCAGCGATACATGCCGAAGCGGGTCTGGCTGCGGTAGGTGCCGTCGGGCCTGAGCACCTGCGGCAGGCCGGCATAGGGGGTGGAGAACTCGCGATAGCGGCTGTCCATGGTGGCATCGACCACGCCGCCATCGAAATTGTAGGCGCCGCAGAAATAGTCCTCGGTGCCGGTGCCGCAGATGGTGGGGAACGCCTTGTCCCCATCCATGAAGAACTTGATCTCGCCCTCACCCCACCAGCCGGAATTGTTCACGCCCCAGGCCATGTAGGTGCCGACATAGTGGCCGCGGCCCGTTACGCCATCGAGGATGGTGTAGTCGGTGCCATAGGGCAGGTGGTTGGTGCGGCGGAACTTGGCGTGGAAATAGGCGGCGTCCTCGGGCACTTCGGTCAGGGTGTAGTTGATCTGGTAGTAGATGATGCCGAAATCGTCGGGGTCGGTGTTCTCGATCTCGATGCGCGCGGCCTTCCTGAACGGCATCTCCCAGTAGCAGTTGAAGGCGCGGCCGGGGTTGACGCAGACGGCGAGCGAGTTGATCTGGGCGAACTGGCCCCAGCCCATGCAGAAGAAATCGCCGAGCGGCGCCTCGACCGAGGGGTTCTCCTGATCGTCCCACCACATGCGGATGATGAGGCTCCGCCAGCGCAGGTTCGCCGTGGTCAGCCAGATCTGCTGGATGGCGCCCATGCCCTCGATAGCGGCGAGGACGCGGGTCTCGCCCGGTTCGATCCGGATCGAGGGCGACACCTTCCAGCCCTGGCCATTGCCGTCGGGGCCGAGCCCCTTGGCGTGCAGGGCGCCGGTGCCCTCGGTGGCCATGCCGCCCTTGCCCTTTTCGCCGGTGAAGTTCTCGGGCGAGATCGAGCGAGTCTTGGCCGGTGACAGCCGGTAGAGGTTCGAAAGGTTGACGCCGAGGCCGTTGAAAGGCGTAGTCATTTTCATTGTCCCTGGAATGGATAGCGGAAATGCGGGATGCGCTCGGCAACCGGCGGCAGCGGGCCGAACGGCTTGTGCGGCTCGGCCTGATACCAGAACGCCACCGATGAGATGTCGTCGGAACGGCCATTGGCGTGGCCGTGCTCGATGGTGACCTTGATGCGCTCCTTGAAGATCAAGGGGTCCTCGATGTGCCAGCGATAGAGCGTCACCGGCTCGGTCCAGTTCGGGCCGCCGGCGGCAATGATGCCGTGGTAGGGCGCCGAGTACTCCTCGGTGGGGCACCAGGCGGTGTTGAAATAATCCTCGGTGCCGGTGCCATGCAGGGTCGGCGGCCACTGGTCGTTGGCGCCGGGGGCGCTTTCGGGGCGCGGTTCGATCAGCGCGGCTTTCGGGCCGATGCGCGGATCGGGCTTGCGCACCGTGTCGGGCACCGAGAGGCCGGGGGCGCCGTCGATCCAGATCATGTCGTCGCCTTCGCCGTACCAATCCCAGGACCGTGACAGGCGCTGCGACTGCACCGAGAACAGCACGCCGACATAGTGCCCGTGGCCCTCGGCATCGAGGATCACGTAGTTGCGCTTGCCGTCGACATTCTCGCCGCCGAACAGATGCTGCTCGTTGGTCTTGCCGGCCTCGCTGACCCCGTCGGGCCGATCCTGCCGATACTGGGCGTGGAAGCGCCCCATGCCGTCCTCGAGCTGATCGTGCAGCTCGAGATCGACATAGTAGTAGAACAGCAGGTCGACCTCGGACTCGTTGGTGATGGTCAGCCGCATCGAGCTGCCGAACGGCATCGGGAAGTAGCAGTTGAAGGCCTTGCCGTCTTGCGGGCTCGCCTGCACCGGCAGCGAGGCGAAGTTCTTCGTTTTGGCATGGCCCATGCCGAAGAAATCGCCGATCGGGGTTTCGACGCTCGGTTCGGTTTCGCCGTCCCAATAGGCGCGGAGCACGATCTTTCTCAGATAGTGGTCGGCCGACGAGGCGAGGGTGGCCCAGATATGGGTGATGATGCCGGCGCCCTGGTGCTCGGCGATCACGACGGTCTTGCCCGGTTCGATATGCAGCCGGTCGTCGTTGCCGCCGGTGCGGTCGTAGCTCGAAAAACGCCGGCTGCGCGCCGCGCGCAGCTTGGCAAGTCCCCGTAGCGGCGACAGGCCCGCATTGGTCATAGAAATCTCCTTGGGGGCTGGGGCCTACTTCAGGCCGCTGGTTTTGATCGAGTCCATGATCTGCTTCTGGAAGATCACGAACAGCACCAGCATCGGCACCGCGACGATGGTCGAGGCGGCCATGGTGTAATTCCAGCTGGCGGCGTACTGGCTCTTGAAGTTGGCGATGGCCACCTGCACGACCCACAGGTTCTGGTCGGAGGCGACGGTGAGCGGCCAGAGGAACGAGTTCCAGTTGGCAAGGAAGAACAGGATCGCCAGCGCCGCGATGATCGGCCGGCTCAAGGGCAGGATGACGCTGGTGTAGATGCGCCAGTAGCCGGCGCCGTCGATCACCGCCGCCTCCTCCAGCTCCTTGGGCAGCGACAGGTAGTATTGGCGGAGGAGGAAGATGCCGAAGGCGTTGAAGATCGCCGGGACGATCAGCCCGGCATAGGAGTTCAGCATGCCCAGCGAACGCACCAGGATGAACAGCGGCACGATGATCACCGGCAGCGACACGAGGAAGGTCGAGAACATGGCGAGGAATACCGCCTCGCGGCCGGGGAACTTCAGCCGCGCCAGGGCGTAGCCGGCCATGGTGTGGAAGAACAAAGCCACCACCGTCACCACAGCGGAGATGACGAAGGTGTTGATCAGGTAGCGCCAGAACGGCACCTCGGTCAGCACGTAGATGAAGTTGTCGAGCACTGGCTTCGATGGAATGAGGTTCGACTTGAACACCTCGGTCGGGCCCTTGAAGGCGATCGACAGCATGTAGAGCAGCGGGAAGATCGCCATCACGGCGAGCACCAACGTCACCAGCATCCAGACCAGCCGGACGACATTGGCCTGCGAACGGGAGAGGGTTGCGCTACTCATAATCGAACCGTCCGCCGCGGGTGAGGAAGAAGAAGAACACCGTGACCACCATCAGCAGCACCACCAGGAGCGTCGCCAGCGCCGCGGCGTAGCCGAAGGCGGAGTACTGGAAGGCCTGCTGGTAGATGTAGCTGATCAGCAGCGCCGTCGAATTGGCCGGCCCGCCCTTGGTCATCACGTAGATCAGGTCGAAGGCCTGCGCGCCGGTGATGGCAGCGACGGCCGAAACCAGCAGTACGAAGAAGCTGGTGGGGCGCAGCAAGGGCAGGGTGATGAACCAGAAGCTTTGCGTCGAGCTCGCGCCATCGATGCGCGCCGCCTCGTAATACTCCTTGGGGATGTCCTGCAGGCCGCCCAAGAAGATCAGCATGTAGAAGCCCATCAGGAACCACACCGCGGCGAGCGTCACGGTGAACAGGGCCAGGTTCGGGTCGCCGAGGAAAGAGATGCCGCCGAGCCCGATCGAGGCGGCGAAGCGGGTGAGGACGCCGAGCTTGTCGACCACCATCAGCTGCCAGACCAGGGCCACGACGACGAGGCTGACCATCTGCGGCGCGAAGAACATCGAGCGCATGACGGTGTTGAACTTGCTGGTGCGCTGCACCAGCAAAGCGAGGCCCAGCCCGCTGACATAGAGCAGGGGCACCAGCATGAGGGTGAACTGCCCGGTGACGCGCAGCGACGACCAGAACAGCGGGTCACCCCACATCTTGGTGTAGTTGGCGAGCCCGACGAACTTGAAGCCGCCGAAGCCGTCGACCTCGAACACCGAGATGCCGAGCGCCAGCAGCATCGGCAGGCCGATGAACAGCATGAGGCCGATGGCGTCGGGAGCGACGAACAGCACGCCGGCAATGGCCTCGCGCTGCCTCGTGGTGAGCCGGATGGCAGCGGGCCTGTCGCCCGCCGCCGTGGTTGTGATCTCAGTCACTGGTCTGTCCTTGGTCCTTCACCGGGCTTGCGGCTCCCCTCCCTTGAGGGGAGGGGCTGGGGGTGGGGGTGGTGAGGCGGCTCGGTGCTGACTGCACCACCCCCTCCCTCGTTCCCTCCCCTCAAGGGGGAGGGATGCGACCACTGCAGGATCTGCGGCAGTACGGCGTCCTCTAGAGGATCGGCGCGCCTGAGTAGGACGCGAGGAAAGCGTCGAGCTGCTGGCTGGCGGCGGTGGCCGTTGCCTGCGGGTCGGCGCCGCCGAGCTGGGTCTGCTGGATGGCGTCGGAGATGATCTTGTAGACCTCCGGCGGCACCCGCGGCTCGGCCCGGGTTCCCGGATGGATCTGGGTCCCGAAGATCCCCATATTGCCCTTGTTGAAGGCATCGCCACCGGCAGCCAGCGCCGAGTTGCGTGGCGGCATGTCGGACTTGGCCACCGTGCACCAGTCGACCACGCGCTGCACCGAATCCGGCGCCATCGAGGCCAGCGCCCAGGCGATGAACTTCGCCGCGGCTTCCGGGTTCTTGCCCTTCGAGTTGGCGACGAAAGCCCAGCCGCCACCGACGGTGACGTACTTGCCGCCAGTGGGCACCGGCAGCTTGAAGATGCCGTAGGGAACGTCGGGGGCGTTGTTGTCCATCGCCGAGATGCCCCAGATGCCGACATTCTGCATGGCGCAGTAGCCGGAGCCGAGGTTGGCGACGATATCGCCGCCGCCACCGCCGAGCATCTGGCGCGGCGCGGCGCCGGAATTGACTGCATCCTGCCACAGCTTCAGTGCCGCGACGGTTGCCGGCGAGTCGAAGGCTGACTTGCCTTCGGCCGACTGGAACTCGCCGCCGCCCTGCCACATGAACGGGTACCAGGTGAAGTTCTGGTAGTAGCCCGGGTTGGTCTCGAACAGCACGCCATAGCGCTCTGCCGTGGTCAGCTTCTTGCCCACTTCGAGCAACTGGTCCCAGGTCTGGGGCACGTCGTTCTCGTTGAGCCCGGCGTCCTCGAAGGCCTTGACCGAGTAGTAGAAGGCCATCGGCTCGACTTCCATCGGCACGCCGTAGATCTTGCCGTCGACCATGCGGTTGGCGATGACACTTTCGGGGAAATCGGCGCGGGCCGCTTCCTCGATTGCCGGGGTCAGGTCCTGCAGCACGCCGCCATTGTAGTAGCGCAGGAAATCGCCGGGCGAGATGATGAAGATGTCCGGGCCCTGACCCGAGGCGAACGAGGTCGCGAGCTTGGTGCCGCCGATATATTCGGAGCCCACCACATATTCGAGCGCGACCTGCTCGGATTGGGTGGCATTCCAATCGGCCACCATCTTCACGAACCAGTCGACCTGTGGCTTCACATCGCCGCCGGGGGCATAGAACTGCCAGAAGCTGAGCGTGTTGTCCTGGGCGAACGCCTTGCCGGCGAACGGCAGGGCAAGGCCGGCAGCGCCCAGTGCGGCGCCGCCCTTGAGGATGGACCGGCGGGACCATCCCGACGGCATGTTGGACGTATGAGTCATCTCACTCCTCCCTGGAGCTTTGGTGTTGTCGTCCGGACGCGGCCACCTCCCCCGAAACGGCCGCGCTAGTTCTTGTTGGTCGCGAGATCGAACCGGAAAAGTCTCGCAGCTCTTCCTGATCTCGCTCCTGGTTGTTTCGGGTCGGCTAGGCCGACTCGAAGATGCGCAGCGCACAGGGGATGACCTCGGTGCGCGGCGGGCCGTCGAACTTGCCGTTGAGGCGGTCGAGCAGCATTTCAACGGCGCGCTTCGCCAGCGCGCCTGGGTTCTCGCCGGCTCGGGTGAGGTTGGGCCTCACATATTCGAGCTGCGGCAGGTCGCCGAAAATGGCGACGGCGATATCATCGGGGATGCGGATGCCCCGGTCGTGGAACTCAGCCAGGGCGCCGGTCGCCATCAGGTAGTTGCCGATGAACACGGCGGTCGGGCGCGCCTTGCCGGTGAGGCCGGCGATCCACTCGACCGCTTCGCGGCCGGAGGGTGGCAGGTAGGTGCCTTCGTGCCGCTGGGTCAGCCGGTCGAAGGCGACGCCATGATCGGCCAGCGCCTTCTCGAACCCGTCGGCTCGCGCCATGGCGCTTTCGAAATTGTTGGGGCCGGTAATCTGCACGACGCGCTTGTGGCCGCGCTCGGCGAAGTGCTTGCCGACCATGTAGCCGCCGCCGAAATCGTCGACCTTGATGCTGTCGACGGCGTGACTGGCGAGCTGGCCGATGAACACCACCGGCGTGTCGAGCTTCTGCAGCTCCTCGTTGATGCCGTGCAGGGCGAAATCACCGACCAAGAGGCCATCGACGCGCTTCTTGTTGAGCTGGCGCAGGTAATCGCGGCCATGGGTCTGCCAGTTCCCGCCCGGCACGTCGGTATTATAGATCAGCGCGTCGAGCCCGGCCTCCTCGAGCGCCGCCTGCGCCGCCTTGACCATCTCGGTGTAGAACGGGTTGCCGATATCGGGGATCAGCATGGCGATCAGGTTGGTACGCCCGGTCCTCAGACTCTTGGCCTGCGGATTGGGCGAATAGCCGAGCTCGTCGATCGCCGCCTGCACCTTTTCGCGCAGGGGCTTCGACACCCGATTGGCGTGGTTGATCACATGCGAGACCGTGGTCCGCGATACGCCTGCCCGTTCGGCAACCTTTGAGATCGTGCTCATGGCGGCAACGGCTAGCACCAAACGAAAGAGGCATGCAAATGGATTTGTGAATGCATTTGCAAATCCATTCACAGCTGTTACGTTCGATCTCGCCAGAAGACGGGGATAACCCTGCGACGGGAGAAATATCTGAACGATCACAATGGCTTAATAAGCGTGCTCTGAAGTCGGGCGCCGGTTTTCGGCGCTTTTCCGGGTGCGAACGGCTTTTTCAACAGCGGACGCGGCAAATACCCGCGATCCAGCGCCGGCGGAGCTTTGTCGAAACGCCGGACAGAGGAGGGACGAGATGAAGAAACTACTGGCGGCTCTGCTGCTCACGGCAGGGCTGGTGTCGCCGGCGCTGGCGCAGTCCGACGAGGCAGGCAAGCTGCGCCTGATGACCTTCGGCGGCGAAGCGCAGCTCAAATCGACGCAGGACGCGGTCACCCGCTTCAACGCCAAGTATCCCAATGTCGAGGTCGAGATCGGCGTCGATCCGGTCAGCGGCGGCTGGGGCGATTTCGTCTCGCGCGTGCTGCAGCAATACAATGCCGGCGAGCAGTATGACGTCTACCACACGGCGGTGGAGACGCTGCAGAGCTTTGCGGCGCGCGACCTGTTCTTGCCCCTCGACGACTATATCGCGACCGGCGACTTCTCGGATTTCGACGCCAAGTTGTTCGACCTGACCAAGTACAAGGGGAAGACCTACTTCATCCCCTCGACCTGGAACAACATCATGACGAACTACAACCGCGCGCTCTTTGCCGAGGCGGGTATTCCCGCGCCCAGCAAGACCTGGACGTGGGACGAGTTCGCCGCCATCGCCGAAAAGCTGACCAAGCGCGACGCCAACGGCAATGTCACGCAGTTCGGCTACGAGGTGCCGGCCTTCTTCTTCGGGCTGATGCCGTGGTTCCTCTCCAATGGCACCTCGCCGGTCACCGCGGACTGGTCGGCCTCCAACATGAAGGATCCCAAGGTCGCCGAGACGCTGCAGTTCCTCTACGACCTCATCCACGTCAAGAAGGTCTCGCCGGTGCCGGGGCAGGAGGGCGTCGAGAACCAGTTCTTCGCCGGCCAGATCGCCATGATCTCGCGTGGCCACTGGATCGTGCAGAACGCTATCTCGAGTAAGCTCGACATGGATATCGCCACCCAGCCGGGCAAGGTGAGCAACGACACCGTCATCGGCTTCGGCGCCTATGGCATCTCGTCCAAGGCGCAGAATCCGGAGCTGGCCAAGGCGCTGGTCACGGAACTGCTGAGCTACGAGACGCAGGTGGCCGAAGGCGATCTCGGTGGCGCCGTGCCGGGCCGCAAGTCGGCGGCCGAGACCGAGAATTTCCTGAAGTTCCCGCCGTCGGCGCCGCTCTACTACGAGACGCTGCCGACCACCCATGCGGTGCCGTCGCCGGCCAATTTCCAGGAAGTCGACCAGATTTTCATGCGGTACTTCAACGCCATCATGACCGACGAAATGACCATTCCTGATGCCGTCGCCAAGGCGGACCAGGAACTGACCCGCTCGTTCGAGCGCATCAAGCGCGTCACCCAGTAGTCCTCCCCCGGACTGCTCGCGCCGAGCCCTCGGGTTCGGCGCGGGCACTTTCTCCTGAAGCGCTCCAGTTTTCTCCTGCCCGAGATGGTTATGGCGAAGCGACGACTATCCGACCTCCGCAAGGCACAGATGCAGGCGGGCTACATCTTCGTGTTGCCCTCGATCCTGCTCTACGCCGCGTTCGTGCTGGCGCCGGTGGTCATCACCATCGTGCTCAGCTTCACCTATTACGACATCAGCTTCGGCGCCGACTGGGTAGGGTTCGAGAACTATGTGCGCTTCCTCACCGAGCCGCGCTCGCTCGAGATCTTCTGGAACACGCTGCGCTTCGCCTTCCTCGCGGTGAGCTTCAACGTGGCGGTCGGGCTGATCCTGGCGCTGGCGCTGAACCGGGCCATGCCGAAATTCCTGCTCTACTTCTTCCGCCTCGCCTTTTTTCTGCCGGTGATCATCTCGGCGGCGTTCGTCGCGGTGGTGTGGAGCTACTTCTATAGCGTCGATTTCGGCGTCATAAACTACTACCTGGCCCAGATCGGCCTGCCGCAGGTGCCGTGGCTGTCGTCGTCGAAGTTCGCGATGACCTCGATCGTCATCATGGACGTGTGGAAGAACACCGGCTTCTTCATGATCATCCTGATCGCGGCGCTGCAGGGCGTGCCCAGGCCCATCATGGATGCCGCCTCGATGGATGGCGCCTCGGCCTGGCGCCGCTTCAGCCGCATCACGCTGCCGTTCATTTCGCCGGTGCTGTTCTTCTGCATCGTCTTCGCCTCGATCGGCGCGCTGCAGGTGTTCGAGTCGATCATGATCCTGACCGGCGGCGGCCCGGGGGACTCCACCCGCTCGCTGTCGATCTACCTGGTCGACGAGGCCTTTGGCAGCTTCGAACTCGGCTACGCCGCCGCGGTCAGCGTCATCATGATGATCCTCGTCCTCATCATCACCATCATCCAGATCATCGGCTCGCGCCGCTGGGTGCGGGAGTAGGGCCCATGCAAACCAGATCCATGCAGACGCGCGAAGCCAAGAAGTGGGTCGATCGCGCCATCATCGCAGTGCTGCTGCTGATGGGCATCCTGATGCTGATGCCGTTCTTCTGGCTGTTCTCGATGTCGTTCCGGCCGGCGCCGGAAGCCTACAAGATGCCGCCGAGCTTCTTTCCGCCGAGCTTTGATCTGAGCAACTATCGCACGGTGCTCGAGTCCTCAGTGCCGTTCCTCAAGATCTACTGGAACAGCCTCTATGTGGCGGTGCTGGTGACCATCGGCCAGCTCGTCACCTGTACGCTTGCCGCCTTCGCCTATGCGCGGCTCAGGTTCCCCGGCCGCGACAGCCTGTTCTTCGTCATGCTGATCGGGCTGATGTTTCCGGCGCAGGTGACGATCCTGCCGATCTATCTCGGCTACGCCAAGCTGGGGCTGCTCAACAACCCGCTCGGGCTGGTGCTGATGGGGCTGACCTCGAGCTTCGGGGTGTTCATGCTGCGCCAGTTCCTGCGCTCGCAACCCAAGGAGCTCGAGGAAGCGGCGCTGATGGATGGGGCGGGCTACTTCAAGATCTTCTGGCGCATCTCGCTGCCGCAACTGATGCCGGCGCTCGGCGCGCTCGCCATCATCACCTTCACCGGCGCCTGGAACTCCTACTTCCAGCCGCGGGCGCTGATCGAGTCGCAGGGTTCGATGACCCTGCCGATCGCGATGGACCTGCTCCGCGGCTACATGAGCCAGGGCAACCTGTCCGTCGTCATGGCCGCGATGAGCATGGCCATCCTTCCCGTCGTCCTCCTCTTCCTCGTCGCCCAGAAGATGGTGATCGAGGGCGTCACGTTCTCAGGCATCCGGGCCTGACCAATGGATTTTGCAATGACCAGAACCGATCCGCGTTTCATCTACGAAGGCGACCGTACGGCCCACATCGCTTTCCCGCTCGGTGGCATCGGCGCGGGTGGCCTCGCGCTCTCGGGCAGTGGCCGGCTGGTCGACTGGTCGATCCGCAACCGGCCGGGGCTGCAGAGCTTCAACGGCTACAGCCACTTCGCCATCAAGGCGGAGGCGGGCGGCGAACTGCTCGATGCGCGGGTGTTGAACGGCCCCTATGAGGGGTTGCCCACCGGCTCACCCACCACGCGAAAATCCTTCGACGGCTTTGGCTGGGGCGCCAACCGCAACACACTGGCGGGCGTGCCGCATTTCGAGGCGACGACGTTCACGGGCACGTTCCCGGTGGCCGAGGTGGCGTTCCACGATGCGAGCTTCCCCGGCCAGGTGAAGCTCACCGCCTGGAGCCCGTTCATCCCCACCAACGAGCGCGACTCCTCGCTGCCGGCGGCGATGTTCGAGATCGAGGTGAGCAATGCCGGCACGGCGCCGGTCGACTACACCATTGGCGGTACGCTCGGGAATCATGGCTGCCAGAACGGCCGGCACAGCTACGCCGAAGCGGCTGGGGTAAAGTCGCTGCTACTGACCGCCGCCGATGAGCTGCCGGACTGGCAGACGGGCGATGTCTCGATTGCCACCGATGCGGGAGATGTCGACCACCTCGACTACCATTTCCGCGGCCAGTGGTTCGACGATCTCAACCTGTTCTGGCGCGAATTCGCGCGGCCGGGCCGGCTGCCCGAGCGGCACTACGACAAGCCGCGGCTCAACCGCAACATGTTCGACCAGCCCGAACACGGCACGCTCGCGGCGCGCATCAGTGTGGCCCCGGGCGAGACGAAAACCGTGCGCTTCGCGATCGCCTGGCATTTTCCGGTCGGGCAGGTCTATTGGCGGCCGGGGCAGGTGAATGGCGAGACCGGCACCTGGCGCAACTACTATGCCAGCCAGTGGCAAGACTCCGGCGCGGTGCTCGCCGAGGCGTTTGCGCGCTGGGACGAGTTGCGCGCCCCGACCTTCGCCTTCCGCGACACGCTGTTCGGCACGAGCATGCCGGTCGACATCATCGACGCGGTGCAGGGCACGATGAGCCTCCTCCGCACCGCCACGGTGATGCGGCTCGAGCATGGTGAGCTCTGGGCCTGGGAAGGCCAGTTCACCAATGAGGGCAGTTGCGAGGGCAGCTGCACCCATGTGTGGAACTACCAGCAGACGCTGCCCTACCTGTTCCCCGGGCTGGAGCGCACGCTGCGCGAGACCGACTACACCTATAACCAGCTGCCCAATGGCGGGCTGACCTTCCGGCAGATCATCCCGCTCGGCTCGGCCTTCTTCCCGCTCAACCCCTGCGCCGACGGCCAGTTCGGCTCGATCATCAAGACGTTTCGCGATTGGAAGATTTCCGGCGATACGGAGTGGCTGAAGCGTTATTGGCCGCGGGTGAAGGCGGCGCTCGAATATGCCTGGTCGGCCGACAACCCGGACCAGTGGGATCCGGAGCGCACCGGGATCCTGTGGGGGCGCCAGCACCACACGCTCGACATGGAGCTGTTCGGGCCGAACTCCTGGCTTTCGACCATGTATGTCGCGGCGCTCAAGGCCGGCGCCGAGATGGGGCGCGCGGCGGGCGATACGGCATTTGCCGATGAGCTGGAGCGGATGGGGCAGGCGGGCGCCGACTACCTCAACGCCGAGCTCTTCAACGGCGATTACTTCATCCAGAAGACCGACCTCGGCGACAAGGCGCTGATCGAAAAGTTCGATCACGCCAGCGGCAAGGTCGGGGTGATCGCCGACGGCTTCATGGAGACCTACTGGTCGGACGAGTACGGCCAGATGAAGTACCAGTTCAACGATGGCTGCGCGACCGATCAGATCCTCGGGCAATGGCATGCCGACCTCGCCGGGCTCGGCAGCTTCCTCGACCCCGACAAGGTGCAGACGGCGCTCGCCTCGGCCTATCGCCACAACTATCGCGCCGACCTCAAGGGTCATTTCAACCCCTGCCGCGTCTATGCCTATGAGGACGAAGGCGGCGTGCTGATCGCCACCTGGCCCGAAGGCACCACCAAGCCGGCGGTGCCGGCGCCGTACTCCGAGGAAGTGTGGACCGGGCTCGAATATATGCTCGCTTCGCACCTGATCTTCCGCGGGCTGACCGACGAGGGCCTCGCGATCGTCCGCACGGCGCGCGCCCGGCACGATGGCTATCGCCGCAACCCGTGGAACGAGATCGAGTGCGGCAGCTATTACGCCCGCTCGATGTCGAGCTTCGCGCTGGTCAACGCCTGGTCGGGCCTCAGCTACGACCTCACCAAAGGCGCCATCGGCTTTGCGCCGAAGGACCAGGGTGACGGCAACTGGTTCTGGTCGGTGGGCGAGGGCTGGGGTGTCGTCAGCCGCAGCGGCAACCGCGTCCGCCTCGAGGTCCGCTATGGCAGCCTCGATCTCGCCGAACTGAGCTTTGGCGGCGCCACCGCCCGCATCGACCGCAAGCTCGGCGCCGGCGACGCCGCAGACCTGACGCTGGGAGGCTGAGCATGGCGCAACTTGAGCTCGAGCAGGTTCGGAAAAGTTTCCAGACCCTCGAAGTGATCCACGGCATCGACCTCACAGTGGAGGATGGCAGCTTCACCGTGTTCGTCGGCCCCTCCGGCTGCGGCAAATCCACCTTGCTGCGGATGATTTCGGGGCTCGAGGAGACCTCGGACGGCGAGATCTGGCTCGACGGCACCCGCTGCGATCACCTGCTGCCCTCGGCGCGCGGCATGGCGATGGTGTTCCAGTCCTATGCGCTCTATCCGCATATGAGCGTCGAGGAGAACCTCCGCTTCGGGCTCGAGAACCAGAAACTCGCGAAGCCCGAGATCGCCGCCCGCGTCGACAAGGCGGCCGATATCCTCCAGATCAAGCATCTGTTGAAGCGCCGGCCCAACCAGCTGTCGGGCGGACAGAGCCAGCGTGTCGCCATCGGCCGGGCCATCGTCAAGGAACCCAAGGTGTTCCTGTTCGACGAGCCTCTGTCGAACCTCGATGCAGAGCTCCGGGTGAAGATGCGGTCGGAAATCTCGGCGCTGCACCACCGGCTCGGCACCACCATGATCTACGTCACCCACGACCAGGTCGAAGCCATGACCATGGCCGACCGCATCGTGGTGCTGCGCGAAGGGGTGATCGAGCAGGCCGGCGCGCCGGTCGAGCTCTATGCCCGGCCGCGCAACCAGTTTGTCGCCGGCTTTCTCGGCGCGCCGCAGATGAACTTCTTTGCCGGCAAGGTGACCGAAGTGGGCGAACGGCTCGGCGTAGCGCTCAGCGCCGGGGGGCCAACGTTGACCCTCGCCCGCCGCGAGGGCGGGGTGAGGGTGGGCGACGCAGTGACGATCGGCATCCGCCCCGAGCACCTGGTCCTTACGGCGAACGGCCCCCTGGCGGTGCAGCTGGTTTCGACCGAGGTGCTCGGCGCCGAAACGGTGCTGCACGGCAAGACCGCCGGCGGCGAGACCGTCACCGCCACGATGCGCGGCATTCTCGCAACGAGCCGTGGCGACACGCTGCGCTTCGAGATCGCCGACGCCTTCACCCATGTGTTCGACGCCAACGGGCTGACCCTGCAGCCGAGCCGGGCGTGGACAGATGACTACATGAGGAAGATCGCCTGATGCCTGGTTCGACAAAAGGCCCCCTCACCCGGCTTCGTGGCAACGCTGCCGACGGGCTGGTTCGCACAGTGTACCCCCACCCCTGTCCCCTCCCGGGGGACGCGGTAGCGCCCCGAAGGGGGAGGGAGACCAACACGCCGGCGTCAGTGTTGGCGTCTCCTCCCCCCTTGCGGGGGAGGGACAGGGTGGGGGGTATTCTTCCCGCACTACACTTGGCCATGGCACTAGCGCTGCTTTTCGCAAGCACTCCAGCCCTCGCCGCCGACTACAGCGTCACCTCCGAAAAAGTGAAAGCCCTCACCGGCCCTAACGCGCCGGCGCCGATGAAGGGGCCGGATATCTGCGGCACCGACCTCGGCACCATGGCCGAGATCGACGGCAAGATCGTCCTCGCCTTCGGCGATACCTTCGGCTGGAATGAGAATGCCTGCATCCGCTTCGGTCCGAACTGGCGCTCCAATGTCGTTGCCTTCACCTCCGACCTCGATGCTTCGGATGGCATCGTCATCGACGACTGGGTGACCGGCGAAGACGGCAAGGCGGTGGAGATCGCCAAGGGGGCGCACCAGGATGCGTTCAAGGGCGAGCAGACCAAGATCCCGACCGCCATGGTGACGGTCGGTGACACGCTCTATCTGCACTACATGTCGGTGAACGGCTTCTCCTCGATGGGGGGCGTGTGGCTCTGCAACTGGTCGCGCTTCATCTCCTCGAGCGATGGCGGCAAGACCTGGAGCCCTGCTACGGATGAGTTCGGCAGCTTCAAATCGAGTTTCAACATGCTGGCGCTTTCGGCCCAGAAGGGCGCCGGCAACGAGGATGGCAAGTACGTCTATGCCATCGGTACGCCTTGCGGCCGGTTCTCCGGAGCGCGCGTCGGCCGGGTGGCGGCGGACAAGGTGCTGGACACCAAGGCGTGGGAGTATTTCGACGGCAGCGGCTGGGTCAGCGACCGGGCCCAGGCCGCCGAAGTGATCAAGCCGGGTGCCGGCGAGGGCTCGCTGGTGTGGAACCCGGGCATCAAGCTCTGGATGTATTCGACGCTCAATGAGCTCTCCGAAGCCATCGAACTGCGCTTCGCCGAGCGGCCGGAAGGGCCGTGGTCGGCCCCCGAAGTGCTGGCCCGCGGCTCCGACTATGCCCAGGCCTATGGCGCCTACATGACCCCGTCATGGATTTCCGAGGACGGCCTGACGTTCTGGTTCGTGATGAGCCAGTTCGGGCCGTACAACACGTACGTGATGAAGGCGACGTTGACGCCGGACCACTAAAGCTACGGAACTCTGCGCAGTGTTATTGGGCGAAGTCGTTAACTCGACGATGCTTAGTTCCGACTGCATCTCTGTACCCAGGCGGTTCCATGCAGAAGCGTGGCGGGCCGTTGCCCACCGACAAGAAGTCGAGCCTCAGGCTTGTTGCCGTTGCATGGCCCTTCGTTGCCATCATTGTCACGCAGGCCATCCTCGCCACCTTCAGCCTGCAGATGGTCACATCGCTCAGGTCCTACGTGACCGGGGAGAGCTTGTGGTCGAAGGGCCAGCATGACGCGATCTACTTCCTCAGCCGCTATATCGACACCACGCAATCGAGCTATCTGGAGCGTCACCGGCAGGCGCTGAGCGTACCGCTCGGCGATCATGATGCACGCCTCGCGCTCGAGGCCACGCCGCCCGACCGGGTCGCGGCGGCCGAGGGGTTCCGGCGCGGCGGCAACCACCCGGACGACATTGCGGGATTGATCTGGCTGTTCGAGAACTTCTCGTGGTTCAGCTACATGAGCGCCGCCATTGCCGACTGGCGCAACGCCGAAACGACGCTGTTCCAGATGGAGGAGCTGGCCGACGAGATGGCGGCGGCGGCGCTGGTGCAGCCGTGGCAAAGGCGCGACTGGGCGGAGCGGCTCGACGCCATCAACGACCAGGTGACGCCGCTGACCCACGCCTTCTCCAACTCGCTGGGGCAGGGCACGCGCTTTGTGCAGGCGGGGCTCCTCATTGCCAACCTCGCGATCGCCGCGCTGTTCGTGGCGCTGACGCTGTGGCGGCTCAACAGCTTCCTGAAGCACCGGCGCAGTATCGAGCACGAGCTCTCGTGGCGCGCCTCGCATGACGCGCTGACCCAGCTGCCCAACCGCGCCAGCTTCGAGCGCGAGGTCGAAAAGGCGCTGGCTGACGGCTCGGCGTCGGCGCTGCTGTTCGTCGATCTCGACCAGTTCAAGGTGGTCAACGATTCCGGCGGGCACGCTGCCGGCGACCAGTTGCTGTGCGCGCTGGCCGAGCGGCTACCGGCAATCCTGGGGCCAGGCGTCCTGCTGGCGCGCCTCGGCGGCGACGAATTCGGCGTGTTGCTCCGCACCGGTTCGGTCGACGAGGCGCTGATCACCGCGCATCAGCTGCGTATTACGCTGGGCGAGATGCCCTTCGTCTGGAACGACCAGCATTTCACCGTCAGCGCCAGCATCGGTTTCGTACGCCTCGATCGCACCGTGAGCAGCCTCGCCACGGCGCTCAGGGCCGCCGACATCGCCTGCTACATGGCCAAGGAGAAGGGCCGCAACCGCGTGCATGTCTACTCGCCCGACGACGCCGAGCAGGCCGAAATGGCCGGCAATATCGGCTGGGTGCAGCGGCTGCAGCGCGCCCTCGACGGCGATAGTTTCGTGCTCTACGCCCAGGACATCGTGCCGCTCGACCCCGAGGCCGAGGGCGAGCACTGCGAGATCCTGGTCCGCCTCGCCGATCGCAACGAACTGATCGGTCCGGGCCGCTTCATCCCCGCCGCCGAGCGCTCCGGGCTGATGCCACAGCTCGATCGCTGGGTGGTGCGCCACGCGCTCGACATCATCGCGACGCGCATTGCGCTCGAGCCCAGGCCGCACCGGCGCACCTACGCCATCAATATCAGCGCTCCGGCCATCGGCGACGAGAGCTTCCTCACGTTCCTCAAGCAGCAGTTCAAGGCGACGGGCGTGCCGCCGCACCTGATCTGCTTCGAGATTACCGAGACCAGCGCCGTCGCCAATCTCGAACGTGCGGCCGCCTTCATCACGGCGCTCAGGAGCATCGGCTGCAAGTTCGCGCTCGACGACTTCGGCGCCGGCATGTCGTCGTTCCACTATCTGAAGCGGCTGCCGGTGGATTACCTGAAGATTGACGGCGGCTTCGTCAAAGGCATGCTGCGCGACAGCACCGACCGGGCCGTGGTCGAAACCATCAATCACCTGGGCCATGTCACCGGCATCAAGACGGTGGCCGAGTTCGTCGAAAGCGCCGATATCCTCGCAGCGCTCGAAGCCATCGGCGTCGACTATGCGCAGGGGTACTTCATGGGAATTCCGGGGCCGTTCGTGGCGGAAGCGGCGGTGGAGCGGGAGCGGTTGTCGGCTTAGTCACCAGCCGCGCAGTAATCCTCCCCCGGGAGGATTACGGACAGGCCTGTGCCCTTATCACCTCGGCACCGGCGCCTCGACATCGATCAACCCCGCCGCCTTGAGCTCACCCCAGAATGCCGCCGGGATCTCCTCCTGCAGGTAGCCGATATTGCTCGTCACTTCCTCGGGCCGGGCGCCGCCGGGAATCACCGAAACCACGGTGGGGTGCGCGAGGGGGAATTGCAGCGCCGCGGCCTGCAGCGACACGCCGTGCGTGGCGCAGACCGCCTGGATGCGCCGGACCTTGTCCTGCACCTGGTCGGACGCAATGCCGTAGCCGTAGCGGGCATTGGGGCCCGGACCGGTGGCGAGGATGCCCGAGGCATAGGGGGCGCCGATGATCACCGAGATATTGTGCTCGAGGCAGCGCTTCAGCCCGGTGCCGAGCGCCGACTGGTCGAGCAGGGTGTAGGGCATGGCGACGATGCAGAAGTCGAGCGGCACCTGCGGAGCGAAGGTCAGCAGCGAGGGGGCGGCGTTGAGCCCCATGCCGATGGCCTTGATCTGGCCCGAGGCCTTCAGCTCCTCGAGCGCCTTGATGCCGCTGCGCACCATGTCTTCCATGCGCGGCCCATCGGGGTTGCTGGCGAGCGAGGCTTCGGGATCGTGGATCAGGAGCGCATCGACGCTGTCGAGGCCGAGCCGCAACAGGCTCTGCTCGTAGGCACGCATCACCCCGTCATAGCTGTAGTCCCAGACGATCTCCATGTTCAGCCCGCCGCCCCAGGGCGTGCGGTCGAAGGTCTTGGGGTCGGCCGGGCGGCGGAAATAGCGGCCGACCTTGGTGGTCAGCATGAACTCCGAGCGCGGCTGGTCGATGAGGAAATCGCCGACCCGATGTTCGCTGAGGCCGCGGCCGTAGAATGGCGCGGTATCGAAATAGCGGACGCCGCCATCCCAGGCGGCTTTCAGCGTCGCATGCGCGGTCTCGCCGGAGACGCGGTGGTACATGCCGCCCAGATGGGCGGCGCCGAACCCCATGGGCGGCAGTTCGAGAGTGGTGGAGCCGACGCGATGCCGGTCGGTGAGCTTGATGGACATGGATGGTCGCAATGGGTTGGAGATGAAATCAGGGGGCAGTCGCCGCAATCCTGCGGTCCGGCGGGCGGAAGGCCGAAGCCACGTCGTCGCTCGCCGAGACAGGGGCGTCGCGGTAGAGGAAGCAGGTGGCGAGCCGCTGGCTGTCCGGCACGTATTTGGGCGGCAGGTTGTCCCAGCACATCTCCATGACATGCGGGCAGCGCGGCGCGAACTTGCAGCCGGGGTTGGGGCGCGCGGCCGAGGCCTCCGACACCGGGATTTCCTCGCCGCCCCAGGCCTTGCTCAGGTCGGGCAGCGGGATCGAGGAGACCAAGAGTTGCGAGTAGGGGTGTTTGGGCGCGCCGATCACCCGCTCCACCGCCCCGGCCTCCGAGACGTTGCCGCGATAGAGGATCAGGATGTTGTCGCAGATCTGGAAGGCGGTGGTCAGGTCGTGCGTGATGTAGACGATCGAGATGCCGAGCTCACGGTTCAGCGTCTTCAGCTCGTCGAGAATGGTGGCGCGCAGCGATGCATCGACCATCGAGACCGGTTCGTCGGCGACGATCAACCGGGGCCTGAGCAGCACGGCGCGGGCCACCATGATGCGCTGGCGCTGGCCCCCCGAGAGTTCATGCGGGAAGCGGCCGAGCGTATCCTGCGGCCTCAACCCGACGCGCTTCAGCGCGTCCTCGATCATGGCGCGGGCCTTCTGCTGCGTGTCGGCGAGCTTGTAGCGCTTCACGGGGGTCTCGAGCACGTGGTCGATCCGGTAGAACGGGTTGAACACGTCGAACGGATCCTGGAACACCGGCTGCACCTCGCGGCGGAACTGCCGCTGCTCGGCGCCGGTCATCTTCGCCACGTCCTTGCCCTGGTACAGCACCTGGCCCTGCGAGGGGTTGATGAAGCCCAGCATCATCCGCGCCAGCGTGGTCTTGCCGCTGCCGCTTTCGCCGGCCACCGCGGTCATCGACGGGCTGGTATCGGACAGCGACAGCGTCACGTCGTTGAGCGCGGTGAAGGCGCCATAGGTCTTGGTGATGCCCTGCATTTCAATGAGTGCGGTCACGGGCGGAGCTCCTGGTGGGCACGGGTCATTGGCGGCAGCGGCGGCAGTGCCGCATGCTCCGGGTAGAGGTGGCACGCAGCGCTCTGGCCGGGCGCCACCTGCTGCAGCAGCGGGGTCTCGCGCAGGCAGCGGTCGAAGGCGAGCGGGCAGCGCGGGTTGAAGCTGCAACCGGGCGGCAGGTCGACCAGCGGCGGCGGCAGGCCGGGGATGCCGGTGAGCTCGCGTTTCACCTCGATGCCGGGGAGGCTGTCGACCAGCAGCCGGGTGTAGGGATGCTTGGGGCTCTCGATCATCTGCCGGACCGGGCCGATCTCGACGAGCTTGCCCGCATACATCACGCCCACCGTGTCGGCGAACTGGGCGATCAGCCCCATATCGTGGCCGATCAGCACCACGGCGGCGCCGAGCCCATCCTGCAGGCGACCCAGCGTCTGCATCACCTGGCGCTGCACCACCACGTCGAGCGCGCTGGTCGGCTCGTCCGCGACGATTACCTTGGGCGCGAGCGAGGTGGCGATGGCCATGGCAGCGCGCTGCTTCATGCCGCCCGAGAGTTCATGCGGATAGCGGCGCGCCACTTCCGGGGCGAGGCCGACATTCTTCAACAGCTCCTGTACCCGGGCGTCGAGCTCGGCGCGCCGCATCCCCGGCTTGTGGGCGACGATCGCGTCGATCATCTGCTCCTCAAGCCGCATCACCGGGTTGAGCGAGCTCATCGCCCCCTGCGGGATCAGCGCGATGTCGCGCAGCCGGGTCTCGCGCAACTCCCTGGTGCTCATCTTCAGGATGTCGCGGCCATCGAGCTTCACCGAGCCGCCGGCGATGCGGCCAGGTGCGCGGGTGAGGCGCATCAGCGCCGTCGCCATGGTGGTCTTGCCTGAACCGGACTCGCCGATCAGGCCCAGCCGCTCCCCGGGCCGGAGCGAGAACGACACGTCGTTCACGGCCTTGGCCGGACCCTTGCCGGTATCGTAGTGGACGTTCAGTTCCTCGACGACGAGGACGGGTTTGGCGTCTTGAGCGACAGACATCAGCGCCTCGCCAGCTTGGGGTTGGCAAAGCGGTCGAAGCCGACCGAAGTCAGGAACAGACCGATGAAGATCGCGGCAATCACCACGATCGGCGGGCCCCACCACCACCAGTAGCCGCGCAGCACCGCGGAGGATTGCTGGCTCCAGTAGATGGTATTGCCCAGCGTCATCTCGTCGAGGGCGCCGAGGCCGAGCGCCTCGAGGCCGATGACGGCGAGGATCGAGCCCGACACGGTGCCGACGAAGCTCGCGACGATATAGGGCATCAGGTTGGGCATGATCTCGGTGAAGAGGATTTCCCACTGGCTCTCGCCGTTCACCCGCGCCACCTCGACATAGGATTTCTCGCGGATGGTGAGCACCTGGGCCCGCACCGTGCGGGTGGTGAACATCCAGCCGAGCGAGGCCACCACCAGCGCCATGATCACCGTGTTCATGCGGTCGATATTGCCGGCGATGATGACGAGGATGGCGATGGCCGGCACGGTCAACAGGGCATCCGAGATCACCCGGATGATGGCGTCGATGATGCCGCCGAAATGGCCGGCGATCAGTCCGAGCGCGGTGCCGACGCCGACGCCGATAAAGCCGGCGATCAGCCCCATCTTCAGCGTGTTGGGCGTGGCGTAGATCAGCAGGGTCCACATGTCACGGCCCTGCGAATCCGTGCCGAGGAAGTACTCGGGCCCGGGGGGCTTGCGCGGCCGCACCGCGCCCACCTGGGCGTTGACGGCGTCGACGAACATCGGCCCGATGATGCTGAACAGCACGATGGCGAGGAGGATGCCGAGCCCGAGCAGCAGCGTGCCGCTGATGCGGCCCTGCTCGTAGTTGCGGCGCAGGGAAGCAAGGAGGCTCATCGCCGGATCCTCGGGTCAAGCAGGGGATAGATCAGGTCGACGAGGAACAGCAGCACCGCTAGGGAGACGATGAGCATCAGCACCACGCCCTGGATGACGAAATAATCCTGGCCGCGGATCGCCACGTAGAGGAGCGAGCCGAGCCCCGGATAGTTGAAGATCACCTCGACCAGGACGGCGCCGGAAACCACCGAGCCGAGCGACAGCGCCAGCGCGGTGACCTGGGCCAGCAGCGCGTTGCGCATGCCGTACCAGACGAAGATGCGCTGCGGGTGCAGGCCCTTGGCCTCGGCGAAGGTGATGTAGTCCTCGCCCAGCACCGAGACCATCTGGCTGCGCATGCCGAGCGCCCAGAAGCCGACATTGCCCAGGATAATGGCGAGGCAGGGCAGGAACGCGTGCTTGAGGATATCCTCGGTGGTGGCCCAGTCGAGCCGCATGATGCGGGTGGTGTCGACGCCGCCGGCGGGTGGGAACCACTTCAGCACCACGGCGAAGAAATAGATGAGGATGATGGCGAGCAGGTAGAACGGGATCGAGGTCAGGATCATCATCAGCGGCACCACCGATTTGATGGTGCGACCGGCCCCCGGCCAGGCGAGCCGCGCCCCGAGCAGCGAACCGGTGGCGAAGGCGATGAGCGTTGCGACCGCCAGGAGGCTTACCGACCAGGGCAGCGCATTGCCGATCATGGTCGAGACCTTCTCGGGGAAGTTGGCGAAGGAGACGCCGAGATCGAGCCGGAACAGGTCGAGCCAGTAGTTGAGATATTGCTCGAGGATCGGCGCATCGAGCCCGTACTTGGCGCGATAGGCGGCCGACACCGCCTGGATATCGACATTCTGCGCGCCGCCGGTGGCCTGCAGCCGGGCCAGGGCCGTCTGTACGGGGTCGCCGGGGAGCAGGCGCGGAATGATGAAGTTGATGCTCACCGCGACGAAGACGATCAGCAGCAGCTGGCCGAAGCGGGTGAGGAGGTAGCGGGCGAGTTCGCGGCTCATCGGAGGACCGATCCACTGGTAGGCGCACGCACTCGCCAAATCCTCGATGTCATCCCTGCGAGAGCAGGGACCCAACCATCAGCTGGCGCGGGCGGGGAGTTGGGTCCCTGCTTTCGCAGGGATGACACCGGTGGGTGTTGCACTACTGAGTCTCCGTAAGAACCGTTGCGGCCAGTCAGATGCGGATGGCAGCCATCAGCCGCCACCCGCGCGATCACTGCTCGGCGCTCACTGCGCGCCGGTCGGCTTCAGGTTGTGGATTACGACGTTGAACGCTTCCCACGGGGTGTACGGGGCGACGTACGGGTCGGCCGCGGAGGGCCAGCCGGTCCAGTAGGTGTTGTTGAAGGTCACCACGTGGTATTCCTCGAGCAGGTCGATCTGCGGCAGGTCGCGCAGTGCGATGTCGAGGGCCGCGACGGCGTTCTTCATGTACTCCGAGTTCGGATCGGTATCGGCCGGGACGGCGTCCATGGCGTCGATCAGCTTGTCGTATTCGGGGTTCATGTAACGCGAGGCGGCGACGGCGTTCGGGATGTTCTCGCCGAGCGGCCGGGCGAACTTCGAGTGGTAGTGCTGCAGCGTCTCGAGCGGTTCCGACAGGCTGCCGCAATGGACGAAGATCATGGTGTCGAAGTTGCCCGACTGGATGTCCGGCAGCCAGGTGTCGTCCACCGGAGCCTGCACCGCGTCGAAGCCAGCGTTCTTGAACTGCTGGGTCAGCGGGGCCAGCGTCGGCTGGATGAAGGCCGGAGTGCGCACCGTCACGGTGAGCGGCTTGCCGTCCTTGGCCCACAGGCCATTGGCGTCCTTGGCGTAACCCGCCTTGGTCATGTACTCCTCGACCTTGGCCGGATCGGGACTGTCGAGATTGTACTTGTCGAGCACGGCCTTGAGCGGGCTGCCCTCGCCGAGCCAGGTGCCGGCCATGTAGTTGGAGAAGGCGAAGGTTACCGGCTTCTGGCCGCCTTCGTAGCCGATGTCGTTGATGGCGGCGCGGTCGATGGCATAGTTCATCGCGTAGCGCACGTTCACGTCGTTCCACGGCTCACGCATCTGGTTGAACACCAGCGAGTAGTCGCAGCCGTCGGGAGCGCCCCAGTTCGGGCCTTCCGGGTTCCAGGAGCTGAGCTTGTCGTTCTGGGCGCGGGCTGCCTCGAACGTGCCGATCAAGAGCTGCCGGCCGCCATCGATCTGGTTGGCGATGTGCAACTGGCCCATCGCGTCATCGCTCGAAACCGGCACGAGGGTGATGCGCTTGGGGGCAGGCAGATCCTGGAAGCCGACCTTGGCGCCCCACCAGTCGTCGCGGCGATCGAAGATCTCCTGCTGGTTGGTGGTCGAGACCAGCTTGTAGGCGCCGGTGCCGACCGGCCAGCCCTTGGCCGGATCGTAGTTGGTGAAGGTCGCGATATCCTGACCTTCCCAGATGTGCTTGGGCAGGATCGGGTAGTGGTTCTCGTGGCCGAGCGCCAGGAAATCACGGACGAAGCGCGGCGCCGCCTTGTTGAAGTTGATGGTGACGTTCAGCGGGTCGACGACGGTGACGTCCTTGATCCACTCCTTGAAGGCAGCCGAGCCGCCGATTTCCGGCGGGGCATCGCGCACCGCCTCGAGGGTGAACTTCACGTCGTCGGCGGTGAACTTCTGACCGTCCGACCACTCGACGCCGTCACGCAGCTTGATCGAGGCGCTCATGAAGTCGGGCGCGTATTCGAAGCTCTCGGCCTGCCACGGGATCAGCGTGCCGTCGTTGAGGTTGGTATAGAACAGCGCCTCGTTGATGGTGATCTGCATCACGTCGCGCTGGTGGGTGACCGAGCTCAGATATGGGTGCCAGTTCTCGGTGTTGGCGAACTGCGCCGGCTGGTCGCCCCACGGGGTCAGCACCAGGGTTTCGTTGCGCGGCATGTCGGCCACCTGGGCAAAGGCAGTCGATGCCAGGAGCGGCGCCGCCAGCAGCGCGATAGCGCCGCCGAGCAGATGCTGCCTCAGGGATCTGTGGTTCATAGTGGTCCTCCTCCGGCCGGTTCCCGGCCACTCGTTGATTTCTTCCGAGGCGGGGCAGGGCCTCGCCACCTGGTGCTTTGGTCGCCGGTGCTGCCCCACCCGCCGGGTCATCCCCGCGAAAGCGGGGATCTCCGTTTGCGGTGGTGCAACCTGCGAGAAAACCGAGGTTCCCGCTTTCGCGGGAATGACCCGGTGGGTGGGCGGGGACATCGGGGCCTCCCAGCTCCGTCCCGCCCCGTCCGTTACAGCGCCATCTTCTCGATGGCGTCCTTGCTCAGTCCGTGGCCGAAGCCCGGTTCGTCGCTGACCACCACGTAGCCATCCTTGGGGACGGCCATGCCGGGGTAGTTGTTGGTGTGCTCGAGTGGGATGCCGGGGGCGCCGCCGACGAAATATTCACCCCAGCGCGAGTTGGGCGCCGAGTAGTTGAAGTGCTGGCCATAGGGCGTGTTCATGCCGGCATGGCAGATCACCTCGAGACCCGAAGCGTCGGCGATGGCGGTGATCTTCTGCACCGCGGTGAAGCCGCCGACCCAGTTGATGTCGGGCTGGAAGATATCGACGACGCGATCCTTGGCCGCCTCGAAGAAGGTGTAGGGCGTGTACCAGTGCTCGCCGGTGGCCAAAGTCTGCCAGGGCAGACGCTCGCGCAGCGCCTTGTGCGAGGTGTGATCCTCGGGGATCAGGCAATCTTCCATCCATTTGAGGTTGAACGGCTTCAGCCGGTGCGCGAGGCGCACCGCGAACTCGACGTCGAACGCCATCCAGCAATCGAGCATCAGTTCGACATGCGGGCCGATCAGCTCGCGCGCCTTGCCGACAAAGGCCTCGTTCTTGTCGAGCGCCTCGAGCCCGTCGGCGGTGCCGTAGGGGCAGGCGAGCTTGGTGGCCTTGAAGCCCAGCTCCATGTGCCAGTCGGTGTCGTTGCCGGTGGCGTAGCAGAACTGCTTGTCGCGGGCGGCGCCGCCGGCAAGTTCATAAACCGGCAGCTTCAACACCTTGCCCTTCAAATCCCAGAGCGCCAGGTCGATGCCGCTGATGGCGTAGGAGGCGAGGCCCGAGGAGGAATAGGGGGAGGTGATGCGCATCATCATGTCCCACAGCTTCTCGGTGGCCAGCGCGTTTTCCTCGTGCAGCAGCGGGCCGATATGGTCGTTGATCAGGCTGATGGTGGGCTGGCCGTAGCCGGTGACGCCAAAGCCCCAGGAGCCGTCATCGGCGGTGACGATGACGCCGACCGCCGGGAAGGCGTTGTTCCAGCTCGAGCGCAAAGCCTTGTAGCGCGGGTAGCGCGACATCGGGTTGGCGACTTCGGCATCCTTGGTCCAGGGGGGCCGGCGGGCCGTGCCCTTGTCCTTGCCCTTGTCGTAATTGCCGCCGGCAATCGGGTTGGTGATGGCAAAGGCTTCAATACTCTTGATCTTCACTGGAAATCGCTCCTGACAATTTCTTGGTCGTCGTATGTCGGTCGGGGGGCCGGCGGCGGGTCAGCCCGGGATGCGGTAGAACTTTCGGGCGTTGCCCTCGAACAGTCCGGCGCGCTCGGCTTCCGAGGCGCCTTCGGTGATCCTGGAGAAGGCCTGCCACAGCGTCGGGAAGGTGCTGGTCAGCTTGTCGACCGGAAAGTTCGAGGCGAACATCGCTCGCTCCGGCCCGAAGATTTCGAGCGTCTCCAGCACCAGGGGGCGGAAGCTCTCGGTGGTCCACTGGCGGTCGAGCATGCCGAGGCCGCTGATCTTGACCGCAATATTGGGACGCGCCGCGAGCTCGCGCATCCCCGCCTTCCAGGCTTTCCAGCCCGCGAGGTCGCGGTCGGCCCACATGCCGGCGTGATTGAGGATGATCTGGGTGTTCGCGGCGACGCCGGCGAGCTTTGCCGCCTGCGCCATCTGGTGCGGATAGAGCTGCAGGTCGAAGCTCAGGCCGCGGCGGCCCAGTTCCTGCAACCCGCCGATCCAGCCCGGCTCATCCATCAGGTCGCGGGTGATGTAGTTGAGCTTTGGGTCAGGGTGGCGGTTCACCACCTGACGGATGCCGCGCATGATCGGGAACGCCGCGTGGCGGTCGAGCAGGGCGCCGAAATCGGGCGCCGCGAGGTCGCCATGCGCGACGAGCACGATCGGCACGGGACTGCGATCGGCGACCGCCTGCAGGGTTTCGCTTTCCTTCACCGGATCGGTGGGGAAGGCCTCGACATGCACCGCACCGACGATCTCGATCTCGTCGGCGCCTTCCTCGAGATATTCCTCGAGCAGGTAGCTGCGCGAGATCGCGGCATTGGCGCCGCCTTTGCCGGGCTTTTCGAAATGCGGGTAGATGCGGGTCCAGAGGTCCCACAAGTGGATATGCGGATCGACGACCTTCAGCATCGTAGCCTCAATCCAGCCGGAACATTTCTTCGACCGGCCAGGATTTCGGCCGGGCGTCCTCGTGGGTTTCCATGTGCGGCTCCATCCAGGTCCACCATTTGAGTACCACCGGATCGACGCCCTCGGTTTGCGACGGGGCGTTGTCGGGCTTTTCGAGGTAGGCAAAGAGCAGCAGCTCGTAGCGATAGATGGTGTAGTTGGAGACGCCCTGGCTCTTCAGCAGCGCCACCATCTCGGGCCAGATCTCGTCGTGCTTGCGCTTGTACTCGGCTTCCTGGCCGGGCTTCAGCTTCATCACCCATGCGGATCGCATATTCGTAAAATCCTCAGTCAGGTTGTTGATGTGGCCAGCGCCCGTTCGCCGGCCTGCTGCGGCGGCCATTGGCCGCTGTAGCCAAGCCGCCTGCTCACGGTGCTCGCCGCTTCGTTCAGCAGATCGACCTGCGGCTGGATCGCCGCGCCAGGCGCCTTGGGAGCGGGGCCGGAGATCGACATGGCGCCGACCGGCCGGCCGAGGCGATCGACGATCGGCACGCCAACGCAGAACACGCCGACCACCACTTCCTGGTTATCGATCGAGTAGCCGCGCTTGCGGATGCGGGCGAGCTCGGCGCGGAGCTCGGTGGGGTCGGTGATGGTGTAGCGGGTGAAGGTGGTGAGCGGCTGTTCCAGCACGCGCTGCAGGTCGGCCTCGCCGAGGAAGGCGAGGATCGCCTTGGCGCTGCCGCCGCAATAGAGCGGCCCGCGCGACCCGATGCGCCAGTCGAGCTGCATGCCCTCGTTGCCGCGCACCTTGTCGATGCAGACGCAGCCTTCGCCGCTGAGCACGTTGACGTTCACCGTCTCACGGGTCTTTTCGGCGATGGATTCACAGAACGGCCGAGCCAGCCGCGGAAAGGCGACGCCATCGAGTTGCAGGTCGGTGATGGCCAGCAGCCGGTAGGAGAGCTGCCAGCCGCCTTCGGCATTGCGCTCGACCACGCCCTCGTCGGCGAGATCGATCAGCAGCCGATGCACCGAGCCCACCGGCAGGGCCAGTTGCTGGGCCACGGCGCGCACCCCGAGCCCGCCCTTGCGGGCAAGCAGGTCGAGAACCTGGATGGCGCGCTTGATGCTCGACATCTACTGCCTCGCGCTCCCGCAGGGGGCAGCGGCGTTGCCGATACATCGCTCGAACAGCTGTGCGTTCACAGTCGCGCCCACCGGACGTCAGGCAAACCTCCGGCGTTCACGCCCCCGGGGCCGCGATTGCGATCCCTGCAGGTGCGTGCTGAACCGCACGGCTTGCCGCTTGACCGGCCTCCCTCTCCTCAGAGCCGCAAACCCCCGATTTTTTGTTCCATGGGTGGAATGCGGTGTTCCAATAGTGAACGCCTTGATCTGGGGTGAGTCAACCGAGAACGCTCTAAGACTTACGTCGTGTGATCGTTAAGTACTTGTTCCGACTATATTTATCCCACCATCTGGAATGACGTCAGGCAATTCCCGCAAATGGCTCGCGCCACGCATCGATCTCCAGCAGCCGGTCATGCCAGCGCCGGATGTTGCCGTACTCATTCAGCGGTATCGATGCTGCCTCGGCAAAGGGCAGCGCGGAGGCGACCCGGAAATCGGCGTAGCTCAGCTTGCCCCCCACCAACCAGTCGCGCCGTGAAAGCACTTGGTCGAGGATCGGGCCGAGCTGGTGGAAATCCGCCTCGGCCTCAGCAAGCGCCGCGACATTCCTGGTCCAGCCGGGCACGTTGACCATGGTGACGTTCTCGAAAGTATAGGTGCCGCCGGCACGGGTGAAATGGTGGGCGCTCCAACTCACCCATTGCAGCATCTCGTCGAGCCGGTCGAGCTGCCAGAAATCCGAGCCGGTGAGCTTCGCCAGCCGCAGCGTGATCGCATCGGTCTCCCACAGGCTCGTGCCGTCATCCTCGACCAGCACCGGCGCCAGCGTATTGGGGTTGAACGGCCGGATCATTTCCTCGTCGGCGCCCTTGGGCGCAATCCGCAGGTACTCGACCGGCGCCTTGAGGTAGCGCGCCGTGGCCACGGCGACGCGCGGGTTGATGTTGTGGGTGTAGTAGAGCCTGCGCATGATCGAAACCTCCCGGAACGGCGCCATCGTGGCGCTTTCCGAGCTGGTCGATCCTGTCAGGCCCAATTCGACATCCTGGTTTCAGCAGCTCGAGGCATTTCATGACCCGAGCGGCACCGCTCGATCGGGCGGTCGTGTTGCTCAGTTCGCAGCAGCGACGGCAGGCTTATGCAGCGACATCAGGAGATCGGTGAGTTCGGTGCAGGTCATCGATGATGTCGGGTCTCGATCTTCATCGTCGCTCCTCAAAGTTGCCTGCGCTCATTATAGCAGGGCTTTCAACGGACGGGATGGATCGGCCAGATGGCTGGCGTCGATCACGGCGCGACCGGCGATCAGCCGGCTGGCGATCTTGATACCGCGCGATGCCGATGTGCCCACGCCTAGCGATGCTGCGCCCACGAGCCGTCCCGATGGATCGAGCTGGAACTGCGTGACGAGGCCATCCTCGATCCGATCCACCTTCGTCGCAGCGGCAGCCGGCAGCCCCGCCATATAGAGGCCCAGATCGTACTGGTCGCTCCACATCCACGGCACGACGCCGATCGGCTCGGCGTGCCCCGCCATGTTGCGTCCAGCTACCGCCCCATGGTCGCCAGCGCTCTGCCAGCTTTCGAGGCGCACCGTGGCGTTGCCGAAGAGCGGGTGCGCGGTGACGGCGCAGTCGCCGGCCGCGAATATTCCATCGGTCACCCGCAGCATACTGTCCGTGACGATGCCGCTGGCAACGGCGAGCCCGGTCGCTTGGGCAAGTGATGTCCTGGGCGAGACACCGATGGCGGCGACGATGGTATCGGCCTCGACGGTGCGGCCGTCGCTCAGCGTCACACCGGCCGACGACACCGAAACCGGAGCAGCGCCGGTAAGGATCGTCACGCCGCTGCTGCGATGCTTGTCGGCCAGCACGGCGGCCAAAGCGTGCGGGACGCCGCGACCGAGGATGCGGGGGCCCGCTTCGATCACCGTCGTCGCAATGCCGCGCTGGCGGGCGGCCGCGGCCAGTTCCAGGCCGATCAGCCCGCCGCCGACAATTGCCAGCCGCCGCGCCTCGGCGAAGGCCGGCTGCAGGCGCGCAAGGTCGCATGCGTCGCGCAAGGTGTAGATGGTCACCGCATCACTGCCTGGCAGATCGAGGCGGCGCGGAGCGGCACCCGTCGCCAGCAGCAGTTGGTCATAGGCCAGGGCCTGCCCGGTCGAAAGTTCCACTCGCCATCGTTTCCGATCGATGCCGAGCGCGGCCGCACTCGTCGCCAGCTCGATGCCGGCGGCGGCATAGTCCGACGCCTGCCGGATCGGCACCAGGCCGGATTGGCTTCCATTCAGCAGGCCCTTGGATAGCGGCGGTCGCTCATAAGGCAGGTGGGCCTCGTCGCCGACGATCGTTATCGGGCCGAGATGACCCGCCTCTCGAAGCGCGAAGGCCGCCGACACGCCTGCGAATCCGGCACCGATGATGACCGCTGCCTGAGATGCCATCGTCAGGGGCTGACCTCGATCAGAACGTGATCGCCGTCGACCCGGACCGGATAGGTCTTGAGGTTCACGCAGACCGGCGCACCCTTGGCGGCGCCGGTACGATAGTCGAACCGACCATTGTGCTTAGGGCACTCGATGATCGAGTCCATCACGAAGCCATCTGCGAGATGAGCCAGCTCATGCGTGCACAGCCCGTCGGTTGCGTAGAACTTGTCGTCGGGGCTGCGGTAGATAGCGAAGGTACGTCCACCGTGGTCAAAGCGAACGACATCCTCGGTGTCGATGTCGTCAACGCCGCAGGCCCGGATCCACTCAGCCATGGGTAGCCCCCGCGCGCTCGGCCAGTTGTCCCGCGCCGGGCGGCAACTGCTTCCTGGTGAAATGCGTCGGGTCGCCCAACTGCCTCAGGATCGTCGGTAGGATCTCGCGCCACGCCGCCATGACGCTCGGAGTTGCCGGCGGACAGTCCGCCTTGACTTCCTCATGCAGCGCCTTGAGCGCATGATAGGGAACCATCGGGTACATGTGATGCTCCACATGGTAGTTCATGTTCCAGTAGAGGAAGCGGAACACCGGGTTCATGTAGACCGTGCGCGCGTCGAGCCGGTGATCCAGCACGTCCTCCGCCAGCCCCAGGTGCTGCGTGTTCGCCACCCACCACAGGAACCAGATGCCGTAGATATTCGGCCCGCCGATCAATACCACCGGCAGCAGGCTCCAGGTCGCAATGGCCACGGCCACCGCCCCGACGTGCAGTCCGAGGATGATGATTGCCTCTACCTGCACCCGCCAGCGCTCCATCTCGGGGATGTAGTCCAGCTCCTCGGCGTTGAGCCGGCCCACGCTGTAGCGAGCCAGCGTCGCCAGCGACTGCGGCACATTCACCAGCCCGAATATGTTGAGCACCATGATGATCAACTGCGGCGGCCGCATGCCGGCGATCTCGGGGTCGCGCCCGACGATGATCGTGTCGGTATGGTGCCGCGTGTGGCTCCACCGCCAGGCAGTTGGGCTGCGCAACAGCAGGAACGAGGCCAGCGCATAGACGGCATCGTTGATCCAGACGGTGCGGAACGCGGTGCGGTGCCCGCATTCGTGCCAGCGGGAGTCGGCCGCCGAGGCATAGAGCACGCCGTAGACAGCAAAGACCGGCACCGCCCACCAGGTTCCCCATAGCCAAATGCCGAGGCCGCCGAAGGCGAGGATCAGCCCGAGCCAGATTGCCGTATCGCGCAGCGCCGGCCCATCTGATCGCGCCATCAGCTCCTTCAGCCGCTTGCGCGGTATGGGCGACTTGTACCACTCGCCATTGGCGAGCCCCTGCTCGATCGCCTTGGCCGCTTCGGGCCCGACCAGCTAGTAGTCGCGGTTGGTTGCAAAGCGCAGCAACGAGGTCATCTTCATGGCACAGACCCCGCCATGCGCGGCTTATGCAGCGACATCAGGAAGTCGGTGAGTTCGGTATAGGTCAGCGACGAGGTCGGGGCGTCGAGGGCGATTTCGCCGCGGTCGAGCACCACCAGCCGGTCGCAGACTTCGTGCACGTGGTGGATGTTGTGTTCGATGTAGATGCAGCTGCGACCGCCCGCCTTGATCGAGCGGATGAAGTCCAGCACCTTGTTCACTTCCTTGAGCGCCAGCGCCACTGTCGGCTCGTCGAGCACGATCAGGTCGCTGTCGAAATGCATGGCGCGGCCGATGGCGACGCCCTGGCGTTCGCCGCCCGAGAGCCGGCTTACCGGGGTATCGACATCGATGCCGACGCCGCGAAAGCCGATAGTCGAGCGCATGATCTCGTTGGCGATCTTCTTTTCGGCTTTCACGTCGATGAAGCCGAAGCGGTTGGTGAGCGGCCGGCCGACGAAGAAGTTGCGCCATAGCGGCTGCTTCTCGCCCAGCGAAGAGTCCTGGTAGACGGTCTCGATCTTGAGCTTGTGCGCTTCCTTGACGGAGTAGCTCGCCGCATCGATCTTCTGGCCGCGCACATAGATGGTGCCGCTCGAAGGCTGTTCCACGCCGGTCAGCACCTTGATCAGGGTCGATTTGCCGGCGCCGTTGTCGCCGATCAGCCCGACGATCTCGTTGGAGCCGATCTCGAGCGTGACGTTCTTCAGGCTGACGACTTTGCCATACTGCTTGCGAACGTTCTCGAGCCGGACAATCGGGGTGGATGTCATTTCGTGGGTCCAATGAACAGGGGTGGGGGAGTGGCGCCGCCGGGTCAGCAACGGCGCCACCGGGAGTTACCGGATGCCGGTTTTCACCAGCGCTTCCAGCGCCTCGACATTGTCCTTGGTCACCGAGCCGCCGCCGGTGTTGAGGGTCAGGCCGGCGAGGCCGTATTTCTTCTCGAGCACGGCGGCGACCACCGGCATGAAGCCCTGCAGGTACGGCTGCTGGTCGAGCACCACGGTGATGTAGCCGTCCTTCAAACCCTGGATGGCGCCGGCCGAGATGTCGAAGCCTGAGGCGACGACTTCGCCAGGCTGCTTGCCAGCATCGGCGAGCACCTTGCCCAGCACCGCGGTGATGCCGCTATGGCCGGGGACGATGATCGCCTTGGTGTCCGGGTTGGCCTCGAGGTAGGCGACCAGCACCGGCACCGAGAGCGAGGGGTCGGCGACGGCCTCGTTCGACCACTGCAGGGCATCGAAGGCGATCTTGTGCTCAGTCAGCACTTCGGTCGTGCCTTTGGCGACGTCTCTGCCTGGGGCGCCTTCGATGAAAGCGCCATAGACCACGACCTTGTCGCCTTCCTTGAGCCCGCCCTTGTCGATGGTGAGGCTGGCGAGGTTCCTGCCGGCGCCGTAATTGTCGAGGCCGAAATAGCTCATCGAGGTGCCGGGTAGGGCGTTGTTGTTCACCACCACGACGATGCCGGCTTCCTTCGCCTTGTTGATGAACGAGGTCATGGCGTCGGTGCCGGGGTGACCCATCACGATGATGGCGTCGGGGGCGGCGGCCAGCGCTTCGTTGGCCTGCACCAGCATCTTCTGCGGATCCCAGCCGGCGTGCTGTTCCTTCAGGTCGACCTTGAGGATGCGGGCTGCGTCGCGGGCGCCGAGCTCACGGGCCAGCGTGGCGCTGTCGCCCGGGTTGCCGCCGAGCTGGAAGTAGATGGTCATGCCGCTGTCGACCGCGTCCTGAGCGGTGGCAGCGAGCGGGGCCGCGACCAGCGCGGCGCCCATGGCGAGGCCGGCGAGGCCCCTGAGAATTGACTTCATGATTGTTCCTTTCCCTATTTTGTGAACCCCGCCGGAGCCTTAACCCCCGCCCCGGCCGGGCAGTCTTCACTGCCGCAGGCGCGAGCGTACGGACTTGATCAGAGGCACCTTGTCGGGGTCCTCGATGGCGGTGTTCATCACCACGGAGATGATGAAGACGAGACCGATGAAGACGCGCGTCCAGAAGCCCTGCACGCCACTGGCGACGAGACCGGCTTCGATGACGGCGACGATGAGCGAGGCGAAGACCGTGCCGACGATCTTGCCGGAGCCGCCGAAGATCGAGGTTCCGCCGATGAACACGGCGGCGATCACGGTGAGGAGGTATCCCTGGCCCTGCTGGTTGAAGTAGGTGGTGGTCTCAACGGTGAGGAAGACGCCGGCCAGCGCCGACAGCAGCCCCATCAGGGTGAACAGCTTGATCTTCTCGCGGTCGATCTGGATGCCGACGACCTTGGCCACCTTCAGGCTGTCGCCGATGAACAGGATGTTCTCGCCGAACCGGTGCCGGTTGAGCAGGTGCCAGACGAAGATCGACAGTGCGATCGCCCACAGCATCTGGGCCGGCACGATGCCGCCGATGCGGCCGACCATGACGGCCTGGATCAGCGTGCCGTCGATATCGGGAATGGCGACGGTGACGCCGTTCGACACCACGGTGACCAGCCCACCCCACAGGAACATCATCGCCAGGGTGGCGATCATCGAGGGGATGCCGAGCTTGGTGACCACGAGGCCGTTGACGAAGCCCATGACGGTGCCGGTCGCGAGCGCTGCGATCAGCGCCAGCCAGGTCATGTCATATTGCTGGAACAGGAAGGCGAAGACGTAGCTGGCGAAGGCGACGACGGAGGGGAAGCTGAGATCCATCTCCCCGGCGGTCGCCACCAGCGTCAGGCCGAGCGCGATGATCAGCGGCGGCGGTACCGAGGCCATGAAGCTCATATAGACGCGGTAGCCGAGAAAGGCGCGCGGTGCGGTGATCATGAACAACACGATCAGCACCACGAAGACCAGGGCAGTGGCAGTGCCTTCGACCTTGAACAAGCCTGCCACCGGGTTTGCGCGTGCCGGCGTTACGTTCCCCCCAACCGACATCACAGCACCCCGTATCTGGCGTAGACGTCGCGCAGGAAGCCGCCGGCGCGCAGTTCGTTCATCGAATGGTGCTCGCCGTTGACCTTGTCGAAGGCGCGCTTCAACACTTCGGCTTCCACCGCCTGCGGCACGACGACGACGCCGTCGGCATCGCCCAACACCAGGTCACCCGGCTCGATCCGCACGCCATCGACGATGACGGGCACATCGACGGCCTGGATCTGGCCGCGGCCCTTGGAATCGAGCGGGGCGATACCGGCGTGAAACACCGGCAGCTGCAGCTCGCGGATGCCGAGAATGTCGCGCACGAAGCCGTCGGTGATGCAGCCGGCGGCGCCGCGGGCATGGGTGGCGGTGGAGAGCAAGCTGCCCCAGGGCGCGATGCGCGAAGAGCCGCCGCAGGAGAACACCGCCACATCGCCCGGCTTCAGATCGTCGACGATGGCGATCTCGAGCTCGTAGGGGTTCGACCCCTCGGCAACGAACGGCACTTCCATGTACTGGCCGGTGCGCGCCCGGCCGCAGAGCTTGAGGCTCTCGTCGAGCGGCCGGATGCGCGGCGTCATCGCCTGGTTCCAGATGCCGATGGCATCAAGGGCGTCGCTCAGCACGGCGGAGTAGAGCTGCTGCCAGCCCTCCGGCAGCGGCGGGTTCTGGCGTGGGGTAAACACGGAAGTCACAGGGGGTACGCCCTTTCTACGAGGTTGACCGCGGCAGTCGGCGCAGCGGCACATGTTGATACATGTAACGTTAAATGTAGGAGGCGAGTCAAGCGGGGTTGTGAGGGGTGTCAACATGGGGGTGAGGGGCGATGTAACGATCGGGGGTCCGTGCCCGCCAGGACCCCCTCTCTGGCAAAATCTAAGGCTTAGCCAAACGGCTAAACCTAAGAAATCGCTTTCTCCCCCACCAAGGGGGAGATGATCCGTGGCTTCCACTTGCATCGGAGCATCAGTCGGGACTCTCCCCCTTGGCGGGGGAGAAAGCGAAAACTTGGGCTTAGCGCAGCTAAGTCCTTAGTTTTCGCCAGAGCGGGGGTCACGCGGAGCCACCCGCCCTTACGTCGTAAACCCCGGGTCGAACACCACCGGCAGCACGTGGTCCGGCTGGGCGAAGCTGCCGGATTTGAGGCGCGCCAGCATCGCCTCGCCGGCGCGTTCGCCGACGGCGTAGGCGGGGGAGATCACCGTGGTCATGTGTGGCCGGGCGTAGCGATGCGCCTCGAAACCGTTGAAGCCGACCACCCTCACATCCTCGGGCACGCGCACGCCGCGATCGGTCAACAGCAACATCGCCGCCGTCGCCACCGGGTCGTTGGCGCCGACCACGGCGCCAGGCACGGGGTGGCTGTCGAGGTAGGCGGCAAACGCCGCCTGTACGTCGGCGAACGACTCGCTGGCGGCCTCGAGCACGGTGACCTCGGCCGTGCTGCCGGCCATGGCGATGCTGTCGCGGATGCCGGCGATACGGTTCTCCACCGCTGGCCAGGGCTGCTGCGGGATCACCACCAGGATATCCATGACGCGGCGGGCGAGGAGGTGATCGCCGATCAACCGGCCGCCGCCCCGATCATCCTGGCGCACCGTACAGATATCGGCTCCGGCGTCCTGCAGTTCCTGCTGGAACACCACCACGGGCTGGTTGAGATCGGCCAGCCGCCCGATGGCGGCGAGACGCTCCGGCTTGGGGCCGGAAATCATGGCGCAGAAGCCGGCGACTTCGAAATTGCGCATGATCATCGACTGCGCCAGTTCGGCCCCAGGCATGCCCTGGATGGTCAGTGTGTAATCGGCGTGGTTCAGCACGTTGGCCAGCCCCGCCACCACCTGGCAGGTGAAGAAATCGGCGAGGAAAGCCGGGGACTCGTCGACGATCACCATGCCGATCGAGCGCTGCTCGGAGACCCTGAGGCTGCGGGCATTGGAGGAGCGGCGATAGCCCAGCCGCTCGATCTCGCGCTCCACCCGCTTGCGGGTGGCGGCGCTGACGAACTGCGTGCGGCCATTGATGACGTTGGATACCGTCATCGGCGACACCTCGGCGGCTTTCGCCACATCCTTGATCGTCGCCCGCGGCCGCCGCTCGTCACCGCTCATTGCTGGAAATCACCTCATCGGAATGCTCACGACATACATATATCGTTACATCCCAACGCGATAGAGCCGGTTGGCATTCTTCCAGAAAATCGCCTCCGACTCGTCGTCGGAAAGCTGCTTGAGGATGAGCTTGAACGCCCCGTAGGCCTGGTCGAAGGTGGCAGCGAGGCCGAGCACGGGATGGTCGCTCGCCAGCATGGTGCGGTCGGTACCGAACGCCTCGAGGCAATCGAGCACCACCGGGCGGAGACTGTCGAGGCTCCAGTGCGGATCGTAAGCCACGAGGTCGGAGACCTTGATCGCGACGTTTGGGGCGCTGGCCAGCGCGGTGAGCCCGGCCCGCCAATGCGCCATGCCTTCGTCGGTGCGATCGAAGGGCGAGCCGCAATGGTTGATGATGAAACTGAGATTGGGGAAGGCCCGCGCCAGCTCCAGCGCCTCGGCGGCCTGCCAGGGCGAGATCATCAAGTCGAACGACAGCCCAAGTGCATCGAGGTGCCTGAGCCCGGCCTGCCAGGCCCGGCTGCTCATCCGATGACGCTCCCTGGAGAATGAGCGTGCCGGATCGGGGTGCCAACTGAGGATGTCGCGGATGCCGACGACCTTGCCGTGCGCGGCATAGCGCTCGAGGATTGCAGGCGTCTCCGGCCCATCGAGGATGGCGTTGCCGACATAGCGGCGCGCCATCCAGTCGGGCTTTGCCAGCGCATCGAGCCATGCCAGTTCGGCGAAGGGTTCGCCCGGCTCCCAGCCAGCCTCGACATGCACGGTGCCGACGACATTGTGTCCCGCGGTGTCGCGCAGATAGTCGGCCGGCAGGCAACTCTGAGCCAGCACGCCGGTGGCGCCGCGCAGCCAGGGGTGCTTGTCGAGCGAGCGGTCGAACAGATGGTGGTGCGGGTCGATGATCGGCCCGGCATAGAGCCCAGTCGCGTCGCGCATATTGTTGGCTATCGTCCCATATAGCGGCGGCGGCTGATCTGCTCGCCCAGCGTCAGCCAGCGGCGGGCGGGCTCACCCTCCAGCAATGCCATGATCTTGAGCGCTTCGCCCTGCAATTGTGTGAGGCGCGCGACCGGCAGGGTCTGGTTGGCATCGACTTCCTCGGCGATGGCGATGAAGCGCTCCGCCTGCTGTTGCCCACCGAGCCGCGGCGCCAGTTCGCTGGCGACGAAGGCCTCCCAGCTCAGCGTCGGGTCCCAGCCGAAGCGCGAGAAGGCGAGGTAGCTGAGCTCGACCGTGGCGTAATAATCCGACGGCTCGCCCCAGACGGTCAGCCCCTCCATGCCGAGCTCGCGGCCGCGGACCGACATATCGGCGAAGGTTCTCGCGTTGAAGGCATAGCGCTCGGTGCGCTCGTCGCCGTTCCACTGGCAGGCGAACTGGCAGCGCAGCACGTTGGGCTGGGTGGGCAGGCTTTGCACATAGTCGGTCGCCAGCTCGGTGCGGAGCCGCTTCCAGAAGCTGCGGTTGGCGGTGTGCTGGTAAATGGCGCCCCTGGGCAGCCGATGCTGCGCCTCGGTCGCCACCGGATCGAGCAGGTTGTCCCACTGCATCTCGCAATAGATCCAGAGATCGGGGCGCTTGGCCTTGGCTGCCCGGTACAGGCGCGGAAAATTCTCGGCCATATCGGTATGCGACCAGGAATCGCCGTAGTCGTCCTTGCGGCGGGCGGCCTCGGCGTCATTGGCGCGGCGGGCGACGCAGCGCTCGCAGCCACAGACGCCATAATCGCCGCTCTCGATATTGATGCCCCCGATCTCAAAGGTTTCGGCCAGCCAGGCGACCGCTTCCTCCATCCACGCGATCACCTCGGGGGCGCTCGGGCAGGCGCTGACGGTGTAATCGGAATGCGGGAAGTTGAGCGGGAAGGCGAGGTCGGCGATCTGGAAGCCGACATCCTTCTCCATCTTCGCCGCATGCTGCGGGTTGGCCTTCAGCCAGGTCGAGAGGTTGTACTTGTGCTTGCCCTCCCAGTAGACCCCGCCATAGGCGCCGATGGCGATGCCGGGGATGATGCGCACGCCGCGCTCATTGCCATAGCGGCAGAGTTCCTTGGCCGCTTCGATGCCGCCATGGCTATCGCGCAGGAACCCATAGACCGTGATGCCGCCAATGCGGTTGATCGAGCAGAAATCCACCAGCCGCTTGTAATCGGCGAGGAAGCCGCCGGGCGGCTTCTGGAACGGGTTGAAGACGCCGATCTCCTGCTGGCCGATCTGCGACAGCTCCCAGTTGGTCGAGTGGTCCCAGGTCCAGAAGGTGCGGTAGGCGAGGCCGGGCTTGCCGGTGACTTCGCTGGCCCAGGCGGCGAGATCGAACCTGCCGGCCGAACGCTGAATGATCTCCTCGACGCCATAGATGACGCCGGAGAACGGGCCGCCCGATATTTCGAGGGTGCCGTCGCGCGTCGTGATCGCGAACTCTCCTTCATCAAGGGCGCGATCAAGCACCAGCCGCACGTTCGGCAGCTCGGCGCCGAAGCTTTCGCGCAGACGTCGCGCTGCGTGTGGGTGATTGTCCTCGCCGTCGATGGTCATTGCCTGAAATCCTCCCGTTGGTGGCCGTCTGAACCTGCCGCAGCATGGCGGCGATCCTTGACAGAGTTAAGCAGCGCTCCTATCAAATATCAACATCAACTATCGCCAGTGATAATTGACGCGTTCGAACCGGGCCTGTTCCGGGCCTCTGCAGCGACCGCGTGATGGAGACCTCATGACCTCGACGACGCTCCCCGCCGCCCTTGCCGACCTGCAGCAGGTCTGGCCGATGCCGAGCCGGCCGCGGCCGATCACCATTATCGGCGCCGGTGGCATCGTCCGCGACGGGCACCTGCCGGCCTATCGGAAGATGGGGCTGCCGGTTGCCGGCATCTTCGACGTGAACCAGGAGACGGCCAAGACCCTGGCGAAGGATTTCGGCGTCGAGGTGGTGCACCCGACGCTGGAAGATGCGATCGCCGCCTGCGGGACGGAGGGTATTTTCGACCTGGCATTGCCGCCGGCGGTGCTGCTCGGCACGGTCGAGCAACTCCCGGCCAACAGCGCGGCGCTGCTGCAGAAGCCGGTAGGGCCGGACCTCGCCACCGCCCGCAGGATCGTCGCGGCGATCGATCAGCGTTCGATCACCGCCGCCACCAATTTCCAGTTGCGCTACACCCCTTCGATGCTGGCGATCCGGGATGCGGCGCGCAAAGGCCTGCTCGGCGAGATCGTCGAAGTCGAGGTGCGGCTCGCCGTCTATATGCCGTGGGAGTTGTGGAGTTTCATCCCGCATCTCGATGCGGTCGAGATCCCGCTGCACTCGATCCATTACCTCGACTGGATCCGCTCGCTGCTCGGCGAGCCCGAGAGTGTCTATGCCAAGGCGGTGAAGCACCCGCGCTACCCGACGCTGGCCGATGCGCGCTCCTCGATCATCCTCGACTATGGCGACCGGGTGCGCTGCGCGCTGTCGCTCAACCACACCTACAATTACGGGCCCGAGCATATCGAGGCGACGATCCGGGTCGAGGGCACGGCGGGCTGCGCCCACCTCACCGTCGGCTACCTCGTCGACTACGTGAAGCCGGTGCCCGAGACGCTGGAAATGACCATCACGGGCGTGCCGTGGACGACGGTGCCGCTGGTCGGCGGCGAGCGGGTGCCTGACGCCTTCGGCTTCGTCATGGCGAACCTGCAGCGCTTCGTTGCCGGTGAGGACACGGTGCTCGACACCGACGTGCACGATTCCATCAAGACTATGGCGCTGGTCGATGCGGCGCTGAAATCGAGCCGGCAGGGCGGGGTGGTGCCGGAGGGGGTGTGAGGGCTGGCACGGGACTCTCCGGCTCCGCCAGACTTTTGTATAAGAAATTGCACTTTCATATTGGAAACTTGTCGTGCTAGCGTCACGACACTGACACGGGACGTGAAGATGCGCGTCCGAGGGGTGTGTCGATGGGGTGATCGGGGCGGCGGGGCGCTGTCCCGGCGTCCACAGGGGATAGCGGCGTGACGGGCTTCGGGCCGGCGCCGGGCATCAGAGGAAGGGATATTCAGATGAAAGTTGCTTCGAGGCAGGGCTGGCAGATGGCGGCGGGCGCCGTGGCGCTGGCAGCGATGATGGCGCCGGCGCTGGCGCAGGATGTCACCACCATTCGCGTGCTCAACTGGCAGCCGGGCGGCCCGGATTACTGGACGCAGCTGGTGGCGGCGTTCGAGAAGGCCAATCCGGACGTGAAGGTCGAGCTCGAGACCGTGCCGTTCGACCGCTATCCGAGCGTCCAGGGCCCTTACATCGCGACCAAGAGCGGCCCCGATGTGATGGAGAACAATGCCGGCCTCGAGCTGTTCGATCGCCGTAGCGCCTATGTGCAGCTGCCCGAGGACGTGCTCGCCGCGGCGGGCGACCTGATCACCTATTCGGGCGGCTGCCTCAACTACGACACCACCCAGCCCTGCTACGGCCTGCCGTTCGGCTACCAGGGCAACGTGATGTACTACAACAAGGCAGTGCTCACCGAGGCCGGGCTCGATCCGGCCAACCCGCCCAAGACCTGGGACGAGATGGATGCCGCCTGCACGGCGGTGAAGGCGATCGGCAAGACCTGCCTCGCGCACGGCATGACCGGGGTGTTCCCGGCCTACTGGAACTTCCCGGAAGTGGCGCGCAACTTCCTCACCGAAGACGACATGCGCGCCATCATGGCGGGCAAGCTCCCCTGGACCGACCCCAAGATGGTGTCGATCCTCGAAGCCATGGCCTCGATCGGCACGACGCGCGGCTGGATCAACTCGAGCTCGCCGTCGATCTCGATGCTGCCCGACGGCGCCGATATCTTCCAGAGCGGCAATGCCGCCTTCGCCTCCACTATCATCGCCGATGCGGTGAACTGGGCGGCGTTCGGCGCAGCCCTGGGCGATGAGAATGTCGGCGCCATGAGCTGGCCGGTGCTGGTGGCCGATGCGCCGCTGGCGCACAGCTTCAGCGGCACCGAAAGCTCGGTGTTCGGCGTGACGCCGTGGAGCACCAAGCAGGAAGCGGCTTTCAAGTTCGTGAAGTTCGTTGCCGGGGTCGAGAACGCCAACCTCCTCGCCAGCGTCGCGGGCGGCATCTCGCTCAACAAGAATGTCGATCCGAACGCGCTGCCCAAGTCGCAGGCGCTGGCGCAGATCCAGGAGATCATCAAGACGCCGACCCTGCATGTCGGCGTGCTGCTCTCCGGCCAGGAAGCCGACGCCCTGGCGCGCGGCTGGCAGGAAGTGACGCTGGGCACCATCACGGTCGCCGACTGGACCGCCCAGATGCAGACGGCGCTCGAGGAGAGCCCGAGCAAGGCGCAGTAAGCGGGGGACTGCTGGCATGGTGGTGGGCTCAATCTCAGCCCACTCACCGGCTGTCATCCCTGCGAAAGCAGGGACCCATCTCGCCGCCCGCGCCAGCCGATAGTTGGGTCCCAGCTTTCGCTGGGATGACACCGGTGGGTGGGCAAGGATGAGGCGGCCAGCCACTCCGCTGCTGCTGCCTCACCCATCGACCATCCGGAGCCGGCTGTCCGGCTCCGTTTCACCTTCGGACATAGCATGACCCAGATCGACCAGTCATCGAGCAGCGGCCTGACCTGCAAAAAACGCCGGATGCGGCCCGAGCTGATCCTTGGCATCGCGCTGGTGGTGCCGGGCATCGCGCTGGCGGTGATCTTCAAGCTGGTGCCGCTGGTCCGCGCCTTCATCCTCAGCCTCTACCAGACACGCGGCTTCGAGGAACCGAAGTTCGCCTACCTCGCCAACTACGCCTCGATGTTCAAGGACCCGGTGTTCGCGACCTCGTTCAAGAACGCGGCCCTGGTGTTCGTGACGCTGCCGGTGTGGATCTTCCTGCCGCTGGTGCTGGCGCTGCTGATCTTCCAGCGTTCGCCCGGCTGGAGACTGTTTCGCGCGGTGTATTTCCTGCCCTACATGATCGCGCCGATCGTCGTCGGCATCATGTTCCGGCAGATCCTCGCGCCTGATGGGCCGCTCAATGCCTTCCTGATCTTCATCGGCCTTGCGCCGCTCGCCATCGAGTGGCTGAACGGGGCGACCAGCGCGCTGTTCTCGCTGACCGCGGTGGCGCTGTGGAGCTTTTTCGGGCTCGGCGTTCTCACCTATCTCTCGGGCCTGTCGACCGTCCCCGACGAGGTGATCGAGGCGGCGCGGCTCGATGGCGCCGGGTTCTGGCGGCTGTTGATCGAGATCGTCACGCCGCTCTTGAAACCGGTGATCGGCTACTGGACCGTGCTCTGCACCTCGTCGATGCTGATCTGGATGTTCCCGCTGATCTATGCGCTGACGCGCGGCGGGCCGGGCAGCGCCACCATGCTGCCCGAGTACCTGGTGTTCACCACCACCTTCGAATTCCTCAATCGCGGCAAGGGCGCGGCCATCGGCATGGCGCTGTTCGTGTTCGCCGCCATCGTCTCGGCCTTCGTGGTCCGGCGCATGTATGCCGAAGGAAAGGCCAGCAAATGAGCCTCGCCAGCGTTTCCGACAGCGTACCGGATGAAGTCGCGCCGGGCAGCAACCCGCTGCTCCGCAGCATCATCAAATGGGCGGTGACCTTCGTCCTCGTAGTGGTGGCGGTGGTGGCGCTTTATCCGCTGGTGTTCACCGTCCTCAACTCGCTGAAGACCCGCACCGGCTATGCGCAGAACCCGCTCGGGCTGCCGCTCGACATCAGCTTCGAGAACTATGCCGAGACGTTCGTGCGCATGGACGTGCCGCGACTGCTGCTCAACAGCATCATCACCACCGGCGGTGGGCTGCTGCTATCGACGGTGGCGGCTTTGTTCATCGCCTATGCGGTGACCAAGCTGCGGATCAAGGGCGGCAACCTGATCTTTCTGTTCATCATCGCCATGCTGGTGATCCCCAGCCAGGTGGTGATCTACCCGCTCTACGAGACCATTCTCGATCTGGGGCTCGGCGGCACCTACCAGGGGCTGATCTTTTCCTACGCAGCGTTCGGGCTGCCGATCAGCACCTATATGCTGGCGGCGTTCTTCCGTGCCATTCCCGACGAGCTGATCGAGGCCGCCCGCATCGACGGGGCAGGGGAGCTGCGCATCCTGTTCCAGATGATGCTGCCGATCTCGACCCCGGCGATCGCGGCGCTCTCCATCCTCAACTTCGTCTGGATGTGGAACGACCTGCTCTTGCCGCTGGTGATCATGGGCGGCTCGGACAAGACCACGCTGATGGTCGGGGTGGCGCTGCTCTCGGGCCAGTATGACGTGTCGATTCCGTTGATCAGCGCCGGTTTGATCGTTGCGTTGCTGCCGGTGATGATCGTCTACTTGCTGTTCCAGCGGCAGATCCTGTCGGGCGCGCTGGCGGGGGCGGTGAAATGACGGCTCGCGATACGGCGCCAGGTGAGGCGTTCCTCTACATCTACCGGCTGAAGCCCGGCATGGGCCCGGCCTATGACGAAAAGCACCGCGCGGTGTGGCCGGAGATCCTCGCGCTGATCGATGCGGCCGGGATCTATGACTACCAGATCTGGCGGCACGAGGAGATCGTGGTGTGCCGGATGCGGGCGCGCGACGGGTTTCGCGCGGCGTCGGCAGCGACCGCGGCCTCGGAGGTGCAGCGCGCCTGGACCGCTTCGATGGCGGAAATCTTCCTCGAAATCGGCGATGCCGAGGGCGAACCGCTGTGGCTCGACGAGGTGTTTGCGCATCGGGTCGGGGAGACGACGCGATGAACTGGGCAGTGGCATACGATAGGCTGGTGCGGGCTGACCCCCACCCCTGTCCCCTCCCCGCAAGGGGGAGGGAGACACTCACGCTGGCGTCGGTGTTTTGGTCTCCCTCCCCCTTGCGGGGAGGGGACAGGGGTGGGGGTCCACAGCCACCGGCCGATGAACGTTCTCGCCAGATGCGATTGTCACGTCGGCCGCGCCGGTGGGCGTTTTTCGCGGATCGGAGCCAGCGGGAAGTTCGGCTCGATCAGCGTGCCGTCGAACAGCTGGGTGATGGCCTTGGCTGCCTCGAACTGGGCGCGGCTTGCCGTTTCCAGCGACACCCGCTCCTTGCTCGACGGCAGATACGGCATGGTCAGCACGGCGAGCGCGTGGCCGTTGGCGTCGAGGATCGGGAAGCTCACATCGGTGATGCCCTGCAGGCCTTCGCCGGCGATGATCTCATAGCCGGTGCGGTGCAGCGTTTCGACCCGGCGCTTCAGCGCCACCATGTCGGTTTCGGGCGCGGTGCGCTCGATCTCGGCCATTACCCAATCGCGGATCGCCGGCGGCTGGAAGGCCAGCAGCAAGCGGCCGGAGGCGGTGGAAGCCGCGGGATTCTGGGTGCCGACACGCAGGCGGAAGCCGAGCGGGGCGGGGCTATCGACCTGCGCCACGACGCGGATGGCGAGCCGGTCGAGAATGGCAATGTGCAGCGCCTGGTAGGCGGCTATCGAGGTCGAGTACATGATCGGCAGCGCCGCATCGAGCAGCCGGCGCATCGGCGGGTACTGGTTGGCCAGCACGTGCAGGTGGTTGGAGAGGAAGAACCCATCCTCGCCCGGTCGCCGCTGGATATAGCCGCGGCGCTCGAGGGCCATCACCACACGGTAGACCTCCTGCAGCGAGCGGCCGAGCAACTGGGCGATCTCGCTCTGGGTGATGCCCTTCGACTGCGTCGCCAGCAGTTCGATCACATCGAGCCCCTTTTCCAGCGCCGGCACGCCATAGGCGAGTTTGTCGCCGGCTTCGGCGGTCTTGTCGGCGGCTTTGGTCGCCGGCTTCGCGCGCGCTGCCTTCACGGGCTTTTCGGGCGTCGATGCTGCCGCGGCAGGGCGTCCGGTTCTGGCCATTCAATTGGTCTCCCTCGGCATTCTGGTGGCAGAGCCGATGCTGCAGCGCAAGAGCCAGGACGGCTCGGCGCACCCCGCATCGACTATCACAAGAGAACGTAGACTATCACCTGTAAAATTGCACATGGCTTCGCGGCTGTGAGCAATCCCGACATCACGACCAAGAGCAGAACATGGACCGCAACATTTCACAGAAGCTGGCCACCGCGACGGTGGACTTCGACAAGCCGGGCAAGCAGGTCGGGTTTTTCCACATCCCGCTGTCGGTGCATGACGATGCCTGGGGCGTGGTGCCGGTGCCGGTGGCGGTGATCAAGAATGGCGAAGGGCCGACGGTGATCCTCGAAGGCGGCAACCATGGCGACGAGTATGAAGGTCCGATCACGCTGGGCGAGCTGATCCGCGAGCTCGACCCGGCCGATGTACAGGGCCGGCTGATCTTCATCCCGGCGATCAACCTGCCGGCCGTGAACGCGGCGCGACGTACCTCGCCGATCGACGAGATCAACATGAACCGCACTTTCCCGGGCGATCCGCTCGGCACCACGACGCGGCAGATCGCGGCCTATGTGAACGACGTGATCTTCCCGATGGGCGATGCGTTCATCGACCTCCATTCGGGCGGCTCCTCGCTCGATATCATCCCGAGCTCGGTGATCGAGCCGGGCGCGACTCCGGAGCAGCATGCGGCCAATGTGGCGGCGGCCAAGGCATTCGGCACCGAGATCGCGGTGGTGATCGACAATCGCGGCGATCCGCGCACCGCCACCGCTTCGGCGGCGCTGCAGGGGATGACGGTCATCGGCACCGAAATGGCCGGCGGCGGCACGGTGTCGGTCGATGCGCTGGCGCTCTGCCGGCGCGGCGTGCGCAACGTGCTGGCGCATCTGGGGGTGCTGCCGGCGAGGATGGCGAGCCCGGTGGCGGCCGAGCCCAGACTATATGACCTCGGCCCCAAGGCGCATGTGATCGCCGAGGATGACGGGGTGTATGAGCCGCTGCACAAGCTCGGCACCGTGGTGGAGGCCGGGCAACTGGCCGGCCGCATCCATTTCCTCGCCAATCCCGGCCGGACGCCGGTCGAACTGCATTACCGGGCCAGCGGCATCCTTTACGGCCGTCGCCAGCCGGGCCGGGTGCGGCCGGGCAATTGCTGCTTCGTCGTTGCTTCGCCCTATGAGGCGCCCTCAGCATGATCACCCTCGCCGACATCAACGCTGCCGCCACCCGCATCGCCCCGCATGTGCGGCGCACCCCGACCATCGAAGCGCGGGCCTTGTCCGCGCCAATCACGCCGGCAAAGCTGTCGCTGAAGCTCGAGAGCCTGCAGGCCACCGGTTCGTTCAAGGCGCGCGGCGCCACCAACAAACTGCTGTCGCTGCCGCCGGAAGCGCTTGAGCGGGGCATCGTCACCGCCTCGGGCGGCAACCACGGGCTGGCCGTGGCGCGGGCGGCGAAGCTCGCCGGGGTGACGGCGACGATCTACGTGCCCGAGAACATCACCGCAGCGAAGGTCGAAAAGCTGAAGCGCTGGGGCGCGACGGTCGAGATCGTCGGCAAGGTGTGGAACGAGACCAACCTCCACGCGCTCGCCTTCGCCGAAGCCAAGGGCGCGGCCTATTTCCACCCCTTCGCCGATGCGGCGGTGATGGCCGGGCAGGGGACGGCGGCGCTGGAACTGCTCGCCGATGTGCCCGATCTCGATGTGGTGCTGGTTGCCATCGGCGGCGGTGGGCTGGTCTCGGGCATGGGCGTCGCGATCAAGGCGCTGAAGCCATCGGTGAAGATCATCGGCATCGAGCCCACGGGTTCGCCGACGCTCAAGGCCTCGCTCGATGCGGGGCACGTGGTGCGGCTCAAGGAAGTGACGAGCCGCATCGCCACGATGAGCTGTGCAGAGACGGACCCCGCGGTGTTCGACGTGGTGCGGTCGGTGGTCGACGACGTGGTGCTGCTCAGCGACGAAGACATGCTGGAAGCCAGCCGCTGGCTCTGGTTCGAACTCGGGATTGCCGCGGATCTCAGCGGGGCTGCGGCAGTGGCGGCGCTGATGACCGGACGGGTGGCGTATGGCGCCGGGATTTCGGTCGGAGCGCTGGTGTGTGGGGCCGGGCCGGAGGGGATTGCTTAGCGGCTCGTCGCCGCTGCGGCCGGTGGCTGTGGACCCCCACCCCTGTCCCCTCCCCGCAAGGGGGAGGGAGACCCTCACACCAGCATCTCAGTTTGCGTCTCCCTCCCCCTTGCGGGGAGGGATCAAGGGTGGGGGGCAGCCCGCGCCGGCGTAGCGTTGGGCTAAGTTGCCACCCCGATACACGCGAAATACGGCACCAGCGCCGCCTGCACCTGAGCGTAGATCAGCGCTCTCGCCCAATCCGGCGACCGAGACTCGAGCCGCTCGGCTCGCGCGATCACCTCCGGCGCAAAATACTGCTCGAGCAGCGGAGCCACTGGCTTCTTCTTGCCCAACGCCGTCAGCAACTGCCCGACGGCTGTCGTGGCCTGTGGCTGGGCCCAGTAGTAGCGGATGCGGTCGGCGTAGCTGAAGTGGCGCAGCAGCTTCAGCGTGGCGGCGTCGCCGGCATAGTGCTTGGCCCAGTTCTTGGGGGTGTCCAGCATCAATGCTTCCATCACCGGGGCGATGGGTTGGCGCGCGGCATCGGGCGCCAGCCAGCTTGCGACGCCGTCGAGGGCGTAGATGGCCTGGCGGTAGGCGAAGGTGAGGGCGGGGCCGACTTTCAGCACGGCGAAATGGCGCTGCGCCAGGGCCGGGAAGACGTCCGGATACTGGTAGTCGGTGGAATGCGCCTCAAAGCTCAGCCCGTCATGCCCCTCGAGCACCGGCGACAGCAGGTCGGGCGAGGCGATGTCGAAGCGGTGGATGTGGTCGGGGGCGAATTCGAGGCCCGGCTGCACCACGAGCCCGACGGCGCGCTGCCACGCCGTTTGCTCCAGTCCGAGCGCCGCGAACGCATCGCGATGCGCCGCGATGGTGGCGCGGGCATTGGTGGGCTCGGTGGGGGCGATACCGATGGGACCTTCCTCGGCCCGCGCGCCGCCCGGGGGCGGCACTTCGGTGCCGAACATGTAGCTCAGCGATGTCGGGTCGGTGGCGGCCGCTTCGCAGACCGCGGCGAGATCGGCGGCGCGCTCCGCGCTCAGCGCATCGCCGACCGCGGCGGGCTCGCCGGCGCAACCTTCCGAGCAATCGAGGTGGATCTTGGTGAAGCCGGCTTGGACATAGGCGGCGACGAGATCGCGGGCATTGGCCATGGCGATCGTCGCCGGCTGGTCGCGCCAGGCCTGGGGCCCGAGGTGATCGCCGCCGAACAGCACGCGGCCGGCGTCGACGCCGGTGCGCTCGGCGATCCCGCGGACGAAGCTGATGAAGTCTGGCGGCGTCATGCCGGTATAGCCGCCGAACTGGTTCACCTGGTTGCTGGTGGCTTCGATCAGCAGCGGCACGTCCCACTCATCGGCGAGCAGCAGCGAGGCCGCGAGCACGTCGGGATGGGCGGAGCAGACCGAGGGCAGGGCCTCGCCCGAGCCTTTGCGGTTGCGGGCGATGAGATCGCGCAGTTCCCTCATTTGCGACCTCCGGCCACCAACATGGCGGCGCCGCGGACGCCGCTGGCATCGCCGAAGCGGGCAGTGGCGAAGGCGGGCTGGCGTACGCCAGGCAGCATCTTGGGGGCGAAGACCCGCGACAACTCGGTGACGAGGCCATCGATGTTGGAGAGGCCGCCGCCGATCACCACGCAATCGGCGTCGATGGTCAGCTGGATGGTGTGGATCAGCTCGCCGAGGATATCGAACCAGATGTCGAGCACCGTCCGCATCGCCGCATCCCCGGCCGCGGCGCGGGCGACGATGGCGGAGGAGTCGACGGTCTCGCCGGTGAGGTGTTGGGCGATGCGGCCCATGCCGGGGCCGGAGAGCAGGGTCTCGTAGCAGCCGGTACGGCCACAGCCGCAGCTCAGGATCGGCAGGTTGTGCCGCTGCACCAGCTCGGCCGGCAGGCCGAAATGGCCGACCTCACCGGGGAGGCCGTTGTGGCCGACGACGAGCTTGCCATCGACGGTGACGCCGCCGCCGACCCCGGTGCCAAGGATCAGGCCGAACACGGTGCGATAGCCGGTGCCGGCGCCGCCATTGGCTTCGGAGAGGGCAAAGCACTTGCAGTCGTTTTCGACCGGAATGGCGCGGCCGATGCGGGCCGAGAGGTCGGCGCTGAGGGTGTGGCCGGTGGCCGGCACGTTGGAAGTCATCGAGATGCCGGTGGACGGATCGATCAGCCCGGGAAGGCCGACGCCAAGCTCCACCTTGGTGCCGCTCACCTGGTCGAGCCAGCCGACGGCGCCCTGCAGCGCCTGCAGCAGCTCTTCGTAACTACCCTTGGCGGTGGGGAAACGCTGGCGCTCGAGCACCTCGAGCCGGCCGTCAAACAGCCGCGCCTCGATCTTGGTGCCGCCGACATCGAGGGCGCCGAACAGCTGCGGGCCAGTCTCGGGCAGCGGGTAAAGCTTCACCCCGGCGACGACGCGGGTGAGGTTGCCCGAGGCGAACGGGTTGTCGACGGTCAAGCCGAGCTTGTGCGACCAGATCACCGACAAGAGCTGCGCCACCATGACGTAGAGCACCGACGACCAGGCATCGTTGCCGACCGACGGCACCGGAATGTCGGCGCCGGCGGCGGGGTCGCCGAGCCGCAGCACCACATCGGCGCCGAACTGCGCGCCGACTTCGGTGGCGAGATCGGTGTCGTAGCGGCTTGTGTGCGGGTCGGAAGAGAGCAGCACGAAGACCCGGGTCTCTGCATTGGTGATGGCCTTGGGGCCATGGCGGAAGCCGAGGGTCGAATCCCACGAGGTGGGGATCTGGCCGGCGGCCAGTTCCAGCACCTTCAGTGCGCTTTCGCGCGACGAGCCGGTGAGCGGGCCGGAGCCGAGGAACACGGCGCGTTCCGGCATGGGCAGCGCGATGAGCCGCTCCAGCTGCCCGGCGAGCAGCGCCTCGGCGCCATCGGCCAGCCGGGCCATGAGCTCGTCGACCGGCGCCGGCGGGGCGGGGTCGAACACGGCGAGCGCCGTCAGCAGCATGGTGGTGTAGCTCGACGTCATGGCAAAGCCGCTGTCATCGGTTTCGGGCGGCAAGACGATGTTGCGCAGCTCGCCCGGGCCGGCATTGTCGGTGCGGGCCAGCGCGCTATTGGCGTTGCAGGTGATGTGCAGGCGGTCGGCTTCCGGCGCATGCGCGGCGAGCAGGTCGAGCGTACCGATGGTCTCGGAGCTGTTGCCGCTACGGCCGAACGAGACGACCAGCAACTTGATGCCTGGCCGGAGGTAGTTGCGCGGTGCGGCGATCAGGTCGGTCGAGGGAATGGCGCGGAAGCGGATCGGGCCAGGGGCGGTATTGAGGTAGCTCGCCAGCGTTTCGCCGACAAAGGCCGAAGTGCCGGCGCCGCAGAACCAGATCTCATCCGGACGGCGCTCGGCGATCCAGGCCGTTACCTCGGCCGCGATGGTCGCAAGACGCGGGCCGAAGCTGCGCCAGATCGCCGGCTGGCGCTTGATCTCGCGGGTGGTGGCCCAGCGGTCGAGATCGGTGGCGGGGAACGGGGCGTCGGTCATCAGTTGCTTCCTTCCGGCTCGACCCGGTGAACGGCGACGCCATGCTGTTCGAGCAGGGCGGCGGTGTCATCGGCAAGGCCAGTGTCAGTGATCACGGCGTGGATACGGTCGGCTGCGCAGATCCGGTGTAGGGCCGGAGCGCGGAATTTGGTGGAATCGGCGAGGACGATCACCCGCTGGCTCACCGCCACCATGGCGGCGTTCTGGTGCGCCTCAGCTTCGTTGAAGGTCGAAAGGCCCAGCACCGGGTCGATGGCGTCGGCGCCCAGATAGATGGTGTCGAAGCGCATGCCGCCCAGCGTGCTCTCGACCATGCGGCCGGAAAGCGAGTTGGATTCGAAGCGCAGCGTGCCGCCCGGCAGCATCACGGTATGCTGGCTGGCGCCGCGAAACGCCGCGGCGATGTTGAGGCCAGTGGTCATGATCACCAGCGGGTTGGCGGCCCTGAGGTTCTCGGCAAAGAGCTGGGTGGTCGAGCCGGAATCGATGATGATCGAGCGGTCGTCACCGACGAGCGACAGGGCGAAGCGGGCGATGGCGCGCTTGGCGGCGAGGTTCACCACCGCCTTGTCGGTGACGCCGGGATCGATGAACGCGCCTTGCGCCTCGCGGGCCAGCGACATGGCGAGAGCGATCCGGAAATCGGGCAGGCCCTTGTAGCCGAACTGGCGACAGAAGCGCAGCACGGTGGGCTCACTCACCCCGGCGGCGCGGGCGATCTCCTGCAATGGCTCGCGGATGAAGGCCTCGGGCGAGGCGAGCAGGTACGTGCCCACCAGCTGGAACGCCTTGTTGTAGCCGCCGAGCCCCAGCGAGATCGAATGGATCAGCGTCGGGGCGGTGGGCTCCAATGCCGCCATTACTTCACCTCGTCGACGGCCCGCATGCGGAAGTTGAGATGCGCCGGTACCGGGTGCTGCTTGAGCCGTTCGGCCAGCTCGGCCGGCGACGGGGCGCGTTTCAGCGCCTGCTGCAGGCGGCCGCGCTGCAGGGCGACCCAGAGTTCATCGAGCAGGTTTTCGCCTTCGCGCACCGTGGCGAAGTGACGATCGAGCAGCCGCTCGAGCAGGTCGAAATCGCCCTCCGACGCCGCCACCATGGCACGACCCAGATGTACGCGCTCGTCGGTGAGCGCCGAGGCCGGCAGGCCCGAGGCGAAGGCGCGCAGCCGCTCGAGCCGGCCATGCTTGACCAGGAGGCTGACGATCTCGGCGGCGAGCGCCGGCGGCGCGTCGCCGCTGGCCCAGGCGGCGAGGTAATCGCGGTCGGCGGCATCGGGATCGTTGGTGACCAGCGCCCGCTGGCGGCGGCCGAGCCAGGTCGGCTTCAAGGCGATGGAGCGTTCGAACAGCGCCCGGGCGGCGTCGCGGTCGCCATTGTCGAGCGTCGCGATGCCGAGCAGCAGGGCGTGGAGCCAGGTTTCGCCCTGCTTGTCGCGGCTCTTGTCGAGCGCCGACACCCAGAGGGGCGAGACGGCGAAATCGGCCGGCACGCGCTTGAGGCTTGCCTCGGAGAAACGGCCGGTGGTCGCGAGCTCATCCCAGCAATCGGTCGGGTGCGGCACGGCGAAATCGAGGCCGGGGGCGAGGGGCTTACCCGTGAGCTTTTCCTGGCGCGCGCCCCAGGGCGAGCCGTCGGCGAGGCGCCTGGTCAGCGGCTGGCGCGACACCGCCGTGAGGAAGGCGTCGACATCGGCGAGCTCAGCGGCGGGGAAGCGCGCGTCGATCGCTTTACCAGCAGCGCCGACGGCGCGCTGGTAGTCGGCCGCGTGCGCCTCGATGGGGTCGACGCTCAGGGCGCCATAGACCTCGGTCCAGTGCACTTCGCTGTTGGGCTGCAATTCGAAGCGCTGGTTCTGGGTCGGGGCGATGCCGCTCTGGATTTCGATGTAGTCACCCTCACCGGGCTTCGCCAGGTAATCCATCCACTGCTGGCCGCCGGCGCCGGTGCCGAAATAGAAGAACTTCCGGCCTTTGAGCGCCGAGGTGGCGGTCTGCGCGAGGCCGACGCCGTCGGCATCGAGCCCGGCAATGAACAGCCGCTCCGCATCGGGCTTGCGGAAGAATACCGAGGTCGAGTCGCGCCATTTGTCCGGGTAGGAGCCGTCGAAACGATCAGGATCAGGGAAGGGGAAGCGCGCCAGCTCGTTATCGGGCAGCACGTGCTCGATCGAGTAATCGGCAGGGGCGAGGACGCGCATCCCCTTCGACATCGGCGCCGCGACATTGGTCCACCAATAGGCGAGCTTTACTGCATCGGTGTTGTTGACGATGCGGCCATGCACATAGAGCCGGTCGTCGTCATCGGGGAGGAACAGGTCGATCTGCCAGGTGGCTTCGACGATGCGGTCGAACTCGTAGAGCCTGAGCACCGGGCCGCGGTCGGTCTCGATGATGCCGGCGAACACCTGGGCGGTGGTGAAGGGGGTGTGGCCGGGGATCAGGCCGTTCCACTCGATGCCGCCCGAGAACCAGGCGTTGAGCGCGGCGAGGTTGGCCGGCTGGAACACCGGATTGGTGAACACCAGGTCGCGGCCGAGCTTCAGGTCGCGCAGCTCCATCAGGCGCCCGCCATATTGCGGCGCCACCGAAATGCGCAGCCGCCCGTTCTCCAGCGTCACCAGCGGCATCTCGCCCGGCTCCTGCGAGCGATCGTAATCGTCGTAGACCCGGTAGGGCAGGATCGAATCCTTGCCCCAGTTGAAGCCGTGGGCGTTTTCCTCGTCGGTGAGGCCGCGATTGGGCGGGGTGTTCTTGTCGATGGTCGGCTGCTGCCAGCGGAAGCGGGGCAGGGTGCTCGGCCCGCCCAGGTTCGACATCGGCAATGGGCGCGACGTTCTGGTGATGCAGGTCTTGGTCATTGGCGCCTCCCGGTCGTGCAAGCGTGGCGAAAGTACACGGTGTTTGTAGTTTTGCAACATAGATGTTTGTGAAACTACATCCGGTCCTGTGATAGCTGCCCCACCCCCTCCCGGCCTCCCCCATCAAGGGGGAGGTGTTGGCTGGTGGGTGTGGCTCCGTCCTGCCCCAAGCGCGGAACGGCACCTCTCCCCTTGTGGGGGAGGTTGGGAGGGGGGCGGCCACGAACACCGGTCCTGCGATCCCTCCTCACGAGCACTGGCTTTTTCCCAAAACCGCTCTAGGCTCACCGGTGCTTTTCTTGAGGGGGAAATCCATGTCCGCAACGCCCCGGCTGCCGGTGACGCTGAGCGTCAACGGCGAAACCCATGTGCTATCGCTCGATCCACGGGTGACGCTGCTCGACGCGCTGCGCGAGCATTTGCTGCTCACCGGCACCAAGAAAGGCTGCGACCAGGGGCAGTGCGGCGCCTGCACCGTGCTGGTGAACGGCCGGCGCATCAACAGCTGCCTCAGCCTCGCGGTGATGCACGAGGGCGACGAGATTTCGACCGTCGAAGGGCTGGGGACGCCCGAGGCGCTGCACCCGATGCAGGCGGCTTTCGTCGAACATGACGGCTTCCAGTGCGGCTATTGCACGCCGGGGCAGATTCTTTCGTCGCTCTCCGTGATCGAGGAGATCCGCGCCGGCGTGCCGAGCCACGTTACCGGCGATCTCGAAGCGCCGATTCCGTTGAGCGACGCAGAGATCCGCGAGCGGATGAGCGGCAATCTCTGCCGCTGCGCCGCCTATCCCAACATCATGGCGGCGATCCGCGACTATCTCGGAGAGGGCGCATGAAGCCGTTCAGCTATGAGCGGGTGGCAAGCCCGGCCGAGGCGGTGGAGGCCGCGGCAGCGCGGCCGGGGGCGCGGTTCATTGCCGGGGGCACGAACCTCCTCGACCTGATGAAGCTCGGGATTGAAGCGCCGGCGCACCTGATCGACGTCAACCGGCTGGGGCTCGACAGGATCGAGCCGACGGCGGCGGGAGGCTTGCGCATCGGGGCGCTGGTGCGCAACGCCGACCTTGCGGCGGACCAGCGGGTGCGGCGCGATTATGCGGTGCTGGCGCGGGCGCTGGTGTCGGGCGCCTCGGGGCAGTTGCGCAACAAGGCGACCACGGCGGGCAACCTGATGCAGCGCACCCGCTGCCCGTATTTCTACAACACCGACATGCCCTGCAATAAGCGGCGCCCCGGCTCGGGCTGCGCCGCCATTGGTGGCTTGACGCACAACCTTGCGGTGCTCGGGGTGAGCGATGCCTGTATCGCCGCGCACCCCTCGGACATGTGCGTGGCGCTCCGGGCGCTCGATGCGACGGTCGAGACGGTGGGTGCGGGCGGACGGACGCGGTCGATCCCGATCGGCGTGTTCCATCGGCTGCCGGAGGATCGGCCCGATATCGAGACGGCGCTGGAGCCGGGCGAACTGATCACCGCGGTGACGCTGCCCGCGCCGGTCGGCGGGGTGCAGCTTTACCGCAAGGTGCGGGAGCGCGCCTCCTATGCCTTTGCCAATGTCACCGTGGCGCTGGTGGCAGAGGAGGGGCAGATCGTACGGCTGGCCTTTGGCGGGCTGGCGCTGAAGCCGTGGCGGATCGAGGCGGCGGAGGGAGGAGCCGACGCCGATCTCGCGGCAGACCTGGCGCTGGCAGGGGCGACGCCCACCGAAGACAATGCCTACAAGCTGCCCTTGGCGCGACGGACGCTCAAGGCGACGCTGGCGCAGGCGATGGAGGTCCGGTCATGATCGGGCAAGCGATCAGCCGTACCGATGGGCCGATCAAGGTCACCGGGCGGGCCGCCTATTCGGCCGAACGGCAGGATGCCGGGCCGACGCTGCACGGCTACATCCTCGGCGCCGGTATCGGCCGGGGCCGGGTGGCGCGGATCGACATCGCGGCCGCCAAAGCGGCGCCGGGGGTGCGGCTTGTTTGGACGCATGAGAATGCGCCCGAGCAGGGGCCGGCCGAGGGCATCGAAGGCGACATGATGGACCGGACGCGGCCAGAATTGGTCAGCGACCGGATCAACTATTACGGCATGCCGATCGCCTTCGTGGTGGCCGAGAGCTTTGAGGAGGCGCGGGCGGCGGCCGGGCTGATCGCGGTCGAATACGAAGTCGAACCTGGAGCGTTCGCGCTCGGCGGGTTCGGGCCGGGCCTCAGCTGGCGGCGGCCGTCGCAGGCGGGCGATGTCGACCGGGCGATGCGCGAGGGGCCGGTGACGGTCGAGGAGACCTACAGCACCCCCTACCACTTCTCGCAGCCGATGGAGCTCCATGCCTGTATCGCCGACTGGCGCGACGGGCACCTCCATCTCTATCTCACGGCGCAGATGGTGAACCAGCTGACCACCGGGCTCGGCAAGACGCTGCGGATCGATCCGAGCCTGATCAGCATCGACAGCGCCTTTGTCGGCGGCGGCTTCGGCTCGAAGATCGTGCTGCATTGCGAGGCGGTGCTGGCCTCGCTGGCGACGATCGCGCTGGGCCAGCCGGTGAAGCTGATGCTGACCCGGCGGCAGATCTTCACCCTGGTCGGGCACCGGCCGGCCTCGATCAGCCGGGTGCGGCTCGCGGCGACACCGGACGGGCGGCTCACGGCGCTCGGCCATGATGCGCTGATCCAGGTGCGCACCGACGATGCCTGGGACGAGGGCGTGTCGTCGGTGGGCAAAGCGCTCTATGCCTCGCCCAACCGGCTGACCCGGCAGGCGCACCAGGCGCTCGATGTGCAGCCGGGTGAGCCGGTGCGCGGCCCGGGCGAACTGCCGGGGCTGATGGTGCTGGAATCGGCGATGGACGAGCTGGCCGAAAAACTCGGCATCGATCCGGTCGAGCTGCGGTTACGCAACGACACCCAGATCGACCCCGATAAGCGGCTGCCGCTGAGCGGGCGACGGCTGGCCGATTGTCTCCGCGAAGGAGCCGAGCAGTTCGGCTGGCGCGACCGGCCGGCGACACCGGCGAGCCGGCGCGATGGGCGCTGGCTGGTCGGCTACGGCGTCGCCTCGTCGATGCGCGGGCACTACCAGACTTCGGCCGAGGTTCTGGTGCGGATCGAGCCGGATGGTTGGGTGATCGTCCGCTCCGACATGACCGATATCGGCACCGGCACCTACACCATCGTCGCCCAGGTGGTGGCGGAGGCGCTGGGCGTGCCGATGTCGCAGATCAAGGTGGAGCTGGCGCACACCAAGCACCCGAAGGGCAATGGCGCCGGCGGCTCGTGGGGGGCGGCCAACACCACGGTCGCCGCCGACCGGGCCGCTGCGGCGTTGCGGGCGCGGATCGCCCTCGTTGCAGGGACGGGTTACAACGACATCTTCGCCGAAGTGCGGCGGCATTTCCCGGATGGCATCGAAGAGACCGGCAAGACGCTCGATAACAAGGACGATCCGAACTACCGCACGCACGCGCAATATACCTATGGCGCGTCGTTCGCCGAGGTCGGGGTGGATATCGATACCGGCGAAGTGCGGCTCAGGCGGATGCTCGGGGTGTTCGCGGCCGGCCGCATCCTCAACGCCAAGACGGCGCGCTCGCAGCTGATCGGCGGCATGATCTGGGGGGTAAGCGCCGCGCTGCAGGAAGCCGGAGCGCTCGACCCGCGGCATGGCCACTGGGTCAACGGCGATTTCGCCGAGTACCTGATCCCGACCCATGCCGACATCCCCGCCATCGACGCCGTCATGCTCGAGGATTTCGACGACAAGGCCAACCATCTTGGCGTGAAAGGGATCGGCGAACTGGGAGCCGGTGGCACCGGCGGCTCGGTGGCCAACGCGGTGTACAATGCCACGGGCGTGCGGGTGCGGGACTTCCCGATCACGCTGGCGAAGCTGTTGCCGGGGTTGCCGGGGCGGTAACCGGAATACCTCACGGGGGCGCGGGCTGGTCCCTTCTCCCCTCAGGGGAGAAGGTGGCCGAAGGCCGGTTGAGGGGTGAAGCGGCGCAGCGAGCGGTCGCGGAGAAACTGAACCCCTCTCCCAGTTCCGCTACGGACCCAAAGGTCCTAGCTGCACTACCCTCTCCCCTCAGGGGAGAGGCGCCGACTGGACGTTCGGTTCAAGGGAGTTCGCGCCTGCACTCTCGGTAGTGGGCTACGCACCCCGCCCAGCGACGACATAATCCGCCCGCGCCCGAGGCTCCGTCTCCAGATACAGCGCCACGCTCGGCAGGAACAACTCGCGCCACTCACGTTCCCAGTCGCCGACACCGCGGGCGAGGGATGCTGCGAGCGTGGTTGTCGCGTCGCTCTCGACCCATAGCCGCAGATCGTAGAGCGGGGCCAAGTTCGGGTGGAGCGCCGAGACGCCTTCGACCACCACCATGCCCTCCGGCCGGATTTCGCGATGCGCGTCGCCGACGCGACCGGTGCTCCAGTCGTAGAGCGGGATGCAGATGGTTTCGCCGCGGGCGAGCATTTGCACGGCGGCGAGGAACTCGGCGTAGCGGACATATTCGAACGGGAAGGACGGGCCGATACGGCCGCGCCATTCGGCTTCGGGGAGGATGAAATCGTCGAGGTAGAGAACTTGCGCGCCCAGCTCGGTTTCGAGCCGGTCGGCGAGCGTCGATTTGCCGGAGACCGAGAGGCCGTCGATGCCGATGAGCCGGGTTTGCGGCCGGCTGGCGACAAGGGCGACGGCAGCGTCGAAGTCGATCATGGCTGGTTGAAATCCGTCGGGGTGTCGAAGTCGCGAGCCAACTCTGGAGGCGCTGCAATAAGCAAAGCATTGGCGAGCAGGTGCTTCGCGCCGTGATCGCCGCTGATTGCTGCGAGGCTGGGGAACAGCCGAGCGCTGAACACTGCCGGCGGACCGCGCGAGTCGTCGACGACCGTGGCCACCGCGTCGCTGTTCCTGCTCGCGGCGATCAACTGCGTCAGATGCGCGGTGGTGATGTTGGGCATATCCGCGAGGCAGACCAGCAGCGCTGCGGCGCCGAGCTGCGTGGCGCGTTGCGCGCCGAGCGCCAGGGAGGACCCCATACCCTCTCGCGGGTCAGGGTTGCTGACCAGCTCGAAACCGCGCTCGGCGAACAGCTCTCTTCGCGGCGACGGAGCAACTGGGACAATGGCGATGCGCCAGTCCAGCGGCATGCCCGCCAGCGTATCGGCGATGTGGGCGGCCAGCGGCTTGCCGGCATAGGGATAGAGCAGCTTGTCGCCGCCGAAGCGGGTCGACAGGCCAGCGGCGAGGACGACCGCGGCGATGGGCTCAGGCACGGTCGAGCTGGGCGCGGGTGGCTGAGATCTGGGCGAGGACCGAGAGCGCCAGCATGCCGGGGTCGCGGGCCCGGTCGATCAGACCGATCGGGCCGTGGATGCGGTCGATGGCAGCAGGCGAGAGACCCATGGCGGCAAGGCGGGCGCGGCGCAGGCCGTGGGTTTTGACGCTGCCGAGCGCCCCGACATAGAAGCCGTCGGCTACGGCGGCGCGGGCGAGGATGGCGTTTTCCCATTCGTGCTCGTGGAACAGCAGCACCGTCGCCGTCCACGGGTCGATCGGCAGCTCGAAGGCTTGCGTCGGGGTGGTGAGGATTTCGATCGGCACATTGAGCGCGGCGAGCGCGAGGGCCGAGCTTTCGTCGGGGGTGGCGAGCCGCAGGTCGAATTCGGCGGCAGCGCTGACCCGGGCCATCACCTCGAATTCCGGGCCGCGACCGACCAGCAGCAAACGGGTGCGCGGCTGGTAGCGGCGGACGAATACCCCGTCGTGCCAGCCGGTGGGGGCCGGGCTGTCGCTGATCGCGGCGGTCGAGTGCGCGGGGTCGAAGGCGATGGCGAAGGCCTCGCGCCGCTCGAAGCGGGCGATGGCTTCAGCCAGCAGTTCGGAGCTCGGTTCGACGTGCAGCATCAGGTCGACGCCGCCGCCACAGGGAAAGCGGATATCGATGAAGCGCGAGCCGCGACCGAAGCGGAAGGTCTGGTCCTCGCCGGTTGCAATCAGCGGCGCGAACTCGGCGGCGATGGCCGGCTCGACGCAGCCGCCCGAGACATGGCCGAGGTGCCGGCCATCGGCCAGCACTGCCATGTGGCTGCCGAGCGCCTTGGGAGCGCCGCCATCGATGGCCGAAAGCGTGACGAGGGCGCCGGGAATGCCGAGCGCCTGGGCGCGCGCCAGAAAGACGAATGGCGCGAGTTCGCGATCCATCCCCGCAAAGGCGGCGGGCGCCAGCTCGTCAACCTGCTCGGCCTTGGCCAGCATGCGCTCTCCTCTAAAGCGTTTCGCTGAGACTAGAGGATTTCACGCTGAGACTGAAGCGTACTGCCCCTCACCTAGCCCACTGCCCATGCGGAGAGGACGATCAGGCGGGAAGGCTAGGAGCTTTTTCACGGATCACCGAACCAACCGCGATGTCATCCCTGCGAAAGCAGGGACCCATCTCACCGCTCGCGCCAGCCGATAGTTAGGTCCCAGCTTTCGCTGGGATGACAGCCGGTGGGTGGGCAAGGGCCGGGCTCAGCCAAAACGGCGGTACAACGCAATCCCATAACCTGTGGCTCTAAGCCGAGATCGTCTCGCGGACCAGCGCCCGGCGTAGCAGCTCGGCGGCGGCTTCGCCATTGCCCGCTGTGAGCAGGGGGGCGAGGCGGCCGAGCGCCGCGAGGTCGATCGTCGTGACGAGGCGATCGAGGAAGGCGGCATCGTCGGTGAGGAGGCTGCCGACGCAGGCGGCGGTGAACGAGGTGAGGAAGCGGTTGCCGCTGGCATTGGCGATTTCGAGCAGCAGCGCGGCAAAGCCGGTGCGCTTGGCCTCCGGCGTGCCGGCGGCGGCGAGGCTGCGCACCGCTTCGGCGACCCGGCCGGCATGGCGGCGGGTGGCGGCTTCGGCGGCCATGGCGGGCTGAGTGTTTGCGATCGCCACCCAGAGCTCCTCGCTGACCCTGCTGGAGCCGAGCTTGCGCGACCAGGCGATCACCTCGGGGTTCAGCATGTCCCAGCGGCTGCGGTCGAGCACCAGGGTGCCGCGCTTGCGGCGGGTTTCGACGAGGCCCTTGGAGGCGAGCCCCTTGATCGCTTCGCGGAGCGCCGTGCGGCTGACGCCGAGATCGGCGCTCAGCTGGTGCTCATTGGGGAGGATGCTGCCTTCAGGAAAGTGGCCCGACGCGATGGCCTGGAAGATCTCGCGGGCCACCAGGCGGTTGAGATCGTTGGGCTCGTGCTTGACGAAGTTCAGCCCGCCGGGCGAAGCGACGGCCGAGTGGCGCAGGGGGATCGGGTCCGGGCGGCGATAGACGGTCACGCGTGCGGTCTTTCCAACGGCATTTTGCCGGGTCGGCTCGCCATAGGCAGGCGAATCCACCCGGTTGTCATTCTCATTAGGTAGGATTTATACCTCAGGCTGCGTCGCCAAGGCAATGCCGGTGCGTCGCGGTCGCTAAAGCGCGTCGCGATCTCCGGGATTCGCTCCGTGCGCTTCAGCTGTTTGTTTTGACGGATGTCTTTGTCCCGAAACCGGTAGCCACTTTCGGGAGACATGCTGCGGGGGAACCACGTCTCATGCCTACCATCGTCTGCTTCGGCGACTCCAATACCTGGGGCTGCCCGCCCTTCGCCAATATCGCGCAGACGCCGGACCGGATCGTGCCGGCGCGGCGCTGGGCCAACGTGCTGGGGCGCGAACTGGGGCCGGACAGCTGGATCGTCGAGGAGGGGCTCAGCGGCCGCACCACGGTGTTCGACGATCCGATCGAGGGCGTGCACAAGAACGGCTCGCGCACCCTGATCCCGATCCTCGAATCGCATGCGCCGATGGACGTGCTGATCGTCATGCTGGGCACCAACGACTTCAAGGACCAGCTGTCGATCACTGCCTATAACTCGGCGCGCGGCACGCTGACGCTGATCCAGATGATCAAGGGGCACTTCGCCATGGTGGAGCACCCGCCCGAGGTGCTGGTGGTAACGCCGCCCGCCATCACCGAGGATGCCGAGCCGGCGATGTGGGGCGTCGGCCACCAGCGATGCCGCGACCACGCGCATTATCTCGAGCAGGTGGCGCACCGCACCGGGTGCTTTCATTTCGACGCCAACAAGGTGGTGCGGGCCGGCATCGACGGCATCCACATGGATGAAGCAGCGCACGAAGTGCTCGGCAAAGCCCTGGCGGTGGAGGTGCGCGCCATCCTCTCGATGCGAAACCTGCGTTGAGTACTTTACATCATACATATTATTTAATAGTCGTGGAGCGGAAGGCGCAGTGAGCGCCTCGCGGCAGGTGCGCGTCGGGAGGATGCGGGCCGTTGCCATTGGGGAGGACATAATGAAGTTCAGCAAACTGGGCGCGCTGGCGCTCGCCGCCGTCATGGCTGCCGCGACGCCGCTCGCTGCGCAAGCGCAGGAAGACGTGATCATCATGCTGGGCGGGCCGAGCTCGGATCCGTTCTGGGGCGCGGTGCAGCAGGGTTTCGACCAGGCCACCAAGGATTACGGCGTCAAGACGCAGTGGACGGCGCCGGCCGATTTCAACGACATCGTGCCGGTCTATACCAAGATGTTCGAAGCGGCGATCGCCCGGAAGCCGGCCGCCATCGCAGTGGGCAACTTCTTTCCCGAGCCGACTGAGCCCTTGATCAAGCAGGCGGCGGCCGAGGGCATCCCGGTCATCATCATCAACTCGGGCGGCTTCAAGTACCAGGAGCTGGGCGCCATCGGCTTTATCGGCGAAGACAGCTACCAGATGGGCTACCAGGGCGGCAAAGTGGCGGTGGGCAAGGGCGTCAAGAACGGCCTCTGCATCAACCAGATCGCCGCCAACCCGGTGCTGGAGCAGCGCTGCCAGGGCTATATCGACGCCGTCACCGAAGCCGGCGGCAAGGCCAAGATGGTGATCCTTGCGTCGGAGGATATCGGCAACAGCCAGAAAGTGCAGGCCGCGGTCAGCGCGATGCTGATGCAGGACCAGAGCATCGACGGCATCGTGACGCTCGGCGTCGCCGTGGGTGTCGATGCGCTGGAATCGGTCAAGCAGGTGCGCGCCACTGGCCGCGCTGTCGATCTCGGCACCATGGACCTCGGCAATGCGGTGCTCGAGGCGGTGGCCGCCGGCGAGATGAGCTTTGCCTCCGACCAGCAGCCGTTCCTGCAGGGCTATTACGGCGTGATGATCCCCTTGATGTACAACAAGTACAAGATGGCCCCGTCGGGCGTGATCAGCGTCGGCCCCTACATGGTGACGCAGGAAAACGCCGCCGCCGTGCTGGCGGTGAACAAGAGCATTCCGGGTTCGCGCGGCGCGAACTGATCTTCTGCTCCCCTCCCCCTTGAGGGGAGGGGCTGGGGGTGGGGGTCCATCTGTGATCACCGGACCACCCCCACCCTCAATCCCTCCCCTCAAGGGGGAGGGAAGCGGGGACCAACTCTCCGTCCGGCAGGGGCTGCGAGTTGGGTCCCAGCTTTCGCTGGTATGACACCGGGTGTGGGAGAGCAACGGTGCACTAGGCGCGCCCACAACACCGAGGCATGACCCGCGCTCTCGCCTCATCTCCACGATCCGAGCTAGCCTTCGAACTCCGACGGACCTGATGAAATGACCACATCCATGGAAACCACCATCGCCGATCCGACCACTCCTCCGACCCGCTTCGGCATCCTGGAGCGCCTGCTCAGGATCGTGTGGATCGGGCCGCTGATCGCGGCTCTGGTGATCTACGTCTTCTTCGTCATCGTCGGCGGCGCTGCGGGGTTCTTCTCGATCCCCGGCACCGCCGGGTGGCTCAATACCGCGGCGGAGCTGGGGATCATCGCGCTGCCGGTAGGGCTGTTGATGATCTCGGGCGAGTTCGACCTTTCGACCGGCTCGGTGGTCGGCGCCGCCTCGATCATCGTGGCGCTCGGCACCGGGTTCTACGGCCTGCCGATCGAACTCACCATCGTCATGGCGCTGAGCCTCGGGGTCGGTGTCGGTTGCTTCAATGCGCTCTTGGTCAATGCCACGAAGCTCCCGAGCTTCATCGTGACGCTCGCCTCCAACTTCATCCTCGCCGGGACGGCGCTGGGGCTGAGCCGGCTGATCTCGGGCTCGTCCAACGTCTCGCTGAAAGATGCCGGCTGGGCCGAGGCGGTGCTGGGCTCGAAATGGATGTTCTTCAACGTCTCGGTGCTCTGGTATCTCCTCGCCGCCATCCTCGCCGCCTGGGTGCTGAAGCAGACCCGGTTCGGCAACTGGATCTTTGCCACCGGCGGCAACCCCGATGCGGCACGCCGCGCCGGTGTGCCGGTGGCGCGGGTCAAGCTCATTCTCTTCATCTGGACGGCCGTATCGGCGGCCTTCGTCGGCATCATGTCGGCGGTGATGTACAACCAGGGCAACGCCGCCTCGGGGCAGGGCTATGTGTTCCAGACCGCCATCGCCGCGGTCATCGGCGGGGTGCTGCTGCAGGGCGGCTTCGGTTCGGTGATCGGCATTGTGCTCGGCACCTTCATCTACGGCATCGTCAGCCTCGGGCTGTTCTACACCGGCTGGCCCACCGACTGGCTCGCCACCTTCATCGGCGGGCTGCTGGTGATTGCCGTGCTCACCAACAACCTGATCCGCGAGCTGGCGCTGAACCGGGGAAAGAAGAAACTCTGATGACCGCGCTCATGACGCTCGAAGGCGTCACCCGAACCTTCGGCAACAATATCGCTCTCAACGACGTCAGCCTCGAAGCCCATCCGGGCGAGGTGCACTGCCTGCTCGGCGACAATGGCGCCGGCAAGTCGACGCTGATCAAGATCATGTCAGGGGTGACGCCACCGACCATCGGCACCCTGACCTTCGACGGCAAGCCGGTGACGTTCCGCTCGCCACGCGACGCGCAGGCGCATGGCATCGGCACGGTGCACCAGGATGTGGGCTCGATCCCCTTGATCTCGGTGGCGCGGAACTTCTTTCTCGGGAACGAACCGACCAAAGGGTGGGGGCCGTTCCGGCGGCTCGACCACCAGACGGCCAACCGCATTGCGCTAGAACAGATCCGGCAGATGGGCATCCGCCGGATCGCCGATGCCGAGCAACTGGTCGGCACCATGTCGGGCGGCGAGCGGCAGGCGCTGGCCATCGCCCGGGCGCTGTATTTCGGGGCCAAGCTGCTGATCCTCGACGAGCCCACAGCGGCCTTGGGGGTGAAGGAAAGCAAGATCGTCATCGACCTGATCAAGCAGGCGCGGGAGCAGGGCATTGCGCTGGTGTTCATCACGCACAATGCCACCCACGCCCTCAGCGTCGGCGACCGCTTCACCGTGTTGATCCAGGGCCGGGTTGCCAGCCAGTTCAAGCGTGGCGAGAAGACCCGGGAAGAGGTGCTCAACCTGATGGCCGGCGGCGAGGAGTTCGATGCCGTGGGGCATGGGGATTGATCATGACTACGGCCGAGCGTGGGGCCACCCCCACCCAGCGACACTAGTTCGCTTCGCTCACAAGCTTTGCTGCCCTCCCCACAAGGGGACGACAAGACGTCGCCCCGGGGGGAGGGAGACGATGGAACGGAGATGCCGGTGTGGGGGTCTCCCTCCCCCTTGTGGGGAGGGAACCAGGGTGGGGAGCCACCGGAAGAGCGGGTTTAGGCGGGGGGAGCCAATGAACTATCAATCGCAATCGGCGCCAGTCATGGGACACGTCGCGCCGGGCTTCGAAGCAGTGGCGGAGGAGTTTGCGCGCAACTTCACGGTGCGTGGCGATGTCGGGGCAGCGTTCGCGGCGGTGCATAGGGGGAGGCTCGTCGTCGACCTCTGGGGCGGCATGGCGGCGCCGGGGCGGCCGTGGCAGGCCGATACGCTGCAGGTGATCTATTCGGGCACCAAGGGGCTGCTCGCCGGGTGCGTCCTGAAGCTGGTGGAGCGCGGGCAGCTCGACCTCAACGCGCCGGTGGCGAAGTACTGGCCGGAGTTTGCCCGGAACGGCAAAGCACGAGTGCTGGTGCGGCATGTCACCTCGCATGCCGCCGGCCTGCCGGGAATCGCGACGCCGCTGAGCGCCGCCGATTACACCGATTACGAACGGATGGAAGAGCTCCTGGCGGCGCAGCCGCTGGCCGCCGATCCCAATGCCTTCCACTGCTACCACGCGGTGACCATCGGCTGGCTGGTGGGCGCGCTGGTGCGTCGGATCGACGGGCGGACGCTGGGCCGGTTCTTCGCCGAGGAGATTGCGGGGCCGCTGGGGCTCGAGGCCTATATCGGGCTGCCCGAGGCGCTGGAGCCCAGAGTCGGGCGGATCGAGCTCGGGCCAGGCATGCTGCCCTATGACGAGGCGTTCGGGCACGAGCAGCGGGCCGACCCGGTGTTTGCCTCGATCTGGGGCAACCCGCCGCTGTTCCCCGAGGACCTCGCCTGGAACACCAGGGCATACCACGCGGCCGAGATCGGCGGGGCCGGCGGCATCGCCACGGCACGGGCCATGGCGCGCTATTACGGCTGCATGGCGCAGGGCGGCAGCATCGACGGGGTCGAGATCCTGAAGCCCGAGACGGTTGCCCTGGGGCGGGCCGAGCAGAGCCGCTTCATGGACCCCTATATCGCCGAAGCCATGGCCTTCGGCGTCGGCTGGGCGCTGCAGACGCCACAGGGCCGGTTCGGCCCGGCGCCTGACGCCTTCGGGCATTCCGGGGCGGGTGGCTCGATCCATGGGGGCTGGCCGACCGAGCAGGTGGGGTTCAGCTACACCATGAACCAGATGCGCGGCGACCCGGAGGATCTCAGGTCACGGCATGTGCTGAAGCGGTTGTATGAGATTGTGAGGTAGGGGGAAGGCCGGTGTGCTTGGCCACCCCCCTCCCAGCCTCCCCCACAAGGGGGGAGGTGCCGTACTGCGTTTGAGGCGCGGTCGAGCCACATCCCCGGCCTGACACCTCCCCCTTGATGGGGGAGGCTGGGAGGGGGTGGGGCAGTCACGCACCAGCCCTAACTGATCACCAACCGCGAAATCCGCCCGCCCACCAGCGTAAACGCCATGGTGCCTTCGCCGTTGTAGCCGTTGCCGCTGACCGCCAGCCGCACCCGCCAGGCATTGGTGCCGTTGGGCTCGACCTCGAGCAGACGGAATTTCGACTGCACGCCAATATTGTCCGTCTCGTTCCACTGGGCGACGCCTTCGCGGCCGGTGAAGTCGCGGCCCCAGTCGCTGAGGAAGGCATCGAGGGTGAAGGCTTCGAGGAAGGCAGCGGTGTCGCCGGCATTGGTGGCGTCGATGAAGCGCTGGATGACGGGTGGGGTGGTGCTCATGCGGGGGGGCTCCGGGTGGGTATGCTGGATGCAAGCTTAGCGCACCGGCCTAGCCAGGAACCACAGCCGAGCGAACCGACCGACCGTCGGTCCCATTTCCCCTACGACTTTTTGCCCAATAGCAAGTCCGAGTCGCCCGCTTGACCTCCTATCGCTGAGCGTGTCATCGTTCAGCCTATGGATAGGCGTTCAACATAGTGAACGACGGCGCGCAAGACGCCGACCACGAAGTCTCGCTTGTCCCCGACCGATCATCACGCCTCCCGATGTCCGGGAAGCGATGAAGCGCTCGTGTTCCTTGGGAGGAAAGCAACGTGTCCAAGACCACCCTAACGCAGTTCACGCCCAGCCGGCGTGCTGTCCTTGCCGGTCTCGCCGCCTCGCCGTTCGCGCTTGCCGCCGGCAGCCATTTCGCCATGGCGCAGCCGACCAGCGGCACGCTGTCGATCGGCATCCTCGACTGGGCCGAAACCGGCATCAAGCCGGTGTTCGCCGCCTATGAAGCCGCCCGTCCGGGCGTCAAGATCGACTATTCGATCCTGCCGGGCGATGGCCCCGGCCTGCGCCAGACACTGCTGTCGCGCCGCCTCGCCAACAAGCTGCCCGATATCACCTATCTGGCCGATATCTTCGCGACGCAGTTCGCCAATGCGCAGGTCACGGCCGACATGCGGCCGTTCCTGACTTCGGGCGGCCCGATCACCATGACCTCGCTGGCCAAGCCCTTCCTCGACCAGTACCTGGTCACTTCGGGCCCCAACAAGGACGGCATTTTCGGGCTGCCGATCGGCGCTGATACGGTGGTGCTCTACTACAACAAGAAGCACTTCGACGACGCCGGCATTCCCTATCCGAACGACGACTGGACCTTCGAAAAGCAGATCGAGGTTGCCACCCAGCTGACCCAGAAGAACGGCAACGTCACCACCCGCTACGGCCTCGCCGCCTCGGTGCCGTGGCACGCGACTTACGTGCCGGGCATCGAAGCCTTCGGCGATACGCTGCTCGACGAAAACAACATGTACAAGCTGCAGACCGAAGCGGCGATCAAGGTCTTCACCATGTACTGGGATCAGGTGAAAGCTGGCGTCCTCGCCTCCTCGCCGCAGCAGACCCAGCTCGGCGGCGGCTACCAGGCCTTCGGGGCCGGCACCGTGTCGATGCTGCAGTCGGTACGTGCCCTGACCCCGCTGATCCGCTCCGTCACCACCGACGATTGGGACGTGGCGCTCGAGCCCAAGATCAACGGCGTGCGCAAGACCGGCATGGGTTCGATCGCCCAGTGCATCACCCCGCAGGGCATGGCGAACAACCAGGAGCTCGCCTACGACTACCTCAACTGGTTCTACTCCGAAGACGGCGGCATGAAGATCCTTGCCGCGGGCTACGGCACCGTGCCGCCGGTCGAGGCGCTCTACAACAGCCCGATCTGGACCGAACTGCCGGGCCCGCCCTACGACAACCGCGTGTTCGCCGAGTCGATCCAGTATGGCGCGATGAACCCGACTTCGATCCCGGCCGACGTGCAAGTGGTGGTCGATACCGAGCTGGCGAAAGCCGAAGAGTCGGTCGTCCTCAACAACGTTCCGGTGGCCGACGCGCTGAAGGCTGCCGAGGCGGTGATCAACGAAGCCATGGCCCGCGTCATGGCGGCCGGCGGCTGATCAGAAACAAGGTGTGCCGTCGCGCTCCTTCAGCGGCGGCCTCTCCTGAACCGGCTGCTCCCTCCCGCAGCCGGTTCTCTTTTCCACCACGGGATGCACGCTTTGAGCAAGACCGACACCGCCGATGAGGCCGGCATGTCCGCGATGGCGCGGCCTCAGCCGCGCCGCAGATCGAGCCGCACCGACTCCCCGTTCTGGGCCGCCTTGTTCGTCGGGCCCAACGTGTTCCTGTTCACCGTGTTCATGGTCATCCCTATCGTCTGGGGCCTGGCGCTCAGCCTGTTCGACTGGAACCTGATCTACGAGCCGCGCTTTGTCGGCCTCGACAACTACGTTGCGCTGCTGAACGACGCCCGCGCCGTCAACTCGGTGTGGAAGACGACCTATCTGCTGATCCTCGGCGTCGTGCCGACCGTGTTCCTGTCGTTCATCCTCGCGGTGCTGATCAACACCAATTTCCCCGGCTACAGCGTGTTCCGCACGATGTACCTGCTGCCGATCGTCATCTCGCTGGTCGCCTCGGCGGTGCTGTGGCGCTTCATGTACGATCCGCGCGTCGGCCCGATCGCGCAACTGCTCGGCTTCTTCGGGGTTTCCGGGCCCAACTGGCTGCAGGACACCACCTGGGCGATGCCCGCTTTGTCGCTGGTGATCGTCTGGCTGCGGCTGCCGCTTGGCATCATCCTTTACCTCGCGGCGCTGCAGCAGATTAACCCGCAACTGCTGGAAGCCGCCGAGATCGACGGCGCCGGCCCGTGGGCCAAGCTCCGCCACATCATCTGGCCCAACGTCATGCCGGTGACGCTGCTGATCCTGGTGCTGACGCTGCGCGGCATCATCTTCGACAGCTTCGACATTGCCTTCGTGATGACCAAGGGCGGGCCGCTCAACTCGACCGATATTCTCGCGGTCTACATCTACGACCTGGCGTTCGCCCAGCTGCGGCTCGGCTACGCCTCGGCGCTCTCGACCGTGCTGTTCGTCATCGTCACCATTCTCGCGCTGATCTTCAACCCGCCGCGCCGGCGCCCGACCAATGGAGATCCGGTATGAGTGCAGGACACCACTGGCGCCGCCGCTTCCACATCTCGACGGTGATCTTCTTCGGCCTGCTGATGGCGGCGCCGTTCTACTGGATGATCATCAACTCGTTCAAATCGAGCCGCGAGGTGGTGGCCTACCCACCGACCTGGTGGCCGACCGAGTGGCACTTCGAGAACGTCTTCGCGGCGCTCGCTTTCCTCGACTCGACCGCCATCATGAACTCGGTGATCTTCACCGCGGTCATCACCATTACTCAGCTGACGCTGGTGGTGATGACCGGCTTCGCGCTCGCCAAGATGCAGTTCTTCGGCCGCGGCGCGCTGCTGGGCCTGTTCATCATGACGCTGTTCGTGCCGGGGCAGGTGGCGACGATCCCGACCTTCATCCTGGTGCGCAACCTCAACTGGATCGACACCTTCATGGGGCTCTGCATCCCCATCATCGCGCAGACCAGTTTCGGGGTGTTCATCTTCAGGCAGTTCTACGTCTCGATGCCCAACGAGATTCTCGACGCGGCAAAGATCGACGGCGCCAACTGGGGGCAGATCTTCGTCAGGATCGTGCTGCCGCTCTCCGGCCCGCCGATCGCCGCCTATACTGCGGTGACGGTGCTGACCGCCTGGAACATGTATGCCTGGCCGCTGATCTCGACGACGGAAAAGGATATGCGGGTGCTGCCGCTGGCGCTGGCCGGCCTCGGCCAATCCTTCTCGCAGACGCCGCCCAACATCGCCATGATGGCGGTGCTGCTCTCGACGCTGCCGATCATCATCTTCTTTATTCTTTGCCAACGCTATTTCATCAACGGCCTCGGCGGCTCGTTGAAGGAATAGCCGACCAATCCAGCGGGAGCTGAAAAACGTGACCACAGTACCAGTCTGCCTCGTCGGATGCGGCGGCATGGGGAGCCGGCATGTGCAGGGCTTCGCCCGGCTGCAGCGCTCGGGCCTCTCCAATGTCCGGCTCGTCGCGGTGTGCGACGTGCGGCAGGACAATGCCGAGCGGGTCGCCGGCGAGGCCGAAAAGCTGCTCGGCTACCGGCCGAAGATCCACCTCGCCATCGACGACGCGGTGGCCGATCCGGAGATCGCGGCGGTCGACGTGGTGACCGAGGCGTTCAGCCACCTCGCGGTGGTGCTGCCGGCCTTGCGCGCCGGCAAACATGTGCTTTGCGAGAAGCCGCTGGCGCTGACCGTACGCTCCTGCCAGGCGCTGATCGATGCGGCGAAGGCGGGCGGCGCGGTGCTGGCGACGGCCGAGAACTATCGGCGCGATCCGACCAATCGGCTGGCCAAGGCGGTGATCGATTCCGGCGTCCTGGGGCCAATCCACCTGATGGTGCAGACGATGATCGGCGGCAACGACCGGATCATCATCACGCCGTGGCGGCACTTCAAGGACAAGGGCGCCATCGGGCTCGACATGGGCGCGCATCTCACCGACATCGTGCAGTACTATTTCGGGCCGTTCCAGACCGCGTTCGGCAGGGGCTTCATTGCCGAGCCGATCCGTCGCCGGCAGGAAAAGCCGGAGATGCAGACCGAAGCGTACCTGAAGCGCTTCCTCGAAATTCCGGAGCAGATCACCGCCACCGGCGAGGACTCGTTCGCCGCGACCTTCACCATGCAGTCGGGCCTGATGGTGCAGATGGCTTTCGTCGCTTCGGGGCCGGGCAAGGGCTACAACCAGCGCACGGTGCACGGGCAGCGCGGCTCGCTCGAGATCTTCAACGACCGCACCGGCAAGGCGCCGATCCTCCATACGGCGGAAGGCGATCTCACGGGACAGGCGCTGGCCGACAAGGTCGGTTTTGCGCTCGATGAGCTGACCCACAAGCTCTATGGCGGGGTGTCCTACGAGCTCGACTGGGCCGAGACGGACTCGGGCCTTCTCGCCATCGAGATCCACGATTTCGCCGCCGCCATCATGGAAGGCCGGCCGCCGGAAGTGGATGGCGAGGACGGCCTCACTGCCGTCGCCTCTGTGCTTGCGGCCTATGAGAGCGGCATGGCCGGCCGTGCGGTGACCATGGACGAGGTGCTGACCAGCGCCGTTTCGACCTACCAGGATGAGATTGACGCCGATCTCGGGCTGTTGCCCAAGTCGAACGCGGCCTGAGGGGGGACGCCATGCCCGATGCAGCTTTCGCCGCCATCCCGCTGATCGTCCAGAAGCTCGGCCCCAAGCAGATCGCCTTCGTGGTGCGCGACCTCGAAGCCGCGACCAGGCAATGGTGGGATCTGCTGCGCATCGGACCCTGGACGGCGTGGGAGTATACGCCCGAGATCTTGAAGGACATGACCTACAAGGGGGCTCCGGCCCAGTTCGGGTTGAAGCACGCCCTCGCCTGGAAGGATAGCGTGCAGTTCGAGCTGGTCGAGCCCACCACCGGCCCATCGTTTTTTGCCGATCAGCTGGCGAGCTCCGGCGAAGGGCTCAACCACATCGGCATCCATGTGATGGAAAACCATGCCGAAGCCGTGGCCGAGCTCGAAGCCGCCGGCTTCACGCGCCTGCAGTCCGCCCGGGGCTTTGGCGGCGATGGCAGCGGCGCCTTCGTCTATTTCACCTCCGAGAAGCTCAACGGCCTCGTGCTCGAGCTCATCAGCCCGCCGGCGACCCGCCGGACACCGCTATTCGTCTACCCTGAGGAAGCAAAGTGAAGATCGAGCGTATCGATACCTACGTCGCGCATAACTGGATGTTCGTCGAAGTGACGACGGATAGCGGGCTGAAGGGCGTGGGCGAATCCACCTTCTTCGGTTTTCCCGAGGCGACGGCATCGGTGGCCAAGGGCTTTGGCGAGCGGCTGGTCGGCGAAGATCCGTTGCGCATCGAGTACCACAATCTCAGCCTCTACCGGGCCTATTCGATGCGCGGCATGGCCATTGGCGGCGCCATCTCGGCGATCGACCAGGCGCTGTGGGATTTGAAGGGCAAGCACTACCAGGCGCCGGTCTGGGACCTGTTGGGCGGCCGGGTGCGCGACAAGGTGCGCGCCATGCTGGTGATCCCCTATGGCACCGCCGAAGAAGTGGCGGCGAGCTGCAAGGCCGCCGCCGAGGATGGCTATACCGCGCTCAAGGTGATGGTCTACCAGCCCGAGCACCACCTGATGGCGTTCGGCGCCAAGGTGAAGGACATGGTCGAGCGCATGGCGCTGATCCGCGAAGTGGTGGGCTGGGATGTCGAGATCGGCATTGAGCTGCATCGCAACATGGCGCTGGGCGAATCCATTGCGGCGATCCGCGAGTTCGAGCAGTTCCGGCCGCTGTTCGTCGAAGACCCGATTCCGCCCGACAGCGTCTTGAGCTTCGGCGAGGTATCGCAGAAATCGCGCGTGCCGATGGCGGCGGGCGAGCGCAACACCTCGATCTGGGAATTCCGCGAGTATGTCGAGCATGGCGGCGTGCATCACATCCGCCCCGATGTCGGCATCGCCGGCGGCATTACCGGCACGCGCAAGATCTGCGCGCTGGCCGAGGCGCATCACCAGGGCATCATCCCGCATGCCGTGCCCTCGGGCCCGGTGGCGACGGCGGCGCAGGTGCAGCTCGGCTTCGCCGTGCCGAACTGGGAAGTGACCGAGCACATGCTGCAGGATCGGGCGCCCTGGACCAAGGCGGTCAAGGCGATCGTCCCTGTCATCAACGGCCATTGGCTGCCCAACGAGACTCCCGGCCTCGGCGTCGAACTCGACCACGAAGGGCTGAATACCATCCCTGTTATCAACAAGGTGCCGCCGACCTCGCTGAAGACCGATGGCTCGGTGGCATTCCGGTAGGCGCCCGTGATCGTCGACAGCCACACTCACGCCTGGGCGCGCTGGCCCTACGAGCCAGAGGTGCCCGACGAGGCCACCAAGGGCTCGGTTGAGCACCTGATCCACGAGATGGATCAGAACGGTGTCGCCGAGGCAGTGATCGTCTCGGCGCGGATCGAGAAGAACCCCGACAACAACGCCTATGGGGCGGCGGTCGTGCGCCGCTACCCCAAGCGCCTGCACCAGTTCGCCGATGTCGATTGCGTGTGGTCGCCGGAGTATCACACGCCGGGTGCCGTGGCGCGGTTGCGGGTGGCGGCGGAGACGCTGCCGATAGCGGGCTTTACCCATTATGTGGGCGACAATGACGGCTGGTTCCGTTCCGACGAGGGCCGGGCGTTCTTCAGGTTCGCCGCCGAGCGGAAGCTCATCGCCTCGATCGCCATGGGGCCGGCCTGGGCGGCGGACCTTGGCGCGATCTGCGCGGAGCATCCCGATCTCGTGGTGCTGCTGCATCATATGGGCGGCATCCGTTCCACGGCGCCGCGCTCCGATCTCGAAGCGATTGCGGCACTCAGCAAGCACCCCAACGTCCACATCAAGCTTTCCGGCTTTCACTACGCAGTGGGGCTCGAGAACGGCTGGGACTATCCGCACCCGAGCGCCATGTGGATCGCCGAGGGGCTCCATGCCGCCTTCGGCGCCGGCCGGCTGTGCTGGGGGTCGGACTTTCCGGCGCTCAGCCGCGCCATGACGTACAAGCAGGCGCTCGAAATCGTGCGCCTCCACTGTCGTTTCCTGCAACCGGGGGATCTCGAGCCGATCCTCGGCGGCACGCTCAAGCGGCTGCTCGATAACGCCGCGCCAACGAGGACTAGCTGATGAACGCGCCCGCGCGCCCCGAAACCATGTTCCGTTCGCTCAACCCGGCCACCGGCGAGCAGTTCGGCAGCTATCGCCTGCATGACGGCTCGGAAGTCGAAGCGGCGCTCGAGCGCAGCTTTGCCGCCTGGGGCAGCATTCGCGCCGCCGGTGTCGAACAGCGCGCCAAGCTGCTGCTGGCGCTGGCCGACCGGCTCGAAGCCAATCTCGAAGCCTTCGCGCGGCTGATGACGCTGGAGATGGGCAAGCCCATCAACGAGGCGCGCGGTGAGATCAGAAAATGCGCTGCAACCTGCCGCACCACGGCGGAGCTCGGGCCGGGCTGGCTGGAGCCGCTCGAGGTCAAGAGCCCGGCGCGCCGCAGCCGGGTGCGCTATGAAGGGCTGGGGCCGATCCTCGCCATCATGCCGTGGAACTTTCCGTTCTGGCAGGTGATCCGCTTCTTCGCGCCGGCCTTCCTCGCCGGCAACACCACGGTGGTGAAACACGCCGAGAACGTGCCGGCTTCGGCCGAAGCGCTGGAAAAGGTGTTCGCCGAGGCCGGCATGCCGGACGGCGTGCTGGTCAACCTCCGCGTCGATCACCCGACGGTAGGAAAGCTCATCGCCGACCACCGCATCCGCAGCGTCACCGTCACCGGCAGCGTGCGGGCCGGGCGGACCATTGCCGGGCTCGCCGGCGCGGCGGGGAAGAAAGCCGTGCTGGAGCTCGGCGGTTCCGACCCGTTCATCGTCTTCGCCGATGCCGATTTCAACGCCGCGGTGAAAATGGCGGTGGCGGCGCGGCACAATAATTCGGGGCAGAGCTGCGTCTGCGCCAAGCGCTTCCTGGTCGAGCAATCGATCGCCGCCGATTTCACCGAGGCCTTCGTCGAGGGCACCCGCAAGCTGAGCTACGGCGACCCGCTGGATGAAAAGCATGGGCTGGGGCCGCTGGCGCGCGCTGACCTCCGCGCCGGGCTGCAGGACCAGCTCGATCGCAGTGTCGCCGGTGGGGCGCGGGTGGCGCTGGCCGGCGGCACCGTCGATGGGCCGGGCTTCTTCTTTGCGCCGACCGTGCTGACCAACGTCGCGGATGATAATGTCGCGGCGCGCGAAGAGCTGTTCGGGCCGGTGGCGCCGATCTTTGCCTTCGCCGACGAGGCCGAAGCGCTGCGCATCGCCAATGGCACCGAGTTCGGGCTGGCCGCGGCGGTGTGGACGCGTGACGAGGACCGGGCGCGCCGCATGGAACAGGCGGTCGAAGCGGGCGCGGTGTTCATCAACGACATGGTGCGCTCGGACGCGCATATCTCGTTCGGCGGCATCAAATCCTCCGGCTATGGCCGCGAACTGGGGCAGGTCGGCATCACCGAATTCACCAACGCCAAGACCGTGTGGATTGGCTGACGAGGCAACACTATGACGATCTACAACCTGCCGAGACCCTTGCGCGTCGGCTTTGCCTGCAATGCCGATACCTTTGCGCGGATGGCTGACGAGGAAGCGATCGAGGCGCTCTCGAGCCTCGGCAGTTTCGAGCATCATCTGTGCGATGAACCCTCGAGCTGGGATGAGGCGCCGCCGGAGAATTCCGCCGCGATCGACAAGCTCGTGGCCTTTGCGGGCAAGCTCGACGCGCTCCTCGTCTGCCACGGCTCGCCGCGGCTCACCGGCGCCATTCTCGACCGGCTGCCGAACCTGAAGTTCATCGCCGAAGTCGAAGGCGATCGCTTCAGCCAGCGCATCGACGTCAACGCCGCCGCCGAGCGCGGCGTCACCGTGGTCGATACCACCAACGGCTCGTCCTATCCGGTGGCCGAATGGGCGCTGGCCATGGCGATGATCGGGCTCCGCAATGCCGGGGCGTTGTTCCGCCGGATGATCGATGGCGAAGTGCTGTTCCAGAAATGGGCCGAGCGCGTCGCCGACCCCGGCTTCAACGGCGAACTCACCGGCCGCAGTGTCGGGCTGATCGGCGCCGGCTATATCGGCCGCCGGCTGATCGAGCTGCTGCAACCGTTCCAGGCCGATATCTACGCCTTCGATCCCTATGCGCCGCGCGTCCTCGCCGACATTTACGACATCACGCTGACCTCGCTGGAGCAGGTGATGGACTGCGACGTGGTGATCTCGCTGGTGCCGCTGACCCCGGAGACGAAGGGTATGATCGGCGAGAAGGAACTGAACCTCCTCCGTCCGCGCTCGGTGTTCGTCAATGTGTCGCGCGGGGCGGTGGTCGACCAGGCGGCGCTGATCCGCCGGCTGGTGCGGGGCGACGTGGTTGCCTCGCTCGACGTGTTCGACCCCGAGCCGCTGGAAGCGGATTCGCCGCTCCGGACCATGTACAATGTGTTCCTCACCCCGCACATTGCCGGGGTCACGGCGCCCTGCGGACCACGCTTCCTGACGCTCGCCGCCGACGAGATCGCCCGCAAGTTTGCCGGGCACCGCACGCGGCATGACCTGGTGCCGCGCGCCGGAGTTAAGTCATGATCTCGGCCGAGCTCGCCGCCAGCCGCAAGGCGGGGACGCTCAAGATGGGCTACTGCGTGCCGGCCTTCGCCATGCCGAGCCCGGGGCTGTTCCGCGTGCCCAATGTGGCGCGGATCGAGGATGTCGACGTGCTCGGCAATGCCCGCGAAGCTGAGCGGCTGGGCTTTGACTCGCTGTGGGTCTGCGACCACCTGATGCTGGGGCGCGAGCAGGCGGTGCTCGAGGGCTGGACCACGCTGGCAATGATCGCCGGCGCCACCAGCAGGGCGCAACTGGGGTTGATCCACCAGGCCAACCTGTTCCGCGCCCCGCAGATCGCCGCCAAGATGATATCGACGCTCGACCTGTTGTCGGGCGGCCGCTTCATCCATTTCTTCGAAGCCGGCATGGGCCGCCCGGAGCAGGTGGCCTATGGCCTCGACTGGGACGACGACCACGACGCGCGGGTCGAGCGGCTCGAGGAGGCGATCGCGCTGATCAAGGCGCTCTACGCCGCGGAGCAGCCGATCGATTTCGACGGCAAGTTCTACCAGCTGAGCGGGGCACAACTGGCGCCCAAGCCCGTGCAGGCGCACATCCCGGTCTGGCTGGGCGAAGCATTCGATCCGGTGATCGAACTCAGCGGCCGCATCGCCGATGGCTGGAATTCGACGCCAGTGACGCTGACGGAACTCGCCCGCCGGCTGGCGCTGCTCGATGCGTCCTTAGCGAAGGCCGGCCGTTCGCGCGCCGAGGTGGAGATCAGTTTCGAGACGCAGATCCTCGTCGCGCCGGATCTCAAGACGCTGCGCCGCAAGGTGGCGGCGCTGGTCGAACGGATGGTTGAGACCAAGTCGGGCGAGCCGCAGCCGGAGGTGATCGACTTCGTCGCCGGCCGGGTCGACCGGCTGCCCGAGGCGATGACCGGACCGTGGATCATCGGCACCGCTCAGGAGGCAACGGCGCGGATTATCGAGTTGCGCGGGCAGGGGGTCGACCACCTGATGCTGTGGTTCATGGATGCCCCGGAGACCGACGGGATGGCGTATTTCATGCAGGAGGTCGCGCCGGGGTTCAGGTGAAGCTGTGCACTGGCGGTGCGGCAATCCTCCCCCGCGTGGCGGGGGAGGATCCCGGAGAGGCCGGTGCTAGTGAACTGCTTGCACGCTGGTCCCGGCGGTCGCTAATGCCTAAACTCGGGGCAAGGAGAATGGATAGCCAATGATCGAAGACACCGAGCAGCGGGGTAAGGCCGTCCCCGCGCTGGTCCGGACCAAGAAGATTCTCGATGCGCTCAGTACCGGCGGCAAGCCCAAGGGCGTGTCGGAGCTGGCGCGGATGCTGGACCTGCCCAAGAGCACGGTGCATGGGCTTTGCCATACCCTGGTCGATCTCGGCCTGATGATGCGGGTGGGGCCATCGCAGTTCGCAGTGGGCCCGCATGTGCTGAGCTGGGCCAACGCTTTCGAAGGCCAGAGCGACCTGACGCAGGAGTTCATGCGGATCGCCGAGGCGACCGACCTGATCTCGGAGCAGGCGATCAACCTGTCGATCCTGACCGGCCGCGAAGTGATGTATGTGGCCTGCCGGCGCGGCACCGACCCGCTCGGGGTCAGCTTTCGGCCGGGCGTACGCCTGCCGGCGCCGTTCACCGCCACCGGCAAGGCGATGATGTCGACGATGCGGCCCGAGGAAGTCGAGGCGCTGTTCGGCGACGAGTGGCCGGAGCCCTGGACCAAGCAGAGCGTACCTGATCTCAAGACGCTGATGCGCGAGCTCGAGGAGACGCGCGAGCGCGGTTATTCGATCGACGACGGGCAGTTGCGCGACGCCATGGTGTGCTTCGGCGCTCCGGTGTTCAACGCCAGCGACGACCACGCGGTGGCCGGCATCGCCATCGGGCTGCTGCGCGGCGAGGTCAACGACACCTCGCGGGCGCAGGTCAGCCACGCGGTGCGGGCCCTGGCCGACAAGCTCAGCCACCGGCTCGGCGGCAACACTTAGCCGAATGTACGGAATACGACTGGCGTCTACGTTGACATAGGCGCCTGTCATCTAGATTGTTCAATACCGAGAATATCGTTCAGCATAGTGAACGATTTGACCAGCGGACACATAGGGAAGGAACCGCAATGATCGTCCTGATCGCCAAGTACCACACGAAGCCGGGCAACGTGCCGAAGGTGCTGGCCGAACTCGTCAAGATGAAGCCGCTGGTGGAAGCCGGCGAGCCGGGCTGCAAGTTCTACCAGGTGTCGAAGTCGACCGAGAACGAGAACCTGATCGTGCTCTATGAGCACTATGTCGATGCCGCGGCGCTGGCCGCGCACCGCGAGACGCCGCACTTCAAGTCGATCATCGAGGGCACCGTGATCCCGATGCTCGAAAAGCGCGAGCGCGAGCTCTACGAACTCGCCATCTCCTGAGGTTCGAGATGCGCCTCGTTTCCTTCAAGCTCTCCACCGTCACCGGTCCCGTAGCCCGGATCGGCGCCGTGCTGCCGGATGGCCGCTATGCCGACCTGCAGTCGGCCTATCGGGCGGTGCTGGGGGATAACGGGGCATCGCGGGAAGGGGCGGCGCGGCTTGCCGCCGCCACCATCCCCTCGGACATGGTAGCCTTCATCCAGAACGGGGTGACTGCGCTCGATGCGGCGCAGTCGGCCCTCGACTGGGTGACGGCGAAAGACGAAACCGGGCCCGATGGCGCGACGCTGGTGTTTGCGCCCGAGGCGGTGCAGCTACTGGCGCCGGTGCCGCGGCCGCCGCTGATCCGCGACTTCATGGCGTTCGAGACGCACTTGAAGAACATCTACCCCAAGCTCGGGCGCGAGATCCCGCCGCAGTGGTACGAGCTGCCGGTCTACTACAAGGGCAACCCCTCGGCGGTCGGCGCCGATGGCGATATCGTGCCGATGCCGAGCTACGCCACCAACATGGATTTCGAGTTCGAGTTCGCGGCGGTGATCGGGCGGGGCGGCAGCAATATCCAGCGCGGTGACGCGCTCAGCCATATCTACGGCTACATGATCTACAACGACTTCAGCGCCCGCGAGATTCAGCAGCGCGAAATGTCGGTGGGCCTCGGGCCCGCCAAGGGCAAGGATTTCGAAAAGGGCCACGTGTTTGGCCCGTGGCTGGTGACGGCCGACGAGATCCCCGACATCTATGCGCTGCGCATGCAGGCGTCGGTCAACGGCCAGCCCTGGTGCGACACCAGCACCTCGACCATGCACTGGCGCTTCGACCAGATGATCGCCCACGCCTCGACGAACGAAATGCTGGTGGCGGGTGAGATTTTCGGCAGCGGCACGGTGGGTGGCGGCTCGGCCGCCGAAGTCGGCAAAACGTTGGCCAGGGGCGACAAGGTGGTGCTGACGATGGATCGGCTGGGCACGCTGAGCAACGCGATCGGGTAGGGCGGTGGAGCCGGTGTGCCAAGCGCACCGTCGCCCTCATCTCCGCCGAAGCTGGGGAACGAATCCATCCGCTCCCCTGAGTCGTCGACAAAGTGCGCGCCGGGCGCTCGGCCTCCACCCGGCCTCAACCGCTTCAACACCCGCACCCTCACCGGAAAAGCCCCGGAAAGCCTGGTGTTTGCGCTATCTGTCCACAGCCCGCCGGAGCCCATTCGCGAAATTCGTCATCTTTCGTTCATGAGGGGTGTTGACAGCAAAACGGGTCGCCCGTATACACCGCCTCGCTGACGACGCCGAGCACTTGCTGCTCCCACTGATCAGCGAATACTGAAAGGGCAGAGCTGCTGCCGGGCAACCGGAAGTAGGTTTCTGTTCTCTAAGGAATTCGGAAGCGACTGCTTCC